>OBYZ01000002.1_pt1 | contig 522665 bp, 483 predicted proteins | sample 1501501 | NCBI WGS metagenome assembly OBYZ01 (sample SAMEA2580213, study PRJEB22360) | human gut metagenome | biome: human gut; feature: human-associated habitat; material: faeces | place: Denmark | collected 2008/2010
ATAAACGCTGAAGGCATCTAAGCGTGAAGCCCCCCTCAAGATGAGATATCCCTCACATAAGTGGGTAAGATCCCTTGAAGACTACAAGGTAGATAGGGCAGAGGTGGAAGTGTGGCAACACATGGAGCTGACTGTTACTAATAGGTCGAGGGCTTGATTAAAAAGCGGTTAAATCTGTATGAAGTTTTGAAAGTACAAACATTTCATGAATAAGAAGTTAGCAGCGTACTTGTCTACGTTGTTTTCTCATATAGGGGATTGGTCAAATGGTATGATAGGGGTCTCCAAAACCTTTGGTGGGAGTTCGATTCTCTCATCCCCTGCTCTTTAAAAACACCTGTTTAGGTGTTTTTTTATTTATAGTAATTTAAATTAAATTTTTATAGAGGAGAATTATATGAAAAAAACAAATAACAGCGTGCTTTCGCAATATCGGGGTGCGTTAATGGGAATATCCATCATATTGATTATAGTTTTTCATTTTACGGATGACTGTCATTATTACTCCTATCATTTTAGTGGCTGGATTTCCTTCTTTTGGAGATATATTTCATCATCGAGTGTTGATGCATTTTTATTCTTTTCTGGTCTGGGATTATATTATTCCATGAAAAAAAGATCAGATGTTAGAAGCTTTTACATAAGAAGATTAAAAAGAATCCTGATTCCTTATTGCATCGTAGCCGTACCCTCTTATATTTTATTAGATGTCTGTGTGGATAAAACAGGATGGGGAGAAGCCATAAAAGACTTTACATTTATCACATTTTTCAGTGATGGAGACAGGCTTTATTGGTATATTGGACTTATGCTGTTATGCTATCTGATTTATCCCTATATCTTTCAGATTGTGGATAGCGCACGAGACGCAATAGATGGAGAGATCCGTCTGCTTTCTATTGTAAGTGCTATTACAGTATTAGCACTTGTAATTGCATTATATGAGAAAGATATGTTTGGAAATGTGAATATTGCTTTGCTTCGGCTGCCTGTTTTTATTGCGGGCTGTTTTTATGGCAGATCCAGCTATGAAAAAAGGGAAAGTTATTGGAAATGGTTGATTCTTTTTGCGTTATCCGGCTATTTGCTCACCATGCTTCCAAGTGGATCTCCTATTTTTGCAAGGTATGTGACCGGAATTTTTAATATCTCATGTTGTGCGGGAATTGCCTGGATCTTTTCCCAGTTATCTATGCGCCCGGTTATAAGAATACTGGAATGGTTTGGTGCTCATTCGCTGGAATTGTATCTGGTACATGTTACCATACGAAAATTTATGAAGGGAGCAGCATTTCATACATGCCATCTGCGTTACGAACTGGTGCTGGTATGCAGTTCCATTGTGATTGCATGGATACTTCAGATCCTTGTCCGGTATATAACAGATCATTTGCTTAAGGAAAAGAGGTAAGACATATGACCCTACAGCAGTTACATCAGGTAATTACGATTGCAGAAAGCCGTTCCATGAACGAAGCATCCCGAAAATTGTTTGTCTCACAGCCCAATCTGTCTGCGGTTGTGCGCGAACTGGAAGAAGAAGCAGGAATCACCATTTTTATCCGGTCCAACCGGGGAATCGTGCTTACACCAGAGGGAGAGGAATTTATCGGATATGCCAAGCAGGTCGTGGAGCAGTATCATTTGCTGGAATCCCGTTATATTTCGTCTGCATCCAAAAAGAAATTTTCCGTGTCTATGCAGCATTATACCTTTGCGGTCAAGGCATTTGTGGAAGTGGTCAAGACGGTGGGAATGGAAGAATATGAATTTGCCGTGCATGAGACACAGACGAATCAGGTAATCGAAAATGTGCGCAACATGAAAAGTGAGCTGGGGATTCTTTTCCTGAGCAAATTTAATGAAGCAGTACTCCAGAAACTTTTCAGGGAAAATGATGTGATTTTTGAAGAACTGTTTACCTGTGACACCTATGTATATCTGTGGAAAGGACATCCGCTGGCACAAAGGGATGTAATTTCCATGAAAGAACTGCAGGAATATCCATGTCTTGTGTTCGAACAGGGGAAAAATAATTCCTTTTATTTTGCCGAAGAGATGAAAAGTACCTATGAATATAAGAAGATGATCCATGCGGATGACCGGGCGACCATGCTGAATCTGATGGTTGGGCTGAATGGTTATACGCTCTGTTCCGGGATTATCTGTGAAGAATTAAACGGAAATGATTATGCGGCAGTACCGCTGGCAGAGAGCGAAAAGATGCGGATCGGCTATATCCGGCACAAGGGGATAAAGGTCAGTCCGATCGGAGAATTATATGTGGATATTCTGAAAAAAAGTGGGAAACCACTTTGATAAAAATAGTTTTCATCAAAAAATGCTTGTTTTGGTGATTGGAAAGGCAATTTTTTGGAGAAATTGCATAAGATAGCAGGTATAAATATAAATACACGAAAAAAAACGGTAAGAATCTGATGGAAACGGTTGCGCGATTACCGTCATTATGCAGGAAAAACCGGAGAAATGCGAAGTTTGCATAACTTTGACAGATGAGAAAAAAAGTGGCATAATCTTTTCTAAACTTGGGGATGATAATAAAAGTATGTTGTTTAAAGGTAGAAAGAGGTGTTGGATTATGTATGAAACTGTTAAAGTAATTCGGTTATCAGATATGGATGAAGTTAAGGATTTCGTACGTGCAGCAGGTGGTTGTGATTTTGATATTGATGTAAAATGTGACAGAACATTCATTGATGCAAAGTCATTGCTTGGTATGATTGGACTTGGCGTAAAAAAGAATCTTCAGGTTTGCTACGGTGGAAAGAATGAAAATTTCGAAAACGTAGTTGCTAAATTTGCAGTGGCATAATACAATTATTATATCGTGACTATGGAACTTTAAGTCCCGCTCCGTATTCCGGAGCGGGGCTTTTTATTGTAAAATAATGGAACAAATAAAAACCCGCTTCATACAACAGGAAAATACCCGTGGGAGAAAGGAGGTGTACATGCAGGAATTACATATATCTGTGAGAAATCTGGTAGAGTTTATTTTCCGGGCAGGAGATATCGATAATCGTGCCGGAAAGCTGGCGAGTGCAGAGGCCATGATGGAAGGCAGCCGTATCCACCGGAAAATTCAAAAAAGCATGGACACCTCCTACCAGGCGGAAGTGCCGCTGAAAATTGAATGGAAAGCCAACGATTACGTACTGGTCGTGGAAGGACGTGCAGACGGAATCGCCTATGGAAAATTTCAGCCGGATCTGCCGGCTGCGACGGAGTCTGTGCTGCAACCGGAGAAGGAGTTTGCGGCGGAAATCCCTCCGGAAGAAGAAATCAGCTTCATCGATGAGATCAAGGGTGTATATAGAAACGTTGCGGCAATGGAACAGCCGGTCTACGTGCATAAAGCCCAGGCAATGTGCTATGCGTATATCTATGCGAAACAGAACCGTCTGGAGCGGATCGGCGTGCAGATGACCTACTGCAATCTGGATACGGAAGAAATTCGGTATTTCCGGGAAATTTATACATTTGAGACACTGACCGTGTGGTTTACGCATCTGATCGAAGATTATCGGAAATGGGCGGACTGGCAGATCGCATGGAAAAAACAGCGGCAGGAGAGTATTCATACACTCGAGTTTCCATTTCCCTACCGGCAGGGACAAAAGAAGCTGGTTGCCGATGTTTACCGTACCATTCTGCGGGGGAAGAACCTGTTTATCGAGGCACCGACCGGAGTGGGCAAAACAATTTCCACAATCTTTCCGGCGGTAAAAGCAGTGGGAGAAGGGCTGGCAGACCGGATCTTTTATCTCACGGCAAAGACCATCACAGCAACTGTGGCAAAAGAAACGTTCGCACTGCTGGAAGAACAGGGATACCGTGCCAAAGTCATCCAGATCACAGCCAAAGAAAAACTCTGCCTGTGTGAAGAGATGGACTGCAACCCGGTAAACTGTCCATATGCAAAGGGGCATTTTGACCGGGTGAACGATGCGGTGTTTGATCTCTTGCAGAAATCCAACCTGTTTACCAGAGAGGAAGTTTTAGCGCAGGCGAAAGAATATCAGGTGTGCCCGTTTGAGATGAGTCTGGATGTGGCAACCTGGGCAGACAATATTGTCTGTGATTACAATTACGTATTCGATCCGAATGTATATCTGAAACGTTTTTTTCAGGAGGGGATAAAGGGAGACTATCTGTTCCTGGTGGATGAGGCACATAACCTCGTGGATCGCAGCAGGGAGATGTACAGTGCCGATCTGTACAAAGAAGACGTGCTTGCAGTGAAGCGGATCATGAAAGCGCACAGCCGTACGATCTGCCGTATCCTGGACAAATGCAACAAAGCCATGCTGGAAATGAAACGTGAGTGTGAGCACTACCAGATTCTGGACAGTGTGGGAACGTTGACCTTCCACCTTATGCGGCTGGCCTCCCAGATGGATGAATTTTTGGAAAAACCGCGGGAATTTCCGGAGAAGAAAACGGTGCTGGATTTTTACTTTGCGCTGCGCAATTTCCTGAATATCTATGATCTGGTGGATGACCATTACGTGATCTACAGCCAGATGACGGAGGAAGGCCAGTTCCGGATCCGGCTCTTTTGCGTAGATCCGTCGGTCAATCTGCAGAAATGCATCGATAAAAGCAATTCCACGATCTTTTTCTCCGCAACGTTCCTGCCGATTGGATACTACAAGCGGCTACTTTCCACGGACGAGGATAACTATGCCATTTATGCGCAGAGTACGTTTGCCCAGACACAGAGACTTCTCGCATTTGGCCGGGATGTGAGCACAAAATATACGCGGAGGAACAGAAAAGAATACGAAAAAATCGCGGACTATATCGGTGCAGTCACAGAAGCACAGCAGGGAAATTACATGGTGTTTTTCCCGTCTTACCGGCTGATGCAGGATGTATATGAGGTCTTTGCCGGGAAGGCGGCCGATTCGTGCGAGATTCTGATGCAGCATAGTAATATGAAAGAACACGAAAGAGAAGCGTTTTTGGAAGAATTTGAAAAAGAGCGCCAGGGGACACTCGTTGCGTTCTGTGTGATGGGTGGAATTTTCGGGGAAGGCATTGATCTGAAAAACGACCGGCTGATCGGTGCCATCATCGTGGGAACCGGACTTCCGCAGGTCAGCGATGAACGTGAAATTTTAAAGAATTATTATGATGAGCGGGGATTGTCCGGATTTGACTATGCGTTCCGCTATCCGGGAATGAACAAAGTCCTGCAGGCAGCAGGGCGCGTGATCCGGACCAGTGAGGACCGCGGCGTGATCCTTCTGCTGGATGAACGTTTCCTGCAGCGCGAATACGGAGCGCTTTTTCCGAGAGAATGGGAAAAGAGAAGCGTCTGTGGTCTGCCGCAGCTGCGGGAAGAAGTGAGCCGGTTCTGGTCAGACGTCCGGAAGGAGCTTTAAAAACTCTTCGGTGGAGGCAGAAACCGGAAGGGTAGGGTTTAACGAAGCCACCAGCTGCCGCTGCGGGATCGTTTCCTGCGTGTGGACGAGAAAGAGATCCTCCGGCTTGTGTTTCAGACAAAAATCCGGGATAAAAGCAATTCCAAGACCGATGCGGGCCATGTCAATGAGCAGATCGTTGCTGCTGAGCTCTACCTGAGGCAGCAGTTCCAGCTGATGCTGCAGGAAAATGTGGTGCAGAAACTCACTCGTTGTGCTCTTGCGGTCTAACATCATGAGCGGATAGGTGCCAAGCTCCGAGAAAGGAACGATGCGGTCCGCCAGATCAAAATATGCCGGATTGGCGACGAACACATCCGAGAAAGAGCCAACCGTTTTCTGAATATAGGAAGGATTCAGATGCGGGTTTGGAAAATTTGTGATGATCAGGTCAACCCGGCGCTGCTCTAGCAGGTCTACACAGCCCATCGAACTGGCATTGGTGATTTTAATCGGAACATCCGGGAATTTCCGATGGAATTTCTGCAGATACGGCAGCAGAAAATAACGGCAGATGGTGTCGCTTGCGCCGATATGCAGTTGTCCCAGGCCCAGAGAGCCGGATTCTAAAAGTTGGCTTTCCCCACGGGAGATCAGATTCATGGCAGGTTCCACATGTTTTAGCAGCAGAGCACCGGCAGGAGTCAGCTGCACTTTTTTGGTGCTGCGGATAAAAAGCGGCTGTCCCAGCTTGCGTTCCAGTGTTTTGATAGACTGGCTTACCGCTGACTGGGAGATAAAAAGCTTCTTACTTGCATCCGAAAATGAGAGAGAGCTTGCAACATAATAGAAAACCTTGTATAATTCATAATTGATATCCATCGATCATATCCTCAGTAGTATAGTATAGGATATATTATATACCTTTCACAAAGGAGAGAAAAGGAGATTATCATGAAAAAGGGAATTTTGAAAACCTTATGCGGATTGATGGCGGCACTCATGCTGCTTGTGTTCGCAGGAACACCCGTTACAACTCAGGCAGCAAAACTGCCATATTACATTAAAATCAATCGTCAGCAGAACTGTGTGACCGTATATGCACTTGATTCCAAAGGCAAATATACCAAACCGGTCAAAGCATTTGCCTGCTCGGTCGGTGTCAACAATGCCACCCCGACAGGAACATTTTCGATTCCGGCAAAATACCGCTGGCATACACTTATGGGCGGTGTGTACGGACAGTATTGCAGCCGTATTCACGGTGGTGTGCTGTTCCACTCTGTTTTTTACAGTTCACAGGACCCGAGCAAGCTGGCATACAATTCTTATAACCGTCTGGGACAGACGGCATCCCACGGATGTGTCCGTCTGAATGTGGAAGATGCCAAGTGGATCTATGACAACTGCCCGGTAGGAACCAAAGTAACCATCTATGACAGCAAAGATCCAGGACCGCTGGGCAAACCTACCCCGGTTCGTATCGATGTAAACAGTCCGTACCGCGGATGGGATCCGACCGATCCGGATCCGAGAAACCCATGGCTGAAACTCCGTCCGACGATTAAGGGGATCGCGAATAAAACCATCGAGAGAACAAACAATAAAGTAGACCTCAAAAAGGGAGTGAAAGCTTCTGATTACAGAGGAAAGGCACTTAAATTTACCGTTTCCGGAAAAGTCAACGCGGCAAAGGCCGGAAAATATAAGGTTACATACACCGCAAAAGATGTCAAAGGAAACAAGACAAAGAAGAGCATCGTAATTACCGTAAAAGATACGAAAGCACCATCCGTCAGCCTGAAACGAAAGACACTGACCTACAATGAAGCCGTTTCCAAAGAAAAACTGGTTTCCGCAATTAAGTCAGATGTAGTGGCAAAGGATCTGGGTAAGAAGCTTGCTTCAAAATATGTTTTCGTAAATACCCAGGAAGTACAGAAAGCAGTTACTGCCATGAAAAACAAAAAGTACGGAACTTACAGTGTGACCGTATATGTCAAAGATACGGCAGGAAATAAATCCAGAAAGCTGAAAGTAAAGATTAATTTTGTAAATCCAAACCCGGGTACCGATCAGCCGGATCAGCCGGAACCGGACACTCCGGGCGTTGTAACGGACAGTGCAATCACCGTACAGTAATTTCATAAGTACAGGTAATAGATATCGTAAGCGATATTAATTTTACTTAACTGTTAACCCGTGATACAATAAAATAAAGATAAATAGAATGCCCCCAAATGCAGGGGGCATTCCGTTTCGCAAAAGAAGGAGGTAAATCCAATGGGCAATGTACGTCGTGTGTACGTAGAAAAGAAACCGGATTTTGCCGTAAAGGCAAAGGAATTAAAACATGAGGTAAAGCATTATCTCGGAATCGCTGCAGATCAGGTGCGTGTTCTGATCCGTTATGATGTGGAAAATGTATCGGATGCCACTTACCAGAAGGCATTGCAGACGGTATTTTCCGAGCCGCCAGTGGATGATATTTATGAGGAGAACTTTGACGCAGAAGGTGGAAACGTATTTTCCGTAGAATTCCTGCCGGGACAGTTCGACCAGAGAGCGGATTCCGCAGAGCAGTGCGTGAAGCTTTTAAATGAGGATGAGGAGCCGATCATCCGCAGCGCGACAACCTATGTGATCAAGGGTGACATCACAGAGGATGAGTTAGAGGCGATCAAAAAGTATTGTATCAATCCGGTAGATTCCCGTGAGACCGGTATGGACAAGCCGGATACCCTCGTACAGAATTTCGATGAGCCGGCAGACGTGGCAGTTTTCGACGGATTTATCGACATGGCAGAAGCACAGTTAAAGGAACTGTACAGCTCTTTAAATCTTGCCATGACCTTTAAGGATTTCTTACATATCCAGAATTACTTCAGAAATACCGAGAAGCGGAATCCGTCCGTGACAGAGATCCGTGTGCTCGATACCTACTGGAGTGACCATTGCCGTCATACCACCTTCTCGACAGAACTGAAAAATGTAAAGTTTGATGAAGGATTTTATCAGGCACCAATCAAAAAGACTTACGAAGAATATCTGGATACCCACAAGAAACTGTATGCGGGACGCGATGACAAGTTTGTCTGCCTGATGGATCTGGCACTGCTTGCCATGAAACGTCTGAAAAAAGAAGGGAAACTTGCAGATCAGGAAGAATCTGACGAGATCAATGCATGTTCCATCGTGGTACCGGTGGAAGTAGATGGAAAGACAGAGGAGTGGCTTGTAAACTTTAAGAACGAGACACATAACCATCCGACCGAGATTGAGCCGTTCGGTGGTGCTGCTACCTGTTTAGGCGGAGCCATCCGTGATCCACTTTCCGGAAGAACTTATGTGTATCAGGCAATGCGTGTGACCGGAGCCGCAGATCCAACCGTATCCGTAAAAGATACGATTGAGGGTAAGCTGCCACAGAAGAAGATCGTGCGTGAGGCAGCCAGAGGTTACAGCTCTTATGGAAACCAGATCGGACTGGCAACCGGATATGTCAAAGAAGTTTACCATCCGGATTATGTAGCAAAACGTATGGAGATCGGTGCTGTCATGGGTGCCGCACCGAGACGTGCCGTACAGAGACTGACCTCTGATCCGGGAGATAAGATTATCCTTCTGGGCGGACGTACCGGACGTGACGGTATCGGTGGAGCAACCGGATCTTCCAAGGCACATAACACACAGTCTACATCTGTATGTGGTGCCGAGGTACAGAAAGGTAATGCACCGACTGAGCGTAAACTGCAGCGCCTGTTCCGCAGAGAAGAAGTCAGCCATATTATCAAAAAATGTAACGATTTCGGTGCCGGCGGTGTATCGGTAGCCATCGGTGAGCTTGCAGACGGACTGCGCGTGAATCTGGATAAAGTACCGAAGAAATATGCTGGTCTGGATGGAACGGAGATTGCAATCTCCGAGTCTCAGGAGCGTATGGCAGTGGTTGTCGCTCCGCAGGATGTCGAGCAGTTCCTTGCTTATGCAAAAGAAGAAAACCTTGAAGCAACCGAGGTGGCAGTTGTTACCGAGGAGCCGAGACTGATCTTAGAGTGGAGAGGAAAAGACATTGTCAATATTTCCCGTGCATTCCTCGATACCAACGGTGCGCATCAGGAAGCAGATGTCGAAGTCGAGATGCCAAAAGAGGAAGACAACTTCTTTAAAAAGATCGAACTTCCGAAAGTTGCAGATGCATTACAGAAAAACGACAACAAATCAGCATGGCTTGCCATGCTTGCGGATCTTAATGTATGTTCCCAGAAGGGACTTGTCGAGATGTTTGACGGTTCCATCGGTGCGGGAAGTGTCTACATGCCATACGGCGGCCGCTATCAGCTGACCGAGACACAGAGCATGGTTGCCAAACTTCCGGTTCTGAAAGGAAAATGTGATACCGTAACCATGATGTCCTACGGATTTGATCCGTACTTATCCTCCTGGAGTCCATACCACGGATCGGTATATGCCGTACTGGAATCCCTTTCCCGTATCGTGACCGCCGGTGGTGACTACAAGAAAGTACGCTTCACCTTCCAGGAGTATTTCCGCAGAATGAGTGAAGATCCAAAGAGATGGAGTCAGCCGTTTGCAGCACTGCTCGGTGCGTTTGATGCACAGATCGGTTTCGGCCTGCCATCCATCGGTGGAAAAGATTCCATGTCCGGAACCTTTAACGATATTGACGTGCCTCCGACACTGGTTTCTTTCGCAGTCGATGTGGCAAGAGAAAAAGACGTGATCACACCGGAACTGAAAGAAGCAGGAGATAAGCTGGTACTCTTTACGATCGAAAAGAACGCATACGATCTGCCGGTATATGAGCAGGTGATGAAACTGTATGACAAGATTCATGAGCTGATCGGCAAGGGAGCAATCCGCAGTGCCTATGCACTTGACGGAAAAGGTCTGGCAGCAGCAGTCAGCAAGATGGCATTCGGTAACAAATTAGGTGTAACCATCGCCGATGATGTGACTGCAGAAACCTTATTTGCACCGGGATTCGGTAATATTGTTGCAGAAGTAAAAGAAGAGTTTCTTCCTATTATAAAAGAAGCATCCGCAATCGTTATCGGAGAAGTGAACGACGCACAGAAATTCGTATACAAAGACACGGCTCTTTCCATGGATGAAGCACTCGATGCATGGCAGGGAACACTCGAGCGTGTATTCCCAACCCGCGCGACCGAGGGCAGGGAAAAAGTACAGAGTGACGTATACGATACGAAGAATGTTTATGTATGCAGAAACAAAGTCGCAAAGCCGACCGTATTCATTCCGGTATTCCCTGGAACAAACTGTGAGTACGACAGTGCGAAAGCGTTTGAGCGTGCAGGTGCCAATACAATTGTAAAAGTATTCAAGAATCTGAGTGCAGCAGACATCCGTGATTCTGTCGATGAATTTGTCAAGGCAATCGACCAGTCACAGATCATCATGTTCCCGGGTGGATTCTCCGCAGGAGATGAACCGGAAGGATCTGCAAAGTTCTTTGCAACGGCATTCCGGAATGCAAAGATGACCGAGGCAGTAGGCAAACTGCTGTCAGAACGTGACGGACTGGCACTGGGTATCTGCAACGGATTCCAGGCGCTGATCAAACTGGGACTTGTTCCTTACGGACAGATCCAGGCACAGAGTGCGGATTCCCCGACACTGACCTACAACACCATCAACCGCCACATCAGCAAGATGGTATATACCAAGGTCGTAACAAACAAATCCCCATGGTTGCAGCAGGCAAAGCTTGGTGCAACATACTGCAACCCGGCATCCCATGGAGAGGGACGTTTCGTAGCTCCGAAGGAATGGCTGGACAAGCTTTTTGCAAACGGACAGGTTGCCACCCAGTATGTCAATGAAGCCGGCGAGCCAACCATGGATGAAGAGTGGAATGTCAATGGTTCGTACATGGCAATCGAGGGTATCACCAGTCCGGATGGACGTGTACTCGGAAAGATGGCACACAGCGAGCGCCGCGGTGAGGCCGTTGCCATGAACATCTACGGAGAGCAGGATATGAAGATCTTCGAATCCGGAGTTGCTTACTTTAAATAGAATTGTTTATCTTCACGCGTAGTTTCACTCGAACTACGCGTGAAATAGTTTTAATAATAGAAAAAAGTGAAAAAACTCTTAAATGCTTAAGAAAATATTAAAGAATTTTTTCAATAAAATGTAATTTTGGTGTTGCAAAGATACAATACTTGGTGTATGATTGTCACGTAGAGTAGTTAAAAGAGTACTATAAATAGTACGACAAGTGATGAACTACTATCGAGGCTATGGAAACTGGAACTTGTTCCAGACAGACCTTACAATTACAGATACATATTAGAAATATAAGTCATCGGAACCTCAGCTTGCTGATCTTGATGCTGGACAATCAACGTTGATATCACACTCTACGCCGACGTCTGATGTACGAAAGTTTCTGGTCATTTATGATTTGTGTGTCTGCAGATGAAACTGACGATGGACTTAACAGTAAGACCGAGGAAGGTCAGTGGAGGCAATTAGCGAGAACATTGGACTGGAAAAATCGTCCGCAGCGGTTTGGAAGAGAAGATGAAGGAACTTAAACGTGCAGGGTTAAACGAGTAGAAGAGATGGAAGTTAGTCAAAAAGAAAGAGAGGAAAAAACATGAAATCAAGCAAAAAAGTGTTAGCTTTTGCTCTCGCTGCAGCTATGGTTGTAACAGCAGTTCCTGCTACAAACGCACAGGCAGCTTCTACAGCAAAGCTTAGCGCAAAAAAAGCCACAGTTTATTCTGAGGGCTACAAGACAGTTACAGTTAAAACTCCAAAGTCTTGGAAGTCTGTTAAAGTAACTGCAACAAGCAACAAGAAGTCTGTTGCAAAAGTTAAGAAGACAGCAGCAAAGAAGATCAAGGTTACAGGTGTTAAGCCAGGTACCGCTAAAGTTACGGTTAAGGTAACTTACAAGACTTCTACAAAGAAGAGTGCTAAGACAAAGACAAAGAAACTTACTTACACACTGAAAGTTGCTAAGGTAGGTGTTGCTTTATCTGGAGATTCAGTAGTAGCAGTTGGAAGCACAACTAAGTTAACAAATACTAAGAAAAATTCTTCAAGAGCTAAGATCACTTACACATCCAGTGATGATACCATTGCAAAAGTAGATGCTGCAACAGGTGTTGTTACAGGTGTTAAGGCTGGTAAGGCAACAATCACTGCTAAGATTACCGTTGGTAAGGATTCAGCCACAACTACTAAGGATGTAGAAGTGAAGAACCATGTTCTTTCTACAGTAGCACAGAACAAGTTAACAGAGCTTACAGCTACTGTTACTGGCGATACAAAGAACCTTAAGGCAACTGATTTCGCAATCAAGAGTGAAGCAACAAAGGTTGTTTACCCAGTATCCAAGGTATCTGTTGATTCTAAGGATGCTTCTAAGGTTACATTAACTCTGTTCAGTGAGTTAAAGGATGCAGCTACATATGATGTGACTCTTGATGGAATCACAAAGACATTCGTAGCTTCTGACGGAAAGGTTGCTTCTATCGCACTTGATAAAGCTACAATCCCATATGCTACTGAGACAGAAGTTAAGTTAGTATCTAAGGATGCTAATGGTGTTGTTGTAAAAGAACTTAAGTATGGCGAAGCTGATGCTAACTATGATTTTACAATCAATACAAACGGAAACGGTTATACAAACGGTTCTAAGTTATACTTAAACAAAGTTGGCGATACAGCTACAGCTGAGATCACATACAAGACAGGTAAGTATGACCAGAATGGTAAGCCAGAAGGAAACATTGGACCAAACAAGGTTACAATTACTGCTTCTGCTCAGTCTGAGATCAACAACTTTGCTGTAAGAATTGATGATTCTGCAAAGAAGTTTGACAAGGCTAAAGATACAAATAAGATTGCTGTAAATGAGACAAAGGTTGCAATGTTCAAGATTCAGAATGCTGATAATCAGGAAATTTCAGACTACAGCAAGTATACATTTGAGTCATCTGACAAGTCTGTATTAATGCTTGCTGATAACAAAGTAAGTGCTACTTATAATTCTATCGGAATTACAGCATTAAAGAATGGTACAGCATATATCCTCGTTAAAAAGGATGACAAAGTTGTTGGTTCTGTTGCAATTGACATTGTAGCTGAAAGAGCTGTTGCAACTCTCGAGTTAGATAAGTATGATGTAACACTTTCTAAAAATTTAGCATCAGATTCCAAAACTGTAAATGTTACATTAAAAGATCAGTATGGTGATAAATGGTCAGGGGATTATAACCTCAACATTGAGTGCCTTTCTACTGATGCAAAAGATTCTAATAATAAAACTTTAGCTGCAAAAGATGTTAATGGTGTTACCTATTACAATACAGTAGCTAAGACAGACAAGAAAGTAACATTTGTTAACAGTGCTGCAAAGGGAAATTATGTATATAAGATCTCTTACAAGAAAGATAATAAGGAAATCGCTGCAAAGACTGTAAGCGTAGCTGTAAAGCAGACAGATTCTACTAAGATTTCTGCATATCGTCTTGATGTTGATAATAGCAATGTTGATATGAAAGTTGACAACGACAACAAGGATACAAAGACAATTAACGTCAAAATGATCGGAGTTGCTGACGGTGTAGATAAGACAGTTGTTTCAGATGCTAAGTATACTGTAAAGAAAGCTGATGGAACTGTAATCTTCGCAGGAACAAAAGATGCTAAAACTACAACAAATGATGCTATTACTGTTAATGCCGATGGTGTTTTAGCGGTTACTCCAGTTAAGGTTACTACTACCAGTGGTTCTGCAATTGCTAAAAAACAGCTTGATGCAGGAACATATACTGTTATTGCTGAAAAAGAAGTTACAGAGAATACAAGTACTAAGACAGTTACAATTTCTACACAGTTTACACTTTCTGATTCTCAGGCTAAGGCCGAAGTTGAAGTAAAGAATGAAAAAGTAGATGCCAATACTGTTGGTAGCATGTTAGCAGATGCCATTATTGTAACATTTGATGGTAAGACTTACACATCTGTTTCAGGTATTACTGATAAAGATGGTGCATTAGAAATTGGTGAAGTAAAAGTTAAGAAGAATTCAACTGGAAGTACAGAGCTTACAGGCGCTGATATTTCTGTTGCTTCTGGAGACTACTTCAACGTTACTAAGTTAACAGTAAAAGTTCAGGTTGCTGATGGTGTATATACATTCGTTTCAGTATCTGTACCAGGTGCTATTACTGCTAAATAGTTTAGACTGAATTAAATTTATTCATCTAACCTTAGAACCCCAGACGATTTTCGTCTGGGGTTTTTCTATAAAATGCCAATTATAATTTTACTCGTTCACCAGAAATCTCAATATTCGTATTTCTTAAATCCGCCTTTCCACCAGAAATAGAATTTTTCTTAATGGTAATTGAATATTCTTTTACAGAGTGTTTTGGAACATTTACTTTAAAAGAATTATTGGAATAAGAAGCTATTCCTTTATTTTTTTGATTGATTACAGAAACATGAAATTTCGGAATAGCGGTGATTTTTTTATTCGTACCGTTGGCAATTCTAAATTTTATAACCATATTTCCATTTGCTTGATAAGCTGCATGATATGCACGAATTGTATATTCATTGATTCCGGAATCCTCTATGGTAATTTTCTTACCTGAATACTCATTTGCTTTGATTGTGACTTTACATTTTAAGGATTTTCCGTCACTTAAGTGTGCAGTAACCGTTGTTGTTCCAATTTTTTTACCAGTAATTTTTCCTTTCCTATTTACAGAAGCAACTGAAGAATTGCTTGAAGTCCAGGAGGTAGCAACTCCATTGTTTACTTTAAGTGTTTTAACAAATCCTTTAGTGATGGATAATTTATTGCTGCTTAAACTGACATTATTCGAAAGTTGTACAATTTTGGCATCAAATTTAGTTTCCTGATCAAATACATACTCAACAGAGTAACTTCCTTTTTTTAATTGATTAACGACGTACTTGTATGTATACCATCCACGTCCATCTAATATCCATGAGTCGTCATAATTTGTTAATACCATGGGATTGCCAACTACTTTTCCAGAACTGTTTTTAATGGTGAAAGTGACACCAATAGGAGCTGGAACAAAAACATTAATTTCAAGATCAGCAGTTACATTCAATTTGATAGAATATTTATTACTTGCCAATATATCTGCATTTTTTGATTGCTCATAAACCAATGTCTTATTTGCAGCATAAGTTTCCATTGGTTGATAGAATGAGAAGGTCAATATTAAAATCAACAATGCTGTAAATATAATATGTGTTGTTTTTGACCCCTTTTTTATATACATAATCGTTTTCCCTCCTAAACAAACAAGGCCGGAACAAATGTTCCGACCTTGTATTTTTTCATTTAAAACGAATCGACCGAATCGACTTATTTTAAAGTAAATGCTGTGTTAATAGGGCACTCTACTACAATTGAAGCACCAGCATCATTTACAACAACAACCTTAACAGATGTGATATAAAGAGCCTTTCCATTCTCTTTAGCATCAGCACTTACGATACTGAAATTCTGTTTTATTCCGTCATAAGTATAACTAAACTTATCAGAATTATTTAACTCTCTAAGTAAACCAACAGCATCAGCTGCAGCATCTCTAGTAGCTGTCTGAGAACTTGCAGCCTTAGTATCAATTTTCGCGATAGCTTTTGTCTGAGTATTGTCTAATACAAATGTAGTATTAAATTTCTTATCAACACCACCAATTGTTGCAGTAGCGGATACAGAATATGTTCCTGCTTTAATATCTGTTGCAAGTTCGTATGCATTTACAGTAGAATTTAAACTGTAAAGAGACATACTACCATCCTGACCAACAACCTTTCCATCTGGATTCTTAATTGTAATAGCTGCATTAGAAACAACGCTTACCTTCGCACCCTTTTGGTACTCACTTACAGATGTTGAAATGGCTTTGTTAGCAAAATCAGCTGCAACAGCGTCAGATGCAATCGCAAGATCTGCTTTCTGATCTGATACAGAAAGTCTGTAAGATGCAGTAGAAGGAGTATCTGTTACATTTACAACATTTACTGTCAATACACGAGATACAGTTGCATTAGTATCACATTTTCCATCAGTAGTATGTGCAGTAAGTTTTACCTGATAAGATCCTTCTGCTAAGCCCGAAGCATTAACCGTAATCATACTTCCTGTTGTTGTATAAGTTACAGGGAAATTCGTAGTACCTTTCTTATGGTTTGTCTCAGCTGAAGGAGCACTTAATACTTCATTGTCAACTGTACTGATAGAAATCTGGCTCTCGTACTGATCATATGCTTTAATTGTTTCACTATCAGATGTAAGCAATTGTCTTGAACTACCAGTTGCATTGTTATTAACAGTCATTGCATCAAACTTAAGGTTTGTAAGCTTTCTGGTTTCCTGAACAATTACAGGTAAAGACTTAACAACTTTTCCATCTGAATTAAGAACATTGATATAAGCAGTTCCGGCCTTAACACCTGTTACAGCAACTCCAGTAGATCCTTTTGCATCACCAGCAGATGTAAGAGGTGTCTTGTCAAGAAGTAAAACACTCTTATCGCTGGACTCAACACTGTACTGTGATGTCACATCAGCATCACTGGAATTTTTGATATAGAAAAATGCATATGCAGTATCTTTTACAGCAAGTTTATTATCAGTCTTAACATCAATATTCCAGTTTACCTGTGTATTCTTTGCATTGATTGTGTAGTTGAAGTTTGAAAGTGTTGCATCATCTTCAACAGCTGTAATTGTAAACTTCTTTGTGATCTTGCCAGTCTCAGCACCAGTTGTCTGATCATACTTGTTTGTATGATATGTAACCTCTGCTGTAGCAGTATCGCCAACATTTAATAATACAAGTTTGTTTCCATCTGTGTAACCCTTATTCTCTGTAAAGTTAAAATCTACAGATCCATCATTGCTTGCATCAGAAAGAGTAAACTCTTTTACAACTACCTGATTCTTGTCAAGGAACTGAGCCTTTACTTCTGTTCCAGCTGTGCCCTTAACGATTGTTGTTGTGCTTACACCAACATCTGCAACAGTACCATCTGTAGCAGTAAATGTGACCTCTGTTCCATCATACTTTACAGAGTATTCTTTTGCATCATTCATCTCAGAGTAAGTATCAATTTTAACTGTCTTCTTGTCAGCAGCAACGCTGATTGCTTTTACAGGATATACAACATTGTTAGCTGTATTTGTAATAGTGATATCCTTCTTATCAAGTTTAGAAGTATCACCAGCGAATGTTGCTACAATCTGTGAAGCCTTCTTCTGAGCAGCGGACTTTAAAATAACATTCTTTACTTCTACATCCTTAGTAGTTTCAGCTGAATCCTTACCAACGGTAATCTTAGCTGTGATTGTTGCCTTACCAGCCTTAACACCAGTTACTGTACCGTCAGCTGCTACTGTTGCAATAGAATCATCGCTTGATGTGTAAGTAATCTTAGCTCTTGAAGAATTTTTCTTAGTATTTGTTAACTTAGTTGTGCTTCCAACTGCTACTACTGAATCTCCAGATAAAGCAACGCCTACCTTAGCAACTTTCAGTGTGTAAGTAAGTTTCTTTGTCTTTGCCTTAGCATTCTTCTTTGTAGAAGTCTTGTAAGTTACCTTAACCGGAAATACGCATGGTATTTTCCACGGAAGTGTTGGAAATACTGGGTTTGTGAAAATAAATGGAGGTAATATTAGCGCTACAAGTAACACACAATTAACACATAAGAAACAGATAAGTGACAAATTGTTTCAGTTGTAATCCTTGTGCCATATGCTATAATATAGGTAGATAAACAAAGGATTTTAACGAAAGGAATCCCGACAGTCAATGACAAAAACAAATGATGACATTCATGTAAATAAAAAATACAAGGACACCGTATTTCGGAAACTGTTTGGCGAAAACAAAGGAAATGCCCTGAGTCTGTATAATGCGGTAAATCATACCTCATATACCGATCCGGATGATCTGGAGTACACAACTCTGAAAGATGTCATTTACATGAAATACAAAAATGATGTTTCATTTCTGGTTGACAAAACATTGAGCCTTTACGAACATCAGAGTTCCTATAACCCGAATATGCCGCTCCGGGGATTTTTGTATTATGCGGATCTGTACCGGAAACTGATTCACCGATCCGAGCGGCTGTACAGCAAGCATCTGTTGAAAATTCCGCGTCCCCATTACATTGTATTTTACAATGGAAGCGAAAAAGATATGGAAGAAGAAAGAAGGACTCTGCGGTTGTCGGATGCCTTTGAAACAGATACCGGAGCTGGTGAATATGAATGGACAGCCACAATGATCAACATAAACAGTGGAAAAAATCAGTCCATCATGGACAGCTGCCACGTTTTATATGAATACGCGGTCTTTGTTGCAAAGATCAAAAGATACCGGGATTCCATGGAATTAAAAGAAGCCATTGATCTTGCCGTCAGGGAATGCATAGAGGAAAATATTCTCAGAGATTTTTTGGAACAGCATCGCAGGGAGGTGTGTGATATGTGTCTTACTGAATTTGATGAAAAGAAATATGAAGATGTTCTCCGCGAGGAAGGCCGGGAGGAAGGACTTGCAGAAGGTCGTAAAAAAGAAGTATTTATGTCCGTACAGGAAGGTGATTATGGAGTTGTGCGGGGAGCCCAGAAACTGAATCTTTCTGTAGAAGAATTTGAAAAAGAAATGTCTGCGGCCGGATATCAAATCCCTGTAGAGGCGTAAAATTGAATGTATAAGGTAAATTTTTGTCCAACGGCACATTGTGGTAGGTACTAACCGCATTTTATTTTTGATGTATCCGCCTACCCAGTTGTGCCGAATCGGAATTAACCGCGGATTCTCAGCAGCGCGACCGCACGATGTTGTAGTCTTATTTTAGGAGAAAAATTACCTGCTTTTGAAATAAGACCATGTAAGTTTAGAATTTGTGGGGCTGACCCCATAAACCCGGAAACTCTAATTCTGGGGCAATTACATTAAAATAATTACATTTTATAAAAAGAGGCTGTCGAAGCAACCTCTTTTTTTATGAGGTGGACATAACATGAGATTTAGTACTTTTATGCTTAGTTACAAAAAGAAACATAAACAGTTAAAATCAACCATTACTTTTCGAAAGTTACCGTTTTATCAAAAAATAATTGCAATAATAGGTTTTTGATTATTATAATAGGTTGTTGTTTTAAAATAGCAAAATGTGAGTTGGCATTTGGAATTACATTACTTATTGGTAGCATATTCACAATAATTTTTCTGCACAAAAGTTTGTCAGATACCAGAGATCTGTCTGTATTAATACAAAATAGTAAGGAATATTCAACAGACAGAATGAATATTTTACTTGATTTATTTAAAGAAAATAATTTGCCAATTACCACGCAAAAAATTGACTTATTGATTGATGAAGCTAATCAAGCCAAACAGGATGCTAATCTGTTTTTACCACTCAAAAAACCTGTTAATGCTCTCAGTGTATTAATTGTACCAATCACAATATACATTATTCAACAACTATTTACTTCATCTAATGTAGGAGCTAGTAATGCTATATTATTATTGGTGTATTGTATATTTATATTTGTTGCAGTTTATACCTTGATTCCATTCATTGAAGGGATAATGTACGGAATATATGATGATTTAATTTATGATTTGCGACAACTAAAAATATTTTATGTAAAAGAGAAATAGTGCAAACTAAAATTTAGTATCAGCAGAATATCAAATCCCAGTAGAGGTATAACGGAAAATTTTGAAACAGTTAGTTGGCATATGAAATGAAGAGAGAATCTGTAGATGAGCATCGTTTAAACAGCGGATAGTCCATTTTATTCATCTTCCAAAATATCCAGCAGATATTTTGCATTATTTACCCAGTGATTTTTTAAGGTTGATGTTATAACGAAGATAAAGAGACAGAAAATATTAAAAACCAAAATATACTTAAGAGTTGACGTATAATCAGAAAATTTAATTCCATTTTCCGCGTCCTCATTACATTGTATTTTACAACGGAAGCGAAAAAGATATGGAAGAAGAAAGAAGGACTCTGCGGTTATCGGATGCCTTTGAAACAGATACCGGAGCTGGTGAATATGAATGGACAGCCACAATGATCAACATAAACAGTGGAAAAAATCAGTCCATCATGGACAGCTGCCACGTTTTATATGAATACGCGGTCTTTGTTGCAAAGATCAAAAGATACCGGGATTCCATGGAATTAAAAGAAGCCATTGATCTTGCCGTCAGGGAATGCATAGAGGAAAATATTCTCAGAGATTTTTTGGAACAGCATCGCAGGGAGGTGTGTGATATGTGTCTTACTGAATTTGATGAAAAGAAATATGAAGATGTCCTCCGCGAGGAAGGCCGGGAGGAAGGACTAGCAGAAGGGATTGAAAAAGGTCTAGCAAAAGGTCGTTCTGAAGAACGGAAAACCTTGCTTGAGATCGTCCAAAAGCTGAAAGAAGGAAAAACTCCGGAACAGTTAGTTGCAGATGGAATGGAAAAAGAATCTGTGGATTCTGCTATCACGTTAAGAAAGCTTCTATAATCTGTAATAACCCATATTCTATATAAAACAAAGAGTTATAAAGAAAAAGGTCTTGCGGAAGAACTAAAAAAGAATATTCCGAGGAACGGAAAACTTTACTTGCGATCACTCAAAAGTGTCAGTATTCGATTTATTGCTGAATGCTGGCACTTTTTGTATTACATATTCCGTTTTGTACTGTTGCCGAAATTTGATATTCTACGTTATAAGTGGTTCCTCATTTTTGTCACTTGCCAGTCTCTTATATGTTGATTACGTGTTACTTGTAGCAATAATTTTGCATCAACTGCTATTTACAAACCCAGTATTTCAAACCCTTCCACGGAAAATACCATCTATATTTCCGGTTAAGGTAACTTACAAGACTTCTACAAAGAAGAATGCTAAGGCAAAGACAAAGAAACTTACTTACACACTGAAAGTTGCTAAGGTAGGCGTTGCTTTATCTGGAGATTCAGTAGTAGCAGTTGGAAGCACAACTAAGTTAACAAATACTAAGAAAAATTCTTCAAGAGCTAAGATTACTTACACATCAAGCGATGATTCTATTGCAACAGTAGCAGCTGACGGTACAGTAACTGGTGTTAAGGCTGGTAAGGCAACAATCACAGCTAAGATTACCGTTGGTAAGGATTCAGCTGAAACTACTAAGGATGTAGAAGTAAAGAAATTTATCCTTAACAGTGTAACACAGTCAAAACTTAGAGAGCTTACTGTAGATGTTGCGGGAGATACAAAAGCTCTTAAGGCAACTGATTTTACAGTAGTAAATCCTAAGACAAATGTTAAGTACCCGGTATCAAAGATTGCTGTTGATTCCAAGAACACAACAAAAGTTACCCTGACTATGTTCGCTGACCTCAGCGATGCTGCTGATTATGATGTAACACTTGATGGTATTACAAAGTCTTTCAAGGCTACTGATGGAAAGGTTGCATCTATTTCAGTTGATCCACTGACAATTCCATATGCTACAGAAAAGGAAATTAAATTAGTTTCCAAGGATGCTAATGGTGTAATTGTCAAAGAACTTCCTTACGGAAAGGCTGATTCTTCTTATACATTTACCATCAATACAAATGGAAATGGTTACACAAGTGGAAGCAACCTTTATCTGAACAAGGCTGGAGATACTGCAGTTGCAGAAATCTCATACAAGTCTGGAAAATATGACAAAGATGGTAAGCCAGTTGATAATATCGCTGCACAGAAAGTAACCATTACAGCAGTAGATCAGTCTGCAGTCAGCGAATTTGCTGTAAAGATTGATAAAGCAGGTAAGTCATTTGACAAGGCTAAGGATTCAAACAAGATTGCTGTAGAAGATACAACTCGTACAACAGCATACTTTAAGATCAAAGATGCTGATGGAAAAGAAGTTTCCGATTCTGTATATAACAAATATACTGTTGAATCTTCTGACAAGAGCGTTCTGATGCTTGACAGTAACACAATCACTGTAGATAGCAATAAGACAAGATCCGTAGTTCTTAAGGGTGTTAAAGTCGGTACTGCTTATTTGTTATTTAAAGACAGAGACAACAAGATTGTTGGATCTGTAGCTATCGATGTTGTTGCTAAGAGAGAAGTTGCTTCTATCACATTAGATAAGAACTACCTTACAATCTCTAATACAGCAAACACAACAAGAACAGTTAAAGCAACATTAAAGGATCAGTATGGTGATGACTGGACATTAGGTACTGACTATATCCAGCCTGAGTATAAAGATTCCTCAAACGGCGAGAAACTTGCTTCTATTAGTGCAACTGGTAACAAAGTAAATGTTGATGTTTGTCCTATTGTTGCTGGTGTGCCTCATCCTGCTAAGATTGGTACTTATAATTACTACATCCAGTATTGGAAAGATGGAAAAAATCCAGTATCTCAGGTACTTACCATTGTTGTTTCAGAGCCAACGGATAAAGCTGATCTTTCTAAAATTGACAGCTACCGAGTAAGCTTTGATAATGAAACTGTAGATACTACTGTTAAAGAAGGAAATCTTGATAAGACTTCAGATCAAGCTGACATTAAAGCTAGCCTGATTGGTGTTGCTGGCGGCGTTGATAAAACAGTTGTAAATTCTGGTGTAATTTACACAGTAAAAAAAGCCGATGGAACGGTTATCTTTGGTTATGAAGGTAATGAAGCTGCACCTGTTACAGGAACAGTAAAAACAAATGCCGCAATTAACGTTGATGGTGTTACTGCTACATCTTCTCTTAGTTCTGTAACTGGTAAGAATTTGAACATTAGTGTAGTTTCAGGTGGTGCCTATAAGACAAAAAGTCTTGGCGCTGGATCTTATACAGTAATTGCAAGATATAACGGAAAGGTATATACTTCTAATTTTGTAATCTCTGATAATCAGGGTAAAGCATCTGTTACATTTACTCCAGAATATGCTTCCTCAAACGTATTACAGTTTGGTGCTCCTACAACCGTAAAAGCTGCTCTTCAGAAAGCTATTCAGGAAGTAAATTATAATGGCTATAAGTTGGATAGTTCTGCTTTAGCTACAGCTATTGTCAAAGTTGAAGGAACAATTAACAGCGAGCCAGGTAAAGTAAATGTAGATATTACCAACAAGACAATTGCTCGTCAGGATAACTTTACAGTTACAAAACTTGTTGTAAAAGTTCAGGTTCCGGATACAACTGTTTATACAGATGTTGAGGTAGATTTACCAAATACTGTAATTACTATCCAGTAATTTGAAATCTGATAACAGGAACCTTATACAGATTAGTTTTCTTTAAAGAAAATATTAAACTGTAAACAAAACAACTCCGGGAAACTTAGATTTCTCGGAGTTGTTGTTTTTTATAAACTAAAATACCCCCAGACGAAAACCGTCTGGGGGTTGAATTTTGAACCAGTAATTGTTTAATTACTTTCCTGTAAGAGTAAGTGATACATTGACTTCTTTATCAACCCAACCCTTAACATTTCCACTCGCATCGTGGAATGCAACTCTAACAGTAACTTTTGTTACATCAACTGTTGCTCCTGCTGCTAAAGGAGTATTCATGTTATCTTTATTAACTTTACCGTAAGAACCTATTGGGGTTACAATACCAGTTGTGTTTGAATATCCTTCTACCGCAACGATATTAGCTGACTGATCGCCATCTGCACCATACTTAACTCCATCATAAGAGAACTGAATTTGTGAAGCAAGTGCAGCAGAAATAGCAGTACCAGTTGTTACAGAAGCACTAGACTCTTTTAACTTCATATCAGTGATTGCATCATTAGAAGAATCTTTAATAACAAATGACTTTGTAACTACAGTCTTTGTATCCGTTACAGTAACACCACTGACATGCTTTGGAGTAACTACAACAGTAGCAGTAACTGTATAGGTTCCATCAGCAAGTTTTTCATAAACATCCTTTGCAGGACTTCCAAATGTGCCATTCGTTTTTACTACATCAACTTTTAACTGACCAGCTGTAGCGGAAAATGCTGTTCCTGTTTTAGCAGTTGCACCAGGAACATCATTATATACAACTTCTCCCTTTGCATTCTTTACAGTATAATAAATACCCTGAACCTTACTTGCTACTTTTCCAGCATCACTTTCTGTAGCTGTCAAATCATCTAAAACACTAGTAGAACTTAATTTCTGGGCTTCAACGCCTTTCAATAATTCAGACACAGAAATATTAAAATGACGAGCTGTCATATTATCAGCATTTACAACCGCATCTTCTTCTGTCTGTGCAGCGCCTGTTGAATTATTAATGTTCAGATTATAAGAGATAGAATCCCCAGCTACACCAGGTGTCTGTACATTAACAGTAACAATCTGAGCACATACTTCTTTGTCGTCTTTCACAAATGTGAATTTAAATGTGTATGTTCCCTTTGTAGAATAATCGCTACCAACAAATGTAGCTTTTACCTTGCTGCCAGTCTGAGTAGGATTAGGTGTAATAACAGAGCTCTTTGTAACACCATCTGGAGCTCCTTCACAGCTTGCTAAAACTTTTCCATCTTTTGGATCAAAAGCAAATTCATTTCCATACTGATCCTTTGTTGTAAATGTAACGACCTCAGCATTTGCGCCAGATGCATTAGATACAATTACGCTAGTCTTATCAGCGCTCATTGTAACGACTTTTCTAGCTGCAACAACGGTTACTGGTACAGAAGCAACAATCTTGTCATCTTTCTTAATAAAGATATAAGCAGTTCCTTCTTTTGCCGGAATAAGCTGAACCTGATGATTTGATCCCATTGTATTTCCAGCAATCATTAATGTGCCCTTGTCACTGGACTCAACAGTGTAATCATTGTAATTAGAGATTTCTTTTCCGTTTGTATCCTTAATCTCAAAATATGCCCATGTAGCCTTTGTCTCATCTACAGCAATCTTATCGTTGTCCTTTAAAGTGCTGTATTTCTTATTGTTTTCTCCAATTCTTACCTTGAAAGAACTTACAGTAGCCTGATCAGCAGCTGTAATTGTAACCTTATTTGGTCCAATATTTCCATCTGGCTTACCATCTGCTGTATACTTGTTTGTCTTATATGTAATCTCTGCTGTTGCAGTGTCACCAACTTTATTTAAGTAAAGTTTAGAACCATTTACATATCCGTTTGCTGTTGTAAGTGAGAAATCATAGTTTACATCAGGTGTTCCGTAAGGAAGCTCTTTTAAGATTACTCCGTTAGCATCCTTTGCAACTAACTTAATCTCTGTTTCAGTTTTTGCTGGAATAGTAAGGTTATTAACATTGATAGAAGCAACCTTGTTGTCAGTAGCAACAAAGTTTACAGTTGTTCCATCTAATGTGACTGTATACTCTTTACCATCTTTCATCTCTGAGAATGTTGTAAGAGTAACCTTTGTAGCATCCTTATCATCTACAGAAACAGACTTAACAGGAAGAACTACATTGTCAGGAGTTTTGATAGTTACCTCAGAAGCCTTAATATTCTTTGTAGCACCATCGATAGTTGCAACAAGCTCATTTGTCTTGTTCTGTGCTACACTCTTAAGAACATAGTTCTTTACTTCTACATCCTTAGTAGTTTCAGCTGAATCCTTACCAACTGTAATCTTAGCTGTGATTGTTGCCTTACCAGCCTTAACACCAGTTACTGTACCGTCAGCTGCTACTGTTGCAATAGAATCATCGCTTGATGTGTAAGTAATCTTAGCTCTTGAAGAATTTTTCTTAGTATTTGTTAACTTAGTTGTGCTTCCAACTGCTACTACTGAATCTCCAGATAAAGCAACGCCTACCTTAGCAACTTTCAGTGTGTAAGTAAGTTTCTTTGTCTTTGCCTTAGCATTCTTCTTTGTAGAAGTCTTGTAAGTTACCTTAACCGGAAATATGCATGGTATTTTCCGCGGAAGTATTGGAAATACCGGATTTATAAACAGAGTTTGGGGCAAAATCACTTCTACAAGTAACACGCAAGCAACATACAAGAAGCGATTAAATTTGATTAATGGCTTCGACCAGCGCAGGCACATCCAGATGTGTGTAAATCCGTTCTGTCAGGGACATAGCGCCGGAATGACCGACAATTTTTTTGATGGTAGTCTGATCGACATGTGCTTCGGCGAGCAGGGAAATCGTGGTGTGTCGGCAGCAGTGAGGTGTATGATCGATGTGCAGACGAAACATCAGAGGCTGGAAAACATTGTGGTAATACATATAATAGGTAAAATGCTGGCTGTCCAGAGTATGGATGAGATATTCACAATCAGAACAGTCATGAAGCCAGCGCTGGTAAAAGGGGAGTACTTTGTCAGCAATCGGAACTTTTCGAATGCCGTTTTCGGTTTTGCTGTCAATGACATCAAAATATTGTTCGGACAGATGAACATTTTCTTTTTTCAGATCCAAAAGCTCTGAGACACGGACCCCATTGTATATCAGCATGAGGACTGTCTGGCAATAGGGATCGTTTTTGTGTTTCCACAGGAGAGCAATTTCAGAAGTGGAAAAACAGCTTCGTATGTTTTTATTCGGATTCCGGTCTTTGTATTTCGAGATATTTACATAGGCAGAATAATCTTTTGAGACAATTTCGTGTTTCATGGCATAAGAATAGAGCTGGTTAAAGAGAACACGGATTTTTTTCAGGGTAGGATAGTTCTTGCCGCTGTGATCAATCACCTGCTGTAAATCATTGAGTCTCAAATTGTGAAATGGCATATCAGCAATGTTTTCACAAGTGGCAAAGGCCGCCCGATAACCTTTGATGTTGGAGTGGGAGATGGTAGGAAACTTTTCTTCGGACCATCGGAGATAAATTTCCCGGAAGGTTAATTTCAGAGTTTCCCCATCGATGGGATAATTGTTGTAACGTGCCAGAATCTGCAGAGCTTCCGACCGGGTAGGAGCGTACCCCAGAATCTGATAGTGCTGGATGCGCTTTCCAGTGATGTCATTGATGTGCCAGCCCGTAGTGATGCGTGCTGCGTAGGGTCTTCTTCTGTTGCCGGAGAGTTTTACGACTCCGCCGTATCCGTTTGGTAATCTCATTTTTCTTCCTTTCATGTGTAAAAATTTATATTATCGTGTCAATCATACACATTTATTTGTAAAATTTTTAAGTATCACACAAGTAACAAAAAAGTGTTTTTACCTATTATATATATTTTACGTGTTGAAAAAACGAAGGTTTAGGGGTATTATATTCTAGAAAAATTGTTTACTAAGGAGAGAAAACTTTGAGTGAGAATGGATATCGAAATTTAAAAAAGACGAATAAGCTGATGATTCCCGTCATTTTGATGATGGGGTTTGTGCCATTGCTTGTACATATGTATTCCTATAATTCAAATCTGTCGCAGTTTGACTGGTTTCCGGCCAATTCAGATACACAGACAGATTTCTTTTTTGCATGGAAGATGATTGCGATTGTAATCATTGGAGTGTTGATGGCTGCAATTCTGTTGTATCGGCATTATGTGAAGAAAGAGACCCTGCAGTTTGAAAATTCTTTTTATTTTCTGCTGGTATATGGACTTTTTGTTCTGATGTCAGCACTTTTTTCAAAGCATAAGCATTGGGTATCCGGCGGAACTTATGAACTTTTTGAGTCTGTGTGGGTAGTTTTTGCGTATATGCTGCTGTGTTATTATGTATATAATTTTGTGAATGAAGAAAAACATGTGGAATTCATTTTGAAAATTTCGGGCATTGGCATGGCTATTGTTACAGTGATCGGCGTATTTCAGTATTTTGGACTGGACTTCTTTCAGTCAAATTTTGGAAAACATTTGATCACAAATCCTGGATGGTGGAAGAATTTAAAAGAGCTGACATTTAATTTTGCACCGAAAACTTCTTATACGACATTATACAATCCGAACTTTTTATCGTTTTATTTTGGTATGCTCATTGTGCTGGCGGTATGCCTGTTTATTGCGTCAAAAAAGATATGGCATCGGATAGTGCTGGCAGTAGCGGTAGTATGCTGTGCCATCTGCTTGAAAGGAAGCGGCAGTGCGAGTGGATGGATGGCTCTTGCATTGGCAGCAGTGGTACTTATACTTGTGCTTTTGAGCCGGAAGAAAAAACTGTTTGTTGTGGGTGCTGTTGTAGTGGTAATTGGGATTATAGCAGCAAGCGTACTTGGAAATACCACCTCAGCAGGTGAAAATATAAAAAATACAATTGTTGGTACATACCGGATGAGTGACAGATGGGCTCTGAATGGAGTAGAAACCAATACGGATGATGTTGTGCTTGACATTCACGGGAATAAACTGAGTGTTTCTTATACCGTAGGAGAGGATGGAACAACACAGATCAGTTGCAAAGATTCGGATGGAAATGAGTTAAGTCAGACGATAGTGGATGCAGATAACCAGGTGACAACGATGGATGACAGCCGTTTTTCTGGGGTACAGCTGCAACCGGTATCTTTTGGAGATAGCTTGCCCGGAATTTGTGCAACGATTGATGGTGTGCAGTGGAACTTCATAAATACCGATGAGAATGGATATGAGTATCTGAATCCAGCAGGAAAATTAGTGAAGTTTGAGAATCCGAAGGTTTCAAACGTATTTTTGGATGATGCAATGAGCAATCGAGGACATATCTGGAATAAAACGATTCCGCTTCTTGGAAAGCATGCTTTTATGGGGAGTGGGGCAAATACCTATATGTTTGAAGTGCCACAGGAAGATTATATCAGCCAGAACTATGTCTACGGCGCAAACAGCTATGATGTAAAAGCCCATAGCTGGTATCTGCAGCAGTGGGTAGAAACCGGATTACTCGGTACTCTGGCACTTCTGGTATTTTTGTTTTGGTATCTGGTACAGTCGGTACGCATTTACCGCAGAGTGGATCTACACGAGAGTATCAGCTGGATTGGATTTGGATTATTTGCGGCAGTGCTGGTATATATGTTTGCGGGGATTGTAAACGATTCTAATGTTTGTACCGCTCCGGTATTCTGGGGTATGCTTGGTCTGGGACTTGCGGTGAACCGGATGCTTGTTAAGAAAGAAAATCTTTTCGCAAAGGAACCGGTTTCTGAGAAAAATGATGTTGTCGTGGAACAGAACGACCTTAAAACGGAAAAAGCAGTGACAACAGAAACTTCTGCAAAGAAGCAGTCCGGAAAGAAACAGTCAAGAAAACAGAGAAAATCAAACAAGTCATAAAAATGAGCAGATTATAGGGAGTAATTTTGGCATGCAACAAATGAAAAACCGGTTTCGGGGAGAAACGGCAAAATATATACGAATTGTATTGTTGGTAATTTACGATATATTGGCAATCTTTCTGGCGGAAATTCTTTCTATCTGGACTCGTTTTGATTTCAGCTTAAAGAGTGAGCAGGGAATTCCTTATCTGGAGACCGCATTGCAATATTTCTGGGTAAATATGATGGTAACCATCGTGATATTTTTTATTATGCATCTGTATAATAGTCTGTGGGAATATGCGAGCGTGCAGGAACTATTAAATGTAGTGATTGCGTGTCTGCTCAGTGCTGCAATACAGAGTCTGGGGATGCATATGTTCCAATGGAACATGCCGCGTTCTTATTATATTTTGTATTTTTTCTTTTTGCTGGCTCTGGTGTCCGGAAGCCGCTTTGTATACCGGGGACTGCGTATCATACGACACAGTTATCTGGGAGACGCATCCAGACATGCCATCGCTACCATGGTGATTGGAGCAGGAGACAGTGCGAATTTCCTGATAAAAAATATGGAGAACAGTCCGCTGATCCGCAATCGTGTGGTCTGCGTGATTGATGCAGATAAGAATAAGATTGGAAGCACTATTCTGGGAGCTCCGATCGTGGGAAATGACAGCAAAATTCCATGGGCAGCAGAAAAATACGAAGTGCAGGAAATCTTTATTGCCATCCCAAATCTGCCGGGAGATCGAAAGAAAAAGATTCTGGAATTGTGTAAAAACACAGGGTGCAGGATTAAGATTCTGCCTAGTATGGCACAGATTGTGAATGACGAAGTAAGCGTTTCAAATTTCCGTGAGGTGGAAATCGAAGATTTATTGGGACGGGAACCAGTGAAAACAAATCTGGATGAGGTTATGGGATACATTGCGGGAAAGGCTGTACTTGTAACCGGTGGCGGTGGTTCCATCGGAAGTGAACTCTGCCGCCAGATCGCGGCGCATCATCCTTCGCAGCTGGTGATATTTGATATTTATGAAAATACCACGTATGATCTTCAGCAGGAACTGAAAAAGAAATTCCCGAATCTGAATCTGGTTGTGCTGATTGGATCTGTGAGAAATACTCATCGTGTGGATACCGTATTTTCGGATTATAAACCGGCGATTGTTTTTCATGCAGCGGCACATAAGCATGTGCCACTCATGGAGGACAGTCCGAATGAGGCAATTAAAAACAATGTATTCGGTACTTATAATGTGGCTATGGCAGCAGGAAGAAACGGAACGGAGCGCATGGTATTGATTTCTACGGATAAAGCCGTAAATCCGACCAATATCATGGGAGCGTCCAAACGTATCTGTGAGATGATTATTCAGGGAATGCAGCATCGTTTTCCGAAAACCAATTATGTAGCGGTTCGCTTCGGAAATGTACTGGGAAGTAACGGAAGTGTGATTCCTCTTTTCAAAAAGCAGATTGCAGAGGGTGGACCGGTTACCGTTACCGATAAAAATATTATTCGTTATTTTATGACGATTCCGGAAGCAGTATCGCTTGTCTTACAGGCAGGTGCTTACGCAAAGGGCGGAGAAATCTTTGTGCTGGATATGGGAGAGCCGGTAAAGATCGATGATATGGCAAGAAATCTGATCAAGTTATCCGGATTTGAACCGGATGTGGATATTCCGATTGTGTACACAGGGCTTCGCCCGGGGGAAAAGATGTTTGAAGAGTGTCTGAAAGAAGAGGAAGGACTTCAGAAAACGGAGAATGATCTGATTTTTATCGGAAAACCGATTGAGTTTGACAGGGAAGAGTTTTTTGAACATTTGAAAGATCTGAAGAAGACGGCATATGAAGATGATCCACAGATGAAGCTGGTGGTGAAGCGGTTAGTGCCTTCGTATCAGGTGGAAAATGACAAAATGAACATATAGTTGCTTATTTTGAAAAGAAGATATATAATAAATCGTAATTGGAGATAAGGTGTGCAAAAGATAATTGGTTATCATGGAACGAAAAACGATTTGCAGAATCTATTATACAAGAAGGTTTTAAAATTGCATCCCCAAAAGAAAATGATAATCATTGGTTAGGACATGGAATATATTTTTATTCAGATTATGAACTGGCTGAATGGTGGGGAAAAACCAAAGTCAATAAACATAACGAAAAGTATGGATATAATGATGAGCCGGTTGTTATAAAGGGAGAAATGATATTTTTATGAAACATTTTGGTATACCATATTATAAAATCTGAAAGTGCGTTATTGGCAAAGAAAATTTTTATTGAAAGTATGCATTTTAAAGGAAGTGAGCTAACGGGTGGAATTATACATTTTTTACAGAGCAGTATTGGCAAGAATATTGTGAAAATGGATGAAGGAGTCTATAAATCTTCATTATCTTTAAAAATGATGAATGAGGAAGAAAGTGTATCTTTAGAAATCGTGGTATCAGGTATTATTCAAGAATTTGGGATTATAAAATCATTTGAGGGTCTGGTGAAAGCCGGCCCTTCTATTTACGTGTGGGAGAGGTACAGAGAGGAGAAGTTATATGATACAAGAAGATTTATGCATTTATACAAAATAAAATGATACAGAAGCACATTTTAGAAATCGGGAGCACATTATTCCGGCATGCATTGGTGGGGAAAATTGCTGAAAGGATATGTCTCAGATGAAGTGAATACTTTGTTTTCGGCATTTGAACCGGATGTGGATATCCCGATTGTGTATACAGGACTTCGACCGGGAATAAGATGTTTGAAGAGTGTCTGATGGAAGAGGAAGGACTTCAGAAAATAGAGAATAAATGATTTAATCAGCTATAGATGAAATCTATAGTAGATTTTGCTAATAGATGTTCATCGAAGAATATAAAAATGATGGATTGAAACGAAAAAAGTAGCTATATACGCATATATATGCTATAATAAATTAGTTTAAGGAAATGAGCATAACGTGGTTATGAACAGAAGGAGAGTTGCAATGGCACACAAGAAGCTTTGTAAAACCCTTAAAATATTGGCAGGAGCGGCTGGAATTGCATTTGTTGGAATGCAGCTTGTCGCAAAAAAGAAAAAGGCAGACTATACATACAAGAATGAACCAGAAGAACAGAATCCGTTTGAAGGCAAGAAGGTTGTTTTTTGTAAAAAATGACAATGATGCTGAAAATGCAGATGGTGTCAGGGGACACTTGGAAGAGTCAGGTGTTGTTTTCACACAAGAATCCTTATATAGTAAATATGCCAAGAGGGCATTAGATGTAGGTCTTTCGTTTGGCGGATTACTTGTGCTGGCTATATAATAGGGACAAACCAAGAAATGTTTTTATTTTAAAAGGGTTCTGAGCATTTTGCACTTCGTAAAAATTAGAAAAATCTGCGTAGTCGGATGGAAATGCAAGGGTACAGTGGAAGTTAGGATGGCTTCTTGGATACTCTTGGATTGAGCCACATGACAGAGTAGAAAAATCTAATAAGGAGGAAAATGACTCAGCTCACAGGCGGATGTGATCAATATATCGTCGTGAGCTTTTTTGCGTGAATTAGAGAATTCTCCGTACTTTCACAGTGTGGATTATAACATAGATAAAATAAATAGACAATAATTACTAATGGGAAAAACAATACATAAGCTTCTAAAATTATTGAAAGCATAGAGGTGTATTTTAAATAAATAGCAGGCAAAGGGGACAGGGGAATGACTATTCAGGATATTAGCAAGTATAAAGTGTCTTTTATCAGAAATATAGCAGGAAAAACAATATACGGCCAGCCTGTTGAGATGGTTGACGCAGGGTAATCTGTTTCGAATTCAGGAACTGCATGTCATTTGGAAAAGCACTGTGGAGAGTGTTGAGAAAATGGATGAAATGATAAGGGTTGAGTATAGAAATGGCGATTGGGTTGAACTGGGAGTTACAGAATGAAATTCTGATTATCGGAGCTGGAGGTTATGGACGATTAGTTCAAGAAATAGCTGAGGCCATTGGATATAAAGTAGATTTTCTCGATGATAACAGTTCGCTTGCTGTTGGTAAGCTTGATGAGCTTGAAAGGATTGAGGAACAGTATGATAGCTCGATTGTAGCTATTGGCAATCCCAAAATCAAAGAGAAGATATTTAGAAGATTGAAAAACCCGGTTACGATTATTCACCCAACGGCTTGTGTTAGTGCGAGTGCTGTTATAGGCATAGGTTGTGTGATTGAAGCGAATGCAGTTGTAAATTCTGAGGCTGTTGTAAAAGATGGTTCATTCATCTGTGCAGGGGCGATTGTTAACCATAATGCAACCGTAAATGAATTCTGTCAGATCGATTGTAATGCTGTTGTATCCATGGGAGCTGAGGTTCCAAGAAATATAAAAGTTCAGAGCTGCACAGTATTTAAATAGATTTAGATAAAAAAGAAATAGTTAAGTAAAGTTTCTTTTAAGGAGAGATTAAGGATTATGAGCTGGAAGAAAGTTGTTGGAATTATTGCGGCGACACTTGGTACAGCGTTTGTAACTACAGCTGTTGTGGCTAAAGTAAAAAAAGATAATAGCCAGTATAAAAATGAGCCGGACCAGAAGAACCCGATGGAGGGTAAAAAAGTAATCTTTGTTGAGAATGAAAATGATAAAGAAAACGCCGATGGTTTGAATGGGCATCTTGAAGAAGTGGGTGTAACTAATCATAAGGCGGGAGTATATGAAAAGTATGTTAAGAGAGGAATTGATATAGTCCTATCTTTTGGTGGACTTGTGATTTTGAGTCCGTTATTAGTAGGAATTTCAATAGCTATTAAAATTGATGACCCAGGTCCTGTTCTGTTCACACAGAAGCGAGTGGGAGAAAACAAGAGATATTTCAAACTTCATAAGTTTAGAAGCATGAAAATGTGCACACCTCACGATAAACCAACTCATATGTTGGAGAATCCGGAACAGTACATAACAAAGGTTGGCAAGTTTATCAGAGCACATTCGCTAGATGAACTTCCTCAGATTTGGGATATTTTTATTGGCAATATGTCTATTATTGGACCGAGACCAGGACTCTGGAATCAGGACTTTCTGACTGCTGAAAGAGATAAATATGGTGCAAATGATGTAAAACCAGGACTTACAGGCTGGGCACAGATTAATGGACGCGATGAGTTGGAAATACCGGACAAGGCGAAACTTGATGGTGAATATGTGCAAAAAATGGGATTAGCGATGGATGCAAAGGTGTTTCTAGGATCATTGCATGTATTCAGTAAGGATGATTCTGTTGTAGAAGGTGGTATCGGAGAAATGAAAAAGAACGGTATAAAGCCTGTTTTATGTCGTCAATATACTGTTTCTAAATCTGATGAGGAATTGATAGGACACATCGGTTTTGGTGAGCGGGTAGAAGTGGATAAAGATGCCCATAAAAAAGTATTAATTACAGGAGCTGGTTCTTATATTGGAGAATCGTTCACAGCATATGCAAAAGAAAATTATCCGTTGAATTTTGATATAGAAGCTATAGATATGATTGATGGCACATGGAGAGACTGTGATTTCTCACAGTATGACATTGTCTATCATGTTGCAGGGATTGCGCATGCTGATGTTGGAAATGTGGATGATGACACAAAAGAGAAGTATTATGCAATCAATACAGATCTTGCGGTAGAGGTCTGTGAGAAAGCTAAAAATGAGGGCGTAAAGGAATTCATCTTTATGTCATCAATGATAGTATATGGTGATTCTGCACCGTATGGCAAGAGTAAGATAGTTGATGAAAGAACAGTGCCAAACGCTGCTAATTTTTACGGTGATAGCAAATTACAGGCAGATGTTGCTGTAAGGACTTTTGCAGATGAAAAGTTCAAGGTTTTAGTTTTACGTCCACCAATGATATATGGAAAAAATAGCAAGGGTAATTACCCAACATTAGCTAAATTGGCTAAGAAACTTCCTGTATTTCCGAATGTTGATAATCAGAGATCAATGCTTCATATTGATAATCTTTGTGAGTTCCTTTGTCAGATTATGCTTGTTAAAGAAGTAAAAGAAAATGCAGTTGTTCTGATTCCTCAGAATGCTGAATGGACGAAAACCACAGACATGGTTAGAGAGATTGCATCAGTGTCTGGTAAGAAGATAAAAGCTCTGAAAATTATGAAGCCAGTTGTCTCACTTGGTGGTAAGATGCCAGGTAAGATTGGTGGACTAGTTAATAAGGCTTTTGGAAATAGTTGCTATGCGCATGAGATTTCTATTTATCCAGGACTTGATTATCATTGGGTAAGTTTAAAGGAGTCAATTGAACGTACGGAGGGGAGATACGTATATAAAACGATAGGGAACATGAGACAAAACGAAAAACCTAAAGCATTAATGCTTGCGTCTGTTGCATCAATGATAGATCAATTCAACATGGATAATATTTCAATTCTTTTAGATTTAGGCTATGAGGTTCATGTTGTGGCTGATTTTGTAGATGGTGGAACTATAACTAAAGAACGCATAGAAAGTCTCAAGACACGACTATTGGAAATGGGGGTTGACGTTTTTCACGTTGCGATTCCTAGAAAAATCACAGCAATTAACAAAATTATTACAGCATACAAAGAAGTGAAAGATTTGTGTGATGCTAATTGTTATAGAATAGTTCATTGCCATTCTCCAATAGGTGGAGTAGTTGCAAGAATGGCTGCGCGTGACATAAGAAAAAAAGGCACAAAAGTCATATACACTGCACATGGTTTTCATTTTTACAATGGGGCACCTAAGAAGAACTGGTTAATGTTTTATCCAGTAGAAAAGGAATGTTCTAGATTAACAGATGTCCTTATCACAATAAATAAGGAAGACTACAACAGAGCAAAGAAAGCATTTCATGCTAAAGAAACGATATATGTTCCTGGAGTCGGCGTAGATACTGATAAGTTTAGTTCAGGTCTTATTGATATTGATCTGAAAAGAAATGAATTGGGCGTGGAAAAGAATCAGTATATGTTTCTTTCGGTTGGAGAATTAAGCGAAAGAAAGAATCATGAAGTTGTGATTAAAGCATTATCTAAAATAGAAACTATGAACTATAAATATTTTATAGTTGGAAAAGGTGAATTGGAAAAGTATCTGGAGAACTTAGTCAAGGATTTGGGGCTAGAAAATAAGGTTTATTTATTAGGATACAGAACAGACGTATCTGAATTATGTCAGGCTGCGGATTTGTTTATATTTCCATCTCATCAAGAAGGATTACCAGTGGCTTTAATGGAAGCCATTGCATGCAAGACAAATGTAATTTGTTCAAGTATCAGGGGAAATGTAGATTTAGTTCTAGATGATGCTTATTTGTTTGACGAGCACAATGTAAATAATGTCGTGGATTGTATAAACGCTTTGGTTGGATCGAAGAAACGTGAAATTTTCCTTGAAGATAACAAAGAAACGGTGTTAAAAAACTACAATCATTTAAAGCAATTTGATTTATTAACAGTCCGAGAAGCAATGCAGAAGATGTACTCTGAAAAATCGGGGGGGGTACAATACACTCAGTTAAATAGATTGATTTTCAGACAACAATTTTTATTTGATCAAGGCTTAAAATTAGATTCGATTTTATTATTTTCAGTAGGTGAATTAAACAATAATAAGAATCATCAAATTATAGTTGAAGCTGTTGCTAAACTACATAACGATAAAATTCATTATTTTATAGCTGGCGAAGGCGATGAGAAAAAAAATCTTGTATTGTTGGCAAAGAAGTTAGGGGTTGCTAATCAACTGCATTTACTAGGGTTCAGAACAGATGTTGACCAATTACTAAGAATAATGGACGTTTATTGTCTCCCAAGCATAAGAGAGGGACTTAATGTAAGTCTTATGGAAGCAATGGCTTCTGGATTATTGTGTGTTGCAAGTAAAATCAGAGGCAATGTAGATTTAATCGAAAATGGCGTAACCGGTTTTTTATGTATGCCATTCGAAGTTGATGATGTTATAAGTGCTTTGATGAATGTTATGGAACTTCAAAGTAAATTGACACATGATGATAAAAAAGCGATAGCTTATAAGTATAGCAAAACATACGTTAATGGTATTATGGAAGATTTATACAAAAGATATATATAGGGTGTGTGAAGATGGCGGCAATAGATATAAAGCGTACAATCGATAAAGAAGATATTTTGTTTATTACGGCGGAAACTGGATTTGGGAAAATAGGACTTGAAAAAGGCGGATATCATGTTTTGCATCCATATAATTACAAAACAGTTTTGGGAAGAATAATTCTAGAATTGATGAGTAGACTTAAATTGCCCCAAACATTGCTCTTTAATAAGAAAATTTTGAAAAAAAAGTATAAACATATTATTACGGAGGACAGTATTATAACGAAATCGTTTTTGATTTGGTTAAAAAAGAATTGTTCAGATTCAACTATCTATTTTAAATATACAAACATGGTAGGAAAGGCTCATCATTTGTTTCCAAATGAAATACCAGAAGGTATTAATATTTGGACATATGACCAATATGATAGTGATAAGTATGGAATTAATTTAAGTAAATGTGGTGGTTATTACACTGCATATAAAGGTGAAAAACGAGAAAAGAAATATGATGTTATGTATGTTGGCAAGGATAAAGGCAGGTCTGAAGAAATATTAACTTTGCAGAAAGAATTTGAAAGGCTAGGCCTTAAAACAAAATTCTTGATTATGCCAACCACGCGTGTTTCTAAGAAAAAAGCATTCTATTCAAAACCAATTCCTTATGAAGAGGTTATTCAACTAGTAACAGAATCGAGAGCTATATTAAATATTACGCTTCCAGATCAACAAGGAGCTACGTTAAGAGATTATGAATCTATTTTTAATGAAGTAAAGCTTATTACTACAAATAAAAACATAAAATCTTTTGATTTTTATAATGAAAACAATATTTTTGTGCTGAATGAGGATAACTTGAACGAATTGCCGTGTTTTGTTCACAAACCATATAAGGCATTAGATCCATCAATAGTTAGCGGATATTCGTTAGATATGGCAGTTCTAGAAATGTTGAACAATGAAAAGGGAGTTTAGTTTATGGTTGGAACACTTATTATCGGGCTAGGGTCTATTTTGGTTTTAATGTCCCTTTCTAATAGGAATAGCAAGTTAATAACGTATTTGATGTATCTTTTTATATGGATTGTATATACTTTTTGTAATTCTGGAAATCCCGACTTGGATGTTTATACCTGGACTTACAGTAATCACATATATGTTACAGCACCTGGATTTGATTTGTTGATGAAACTGTTTGCAAACTTGGGAATCCCTTTTTTCGTTTTCAAAGGTTTTTGTGGTCTCTTTGTATTGTATTTTTACAGATTAACATTTAAGAAATTTTACAGAAATGAAAATGCAGTTTTAGCAATGTGTGTGTTGTGTCCTCTGATTGCATCTGTTTCGCAAATCAGAAATGGAATGATGGCAGCGTATGTATTATATGCTTTTAGTGAATTCCTTTTTGATGAAAGGCATCGATTATTACCTTATATTATAAGAATTTCGCTTATTTCGATATTGATACATCCGGTTGGACTAGTATATCTGGTGTTGATTTTTGCCAAAAAGAATTTCAAAGATGAGGGAAGAACTAAGTTGATCTTTTCTATAATGTTGATCATAGTTGTTGAGTTGATTTTGACTCAGAATCTCCTGTATAACATTGCAGGTTTATTTATAAAAAATACCAAATATCTTACTTGGTTTGATTTTGCAAGTGGTTTTGCAGCAGTAAATGAGGAAACTCTTAATATAAAGGGAAAGCTATTGCCTGTTATCGAGCAATTGGCAGGAACAGGTTTACTCGTCTTCACAATAAGGAAATATAGTAATAGATATCATTTAAGTAGTTCGAATAAGGTTGGGGATGATATTACAGTCCTTTCATTAGAACAACTCCAAATTCTAAAGAATACATTTTTTTTGCTTCTTTTCGTTTTGCCATTTTATCAGATATCGCCAACGTATTTCAGAATATATATGAACTTTATCCCGGTTCTATATATTGTGATACTTTTGATGTTTTGCGAGTGTGAAAAAAAGGCCTCATTACCTAGAAATGTATTGTTTTGGATCACAACAGTGTATGGGTTGTTAATTACAGTTTTGTCCAGTGTGGGATATACGTTAAGTATGTTTGAAAGCTTTAGAATAGGATAGAAATTTATATGAAAGAGATAACAAAAGCATCAGCTGCAAAAAATTCAATATGGAAATTGCTAGAATCTTTTTTGTCTAAAGGTGTATCGATGCTAGTTTCGATTGTTCTTGCTCGAATACTCCTTCCGGATGATTACGGAATTATTGCCTTTACTAGCGTTTTTATTAATTTGTCAGATACATTAATTCAAGCTGGATTTTCAACTGCACTTATAAGAAAGGAAAAAGTCGATGAAAAAGATTATTCAACTGTATTAGGAATAAGCATTATAATGGCTTTTTTCTTATATATAGTTATTTTCCTTTCAGCGCCGATAATTTCAAATTTTTACAATGAACCTTTACTCGTTAATGTTCTACGCGTCATAGCATTGAGTCTATTTTTTCAAGCATTCGCTTCTGTTAGAACTGCGATTGTATCACGTGAAATGAAATTTAGAGTTCTTTTCATATGTAGCATGGTTTCAAACGTTTTGTCAGGAATTGTTGGAATTGCAATTGCATATCTTGGATTTGGAGTATGGGCACTTGTAATTCAACAGTTAGCACAACAATTAATATTAACAGTTTCACTATTTATTGCAGTTAAAATGAAGGTGAAATTTAAGATTTATAAGGAATCAGCGAAAGAATTAGTACCTTTCAGTATTAAAGTTCTTACGTCTTCATTATTGTCTTTTTTAAGTGGATCAATTTGTAATCTTGTGGTGGGAAAGACGCATTCAATGACGGATTTGGGATATTACGAAAAAGGAGCTTTGTTTCCTCAAAATATATCTTTGTATACTTTTAGTGCTGTATCGAATGTTTTTCTTCCGGTGTTCACTTCTGTTCAAAATGATCGCGAACGATTGAGCAATGTTTTTCAGAGGGTATTAAATGTTTCAATGTATATCATATTGCCCATGATGGCGGGATTATGTATGGTAGCAGAGCCATTAATTTCAGTTGTATTAACGGACAAGTGGCTTCCTGCTACATGGATACTGAGATGGTCATGTCTATATTATGTTATGACACCGATGTTGTTAGCTCATGTTCAGTTACATTTTGCAATAGGAAAAAGTGACACTAGAATAAAAGTTGAATTTTATAAATTGATTATAACTATTTTGGCCTTAGTCGGTCTGTTTTTTACAAAACTATCAATTAATTATGTTGCTGCTGTAATGGCATTGATTCAAGTAAGTACCGTGGTTTTGATAACTATTGAAACGAAAAAAGCGATCGGTTTCGACATATTATTAATGGTAAAAAATCTTTCAAAGACTATTATAGCGATGCTAATTATGACAGTTGTTGTTTTTGCTGTAGGCAGAATAGAGATGACGAATTTTTTGAAATTAATCCTTGAGATATTAGCTGGTGGAGTGGCATATTTGGCAGCATCAGTAGTATTGAGGGCGAGTGCCTTTAGTGAAATTATTGGACTTATAAAGAGTGTTAGAGAAAGAGGTCAGTGACATGTCAAAAATTATTTTGCTACATGAAGGCGAATTACCCACCGTGGAAGAAACTTACAGATGTTATCAATATTTAGTAAAAGAATATGGGACTATTATCAGCAAGGTTAATTCTAACAGTATTACATCAGAGGAAATACAACAGTGTGATGTAGTGCTTTGTATAAGGGGACATAGTCCAATAACTTATTTTGTATTAAAAGAAGCAAGAAGAATAGGGAAAAAGGTTTTTTATCTGTTAGATGATGACTTAAAAGACATGCCAAAGGGTTCATTTTGGTTTCCTGAGAGAAGAAAATGGCTTTTAAAATGTTTAAAGGAATGCGAAGTATTATTTACGTCAAATAAGCTTATAGCCGAAGAATATAAGGATTTTCTTGCACAGAATAAGACAGTAATTATTAATACTTCGGTAGATCCAAAGACAATATGCTCGTTTAGAGACACGGGGGATGTCATAAAAATTGTAATGGCAGCATCTGATTGGCATTCACAGAACTTCATAAAGTACGTTAAAAATGCAGCACTTAGGATTTCAGAAGAATATAAAGATAAAGTTGAGTGGCATTTTGTAGGTTTACATCCAGATATGAGTGAGTTTACAGACTTATCTAGGGTGGTATATGTGCCTTCAATGAATATGGAAAATTATGTTAGGCACATGAAAGAAAACAAGTATGATATTGGTATAGCCGTTTTGAATCCAGATCATTTTAATGAGCGAAAGTATTTTAACAAATTTATCGAGTATACACGATATGGAATATGCGGTATTTATTCGGATTGTATGCCATTTCAATTAGTCGTTAAAGACAAAGAAAATGGTTTGCTTACACAGAATAGTGACGAGGGATGGTATGAAGCATTTAAACTTTTAATTGCAAATCCAAAATTAAAAAAGCGGTGTATTTTGGCAGCTCAAGACTATTTGGCCACACAGCATTCGGAAGAGTTTTTGATGACTAAGCTTATCGAAGATTGCAAGGAACTTGTCTATTTTACGGCTCCAAAGAATGAAGGAATAAATAAGCAAATGAGATTTTTATGGAAAGCAAGACAGGTTATCTTTAGGTGTATGGAATCCATATATTTGACATTTAGTTCGTTGTCACATTTTGGCATAAAAGAAACTCTTTTTAGGATTAAAAGAAAAGTTAAACATGAGTATTAAGGAGGTTCTATAAGATGAAAGGAATTATTCTCGCTGGTGGAGCTGGTACGAGGCTTTATCCGTTAACGATGGTAACATCGAAACAATTACTTCCGGTATATGACAAACCGATGATTTATTATCCACTATCCACATTAATGTTGGCAGGCATTAAAGATATTTTGATTATTTCAACATCTACTGATCTTCCTAATTTCGAAAGACTGTTGGGAGACGGCAGCCAGTACGGAGTATCTCTGAGTTATGCAGTACAGCCGAGTCCTGACGGACTTGCTCAGGCATTCCTTATTGGTGAAGAATTCATCGGAGATGATTCATGTGCTCTTATCCTTGGAGATAATATCTTTTATGGTGGCGGACTAGGTGACAAACTAGATACAGCTGTTCAAAATGTTGCAACAGGAAAAGCGACCATCTTTGGTTATTACGTTAATGATCCTGAACGTTTTGGAATTATGGAATTTGATGATGAAACAGGAAAGATTTTGTCTGTAGAAGAGAAGCCTGAATATCCAAAAAGCAATTATTGTATCACTGGCTTGTATTTTTATGATAATCGAGTTGTGGATTTTGCAAAGAATGTTAAGCCATCTGCTAGAGGTGAGCTTGAGATTACGTCTTTAAATGATATGTATCTGCAGGATGGTTCTTTGAATGGAATTATTCTTGGTAGAGGTTTTGCATGGTTGGATACAGGAACTATGGACAGTTTGGTTGAGGCATCAGATTATGTTCAGATGATCGAAAAACGTCAGGGTGTTAAAATCTCTGCACCAGAAGAAATTGCTTTTCGCAAGGGATGGATTACAAAGGATAAGCTTGTTGAGTCTGCAGAGAGATATGGAAAATCTCCATATGGACAGCATCTTATGAATGTTGCTAACGGAAAGATGAAATATTAAATAGTGGAGGAAATATCAATGACAATTATTGTTACCGGCGGTGCTGGGTTTATAGGAGCAAACTTTGTTTTTCATATGTTGAATAAATATCCAGATTATAGGATTGTGTGTCTGGACAAGTTAACTTATGCAGGAAATCTTTCTACCCTTGCACCAGTAATGGATAATCCAAATTTCAGATTTGTAAAGGAAGATATTTGCGACAGAGAGGCCGTGTATAAGCTTTTTGAGGAAGAGAAACCAGACATTGTTGTAAATTTTGCAGCTGAGAGTCACGTGGACAGAAGTATTGAAAATCCAGGTGTATTTTTAGAAACCAATATCATGGGAACAGCCGTAATGATGGATGCGTGCCGCAAGTACGGAATTCAAAGATATCATCAGGTAAGTACAGATGAGGTATATGGAGATCTCCCACTGGATAGACCTGATTTATTCTTTACAGAAGAAACTCCGATTCATACAAGCAGTCCTTATAGTTCATCAAAGGCTTCCGCTGATCTGCTTGTGTTGGCTTATCACAGAACCTTTGGTTTGCCTGTAACAATTTCAAGATGCAGCAATAACTATGGACCATATCATTTCCCAGAGAAACTGATTCCACTTATGATTGCAAATTGTTTGAATGACAAACCACTTCCTGTGTATGGTGAAGGATTAAATGTTAGAGACTGGTTGTATGTCGAAGACCATTGTAAGGCAATTGATCTGATTATACATAAAGGCAAAGTTGGAGAAGTCTATAATGTCGGCGGACATAATGAGATGAAGAATATTGACATTGTAAAGCTTATTTGTAAAGCATTAGATAAGCCTGAAAGTCTTATTACATATGTTACAGATCGTAAAGGACATGATATGCGCTATGCAATTGATCCTACAAAGATTCACAATGAGCTTGGTTGGCTTCCGGAGACTAAATTTGAGGATGGAATAAAGAAGACGATTCAGTGGTATCTGGACAATAGAGAGTGGTGGGAGACCATTATTTCAGGAGAGTACCAGAATTATTATCAAAAGATGTACGGTAATAGATAAACAGGTAAACGGAAAGTTTACTTGGATTTTAGAAATTACGAAGGGAGTAGCTAACTATGGATCCAAAAAGAGTTGGAAATGCAATTGCGTATTTAAGAAAAAAAGTCGGCTACACCCAGCGTGAATTAGCTGATCGAATTGGGGTAAGTGATAAAGCAGTTTCTAAATGGGAGCGAGGTTTGGGCTTACCAGATACAGCTATTATAGGGAAAATTGCCATATTGCTTGACAGTGATACGGATAGCTTGTTGGCGGGTGATTTAGTTCATCATAATAGTGGATGGACGGGGCTTCTTATCTTAAAGGAAAGCATATATGGAATCAAGGCAAATACAATTATCTATGATAAGCCGATAATTAACTTTATGCTCAGCTATTTTATGTTGATGGGTATTCGTGACATCCGAATTGTAAGTGGTGAAGAAGATCGTCAGTATATAGAAAGTGTATTTGGGAATGGTAGCAGGCTTGGATTAAGACTTACATATTGGGAAAGTATTCAGGAAAATGAATATCTAAACAGTAAATCGAATGTCATGGTGATATCCGGAATGACCTTTATTTATGGGGTTGATCAATCAAGATTTTTCCAGAAAGCGATGTTAGATAAGTCGAAAACAACAGTCTTGTCACTTCCAAAAAAGAAAATCGATTCGCCTGCACGTATATATTACGATTCTGATAAAAAAGTGGTCACTTCTGAGGATGGTGAGAAGCTTCGTACTCAGTACGATTATTATCAAATACCTATTATTTTTTGTCCGGCACATGTTATATGCAGTATGAAGTTGGAAGAGAATATGGGTACAGGGGCGATATCATACACAAGGATCAATGATGAGGTTTACACTGTTGCATTGGATCGTGGTTTTGTGGAAATTCCTTTAAATACTTGGGATGATGTGATGGATGCCTCAGCATTTGTAAAGACTGTTCAAAAAGCTTGTGGGATGCAAATTTATTGTATAGAAGAAATTGCATGGCGCAGAGGAATGATAAGTCATGAGGAATTTATTCGTCTTGGTGAGCAGATGAAAGATATTCCATATGGAAAGTATATTCTTGAAATAGCGGAGGCAAAAGTAAACGGAAAGTCGGTTGGCAATTGACCTGATTGCTTGTATGATGGTAACTGACTTATGAGGTACATAGACCGTCATATAGGTGGTAATTATAGACAAAGGAGATTTTAATAATGGCAGGAATTCAGTTATTTAAAGCAAACTTCGATGTGGAGGCATGTCTGGCTCAGGTAAGAGAGTGCCTTGAAAAAGGTTGGACAGGAATGGGATTTAAGACGGTTGAATTAGAAGAAGAGTGGAAGAAGTATACTGGACACAAGTACTCTTACTACATTAACTCTAACACAGCTGGTCTTTATATGGCGGTTGATACACTTAAGGAGTTATATGGTTGGGCTGATGGAGACGAAATTATCTCAACACCATTAACATTTATCTCTACTAACCATGCGATTCCAAAGAGCAATCTCAAGGCAGTTTTTGCTGACGTGGATGATACTCTTTGCCTCGATCCTATGTCAGTAAAGGAACATATTACTGATAAGACTCGTGCAGTGATTTTTGTTGGCTTTGGTGGAAACACAGGAAGCTTCAAGGAAGTAGTTAAGATTTGTAAAGAGAATAATCTTAAGCTTATTCTGGATGCAGCTCATATGTCAGGAACACGCTATGCTGACGGTAGCGTTCCTGGAACAAATGGTGATGCAGACATTACTGTATATTCATTCCAGGCTGTTAAGAACCTTCCTACAGGTGATAGCGGAATGATTTGTACTGACGATGCAAAGCTTGATGAGATCTTCCGTAAAAAGGCTTGGCTTGGAATTAACAAAGATACATATGCGCGTACTGTAAACAAAGAAGGTACTTATAAGTGGAAATATGATGTTGAGTATGTTGGTGATAAATACAACGGAAACGCGATCATGGCTGGTATTGCTCTTGCACAGCTTCCACACCTTGACCGCGACAATGCATACAGAAGAACATTAGCTCAGTGGTATACAGAGGTGTTTTCTAAATATCCAGAGCAGATCGGTCTTGTTAAAATCCCAGAGGATTGTGTTTCTTCTCGTCACCTTTTCCAGATTATGGTCAAGGATAGAGATGGCCTCATGATGTACCTGAATTCTAATGAAGTATATCCGGGCGTTCACTATGTTGTTAATACAGATTATCGTATGTATGCATATGGAAAGGGAACTTGTCCAAAGGCTGAGTTTGTAAGCGATCATATCATTTCTCTTCCAATGCATATGGGAGTTTCTTTTGCTGATGTTCAGCGTATTACTGAACTTGTAGTGAAGTATATTATGGAAATTAAAAAAGGCGAGAGCTTAATGTAAACGAAGTATTTGTTATTGAGAATAAAAAAATTTTTTGGTAGCTCACGCATCGATAAGTGGGATGCGTGAGCATATTTAGTAGATGTATCAGGTGGAAACATGAGAACAGCAAAGATTGTTGGTGAATTTATAAACATGAGAATTGCTGAGGTTGAGGATGCAGATTTTACTTTGTTGGCAAGACAGAACAAAGAAAAAAATAAATATATTCCTCAGCTTCAGATTACTATAGAGCAACAAAAAGAATGGATTCGAAAACAAATAGAAAGTGATGATTGCTATTTTTTTGTAATTGAAAGAAAAGATGGAGAAAAAATAGGAACATTTTCTCTCTACGATATTCAAAATAATAAAGCTGAATCTGGCCGTTTGGTGATGTTAGGTAATCAGATAGAAAGTATGGAGGCAGGTATTTTATTTAATAGTTTTTGCTTTGAAGAAGCAAAAATGGATTTAGTTCAGTCTGAAATAGATGCTGAAAACAATGCGGCTTTAGGTTTCTCAAACCAATTGGGTGGAAAACCTGTTGGAAGTGTTATAGATGAAAAAACGGGAAGAAATATGATTATATATCATGCAACCAAAGCAGAGTTTCAAAAGGTATTACCGAGATTGCAAAAGATATTAGATCATTTTGCGAAAAAAGAATTAAAAGGAAGATAATATGAATAAAACGGCAATAATTACTGGAACGAGTCGAGGGATTGGAGCACAATTAGTCAAAACATTTGCTAAAAATGGATATGATATTTGGGCTTGTGCAAGAACTCAAACTGGGGAATTTGAACAAAGAATGAGTAGTATTGCACAAGAGAATAACGTTATAATTACGCCGGTTTATTTCGATTTGGCTGATGAGAGTCAGGTTAAAGAAGGTATAAAGGAAATTCTTAAAGAAAAGAAAAATATTGATGTATTAATCAATAATGCAGGGGTTCCTTATGGAGGCTTATTTACAATGACTTCCGTCGCGAAATTAAGAGATGTATTTGAAGTAAATGTTTTTTCGCAAGTGCTGATAATGCAATTGGTGGCAAGACAGATGATGAAGCAGAAGTCAGGATGCATAATTAATATGTGTTCTGTTGGGGGGATAGAAACTAATCCTGGATATTTGGCGTATGGCTCAAGTAAAGCGGCGCTTATTTGGATAACTAAATCAGTTTCGAGAGAGTTGGGTGCATATAATATTAGGGTTAATGGAATCGCTCCAGGATTGATCGATACCGATATGGGAAATTACAAATCAGAGGATGAGTTAAATAAAGTGTTGAACCGTATGAGTATTCATAGAATGGGAAAAACTGAAGAAATTGCTAATGCAGCTTTATATATTGCATCTGATGAAGCTTCATATATGACAGGACATATTATGGTATTAGACGGAGGACGTGTTTAATGACTGATAACAATGTGATTGATAGATGTTATGAACTATCAAAGAAGATGAGAGTGAAAGCTCTTGAAATGGCAAAATCCACGGGAAAAGCAGGAGCACATTTAGGAGGCAGTTTTTCGGCAATGGATATTATTGCTACTTTATATGGAGGTGTCTTAAGGGTAAAAACTGATGAACCTAATTATGAATTTCGGGATCGCTTTATAACAAGTAAAAGACATTGTTATCTTGCTAGTTATTCTGCATTAGAAGAATGTGGAATGATTACAGATGAACAACTTATGAGTTTCCATACAGATGGCGGTATTTTGGCTGGATATCCGTGGAATAATCAGCTTGGTTTAGATTTCTCAGGAGGAAGTCTTGGAATGGGACTTTCGGTTGGAATCGGAATGGCTCTAGTAGCTAAAAGAAAAAAACTTGAGTATAAGACATATATTTTGCTTGGCGACGGTGAATGTAATGAAGGCTCTAATTGGGAAGGATTCATGAGTGCTAATAAATTTGCCTTAGATAATCTGATTGTGATAATTGATAATAACCATATGCAATTTGATGGAAAAGAAGAAGATATTATGCCAATGGGTTCATTTAGTGAAAAAATGGAGGCTTTTGGGTTTAAAGTAGTTAATGTAAATGGTCATTCAATTGAAGAACTATATGCGGCGTTTAATATCAATCACGAAGGCAAACCACTAGCCATTATAGCTGAAACTATCAAAGGATATGGTCTCCCTAGTATTGAGGACAAAGCAGAGTCACACCATATAGCATTAAATGAACAAGACTATGAAGTGATGATGAAAGATATTATGGAGGGAAGATATGATAGAGTATAATAAACGAAATATGCGGTCTTGGTCTATCATGGGAATCAACCCATCTGTATGGAGTATAGGATTTGATGCAGTTGCACAAGCCAATGATAATTTGGCTGTTATCACTGCTGATTTATCAAGATTTTCTGGATTAGAAAGAATGAACTCAAAGTATCCTGAGATGTTCTATAATGTTGGAATAGCTGAGCAGAATATGATAGGTGTTGCTGCAGGAATGGCAATGGAAGGTATGCAGGTTTATGTAACTACGTATGCTCCATTTGTAACATTTAGGTGTGCTGATCAGGTTCGTCAGTTAATGGGAAATATGAATCTAGATATAAAGGCGATTGGATCTTCAGCTGGATTAACATCTGGATGGTCAGGGGTTGCATTACAAGCGATTAATGATGTTGCCTTTATGCGAAGTATTCCAAATATGACGGTACTTTCTCCAGCAGATTGCGCCGAAGCCATTAAGATGATGGAAGCAATGGCAAAGATTAATGGACCAGTTTATATGAGATTGTGTGGCACAACGGCAATTCCGACTGTCTACGCTGATGATTATAATTTTGAAATTGGTAAGGCGGTTACTTTGCAAAGTGGTGTGAAAATCGCTCTTATTGCAACTGGTGTTACAATGGTCTCAGAAGCAATGAAAACTGCAAAACAGTTAGAAGAAACGATTGGAATTAAATGTACAGTTGTTAATATGCATACAATTAAACCAATCGATGCTGAATGCATAACAAGTCTTGCTGAAAATCATGATATTTTAGTGACTATTGAGGAGCATAATACTATTGGAGGATTAGGTTCGGCTGTTGCAGAGGTAGTTGGAAGGAAGAAGCATAATTGTAGGCAGGTATTTATTGGGATAAATGATACAAATTTTAAAATGGGAAGTAGGCAATATATGCTTAATCAGGCGGGATTGACCTCAGAACATATGTTTGAAAAAATAGCTAAAGAAGTAGGTGAATTACATGATTGAAGAGTTTTTTGAGCATAATCCTTATGATTTGGATAAAACTAGTAAGAATGCATTACTCACTAAAGAACTTGTGGAATTAACAGAATTTCATAAAAAACATTGTGCTGAATATGCGAGCTTTCTAAAAACTGTAGGTTATGATTCAATGGCTGTAAACTCTATTGAGGACATTCCATTTTATCCGGTAAGAATGTTTAAAGAGTATGACTTATTAAGTATCAAACGTGATGAGGTTTTTAAAGTAATGACTTCATCTGGAACAACTGGTCAAAGAGTATCAAAGATATATGTTGATAAAGAGACAGCTCTGATACAACAAAAGGTAATGATTAAAATCCTTAGTGACTATTGGGGAAAAAAGAGATTGCCTATGCTTGTGATAGATACACCAGCAGTATTAAAAGACCGTAAGATGTTCACTGCAAGAGGGGCCGCAATTCTTGGATTACAGGTGGCAGCTAAAGAGATGATGTATGTATTGAATGACGATATGTCTCTTAATACAGATATTTTAGATGAATTTTTTGAAAAATATCCTAAACAGCCATTTATTATTTTTGGTTTTACATTCATGGTGTGGCAACATTTTTATTATGAGCTTAAAAAAAATGAAAAAAAATATGATATGTCAGAAGGCTGGTTAATGACTGGTGGTGGTTGGAAAAAACTTGAGTCAGAGGCCATTTCTAGAGATATGTTTAAACAGGAAATGAATAAGGTTTCTGGAATTCATCATTTTTTGGATCATTATGGAATGGTTGAACAAACAGGTTGTATATATGCTGAGTGTGAGTGTGGACATTTACATGCGAGCAATTATTCAGATGTAATTATTAGGGATTATAAGGACTTTTCTGTAGTACCTAATGGACAAAAAGGTATTATTCAAGTAGTTTCTGTTTTACCACATTCGTACCCAGGGCATTCTTTGCTTACTGAAGACGAAGGTATTGTTCTGGGCGAAGATGATTGTCCATGTGGAAGAAAAGGAAAATATATACAGATTATAGGAAGAATGAAGAATGCAGAATTAAGGGGGTGCAGCGATACTTATGCAGATAAATTTAAATGACATTGAGTTTCTCGTTGGGGACTATGAAATCCTAAGCAATATGCCAACAGTACCTGCATTACCGACATTTTCAAAAGAGGCTGTAGATTTCCTTGCTGCTTTATCAAGTGAAATATTAAAGGATAAAAGAAGCCGATCTAATGTTGATGTAATGTCATATGCTTATTGGATTAGAAGAGCATCTATCGAAAATGTAAAAACCAAACATTTGGATTATCATAATAGAATAGGAAGAGGAATTGCATTTCATGTTGCTCCATCTAACGTTCCTGTGAATTTTGCTGTTTCGATGAATTCATCTCTTCTGGCAGGAAATGCTTCAATTATCAGAGTTTCAAATAAGCAATTCGAACAGGTTGACATTATTTGCAGTGCGATGAATAGAATTTTAGATGATCAATTTGCTCATATGAAAAAGTATTTTTGTCTGATTAGATATGATCATAATGAATTGATTACACAGGAACTATCAAATATTTGTGATGTAAGAATTATTTGGGGTGGAAACAATACAATTAATACAATTAGGAAAGCTTCTTTACCACCAAGAGCAATTGAATTAGCATTTGCAGATCGACATTCCTTAGCTGTTATTAATTCAGAAGTATATTTGAATCAGGATGCTGATGATGTTGCAAAAGGTTTTTACACAGATACATATTATACCGATCAGAATGCTTGCAGTTCTCCGAGGTTGGTTGTTTGGCTTGGAAATAAAAAAGAAGAAGCACGTAAGCGTTTTTGGAAAAAAATGAACGAGTTAGTAATGAGTAAATACGAAATGAAACCTATTCAGGCAGTTGATAAATATACTTCTATGAGTATGGTTGCTATGGGAAAACAAGGGGCTAAACTGGTTTCTGATAATAATTACGTTGTCAGGGTTGAAGTGGAATCCTTGTATCCAGACTTGATGGAATATAAAAATGGTGGGGGATATTTCTTTGAATATGAAGCTGAGAGCTTGGAAGAAATTGTGCCAGTGTTAACAAAGCAATGTCAAACAATATCTGTTCTTGGAATAGAAAAAAAAGAGGTATTGAATGTTGTATATAAATATGGAGTAAGAGGCGTTGACAGAATTGTTCCATTAGGACAGACTATGGGTCTGGAGTTCATATGGGATGGTTTCAAGATGATTGAAACCATGTCTAGATTTATATATACAGGAGACTATCGATGATGACAAAACAATTATTGGGGAAGAACGCAATAGTTACAGGTGCTAATAGAGGGCTGGGCTTAGCTCTCATTGAAACATTAGCTAGAGAAGGTTGTAATATATGGGCGTTTGTCCGTCAAGAAAATAGTAAATTTAATGATTTGATTACGAAACTATCTCTTGAGAATAATGTTTCCATTGAGAGCGTTTATGTTAACTTAGCATCAGAAGACAGTATAAAAGAGGCTTACAAGGTAGTTAATGCACAAAAGAAACCGATAGATATCTTGATTAATAATGCTGGAATAGGACATATGGGATTGTTTCAGATGACAAAGATGGATTTTATCTACAATCTTTATGACGTAAATGTATTTGCTCCCATGATATTATCACAGCTGGTTATGAGAAACATGTCTAGACAGAAATCAGGAAAGATAATCAATGTTGCGTCTACGGCAGCTAGCGAGATATATGAAGGTAATTCGATATATGGATCGTCAAAGGCGGCATTAGTTGCTTTTACACAATCTTTTGCTGCAGAAGCTTATAAATGTGGAATTACTGTTAATGCAATTGCCCCGGGGTTGATTAATACAGATATGAGTGTAATATTTGAAGGAAAGGATCCAGAGGAACCAATACGTCATACTGCATTAGGAAGAAAAATAGAGGCTGTTGAAATAGCAGATGTGGTTTTAAATTTGCTTTCAGACAAAATGAATGTTGTGAATGGTACTGTCATTACAATTAATGGCGGACATAAATAAAAAAGGATAGGAGATATAAAATTATGACAAATTTAGAAAAGTATGAACAGGCATTTTGCGAATCTTTAGAAGTTTCCAAAGATCAGCTGATGGGTTTGGAATATCAGCAGGTTACTAGTTGGGATTCTGTAGGTCATATGGGATTAATTGCGGCGATTGAGGACGCATTTGATATCATGATGGATACAGATGATATCATTGATCTTAGCTCATTCGAGAAGGGAAAGGAAATCCTTACAACTAACTATGGTATTGAGTTCTAAGGAGTGGCAAGAAAATGTGGGATTTTAACAAATATCAGAGCAATATAGCCATAAAGGATGAGTTCGGTGTTGCTTTGACCTACGGTGAGTTGTATAAAGAGAATGATAAACTGTATGCAGTAATTAACCGACGCTGTCTGACTTTTTGCCTCTGCACAAATTCAATTGGATCTATTGTTGGATATACTGCTTTTATTCAAAACGGCATTGCACCGGTTTTGTTGAATGCGCATCTTGAAAAAGAATTGTTAAACAACCTTTTGTACAGCTACAATCCTTCATACTTATGGGTTCCTTCGGAGCAGGTTGAAGAGTTTGATGGTATGCAGGCGGTTTATTCAGCTTATGAATATACTCTTTTAAAAACTGCATATGATAAAGAATATGGGCTTTACCCGGAATTGTGTTTGATGCTGACTACATCAGGCTCAACTGGTAGTCCAAAGTTTGTACGTCAGAGTTATAAAAATGTACTGGCTAATGCTCAATCAATCGTTCAGTATCTTGAACTGGATGAGTCAGAGAGACCAATTACTACGCTGCCAATGAATTATACCTATGGTCTTTCTATTATCAACAGTCATCTGCTTGTCGGAGCGACAATTTTGGTGACAGATAAAGGTCTGATGCAGAAAGAGTTTTGGTCATTTTTTAAGAGTGAGGGTGCAACATCTTTTGGAGGTGTTCCTTATACTTACGAGATGCTTGATAGACTTAGATTCTATCGCATGCAGCTTCCTACACTTAGATATATGACACAGGCAGGTGGAAAATTAATTCCTGAATTGCATGCGAAGTTTGCAGAATATGCTGCAAATAACGAGAAGAAATTTATCGTTATGTATGGGCAGTGTGAAGCAACTGCTAGAATGGGATATCTCCCTGCTGAAAAGGCTGTTGAGAAATGTGGTTCCATGGGCGTAGCAATACCTGGAGGTCAGTTCAAGCTGATTGATGTAGATGGTAATGAGATAACAGATGTCCTTACGACAGGTGAATTGGTATATGAGGGTGAGAATGTTACCCTAGGCTATGCAGAATGTGGCGATGATCTGATCAAAGGCGATGAGCGTGGAGGCATTCTTCAAACTGGAGACATGGCTCAGTTTGATCAGGATGGATATTATTATATCGTTGGAAGAAAGAAGAGATTCCTCAAGATATATGGTAATCGAGTAAATCTTGATGAGATGGATCGCCTGATTAAGGGCAAGTTTGAAGGAATTGACTGTGCAAGCGCAGGTGTTGATGACCATATGTATATCTTTGTAACGGATGAAGGAATAGCAGATGAGGTGAGGGAATTTGTTGTGTTTAAAACAAAGCTCAATCCAGCTGCTTTTAAGACAATCGTTATCGATGAAATTCCAAAGAATGATGCAGGTAAAATACTCTATAAAGAGCTAACAAAATATTACGAATAATAATTGATGAGAGGGATCTATGAAACTGATTTGTTTTACGTATGCAGGTGGAAATTCTTCGTTTTATGATCAATTAAAGAATGAATTGCTTCCGGATGTTAATCTTATTGCTGCAGAGTATTCAGGTCATGGTACAAGACATAGATCCCCTTTTTACTCTGATTTTGATGAATTGGCTAATGACATGCTAGTTCAAATAGAAAAAGAACTTGATGAGAAAGAACCTTTTGCAATTATGGGATATAGCATGGGAAGCATTGCTGCGATAGAGGTACTTAGTAAACTGATGGTTAAAAAAATGCCTCTGCCAATACATGTTTTTCTTGCTGCGCATGAGCCACATACAAAAGCTGTTTATACAGATTATAATAGAAGCGACATCGATGAGTTTGTGAAAGCACGAACGATACAATTTGGAGCAGTTCCTGAGAAACTTATTAACAATAAAAGCTTTTGGCGAATGTATCTGCCAATTTACCGTGCAGATTATTCCATAATAGGAAAATATAAATTTGAAAATTTGAAATTAAAATCGGATATTCCTGCAACAGTTTTTTATTCTGAGAGTGATACACCTTTCGCGGATATGAAAAACTGGGATAGATATTTTGAAAAAATTGATTTTGTAAAATATTCGGGAAGCCATTTTTTTATACATGAACATTTCTGTGCGATGGCACAGGAAATAAAGAAGAGGTTGGTATAAAGCATATGACATATGATGAGTTATTAGAGATTGCTCCGTATTCGCTGGATAAGGAGCAAAAAAAGACCCTTTTGACAAAACGATTGGTTGAGTTAACAAAACACCACAGAAGTAATTGCAAAGAGTATGATCAGATGCTTTCCAGCATCGGATTTGATGAAAATGCAGTCCAGGATTATAGTGAACTTCCGTTTCTTCCAGTACGCTTGTTTAAAGAATTATCATTAAAGAGCATCCCAGATGAAGAAGTTGTTAAGACTATGACATCATCGGGAACCTCTGGACAGGCTGTTTCTAAAATATATCTAGATAAAACAACCTCTTCCAATCAGCAGAAGACTATGGTTAAAATTGTGAATGAATTTACTGGCTCAAGCAGAATGCCAATGATTATTCTGGACTGTCCTTCTGTTGTTAAAAACAGAGCAATGTTTTCTGCAAGAGGTGCAGGTATTTTAGGCTTCTCTATCTTTGGCGCTAAAAAGTTATATGCACTGGATGATGATATGCATTTGGATGTAGAAGGATTAAAGGAATTTCTTGAAAAATACCAGGGACAGAGAATTTTTATGTTTGGTTTTACTTTCATGGTATGGCAGCATTTTTATAAAGAACTGGTTCGTTTGAAAGAAGAAGGCATCACATTTGATTTGTCAAACGGTGTTTTAGTCCATGGAGGCGGATGGAAAAAACTTGTAAGCGAGGCTGTTAGCCCGGAAGAGTTCCATAATCGAATAAAGGATGTATGTGGTTTGGATCATATTCATGATTATTATGGAATGGTGGAGCAGACAGGCTGTATATACATGCAGTGTGAATGTGGACATTTGCATGCAAGTATTTTCTCAGATGTGTTGATTCGTAGACCTGAGGATTTTGGTTTATGCGAAGTTGGTGAGCGTGGAATTATTCAGGTTGTTTCGGCAATCCCTGAATCTTATCCGGGACATTCTTTAATCACAGAGGACGAAGGAATGCTATTGGGAGAAGATGATTGCCAGTGTGGTCGTAAGGGAAAATATTTTAAAATATTTGGCAGATTGAAAAATGCTGAAATAAGGGGGTGCAGTGACACTTATGCAGCAAAGTTTAATTAATACTGATATGAAAGATGTTTTAAGAGGCGTTACCTATTTGGTTGGTAATGATGAAATTGTAGCAGCATTAAAGGATGTCAGTCCTAAATGTCCTTTTGATGATAGTGTTGTTGAGTTCTTGAATTCATTGTCTAAGATTTTAATGAAATCTCGTGAAGCAAAGGCTTATCCCGATGTAATTACACTGGGATTTTGGATGAGAAAATCATCTGTACTCGCATTTAAAGAGCGATTTGTTACCGATAGTTCCGATATTAAAATCGGAAGAGGTGTTGCTTTTCATATCGCACCTTCTAATGTTCCAGTTAATTATGCATATTCTTTGCTTACAGGATTATTAACTGGCAATGCTAATGTGGTACGTATTCCGTCAAAGGATTTTCCACAGGTTTCAATTATTAATAAGGCAATTAATGAAGCTTTAGAGGAATATCCGGACATGAAACCGTATATCTGTCTTGTCAGATATGGAAGAGATCAAAAGGTAAATGATATGTTTTCTGCATTAGCAGACACCCGTATTATCTGGGGCGGCGATAATACTATTGCAGAAATTAGAAAATCTCCGCTTGGGCCACGAGCTGGAGAAATTGCATTTGCTGACAGATATTCTTTAGCTGTTATCGACAGTGATAAGTATATGGAAGTTAGTGACAAAGAACGTCTGGCAGAGGAATTCTACAACGACACATATCTCTCTGATCAAAATGCTTGTACGAGTCCACGTCTGGTTGTATGGATGGGCGAAAAAAAAGAAGAAGCTAAAGAACTCTTTTGGAAATATGAACACGATTTGGTTAAGAAAAAGTACCAATTCCAGTCCATTATGGGAATTAACAAACTGACAAGTAGTTATCTTATGACCGTGTCTAAAGAAGGTGTACATGTTGAACAGAGAGAAGATAATTACATAGTCAGAGTCAATGTCCCGGAAGTCAATCCGGATTTAATGCAACTTAAAGACAATTCAGGTTACTTCTTTGAATACGATTGCGATGATATCATTGAAATCCGTGATTTCTGTAATAATACTCATTGCCAGACAATAGGATTCCTTGGCGAAAAAGAGACTATTATGCCTCTGTTGATTTCTGGTATCAAAGGAGTAGATCGTGTTGTACCTATTGGAAAAACTATGGACTTTGATTTCATTTGGGATGGATATAATCTTGTTGAAAGACTTACCAGAACAATTAAGGTAAACATATAATAACTGAGGTGATGAACTGATGAAACTGGTTTATAAAATCGGCAATAGGAAAGTTGTGGTCATAGGAGCTGGTTACGTGGGATCGTCTATCGCATATGCACTTGCATTACGTGATATTGCGAGAGAGATTGTACTTATTGATATTGATAAAGAAAAATGTGCTGGTGAGGCTTATGACATACGCCATGGAATACCAAGTATGGGAACCGCAGATTTATATGCAGGCGATTATGCGGATTGTGCGGACTGTGACTTAATTATTATTACGGCAGGTCGTAACAGAAAGCCGGGAGAGACCAGATTAGATATGGCATGTGAGAATACTAAAATTATGAAATCAGTAGTTGATTCAATTAAGAAATATTACACAAGAGGCTGTATTCTGATCGTATCTAATCCTGTTGATATTTTGACACAGAAGGTCAGTGAATGGATGAATCTACCGGATGGCATGGTATTCGGTTCCGGTTGTATTCTCGATACTTCGCGGTTTATCCGTTGTGTAGCTGATTATTTGAATTTGAGTACAGGTGTTATTAATGGCTATCTTGTAGGTGAGCATGGAGATAGTCAGGTTCCGGTATGGAGCAAACTGGTAGTAAGTGGCATCCCAATTGAAGAGTATTGTCAGGAAGTACAGATCCCGTGGAATGATGAAGTGAGAAGCGATATTGCAGAAAAGACTCGTGTAATGGGAACGGAAATCATAAAGGCAAAAGGTAAAACTCATTATGGGATTGCAACAAGTGTTTGTTTCATTGCGGATGCTATTATAAATCAAAGACCTACTATAGCTTCTGTTAGTTCACAATTAATGGGTGAACACGGTGTAAGGGGCGTGTCATTATCTGTTCCATCAGTGATTGGACCGGGTGGAGTCCAGCAGCGTATTCGAGAAAAATGGGCCCCTGATGAATACAGAGGATTCTTTGATGCTGTTGAGAAAGTTCGATGTATACTTGACGAGTTATAGTGCTGTGAAATAAGTTGAAAAGGAGATGAAATTCAAATGGGTCAGATAACAGTTGAAAAAAATGTTGCAGGAATAGAAGGGCTGTGCGTTATAACTCCTGCGGTACATGGTGATAGCCGTGGATATTTTATGGAGACATATAGTCAGAGAGACATGGAAGAGGCCGGTATTAATATTACATTTGTTCAGGATAATCAGTCTATGAGTTCGAAAGGTGTTTTGCGTGGCCTTCATTTCCAGAAGAATTATCCTCAAACGAAACTTGTAAGAGTTATAAAGGGCTCCGTATTTGATGTTGCGGTTGATCTCAGAAGTGGAAGTGATACATATGGAAAGTGGTATGGAATTGAGTTAACAGAGGAAAATAAAAAACAGTTTTTAATTCCAAGAGGATTTGCACACGGTTTTCTTGTTCTTTCCGATACAGCGGAGTTCTGTTATAAATGCGATGACTTTTATCATGCAAATGATGAAGGCGGCATGGCTTGGAATGATCCTGAGATTGGTATCGTTTGGCCTAAGCTCGAAGGTGATTATAATGGATCAGCATCTGCAAGCGGCTATACTGTAGATGGTGCACCATTAAATCTTTCAGAGAAGGATCAAAAATGGTTAGGGTTGAAAGATACTTTTAAGTTCTAAGAAGGAGTTGATAATAATGCATATATATTTGAGACCAATAACAAAAGACGATACAAATTTGATTGTGAAATGGAGAAATTCTCCAAAAGTATCAAGTCATTGTTTTAATAAAAAGCCTATTACAAAAGAATCACATTTAGATTTCTTTGATAAAAATATTGTTCCTGGCTATTATCAGCAGTATATTGTAGAACGAGTAGAGGAACAGTATGGTGTTGCAGCTTATCCAATTGCTACAGTGTATCTTAAAGATATTGATAGAGTAAACCGTCGTTGTGAGCTTTGTATCTTTACAAGTGACGATGAAGAATGGAATACCGAAAGCCAGGCTATTGCCATTAAAATGCTTCTAAAAAAAGCGTTTGAAGAGCTGTATATCCATAAGGTATACTCTTATGTATTTTACAAATATTTAGATGAAGCAGAACTTCTCAAAAGAGCTGGATTCACAACTGAGGCAATTCTTAAAGCGGAAGCCGTAGATGAAAATGGGAATTTCGAGGATGTAGTTAGATTCAGCATTGTTAATGATAATGACTAATCTGGTTATGTGATAAGGAAACTATGATATTGAAGTATGCTGACTGGCTTTCAGGAGCCGAACAAGAAATAAGACAATTGAATACCGGTCAGCAGTTTTTATTATCAGATCTATTTCAAGGATATAGGTGGAAGCAACTTAGTAAAGCTGACCGGAGTTTTCTTGGAAATCTATTTTTACGCGCAGTGTAATCTGGAGAAATCAAAGGAGTTCGATGGAGATGCAGGAGCTCGGAGGGAAACGTGTATGAGGTTATTAAAAAATAAATAATATTTATGAATGACAGCAAGGAAAAGATGAATCTTGCTTTTTAAAATATGTGTAAATTGGATTGTGACGAATATACGGGGAGAAAGTAGGTGGTAATCATGGCGAGACCACAAAAGAAGCCTCATTACGATGCTGAAAAGATAATGAAAGAGTTGATGTTAGCAGTAGCTGAGTCTTATGAAGGGACTGGAGAGCTAAAGCTTACGGCTGCAGAATTTGCTTTGTCGCCAATTAAAATCAGAAAACTTTTAATTACAGCTCAGGAAAAAGGGTTTATTTCAGAAATATATACAAATGAAATTTACGAAGAAGTCCTTTCGTTATATGCAGCAGGGAAGTCGTTGGAGACGATTCAGGAGATTACAGGATTAGGCAAGTCTTCTATAAATGGATACCAGCCGTATTTAAAATATCCATATAAGCCAGATGAACTGAGTACGAATGCTGACAGGACTGCACTGTATCGTAGACGTAAGGAAGTGGTGCATAATTTAGTAGATATACTTTCTAAGGAAAAGCTATGGGAGGCAATCATCGCTTTCCAGAATTATCCATTCCATACAGCTTCTGGACTGGCATTTTCTTATACTGTAAAAGTTGGTCGAGATGGTACTTACAATAAGGAATTAATCGTTGACAGGAGAGCAGACAGTAAGAGCCTGGCATGGAGTTCGATACGTATGGCTTTTGATAATGCACTAGAACTACGTGGAAAAATTATTAAAAGACCTAAGATGTTAGGGGATATAAGGGGAATATCATACGTTTATCCTATGCTATACCGATTCGGGATAATAGAAGTTCCAACGGAAATAGCGAACCAAATGATAGGAAAGAATCCCAAGATGAAAAAGAAATAGATTTAGAATTGTCGGGGCGACCGGTGAGCTGATCACTGGCCGTCCCTTTTTATTTGCTCATCAATCGCGCGGTTGATAAAGGCTGATGTAAGAAGCAGGGTAAGCGCCTAGTTTCAGGGTGGATTTAAAATCATCACAAAATTTGCCATAATTATAGATGATAGATGCCAGCATTTTACTACAGTATCGGCGCTAGATACTATAAATGCCAGCATTTTACTACAGTATCGGCGCTAGATACTATAAATGCCAGCATTTTACTATAACTATGGAGGTTTCTTGTATGAAAACGCAAAGACGCACAGCAGACGAACAATATCAACTTATCATGGAATGCCGCAGCAGCGGTCTTAGTGACTACCAATGGTGTACAGAACATAACATCAATCCCGGCACCTTTTACAACTGGGTTAAAAGACTGAGAAAAAAAGCTTGTTATGATATCCCCTCTGCCACAGGACGCGGCGATTATAAGCCAGCCCTTAAACCGGATGTTGTAAAACTTGAGGTGATACCTGATCATCAAAACCCGGGCATTCCAACTGTCGAAAGCACAATGCTTCCGCTGGAAGAACCCTGCCCCGCCATCGAGGTCATGCTTGGGACTGTTTCAATAAAAATTTCAAATGATGTTGACCCGAAGCTGCTGTCACAGATCCTTAAAGCTGTGACAGGGACATGTTAGGAGACATCACTGTCGCAGACGGGATTTATGTGATCTGTGGTTATACAGATATGCGCAAGTCCATTGATGGATTATGCGCTGTCGTAAAAGACCAGCTGAATATGAACCCTTCCAGGCCAAATGCAATCTATCTCTTCTGTGGCAGACGTAGTGATCGAATAAAAGTGCTTCTTCATGAACGTGAAGGATTTGTACTTTTATATAAGCGACTTGATGCCAACGTGGGAAAATACCGTTGGCCGCGCAACCGTAATGAGGTAAAACCCATTACATGGAGGCAGTTTGACTGGCTTATGTCAGGTCTTGAAACCGAGCAGCCAAAGGCGATAAAAAGTACCGGAAATGCTTGATTTTTCAGGATTTTTCGCTTGTTTTATGGTATAATTGAACCATAGAAAAGGGGCGAAAAACAATGCCTTCAGGAGTAAGAGATATCCAGCTCTTAGAGCTTAAGGATACGATTTCACAACTGAATAATACAATCAGCACTCAGAACGGGCTTATCCGTTCCCTGCAGAAAATGCTGCAGGAACGTGATGCCAAAGACAGCGAAAAGGATCAACTGATCGCTAACCTTCAGGCACAGTTGGACTACCTGAAGACCAGACTTTTTGGCTCCACCAGTGAGATCCGGCATGAACAGCTCCCGGGACAGTTGGATCTGTTCCACCTGCAGACGGAGGATGAACCGGAACCGGTGCCCCTTGAGGTGGAATACATTGAGGTAAAAGCACACAAGAAGGCCCGTAAACCGAAAGCTGCTTATGATGAGGTCTTTGCTGATCTTCCGACAGAGAATGTTTATGTAGATACTCTTACGGAAGAACAGAAAACGTGTGATGTTTGTGGAACAATGATGGTTCCTATCGGACACGAACTCATCCGGACAGAACTGCGTTATACAGAGCCAAAGCTGGAGCGTATTGATTATTATGCGACTACCTATGAGTGTCCACAATGCAAGGAAACGGAAGATCCCCGGTTCATCAAGGACGAAGGAACTCCTGCACTGATCCCGGGGAGTTATGCATCGTCCGGTCTTGCAGCACATGTGATGTATTATAAATATGTCATGTCCATGCCCTTATACCGTCAGGAGAAGGACTTTGAACACCTTGGGGTAAAGATCAGCCGTACGACCATGGCCAGTTGGACCATCTACTGCGCAGAGAATTACTTTTTGCCAATGTATGAATATCTGCACCGGAAACTGTTGAAACGCAGATATCTGATGGCAGATGAGACTCCAATCCAGGTATTAAAGGAAGAAGGCCGCAGACCACAGAGTAAATCTTATGTCTGGCTGGTACGAACTGGTGACAATGGTGGGATTCCTATCATCCTTTATAATTACACTCCGACCAGAGCCGGCAGTCATGCCGCTGCTTTTCTTGCAGGTGCAGATCCCGGATACTATCTAATGGTTGATGGTTATAAAGGATACAACAAAGTGCCGGAGGCACAGCGTTGTTGTTGCTGGGCTCACATACGACGCTATTGGCTGCGGGCAATACCCAAAGGCCACGAAAAGGATTATACACATCCGGCAGTCCAGGGATTCCTATACTGTAATAAGCTGTTTGAGTATGAACGGTCTTATCGAGAAAAAGGATTATCGCCCAAACAGATTTATCATCGCCGCCTGAAGGATCAAAAACCTGTCATAGAGGCTTTTTTGTCATGGCTTGACCAGCTGCATCCGGAATCCGGAGACAGGCTGATCAAGGCAATCAACTATTCCAATGGTTGCCGTCCGTTTATGATGAACTATCTGAAAGATGGTGCATGCAGCCTGAGTAATAATCTCAGTGAGAACAGCATTCGACCATTGGTAGTTGGCCGTAAGAACTGGCTTTTCTGTGATACACCAGCCGGGGCAGATGCCAGTATGAAAATCTATTCTATGATAGAAACGGCAAAAGCCAATGAACTTGATCCACTTAAATATCTGAGCTTCCTTCTGGAGCATCGTCCTGGTGCTGAAATGTCAGACGAGGAATTGGAACAATTTGCCCCGTGGAGTAAATTGGCTCAGGAAACTTGTAAATAAAATGTAGTGAAATACTCGCATGTCTGGCATCCTAGCGCGGGGTGTCAGATTTCATTTATAGGGTACGCCCTAAAACTATGCGCTTACTATTTAAGTAAAGCAAGGGAGGTTTTTATCATGGAGCGAGTAGAAAAATTCTTAAAAGAAGCAGAAACATATTATTTAGCAACCGTAGAAGGAGACCAGCCAAGAGTCAGACCTTTTGGTACAGCCCACATTTTTGAGGGGAAACTTTATATTCAGACAGGTAAGGTGAAAGAGGTATCAAAACAGATTCATGCAAATCCAAAGGTAGAAATCTGTGCATTTAAAAATGGAGAGTGGATCCGTGTAGCAGGAGAACTTGTGGAAGATGACAGAAGAGAAGCCAGACAGTCGATGCTTGATGCTTACCCATCATTACAGAAGATGTATTCAGCAGACGATGGAAACACAGAGGTATTTTATTTTAAAAATGCTACAGCAACATTTTCATCATTTACGCATGATTCGGAAGTAGTGAAGTTCTGATGACAAAGGACGAGTGGTACAGGCAGTTGTTCGAGAGACTGGACAATTCCAAATTTCGAAGCAGCTTTCATTTGAAGCAGAAAGACATAGATTACATAAACCAAAAGGGACTTGATACGATCAGACAACATGCAAAGGACTTTATTGCAAAGAGAGAAGCTCCCGCATTTATAGCAAATGATGGCAAACAGACTCCTATGAGGGGGCATCCGGTATTTATTGCCCAACATGCAACTGCAACATGCTGCAGAGAGTGTATCCGGAAGTGGCACAAAATGCAGTCGGGCAGGGAACTGAGTCAGGTGCAGCAGGATTATCTTGTAGATATAATTATGACATGGATTCAAAAAGAACTGGAAAGGCAGAAAAAGAAATTATGAAAATGCAGATATTTGTAGATGCAGATGCGTGTCCTGTAGTAGGTATTGTAGAAGAAATAGCAAAGAAATATAGTATTCCAGCCACATTGCTGTGTGATACGAATCACGTATTATATTCAGACTATAGCGAAGTGATCGTAGTTGGTGCAGGAGCAGATGCTGTAGATTACAAGCTGATTAGCATTTGTCATAAAGGGGATGTCGTAGTATCTCAGGATTATGGTGTCGCTGCTATGGCACTTGGAAAAGGGGCGTATGCCATTCACCAATCTGGTAAGTGGTACACAAATGAAAATATTGACCAGATGCTTATGGAGCGGCATCTTAACAAGAAGGCAAGACGCAGCTCGCATAAGAATCATATGAAGGGACCAAGAAAGCGTACAGAGGAAGATGATGTACGCTTTGCTCAGTCTTTTGAAAAACTCATACAGATGGCAAAAGCAAAAGAAGGTGCTCAGAGTGGGATTATTTAAGAGAAAGACAGTTACAAAGACTTATGATAAAGAAAACAAGAAGCCGGTAATTAAGGCAAGCATCTGTAACGGTGAGCAGGTTGCCGGTTTTAAGGACATCCATACAGGTAAGATCGAAGAGGTTATGCTGATTAAAAGTCAGGCGGATCTTGACGAATTCAAGAAAATGTATGGAATAAATGGTGAGATAGAGAAGGAGTATTGATATGAGCATATTAGGAAATATACTTTGGAAAGCAGTTTTTCAAAATTGCAAAGTTATCCCTGATGCCATTTGGTGCAGAGGTAATCTGACAGGCAGGAGAGCATTTTTGTGAGTTTAAAAGAATAGGCAGGAAAGATGCGTGACATAACAAGGTTACAGATGGATGAGAAAGGAAAACACGATGAACATATATGATGAATTGGAAAATTTAAAAGTCAGGGCTCGCTCCAATCCGGAACTTGCGCAGGCGTTGTTAGCCACGCGGGGAATGAAAAATCCGGTTTCCGCATTCTGCCGTATTGCACAGGAGCATGGATGCACCTTTTCCGCTATGGATCTGGTCTCTGCCGGTGAGGATTCTTACGCAGCAATGCGTCGCTCCACGAATGGAGGCGGCGAGAATTCGCCGCTGTTGCAGGGAGAGGATGATCTGTACGAGATGTTTTTAATTGAATTGATGTAAAATTGAGAGATAATGAAATAAATTACGATTACGAAGGATGGAAAAATACATTTTGTATTTATTTTTCTGTCCTTTTGTGTTATATTGGAAGCAAAGATGGAGGGATACCAGGATGAAGGATATCTATTTAACAAATTATTCTGTTAAAGGAATCAAGACGTTGGATAAAACGGTTTCATTGTCTTTTTATAAGAAAACAATCAATAAGGAACCGGATACGCAGGAATATAATATTAAGGGAATTTATGGAATGAATGGGTCTGGAAAATCGGGGATCGTGACTTCTGTGGAAATTTTGCGCAATCTTATCATTGATACAGGATATTTGAATAATCCGGTTGCACAGAAACATTTGGATGCTATTGTCAATAAGAAAGTTGGGGAACTTTCGATAGAAGCAGAGTTTATCGCAAAGAGTGGTGCACAGTTGCTTCTTTTTCAGTATGGAATCACCTTGTCTAAAAATAAGGCAGGTAAATTTACAATATCACACGAATGTTTAAAAGAAAAAAATGCGACATCAAAGAACAGTTCTCTGGAAATCATTTATGAAATCTGTGATGGTGAAATCATTTTTATGTATGGTTTGGAAGAAGAAAATGGTTTTGTGGCTGAAATTAGAAATAAGACGATGAATTTGTTGACCACGGGATCTGCATGTGCATTGATTTATGTAAATATGTTATACTCAGGGGACGGTAATTATTCCTTTTATAGAGAGGATAAAGTTGCACGGGTAATAATGAATGCTATCAGTGTGCTGTTTTCATTTGGACATAAGCTGCATGTGTATTTAGATGAGTCAGATGATCATAAACCATATATGATACAAAATACCATTCTCTCTTGTGACGATGTTGATTCGCAAAATGCAAAATTGTATTCGTTGATAGGTAATATTTTTGAGTTACAGAATGAAAACATAAATGTAATATTCAGTAACCGAAATATGATTGCAAAAACAAGGCTTGATAAATTTATAGAAACAATCAATAAATTATATGAATTTCTCCATATTTTTAAATCGGATCTGATGGGTATAGAGATTGATAAAAAAGAAAACGGCGATTTTTGGATGTGTGATTTGGTTATGGTGTATGATTCCTACAAGATTCATGCAGAATTTGAAAGTACCGGAATCAAAAAACTGATTAAATTATTTGTCTATGTAAGAGAAATGGTTCGTGGTGGAATTGTTTTTATTGATGAATTTGATTCGAACCTTCATGATGTTTATTTGTGTGCATTGTTGGAATATTTGATGGAATATGGAGAAGGACAGCTCTGTTTTACAACACATAATGTTGGACCGATGGATGTTCTGAAACAGCACAAGAAGTCAATAGACTTTTTGTCAGAGGATCATCAGATTTATCCATGGAAGACAAATGGCAACTATTCACCTTCAAAATTATACAGAAACGGTATGATAGAAGGTTCTCCGTTTAATGTAGATGCGATTGATTTTATCGGAGTTTTTGGTACAGGTGAGGAGGATGAATAGTGGGGAGGCAGTTTATTTTTGTTGTTGAGACGAACAAAAAATGTCAGTCCGACTGGATGTATATCAAGGACACGATTGAGCATTTTTATGCGTTTGATCGAACACAGGTAAAATTAAGTGTTGTATATATGGACGGACGGGGAAATTATGAGAAAAAGGAAAAAGATGTTCAAAATCTGATTTCACAATATAAGGCTGCTTCTAAGAAAAATCAATCCAGGGTAATATATTGTTTTGATTGTGATAATTTTGACACGAATGCAGAGGATGAAAATTTTCTGAAAAATGCGAAACAATATTGTGAAGAAAATGGATATGGATTTGTTTGGTTTTGCAGGGATATTGAGCAGGTATATATAGGAAAGCAGGTAGAGAAAAGTAAAAAACAAAAAGAAGCGGCGACATTTAAGGCGAAGAAGCTTATCATGGATGTGAATGCTGACAAATTGTTACAGCATCATTATCGCGTGAGCACGAGCAATTTTATGAAAATTATGGATCAATTTGATGAATTTACGCGAAAGTAGGATTATCCATGATTAGATGAGGATACAAAAAGACATGAAACCCAGAACACAAAAATCAATAGAATTATATAACACCCTCCTGAACCGTGGCTTTCCACAGGAGTTTTGTGAGCAGATTTCACTGAATCTGAACACAGACTGGACGGCACAGAGGATGCTTGGCTATTTGTCACATTACAGGAAACTTCCGATGGCGGAAATCGTGGACGAGATGCTGGCAATTCTAAGTGACCGGAACCGGATTATGCAGAAGCATGAATGGGAGAATACAAATGCGAAATGGAATGAATTTTTAAACCAGGGATTTCAAAAAGAGGATTGAAAAATAATATGAAAGAGGTTTTTTATGAGTTATTGGAAAAAATTTAAAAAGAAGTATATGGGGGATCGTGCGTTTTACCGCCATTATTTATTGCTGGCAGTGCCAATGATCCTGCAGAATGCCATCACGAATCTGGTCAGCTTTTTGGACAACATTATGGTGGGGCAGCTGGGAACGGAACAGATGTCCGGTGTTGCAATCGTAAACCAGCTGATTTTTGTGTACAATCTGGCAATTTTTGGAGCGGTGTCGGCGGCAAGTATTTTTGGTGCGCAGTATTTTGGCAACGGGGATCACAGGGGGCATATGCATTCGTTTCGTTTTAAGCTTTATGCGACGCTGCTTGTGTCAGGACTTACCATGTTGCTGCTGCTTACGAAGGGATCGGATCTGATTTCCCTGTATCTGACGGATACTGCGGGAAATGGAGCAACCGATGTGGCACTTCAATATGGAAAGCAGTATCTGGTGATTATGCTGGTGGGACTGGTTCCGTTTGCAGTGAACCAGGCATATGCCACCAATATAAAAGAAACGGGACAGACACTTGTTCCGATGCTGGCAAGTTTTGTGGCGGTGGGAACCAATGCAGTGCTGGATTATCTGTTGATTTTTGGTGTGGGACCATTTCCGGAACTTGGGGTGACAGGGGCGGCACTTGCCACTGTGATTGCCCGGTATGTGGAAGCGGTTATTGTTGTCTTCTGGGCACATAGAAACAGGGAGAAGAACCGGTATCTGGAAGGGGCTTATCGCGGATTTGGAATCCCGGTGAGCGAACTGAAAACGGTACTGATCAAAGGGCTTCCCCTGATGTTCAATGAGGTTTTATGGGCGGCGGGCATGACCACCGTGACCCAGTGCTATTCTGTGCGCGGACTTGATGTGGTGGCAGGGCTGAATATTGCCACGACGATTACCAATTTGTTTAACATTGTCTATATACAGTTGGGAGCGTGTATCAGTATTGTTGTGGGACAGTATTTGGGAGCCGGAGAACTAGAAAAGGCAAAAGACGCAGACAACAAGATGATTGTTTTCAGTGTCTTCTGCTGTGTGATTATGGCAGCAATCATGTTTCTCGTGGGGGGATTTTTCCCTGATATTTACAATACGACAGCGGAAATTAAGGATCTGGCTACAAAGTTTATCGCCGTTTCTGCGCTGATCATGCCGTTTTGTTCGTTTAGTCATGCGTCGTATTTTACGCTTCGTTCCGGTGGGAAAACGATGGTTACGTTTTTATTTGATTCGGTGTTTACCTGGGTGGTTGTTGTGCCGGTTGCATTTTTGCTGGCACACGGTACGGGACTTGGAATTGTAAGTGTTTATTTTCTGGTACAGGCCACGGAACTGATCAAGGTCGTGATCGGATACTGCATGGTACGAAGCAACGTCTGGGTGGTAAAAATGGTATAAGTGATCAGGGATCAAAAACTCATGCTACGGCATTATTTATAAACAATTGTTAAATGTTTGAAAAATATTTGGAAAATGGACAACTTTTGTAAAAGAATCGGTTATAATAATTTCATCTGAAAATTTAACGAAAAATACATAGGAAGCGGATGGAATTATTATCATGGAACAGGAAAACAGAGTCAGAATGGAACGAATTGCAGCAGATCCACAGTCCGGGCTGTCTGCAGAGCAGGTAAAAAGAAGGTTTGCACAGGGAGAAAACAACTATAAAGTAGAGTCTTCCACGTTGTCGGTTTCGGAAATTGTGCGTTCAAATGTCTGCACATATTTTAATCTTGTATTTGCTGTGATTGCGGTTTTGCTTGCTATTGTGGGTGCATGGTCGGATATGCTGTTTCTTCCGATTATTGTGGCAAATACCTGTATTGGTATTATCCAGGAGGTACACTCCAAAAAGGTGTTGGATAAATTATCCATTCTGAATGCACCGCATGCAGTTGTAATCCGTGACGGAAAGCGGCAGGAGATTCCGGCAGATCAGCTGGTGCTGGATGATATTGTGGAATTTTCGGCAGGAAGCCAGATTCCGGCGGATGCGAAAGTGGTATCCGGAGAGCTGCAGGTGAACGAATCCCTGATCACCGGAGAGTCGGATGAAATTGAAAAACGGGAGGGGGATTCCCTGCTTTCCGGAAGTTTTGTGGTATCCGGAAAGGCATGTGCACGTCTTGAGAAGGTCGGAAAAGATTCTTATATTTCAAAGCTGACCCTGCAGGCGACGAAAAGCAAAAAGGGAGAGCAGTCAGAAATGATCCGCTCCCTGAATTATCTGATCATGGTGATGGGAATTATTATCATCCCGATCGGGATTGCCCTGTTCGTGCAGTCGTTTATTTACAATGAGGGAACGTTTCATGACAGTATCACCGGTATGGTGGCGGCTATCATCGGAATGATTCCGGAGGGACTGTATCTGCTGACAAGTGTGGCACTTGCGGTTAGTTCCGTGCGGCTGGCACAGAAGAAGGTATTGATCCACGATATGAAATGTATTGAGACGCTGGCGAGAGTCAATGTTCTTTGTGTGGATAAAACAGGCACGATCACCGAGCCGGGGATGCATGTCTATGATTTTTCTGTTCTGGATGGGGCAGATCAGCTGGAAATTTCCCAGCTGCTGGCAGATTTTGTGGCAGCGCAGGAAAAAGACAATGCGACGATGGAAGCACTCAAAGCGCATTTCTCCAACGGAAGTGGTATGCGGGCAAGGGAAGTGTATTCGTTTTCTTCGGAAACGAAGTATTCCGGAGCCGTGATGAACGATGGAAAATCTTATGTGATCGGAGCACCGGAATTTGTTCTGCGGGGGCAGTTTGCCCAGTATCAGGAACAGATTGCCACCTACAGCAGCAAAGGCTACCGTGTGCTTGTATTTGCGCAATATGAAGGGACGCTTGACCGGAAACCGCTGACAGAGCCGGTACTTCCGCTTTGTTTTGTGATGCTTGCCAATCCGATCCGCAAAGGGGCAAAGGAAACCTTTACTTATTTTGCGGAAAATGATGTTGATATCAAGGTGATTTCCGGTGACAATCCGCTGACGGTTTCCGTCATTGCGGCAGAGGCGGGGATTGTGGGTGCGGAGCGTTTTGTCGATGCATCGACTCTGAAAGAAAAAGAAGATTATTATCGCGCGGTGGAAGAATATACGGTATTCGGCCGTGTGACCCCGAGCCAGAAGCGGATGCTGGTACAGGCACTGAAAGAACATAAAAAAACGGTTGCCATGACCGGAGATGGTGTAAATGATGTGCTGGCACTTAAAGATGCAGACTGCAGCGTGGCGATGGCCTCCGGCAGCGAAGCCGCTTCTAATGTGGCACAGCTGGTACTTTTAGATTCCGATTTTTCCAGAATGCCATCGGTGGTCGCAGAGGGACGCCGTGTGGTAAACAACATTGAGCGGACCGCCGCATTGTATATTGTAAAAAACATTTTCTCCATGCTGCTTGCCATTTTCTCCGTGATTCTGATGCTGGATTATCCACTGGAACCATCACAGGTATCGCTGATCAGTATGTTTACGATTGGTATTCCATCGTTTGTTCTGGCACTGGAGCCGAATAAGGATCTGATCCGCGGACATTTCCTGACCAACGTACTTGTGCGGGCACTTCCGGCAGGACTGACGGATTTTATCGTAGTAAGTGGTCTGGTGATTTTCTGCCGGGAATTTCAGGTAGATCTGGATTGTCTGTCTACATCATGTACCATTCTGGTTGCAATCGTTGGTTTTATGATTCTGCACCGCATTGCAAGACCGATGAATACCGGACATATTGTAATGCTGGTCGGCGTGATTGCAGGATGGATTCTTTGCATGCTGTTTGGCAGAAGTTTTTTCGGAATTACGGAAATTTCCAAACAGTGTGAAATGCTGATGGTAATTTTTGCAATTATTACGGAACCGGTTCTTCGGTATCTGAGCCTGATTGTTGAGTGGATTTCTGCGAGATGCCGCATGATCCATGCCCGTTTTTCGAGGGCGTAAAAGTGGGGCTGGTTCTTGCATGCATATAAGGAATCGTATATAATAAAAGACATACTAGTAGAAAAGCAGGTGTGGATGTGCAGAAGAGAATCAGGCAGATAGCCGCAGGAAAATTCGAATCGGATCAGCCTTCGCTTTCTATTTCGGACGAGGAACTGTTTCTTACGGTTACAGAAGGACAGGAATATACCGGGGAATTTGAAATTACCAGTGAAAACCATATTCCGGTGCGGGGCATTGTCTACTCCACCCACCCAAGGATGGAGTGCCTGACTCCCCAGTTTGAAGGCGAAAATATACGGATTCGGTATCAGTTTCATAGTAAGGGTCTCGTTGAGGGGCAGGAGGAAAAGGGTGCGTTTGTGATTCTTTGCAATCAGAGTGTACACAGCCTTTCTTTTTGTGTATCCATATCCCGTTTATATGCGCAGACTGCCACAGGTGCGATTCGCAGTCTTTCGGATTTTACGGCACTTGCAAAGGAAAACTGGCAGGAAGCATATCAGCTCTTTTATCACAAGAGTTTTCCCAATATTCTAAAAGCAAAAGAGACAAAAGAAAAGATGTACTATCAGGGGATTCTTGCGGCAAAACCATCGTCGCAGAATCTGGAAGAATTTTTGGTGGCAGCCGGCAGAAAAGAACAGATCCATTTTACAATTTCTGAGACAGACTGCCGGTTTGATGCGCTTACCGAAAGCCAGCAGCAGAAGATCGAAATCAAAAAGAGCGAATGGGGATATTTGGAACTTGCCATCACCTCCGATGCCGCGTTTGTACAGCCGGCACAGACGCAGATTACTTCGGAGGATTTTCTGGGGAGTACGTTTGTCCTGAAATACATCGTGGACTATGACCGGATGCATGCCGGAAACAATTATGCCAAAATTACTTTTTCCTCGGTATATGAGACAAAGGTTCTGGAGATTTATGCGCACAAAGGGGAAAAACAAAAGTCCAAAGAACAAAAAGAACATGCCAAAATCAGGGAATGTCAGTCCGGGCTGGTAGAACTGTATGAGGCATTCCGCCTGAAAAAAATTGTGACAGGTGTGTGGGCAAATGAGTCGGTAGAACGTTTAAACCAGCTGCATGCCATGCTTCCGGATCAGGTGATGTATCCGCTGATGAAAGCACAGGCACTGGTGATCAATCACCAGAAACAGGAAGCGGAGTGGATTCTTGAGGAATTTAAACGGGAATGGCCCGATCACCATACACCGGAGTGGGGGTATTATCTTTATATTATGACACTTCTGGAACGGGAACCGGCATATGTGGACCGCATGACGCATGAGATTGAAATGATTTTTCATGAAAATCCGGATTCTGCTTTGTTATTCTGGGTTCTTTCGTTTCTGGAAGAGGAATATTACAACAACAGTGCGCACAAACTGCGTGCAATTGCGCACTGGGTGATGAGTGGCTGTGTTTCCCCGTACCTGTATCTGGAGGCATACGATCTGATCAGCCATGACCCGTATCTGCTCACAAAACTGGGAAGATTTGAAGTGCGGATTCTGCGCTGGGCAATCCGTCATCAGGTTCTGACAAAGGAACTGGCAGCACAGATTTTTGAAGTGGTGGAAATGAATCAGGGATTTCATCCGGTTCATTTTGAACTGATGCAGGCAGCTTACGGGACAGAGGAAAAACCGGAATATGTGGGACAGATCTGCAGTTACCTGATAAGAACCCAGCAGTTTGATACAAAATTTCACCACTGGTATGAAAAGGGAATCGAGCTTGAACTTCGGATTACCGGATTATACGAGGCTTATCTGATGTCACTGGATGAACGGGAGATTGCATCGGTTCCAAAAATTATCCGGATGTACTTTCAGTATGACAGTAATCTTCCCTATCGGAAGATGGCGATTCTTTACAACAATATCATTGCGTCAAAGGAAAGCGAACCGGAAATTTATGAACAGTATCGCCGGGTGATGAGCCGTTTTGCCATGGAACAGATCGAACAGGAACATGTGGACGATAATCTGGCGGTGGTTTATGAGGACATGCTTGAACTGGGGCTGGTGAATGAAGAACTTGCAAAATGTCTTTCCAATATTCTGTTTGCGCATAAGCTGGTAATTATGCAGCCGCATATGGTCCGCGCGATTGTATACCAGAAGCAGATGAAAGATCCGCAGATCGTTCCGATTGTAAACGGATGTGCCTACGTGTCCCTTTTCTGCAGGGAATATGCCATTTTGTTTGAAGATGGGAAAGGCCAAAGATATATCCACAGTGTCCCGTACCGGCTGGATCCCCTGATGGATGCCGGATCATATCTGGAGAAATGTACGGCACTGGCACCGGAGGAACTTCCGTATATTGTTTCCCATTTTGGGGAAAAGCCGGATCATCATATGTTTGATGCCAAAGAGGAAAAATTTTTCCGGAGAGTGCTGTTTGCACAGGAGCTGGATACGGAATACCAGTCGTATTTTTCCAGGGAGATTGTGCGTTATTATCAGAAAAAAGAGCAAAAACCCCTGGTGGAACAATATCTGGAACAGGCAGATTATGAACAGATGCCGCAGGCGGTGCGTCAGTATATGATGGAATCCCTTGCGGACTGGCGGATGTATGACCGGTTGTATGAACAGATGCAGGAATATGGGCTGGATCAGATCGGATCATCGGCAAAGGTTGCAGTTGCTACCTATCTGCTGGATGCGATGGAAGAGAGGGAGCAGGACGAGGAACTGCTGCTTTTGTGTACAAGTGCGTTTTTAAACAAAAAATACAATGACAGGATTCTGCAGTATCTGAGTGATTTTTATTCCGGACCGGTTGAGACCATGCTTCGTTTATGGAGAGCAGCACAGGATTTTGAACTTCGGACAAGAGATCTGGAAGAACGGATTCTTGAGCAGATGCTGTATACGGATATGGATCTTATGCAGGCACTGGAGATATTTGCGCATTATTATGAAAGCGGTGGGCAGGAACTGATTGTTCTTGCGGTCATTACGGTATTTGCGCAGAACTATTTTGTAAAAGAAGCCGCGCTGCCAAAACAAATCCTTGCCATAATACGGAGATGGTATCAGAGCGGAAAGAAACTAAATGATGCCTGTAAACTTGCCCTGCTCAAATCGTTTTCCGGGATGTCCTCTCTGCAGGAAGCACAGTATGAAGCCGCAGATGTGCTGCTGGCAGAGTTCACCGGAAGAAATATGAATTTTTCATTTTATAAAAGACTGGATCGGCGGCTGGTACAGAAATATCATCTGTATGACAAAATTTATGTGGAACACCGGACAAATCAAAAGAAACATGTCGTGCTGCACTACAGCCGGGATGAGGATGGGGAGCAGTTTCACGAAGTGGATATGCCGAATGTCTATGCCGGTATTTTTGTGGAAACATTTGTGGTATTTTTCGGGGAGGAGATCCAGTATTACATCACCGAAGAATATAAAAATAAGGTCGTCTCGACGGAAAGCAATCGTCTGACCTGTAACGATATCTATGCACAGAAAGATGAAAGCAGGTACAATCTGATCAACCAGATGCTGATTTCAGAGACTTTATCCGATGAAGTTTCCATGTTTCAGACGATGAAACAGTACGCAGGATATGATGAGGTGACGAAAAAAGTATTTAAGCTTTTGTAAGCAGGATGGGAGAAGAGATGGAAGCCAATACCTGTTATCTTGGCATCGAACTGAACGACTCGTATGCCATGGTAAGTTATATGCAACCGAATATGGAAGAACCGGAGACGGTCAGCACGATTGCCGGCAGTGAAAATTACCGGATTCCCACGCAGCTTGCCCGACGCAAAAATGTCGGCATGTGGTATTATGGGGAAGATGCCGGAAGGATGGCAAAAACCAGTGAGGTGATTTGTGTGGATTCCCTTCTTCGCCGTGCCGCTGCATCGGAAGTGATTACCATTGCAAAAGAGAGTTATGATGCAGTAGATCTGCTGGCACTGTTTATTAAAAAAGTGATTGAACTTCCGCAGAAACTGGGAAATACTTCGCATGTGACCGGAATTGTCCTGACGGTGGATCATCTGACGAAAGAGTTGATCGGCATTTTCCGGCATGTGGCAGAACTTTTAGGATTGTCGCAGGAAACATTTGCGGTGATCGATGATAAAGAGAGTTTCTATGCGTTTGCCATGAACCAGGAGAAATCTTTGTGGATGCACGATGTGTTTTTGTTTTCCTGCGGGAAGAATGCCGTCAGTTCCTATGACCTTTCGAGGGATATGCATACGAAGCCGCAGATGATCACGATTCACGCAACCGGGGCACAGGAACTGGGAGAGGAGAAAGATGAGGCGTTTGCAAGGCTTCTGACTAACTGTTTTGCAAACCGTTCGGTATCTTCGGTTTATCTGGTCGGGGACGGGTTTGACGGAGAATGGATGAAACAGTCACTGGCAGTTCTCTGCCGGGGACGGCGCGCGTTTTTGGGACAGAATCTTTTTTCCAAAGGGGCATGCTATATGGCTCGCATCCGTGAAATGGGAGAAAACTGGCCATTCATTTACATGGGCGAAAACGAGATGAAATTTAATCTGAGTTTAAGTGTCGTGGAAAAAGAAAAAAAGAAGGTTTTAAATCTTGTCAGTGCCGGGAAAAACTGGTTTGAGATAAAAAATACATGTGAGGTGATCCTAAGCGGCACGCCGCAGGTGGAATTTTTAAAGCAGCTTCCAAGCAGTAGTACTCCCCAGATACAGACGGTGGAACTTGAGGATCTTCCGGTTCGTCCGGACCGCACGACAAGACTCCGGATTACGGCCAGTCCGGTGGCAAATGATAAGATTGAAGTGGAAATCCGGGATCTGGGATTTGGTGAATTTTTCCCGGCTACCGGCCGGGCATGGAAAAGTATCATAATGATGGGATAAACGTATGGGTGAATTATTACTTTGTCATGAAACAATTGCGGCTCTGCCCTATTATATAGAGGAAACCGGGATAAACATATATTCCATGGAAGAACTCAGCTATTATATTTCCGGAAATGTGTATCTTCTGGATCATTCCTTCATGTGCGAGAGTTTATGTACATGGGTGGAAAAACAGATGCATCGTGTCGAACTCGCACAAAAACTCAGGGAGAATATCCGCACGGAAGGAAAATTGTCCGATTTTGTTTTTGCCATATTGCAGGATACGGCATACTGTACCATGAAAGAAATGCAGGAGATCGTTTTTGCGGTCCGGCAGATGGAACAGAAGTCGGATTTTGAGCGTGACAAGATCCGGGCAGACCAGCTGATGGAGAAGGAAAAATATCTGGCAGCTATTTACCGGTATAAACATCTGTTAGACGAAGCAGATATGAAGGAAACCAGTGAGGTTCTGCGGGGAAATCTCTGGCATAACCTCGGAACGGCGTATGCACGTCTCTTTTTGTTTGAAGAGGCAGGGCGCTGCTTTGAGAAGGCATATGCATTGAATAAACAAAAGGAATCTCTCCGGGAGTGCCTGATGTGCTGCCACTGCCGGCATGATGAGGAAGCGTTTGCGGAAATTGCAAAAAGATATCAGGTGGAGGAGAGAAAGCAGCAGGAAATCAGAAATGAAATTTCCCTCGCATGTAAGAGCGAAAAACTCGAACAGTTTGAATCCCATCTGGAAGAATTAGCGCAGCGGACCGGGGGTGTCCAAAAGGCGAAGGCAAAGAAAGAAGTAATGGATGTGATTGTTCAGTGGAAGAAAGAGTATCGAAGGAGCTGCAAGGTATAACATATGATTTTTTCAAATTTATTTCATAGAAAAAAGAACAAAGAAAGTGAGACAGGAAGTTTCTCACAATATGATCAGAGCGAGTATGCAAAGCTTGAGACAAAGAACATTGTAAAAGAACTGAATCTGTCGGACGCGGCGCAGGCAAAGAAATATGTAGTGGATTTGTGCAAGCAGATGATTCAGGCGTCTAAGGATATTGAAGATAGCAAATCGGAATATCAGCTGGTGACAAATTATCTGACGGATATTCAGATTCTCGAAGACCTGACGGACGCAGAGCGTAAACCGATTCTTGAGTGCGCCACACAGGTCGCAAAGCTGGAAAAGCAAAGAACCGATTTCCTGAAAACCAAACGCCGGCTGACAGATACGCAGTTTGCGCAGATGCAGGAGGAAGAAGAGAATCTTCCGGGAGTGATCCGCCGGCTGAAAGCCAATGAGGCAGATCTGGATGCCATCAAGAGAAATATGGCATATCTGGAAGGAAAAAAACTGGAATGGTCCATGCAGCGGTCAGATTCCGCAAAGGTACAGAAAGTAACTCGTACCGCAGCATGCTATCTGTTAGCTGTATTTATTACGTTGTTTGTTTTTGTGGGAATACTTTCCTGGTATCTGAACAGGGATCTGCAGCTAGTTTTCACCATTATGGGATTTGCAGCTGTGGGAGCGGGCGCGTTTATTTTGATCCGTTATCAGGATTCCACAAGAGAGATCCGTCAGGCGGATGTCAACCGCAATCAGGCGATTACTTTGGAGAACCGGGTAAAGATCCGCTATGTCAATACGAAAAACGCGGTGGATTTCATCTGTGAAAAATATCATGTCCGCAATGCGAAAGAACTGGAATTTTTATATGGACAGTATCAGGAGGAAGCGCGGGAAAAGGAAACATTCCGTAAAACCAGTGATGATCTGGATTATTATACGCAAAATCTTCTGCAGTATCTGACACGGCTGCGGATGTATGATACCCGTGTATGGCTGACACATGCAAATGCGCTGGTCGACAGCCGGGAGATGGTAGAGCTGAAGCATGAACTGCTGACAAGGCGGCAGAAACTGCGGGCACGTATGGAGTACAGTGTGGGAAGTATCCATGAGATGAAGGGTGAGGCTCTCAAAAATATGAGCAAGCTCGGAAACAATGCTTATCAGCTGGAGCAGATCATCCGCAAGATTGAGGCGATGAATCCGGTATTTAAGTAAAAATAATAGTGATTTATTGCGTTTTCTTTTGAGATAGCCGCCCGGTGTGAAAGGGGCGGCTATCTCCTGTCCTATCGTGTAGTGTTTTGCATACAGTCAAAATTGGGATTGAAAGCATAGTAGTTTTTGCTGTCCAGTTCTTCCTGCAGCAGACGAAGAGCCTCGCCAAAACGCTGAAAATGCACAATTTCACGCTCGCGCAAAAAGCGGATCGGATCAGCAACTTCCTGATCTTTTGCCAGACGCAGTATATTGTCATACGTTTTTCTTGCTTTTTGTTCTGGGGCGACTTCGTAAGAACAACATTACACAATATAATATGAAGATAAAACAAGCTATCCTACATAGTTCTAGTATTTTTAATAGAATAAACTTTAAAAAAGGGAGGAAGTGATTTATACTATAAAAAAATAACAAATGAGGATTTAGTAGATGGATAATTTATTTCAATTTTTGGATAAAATATTGCCTTTAATTTCAACATTATTAGGAGCTTATATTACATATTTTGTTACTGTTTCGAGTAAAAAAAGTGAATTAAAAGTAAATGCACAAACTAAGGCAAGAGATGAATATTGGATACCATGTTCTATTGCAATTTCAAATTTGCAGAAAAAAATAGTTGAATTAACAAAAAAAGAAAATTGTTATGTTACCTTTCAAGGTGAAAATAGTTGTGAGCAGGAACTTCAGGAATTACTGAAATATCTTCAAGCTGATAAAAGAATTTACTTTTATGAAAGGACAAGAAACATATTAACTTTATTAAACGAAAGTATAGAAATTTATGAGACAGCAGTAAATGATGATGTACGATCTATTTTAAATATCTTTCGCAAACAATATTATGCTATGATAAAGGAATTTTCAGTATATAAAAATAATAATTGTACTGATTGTGAAATAGCTATTAGAACAACTTTTCCTCAAGAGATAAAAGAAGGAATATTAACCCAAAAAGGTATAATATGGTTTGGACAGGTATATGATGTTGATTTTGTAAGAGGTGATTATTCAAATACATTTTCTACAGACATGACTTATGGTTCTGAGGATTTCTATTATGAGGTATGGTTGCAAATAAAAGAATATGGTAGACAACGAGAAGAATTTGGATTATCCCCAGAACAAGAACTAGGCTTAGATGTCCTTGATTATGAATTTGAAAATTTTAGGAAATTTACTAGTCCTTTAGTTGAATTTATAAAAGGCATAAATTATCAAAACAAATATACTGCAATTTTTGAAACATTATCTTTGTTACAAGATGAAATCTTTAAGAATATTGATGATGTAACAATTTTATAATTTTTAGGCGTTCAGAAATGAGCGTCTATTTTTTTACCCAAAATCGAAAGGAGAAAGAGAAAATATGAATAAGCTAGTAAAGCGATTGCTAACAGGAACGCTTGCTTTTGCAACCATTCTCACGGCATTACCAGTGACGGCGGTTCATGCTTCCGGCAATCAATACTGGACAGAATCAGCAGAACGTGTCGGCTACATTGAACACGTTATGAATGATGGTTCTATCAAATCTACATTCAATGAGGGACACATGAAAGTTGAGGGCGAAACTGCCTACTGCGTGGATATCAATACCAGTTTTAAGAATGGATATAAAACACGTTCTGACGCAAGCTCCCGTATGAGTAGCGATCAGATTGCGGACGTTGCTCTTTCCTTAGAGTACGTCAAGCAATATACCGCTTCTCATACGAACTTGAATTACAAACAGGGATACTTGCTGGAACAGTGTGTTGTCTGGCAGAGGTTGAGTGAACAGCTCGGCTGGCAGTGCGATAACGTCAGAGCTTCCTATAATGAAATCTCACAGGCAGTACAGAATGAAGTTTACGCTGGTGCGAAAGCATTTGTGAAAGCAAATAAGGGACGCTATGAATGTGGCGGTTACATTTATACTGGCGAAGGACAGGACATCGGACAGTTCTGGGCAAAGTTAAATGTAGGAAATGCAAAGGTCAAAAAGACTTCTTCCAATCCCACGGTCACAGATGACAACGCCAACTATTCCTTTGAGGGTGCGACATTTGGTGTCTATTCTGATAAGGGCTGTAACAGCCAGCTTGCCACACTTACTGCCGATGGAAACGGCGATACCAAAGAAGTTGAGGTAAAAGCAGGAACAATTTACATCAAAGAGCTTTCTGCTCCAAAGGGTTATAAGCTGGATTCTATTGTCCATGCCTTAAATGTGGAAGTTGGAAAAACAGCTACATTGACTGTTACTGACACTCCAAAGGTCACAGAGACTTTGATTGATTTATTCAAAATTGACATGGAAACAGGAAAATCTACTCCACAGGGAACTGCTTCTTTAGAGGGTGCAGAGTTCACATGGAGCTATTATGACGGATACTACAATGCAGATAATCTACCTGCAAAAGCTACCCGTACATGGACAACCAAAACCGTTGCCGAAAAAGACAGTGACGGAACTATCCGTTATGTATCCAGACTTGCCGACAGCTACAAAGTATCCGGCGACAGCTTCTATACACAGGACGGTAAAAATGTACTGCCACTTGGTACACTCACTGTCACAGAAACAAAAGCACCAAACGGCTACTTATTAGATGGTGCATATATGCAGGCTGACGGAAATTCCGAACAAATTAAGGGAACATACCTTACACAGATTTCCGAAGATGGCGAACTTGCCGTACTTTCTGGAAGCAATCAGTATTCCGTATCCGACAAAGTTATCCGTGGCGGTGTAAAAATCCAGAAACGTGACCTTGAAACAAAGGATACCAAAGCACAGGGAAGTGCGACCTTACAGTACACAGAGTTCAATATCATTTCTTTAAATGACAGTCCTGTACTGGTTGAGGGAAAATTATACAACAAGAATGAAACCGTAAAGAAGATTCAGACAGGAATTGACGGAATCGCTTCTACTTCTGCTGACTTGCTCCCTTACGGAAATTACAGATTAGAAGAAAGCAAAGCACCAGAGGGCTATTTGACAGACGGTGCAAAGGCAATCGACTTTTCTATCACAGAAGATGGAAAAATCGTGGACTTGACCGACAAATCCCACTCTGTCTACAACCAGATTAAGCGTGGCGATATTGAGGGTGTAAAAATCGGTGCAGGTACACATAAACGTCTTGCAGGTGTTCCATTCAGAATCACAAGCAAGACAACGGGAGAATCCCACATTGTAGTTACTGACAAAAACGGTCAGTTCTCCACTGCTTCAAGCTGGGCTTCCCACAAGGTCAATACCAATGCCGGAAAATCCAGTGAGGACGGTGTATGGTTCGGTACATCTGAACCAGACGACAGCAAAGGTGCATTACTCTATGATACCTATGTGATTGAGGAATTAAAGTGTGATTCCAACGCCGGATTTAAGCTGATTCCAGCCTTTGAGGTGGTCATATCAAGAAATAAAGTGACCGTAGATTTAGGGACACTGACTGATGAATACGAAAAAGAAATCACAATCCATACCACAGCGACCGACAAGAAAACAGGCGAAAAAATGATTGTTGCCGGAAAGGACATCAAGATCGTGGACAAAGTCACACTTGATGGCTTGGAAGCTGGAACAAAATATAAACTTTCCGGCTGGCAGATGTTAAAGGAAGAAAACGCCGAACTTCTGATTGACGGGAAACGTGTAGACAGTAATTATACTTTCACTGCTGACAGTGAAAAAATGACGGTTGAGATTACTTACAGTTTTGACGGTTCAGCTCTTGGTGGTCAGAACCTTGTTACTTTTGAGGAATTGTACGATATAAGCAATCCGAAAGAGCCTGTCAAGGTTGCCGAACATAAAGACATCAACGATGATGGACAGACTGTTCTTATCACAGAACGTATCATCAAAATCCATACGACCGCTACGGACAAGAACGGCAAGAAAGAAATCGAAGCCGGAAAAGATGTAACGATTGTGGATAAAGTTACATTAGATGGGCTGGAAGTTGGAACAAAATACAAACTTTCCGGCTGGCAGATGTTAAAAGAGGAAAATGCCGAACTTCTGATTGATGGAAAGAAAGTATCCAATGATTATGAGTTCACAGCCGACAGCGAAAAAATGACGGTTGAGATTGCCTTTACCTTTGATAGTTCTTCTCTTGGTGGCAAGAGCCTTGTCACATTTGAAGAATTATACGATATGACCAATCCAGACGAACCAAAGAAAGTGACGGAACATAAGGACATCACAGACGATGGACAGACTGTGACAATCAAGGAAGTGCCGGAAGTCCCAGATACACCAAAGGATACCGACACGCCGGATACACCATCTACGGTTACTAAGACAAGTGACAGTCCAAAAACAGGCGACAATACCAATATCTATGCTTATCTTGCCATGCTCGGTCTTTCCTGCGTAGGGCTTGGCGGTATGCTTTACTTCAAACGCCGTAGAAAGAAATCATAAGGCGGTAATGTAGCGGTTGGTAGAGCGTTCAAGGTCGCCACCCTTTTTGTAACTTCACGCATTCGTGAAGCTCTGATTTACGGGAGCGTGAAATCCACTAGGGGCGTGGGGAGTGTAGCTCCCCACAAAGTACAGCAGGAAAGAAACTAAAACAGAAAGAAAAGAGGTCAATTATTTATGGAATTAAGATTTGTCGTACCAAACATGGAAAAGACATTCGGAAACTTGGAGTTTGCCGGAGAAAATACTACGGAACAGCAGAGAATCAATGGGCGTATGGCTGTCATTAACAGGAGCTACAACCTGTATTCCGATGTACAGAGAGCAGATGATGTTGTCGTTGTGCTTCCTGCCAAAGCTGGCGAAAAACATTTCTCGCCGGAGCAGAAAGTAAAACTTATCAACCCACGAATCACTACCGATGGTTATAAAATCGGGGAACGTGGATTTGTCAATTATATCCTGCTTGCAGACGATATGTTACCAGCAGAAAGTAAATAAGGGGGTATTCAGATTATGAGATTAGCAAATGGAATCGTCATTGATAAAGAAAAGACTTTTGGAGTGTTGAAGTTCTCCGCATTACGCCGTGAGGTTCATGTACAGAATGAAGATGGAACAGTCAGTGAAGAAATCAAGGAACGCACCTATGATTTAAAATGCAACACACAGGGACGCATGATACAGGTATCCGTTCCAGCGACTGTTCCGTTAAAGGACTATGACTACAACGCCGAAGTGGAACTTATCAATCCTGTTGCAGATACGGTAGCCAATGCGAATTACCGTGGTGCAGATGTGGACTGGTATGTAAAGGCAGACGATATTGTTTTGAAGAACAAAGGCACTCATGCCGGAAATCCACAGAACAATGCTCCACAGCAACCGCCGAAGAAATAAGAGGTGTTAGCGTATGACGTGGAAAAAGAAAGGTAACAGGATTCGTGCCAGTGACAAATCGCTGGTCTATCACTTCTGTATCGGTTGGCTGTTGCTCCTGTTCGTTGCGGTGTTCCTGCTACTGAATCTGCGACAGCTCCTTGTTATAGACTGGAAAGATTTTAACCTGCTCCATGCCGGAATTACTTGGACTGTCTACAATTCTATTACGGTTCTGATAGCGACTGGTGTTTGTGCATTGGTCGCTTTTCTCTACTATCGTTACGGATATGACCGTATCAAGCGGTTGTTACACAGACAAAAGTTGGCTCGTATGGTGCTGGAAAATAAATGGTATGAAGCAGAAAACACCAAAGACAGCGTTTTTTTCACTGACCTGCAAAGCAGATCAAGAGAAAAAATCGTGTGGTTTCCAAAGATTTATTACCAGATGGAAAAGGGACTGCTTCATATCTGCTGTGAAATCACAATGGGAAAATATCAAGAACAGCTCCTGTCCTTAGAGGATAAACTGGAATCGGGGCTGTACTGTGAGCTGACCGACAAGACACTGCATGACGGATACATCGAATACACCCTGCTCTATGATATGATAGCGAACCGTATTTCGATTGATGAAGTGATTGCCGAAAACGGCGGTCTGCGGTTAATGAAAAATCTGGTGTGGGAATACGATTCACTTCCCCATGCCCTTATCTGCGGTGGTACAGGTGGTGGAAAAACCTATTTTCTGCTGACCATCATTGAAGCCTTGCTTAGAACCAATGCGGATTTATACATTCTTGACCCGAAGAACGCTGACCTTGCAGACTTGGGAATGGTCATGGAAAATGTCTACCACACGAAAGACGATATGATTGACTGCGTCAATGCCTTTTATGAGGGCATGGTCACACGCTCGGAAGAAATGAAACTGCACCCGAACTACCGTACAGGGGAAAACTATGCCTATCTGGGGCTTGCTCCACAGTTCCTTATCTTTGATGAATACGTGGCTTTCCTAGAAATGCTCACGACAAAAGAAAGCACCGCCCTGTTAAGCCAGCTAAAGAAAATCGTCATGCTTGGCAGACAGGCTGGATACTTTCTGATTGTGGCTTGCCAGCGTCCAGACGCAAAGTATTTCGGGGACGGTATCAGAGATAACTTTAACTTCCGTGTGGGGCTTGGTCGCATGAGTGAACTCGGCTACGGTATGCTCTTTGGAAGTGATGTGAAAAAACAGTTTTTCCAGAAGCGAATCAAAGGGCGTGGATACTGTGATGTAGGAACAAGCGTCATATCGGAATTTTATACTCCCCTTGTACCCAAAGGATATGATTTCTTGGGTACGATTGGGGAACTTACACACATAAGGCAGGACGGACAAGTGGCGTGCGAAGCGAAAGCCACAGGTACGGACTAGCCTTGCTGGTGTGGCGGTAGCCACGCCAGCATATATCAAGCCCCTCGGTATCTAACAGAGGGGCACAAATCACAAGGAAACATACACAAAAGTTACCGATTCTTGGCTAAAATCAAGCGTTTGGTAGCTTTTTTTACTGCTGTGACATCGGATTAAAAATGTCACAGTTTTTTCGTAAAGGGGGTATCACACTGAATGATACAGAGTGGATACAGGATTTTGCAGACAGGCGTTTGCAGTACGGTGTATCCCAGACGAAACTTGCGGTCATGGCTGGAATCAGCCGTGAACATTTAAGCCGTATTGAATCCGGCAAGGTGGCGGTCACAGAAGAAATGAAAGTGAAACTACTGGAAGCTCTGGAAAAATTCAACCCAGAAGCACCGCTTACCATGCTGTTTGATTATGTGAGGATACGGTTTCCGACACTGGATATTGGACACATCATTAAGGACATCTTACAGCTCAATATCCAGTACATGATATATGAGGACTTCGGGCATTACAGCTACACGGAACACTACTACATCGGAGATATTTTCGTATACACTTCTCCCGATGAAGAAAAAGGTGTTCTGCTGGAACTGAAAGGAAAAGGCTGTCGCCAGTTTGAAAGTTATCTGCTGGCACAGGAACGGAGCTGGTACGACTTCCTTATGGACGCTCTGGTGGACGGCGGTGTGATGAAACGCCTTGACCTTGCCATCAATGACCATACAGGAATGTTGGATATTCCAGAACTGACCGAAAAATGCCGGAATGAGGAATGTGTATCGGTGTTCCGTTCCTTTAAGTCCTATGCTTCCGGCGAACTGGTCAAGCATGAGGAACAGGACAAGGCTGGTATGGGTTATACGCTTTATATCGGCTCGCTAAAAAGTGAGGTGTACTTCTGTGTCTATGAAAAAAGCTATGAACAGTACATCAAACTGGGGATTCCCATTGAGGAAGCACCGATAAAAAACAGATTTGAAATACGGTTGAAAAATGAACGTGCTTATTATGCTGTCCGTGACCTGCTGACCTACTATGACGCTGAACGGACGGCATTTTCTATTATCAACCGTTATGTACGCTTTGTGGATAAGGAAGCAGACAAGAAACGGAGCGACTGGAAATTATCTGTCCGCTGGGCGTGGTTCATCGGGGAAAACAGAGAGCCGTTAAAGCTCACGACCAAACCCGAACCCTACACACTGGACAGAACCCTACGCTGGATTCAACGGCAGGTTGACCCGACACTCAAAATGCTGGAAACAATCACAGCGAAAACAGGGATTGATTATCTGAAAGAAATCCGTAAATCCACGAAACTGACGGAAAAGCATTACAAGATAATTGAACAGCAGACCACATCTACCGAAGATGTGATTTTAGAAAAGGAGAATTGAAAAATGCAACGATTATTATTTGACTTCCTGTTCTTCTCTTTAGGGGGAACAGTTGGCGTGGTTGCCATGTGTATTTTACAGGCTGGCAGACAGTCTGACCGAAAAATGATGGAACTGAAAGGAGAAAAGAAAGCATGAATTTTGGACAGAACCTTTATAACTGGTTTTTAAGCAATGCACAGAGCCTTGTGCTGATGGCGATTGTTGTTATCGGTATCTACTTGGGATTCAAGCGTGAGTTTTCCAAACTTATCGGATTCTTGGTAGTTGCCTTAGTAGCCGTTGGTCTTGTATTCAATGCGTCCGGCGTAAAAGACGTATTGTTACAGTTATTCAATAAGATTATTGGAGCGTAAAGCCTATGGAAGAATGTAGCGTATTGATTGAAACGACCAAATCAGCAGAGGATAAAACCTCTCGCTGGTTTGATTTACCCATTGATTATGAGCTGTTCCGTGACCTGCTCGGGGTGGAAGCTGACAGTAAAGATTATCAAATCACAGATATGAAGCTCCCCTTTGCTGGCGATATTGTAAGGACAACTTCTGTAAGACGATTAAACAAGCTATACTTTGCTTACACGGATTTATCGCCAGAAGTTCAGCAGGCATACAAAGACTTGATTCCTTATTTTGGCGGGGTTGAGGATTTGTTGCAGGAATCCGAAGAATTTTTGTTTTATCCAGAGTGTCACAACATCATGGACGTTGCCCGTTACCGCTTGGAGCATAACATTGAATTTTCTGCTCTTTCCGAAAAAGGAAAGAAATATTTTAATCTGGAAGCCTACGCCCATGAACTGGAAGAAAAAGGACGTTATGCTCTCTGCAACAACGGTATGTTCAAGCTCTGATGGTGGTGTTTCTTATGGCAGATTTTATGAATACAACCGAAAGGAAGTGAACCGCTTATGATTGATGATATGCAAGTCTATATAGCCAATCTTGGCAAGTACAATGAGGGAGAACTGGTCGGGGACTGGTTCTCTTTTCCGTTGGACGAAGAAGTGATTGCAGAACGTATCGGCTTAAATGCAGAGTACGAAGAATACGCAATCCATGATACGGACAACTTCCCGATGGAGATTAGCGAATACATTTCCATCGAAGAACTGAACCGTATCTATGAGCAGTTGGAAGAATTACCGGATTACCTGCTGGACGACTTGGACAGTTTTATATCCTGCTATGGAAGTCTGGAAGAACTGGTGGAACATAAGGACGACATCATTCTGTATTCCGGCTGTGAAACAATGACCGATTTAGCCTACTATCTGATTGATGAAGAACAGATACTCGGAGAAATCCCGTCCTCTTTACAGAACTATATCGACTATGAAGCCTACGGGCGTGACCTCGATATAGAGGGGACATTTATTGCAACAAACGCTGGTATCTGTGAGGTACTGCGTTAAGGGCTGGCAGATCAGCACCGCCACTGGTGCTACTGTCAGCTTTTCTCTTGGGGGCAGTCTGGGAAATCCGGCTGTCCCTGTTGTTATGAAAATGAAGAAAGGAGTATTTACAAGTGAAGAAAATCCGAAGTTATACAAGTATCTGGAACGTGGAAAAGGTACTGTACGCCATCAATGATGTAAACCTGCCATTCCCCGTGACCTTTACCCAGATTACATGGTTTGTGCTGACGGAATTTATCATCATTCTGTTTGCAGATGTACCGCCACTTTCCATGATTGAGGGTGCGTTTTTGAAATATTTCGGGATTCCCGTTGCCCTTACATGGTTTATGTCACAGAAAACCTTTGACGGGAAAAAGCCATACAGTTACATCAAGACGATGGTGCTGTATGCTCTGCGTCCCAAAGTGACTTATGCCGGAAAAGCCGTGAACCTGCATAAGCAGAAATTTGAGGAAACTATCACGGCAGTAAGGAGTGTGACCTATGTTCCCGATTAAATATATCGACAATAACCTTGTCTGGAATAAGGACAATGAGGTGTTCGCCTACTATGAGCTGATACCGTACAATTATTCATTCTTATCCCCAGAACAGAAATACCTTGTGCATGACAGCTTCCGTCAGCTTATCGCACAGTCCCGTGAGGGAAAGATTCATGCGTTGCAGATTGCAACCGAAAGCTCAATCCGAAGCATACAGGAACAGTCCAAAAAGCTGGTCACTGGAAAGCTCCGTGAGGTAGCAATCCAAAAGATAGACGACCAGACCGAAGCCCTTGTATCCATGATAGGCGACAATCAAGTGGATTACCGTTTCTTTCTGGGATTCAAGCTCATGGTCACAGAGGACGAAGTCAATCTGAAGAACATCAAAAAATCGGTATTTCTGACATTCCGTGAGTTTTTGAATGAGGTAAGACACACGCTGATGAATGACTTTGTTTCCATGAACAATGATGAAATCAACCGTTATGTGAAGATGGAAAAACTGCTGGAAAACAAAATCTCCCGTAGGTTCAAAATCCGCCGACTGGAAGCCAAAGACTTTGCGTATCTGATGGAACACCTCTACGGCAGGGACGGGATAGCCTATGAAGATTATGTGTATCCTCTGCCAAAAAGAAAATTAAAAAGGGAAACACTGATTAAGTATTATGACCTTATCCGTCCTACCCGTTGCGTGGTGGAAGAAAGCCAGCGATATTTGCGTCTGGAACATGAGGACAGCGAAAGTTATGTGTCCTACTTTACGGTCAATGCCATTGTCGGGGAGCTGGACTTCCCATCATCGGAAATCTTTTATTTCCAGCAACAGCAGTTCACATTCCCTGTGGATACTTCCATGAATGTTGAGATTGTGGGAAATAAGAAAGCCTTAACCACTGTCCGTAACAAGAAAAAGGAATTAAAGGACTTGGATAATCACGCCTATCAAGCTGGAAATGAAACAAGTTCAAATGTAGTGGAAGCCTTAGACAGTGTCGATGAACTGGAAACAGATTTAGACCAGAGCAAGGAAAGTATGTATAAGTTAAGTTACGTCATACGGGTGTCTGCACCCGATCTTGACGAACTGAAACGCCGTTGTGATGAAGTCAAGGACTTTTACGATGATTTGAATGTGAAACTGGTTCGCCCTGCCGGAGATATGATGGGACTGCATGGAGAGTTTCTTCCTGCCAGCAAGCGTTATATCAATGATTATATCCAGTATGTGAAATCCGATTTTTTAGCCGGACTTGGCTTCGGTGCTACCCAGATGTTGGGCGAAAATACAGGAATCTATATCGGATATTCCGTGGATACAGGAAGAAATGTCTACCTGCAACCGTCCCTTGCCAGTCAAGGGGTAAAAGGTACGGTCACAAATGCGTTGGCTTCTGCTTTTGTGGGTTCGCTTGGCGGTGGAAAGTCATTCTGTAATAACCTGCTGGTATATTATTCCGTCCTGTTCGGTGGACAGGCAGTTATCCTAGACCCGAAAAGTGAGCGTGGAAACTGGAAAGCAACACTGCCGGAGATTGCAGAGGAAATCAACATTGTAAACATTACCAGTGATTCCAGCAATCAAGGGCTGTTAGACCCGTATGTGATTATGAAAGATGTCAAGGACGCTGAAAGTCTTGCCATCGACATTCTGACATTCCTTACAGGAATTTCTTCAAGGGACGGTGAAAAGTTCCCTGTCCTTAGAAAAGCTGTCCGCACGGTATCCCAGAATCAGAACCACGGGCTGTTGCAGGTCATTGAGGAACTGCGAAAAGAGGATACCGCCGTATCCCGTAACATTGCAGACCATATCGAAAGTTTTACTGACTATGATTTTGCACAGCTCCTGTTCTCGGACGGTTCGGTGGAAAATGCAATCAGTCTGGATAACCAGCTCAACATCATACAGGTTGCAGATTTGGTTCTGCCGGATAAGGATACTACCTTTGAGGAATACACGACCATTGAACTGTTGTCGGTATCCATCTTAATTGTTATCAGTACCTTTGCCCTTGACTTTATTCACAGTGACCGAAGCATTTTTAAAATCGTGGATTTGGACGAAGCATGGGCGTTCTTAAATGTGGCACAAGGAGAAACACTCTCAAATAAACTGGTGCGTGCTGGTAGAGCCATGAACGCCGGAGTCTATTTCGTGACACAATCCTCTGGGGACGTATCGAAAGAAAGTCTGAAAAATAACATCGGTTTAAAGTTTGCGTTCCGCTCCACAGATACCAATGAAATCAAGCAGACCTTAGAGTTTTTCGGGCTGGACAGTGAGGACGAAAACAACCAGAAACGGTTGAGGGATTTGGAGAACGGACAATGCTTAATGCAGGATTTATACGGGCGTGTCGGTGTGGTACAGATACACCCTGTCTTTGTAGAACTGCTCCATGCCTTTGATACCAGACCGCCGATAAAAAGTGAGGTGGATTTGGAATGATAAAATCTATCACAAGAGAAAAGGTATTCCATGTACTGAAACTGGTACTGCTTGCCGTGACCGTTACGCTGGTACTGCTGTCCCTGCTTGGGACGGTAGCTCATGCGTCTGGACTGGTCGATGATACGGTCAATGCAGACAACCTGTATTCAAAGTATCCGCTTTCCAACTATCAGCTTGATTTCTATGTGGACAATAGCTGGTCTTGGCTACCGTGGAACTGGCTGGACGGCATTGGAAAATCAGTGCAGTACGGGCTTTACTGTATCACAAATTTTGTCTGGACAATCAGCCTGTATCTTAGCAATGCCACAGGATATGTGGTGCAACAGGCGTATAAGCTGGACTTCATCAATGACATGGCAGACAGTATCGGGAAAAGTATCCAGACACTTGCCGGAGTGACCGAAAACGGATTTTCCAGCAGTGGATTCTATGTGGGATTCCTGCTCATTATCATTCTGATTGTAGGTGTTTATACCGCCTATACAGGGCTTCTCAAAAGGGAAACCAGCAAGGCACTTCACGCTGTTATCAACTTTGTGGTGGTGTTCATTGTGTCTGCGTCCTTTATTGCTTATGCTCCCAATTATATCCAGAAAATCAATGATTTCAGTTCGGACATCAGCACCGCTTCTCTGGACTTGGGGACAAAAATCATGCTCCCCGATTCACAAAGCAAAGGCAAGGACAGCGTAGACCTTATCCGTGACAGCCTTTTTGCGATACAGGTAGAAAAACCGTGGCTGTTGTTGCAGTTCGGGAACAGCGATACCGAAGAAATCGGGACTGACCGTGTGGAAGCTCTGGTATCTGCCAGTCCGTCAGACGAAGATGGGGAAACAAGGGAAAAGGTTGTCAAAACAGAGATTGAGGATAACGACAATGACAATCTTACCATTCCACAGGTCGTAAACCGTCTTAGCATGGTGTTCTTCCTGCTCATTTTCAATCTCGGTATCACAATCTTTATCTTCCTGCTTACTGGCATGATGTTGTTTTCCCAGATACTCTTTATCATATATGCCATATTTTTACCTGTCAGTTTTTTACTGTCCATGATACCGACCTATGAGAACATGGCGAAACAGGCAGTTGTCCGTGTGTTCAATGCCATTATGACAAGAGCCGGAATCACACTGATTGTGACCGTGGCATTTTCAATTTCCAGTATGTTTTACAACATTTCCACAGACTATCCGTTCTTCATGGTGGCATTTTTGCAGATAATCTGTTTTGCCGGAATCTACATGAAGCTCGGAGAACTAATGAGTATGTTCAGCCTGAATGCTAATGACAGTCAGCAGATAGGTCGCCGGATTTTCCGTAGACCGATGGTGTTCATGCGACACAGGGCAAGACGTATGGAACGCCGAATTGCAAGGGCTGTCGGTGCTGGAAGTGTTGCAGGTGCGGTGGCTGGTGCAAGTGTTGCCAGAGCCGGAAAGCCAGCAACGAACCAACCGCCAAAGAAACGGGAAAATACTTCTGCCAGCATGGGAAGCCGTGTCGGTTCTGCTGTCGGTGCTGTGATGGATACGAAAAATAAAGTCCGTGACAGTGCTTCTTCTCTGAAAGAAAATGTGAAAGACTTGCCGACACAGGCTGGTTATGCTGTCCACTCTGCCAAACAAAAAGCAAAGGATAACGTATCTGACTTTAAGCGTGGCGTTGTGGAAGAACGGGAAAACCGACAGGAACAGCGTACACAGAAACGTAACCTGCACAGGGAAAATATCTCACAGAAAAAGCAGGAATTACAGAAAGCACAGGAAGCAAGGCAGACAGTTCATGCGAATGGATCAGCGACAGCCGGAGCTACCAGAAGCCATAAACGCCCTGTTGCCACACCTGTTCCAAAAACAGCACAGACCGATACGGTCATAAAGCCGGATATGAAGCGTCCTGCTACTTCCCCTGTGATAAAAAATGCAGAAATCAAGGCTGGAAAAGAAACTGTCCGAACCAACATCAGACAGGAACAGCAGGTCAAATCGGTTGCCAAAACGAACCAGCCAAACGTAGCGGAAACTATCAGTAATCATAAGAAATCTACGGTACAGAAAACACAGGTCAATGGGAAATCTGCCCGTAAAACTGTTACGAAACATTCAGAGAAAGGACGGAAAAAATGAGATTAAAGCGTATCCTTATCATAGGTACGATATTTCCTGTCCTTTTCTCCATCGTTCTCTTTTTCGGGATATTGATTTCCGGCGAAGATGACGACAATTCAAACAGCTATTCGCCTGTTTATTCTGGCATGAACCTGTCAGCCGATGTCCTCAAACATCAGCCGATGGTAGAAAAATACGCCAGAGAAAACGGTATTTCGGAGTATGTAAACGTCCTGCTTGCCATCATACAGGTGGAAAGTGGCGGTACGGCTACCGATGTCATGCAGTCCAGTGAAAGTCTGGGGTTACCGCCGAACTCATTAAGTACAGAGGAATCTATCAAGCAGGGGTGTAAATATTTTGCGTCCCTGCTTTCTTCCTGTAAAGGGAAAGGTATGACAGACATTAACGTGGTCATTCAGTCTTATAACTATGGCGGTGGCTATGCTGACTATGTGGCGAAGAATGGGAAAAAGCACAGTTTCAATCTTGCAGAGAATTTCGCAAGAAACAAATCTGGCGGTACAAAAGTGACCTATACCAATCCGATAGCTGTCAGTAAAAATGGTGGCTGGCGTTATAACTACGGAAATATGTTTTATGTGGAGCTGGTCAACCAATATCTGACCGTGAAGCAGTTCAGCAACGAAACGGTACAGGCGGTTATGAATGAAGCATTGAAATATCAAGGCTGGAAATATGTCTATGGTGGCAGTAATCCGAACACCTCTTTTGACTGTTCTGGTCTTACCCAGTGGTGCTACGGAAAAGCCGGAATCAGCCTGCCACGAACTGCACAGGCACAGTATGACGCAACCCAGCATATCCCATTGTCACAGGCACAGGCTGGCGATTTGGTCTTTTTCCATTCCACTTATAATACCAGTGACTATGTTACCCATGTAGGAATCTATGTGGGAAACAATCAGATGTATCATGCCGGAAATCCAATCGGCTATACCGATTTGACCTCTGCCTACTGGCAACAGCACATCATTTGTGCCGGAAGAATCAAACAATAGAAAGGACTTGAAATATGTTTAAGAAAAAAGAAAAAACAGAGAAAGCACCTAAGAATAAGAAAGTGCGTACCATGAAAGTCGGGACACATAAGAAATCTGTCCTGCTGTTGTGGGCGGTGCTTCTGGCAAGCACCAGCTTTGGTGTGTATAAGAACTTTACCGCCATTGACACCCACACGGTACATGAAAAAGAAATCATTCAGCTAAGATTGAACGATACCAACGGTATTGAGAATTTCGTCAAGAACTTTGCGAAAGCCTACTACTCATGGGATACCAGCAAGGAAGCCATTGAAGCAAGGACAACAGAAATCAGTAAATACCTTACCAAAGAATTACAGGACTTGAACGCTGATACCATCAGAACGGACATACCAACCAGTGTTACGGTTACAAATGTGCTGGTCTGGAATGTGGAACAGTCTGGAATGAACGATTTTACCGTTGCCTACGAAGTAGATCAGCAGGTAAAAGAGGGAGAACAGACACAGGCAGTCACAGAAAACTACACCGTGACCGTTCATGTGGATAAGGACGGTGCAATGGTCATTACCCAGAATCCAACCCTTGCTCCGGCGGTACAGAAATCAAAGTATGAACCGAAAGTACAGGAAGCAGATGTCAGTGTCAGTTCCGACACAGTCAAGGACGCTACCGCTTTCTTGGAAACATTCTTTAAGCTGTATCCGACAGCTACGGAAAAAGAACTTGCCTATTACGTCAAAGACGGTGTGCTTGCTCCTGTTTCCGGCGACTATGTATTTTCGGAACTGGTAAACCCTGTCTTTACCAAAGACGGCGATAACCTCAAGGTCAGTGTGTCTGTGAAGTATCTGGATAACAAGTCGAAAATGACACAAATCTCACAGTATGAGCTTATGCTTCATAAGGACGATAACTGGAAGATTGTAGAATAAATAATCAAGGCTTGCGTCATAAACCGTATAGTATGCTCCGCAAGCCTCATTTCGGTATGATTTGCAAGCTGATTAATATAGTTGTTACATTTCGTTTAAGAGATTATAATAATTAAAATAGCTAAAATCTATCAATTTTTAACAGTAGTATGTGGACATAGTTGATAAAAAATTGCTTTTTCAATGATAAGATATATTTCTAAGGAGGAACGAGATATGGCACAGAGCATTTTGATTGTAGACGACGAAAGAGATATTGTATCAATGCTAAATCAATATTTTTGCAAAATTGGTTATGTAGTATACACAGCAATTAACGGAAAAGAAGCACTGAATGCAATCACAAAACATCCAGATATTATTTTATTAGATATAAATATGCCAGATATGAATGGTTTTACAATTTGTGAAAAAATCAGGAATTTTGTGTCCTGTCCTATTATTTTTTTAACAGCTCGGATTGAGGACTGTGATAAAATCAAAGGATTTGCTGTCGGTGGTGACGACTATGTTGTAAAGCCTTTCTCCGTTGATGAATTAGAAGCCAGAGTTGCTGCACATTTGCGGAGAGAAAAAAGACATGGTTCGTCCGCAATAGTTCAGTTCGATAATAATATAGTAATTGATTATTCATCACGAGTTGTTTTTTATAGAAATGCTGAAATAAATTTTACGAAGAAAGAGTTTGATATTATTGAATTTCTTTCACAAAACAAGGGGATTATTTTTGATCGTGAGACAATTTATGAAAAAGTATGGGGCTTAGATGGTTCTGGCGACAATTCTGTTATTACAGAACATATACGCCGGATAAGAACAAAATTCCTTTCTATAGGCGACAATCCTTATATAGAAACTGTCTGGGGGTGCGGATATAAATGGAAAAAGTAAGGCGAAAAAATTCAAGGCATTATATTGACAACATGAGTATTAAAAATTCGTTTGTTTTTTATGCTCTTATTTCCTTAGTGATTGGTATTGTAATAGGTGTTATATCTATTACTCTTGTAGATGATTACAGAATAAACCTTAACTATAAATATGAGGACATGACAACAAGGTATGATATACCTGAAAATGGTTCATTTACAGCGAAATATAACAAAGACCAAACAGAATACACAATATATAATGCAAGTGAAAAGGAAGTATGTAATTTTGTTGTAGACTATCAAAAGGAACGTCCAGTACAAGAATATATTTATCCTAATCATGTTTCTTACATTGAAGTTTCACCAAAGTTTACTAAACATGATAGAATTGTGGATTCTGCTCTAGGTGTGGTTAATATTGTCACCATTCCTATTGTTCTTTCAATTAGCATGATTCTTTGTGTGACTATCTTTGTAAACCGAAAATTAGTAAGACCCATAAAGTTACTGACGAATGCATACAGAAAAGTCGAAAACAACGAACTGGATTTTACGTTGCCTTACCCTTATAAAGACGAGATGGGGAGGCTGTGTCTTGCATTTGAGAAGATGAAAAATTGTTTATATCAAAACAACCAAAAAATGATACGGCAATTTACTGAACAAAGGAGATTAAATGCTGCTTTTTCACATGATTTACGCACGCCTTTAACAATACTAAAAGGACATACCACAATGTTGTTATCATTTATTCCCAAAGGATTAGTTTCTCAACAGGAGGTACTCGACGAATTATCAACAGTACGCAACAATGTGGAACGGCTTGAAAAATACGTTAGTGCTATGACAAACTTATACCGTTTAGAAGATATAGAAATCGAAAAAGAAAACATAAACTTTGACTTCTTATTAAAAACCTTATCAAATACAACGGAAATGCTCTGTTCTGATATAGAATATACGATTAAAACAAATTGTAATAAACAGCAAACTCTATTTATCAATCTTGAAATTATCATACAAATTTATGAAAACCTGTTGTCTAATAGCATTAGATATGCTAAGTCGATGATAGCTATTGATGTAAATAAACAGGAGGAATTTTTATTGATTACGGTCTCTGACGATGGCTGTGGTTTCAAAAGTACGGATATAGAACGTGTAACATTACCATTTTATAAACCATCGCAAGATACTACGTCTGAACATCTAGGTCTGGGATTAAACATTTGTAAAATATTATGTGAAAGGCATGGAGGTACAATAAAAATTTCAAATAATCATAAGGGGGGAGCCTGTGTTACAGCTTGTATAAAAATTGCATATGTTGATGAAAAATAGACATTTTCCCCATATAATTGCATTAAGCACTTATAAAGGAGGTTTCGATTATGAAAAAAATTATCTGTATTATTTTAATAACTGTCACAAGCATTTTGTCCGGGTGCAATTCAACATCAGATGAAGAAATAATATCATCACAGGATTTCAAAGAGAATTATGAGGTTTCGTCCTATGGAACTGAGGAAAAAATTAATACTTTATCAGATGTTGAGCTTACATCAAGTGAAAAAGAGTATTCTGACTTAGAAAACGCAAAATTTTTTTTAGAAAATAACTCCAACAAAGAGTATCATTATTCTAAAGCCTATTTTGAAATTGAAGCGGAGCAATCAGAAACATGGTATCAATTAACTCAACTTTATGACCCATCAAAAGATAACGAAGATGATGCAGTTATAAATCCCACCGAAAGATTAAGTTTACCATTTGATATTTCCTCGGTTTATGGCGAACTCCCATCAGGGCACTATAGAATAATAGTAAGTATTTCTTATTTCGAATCCCCTAAAGATTGGGATTATGACACTTATTATTTGGCATGTGAATTTACATTAAAATAGTATATCAGAAAGGAAACAAATGGGAACAGCAAAATGGATATACTGTCCTATATGCAAGAATAAAACAAGAACAAAAATCAGAACGGATACTAAGTTGATAAATTTTCCACTGTATTGTCCAAAATGCAAACAGGAAAACCTAATTAATGCCAGCAAATTAAAAATAACAGTAATCAAAGAGCCAGACACTTAGATGCAGAGCCGATAATTCAGAGGATTTCATATCTCATAGATTATCGGCTCATTTTTATTACCTATCACCATATCCCGTATGATTGGCAGGCAAATAAAAATGGAGGAACTAATCTTCCCCCACTTCCTTTGATTTGATGATACCAGCAGCGACGCTCTCCATGACAACCATATCTTTGTCGTCGAAAGTATCAAGCTGTTGTTCCAACTGTCTGCGGCGAGTGCTTTTTACTTTGTCACTGGTCGGCAGGAAAATTTCATCAACAGACACATTAAGTAGAGTTACAAGGTCATAAAACACCTGTAAACTTGGGTGCTGCCCTTTATTCTCAATATTCGTCAGATAGCGTGGGTCAATTTCAATTTTTGCTCCCACCTGTTCACGGGTCAGACCTTGTTTCATCCTTGCCGCTTTGATGGCAAGACCAAAGGCTCTGAAATCGTATTTATCTTCTGTTTTACGCATAATTAATCACCTCACTACATTTTACTGTTCCTAAAGAATTTGTAACAGGTACAGTAAAACGTATTGCAAGGTTTATCAGTTCCTATGAACAGGTAAATAACAATATATGCTGCTTGGCGGTAAAAAAAAACCGTTGTCAGCAGTAATGCTTTTATACGTCCTTTTAGATAGAACGACGGTTCATACAGCCGCCGTTTTATTTTTGTCCAACGGTGGACAAACTACTGGTTGGTTTTGTTTTAGCGGCTTCAGGAGGTAGCCGCATGGAATGCCTATACATTCAACAACATTCGACCATTGGTAGCTTGTTAAAAAAATCCGTTTAACTTTTGCGGATTATATCGCTCTTGTATATGGTTTTTCACATCACATAGCAGGAACAATTTATAAGGCACAAGAACAGCACGTCAGTATTGCTCTTGTGCTTTTTTGCTACTTTAAAAAATTTTTTGATTTTTTTCTGATTCGGGTTACAAATCACCCCTCCGTGTTGAGTGTTAGTGCGGAAAGAGGTAAAAAGCCTTTTCGCTTTAGCAACTTCAACTTGAAAGGAGGTGAGATTATGAAACCTTCTTCATTTGAGAACGCTATAAGACTTCAATTTGACTGTCTGGCTCGTAAGGTGATTGGCAGAACTGTAAAGAACTACAACAAAGAACTTGCCAGACGTGCAAAGCATGAAATATCTTTCTGTGAAATACCAGAGCTGGAATTAAACCAGTTGGGTGTATCGGACGAATACTCGCTTGAATTTACTTCCTTTGATGTGTTCGGTACAGAAGTTCGTGTCTATGATGAGAAATTATGTGAAGCAATCAAAAAATTAAGTGAAAGACGACGCAATGTTGTGTTGATGTTCTACTTTCTGGAATTACCAGACGCAGAAATCGCAGAGATTTTGGATATTTCCAGAAACTCTGTTTATAGAAACAGAATGTGTTCACTAAAGCTCATTAGAGATATGTACGAGGAGGAATTATAACATGATGAAGTCTACAAAAAAGTGTCCTCTATTCTCCACAATCAGTTTAGCTGCTGATGGCGACGAAGTGGCAATAGAGAAAATTTTAAATCACTATGACGCTTACATATCAAAAGCAAGTTTACGCCCGTTCTATGATGAACACGGAAATATGTATATTGTGGTCGATATGGAACTGAAAGGCAGAATTAGAGCTGCCCTTATTAAAGCAATTCTAGGTTTTGAAGTCAGAGTGAAATAAGCGAATATATACGGAGTGTGATACCACCTCATTCCAGCTCCGTTTTACAAGTGTTCTTTGAAAATTGAATAAAGTAATCAGATACGTTTGATATGCGGTGAGCCGACGGACTGGAACGCCATGACCCATGAAAAGGAGGGATAAAGAAGCGAGCGACCACGCCAGTGATCCGTAAGCGACTGTTGGAAAAGTTGCTGCCATGACCCGTATATCAGAATAATGATACACTCGCATGGTGCGGTTCACCCATCAGAATGGGAATGGTGAAATTCCAGTGGAGCTTTCCAAAGCCATCTGATTACTTCTTACTTTATAGACAAATTCTTTCATAATGTACAAGCATTTTTGCATACTTTGTAAATATATTGTAGTGAGGTGGTTCAATGGCAAATGACGCAAAGGTAGTTTGCAAGAATGTTTTTAAAAATTGTGATAAAGCGGCGTTTACAAAAGCATTTACTCTAAAATGGATAGAGTTGATAAATCAATATGAAAAAAATAAAGGAAGGGCAACTCCTGCCAGATGATAGACAAACTATCCTACAAGATGTTATAATAACATTATGTAGAGATAGTTTGTTTCGTCTTCTCAAAAAGGAGAACGAAGCATGATAGAATCAAAATCAAGAGTTGCTATTTATTGCCGCTTATCAGAGGAAGATAGAAACAAACAATCAGAAACAGACGACAGTAACAGTATTCAGAATCAAAAGTCAATGTTACTTCAATACTCATTAGAGCATGGTTGGGAAGTCTACAACATATACAGTGATGATGATTACACTGGTTCTGACAGACGACGACCAGAATTTAACAGGTTGTTGGAGGACGCAAAGAATCGTAAATTTGATATTGTCCTTTGTAAGACACAATCCAGATTTACCAGAGAACTAGAATTAGTGGAAAAATATATCCACGGTCTTTTTCCTATTTGGGGTATTCGCTTCATCAGCATTGTTGATAATGCAGATACCGCTAATAAAGGAAATAAGAAATCAAGACAGATTAACGGTCTGGTGAATGAGTGGTACTTGGAGGATATGTCAGAGAACATTAAAAGCGTTCTCACTGACAGAAGAAAGAACGGACACCATATCGGTGCTTTTGCTCTGTATGGTTACAAAAAAGACCCTGACGTAAAAGGACATTTGATTATTGATGAAGAAGCTGCGGAAGTTGTCAGAGAAGTTTTTACACTGTTTTCACAGGGATATGGAAAGACCGCCATTGCCCGTATGCTGAATGACAGAGGAATACCAAACCCTACGGAATACAAACGACTTCATGGTTTGCGTTACAAGCAGCCTAAAACGAAAAACAGTACCCTATGGAAATATTTTGCCATATCAGATATGTTGGTGAATGAAATCTATATCGGGAATATGGTTCAAGGGAAATATGGCAGCGTTTCTTATAAGACAAAGCAAAACAAACCCAGACCCAAAGACGAGTGGTACAGAGTTGAGGGTACACATGAGCCGATTATTGACCGTGAGTTATGGGATAGGGTTCAAGCATTGGTAGCTCAAAAGGCAAAACCTTTCACAGTTGGCACAATCGGTTTATTTGCCAGAAAAGCTCGCTGTATGAATTGTGGTTATACAATGCGTTCGTCAAAGAATCATGGTAAGCATTATTTACAATGCTCTAACCGCCATGTAGCAAAGGACGCTTGTATAGGTTCTTTCATTTCAGTAGACAAATTAGAAAAAGCTGTGATTGATGAACTTAATAAGTTATCCGCAGAATATCTTGACAAAGATGAGCTTGAACAAAATGTGCAATTCAACAATGACTTGCGAGGTCAAAAAGAAGCTCTGGAAACGGAGATTGCTGCTTATCAAAAAAAGATTGCGGAATATACAAAAGGAATCCGAGAATTATATTTAGATAAGGTAAAGGGTATTCTTTCCGAACTTGATTACTTGGATTTATCCAAAGACTTCTCAACACAAAAAGAAAGGCTCGAAAAACTGATGATTGATACGCAGAAACAGCTTGATGTTATTGAAAGAAAAATGCTGATTGGCGACAACAGACGACAGTTAATCGAGCAATATACAAATCTTGAACACTTAGACAGGGAAACGGTTGAAAAGCTGATTGATTATGTATTGGTTGGCAAAAAAGACCCTGTAACTAAGGAAGTACCTATTGAAATACATTGGAATTTCTAGGGTTCTCATATCTGGCAGCTAGTATGCCAGATTATCGGGAACTTTCTTTTAAAACCTCAATGTTGTCTTTATACAATCGCACCCTCTGCTGCCATATCTTCCACCAGATCAGCAATGGCATCACCACTTGACTGAAATTCGGTAGCGGAAAATGGAACTCCACCCGCAGCCTGCGGCCAGACACCTGCGGTGTGATCAATATAATATGGTGCAAATCCGGAAGCTTCCAGTTCTTTGGCGGAAAGTCCGCGCGTCAGCTGGCGGACAATCGCACCAATCATTTCGAGGTGACCAAGTTCCTCGGTTCCGATGTCAGTAAGTACACCGGCAATCCGCGGATTTGCAAAAGAAAACCGCTGGGCCAGATAGCGCATGGAAGCTCCCATTTCGCCATCGGGACCACCGTACTGACTTATAATAAAAGATGCCATCTTAGCATTTGGTGTTGAAATGGAAATCGGATATTGCAGTCTTTTTTCATAATTCCACATAGCTTATTTCACTCCTTCCCATGGCATTGGACCGTCATTCCAGTCCCAGTCCTCCAGCGGCTGGCTGCCAAATGCGGACAACGGTTCGAAACGTTCCTCGTATGTCTTTTTAGCTGAATTGTATAATTCGTTGCACTGATTGTAATAAGAGAGTGCCTGTGCGTCATCCGGATGGGTGTCCAGATAAAGAAGCATATCATAGGCACAAAAGCCCAGTGCCATAACCCAGCGGTACAATTCCGACCGGTTCATTGGCTGAGAAGATGGTCTTGTCATCGCCGCCGCCCTCCCTGCATCATATTCATATTGCATTTTCCGGTAAATGGTTTATCCAGTTCCGGAAAAATTGTGCCTGCGGCAAGCCCGCGCATGGGATCGTAGGTTTTGCCGAATGTCTGCCAGGGAACGTAGCACATGCCAGGTACCTGATGGCTGCCATTGTCCGTTTCCGGCATAGTATTAATAGTTGCATTCATGGATTTCTTTTTCCTTTCTGATCAGCATATACTGTATGATATGTTTCGTTTGCGTTATGTGTGTATTTGTTATATAATAGAACACATGACAGAATAAGGAGAAAAACGCAATGAGTAAAGTAAGAACAAGATTTGCACCAAGTCCGACAGGAAGAATGCATGTGGGAAATCTTCGTACGGCATTGTATGCATACCTCGTAGCAAAGCATGAGGGCGGAGATTTCATCTTAAGAATAGAAGATACCGATCAGGAGCGTTATGTGGAAGGCGCTGTAGATATTATTTACCGCACCCTGCAGAAAACAGGCCTGATCCATGACGAGGGACCGGACAAGGATGGCGGCTGTGGACCATATGTACAGAGTGAGCGCCAGGCACAGGGCATTTATTTAAAATATGCCAAAGAGCTGATCGATAAAGGCGAGGCCTATTATTGTTTCTGTGACAAGGAACGCTTAGAGGGACTCAAAAAAGTAGTTGCAGGAAAAGAAATTCATGTATATGATAAGCACTGTCTGCATCTTTCCAAGGAAGAAGTAGAAGAAAAACTTGCCGCAGGCGTACCGTATGTCATCCGCCAGAATAACCCGACGGAGGGAACGACAACGTTCGAGGATGAGATTTACGGGGATATTACCGTTGACAATGCGGAGCTGGACGATATGATTCTGATCAAGTCCGATGGATATCCGACTTACAATTTTGCAAATGTGGTAGATGATCATCTGATGGGAATTACCCATGTTGTCCGTGGAAACGAGTATCTTTCCTCTTCCCCGAAGTACAATCGTCTGTATGAGGCATTTGGCTGGGAAGTACCGGTATATATCCATTGTCCGCTGATTACGGATGAAAATCATCAGAAGCTGTCAAAACGATGCGGACATTCTTCGTTTGAAGATCTGGTAGAGCAGGGATTTTTGACAGAGGCGATCGTGAACTTTGTTGCATTGCTTGGATGGAGCCCGGCAGATAACCAGGAGATCATGACACTCGAAGAACTGGTAGAAAAGTTTGATTACCATCATATGAATAAATCACCGGCAGTCTTTGACTATACCAAGTTAAAATGGATGAACGGGGAATACATCAAAAAAATGGACTTTGACAAGTTCTACGAGATGGCACTTCCGTATATCAAAGAAGTGATCACCAAAGATTATGATCTGAAGAAGATTGCACATATGGTACAGACCCGTATCGAGATCTTCCCGGATATCAGGGATCACATTGATTTCTTTGAGGAACTTCCGGAATATGATGTGGCAATGTACACGCACAAGAAAATGAAGACAAATGCACAGACTTCTCTTGAAGTGTTGCAGGAGATCCTTCCAGTCTTAGAGGCTCAGGAAGATTACAGCAACGATGCATTGTATCAGACACTTCTTAAGTATGTAGAGCAGAAAGGCTGCAAGAACGGATATGTTATGTGGCCGATCCGTACGGCAGTATCCGGCAAGCAGATGACACCGGGCGGTGCCACCGAGCTTATGGAGGTTCTTGGAAAAGAAGAGTCTCTTGCCCGTATCCGTAAAGGAATCGAGTTCCTTTCTCAGGCACAGTAGAACATTCTCACGGGAGAACGAATGAACTATAATAAATCCCAGCAGCAGGCCATCCGCCATAAGGATGGCCCGATGCTTGTTCTGGCAGGTCCCGGTTCCGGGAAAACTGCGGTAATTACCCAAAGAACGAAACAGTTAATTGAATATGAGAACATAGATCCGTCCAATATTCTTGTGATTACATTTACGCGAGCGGCGGCACAGGAGATGAAGCAGCGTTTTCTTGCAGCGACAGGAGAAGAGAGAACGAAAGTGACCTTCGGTACGTTCCACGCCATATTTTTCATGGTGCTGAAGCTGGCGTATCATTTTGATTCCGGAAATATTATATCGGAGGAGCAGCGATATCAGTTTATGCGGGAGATTCTGTCTTATCATCATCTGGAATACCGGGATGAAGGGGAATTTATCGGGGATGTTTTAACGGAGATCAGCCGTGTGAAAAATGAGCAGATTCCGCTGGAACATTTTTATTCTTCCAGCTGTGGGGAGGAGATTTTCCGGAAGATTTACCGGGAATATGATGAGCGGCTCAAAAGAAACCGCCTGATTGATTTTGATGATATGCTGACATACACATATGAGTTGTTTTCCCAGCGGAAGGATATTCTTTCGGCATGGCAGAAAAAGTACCGTTATATTCTGATTGATGAGTTTCAGGATATCAATCTGATCCAGTGGAAGATCATGTGTATGCTTGCCGCACCGGAAAATAATCTCTTTGTAGTGGGAGATGATGACCAGTCCATCTATCGGTTCCGCGGTTCGAAGCCGGAAATTATGCTGGGATTTCAAAAGATATACCCGCAGGCAAAGATTGTGAATCTTGAAGTAAATTACCGGTGTGAGCCGCCGATTGTGGAGGCAGCTATGCGCCTGATCGCACACAATGAAGAACGTTTTCCGAAAAAGATCCGTGCCGGAAAAGCCGGGAAACAGAAGGTGCGTTTTCAGTACTTTGAGGACTGCTATAAAGAGAATGCATTTTTGGCAGAAGATATCCGGCAGACTGTGCAAAATGGGGTTCCGCTTTCGGAAATCGCAGTACTGTTTCGGACAAACATGCAGCCGCGTGCCCTGATGGAATATATGGTTTCTGCCAATCTGGCATTTCAGACGAAAGACCGGATTCCGGATATCTATGAGCACTGGATTGCCCGTGATTTTTTCACTTATATCCGCATCGCACAGGGAAGTGACAGCAGGGCCGATTTCCTTTCTATTATGAACCGGCCGAAGCGGTATATCGGCAGGGACAGCCTGCCCGATGAAACGGTATGTTTTGATGAGTGGATGAAATTATATGAGGAGCAGCCGTGGATCGCGGAGCGGATCGAAAAGCTGTGGTATGATCTGAAACATTTGTCCCGTCTGAGCCCTTATGCGGCAATCAACTATATCCGGCGGGGAATTGGGTACGATGATTATCTGGCAGAGTATGCCGAATACCGGAATGCGAATAAAGAAGATTTTTATGAAGTGGCAGATGAAATCCTTGCGAGTGCCAAAGGGTACCGTACATTTGAGGAATGGTTTGCACATATAGAAGAATACCGGCAGGAGTTAAAGAGACTGGCGCAGGAAAAGCGCAGGAATCAGAATGCTGTGACATTTGCAACACTGCACAGCGCCAAGGGGCTGGAATTTACAAAAGTGTATCTGATTGACGTCAACGAGGGTGTAATGCCTTATAAGAAAGCAGTATTAAAGCAGGATGTCGAGGAAGAACGGCGTTTGTTTTATGTGGGAATGACCAGAGCAAAGGAATCCCTGACCATCTGTTCGGTAAAAAAAATGCGTGGCAAAGAGGTGGAACTGTCGCGTTTTATCAAAGAAGCCGGTAAAGAGCCGTAAAAAACCTGCATCGGGTATTCGATGCAGGTTTTTATAAAAGTTATTCCTCGTCTTCGAGTGCGTTGAAGTAGTCATCATCGAGCATTTCATCGAAGCGGTCAGCAGCGGCTTCGTACTCGTCGTCATCCGTGATGCTGTCGATCTGTGGAAGACCTTCTTCATCCTCTGCATAGCGGTAGAGATAAACGGTGCCTTCGTCCGGATCAGAGCCGTCTGGATTGAGCGGCATCAGTGCAATGTAGTCCTGTTCATTTACGTCAAAAATGGTAAGGATTTTGCATTCTACTTCGCCTTCATCCAAATCAAGTGTTACACGAATATCTTCAATCTCATCCGGGGTAACGGGTGTTGCTTTTTCTTTATCTTCCATAAGATACCTCTTTTCTTAATCGTTTTTGTGTCTTTTATCATTATAAGCGAGGAGTAAGGAGCTTGTCAATTCGAAAAAGTGATATACAAAGTTTTTTAAAAAGGGTATAATGAAAAACATGAAAATACGAGATACGAAAAAACGAACAGAGAATAAAAGGATCAGAGAAGGAGATTACGCAAAACCGGGAGTGACGATTCAGGGAGAATGGACCACTTTTACGTTTGATGCGGAAAAAGAGGACAGCTGTTTTGTGGTACTTAAGGATATGCAGACCGAAAAAGAAGAAAAGATAGCTGTTCCGGCAGAATACTGCATGGGATCGGTGCGCTCTATCGCAGTGGCAGATCTGCATCTGGAACATCTGATTTACGATTTTGAGATCAATGGGAAAAAGGTAATGGACCCGTGCGCACACGCCATCATGGGGCGGCAGGTCTGGAATGACAGTTCACGCAGCCGGCAGCAGTATGAGGTGCATGGGGCATTTGATGTGCAGGAGTTTGACTGGGGGGAGGATGTATGTCCGGAAATACCGAGAGAACAGATGATTATGTACAAGCTGCATGTGCGTGGTTTTACGATGGATTCCGGTACCAGAAGTGTTCCGGGGACATTTCGTGCGCTTATGAACCGGATTCCCTATCTGAAGAAACTCGGTGTGACAACGATCGAACTTATGCCGGTATATGAGTTTGAGGAAATTGAACTGCCGAAGCAGCAGAAACTTCCGGAATATATCCGTTGGAAAGAAAAACAGACGGATCAGATCCGCCCGGCAGAAAAAATAAAAAAGGTTCCGCGCAAAGTGAATTACTGGGGATATGAGCCCGGAAATTATTTTGCGGTGAAGGCATCGTATGCTGCCGATCCGCTGCATGCTTCCCGGGAATTCAGGATGCTGATCCGCCGTCTGCACGAAAACGGCATGGAATGTGTGATGGAGATGTATTTTCCGGAGAAAGTGAATCATAATCTGATTTTAGAAGCGCTTCGTTACTGGGTGCGGGAATACCATGTGGACGGAATCCATCTGCTTGGAGAACATCTGCCCATTACAGCGATCGTGCAGGATGGAATGCTCAGCCGCACAAAGATCTTTTATGTGGATTTTGAGGAAAAAGCATGTGCGGCAAGCCGGAAGTATCCGAATCTGTATATTTACAAAGAGGAGTATCAGTATCCGATCCGGCAGGTCTTAAATCATATCAATGGAAATATGCGTGATTTTGCCGATCAGCAGAGAAAACAGGGGGCTTTTTTAGGCTATATCAATTATATAGCGAGCAACAACGGGTTTACGCTTGCAGATCTGTTTATGTACAACGATAAACACAATGAGGAAAACGGAGAGCACAATCTTGACGGGAGTTCCTGGAACTTCAGCAATAATTACGGCGTGGAGGGTCCGACCAGAAAGCGTTATATCAATGCGCTGCGGAAATTAAACTGGAGAAATGCGGTTCTTATGCTTATGCTGGCACAGGGCGTTCCCCTGTTGTGGAGCGGTGATGAGATGGGAAATTCCCAGAACGGAAATAATAACGCATATTGTCAGGATAATCCCACCGGCTGGGTGAACTGGAAGAATGAGAAGTCTCATCGCAGACAGATCGAATTTTTGCAGCAGGTAATTGCGTTTCGAAAAGAACATACCGTGCTTTCAAATCCGATGCCATTCCAGTTTTCGGATTATAAATCGCTGGGGTATCCGGATCTTTCCTATCACGGGACAAGTGCGTGGATGTTAGAACCGACACCGGATCATCTATGCCTGGGAATGCTTTATTGCGGGGCTTATGCCCAAAACGAAAAAGAGCCGGATGTCTATGTCGCCTATAATTTTCTTGCCGCGGCAACGGAACTGGCTTTGCCTAAACCGCGAAAAGGGAAAGAATGGGTTGTCTGTATTGACAGCGGAGAAGAGGATGCTGCGTTTTTGGACGCACCAAAGCCCGTAAGCGGAGGAAAAATCATTCTCCGGCCACAGACCATCTGTGTGCTGGAGAGCAGGGAGATGAAAAAACATGGGTAATGCATGGAAACATTTTTGCACAATTACACATCACAAAAATCTGGTGCTTGTCGGTTGCTTTAAGATCGGACTATACAGGCAGGGGTTGCTGCATGATCTTTCAAAATATTCTCCGACGGAATTTCTGGTCGGTTGCAAATATTATCAGGGAACCATGAGTCCGAACAATGCAGAGCGGAAGGAAAAGGGGTATTCCCTGGCGTGGCTGCATCACAAAGGACGCAATAAACACCATCTCGAGTACTGGATTGATTATGATATTTCAAAAGAACCGGGGAAAGAACATTCGGGGATGGCAGGAATGAAAATGCCGGTGTGCTACGTGGCGGAAATGTTTGTTGACAGGATCAGTGCATCCAAAAACTACCAGAAAGACAAATACACGGACCGGAGTGCACTCGATTACTATATGCACGGCAGATCGCATTATCTGATCCATCCGGATACCGAGGCACTGATCCACTATCTTTTACTGATGCTGGCAGTGCGGGGGGAGAAGGAAACATTTGCATTTGTAAAGAATGAGGTACTGAAAGGAAACGTTCCTTATGAGAGGGAAAGCCTGATCCGGTGCATACAGGAACTGGCACCGGAAGAAAAAATATAAAAGGGAAAAGCACAGAATGCCTTCTGCTGACATAGAATATTAGAAAGCTGTTGGAAAAGGTGCTGTGTGAAAACATTTTTGGTTCCCCTGACACCGGAAGAGGAAACAGACTGTCTGTGCAGATTAAAAAATGGCGAGCAAGGGGCAAAGGAAGAACTGGTGTTGCACAACATGCGCCTGGTAGCCCATGTCGCAAAAAAATATGTCAGTTCGGAAGAAGAACAGGAGGATCTGATTTCCATCGGTACGATCGGACTGATGAAAGCAGTAGACAGTTTCCGGCCGGAATACGGAAATAAATTTGCAACGTATGCCATCCGGTGTGTGGACAATGAATTGCTGATGCATCTGCGATCAAAGAAAAAACAGCGCAAAGAAGTTTCTATGTTTGAACCGATTGGTACAGACAAAGAAGGAAACCAGATTCAGCTTGTCGATGTGCTGGAGTTTCATGATAAAAATGTAGCAGATGAAGTGACAAAAAGGGAGCAGATGAAAAAAATCTGTACCTTTATGAATGATGTGTTAAGCGAGAGAGAAGCATTTATCATTCGGCGAAGATATGGAATCGGAGGAAATCAGGAACTGACCCAGAGAGAAATCGCGCGGGCACTTGGAATTTCCCGTTCCTATGTTTCCAGGATTGAAAAGAGAGCACTGGAAAAACTTAAAAAAGTGATAAGCGAATAAAGTCGTTGCAAAAAGATGCATTTTATGATAAGGTAAATGCATCTTTTTTCATGCATGTGTCTGTGCAAAATTTCCATTTGTTGGAATGAGGTGAATATGTATAGCCAAATCAGGACATCCATGCTGGATGGAATCTGTGCAATGCCGGTACAGGTAGAGGTGGATATCAGCATGGGAATGCCGGTGTTTGATATGGTAGGATATCTTTCTCCGGAGGTGCGGGAGGCGAAGGAACGAGTGCGTACGGCGCTTCACAATTGCGGAATTCTTCTGCCTGCAAAGCGGATTACCGTAAATCTTTCTCCGGCAAATATAAGGAAAACCGGAACCGGATTTGACCTGCCGATTGCGGTTGCACTGCTGGTTGCCATGGGGCTGGTAAAACCGGAGAAGTGCGCGGACACGATTTTTTCCGGGGAGTTGAATTTAAGTGGACAGTTACTGCCGGTCCGGGGAATTCTGCCGATGGTTTCGGATGGAGTAAAGGAAGGGATTCATAAATTTGTTGTTCCGGCGGATAATCTTATGGAAAGCCGTCTGGTGCAGGGGGCGGATGTCTGCGGATTTTCTGCATTGGAATCGGTGATCGGCTATCTGCAGGATGGCGGTTATAAAGAGCCGGCATATGCAGGCCGGCGGCAGAACAGATCCCATGGGATGCCGGATTTTTCCGAAGTAAACGGGCAGCAGTTTTTGAAACGGGCAGCGGAAATCGCAGCGTCCGGAATGCACAATATGCTTATGGTCGGGCCGCCGGGAGCCGGAAAAACCATGATCTCCGAGCGGATGGCTACAATTCTGCCGCCACTTACAAAAAAAGAGCAGCTGGAGGTTTCAAAAATATACAGTGTCTGCGGTCTGCTGGCAGACTCCCGGACACTGTTGCAGGAACGGCCGTTTCGCAGTCCGCATCATACGGTCAGCATGGCAGGGCTTGCCGGCGGTGGACGAAGTATCCGGCCGGGAGAGATTTCACTGGCACATCATGGTGTGCTTTTTCTGGATGAACTACCGGAATTTTCCAAATCAACGATGGAAGTGCTGCGTCAGCCGTTGGAGGAACATCAGATTCATTTGACGCGCGCGGTCGGCAGTGTGACCTATCCATCGGATTTTTTACTTCTGGCATCTATGAATCCATGCAATTGCGGATATTATCCGGACCGGAATCGGTGCAGATGCACACAGGCATCCCTGCAGCGGTATTTTGACCGGATTTCCCAGCCGCTCATTGACCGCATGGATCTTTGTGTGGAAGCGCCGATGGTTACGTATGAAGAACTGACGGGAAACGGCAATAATGAGAGTTCAAAGACCATCCGGGATCGGGTGTGCGAGTGTCAGGAACGCCAGATTTTCCGGTTCAAAGATGAAATCTTTTCCCATAACAGTGGAATTCCGGCCGCAAAATTAAACCAGTTCTGTAAGCTGGGGGAAAAGGAACAGCGGTATATGGAAAACATGTTTCATAAACTGTCACTTACTGCGCGCACCTATCATAAAATCCTCCGGGTGGCACGAACAATTGCCGATACACAAAAGGCGGAAAACATCCGTGTCTGTGATCTGACAGAAGCTGTGTGTTACCGGAGTATCGGGGATAAATTCTGGGGAGGTATGGAAGAATGAGTATGTATGCGTACTGGCTTGCAAATAGCGGACTGACCGTACATAAACTGACGGGGCTTATGACAGAAGGGATCGGTGCGGAAGAACTGTATGCCTTGCAGGAGTCCAAAATGAAAAAAATCCGGGTTCTGGATGAAAAGGATGTGGAAAAAATCACACAATCCAGACGGCACTGGGATGTACAGGAGCACTGGGGAAAACTGCAGGGGGAAGGAATCGGTTTTGTCTGCGTGGAAGAAGCGCGGTACCCGCAAAAGCTCCGCCGGATTTCTGCAACACCTTATGCGCTGTATTATATTGGCAGGCTGCCGGAAGAAACACGAAAGAGTGTGGCAATTGTCGGGGCGCGGACAAGAAGTGCCTATGGAAGCCAGATTACGGGGAAACTGGCGAGGGCACTTGCACAGAACCGGATGGATATCATCAGCGGCATGGCGATGGGGATTGATGCTGATGCGCATAGCGGGGCACTGGAAGAAAACGGGGATACCTATGCGGTACTGGGCTGTGGCGTGGATGTGTGTTATCCGAAAAGAAACCGGTATTTATATGAAAAAATGCAGGATCGGGGAGGCATTTTGTCGGAATATCCGCCGGGCACACCGCCGCTGCCGGGATATTTTCCGCAAAGAAACCGTATCATAGCCGGACTTGCGGATTACGTGATTGTGATGGAGGCAAGAAAAAAGAGCGGATCGCTGATTACTGCGGACTATGCCATGGAACAGGGGAAGGAAGTGTATGCCCTTCCCGGGAGAGTTACGGATGCCCTGAGTGAAGGAACCAACCATCTGATCCAGCAGGGCGCCGGCATTTTTGTAAGTGTGGAAGATTTCCTGCAGGAACTGCAATTACAGCCCCAAAATATAACGACACAAATAGACTTTAGAAAAAATCTTCTTGAAAAAGACGAATCGTTGGTGTATGCTTTATTAGATTTTTATCCGGTGGGTCTTGGAACCCTGATCGAAAAAAGTCCCTATGGTCTGGTAGAAATTCTGCCGGTTTTAGAGAGGCTGGAACAGAAAGGGTTCATTCAGGAGACCATTCCGAATTATTATATAAAAACAATTTAGATGATATAAGGAGCACCAAATGGCAAAGTATCTGGTAATCGTGGAGTCACCGGCAAAGGTGAAGACGATTAAAAAATTTCTGGGAAAAAATTATGAGGTCATGGCAAGTAACGGGCATGTGAGAGATCTTCCGAAGAGTCAGCTCGGATTTTCTCCGGAAAATGATTTTGAACCGAAATATATTACGATTCGTGGAAAGGGAGAGATTCTTGCAAAGTTAAGAAAAGAAGTAAAGAAAGCGGATAAAATTTATCTCGCAACTGACCCGGACCGTGAAGGAGAGGCAATTTCCTGGCATTTAACCAAGGCGTTGAAACTGGACGATAAAGATGTCAGCAGAATCAGTTTTAACGAAATTACAAAAACAGCGGTAAAAGCATCTTTAAAGACACCGCGTGAGATTGATATGGATCTGGTTGATGCACAGCAGGCGAGACGTATGCTGGACCGTATGGTTGGTTACCGGATCAGCCCGTTGTTATGGGCAAAAGTAAAAAGAGGGCTGAGTGCTGGTCGTGTACAATCCGTTGCTTTACGGATTGTGTGTGACCGTGAGGAAGAAATTGATGCATTTATTCCGGAGGAGTACTGGTCTTTAGAGGCAAGCCTCCTGCCGGAAGGTGAGAAAAAACCGATTACAGCAAAGCTGCTGGACAAAGGCGGCGAAAAGTTTGAGATTTCTTCCGAGGAACAGATGAATCAGGTGCTTGCGGAATTAAAAGGCAAAGAATTTAAAGTCCGCGATATGAAAAAGGGAGAGCGCACAAAAAAAGCGCCGCTTCCGTTTACAACCAGTACTTTGCAGCAGGAAGCTTCCAAAGCGCTGAATTTCCCGATCTCGAAGACGATGCGGATTGCACAGCAGCTGTATGAAGGTGTGGATATCAAAGGACAGGGAACGGTCGGTATCATCACCTATCTGCGTACGGATTCCGTTCGTATTTCGGAAGAGGCGGATGAAGCAGCGCGTGCCTTTATTTCCGAAAGCTACGGAGAGGAATATCTGTCTGACGGAGAAGGAAGCAAGAAGAGCAATGCAAAGATTCAGGATGCGCACGAAGCGATCCGTCCGACCGATATTAACCGTATTCCGTCCGAGATTAAAGAGTCGTTAAGCCGGGATCAGTTTCGTTTATACCAGCTGATCTGGAAACGCTTTGCCGCAAGCCGTATGGCAAACGCAAAGTATGAGACAACAACCGTTAACATTGCAGCGGGAGATTATACATTCCGCGTTTCTACTTCCAAAGTAGCTTTTGACGGATTTATGCTGGCCTATACGGAAGCAGATGATGAAAAGCAGGAAAAACAGGTACTTTTAAAATCAATTGATAAAGATACAAAACTGACACTGGAAGAATTCGATCCGAAACAGCATTTTACACAGCCACCGGCACATTATACGGAAGCTTCGCTGGTAAAAACACTCGAAGAACTCGGAATCGGACGCCCAAGCACCTATTCCCCGACCATCACAACGATCATTGCCAGACGTTATATCACAAAGGAAAATAAGAACCTTTATGTGACAGAGATCGGTTCCGTTGTCAATTCCATTATGAAGGAATCTTTCCCGACTATTGTAGACGAACATTTTACTGCAAATATGGAATCTCTTTTAGACAGTGTTGCGGAAGGACATTTAAACTGGAAAACGGTTGTTGCGAATTTTTATCCGGATCTGGAAGAGGCTGTGGAGGCCGCGGAAAAAGATCTCGAAAAGATTACCATTGAAGATGAAGTAACGGATGAAATCTGTGAAGTATGCGGGCGCAATATGGTAATCAAGTATGGACCGCATGGAAAGTTTCTGGCATGTCCGGGATTCCCGGAGTGCCGGAATACCAAGCCATATTATGAAAAGATTGGTGTCGCATGTCCGAAATGCGGAAAAGACGTGGTCATCAAAATGACACGTAAGGGCAGAAGATACTATGGATGCATTGATTATCCGGAATGTGACTTCATGAGCTGGGGGCGTCCGGTGGAAAAGAAATGTCCGCGCTGTGGAGGCTATATGGTAGAAAAAGGAAACAAGCTTGCATGTGCGGATGAACATTGCGGTTACACGGAAGCAAAAGAAAAAGAAACAGAATAGTCGTAAATTTTTCAAAAAATATTGAATTGTCTGATAAATAGTGCTACACTCATGATATCTGTGATAAAGACAGGAGGAAAAACATGAGTGTTCAACTTCTAGACAAGACAAGAAAAATAAATAAACTGCTTCATAACAATAATTCGTCCAAGGTGGTATTTAACGATATCTGTGAAGTCCTGACGGGAATTCTTGATTCCAACATCCTTGTAATAAGCAAGAAGGGAAAGGTTTTAGGTTCCAGTGTATGCAAAGGGGTTGAGGAACTGCAGGAACTGATCGTGGATGAAGTCGGCGGATATATTGATGCAGAACTCAATGAGCGTCTTCTGGGAATCCTTTCCACAAAAGAGAACGTAAATCTGGAAACGCTCGGATTCGGAGATGAATCCAAAAAGTACCGGGCCATCATTACCCCGATTGATATTGCCGGGGAGCGGCTGGGAACCTTATTTGAATACCGGTGCGAAACGGAATATGACATTGATGACATTATTCTGACAGAGTACGGAACAACGGTGGTAGGGTTGGAAATGATGCGTTCTGTAAACGAAGAGAGCGCAGAGGAAGCGAGAAAGGTTGCAATCGTAAAATCTGCGATCAGCACACTTTCTTTCTCGGAACTTGAGGCAATCACCCACATCTTTGATGAACTGGATGGCAATGAGGGAATTCTTGTTGCAAGCAGAATTGCGGATCGCGTGGGAATTACCCGTTCCGTGATTGTAAATGCACTTCGTAAGTTTGAGAGTGCGGGCGTGATCGAATCGCGTTCTTCCGGCATGAAAGGAACTTACATAAAGGTTGTCAATGATGTGGTTTTCGATGAACTTGCAGAACTGAAAAGAAAAAATGCAAAATAAAGGATGGAACCGAGCGGACAGCAAAAGGACTTGTATGTAAATATAAGTCCTTTTTTGTCATTTTATGTAAAAAACTACTTGTATTTTGCTTGATTTATACTATAATTAGTATGATACGATAATAGGGAATACTAGATAAGGAGGCACAAAATTGCTGAGTACAGATGCTTTCAATTATGTGAATGTTCTGGATAAAGCTGCCGATGCGAGCTGGAGCAGGGAGAACATTCTGACTAACAATATTGCAAATGTAAACACTCCGGGATATAAGAGAAAAGACTTAAATTTTGAAAATACATTAAAAACAGAACTGGGCCGCTGCAAGCATGAGTCCCTGGATTCGAAAATGAAAGACGTGGATCTTTCCAGACTGAATCCATCGGTTTATGTGGACAGTTCCAATTACTCCTATCGGCTGGATGGAAGTAATGTAGATATTGATACAGAAGAAGTGGAGCTGGCATCCGAACAGATCCGCTATCAGGGAATCACAGCCGGAATTAACGGACAGTTTGACCGTATGCGTTCCGTGATTAAGTAAGGGGGAAAGATAAATGGCTTTATTTCAGGCGTTTAATATCAGCGCGTCAGGCATGACCGCAGAACGGTTCCGTACCGATATCATTGCGGAGAACATTGCAAATGTAAATACAACATCAACAGAGAGCGGCGGTCCGTACCGACGCAAAATTGTAAATTTTGCAGAACGGAAAGTTACCCCGTTTTCCCAATATTATGCAACTGCATCGCAGAATCCGGCAATCGGAAACGGTGTAAAAGTAACTTCCGTAAAGGAAGATACGGAAACAGATTTCGTGAAAGAATATGATCCTTCCAATCCGGATGCGGATGCGGACGGATATGTATCCTATCCAAATGTAAACACGGTCACGGAAATGACCAATCTGATCGATTCTACCCGTGCATATGAGGCAAATGCGACTGCGTTTGATGCCACAAAGAGTATGGCAACCACGGGACTTTCCATAGGAAAACAATAATAAAAAGTAAGTTATACGAGAGAGGACAAAAGCATGGATATCACACAATTGTCTGGAGTTTCTTCTGACTATCTGAATACATTCGCAAAAAAAGAGGCACTTGTTCCGGGAGACGATGACAGTTTCAGCGCGGTGCTTTCAACAGCGATGAAATCAGTAGATGAAACCAATGACCTGCAAAATACTGCGGAGTCGGAAGAAGTACGGTTCGCACTTGGGGAAGCCGAAAATCCACATGATCTGCTGATTGCAGAGACGAAAGCAAATGTAGCATTGCAGTATACGGTTGCAGTGCGGGATAAACTGATTGACGGATACAAAGAGATTATGCAGATGTCAATCTAGTAAGTGAGGAACGAAAACATGCCAGAACAGTTACAGAAAATCCTTGACCGTGTGGTTGAGTGGTGGAAAAAATTTTCCAATAAACAAAGAATGCTGCTGATCAGCCTTACCGCAGTGGTGATCCTTGCGCTGGTGATACTGGGAGTTGTTGTATCAAGACCGAGTTATACAACACTGATTGACTGCCAGAACGCAAAAGAAGCCAGTCAGGTAAAAGATCTGTTAGACGGCGAAGGTGATATTGATTATAAGGTAACGGATACCACACATTTTGAAGTAAACAAAAAAGATGAGAACAAGGCAAACTGGCTTTTGGGATCCAATAATATTGATACAACGGGATTTGACCTGTCAGATCCGAACATCAAGGATTATATCGACGGAAGTTTTTCTACCACGGAGGCAGATAAACAGAAACTTGCCAAAAGCTATATGGAAGATAAACTGGAGAATGTGCTTGCTGCGAATGACCTGATTGATTCCGCAAAAGTTACACTGGATATTCCGGACGATGACGGTACACTGATTTCGCGGATGCAGGAAAGTTCTGCCAGCGTTTCGCTTGCCCTGAATGGTTCTATGGATTCGGATCAGGCGTATTCGGTGGCGCGCCTTGTGGCAACCGCCCTTGGAAATGATTCGACAGACAAAATTACCATTCTGGATCAGAAGACATCCAAAATCTTGTTTTCGGGAGCAGACCAGGATGATGATGCCACGGTTGTTTCCGACAGTCTGGACATCAAAGACCGCATTAAGAATTCCGTGGTCAATGGTATCAAGGATGTAATGGTCAAGTCCGGTATGTATTCGGACGTGCAGGTTGCACCGAACCTTGATATTGATATGTCCAAGGTGGAAAAGGCGGTTCACAATTATTCACACAATGATGGACAGGATCAGGGAGAACTGACAGAAAGCTCTGAGTATAATTCAGAGGCAAAAGGTGGACAGGCTGCAACTCCGGGAACGGATTCCAATGATGATACGCCAACCTATGTGACACAGGATGGCGAGATTACAGAATCTTCCGTGTCGGATGTGGATAAAAAATATTCGCCGAATGAGGAAATTATAAAAACTATTTCAAACGGTGGAGCGATCAACTATGATAACAGTTCCATTGCCGTGACTGCCACACGCTGGGTTGTTTATGATGAGGACGAATTGAAAGATTCCGGGCAGCTGAAAGGGACAACGTTTGAAAAGTTTAAGAGCGCACACAGTGATCCGGTACAGGTGGATGCAACGCAGGATGAAATTGACCTTATCGCAAAAGCTACCGGAATTCAGTCTAGTGCAATCAAACTGGTCTGTTATGAAAGACCGCAGTTTGTGGAATCCCAGAAGAAGGGATTCGGACTCACCGACATTTTACAGATTCTGCTTGCGGTGCTGATTTTTGCGTTGCTGGGGTATGTTGTATTCCGCAGTACCAGAAAACAGAAAGTGGAAGAGCCGGAGCCGGAACTGTCTGTCGATGCCCTGCTGGCGGCTACTTCAGATAACGACGATGAAAATCTGGAAGATATCGGGTATTCGGAAAAATCAGAAACCCGGAAACTTATTGAAAAATTTGTGGATGAAAATCCGGATGCGGCAGCACTTCTGCTTCGCAACTGGTTAAATGATGATTGGGAGTAATTTATGAACAACGACTCATATACTGGAGTACAGAAAGCAGCGATTCTTTTGATTACGCTGGGACCGGAAAAGGCGGCAACCATTTTCAAACATTTAAAGGAAGATGAGATTGAAGAATTAACGCTGGAAATAGCGAATACAAGAAGCGTATCGCCACAGACCAAGGAGGAAGTGCTGGAAGAGTTTTATCAGGTATGCCTCGCACAGCAGTATATTGCGGAAGGCGGTATCGGATACGCAAAAGAACTTCTGGAAAAAGCACTCGGAAACGACAAGGCACAGGGAGTTATTGCAAAACTTACAGCATCTCTCCAGGTTCGTCCGTTCGAATTTATCCGAAAGACAGATCCGGCACAGCTGCTGAACTTTATACAGGATGAACATCCGCAGACGATTGCGATGATCCTTTCGTATCTGGCTCCGGCACAGGCGTCCCAGGTACTGGGAGCTCTGCCACCGGAAAAACAGGCTGATGTTGCAAAACGTATTGCAACTATGGATCGTACTTCTCCGGATGTGATCAAGGAGGTAGAACGCGTACTGGAGCGGAAACTTGCATCTCTTGTAAATCAGGATTACACCATCGTCGGTGGTATTGATGCAATTGTTGGCATTTTGAACAGTGTCGACCGTGGAACAGAGAAACATATTATGGAATCCCTGGAAATCGAAGAGCCGGAACTTGCAGACGAGATCCGCAAAAAGATGTTCGTGTTCGAGGATATTCTTCTGCTCGACGACCGTGCAATTCAGCGTGTGCTGCGTGATGTGGAAAATGCAGATCTGGAGCTTGCGCTTAAGAATACAACGGAAGAAGTACAGAATGTGATCTACAAGAACCTGTCAAAACGTCTGGCGGCAATGATCAAGGAGGATATGGACTTTATGGGTCCTGTTCGTATGAAGGATGTTGAGGAGGCACAGCAGAAGATTGTTGCTGTGATCCGTAAGCTCGAAGATGCCGGAGAGATTGTAATTTCACGTGGCGGAGGTGACGATATCGTTGTCTAATTTACTGAAACAATGTTATGTCGTCAGTTCGGGAACTGGTACAAGAATTATCAATTCCAATGACGGGGTACGCCAGAAATTAAAAGAACTGCAACAGGAACAGGCTCCGGAACAGGTAGATGTATCAGCAGAGGACGGACAGGAGAATGCACCGGCTGGTTTCTCACAGGGGATTCAGGCAAAAACCGTGCAGATTGATGTGGAAGCCCTGCGCAGGGAAGCACTTGAAAAGGCAGCTGTGGAGGCAGATGAGATTACTTCCACGGCAAAAGAAGATGCAGAACGTATCCGTGGGGAAGCGGAAGAAAAAGCCCGTACCCTGTACGAAGAACAAAAGAAACTCGGATACGAAGAGGGTGCCAGATGCCGGGAAGAAGAATTAAACAGGGAACATGAGAAGGCGATGGAGTCTCTTCATGCACAGAAAAAACAACTGGAAGAACAGTATCATGAAAAAATGTCGGTGATGGAAAAAGACATTGTGGACGCTGTGATTCAGGTATTTGATAAAGTGTTTAAGATTCAGTTTGAAGAGAAACGTGAACTTTTACTTCAGCTGGTAAATGGAGCATTACTTGACATTGACCCGGGAGATAAAATACGGATTCACACGAACCGGAGCGATGAGGAAATCCTCAAAGAACATCTTGCACAGATGCAGGATATTGTAGGAAAAGATGTTGCCATTGAATTTATAAAGGATAATAAATTATCGGATGGACAGTGCAAAATAGAAACACCGTATGGCGTGGTTGACTGTGGGGTGGACACACAGTTGTCTGCACTGCTGAAGGATATACGTTCACTGGTATAAACGGGAGACAAATTTGGTTAAAGAAGCGGAAAAGTATTTACAGCTGATGGACCGCCAGTATTATAAGAGTTATGGAAAAGTAGTCAAGGTAGTAGGTCTTACCATTGAATCTGTCGGACCAAAGGCACGTATGGGAGATTTGTGTAAAATTTACCCGAACGAAAAGGAAGAGGAATATGTTATCGCGGAAGTGGTCGGTTTTCAGGATTCCAGACTGATCCTGATGCCGGTTGACAGCGTGGAAGGGGTTGGAACCGGATGCATTGTGGAAAATACCGGACATCCCCTGTCAGTTCTGGTTGGAGAAGAACTGCTTGGGCATACGCTGGATGGAATCGGACGCATGACGGATGGAACGGAAGAAATTCACGGTTCGTATTATCCGTTGGAAAATACGCCGCCGGATCCGATGGATCGCCGGATTATCAGCGAGGTACTGCCGCTTGGCGTAAAAGCGGTGGACGGACTGATTACGGTTGGAAAAGGACAGCGTATCGGTGTGTTTGCCGGTTCCGGTGTCGGGAAAAGTACCCTGCTTGGCATGTTTGCAAGAAATACGAAGGCAGACATCAATGTAATCGCACTGATCGGTGAGCGCGGCAGAGAGGTCCGGGAATTTATTGAACGTGACCTTGGTCCGGAGGGAATGGCACGGTCTGTTGTCGTGGTCGCAACGTCAGATAAACCGGCACTGATCCGTAATAAGTGTGCAAAGACTGCAACGGCTGTGGCGGAATATTTCCGTGATCAGGGAAAAGATGTACTGCTTATGATGGATTCCATGACACGATTTTCCCAGGCACAAAGAGAAATCGGACTTGCATCCGGGGAACCACCGGTTACCAGAGGGTATCCGCCGAGTGTGTACGCACAGATGCCAAAACTTCTGGAACGTGCCGGTACAAATGAAAAAGGATCGATCACCGGACTATATACGGTTCTGGTAGATGGAGATGATTTTAATGAGCCAATCACGGATACGGCGCGGGGCATTCTGGATGGACATATTGTTCTCGACCGTAAGCTGGGACATAAAAATCATTATCCGGCAATTGATATTTTACAGAGTATTTCCCGTGTTATGAATTCCATCGTAACAAAGGAACATAAGGCACTTGCCGGAAAATTAAAACAGGTGCTTGCCACATACAGTGAAGCAGAGGATCTGATTAATATCGGAGCCTACAAAAACGGATCGAATCCGGATATTGATTATGCAATCCGAAAGAATAAAGAAGTAAATGAATTTCTGTGTCAGGATACGGAAGAAAAGTTTGCTTTTGATGAAGAAGTGGAACTCTTAAAAAAGGTGTTTGACGACTGATCAATGGACAGAGGTTTTAAATGGCAAAATTTGTTTATCGTATGCAGAACATACTGAACATTAAACAGAAACTGGAGACACAGGCGAAAATGACATACAGCCTGGCAAACCAGAAATATCTGGAGCAGCAGAAGATTCTGCAGGAATATATGGTGCGCAGAGTCGGATATGAGCAGCACTGGAAGAAACTGATGCAGGGAAATTTAAATCTGCAGGAAGTCGAACATGCGCGGGCAGATGTAAATGCCATGAAAACGATTGTCAGACGACAGATGGTAGAAGTCCACAAGGCGGAAAAAGAACTGGAAGATGCCAGAAACCGCTTAAAAACCGTGATGCAGGAACGAAAGGTTCAGGAAAAATTGAGGGAAAAGGCATTTGAAGAATTTAAGCAGGAACTTGCAGAAGCAGAAACGAAAGAAATCGATGAACTTGTAAGTTATACCTATAACAAGGGTGAACAGGGAGAATGATATGGCAGACGAAAGAAACCTTGTCGACGAGGAAGACGCGGTAAAGGAAAACAGCACAAAAAATCGAAGAGAAAAGAAAAAACGGGAAAAGAAAGAAAAAAAAGAAAAAAAGAATGCCAAAGGAAACGCACCGGAACCGGGAGAAGATGAGGATGAAAAGGGAGGCGGCAGGCTGATTCTTGTCCTGACAACCATTTTAATCATTGCGATATGGATGGGAATTATAGGAATTCTGATTAAAACCGATGTCGGAGGATTTGGATCAACGGTGTTATATCCGCTTTTGAAAGATGTCCCTTATGTTAATAAAATCCTCCCACAGCCGGAAGAAACGGTGGAGCAGACCGAGGGCACAGAGCATCAGTATGGGTCTTTAAGCGAGGCCATCAGCCAGATTAAAGAACTGGAAAAAGAACTCGATGAAGCCAGCAGTACAAATAAAAATGACAAAAAAAAGATCAAGGATCTGAAGGCACAGATCAAGGATCTTTCAAAATACAAAGAGGATGAGGCTGCCTTTGAAAAGGAGAAGGAAAAATACTACGAGGAGGTTGTTTTTTCCGATCAGGCACCCGATATACAGCAGTATAAGACATATTATGAGAGCATTGATCCAGAAAATGCCGAAGTCTTATACAAACAAGTGGTTGAACAGATTACCTACGATAGTCAGGTTGAAGATTACGCAAAGACATATTCCAACATGAAGCCTCAGGAGGCGGCCAGCATCTTTGATACGATGACGGACAATCTGGGGCTTGTGGCTGACATTCTCATGAATATGGGAACACAGCAGAGGGCGGATATTCTTGGCAAGATGGATGCAACGACTGCGGCGAAGCTGACAGAGATCATGGAACCTAGCAAGAAAAAGTAGGAAATCTGTAAATGACAGAAAGGAGGAACGTGTTTGACAAGTGCAAATGTATTTAATTTGAATTCTGTAAAGCAGGGTCAGGTATTAAATGCAAATGCTGCAAAAGGCAGATCAAAAGCTGAAAATCCGGATGCGGCAGGCGTGTTTGCTTCACTGATGGGCAGTAACTACTCTACAAATTTTAATATGCCGTCCGTGGATACAAAAATAAACAACAATGTATTACAGCAGACAAATGCGGCAGATAATTACGACCGGTATCAGTATCAGGATAATACCATCCGTCAGGCAGCCGGAGATGTTGTCACAGACGTGATTAACAATTCGACAGATACTTTGGATCAGTTCCAGAGTGATGTTGTCAGGACGGTGGCCGAACAATTGGGTGTTTCGGAAGATTCTGTAAAAGATATGATGGAGTCGCTGGGACTTACAGCTTTTGATCTCCTGAATCCGGAAAATCTTGCACAGCTTGCAATGCAGCTGACAGGAGAGACTTCTCCGATGGATTTACTGATGAATGACCAGTTTCAGGGGCTGATGCAGCAGATTGACCAGCTGGGAGGACAGCTTGCAAATGAGCTGGAACTTCAGCCGGCACAGATGGATGAACTAATTGCGCAGATGGATATTCTGCAGACACCGGAAACTCTGACCGATGAAGAAATGCAGATATTGAACGATGCGGCAGGACAGCAGACAACAGCAGATACTGTTTCGACAGATATTATGCCGGAGCTTGCGCAGACCGATGAGGTACAGCCGATGGATAAACAGGCGGATGTATTTCAGGAAGAACCAAAATCGGATGAAGTACGCACACAGCAGCCACAGGCACAGGATACAAAGCAGACGACAGAACAGCAGACGGATACCGGAGATGCGGATGCAGATGCGCAGACCGGAGATCAGATGAAATCGGCACAGCCGGAAAAAATGACGGCAGACCGAAGCAGTTCCGATGTGGCAAAGACACAGACGGTCGTGCAGATGCAGGATACCGCCGGGGTACCGACAGCGGATACCGTGGCAGATATAACGCCGGAGACATCTTATGTTTCCATTGATACAATGGATTTACTTGAACAGGTGGCAGAACAGATCCGCGTGAATGTTTCGGAGGGAACTTCATCGATGGAGATGCAGCTGAATCCGGAAAATCTCGGAAAAGTGTATGTAAATATTTCTTCCAAGGAAGGCGTTATTCATGCACAGCTGGCAGCTTCTAATGAAGCAGTCCGTGCAGCCCTTGAAACGCAGGTGGCAGATCTGCGGCAGAATTTAAATCAGGCAGGTGTCAAAGTTGACGCCGTAGAAGTAACCGTTGCTTCTCATGAATTCGAAAAGAATCTGGAACAGAACCAGGAGAGTGAAAAGCAGCAGGGAGAAAGACAGCAGGAGCAGTCCGGAGGCAGAAGAAGAAACTTAAATCTGTCCTCACTGGATGGATTGTCAGGACTGATGACAGAAGAAGAAACTCTTGCAGCACAAATGATGCGGGAGAATGGAAATTCCATGGATGTAACCGCATAGAAAGGAGAAAAAATGGCAGATACGACAACTTCCGCACTGAATTGGGCAACTGTGGAAAACGGAAAAGTAAAAACGACAACATCGAAAAAAAGCGATGAGTCCAACAACGGAACCATGGGATATGATCAGTTCCTTACATTACTTTGTGCGGAAATGCAGTACCAGGACCCGCTCGAGCCTACCAGCAATACCGAATATGTGGCACAGCTTGCAACGTTCTCACAGTTAGAGGCAATGCTTGGCATGCAGGATACACAGAAAAACGAGATGGCAAACAATCTGGTTGGAAAATATGTAATCTTAAAGGTTTCGGACGAAACAACCGGAAAAACTTCTTATGTGGACGGTAAAGTAGATTATGTCATGTATCAGGAAGACGGATCACAGATGCTCAGTGTCAACAATAAGCTGTATTCCATCGATACGCTTGATACGGTGGCCGACAGTGATTACTATGAAGCGATTGGTTATGCCAAGACCATTTCAAACATGCTGGCACAGCTTCCGGATATTGAAAATATTACGACCAAGTATTCCGGTGCGATAGAACAGATCCGTAAGGTATACGATGGCATGACGGATTATCAGAAGAGCTTTGTAAGTGAGTCTGATCTTGCAAAACTGAAGAAGTATGAGCAGAAGATCAAAGATCTGGGTGGAGATACCTCAGACGATACAAAGACGGATGATACCAAAACAGATACGGATACGAAAACCGATGATACCAAGACTGATACGGATACCAAGACCGATGACACAAAAACGGATGACTCGAAGACAGAGAATGGTTCCGATCAGAAGAGTGACGAGACAACAGGTGCATAGGAAAGGGGAGAAAAAAGATGAACCCGATCAGCAAACAGTTTTCGTCGATCGAACAGGTAACCGGCCAGTATTTAAAACAGAAAAACGTAACCAGTCCGTCAAAGACGTCGGATGTTTCATTCGAAGATGTCTTACGGCAACAGCAACAGTTAAAGTTTTCAAAGCATGCCTCGCAGCGGCTGGAAAGCAGAAATATCAGCTTATCCGAGGAACAGAATGCCAGACTCGAAGACGGAGTGGAACAGGCACATGCCAAGGGAATTAAGGATTCTCTGGTTTTGGTGGATTCACTTGCTTTTATTGTTAATGTGCCAAGTAAAACCGTTGTTACTGCAATGGATCAGACGGAAACACAATCAAATATTTTTACAAATATAGATGGCGCAGTTATTATGTAACCGGACCTTATGGAAGTTACAGGAATCCCGACTGACAGAAGGATTTCAAAACCATATTGCCATCTAAGGAGGTCAATGTACTATGATGAGATCATTATTCTCTGCTGTGTCAGGTCTTAAGACACACCAGACGAGAATGGATGTAATTGGTAACAATATTGCCAATGTAAATACCGAAGCGTTCAAAGCTTCCAGCGTAAGATTCAGTGAACTGATGTACCAGACAATGTCCACCGCATCCGGTGGGGATGCGTCAACCGGTACGGGTGGTGTCAATGCCAAGCAGGTTGGTCTTGGTGTAAGCACGGCATCTACCATGATCAATATTACCGGGGCAGGTTCTTCCGAGACAACCGGATACCCGTTTGATTTAAAACTCAGCGACAGCCAGACCACAAACTTCTTTATTGTCAGCGATGGAACAAATACCATGTTTACCCGTGCAGGTTCGTTCTATGTAGATGGAAACGGCTACCTGTGTATGAGTTCTACCGGATATACGGTACAGGGATGGCAGGTAGACAAAACGACAGGTGAGATCCACAAAGATACGGTTTCTCCCCTGCAGGTGATGTCACCGTCCAACACGACATCCGCTCCGGAGGCAACGACAGAGGCTCATGTGCATGGAATTCTGGATAAGGAAGATACCGATGTCACCGGAAAAGACGGCTATGTTATGACTCTTGGATTTTATGATGATCTGGGATATTCCTATACGGCTAAGTTTGCGGTATCGACACCGAAGACAACTCAGGGATTAGGCACTGGAAATAATTATTTTATCAGTTTAACGGATATTATTGATTCGAAGGGAAATTCTATTGTCACAAAAGACGAAAATGGAAATGCAATAAAAGACGAAGCTGGTAAGCGTAAGATGCTTGATTCGATCTGGGGAGATGACGGGAAACAGGATGATACGAATGGACCGAAGGGCTATTATATGAAATATGATTCCAATAAGGGTACATTTGTAAGTATTGGCGATGGTTCGAATACAACAGCTGGTACGAAGGCTGTAACGGCGAAATCCTTAAAACTTTCTGCCCTGGGAACACAGTATACAACAAATAATGCAGACGGAACGACACAAAAATCCAATTTTAAGGACATCAATGTAGATTTTTCCACTTCCACCAATGTAGGCCATGGCGGAAAGTCAACACTGAAAGTAGAAAAAGGAACTTCTGTTGGAAAAGAAACCGGTAAGAAGAATGGTGCAATGATCGGACTTGCTGTAGACCAGAGCGGTAAGATTTATGCAAGCTATGACAATGGTAACAACGAACTTCTCGGACAGATCGCAGTGGCACAGTTTGCCAATGCTTCCGGTCTTGAAAAAATTGGTGATAACTGCTATCAGACAACCTTAAACTCCGGCGAGTTTGACGGTGTAGGTGTAGCCGTGGATGCGGATGGAAGCAAGATCAATTCCGGACAGCTGGAAATGTCAAACGTTGACCTTTCCGGACAGTTTACCGATATGATCATTACGCAGCGTGGATTTCAGGCAAATTCGCGTGTTATCACAGTTTCCGATACATTACTGGAAGAATTAATCAACTTAAAGAGATAGTTTGAAAAAATAGTTGGGAAATGGTTTTTTGACTGTTTCTCAACATTTTTTTGTGATTTTACACCCTTTTTAACAAAAAGGAAGTAGACAAGAGAGAGAAAGTTTAGTAAAATCATATAAAAGGGTATTTTGATGGATTTTGTCGGAAGATCCATCGGAATTCCTAATTTTAGAAAATGGAAGGTGTAGTTCATGGATATAGCATCACTGCTTTCAATTATCGGCGGAATTGCCATGGTTATCTTTGGCGTCCTCAGTAGTAACAGTTTTGACATCACTGCGATGCAGATGTACATTGATCCGGCATCTGTTGTCATTACGTTTGGTGGATCTATCTGTAGTACGATTGGGTGTTTCAAGCTTGCAGATGGAATCAACGGATTCAAGTCAATTTCACTCCCGTTCAAGGATAAAACATATGATCCGTCACAGACCATCCGGACAATTATTGACATGTCAAATGTCGGAAGAAAAGAAGGTTTGCTTGCACTTGAAGAAGCTGCAAACGGAATTGAAGACGAATTCCTGAAAAAAGGAATCATGCTTGTAGTAGATGGCACCGATCCGGAGCTGGTTCGTGGGATTCTGGAAACGGATATGGTGTGTCTGGAAACCCGTCACAAGGATGTGATTAAGTTTTGGGAAAAATGGGGCGAGATGGGTCCTGCCTGGGGTATGATTGGTACCCTGCTCGGACTGATCGCCATGTTAAATAAACTTTCCGATCCGTCTGCGATCGGACCACAGATGTCTGTAGCACTGGTTACGACACTGTACGGTTCCCTGATTGCAAACTGGTTATGTGCCCCGATTGCCGGAAAACTTTCCGTAAACAATGATATGGAAGTGGTAAACCGTCAGATCACCATTGAAGGTTTGCTGTCCATTCAGGCAGGAGAAAATCCACGCGTTATTGAGGAAAAATTAAAGTCATTCCTTTCACCGACTGTAAGAGAGGGTGTTCTTGAAAACGGCGGAGGAGGTGAAGAGTAGTGGCAAAAAAGAAACAGGAGGATCCGCCAAAAGGAGCGCCGGCATGGATGAATACTTTCTCGGATCTGATGAATCTTTTGCTCTGCTTCTTCGTACTATTGTTTTCCATGTCGACAGTGGATACTGACAAGTTAGAGGCAGTTGTTGCATCACTGCAGAACGCCATCAGCATCCTTCCGACCGGCGGCACAAGCATTGGAGAGGGAGAGATGATCTCTGCCGGTGTCCGCCAGCTGGAATTTCTGGATTCTTACTACAATGAGATGGCAAATTCCAAAGCAGAGAATACCGATGAGCAGACAGATGGCAAACTGTCTGCACAGGAACAGTACGAGCAGCAGCAACTTGCGGAATCTGAAAAGATGGCAGATGAAATCCAACAGGAACTTGATAATTCACAGCTGTCCGGAAAGGTGGATGTGGATTTCAATGCAGAGTATGTAAAACTGAATCTGAATGGTTCCATTTTGTTTGCATCCGGTAAGGCTGATCTCGTTAAACAGGCAGTCCCGATTGTAAACAAGCTTGGAAAGATTCTTGAAAAATATAACAGGAATGTGATAGAAGTAGAAGGACATACCGATAATGTTCCGATCCGCTATTCTGCAAAATATGAAAATAACGAGGTTCTTTCGGTGTACCGTGCACTTGCTGTCACGGATCAGCTCAGAAAAAACAAAAACTTAAATCCCAAGTACATTAAGTTTGCGGGAAGAGGAGATTACATACCGGTTGCTGACAACAGTACCGCAGAGGGACGTGCGCAGAACCGGCGCGTAGAAATAAAAATTTATAACTCATTCAATTCAAATGTGAAAGAAAATAACTAAGAGGAGTAAGCAATGAAGAAGAATTTAATTTCAGTCGTAATTCTGGCACTTGTGTTTGCAAATTTTGTTTTGACAGCACTTTTGATGTTTTCGGTATTACCGGAGACAAAAAAAGCAAATACACTGATCGAAAAAGTGTGTTCCGCAATTGATCTGGATTTAAACAGTGGTGCGGCTACCGGAACCAGCAATATTTCCATTGATGATCAGGAAATTTATAAAGTCAGCGAAGGGGAAGACCTGACAACAAACCTTGCAGAAGGAAAAGACGGAAAGACTCATTATGCAGTACTGAATGTATCACTTGTTCTGAACAAGAAGAGCGACAATTACAAGAAATACACACAGGATTTCCTGACAAATCAGGATGATACAATCAAAAATGATATTATCAAAGTGGTAAGTGGATATACATTTGAGCAGTTTAACCAGAATTCAGATGCAATTAAGGACACGATCCTTGAAGATATGCAGAATTTATTCGGCAAAGATTATGTGATCGGAGTAAACTTCTCCAAACTGACAGCACAATAGGATTTTTACAGGTGGTGAAAAACTGATGGGTGACGTATTATCCCAAAATGAGATAGACAACTTGCTGGCGGCACTTAGTACCGGTGAGCTGGATGTGGATGAAATAAAAGACAATAATGAAAAAAAGGTAAAAGAGTACGATTTTGCCCGTCCTTCCAAATTTTCCAAGGAACATCTGCGTACCATGGAAATGATATTTGAACATTATGGCAGACTTTTATCTACGAATCTGCCCGTGTATTTACGGAAAAATGTTCAGGTAGAGGTGGTGAATTCAGAAGCGGTTACGTATTCTGAATTTTCTAATGCGCTGTCGAATCCGGTTCTTTTGGGAATTGTGAATTTTGCACCCCTCAAGGGAAATATTATTTTGGAAATGGCATCGAATCTGGGGTATGCGATTGTTGACCGTATGCTCGGTGGCAGAGGAGATCCTATGGACAAGGTTCGTGAGTTCTCGGAAATCGAACTTTTGATTATCGAACGGATTATGATTGTGTGCGTCAACCTTTTACGGGAACCATGGGAAAACGTGGCGGATATTCATCCCCGGTTAGAGAGAATTGAAACCAATTCCCAGTATGCACAGATTATTTCTCCGAGTGAAATGATTGCGATTGTGACAATTAACCTTAAGATCGGGGAAGTGGAAGGCCTGATGAATGTTTGTCTTCCGTACCTGACTCTTGAGGATGTCATTGATAAGCTGAATACGAAGTACTGGTATTCAAATCTGCAGAATCAGGACAATACCGATTACACGGAATCCATTGAGACCCTGATTCGGCGCGCACAGATACCGATCAAAGCTGTTCTTGGAAACAGTATGATATCGGTAAATGATTTTGCCATGCTGCAGCCGGGAGATATTATCCGGCTGGATCGCAAGGTGGAGGATGAATTGGATATTTATGTTGGAAATATTCGGAAATTTACTGCACTTCCCGGATCATCGGGGGATAAATATGCAGTCAGGGTCACTTCGGTGATCAGAGAGGAGCAATAAACTATGGATGGAGTATTATCGCAGGAAGAAATTAACGCACTGCTGAATGAACCTGGAGCAGAAGCGAGTGATTCTGCGGAAAATGAACTGTCTGATGCACAAAAAGACGCGATCGGAGAGATTGCCAATATAAGTATGGGAACTGCGGCGACAACGTTGTTTTCGCTCGTTAATCATAAGGTGGAAATTTCAACTCCAGTTGTTTCTTACGGCACATGGGATGATATTGTACAGGAATACGAAAAACCTTGCGTGTTTATCCGCATTGCATATACCGTAGGACTGGATGGAAGTAATATTCTTGTCCTGAGGGAACATGATGTAAAAGTCATCACGGATCTGATGATGGGAGGAGATGGAACCAATACAGATGGCGAACTTGGCGAATTGCATTTGTCCGCAATCAGTGAAGCCATGAACCAGATGATGGGTTCTGCGGCAACTTCCCTTTCTTCCATGTTAAACCGCAAGATTGATATCAGCCCGCCAAATGCAACGGTGATTAATCTGCAGGAAGACATCGATGAAGCGGAGATTGATTCCTTCCTTACCGGAAAGTTTGTTAAGATCTCTTTCCATATGGAAATCGGGGATCTGGTTGACAGTACAATTATGCAGCTGTATCCGATTTCATTTGCAAAGGATATGTGTGATGGAGTGGCAAAAACGATGGAAATGGACAGTCAGAGTGTGACGGCCGATTCCTCAGCAGCAAATTCCGGCAATCCGGCAGGGGCACAGCCAGCAGCTGCATCTGCCGCAGCACAGCAGTCACAGCAGATGGCTTCACAGAATACAGCACAAATGGGGCAGCCGATGGGGCAGCCGATGGGACAGACGATGATGGGAAATACTATGATGAATCAGAACATGGGACAGCCGGTTAATGTTCAGCCGGCACAATTTAGCGCATTTGCGGGTGGAAACCTTGGAAATTACCAGCCGGAAAATATTGATCTGATTATGGATGTTCCGCTTCAGGTGACAGTTGAGCTTGGAAGGACAACAAAATCCATTTCAGATATTCTGGATCTGGGACCGGGAAAAATTATTGAGTTGAATAAACTGGCAGGCGAGCCGATTGATGTGCTTGTCAATGGAAAATATGTCGCAAAGGGCGAAGTTGTCGTCATTGAAGAAAGTTTCGGTGTTCGAATCACGGAAATTGTCAATGCTTCAAGAACAGGCGGAAAGTAGAAACAGACATGACAAATGTGTTACTGACAGGTTCTCTGGAAAGCTTTATACAACTTTTGGGTGCACTGTTTATTTTTGCTGTTGTTCTGGCTGCTACATATCTTACCACCAGATGGATGGGAGGTATGCAGCGTGGACGCCAGAATAATAAGAATCTGCATGTGATAGAGACAATCAGTGTCGGCAATAACAAGATGATCAGTATTGTGGAAGCCGGCAGTGTCTATCTGGTTGTTTCTGTTGGAAAAGAGGAAGTACATCTTCTGGCACAGCTTAAGAGGGATCAATTAAAAGATTTCTCTTTTGAGCTGGAACAGAGTGGGAAAAAGCAGGATTCTTTTGCGGAAATTCTCAACCAGTTAAAAGACAAGTTACCAAAGAAGCAAGGATAAAGATGAGCAAAGGGAAAAAGATATACTGCATTGCAAGTTTTGCGTTTGCGTGTGCGGTTTTAATACTTACAATTACATTATGCATGATGCATCCGGGACGTGTCTATGCAAGTTCCATGGACCCGGACAGTATTACAAAGATTACACAGAAAGATACACAGGGAGCAGATCATAATACAGACAATGCCAATGGATTGTCAATTACATATAACAATGATTCCGGATCGGTTTCCACACCGATCAAGATGCTTCTGGTGTTGACAATTCTATCACTTGCACCATCGATTCTGATTATGATGACTTCGTTTACACGAATTATCATTGTACTTCATTTCCTTAGGACTGCGATCGGAACGCAGACGACACCACCCAATCAGGTTTTGATCGGTCTGGCATTGTTTCTGACATTTTTTATCATGTGGCCAACGTTCCAGCAGATCAACAAAGAGGCAATTCAGCCGCTCGATAAGGGAGAAATCACACAGTCGGAATTTTTTGAAAAAGCAGAAGGGCCGATTCGTGAATTTATGATCAAAGATGCAAAGATCCAGATAAGGGATGTGAATCTTTTTGCGGAGATTTCCGGAGAAACGTATAAAGATACAAAGGAATTGTCGGATGTTCCGTTTACCACACTGGTTCCGGCATTCATTCTGAGCGAGCTTCGGAAAGCATTCATTATGGGATTTTTAATTTATATTCCGTTTATTGTAATTGATATGGTGGTGTCATCCGTACTGATGTCCATGGGTATGATGATGCTTCCTCCGACAACCATTTCGTTGCCGTTTAAGATTTTGTTGTTTGTTCTGGCGGATGGATGGGATCTTGTCATAAAATCCCTCGTCCAGACATTTTATTAGGAGGATACCGTATGATTTCACAGGGTGCAGTTCTTGATATTGCAAGAGATGCAATTTATACCATTCTGATCACGTCGGCACCGCTGCTTCTGGTTTCTCTGGTGGTTGGTCTGATTATCAGTATTTTTCAGACGGTTACATCCATTCAGGAGCAGACACTTACGTTTGTTCCAAAGATTATTGCGGTATTTGCTGCAATGATCCTTTGCGGCTCCTGGATGTTAAATAACATGACCGAACTGGTGGAGCGTCTGTGGTCGAATTTCAGTACCTATCTGAGTATGTGATTTGATAAAAAGATATGGTTAATTATGTATTTACACTTGAAAATTTTGAATATTTTCTGCTGATTCTGGTAAGAGTTACCTGTTTTGTGTATGTGGCCCCGTTATTGGGGCAGCAGGGAATTCCCAATCAGATTAAAATCGGATTTTCATTTTTTGTCTCATTGCTTTTATACAATGTAGTAGATCGGCCGGAGCTGACATACGCAAGTGTTGTCGGGTATGCGGTAGTTGTGATCAAAGAGGGAATTACGGGACTGCTGATTGGGTATGCGGCAAGCATCTGTAATTCCATTGTTTTGTTTGCAGGAAATATTATAGATATGGATATTGGTCTGTCCATGTCTACCGAATTTAATCAGGACATGGGAACAGAAACCACACTGACAGGAAATCTGTATTATTATCTGGTTCTGCTTCTTTTGATTACATCTGATTTTTATACCTATCTGGTACGTGCGGTTACGGATTCTTTTTCCGTAATTCCGATTGCCCACCAGAAATTTGCATGGGATCATCTGTTATCTGCAATCACACGCTATATGGGAGATTCATTCATCATAGGGTTTCGGATTTTTCTTCCGTTTTTTGCCTGTATTATGGTTTTGAACTGTGTACTTGGAATTATGGCACGTGTGGCACCGCAGATGAATATGTTTTCGATCGGTATGCAGTTGAAGATTCTGGTTGGATTTGTTGTTTTGTATCTGATCGTGTTCCTGTTGCCGAATGTGGCAAATTATATTTTTGATGAAATAAAGACGATGGTGAAGCTTGTTGCAGAAGGTTTGTATTGACGAAAAAAATCAGAATCGAATATTGCATTATAATCTGCAATGGTTTGCAAAAGACGGCGAAGGCGGCGAGAAGACAGAACCTGCAACCGCCAAGAAATTAAAAGATGCCAGAGATGAAGGTAAGGTTGCAAAAAGCCGCGAACTGAATTCGGCATTTGATCTGATAGTTTTGTTTCTCTGCCTGAAAATTTTTGTTTCCTTTGTGGGAGGAAAATTCATAGATATTTTTTCTTACATCTATGAAAATATGCCGGATTTTGTTAAAATAAATGAGGGCGGATTGTCGGTACAGGCGGCAGCAGGCCTGATTGCCTCCGTTACTTTAAAAAGCCTGATCATTATGCTTCCGTTTATGGCGTTTGGGTTTGTTGTTACGCTTCTGGTCAGCATTGTGCAGGTAGGATGGAAAGTTTCCACAAAACCAATGAAACCGGAACTTTCCAAGCTGAATCCATTGAACGGATTCAAACGTATCTTTTCGAAAGATTCGCTCTTTGAACTGGTGAAATCCATTTTAAAGATTGTGATTATCATATATATCGCGTATACTTCCATAAAAGATAATGCAAATGATCTGTTTGCGTTGTATGATCTGGGACTGAATCAGGCGGTTGCGCTTGTGGGGACTCTGATTATCAATACGGGAATAAAAATCAGTATTGTTTATCTTGTGATTGGTCTGGCTGACTTTATCTATCAGAAACATAAGTTTAATGAAGATATGAAGATGACCAAGCAGGAAGTAAAAGATGAATACAAAAATACAGAGGGAGATCCGCAGATCAAAGGACGGCAGCGCCGTAAAATGCAGGAGGTATCCCAGAAGCGAATGATGCAGGATGTTCCCAAGGCGGATGTAGTCATCACGAACCCGACGCATTTTGCCGTAGCATTGAAATACGAGGCAAAAGTCAGTTCTGCCCCGGTTGTCCTTGCAAAAGGAGAAGATTACCTTGCGCAAAAGATTAAGGAAGTGGCGAGGGAGAATAAAATTGAAATTGTTGAAAATAAGCCTCTGGCACGTATGCTCTATCACAATGTTGATGTGGGAGCAGAAATTCCGCCGGAGCTTTACCAGGCTGTGGCAGAAGTTCTTGCTGCCGTATACAAGGCCAAAAATATACAGTAGTGCAGTTATACAACAAACAGGTGCGAAAGGAGGTTGTGCAGGATGCTGAAGAAAGCGGATATTGGTGTAGGTTTATATCTTTTGGCGGCAGTAGTTTTCTTCATTGTTCCGATTCCATCCGTATTGCTGGATGTGATGCTTGCATTTAACATTTCCATCGCCTTAATTATTGTATTTAATGTATTGTTTGTTCGGGAAGTACTGGATATGTCTTTCTTCCCGACATTACTTTTGTTTACGACTATTTTTCGAATTTCTCTGAACGTATCTTCCACCCGTCTGATTCTTCTGACGGGAGATCCTGGTAACGTTGTTAAGACATTCGGTTCGTTCGTCGGCGGAGGAAATATGGTGGTCGGTTCCATTGTATTTATTGTCCTCGTATTGATTCAGTTTATTGTTATCAATAAAGGTTCGGAACGTGTATCCGAAGTAACCGCCAGATTTACACTCGATGCCATGCCTGGTAAACAGATGGCGATTGATGCGGACTTAAATACCGGTGCGATCACCGATGCGGAGGCAAAGGAACGACGGGAAAAGATTCAGAGAGAATCCAGTTTCTTTGGCGCGATGGATGGTGCCACAAAGTATGTAAAGGGAGATGCTACGGCAGGTCTGGTCATCACCTTTATTAACCTGATCGGCGGAACCATTATGGGAGTTATGAATCAGGGACTTGGATTTGCAGATGCCATCCAGCAGTATGGTCTGCTGACCATCGGTGATGGTCTGGTGTCCCAGATTCCGTCTCTTCTGATTTCTCTTGCAACCGGTATACTTGTTACCAAGGGATCAAACGAGGCAGACTTTTCCGGAATTTTGGTCAAGCAGCTTTTTGGAATTCCGAGGGTACTTTATATTGTAGGTTCCGTGCTGGTTTTCCTCGGAATTTTTACTCCGTTAAATCCGGTTTTATTTATTGCACTTGGTCTGGTGTTTATCATCGCCGGCAAAAATATCAGCAAGAATATCGGCGAAGAAAATATTGAGGAAGAAGTACAGCAGGCGGAGACGGAGGCGGAAGAGATCCGGAAACCGGAGAATGTGGTTTCCCTGCTTCAGGTCGATCCGATCGAACTCGAATTCGGATATGGTATTATTCCGCTGGCAGATGTAAACCAGGGTGGAGATCTTCTGGATCGTGTGGTAATGATCCGGCGGCAGATTGCACTGGAACTTGGTACGGTTGTTCCGATTATCCGCCTGAGGGATAATATCCAGTTAAATCCGAACCAGTATATTATCAAGATCAAAGGCGTGCAGGTAACGGAAGGAGAAATTCTTTTTGATCATTATATGGCGATGAATCCGGGGTATGTGGAGGAAGAAATTACAGGTATTCCTACATTTGAACCGTCTTTCCATCTTCCGGCCATCTGGATTACGGAAGCGCAGAGAGAACGTGCAGAGAGTCTTGGATACACCGTAGTTGATGCACCGTCTATCATTGCGACGCATTTGACAGAAGTAATCCGAAGCCACATCGCAGAGCTTCTGACCAGACAGGATGTACAGAACCTGGTCAACAACTTAAAAGAATCCAATCCGGTTCTTGTGGACGAGCTCACGCCGAAACTTCTTGGCCTTGGAGAGATTCAGAAAGTACTGCAGAATCTTTTGCGGGAAGGCATTTCGATCCGGGATCTTTTGTCTATTTTTGAATCGCTGGCAGATCATGCACAGACATCCAGAGATACGGATGTGCTGACGGAATATGTAAGGCAGAGTCTGAAGCGTGCAATTTCGAGCAAATATTTCCCGTCGAACGAAACGACCAGTGTCATTACGCTCGATCCGAAAGTGGAACAGGAGATCATGTCTTCGGTCAAGCAGACAGAGCAGGGTGCATATCTGACGATGGACCCGGAGAAAACAAAAGCAATTATGGATTCCGTGCGGACAGAAACCGAGAAACTCGAAAGCCTCGGAAAGAATCCGATCATTATTACATCGCCAATTGTGCGTATGTATTTTAAAAAACTCACAGAAGATTATTTCAAAGATCTGATTGTTGTCTCTTACAATGAAGTAGAATCTGATGTGGAGCTGCAATCGGTAGGGATGGTGACAGCATAAATGACAATTAATAAATTTCAGGGAAAAACACAGGAAGAAGCCATTGCAAAGGCAAAAGAAGAATTTGGAGAACGCGCGGTCATTATGAACATCCGTGAGGTAAAACCGAAGGGGCTGTTTCGTGCGTTTAAGAATTCAACATTTGAAGTGACTGCGGCAATGGAGGAAAAAGAACATTTTTCCAATGCCATGCAGGCAGCACAGATGACACAGAGTATGGCAAAAGAAGGAAAACTGCACGACATGATCAATCTTGCGGCGGATGAACCGATTACCATTCCGAAACTGCAGGAACAGGAAGGTAACGCACAGGCAGCCAGACAGGAGCCAGCACGTATGCCACAATCACAGAATCTGGTACAGGAAAATGAAGAGAAAAAATTAGAAGAAAGACTTGAGGTTTTATCTGACCGTCTGGAAAAATCTCTTGGCGGGAAAAATCCGAAGGAGCCGGAGACACCAAAGGGTCCGTCTTCGGAGGAACTCAATTTTGTCCGGATTCTCTACAGCACGCTGTTGAAAAACGAGGTGAGTGAACAGTATGTCAATCAGATCCTTGGCGAAATTGAAAAATTTATCCGCCCGGGACACAGTGTGGATACGATTCTTTCCAATGTTTACCAGAAACTGATTCTGCGTTTCGGTCAGCCGAAATCACTGGATTTAAGCGGAGCAAAACCGCATGTTGTATTTTTTATCGGGCCTACCGGCGTCGGAAAAACAACAACAATCGCCAAAATTGCTTCCAAATATAAAGTGGATTATGAAAAAAAAGTAGCGTTTATTACTGCAGATACCTATCGGATTGCAGCAACAGAACAGCTTCAGGTGTATGCAAATATTCTTGACGCACCTATGTCTATCGTGTATTCTAAAGAGGAACTGAATGAAGCAATTGAAAAATATGCGGAATACGATCTTGTTTTTGTTGATACTGCTGGATTTTCCCATAAAAATGAGGAACAGAAAGAAGATATCAGAAACCTGATTCAGGGAGTCAGCCCTGAATATACAAGTGAAGTATATTTGGTTCTCAGCGCTACAACGAAATACAGAGATTTGCTTGATATTGTAGATACCTATCGCACAATATCAGAGTTTAAACTGATTTTTACAAAACTGGATGAGACATCAACGTATGGAAATTTGCTCAATATTAAGCTGTATTCAGATGCGGAACTGTCTTATACGACAAATGGACAGAATGTACCAGATGATATTGAATTATTCGATACACAAAAGATCGTGAAACAATTATTAGGGGGCAATTCGTGATGGATCAGGCAGAACAATTGCGAAATGTAATAAAACTGCACAATCAGAATAATCAGAATAATGCACGCGTAGTGACAATTACCAGCGGAAAAGGCGGAGTCGGAAAGTCGAATCTTGCGGTAAATCTTGCTGTATGTCTCAGAAAAGCAGGCAAGCGGGTAATTATTTTTGATGCTGATTTTGGTCTTGCAAACGTTGAGGTAATGTTTGGCGCAATTCCACAGTACAATTTGTCTGATTTTATATACCGTGGAAAGTCAATTCGTGAAATAATCACACCGGGACCGATGGATATCGGCTTTATATCCGGCGGATCCGGGATTATAGGATTGAACAATCTTACAAAAGAACAGATTTTATATATCGTAAATTCGATTGACACATTGAATGAACTGGCAGATTTTATCCTGATTGATACGGGTGCAGGAATCTCGGATCAGGTTCTGGAATTTGTTATGGCAAGTCCTGAGGTATTACTGGTATCCACACCGGAACCAAGTTCCCTGACGGATGCGTATTCGCTTTTAAAAGCATTGTACTGCAATCCCGATTTTGTGGAGGAAGAGACAACCATCCACATAGTAACCAACCGGGTAAATTCCCGGGACGAGGGACAGGCAATTTATGAGAAAGTGAATTCCGTAGTGTCTAAGTTTTTACATGGAAGTCTGAATTATCTGGGGATGATTCCACAGGATGCTGCTTTGGAACGGGCAGTAAGACAGCAAAAGACAGTTACCATGAGTGATCCGAATGCAAAATCCGCAAAGGCAATTTCCTGCCTTACAGATCATCTGTTAAACGGCACCCAGCAGAAGGCACCGGTACGGTGGGGAATAGCACAGATGTTTTCCAGTTTTTTATCAAACCGAAAATAGGGAGATGAATAATTATGAAACTTTCAGATGTGATTACTCCGGGAGACAAAATTGATATTAAAATGCTGCATGAAGCGAACCAGGAAGATAATGGAGGAGAGATCGCGAAAATCTATCAAAGTGCGGTCAGCGACATTTTTTCGGATCAGGAATTGGAAATTTCTATGCCGACAAGTGGTGGAAGAATGGTGTTATTTCAACTGGAGAGGGAGTGCAGCATTGTTTTTTATACAAAAGGCGGTATGTATAACTGCACAGCAGTTGTGAAGAAACGTTATCGCAAAGAAAATCTGTATCTGCTTAGAATTGTGATTACTTCCGGATTACAGAAATTTCAGCGCCGGGAATTTTTCCGGATTCCTTATACGACACCGTTAAAATATTACGAAATATCGGAACAGACGGCACAGATGCAGACAACGGAAGAATTGTTTGCGGAAATTCAAAAGCCGGAATATATTGATCAGGTACGTGAGGGAACGATTCAGAATATCAGTGGCGGTGGAATCCGCTTTGTCTCCGGACAATGGATAAAACAGAACCAAAATATTCTTCTGGTGATCAGACTGACAAATGAATATTCGGATGAAACTTTTTATCTTCCGGGACAGGTGATTGCAACAGAAAAACATCCAGCGATAGAGGAAATGTACATTCACCGGGTAAAATTTCTGTTCCGGGATCTCCGGGACCGGGAAAAAATCGTACGCTTCGTTTTTGAGGAAGAGAGAAGAATTCGCAGGAAAGAAGTTGGGTGACTCATATGAAAAAAAACATTTTGGTAGTTGATGATTCTGCACTCATGAGAAGGGTCATGTGTGATATAATCAATTCAGACAGTAAATTTCAAGCAACAGACTATTGCAGAGATGGTCTTGAGGCATATGAAAAACTGAAGCATACCAGTTATGATGGTGTGGTTCTGGATGTGAATATGCCACGCATGGATGGACTGCAGTTACTCGAAAAGTTACAAAAAGAAGGCATACGTGCAAATGTGGTTATGGTAAGTACACTTACCGACAGCAGGGAAGCAGATGTTACCATTTTAGCCATGGAGCGCGGAGCAATTGATTTTGTGGCGAAACCGACAAACATCATAGAGGCAAAAGGAGAGGCATTCAAAAGACAGCTTCTTGGCATATTGAATGCTGTTCTTGCAACACAAAAAACAGCAGGAGGTATCCGTGTGGCAGCAAAACCGGCAGCAAAGGCACCGATAATGCGGAAAGCGACAGGCGGAAAGAACAAACTGGTTGCACTGGCTTGTTCCACAGGCGGACCGAAAGCGTTACAGAGTGTGATTCCGTTTCTTCCGAAAGAACTGGATGCCCCGGTTGTACTTGTACAGCATATGCCGCCGGGGTTTACCAAATCCATGGCTGACAGACTTGATGATCTGAGCAAAATCAGGGTGAAGGAAGCAGAGCATGGAGAGCGGCTGCAAAAGGGATGTGTTTATATTGCTCCGGGCGGAAAACATTTGAAAGTTGCAAAAACCGCAGACGGAAACAACAGCATTGTACTCGATGATGCAACACCGGCAATCGGAGGACTGAAGCCGTGTGCAAATCTTATGTATGATTCACTGACAGCAAGTAGCTATGATGAAATCGTATGTGTTGTCCTGACAGGAATGGGAGCGGATGGAACCAACGGAATTCTTTCGCTGGGAAGATCAAAACCGATTCGCGTAATTGCACAAAACGAAGAAACCTGTGTGGTATACGGAATGCCGAAGGCAATCTATGAAGCAGGTGTGGTAGATGAAGTTGTACCACTGGATGAAGTTGCACAGACAATCACAAAAAACGTGGGGGTAAAATAACATGGATGTAAGCCAATACCTTGAAATCTTTATCGATGAAAGTGCAGAACATTTACAGACGTTAAGTGACTGCATCATGGAACTGGAAAAAGAACCGGATAACAAGGACGTTATCAATGAAATCTTCCGTGCAGCCCATTCTTTAAAAGGAATGGCCGGTACAATGGGATTTAAGAGAATGCAGCACCTGACACATGATATGGAAAATGTGTTCCAGGAAGTCCGCAGCGAGAAAATCCAGGTAGACAGTCAGATGATTGATCTGCTGTTCAAGTGTCTGGATGCAATTGACGGATATCTTGAAAATATTAAGGCAACCTCTGATGAAGGGGAAGAAGACAATGAAGTCATTATCAAGGAACTGAACAATTTCCTCGCAAAAGCAAACGGAGAGGCTGCTGCCGCAGAGGCAGCACCTGCAGAAACAGAAAAAGAAGCAGCGGCGCCGACAGACAATGGAGACCACAAACTGTATCTTCAGATTGATCTGACGGATCAGGAGCGGGATGCCGTTATGACTGCAAAAGACAGTGGAATGCATATTTACGGCATGACGGTTATGATCCAGAAAGAGTGCCTTTTAAAAGCGGCCAGAGCATTTTTGGTATTCCGCGAAGTGGAGGCTTTTGGAGAGATTCTTGTATATCGTCCGAGCTCTCAGGATATTGAAGATGAAAAGTTTGAACAGGAATTCAGCTTTTATGTCGCATCACCGGAAAGCTTTGACAAGATCCAGAACGCTGCAAAGAATGTTTCCGAGATTGAAGATGCCGTTGGAGAAGAACTGACTGATTTTTCACCACGCGTAACAGAAACTGAGACGGAAGAAAAGAAAGAAGAAAAACCGGCAGAGACAAAACCGGAAGTACAGGCTGAACCAAAGAAAGCACCGGAAAAGAAAAAGGCTCCGGCAAAGAAAAACGGTGTAGGAAAACCGGCGACAAGCCGTACGGTCCGTGTGGATATTGAAAAGCTGGATGCTCTTATGAACCAGGTATCCGAGCTTATCATTGCAAAGAACAGTCTGGTATCCATTAGTTCAACGGAAGAGGGAGGCTTTACCAATCAGGGATTCCATGAACAGATTGAATATCTGGAGCGAATCACCACAAGCCTTCATGAATCTGTTATGAAAGTCCGGATGGTGCCAATTGAGAGCGTTGTAAATAAATTCCCACGTATGATTCGTGATCTGTCCCGTACATTGAATAAGAAGATGGAACTGGTTATGACCGGTGAAGATACCGAGCTGGATCGTACCGTAGTGGATCAGATCGGTGATCCGTTACAGCATTTGCTTCGTAATTCTGCGGATCATGGTCTGGAAGACACCGAGCTTCGTATCCAGAGAGGAAAGCCGGAAGTCGGAAATATTTTCCTGAATGCATATCAGGAAGGAAATAACGTTATTATCCAGGTGGGTGATGACGGTAACGGAATTGATACCGAAGCGGTAAAAGCAAAGGCAATCGAGCGAAATATTATTACACCGGAACAGGCCGAAGTCATGACGCAGAAAGAGATCATAAATCTTTTGTTTATGCCAAGTTTTTCCATGGCAAAGAAGATTACGGATATTTCCGGAAGAGGCGTTGGCCTTGACGTTGTAAAATCTAACATTGAGCAGCTTGGCGGTGATGTGGAAGTTAAGACAAAACTTGGGGAAGGAACAACATTTACCGTTCGTCTTCCTCTGACACTTGCCATTATTCAGGCATTGATGGTTGAAGTCCGCGATGAAAAATATGCCATTGCCCTTGGGTCCATTGCAAATATTGAGAGTGTACCGGTCAGCAGCATCAAGTATGTGGAAGCAAAAGAGGTTATTCATCTGCGTGGAAGCGTTATTCCGCTTGTTCGTCTGGACAAACTTCTGGATATTGAACCAAGAGAAGAAGAACCGGAAAGCCTTACCGTTGTTATTGTAAAGAAAGGCGACAGTCAGGTAGGACTTGTTGTTGACGATCTGATGGGACAGCAGGAGATCGTTATTAAGTCTTTAGGCAAGTATATCAATGGAAATAAGCTGATCAGCGGTGCAACAATCCTCGGTGATGGTGAAGTTGCGTTGATTCTGGATGCAAACACACTGATGTAATGGGGGTGAATGACGATGGCTATTGCAAACAATCAGATTGAAACAAATGAGAATAAAAATAAAGAAAAAGAAGTAAAGCAGTATATCGTAGTTCAGATCGGTTCTGAAAAGTACGGAATTGATATCAGCTATGTCGATAATATTGTGCGTATGCAGAAAATTACCCGTGTGCCAAAGGCACAGGAGTATTTCAAGGGAATCATCAATCTTCGAGGCGAAATTGTGCCGGTTATGAGTATCCGTCTGAAAATGGGACTTGAGGATGATACCTTTACTTCGGCATCCCGGATCATTATTTTAAAGATCGAAGATAAAGGGGCTTTAGGTGTGATTGTAGATGAGGTTTGTGAGGTTGTAAATCTGTCTGAGGATCAGATCGAAAATAACAATATCAATTCAAACCATGTAAAAGATACGTTTATCAATGGTATTGGAACAAGCGGAGATCAGCTGATTTCCCTGTTTGAAATCAATGCGATTGTAGACGAAAAAGATAACACATAAGACAACTGAGTATAGTGAGGCTATGCCTCACTATACATGGTTATTGGAGGAAAAAGATGAACGATTTTACATTGGATAATGTAAATGAAATGTATATTGACGTACTGCGCGAAATTGGAAATATCGGAGCGGGAAATGCAACAACTTCTCTGGCAAGCATGATCAATGAACAGATTGATATGAATGTTCCGAAAGTAGAATTGATGGAAGCTTCTAAGCTGAGTTCCGCAATTTGTCCGGAAGACGAGATTATTGTCGGAATTTTTCTGGAAGTAACACATGATATTACAGGAAGCATGATGTTTTTAATGCGCATGGATTCCGCCCATTATCTTGTGAACAAACTGATGGGAAGAGACCCGGAAAACGATGCACCTTTTGATGAGATGGATTTATCTGCCATGAAGGAAATCGGAAATATTATTACGGCTTCGTATCTGTCTGCACTTTCAAGTATGACAAATCTTACGATTTTACCATCCGTTCCATATATTGCGGTGGATATGGCGGGAGCGATTCTTAGTGTTCCGGCAATTCAGTTTGGACAGTACGGAAATAATGCGCTGCTGATTGAAACAGAATTTGGCGATGAACGTATGATTAATGGATATTTTATCCTGATGCCTGAGGAAGAGTCCTATGCAAAGATTTTATCCTCTCTTGGAATTCAGTTATAGAGGAGATCGTAGAATATGGGAGAAGTGATCAAGGTTGGAATGGCAGACCTGAAAACTGCAAAAGCTCCGAATACACTCACGACACTGGGGTTGGGTTCTTGTATCGGATTAACACTTTATGATCCGGTGACGAAAATCGGTGGATTGGTACATTATATGCTGCCAGACAGCACAAAATTAAAAAATAATACCAATATTGCAAAATTCGGGGATACCGGAATCCGTGAACTTTTAAGACAGATTCTGGCTTTGGGAGCAAATCAGAGAAGACTTGTGGCAAAGATCGCGGGGGGTGCATGCATGTTTGAAACGAGCGGACTTTCGTCTGTGGGAAATGTAGGCGCACGCAATGCGGAAGAAGCAAAAATTATTTTGAAAGAATTAAGGATCCCGCTGATCGCGGAGGATACCGGTTTAAATTACGGACGTACGGTAGAACTGGATTGTGAGACCGGAGATTTCAGAATTAAATCGGTGGGAAAAGAAATTAAAGTAATATAGAGGGACAGAAGATGAAAACCAATGGTGTACCGGCTATTATTATGTTGGCGGCAGGGTTTATTGACTGTGTGATTGCAATTCTTACGCACATGTCACTTTGGAATTTTACAAGACAGCTGTTACTGGTACTTGTCCTGTTTTATGTGATCGGTTGTGTGGTAAAAATGATCATTGACCGAAACTTCAAGGATATGGAAGATGACCAGAACGGGGAAGAAATGGAAGAGTCTAAAGAGGAGCAGGAAGCGGAAGGCTCTGGGGAACAGGAAAATACTGAACAGGCCAAAGATGCACAGGAGCAGTCGCAGGAGCAGCCGGAGGTTCAGGAGGAACAACAAACAAAGTAATTAACCGGGGCGGAATGATGTAGATGAAAACTGCGGATAAAGAAAAACTCTGGGATGCGTATCGTCAGAAGAAAACGCAGGAGACCAGAGAACAGCTGATAATTGAATATGCGCAGCTTGTAAAACTCGTAGCGGGAAGACTCAGCATGTATCTTGGACACAATGTGGAATATGATGATCTGGTCAGTTATGGGATTTTCGGACTGATTGACGCAATTGATAAATTTGATCTGGAAAAAAATGTAAAATTTGAAACATATGCGAGTTTGCGGATTCGTGGTGCTATTTTAGACCAGATTCGTAAAATGGACTGGATTCCAAGAAGTGTCCGGCAGCGACAGCGCAAAATTGATGAAGCGATGAAACAGATCGAGATGAGGACCGGTAAAACAGCTTCGGATGAAGAACTTGCAAAGCAGCTGGGGCTGACGGATGAGGAACTGTGCAGCTGGCAGACACAGCTTAAGGTGACCAATGTTGTGTCTTTGAATGAATTTGAAGAAACCGGTCCGGAGCCAATGATTGATTCGGCGCATCCGGTCCGGTTTTCACAGCCGGAAGAAGTGGTGGAGGAAGAAGAATTAAAAGAAAAATTGGCGGAATCCCTGGAACTTCTGACGGAGAAAGAGCGGCGCGTTATTGAACTTTATTATTATGAAGATATGACCCTAAAAGAAATCAGTAAAATATTGGAAGTGTCAGAATCACGTATTTCCCAGTTACATACCAAAGCATTAAACAAGATGCGTAAAAAAATGGGTGTTTATATGAATATTCTGACGGAGTAGGAGCGGATCTATGGCAATTGCACCAATCAATTATGCTACGATACAGCGTACCGCAGACATCGAGACATTTAAAAACCAGCAGGATACAAAACCGATGGTGGATCAGCAGAATATTCAGGTGCAGGTGGATCACAGGGAGGATGTTCTGCATCATCAGGTCATCCATCCGGAAGAAAATGAGCAGCTGGATAATCACACGGATGCCAGGGAAGAAGGAAAAAACAAATATAAAAAACAGGGATCTGTGAGAAAAAAAACAAACAAAGAAACGAAGCGGACGGGTGGCAATCCGGTTGGCGGCAGTTTTGATATGAAAATCTGAGGGAAAATATATGACGGGTGTGGAAATTACACTGATTCTGGTTGGAATCATTTTTGTTCTCGTAAGCTTTTTTGTTCAGGAAAAACTTACCCCGAAAGATGTACAGGAGATAACCAGATTAAGTGAGAAGGAATTAAAGATTATTGTCGAGCGGGAACTGAAAAATGCAAAAGACAAGGTAGAAGATGCAATCGATGCAGTGGTAGAACAGTCCCAGGAGAATGCCAAGCGTCTGATGGAAAAAGAAACGAATGAGAAAATTATGGCAATCAACGAATATTCCAATACGGTGATTGAATCAATGAATAAAACGCATAATGAAATTCTCTTTTTATATAATATGCTCAATGACAAGCATACGGAACTGACCGGGCTTGCATCGCAGCTACAACAGTTTTCGGAGCAGGTAAAACATACACAGGATGAAATGATGACACATCTGACGGAAACGGTAAAAGAGCCTGAACCGGCAAGAACGGAAGTGTCAGAGCCTGTGGAGGAACAGCCGCAGCAGATTTCACCAAAAGCATCTGTGGCAGAGGAAACCGATAACGGAAGCTTCAACGATCAGGTACTTGCACTTCATCAAAACGGAGTGTCTGATGTGGAAATTGCCCGTAAGCTGGGACGGGGGCTTGGAGAAGTGAAGCTGGTGATCGGATTATACAAAGGGGAAGATGTCAGTGAGATTTAAATATTATTTACGTGGCTGCGGACTTGGAATTCTGGTTGCCTCGCTGGTATTTATTGTATCGTTACATGCACACGGCGGAGCAATGTCGGATGAAAAAGCTATGCAGAGAGCTTCGGAACTTGGAATGATCATGCCGGATGACACACAGACGCAGGAAGCAGAAACGCAGACAACAGAACTTCCGGTAAAGGAAACGAATCTTCCGGATACACAAAGAACGACACAGGCAGTGACACAGAAGGTTCCGCAGAACGATACACAAAAACAGACGGAGCGTGATACTTCTTCGGAACAGAATGACACATCAAAAGAGTCGGAGAAAAAGGCGGAAGAAAAGAAAAAAACACAGGACTCTCAAAAGAAAGAAGAAGAGAAGAAAAAAGCGCAGGAGACCGAGAAGGAAGAAACAAAAAAGGAAAAAGTCTCCATTACAATAAAAGGCGGAGAAGTGTGCAGGGAGATTGCACAGGATCTGCAGGAGAAAGGACTTGTCAAGGATGCGGAAGATTTCCGCAAATATATGCAGGATCACAATTATGCAAGATATATCCGTGTGGGGACATTTACGCTGGAAAAGGGAATGAACTATAGCGAGATTGCGAAAGTACTGACAAAAAAATAGTATAATAAAGCTTGCATGAAAGCCTTTGGTATGATATAATGCCAAAGGCTTTAAATTTTATTAAACACATGTATGGAAGCTGCCGGTGCCGGATCTACGCTTTTCCGGTGGCAGACTAATAGGAAGTACATGGAAGAAATCAACCAAACGGAGGTAATTAAAATGAGCGTAATTTCTATGAAACAGTTACTTGAGGCAGGTGTTCATTTCGGACATCAGACAAGAAGATGGAACCCTAAAATGGCTCCATACATCTACACAGAACGTAACGGTATCTACATCATTGACTTACAGAAGTCTGTTGGCAAGGTAGATGAGGCATATGATGCAATTTCCGATATCGCTGCTCAGGGTGGTACCATTCTTTTCGTTGGTACAAAGAAGCAGGCACAGGATGCTATTAAGACTGAGGCAGAGCGTTGCGGAATGTACTATGTAAATGAGAGATGGTTAGGTGGAATGCTTACAAACTTCAGAACCATCCAGAGCCGTATTGCACGTCTGAAAGAAATCGAGACCATGTCTGAAGATGGAACATTTGATGTTCTGCCAAAGAAGGAAGTTATTGCACTGAAAAAAGAGTGGGATAAGTTAGAGAAGAACCTTGGCGGAATCAAGGATATGAAGAGAATTCCTGACGCTATCTTTATCGTAGATCCTAAGAAGGAGAGAATCTGCGTACAGGAAGCACAGTCTTTAGGAATCACACTGATCGGTATCGCTGATACAAACTGTGATCCGGACGAGTTAGATTATGTAATCCCAGGTAATGATGATGCAATCAGAGCCGTTAAGCTTATCGTTTCCAAGATGGCAGATGCTGTTATCGAGGCAAAGCAGGGAACTGAGGAAGTTGCTGCAGAAGCTGCTGAGGAGACAGTAGAAGAATAATTTTTGCATAATCATTCGAGAATTGGAGGAAAAAAAGATGGCAATTACTGCTGCTATGGTTAAGGAACTGCGTGAGATGACAGGCGCAGGCATGATGGATTGTAAGAAAGCTCTGACAGAGACAAACGGAGATATGGATGCCGCTGTTGACGTTTTGAAAAAAAGCGGTGCAGCCAAGATGGAAAAGAAGCAGAGCAGAATCGCTGCGGAAGGTATCGCAAGAGTTGCAGTAAACGGAAATGTTGCTGTTGTAGCTGAGGTTAACTCAGAGACAGATTTCGTTGCTAAAAATGAAACATTCCAGGAGTTTGTTCAGACAGTTGCAGATACAGCACTTACTTCTGATTTAAACGGTGGAGCAAACGGCGAAGATATCGAGGCACTTCTTGCTACAAACGGACTTAGTGATCTGCTTGTTGAGAAGACAGCAACAATCGGAGAGAAGTTATCTGTGCGCAGATTCGCAAAGGTAACCGGTGATGCTGTTGCTTCTTATATTCACGGTGGCGGAAGAATCGGTGTTGTTATCGCTGCAGACGGTGCATCTGATGATGCTGCAAAAGAGGCTCTTACAAACATTGCTATGCAGGTTGCTGCAATGAACCCACAGTATATCAGCAGAAACGATATTTCCGCTGAGGAACTTGCAAAGATCAAAGAGATCACAATTGACAGTGCATTAAATGATGCAACAACTCTTCCAAAGCCTATCTTAAACAAATTACTGGACAAGGCAATCGGCGAGAAGGTATGGAGTGATGAGGATATCAATAACTTCGAAGAGCATAAGAGCAATATGAATTATGTCTGGAATTTCCTTTCCGATGCTGCAAAGGTTCAGCTGGGTGAGCTGGCTATGGCAGATAAGGCATCTATCACTGCTGAGAAGATGTTCGGCGGTCTTGTAGAAGGTCGTGTATCCAAGCAGTTAAAGGAGATCTGCCTTCTTGATCAGACATACGTTAAGGCGGAAGATGGCAAGCAGTCCGTAGCTAAGTATCTTGAGTCTGTTTCCAAGGATCTTAAAATCACCAAGATGATTCGTTTCGAAGTTGGCGAGGGTATGGAAAAGAAACAGGAAGATTTCGCAGCAGAAGTTGCTGCACAGATGAACGCATAATCCGTTCACAGAGTCAAGCTGTGTGAAAACACAAAAGGAGTCGTGGTTTTGGAAAAATAAAGAAACCGTGGCTCCTTTTTTATAACAATTTTACAACAACAGGGAATTAAATCTTTACAAGTTTTCAAAATATGTTAAAATAGAAAAGGATATTTCCCGGTGGAGGAACAGGATGAGTACAAAAGATTCAGAAGCTCTGGAGCAGCAGCGCCAGAGGAGAAATCGCATCAACCGTATGAAAACGGGAATCATTGTGACGATTACGGTATGGATGCTTGTCTCACTGTTGGCAATTATCCTTCTGACGGTGCAGGTAGCACGTTTGAGCAGCCATGTAAAGAGACTGGAGAAAGCGGGACAGACAACCGTTTCGCAAAATATTCCGGATTCTGAAAATGTGCAGGCTGCGGATACAGAAAGCAGTGGGCAGGAGACACAGAAATCTGCTTACGATAAAGTTGTGACGGGGATTGATTCCGGGGACAATATGGCAAAAGCGGGAGATGCACATAAAGTATATCTTACTTTTGACGGCGGACCGGATGAAAATACGGACAAGATTCTCGACGTATTGGATAAATACGGAGTAAAAGCAACTTTTTTCGTAGTAGGGGATGATTCCAAGGATATGCAGGAGGTCTATAAGAGGATTGTAAAAGACGGACATACACTTGGAATGCATTCCTTTTCCAACAAATACAGTACAATATATGCCTCCACAGAGGCATTTGAACAGGATTTTGATAAGATTTCCTCATATCTGAAAGACGTTACGGGAGTTAATAGTCTCTATTATCGTTTTCCGGGAGGAAGCAGCAATGAGATCAGCAATGTAAATATGGCTGAATTCGTTCGTATCTTAAATGAAAAGGGAATTACATACTTTGACTGGAACGTTTCCGCAGGAGATACTTCATCGGATTATACGGTGGATGATGTTGTGACAAATGTGACAGAAGGAGTAAAAAGATACAAAACCTCGGTTGTGTTATTACACGACGGAGATGACAAGTCAACAACGGTAGAGGCTCTGGAATCTTTGATTCAGAAACTGCAACAGATGAAAGCTGAGATTCTGCCGATTGATGAAAATACAAAAGTCATTCAATATATCAAGGCAGATAGTGTTGAATAAGTAGTATGAGTGGAGGAAGCACGATGGGATTATTTAAAGATTTTAAGGATGATTTTTCTCAGGCGGTCAATGAAATGATGCCGGGAGCAGACGCTCCGGAAAAAGAAAACAAAGCAGAAGATCTGGTAGTTAACACTCTGGGAGAAGATGTGGATGTAAAATCCGAATTATCCAAACTGGATGGTTTACTGGAGCAGGTACAGAAGGACGGCGGGTCTGATACACAAAAGTTAGAGTCGGAGCTTCCACCAATTCACAAAGAGGATAAAAAACCGGTGATCACACCAGCTGTGGACCCGGTAATCAATACATTTAATGAGGAGAAAAAAATTATGAGCGACACAACAATGGAAACCCCAAAGCCAACAGCACCAGTGATGAATAACAAAGTGAATCCGGATGCAGTTTCAGATGAGACATCTGTTATAACCGCAGGAACTGTTCTGACCGGTGATATCGCGTCTGACGGATCATTTGATATTCAGGGAACCATCAATGGAAATGTAACCTGCAATGGTAAGCTGGTTGTAACCGGAACGATTAACGGAAACAGTGCAGCTTCAGAGTTTTTTGCTGATGTGGCAAAAGTAGAGGGAGAAGTTGTAAGTTCCGGTACGGTTAAGATCGGAGCCGGTTCTGTGATCATTGGTAATATTTCAGCAGCTTCTGCAGTTATTGCTGGTGCGATCAAGGGTGATATTGATGTACAGGGACCTGTTGTTGTTGATACATCTGCAGTGGTAATGGGAAATATCAAATCCCGTTCCGTACAGATTAATAACGGTGCAGTAATCGAAGGTTTCTGCTCTCAGTGTTATGCTGATATTGATGTACAGGGACTTTTTGACGGAAAGTAAAATTAATCATAGGAGACAGATACGATGAAACGTATTTTATTAAAACTCAGTGGAGAGGCACTGGCCGGGGACAAGCGTCATGGATTTGATGAGCCGACAGTTACGGTTGTTGCAAAGCAGGTAAAGCAATTGGTAGATGCAGGTGTACAGGTTGGTATTGTCATCGGAGGAGGCAACTTCTGGAGAGGACGTACCAGTGAGACGATCGACCGTACAAAAGCCGATCAGATCGGTATGCTTGCTACGGTTATGAACTGTATTTATGTGTCAGAAATTTTCCGTTCCGTTGGAATGATGACTTCCGTGCTTACCCCGTTTGAGTGCGGATCTATCACAAAGTTATATTCCAAGGATCGTGCAAATAAATATTTTGCACATAACATGGTTGTATTTTTTGCAGGTGGTACCGGACATCCATATTTCTCAACAGATACGGCAACGGTACTTCGTGCGGTAGAGATTGAAGCAGATGGAATTTATCTTGCCAAGGCAATCGATGGTGTATATGACAGCGATCCGAAAGTAAATCCATCCGCTAAGAAATATGATCAGGTTTCCATTCAGGAAGTCATTGATAAAAAACTTGCGGTCGTTGATTTGACAGCATCCGTAATGTGCATGGAAAACCACATTCCAATGTATGTATTCGGACTTGGTGAAACGAACAGCATTGTAAACGCGGTAAACGGCCAGTTCAACGGAACTGTCGTTACTGTGGACTAGGAGGATATAGTATATGGACGAGAGATTACAGATTTTTCAGGATAAAATGGAGAAATCCCTTGCCAATTTAAATGAGGAGTTCGCGGGAATCCGTGCAGGACGTGCGAATCCGCATGTGTTGGACAAACTTCGTGTTGATTATTACGGAACACCGTCTCCGATTCAGAGCGTTGCAAATGTCAGTGTTCCGGAGCCGAGAATGATTCAGATTCAGCCATGGGAAGCATCTATGGTAAAAGAAATTGAAAAAGCCATTCTCAGTTCGGATCTGGGAATTAACCCGACGAATGACGGAAAACTGATTCGTCTGGTATTTCCGGAACTGACCGAAGAGCGAAGAAAAGAGCTGGCAAAAGATATTAAGAAAAAAGGTGAGGGTGCCAAGGTCGCTGTGAGAAATATCCGCAGAGATGCGATGGATCATTTCAAAAAAGTAGGCAAGGCGGAGGATATTTCCGAGGACGAGATCAAGGATCTCGAAGACGGAATCCAGAAACTGACCGATCAGTATGTTGCACAGATTGACAAGGCTGTGGATGCCAAGTCGGATGAAATTCTTACAGTATAAGATGTTTAAGGGACATAAGCCTGTGGCTATGTCCCTTTTTCACTTGCAGGAAAGAGGGGAACAAGATTGATGAAAATTCCAAAACATGTGGCGATTATACTCGATGGGAATGGAAGATGGGCAAAAAGCAAGGGTATGCCACGCAATTATGGACATACCGTTGGCGCAAAGAATGTAGAAACGGTTTGTCAGGCTGCAGATGAGCTTGGAATTGAGTACCTGACACTGTATGCATTTTCCACGGAAAACTGGAATCGTCCGGACAGCGAAGTGGCTGCACTGATGAAACTGCTGGAGAGTTATTTGAAAAACTGTATCCGCACGGCAAATAAAAATAATATGCGGGTACGTGTGATTGGGGAACTTTCCAGATTATCCGAAAGTTTTCAGAAAAAGATTCAGGAACTGGAAGAAGTTTCCGCGGCAAATACGGGACTGAATCTGACCATTGCCATCAATTATGGAAGCCGGGATGAGATGCTTCGGGCCATGAAGCATATGTTTACTGATATAAAGAATGGCAGAATCGCGGAGGAGGAAATCAATGAGAAAATCTTTTCCGGATATCTGGATACAAGGGAACTTCCAGACCCGGATTTACTGATTCGTACAAGTGGAGAGCAGCGGCTTTCCAATTATCTGCTGTGGCAGCTTGCGTATAGCGAATTTTATTTTACGGATGTTCCGTGGCCGGATTTTCATAAAAAAGAATTGGAATTAGCTGTGGAAGCGTATAATAAACGAGACAGACGCTTTGGCGGACTTAAGGAGGAAGAATAGGATGTTTAAAACGAGACTGTTAAGCGGAATCGTGCTGGTAATTCTGGCTCTGTTTTTGATTATTTCAGGCCATGAAATTTTATTATTTGCAACACTTGCCATTTCCTGTATCGGAATGTTTGAATTATATCGCGTGTTCAAGATGGAAAAGACCGTTCTGGCAGGCGTTGGATATCTGGCGGCAATCGTTTATTACTGTAATTTACAGTGGAAGTTTCTGCCGGATCTTATGATTTTATTTATGGCATTTTTGATTCTGTTAATGTTTGTATTTGTATTTGCATATCCGAAATTTCATGCAGATCAGGTGATGGCAGCATTTTTTGGATTCTTCTATGTAGCGGTCATGCTTTCTTATGTATATCAGATCCGTACGCTGGAGAGAGGGTTATATCTTGCCTTTCTTGTATTTTTATGTTCGTGGGGATGCGATACCTGTGCATATTGCGTCGGAATGCTGATCGGAAAGCACAAGATGTCGCCGAAACTCAGTCCGAAAAAATCGGTAGAGGGTGCAGTAGGAGGTGTGGCAGGTGCTGCGCTTCTGACCGCTTTATATTGTTTTATTTTCCGTAGCCCGATGCATCTGGAACGTGGAGAAATTGTAATTCTTGCTGTGATTGCGGCAATTGCCGGACTGATTTCCATGGTAGGGGATCTGACAGCTTCTGCCATCAAAAGAAATTATGATATCAAGGATTACGGAAAGTTGATTCCAGGTCATGGAGGAATTCTCGACCGGTTTGACAGCATGATTATTACTGCACCAATCATTTATTTCCTGGCGCTTCATATGCTGTAAGAGGTGAACGATGAAAAAGATAGCAATTTTGGGATCGACAGGGTCCATTGGAACACAGACACTTTCTGTGATTGAAGAACATGCAGATGATTTTGAAGTGACCGCACTTGCCTGTGGAAACAATATCCGTCTGCTGGAAGAACAAATGCGGAAATTTCGCCCAAAGCTTGTTGCTGTGTGGAGCAAAGAGGCAGCAGCTTCCCTTCGGGTCCGCACGGCGGATCTGGGCATTCCTGTGGAAACCGGAATGGATGGATTACTTGCGGTTGCAACTTATGAAGAGTCGGAAATTTTGGTAACGGCGATTGTCGGGATGCTCGGAATCCGGCCGACCATTGCAGCCATAAAGGCAAAGAAAACGATTGCCCTGGCAAACAAAGAAACGTTAGTTACGGCAGGACATCTCATTATTCCGCTTGCAGCGGAGTATGGAGTGTCTATTCTTCCGGTAGATAGTGAACATAGTGCCATTTTCCAGTCTTTGCAGGGAAATGAAGAAAATCCGATCAGTAAAATCCTTCTTACCGCATCCGGAGGACCGTTCCGGGGCAGAAAGAAGCAGGATCTGCTCCATATACAGGTGGAAGATGCATTAAAGCATCCGAACTGGTCCATGGGACACAAGGTGACCATTGATTCTTCGACACTTGTGAACAAAGGGCTTGAGGTTATGGAAGCAAAATGGCTGTTTGGTGTGGAACTCGAACAGATTGAAGTTGTCGTGCATCCGCAGAGTGTCATTCATTCTGCTGTAGAATATGAGGATGGTGCAGTGATTGCGCAGCTTGGAACGCCGGATATGCGTCTGCCGATTCAGTATGCACTGTATTACCCAAAGCGGAAACATTTATCCGGGAAGCGTCTGGATCTTTTTGCTCTTCGTGACCTTACGTTTGAGCGCCCGGATACGGATACCTTCCGTGGGCTTTCCCTGGCATATGATGCTGCCAGACGGGGAGGAAATATCCCAACGGTTTTTAATGCCGCAAATGAAAAGGCAGTGGCAATGTTTCTGGACAGAAAAATCGCTTATCCGGAAATTACGGAAATGATTGAAGCTGCAATGGAAGAAGTCAGCTATATCGCACATCCGGATTTAGAGCAGATCTTAGAGACAGAGCAGGCAACATATGAATATATAGGGGGCAGGTGGTAAAAAAAATGAAAATTGTATCATTTCTTATCGCATTTGTAATATTTAGTATTGTAATTTTATTTCATGAACTGGGGCATTTTTTGCTTGCAAAGGCAAACGGAATCCGGGTAAATGAATTTTGTTTCGGCCTTGGACCGACTATCTGTGGGATACAAAAAGGCGAAACCAAATACTGCATTAAGGCATTTCCGTTTGGAGGAGCCTGCATGATGGAAGGGGAAGACGAAGATTCGACGGACAATCGTGCATTTGGTAAAAAGCCGGTATGGGGACGTATGAGCGTCGTATTTGCAGGACCTTTTTTTAATTTTATTCTTGCATTTATTTTCGCGTTTATCCTGATGAGCTGTGTGGGATATGATAAGCCGGTTCTTTCCGGGGTAATGGAAGGATATGCCGCAGAAGAGGCAGGTCTTCAGGAAGGGGATGAGATTATCCGGATGAATCATTTTTCGGTTCATTTCAGCAGAGAAATCACTGCATACGGAACATTTCATTCCGGGGAAACCATTAAAGTCACTTATGCAAGGGATGGGCAGAAACATACGACAACACTGGTTCCGAAACTGGATAAAGAGACCGGAAGATATCTGTACGGATTTCAGACCATGGGAAATGTCCGGGTAAAGGGAAACGTGCTCACAAACCTAAAAAACAGTTTTTATGAGGTGCGATACTGGATTTATACCACTATCCAGAGTCTGAAAATGCTTGTGACACGTCAGGTATCTCCAAACGAACTGAGCGGACCGGTCGGTATCGTAAAATCAATCGGAGACACCTATCAGCAGTCTGTAAAAAATGACGGGTATTACTATGCACTTTTGAATATGCTCAACTGGACGATTCTTTTATCTGCGAATCTGGGCGTTATGAATCTGCTGCCGCTTCCGGCACTGGACGGAGGCCGGCTGTTATTTCTGATTATTGAGGCGATCCGCAGAAAGCGGATTGATCCAAACAAAGAAGGCATGGTAAATCTGGTTGGTATTGTATTGTTGTTTGGACTGATGTTTATTGTTATGTTCAATGACATTCGAAAACTATTTATCTAAGAGGCTAGAGGCGTTATGATGGAGAGACATATCACAAAGGAAGTACAGATTGGAAACAGATGGATTGGAGGAAATCATCCGATTGCGATTCAGTCTATGACAAATACAAAGACAGAGGATGTTGCGGCAACGGTGGCACAGATTAAGCAGCTGACAAAAGTCGGTTGTGAAATTATCCGCTGCGCGGTTCCCACCCAGGAGGCAGCTGCGGCGCTGACGGAAATCAAAAAACAGATTACCATCCCGCTGGTTGCGGATATCCATTTTGATTACCGGCTTGCGATTGCAGCCATGGAGCACGGTGCGGATAAAATTCGTATCAATCCCGGAAACATTGGAAGTCGTGAGCGTGTAAAAGCGGTTGTGGATGTGGCAAAAGAGCGCCGGATTCCTATCCGTGTGGGCGTCAACAGCGGATCTTTAGAGAAGGGTCTCGTGGAAAAATACCATGGTGTGACCGCAGAGGGAATTGTGGAGAGCGCAATGGATAAAGTGAAACTGATCGAAGATATGGGCTATGATAATCTTGTGATCAGTATCAAATCCTCGGATGTCATGATGTGTGTCAAAGCACATGAGCTGATCGCAAAACAGACGGATCATCCGCTGCATGTGGGAATCACAGAGGCGGGAACACTGATCAGCGGGAATATCAAATCTGCAATCGGTCTGGGACTGATTTTAAACCAGGGAATCGGGGATACCATCCGTGTTTCTCTGACCGGGGACCCGTTGGAAGAGATTAAATCCGCAAAACTGATTCTTCGTACCCTCGGACTTCGCAAAGGGGGCGTGGAAGTGGTTTCCTGTCCGACCTGCGGAAGAACCCGCATTGATCTGATCGGGCTTGCCAATCAGGTAGAAACGATGGTTTCGGAATTTCCGCTTGATATCAAAGTGGCGGTAATGGGATGTGTGGTAAACGGACCGGGAGAGGCAAAGGAAGCCGATATCGGGATTGCCGGAGGTGTCGGCGAGGGTCTGATTATCAAACATGGAGAAATTTACAAAAAAGTACCGGAAGCAGAACTTCTGCCGGCACTGCGTTATGAATTGGAACATTGGAGTGAAGACTGATGTCAAAAGCATTTCGTGAAGCCTTTCCGACACTGAAACTGGAGGAAGAACTCGAAGGGCTGTTAGATACAACTGAAGTGACAAAAATAAGTGCGAATCATGAACATACTCATATTCGCATTTATTTGCGTGCAAAAAGACTTATTTTCAAAAAAAACATATGGAAACTTGAAAAAGCGATTACCGAACAGATTTTTCAGAACCGGGCCATACAGGTAAAGATCATAGAGTCTTATGAGCTTTCCGAACAGTATACCCCGAAGTCTCTGATAGAGGTGTATAAGGACAGTATTTTAGATGAACTGAATGCCTACAGTGTGCTCGAATACAATCTGTTGCGGACGGCGGACATGGAATTTCCGGAAGAGGACCGTCTGATTCTGACGATGGATGAGACTATTATTGCCAAAACCCGTACGGATGAGATTATCGAATTTTTAGAGAAAGTGATCTGTGAGCGCTGTGGAATGAATCTGAAAATATTTCCACAATACCGGAAACCGCAGGAGAGCAAATACCGGAAAAATTCCGAAGAACAGATCCGGCAGGAAGTGGCAGGAATTGTTGCGCGGACGAAGCTGGTTATGGAAGGAAAATCCCAGGAAACGGAAGAAAAAGAGAAAACTGTCGAAACAGAAGAAAAAACAAAGACAATTGCAAAAACGGCAGGAAATCGTGCAGACACTTCAAAAAATGGTACAAATTATGCAAAACCAAAGCAGAAGTTTGAAAAGCGGGGAGAGTTCCGCCGGAAATTCGAGTCGGATAACGGCAAAAAATCCATGAATCCGGATGTAATATACGGAAGAGACTTCGAAGAAGAGAGCATGGAGATTGAGAAGATTGACGGACCGATCGGAGAGGTTGTGATCCGCGGAAAGATTCTGTCGGTAGATACCCGTGAGATCCGCAATGAAAAGACCATCATTATTTTTTCCGTGACTGATTTTACCGATACGATTGTTCTTAAAATTTTTGCGGGAAATGATGATGTACCGGAGCTGTTAAAAGAAATCAGCGGGGGAAAGTTTGTGCGTGTCAAAGGTGTTGCAACCATTGATAAGTTCGACAGTGAACTTACCATCGGTTCTATCGTCGGAATCAAGAAATGCGCCGATTTTACAACGGTCCGTATGGATACCAGCGTAGAAAAACGCATAGAGCTGCACTGCCATACCAAAATGAGTGATATGGATGGCGTTTCAGATGTCAAGGATATTGTCAAGCGTGCCATGAAATGGGGGCATAAGGCGATTGCCATTACCGATCACGGGGATGTGCAGGCGTTCCCGGATGCCAATCATACTGTACCGTCCGATTCGGATTTTAAAGTCATTTACGGCGTGGAGGCATATCTGGTCGACGATTTAAAGGGGATGGTGACGGACAGCCAGAACCAGGATCTGGATGCAGATTATGTGGTATTCGATTTGGAGACAACCGGATTTAGTCCGGAGACCAACCGCATTATAGAGATCGGGGCGGTGAAGGTGCAGAACGGAAAGATCGTGGACAAATTCTCAACGTTTGTCAATCCACAAGTGCCGATTCCGTTTCGGATTGAGCAGCTGACGTCGATCAATGATTCCATGGTGATTGATGCACCTGTCATTGCAGACATTCTTCCGGAATTTATGAAATTCTGCGAGGGATGTGTTATGGTTGCCCATAATGCCGATTTCGATATGAGTTTTATCAAGAAAAACTGCCAAAGGCTGGATATTCCATGCAAGCCGACGATTGTGGATACGGTTGCCCTGGCGCGTGTCCTGCTTCCGAATCTGAACCGTTTTAAGCTGGATACGGTTGCAAAAGCGCTGGGCGTATCCCTGGAAAATCACCATCGTGCAGTGGATGATGCCGGATGTACGGCAGAGATTTTTGTGAAGTTTATTGAGATGCTCCGGGAGCGCGGTATGTCTACCCTGGACGAAGTGAATGCAATGGGAACCTCATCGGTGCAGAATGTACAAAAGATGCCGACTTATCATGCGATCATTCTTGCCACCTGCGATCAGGGGCGGACAAACCTGTATAAGCTGATTTCGCTGGCGCATATCAAATATTATCACCGGCGTCCGAGGATTCCGAAGAGTGAATTTATCAGGTACCGGGATGGACTTCTGATCGGGTCTGCCTGCGAAGCGGGAGAGTTGTACCGGGCAATTTTAAATGGCCGTCCGGAGGAAGAAATTTCTAGACTGGTAAACTTTTATGATTATCTGGAAATCCAGCCGCTCGGAAACAATGCATTCCTTGTAAGAGATGAAGATTCTCCGGTTGCGTCTAATGATGATCTGATTGAGATCAATAAAAAGATTGTCCGGCTCGGTGAACAGTTCCATAAGCCGGTGGTGGCAACCTGTGATGTGCATTTTTTAGATCCGGAGGATGAAATTTACCGGAGAATTATCATGGCAGGGCAGGGATTTAAAGATGCGGATGAGCAGGCTCCCCTTTTTCTGCGGACGACGGAAGAGATGCTGAAAGAATTTGCCTATCTTGGAAGTGAAAAAGCAGAAGAGGTTGTTATTACAAACACAAACCGGATTGCGGATATGTGCGAAAAAATTTCTCCCGTTCGTCCGGATAAGTGTCCGCCGGTCATTGAAAATTCGGACCAGATGCTGCGTGACATCTGTTACAACAAAGCACATAAAATGTATGGAGATCCACTGCCGGAAATTGTGCAGGAACGTTTAGACCGGGAATTAAATTCCATTATCAGCAATGGGTATGCTGTGATGTATATCATTGCGCAGAAGCTGGTTTGGAAATCCAACGAAGACGGCTACCTGGTCGGATCGCGTGGATCGGTCGGAAGTTCTTTCGTTGCGACAATGTCCGGTATTACGGAGGTGAACCCGCTGCATGCGCATTATCTGTGCAAACATTGCCAGTACAGCGATTTTGATTCGGATCTGGTAAAATCTTTTTCCGGCCGAAGCGGATGTGATATGCCGGATAAGCTCTGTCCGCGCTGCGGAAAACCGCTTTCCAAAGAAGGGTTTGATATTCCGTTTGAGACGTTCCTGGGATTTAAGGGAAATAAAGAGCCGGATATCGACCTGAACTTTTCCGGAGAGTACCAGAGTAAGGCACATAAATACACCGAAGTTATCTTCGGGGAGGGACAGACCTTTAAGGCAGGAACGATCGGTACGCTGGCGGATAAGACGGCATTCGGTTATGTCAAGAATTATTATGAAGAGCGCGGCGTACATAAGAGAAACTGTGAAATTGACCGGATCGTACTTGGATGTGTCGGGGTGCGTCGTACTACGGGACAGCATCCGGGTGGTATCGTTGTTCTTCCGATGGGGGAACAGATTTATACATTTACCCCGGTTCAGCATCCGGCAAATGATATGACGGTCGATATTACGACCACACATTTTGATTATCACTCGATTGACCATAATCTTTTAAAACTTGACATTCTTGGACACGATGATCCTACCATGATCCGTATGCTGCAGGATCTGACGGGTGTAGATCCGACGCAGATTCCATTGGATGATAAGGCTGTCATGTCGCTGTTTCAGGATACTTCCGCACTTGGCATCACGCCGGATGATCTGGTGAACTGCCAGCTGGGGGCATTGGGTATCCCGGAGTTTGGTACAGACTTTGCCATGGGCATGTTAATTGATACACAGCCAAAAGAATTTTCGGATCTGGTGCGTATTGCAGGGCTGTCCCATGGTACGGACGTATGGCTTGGCAATGCACAGACACTGATTCAGGAAAAGAAGGCAACGATTTCTACCGCCATCTGTACAAGGGATGATATCATGATCTATCTGATTGGCATGGGACTGGATTCCGAGGAATCGTTTAAGATTATGGAGAATGTCCGGAAGGGAATTGTGGCAAAAGGAAAATGCGACAAATGGCCGGAATGGAAGCAGGATATGATCGATCACAATGTACCGGACTGGTATATCTGGTCCTGTGAGAAGATTAAGTACATGTTCCCGAAAGCCCATGCAGCCGCGTATGTTATGATGGCATGGCGCATTGCCTACTGTAAAGTGTTTTATCCGCTGGCTTACTATGCAGCATATTTTTCTATCCGTGCGACCGCTTTCAGTTATGAGCTGATGTGTCAGGGAAAAGAAAAACTGGAAGGATATATGCATGAGTACGAAAAGCGCAAGGACGAGCTCTCCAAAAAAGAGCAGGATACCTACAAAGATATGCGTCTGGTACAGGAAATGTATGCCAGAGGATTTGAATTTCTTCCGCTGGATATCTATAAGTCAGAACCGCATCATTTTCAGATTGTGGATGGAAAACTGCTGCCGGCGCTCAATACGATTGACGGACTTGGCGATAATGCGGCAGTTGCGATTGCAGAAGCGGCAAAAGACGGAATTTTTCTTTCCAAGGATGATTTTAGGGAACGGACAAAAGTATCAAAGACAACAATAGAACTGATGAGTGATCTGGGATTGTTTGGCGATATGCCGGAATCCAATCAACTTTCCCTGTTTGATTTTGGCGCGTAATGTTATGGAAGTTTTGAAAAACAAAAGAGGAGGAACCGCATTTTTGGGTTCCTCCTCTTTTACAGTCTTATAAATTTATTTTTTGATAACGCCGGGATGGAAAGCGGTGAGTGTTCCCGGATGATCGGTCGGTGTACAGAACATTTCTTTTGTCTTAAAATCGGTAAAATAGATGTAACTGGAAGTGACGTTGATATTGGAGTAATTGCCCTGTGCCAGTTCCTGATATCCACTGCCGTCATTTTTGATCATACAAAGGGCCGGATTGTCTTCGGAATAGCGCTGATAAAAAATACTGCTTCCGTATACATTGTAGAGATCCAGACTGTCCTTGGTAAGTGTAACCGGATGACCGGATTTCATATTGGTATGTACCAGGGCGTTGTTCTGATCCACATCCATATAATAGACATTGTCATCACTGGTTACAATCGGTTTGAAAGAATTACATTCATAGACTTTGCTTAAACTGTCACTGGCGGTATCCAGCTGATAGATGGCACCGTCACTTTCGGTTCCGCTGGTATAAATATACTGACCCAGCGTGCTGCATGTAAAAATGTAAGGCGAATATACTTTTTTGCGTCCTTTGCCATCGATTCCGATCTTGTAAAGCGTTGTAGCATCCTTGTCATCATAGTGCAGATAATAAATGTAGTTTCCGACAAGCGAGGCATACAGGCAGGGATCTTTGTCTAAAATTTTAGTGTTTTCTCCATTCTGGTCAATTCTGCACAGACTGTTTCTTGCGTAGGAGAAGAAATCAAATCCGGTTCCATTATTTTCATTATTGCGTACATAGTATACATAATGGTCATCGGCGTTGATATACATGACACGGTCATAACTGAGTTTTTTCAGATGATTGCCGCTGGTGTCCATGGAATACAGCCGGTAATCGTCATCCGGATTGGCAAAATAAACGGTTCCGTTTTTCTCACAAAACAAGCCGGCATTGTAAAGGTTTCCGGCAGTATTTCCGTTGACATAGCTTGTGTTGTATTTGATCTTACTTTTCTGATGGCTGTAAAATCCCAGTCCTGCAAATACTACGACCAGAACAGCAATTATAATTATGGGCAAACGTTTTTTCATAATATCGAGTCCTCCTTGGTAAGTTGTATCTTGCCTTTTATACCTTTGTGTTATAAAATTTTATCATAAATCATGAAGGAGCGCTATATGAAAGATTTACTAGATATCCGAAAAGATATTGATAAAATTGACGAACAGATCGTAAAACTCTATGAGGAACGGATGAAACTGACCTCGGATGTGGCTGAATACAAAATAAACACCGGCAAGCAGATTTTTGACAAGGAGAGGGAGGAATCCAAGCTGGCAACGCTGCAGAAAAAAGCGGAAAGTGATTTTACCAGACACGGAATCCGTGAACTTTTTGAGCAGATCATGGCGATGAGCCGTAAGAAACAGTATAAACTGCTGACGGAGCATGGAATTATGCCTCCGCAGGAGTTTGAGCCGATTCACACGCTGGATTATTCCAATGCAAGGATTGTTTTTCAGGGACTCGAAGGTGCCTACAGCCAGCTTGCCATGGAACAGTTTTTTGGAGAAAACTGCAATAATTTCCATGTGGAGAGCTGGAAAGATGCCATGGAGGCCATTAAGAACGGGGAAGCGGATTATGCGGTACTCCCGATCGAGAATTCTTCGGCAGGAATTGTCTCGGAAAATTATGATCTTCTGGTGGAATATGATAATTATATTGTCGGGGAGCAGATCATCCGTATTGATCATGCACTTTTAGGACTGGAAGATGCGGATGAGAGAGATATCCGTACCGTGTATTCGCACAAACAGTCACTGATGCAGTGCAGTGAATTTCTGGACAGTCATGCGGACTGGGAAAAATTCAGTGTCAGCAATAATGCCGTTGCAGCCAAGAAGGTCAAAGAGGATGGGGAGATTTCCCAGGCGGCGATTGCCAGTGCAAAAAATGCCCAGATTTATGGGTTGAAAGTATTACGCAATTCCATTCAGAATAATAAAAATAATTCGACCCGGTTTATTGTTGTGACAGGGAAAAAAGTATATACCGATCAGGCAGACCGGATCAGCATCTGTTTTGAGATTAATCACGAAAGCGGTGCTTTATATCATGCACTGTCGCATTTTATTTATAATGGACTGAATATGACAAATATCCAGTCACGTCCGTTACAGAATAAAAACTGGGAATATCGTTTCTTTGTTGATTTTGAGGGAAGATTTGAGGATCATGCAGTGCAGAATGCGCTGCGCGGACTTCAGGAGGAAACAATTGCATTCCGGATTCTTGGTACGTATTAGTCAGAATTGGTGAAAGAAGGTGGGCGTATGGCAATTCACACATTTGCAGCAATTTATATTGGCACATACGATGTGAGCCTGAAGGTATTTGAGTTTACAAACAGAAAAAAGTTTCATGAGGTGGATCACATCCGGTCCCGGCAGGAACTGGGGAAAGGTGCTTACGGCACCGGGACAATCGGATATGAGCAGGTGGAAGAACTCTGTGAAACACTGGCGCAGTTTAAAGAGATCATGGAAAGCTACAAGGTAGACAGTTATGAAGTCTGTGCAGCCGCCGCACTCCGGGATACCACAAATGAGATATTTGTCCTTGACCAGATTTATCTTAGAACCGGATTCCGGGTAAAGGTGTTAAGCAACTCGGAACACCGTTTTATCAGTTATAAAGCGGTGGCTGGCAGTCCGGTGTTTGAGGAGATGATAAAGACGAGTGCAGCAGTCGTGGATGTCGGCGGGGCGAGTGTGCAGATCACATTATTCCGTGACGGGAAAATGATCACGACACAACACATGGAAACAGGCATTATGCGCCTGCGGAATCTGCTTGGAGACCGCGGATACTCCCTGAAAATGTATGAAAACCAGATTGAGGAATATGTCAATAAAAAACTCGAGGGATTTCGCTCCATGTACATGAATACGCCGGTGGATTATCTGATCCTGATCAGTGACTATGCCGGCGGCCTGGTCAAAAAAATTGAGGAAAAAGGCGGAAAAAGCCGGCAGGTAAAGCTGGATAAATTCTCTAAATTTATCGATAAACTGCTCAAAAAAACACTGGAGGAAATTACAGCGGAACTGAATCTTTCGGATGAGAGGGAACCGTTAATTATTCCGGCACTTGTGCTGTATAAAATGATGGCACAGAATGTGAATCCGAAAGAGGTATGGGTTCCGGGCGCAAATATTCAGGATGGTATGGCATTTGATTATGCACAGCACAATAAACTGCTGGCATCGACACATGATTTTGATGCGGATGTCATTTCGGCGGCCACATTTTTATCGGAGCATTACCACAGTTTTTCTCCACACATTCAGACACTTTCCAAGCTATCCATTAAGATTTTTGATGCGATGAAACAGGAACACGGACTTGGAAAGCGAGCGCGTCTGCTGCTTCAGGTGGCTACAATCCTGCATGACTGTGGAAAGTATGTCAGCTTTGCGGAAGCGTCGGAGAGTACGTATCATATTATCATGTCCTCAGAGATTATCGGTCTGACCCATCAGGAGCGCGAGATTGTTGCACAGATCGTGCGTTACAATACCCTTCCTCTGGACCCGTATGAGGAAGTCGCCGATGTGCTGAGTCAGGAAGAGTATCTTTGCGTGGCAAAACTTTCGGCAATTCTTCGTGTGGCAAATGCGCTGGATCAGAGTCATAAACAGAAGTTTAAAAATATCCGGATCGCGGTAAGGGAGAGAAAACTCGTGATTACGGTCGAGGCATTTGAGGATATTGCACTGGAACAGGCATTGTTTGACGCAAAGACCTCTTATTTTGAGAATGTATACAGCATGAAACCTGTTTTAAAAGAAAAGCGTATTTATAACTATTAGATCGGAGGGCTTTTATGGACACAAAAATAGATTTTAAAGATCCGGCATATTATGAAAACCGTGAACTCAGCTGGATTAAGTTTGACCAGCGTGTATTAAGTGAAGCAAGGGATAAATCCATTCCGCTTTTGGAGCGGTTGAAATTTGTCAGTATTACCTCTTCCAATCTGGATGAATTTTTCATGGTAAGGGTGGCATCCTTAAAGGATATGGTACATGCAAAATATAAAAAGCGTGATATCGCCGGAATGACCGCCACGGAGCAGCTTTCCGCCATCAATAAACAGGCGCGGGAACTGGTCAATATCCAGTACAGTACTTTCAGCCGTTCCCTGATGCCGCTTCTGCGTAAAGAAGGAATTTATCTTCTGGATGCACATGAGGATCTGAACGAGGAACAGGCGCGTTTTGTGGATCGCTATTTTATGGAAAATGTATATCCGGTACTCACCCCGATGGCAGTGGATGCGTCGCGTCCGTTTCCGCTGATTCGCAATAAGACACTGAATATTGCAGCACTTCTGACCGGAAAGAAAACGGAGGATGAGACTGTGTTTGCGACCGTGCAGGTGCCAAGTGTTCTGCCGCGTCTGGTACAGATTCCAAGCGAAGGGGAGACAAAATCGTTTATTCTCCTCGAGCAGATCATAGAACGCAACATCGGCATATTGTTTTCCAATTACAAGGTATTGTGTGCATATCCGTACCGGATCATGCGAAACGCAGATCTGACAATTGATGAGGATGAGGCATCAGATTTGCTGAAAGAGATTGAAAACAAATTAAAGATGCGTCAGTGGGGAGAAGTTATCCGCCTGGAAATTGAAGAGAAGGTAGACAAAAAACTTCTGAAATTTTTAAAGACTGAGCTGAAAGTATCGGATGAGGATATTTTTCAGATTGCAGGACCGATTGATCTGACTTTTTTAATGAAAATGTATGGGATTGACGGATATGACCATCTCCGCTATAAACCGTATACGCCGCAGCAGGTGCCGGAAATTACACCGGGAAGTGACATTTTTGCCGCAATCCGCAAAGGGGATATTTTTCTGCATCATCCATACGAAACCTTTGATCCGGTTGTGGATTTCATCCGGCAGGCATCCAAAGATCCGGATGTCCTGGCGATTAAACAGACACTGTATCGTGTCAGCGGAAATTCCCCGATTATCAGCAGTCTGGCACAGGCAGCGGAAAACGGCAAGCAGGTGTCGGTTCTGGTTGAGCTGAAAGCCCGTTTTGATGAGGAGCACAACATTGTCTGGGCGAAAAAACTGGAACAGGCAGGCTGTCATGTGATCTATGGTCTCGTTGGCCTTAAAACACACAGCAAGATCGCACTGGTGGTCCGCCGGGAAGAGGACGGAATCCGCCGCTATGTTCATCTGGGAACCGGAAACTATAACGATTCGACGGCAAAATTATATACGGACTGTGGAATCTTTACCTGCAAAGAGTCGATCGGGGAGGATGCCACAGCGGTATTTAATATGTTATCCGGATATTCCGAACCGCTGGCATGGAATGAACTGGTGCTGGCACCATACTGGCTGCGGGATAAATTTTTGCGCCTGATCGGCAGGGAAGCGAAAAACGCGCGGCAGGGAAGAGAAGCCCGTATCGTGGCAAAGATGAATTCTCTCTGTGATCCGGGCATTATTGCGGCGCTGTATGAGGCATCTGCAAGCGGTGTAAAGATTGATCTGATCGTGCGCGGAATCTGCTGTCTGCGCGTCGGAATTCCGGGAGTGAGTGAGAATATCTCCGTGCGTTCCATTGTGGGAAATTTCCTGGAGCACAGCCGTATTTTCTATTTTTATAATGACGGCAATCCGGAAGTATTTATGGGAAGTGCGGACTGGATGCCGCGAAATCTTGACCGGCGTGTAGAGATTGTTTTCCCGGTGATTGAGGAGGAACTCAAAGAAAAAGCACTGCATATTCTGCATGTGGAACTGGAAGATAATGTGAAAGCGCGTGTGATGCAGCCGGATGGTACTTATGAAAAACTTGACAAGCGGGGCAAGGTTCTGATAAACTCACAGGAGCAGTTTTGTGCGGAGGCAAAAGCAGCAGTGCCGGATCAGAATCCGGGAAACAACCAGCGGCTGTTTATTCCGGCAGAACCGGCGGAATAAATTTACAGAAAACAGTTGACAATACCGTAATCAGGTGGTATAGTCAAATGGTTGTTAAGAAACAAGTAGAGTATCCACTCTCACCTAAGCGCAATCGGGCGACTTAGTGTTCATACTTTTAGCATGTTATATGAATGTTAGATGTAATAGTGGATAGTCTGCCTATCCACTATTTTTTATTGGAGGTACAAAACCATTAGCGAATTAATGATTAACGAACAGATCAGAGACAGAGAGGTTCGTCTGATCGGACCGGATGGCGAGCAGATTGGTGTTGTCTCATCCAGAGAGGCACAGAAAATTGCAGATGAAGCCGGTCTTGACCTTGTCAAGATTGCTCCGAATGCAAAGCCGCCTGTATGCAAGGTAATTGATTACGGTAAGTATCGTTATGATCTTGCACGTAAGGAAAAGGATGCAAAGAAGAAGCAGAAGACAGTGGAATTAAAAGAAATCCGCCTGTCACCAAACATTGACACCAATGATTTGAACACCAAGATGAACGCTGCAAAGAAGTTCCTCGCAAAAGGCAATAAAGTCAAGATCACACTTCGTTTCCGTGGTCGCGAGATGGCACATATGAACAGCAGCAAGCACATCTTAGATGATCTTGCTGAGCAGCTTTCCGATATCGCAGTAGTGGAAAAAGCACCGAAGATCGAGGGAAGAAGCATCGGTATGGTGTTGGCAGAGAAGAGATAACATTTATTAAGGAGGAATACACAATGCCAAAAATTAAGACAAACAGAGCAGCAGCAAAGCGTTTCAAAGCAACCGGAACCGGAAAGTTAAAGAGAAACAAGGCTTACAGAAGACATATCTTAACAAAGAAAACAACAAAGAATAAGAGAAATCTCAGAAAAGCAGCAATGATGGATCAGACAAACATCAAGAACATGAAGAAGATTTTACCATACATCTAAGATTTGTTAAGGAGGATATAGGAAATGGCAAGAGTTAAAGGCGGATTAGGCGCTAAGAAAAGACATAACAGAACTTTAAAGTTAGCAAAGGGATACAGAGGAGCTCGTTCCAAGCAGTATCGTGTAGCTAAGCAGTCCGTAATGAGAGCCTTAACAAGTTCTTATTCTGGACGTAAAGAGAGAAAGAGACAGTTCCGTCAGTTATGGATTGCTCGTATCAACGCAGCAGCTCGTATGAACGGACTTTCTTACAGCCAGTTCATGCACGGATTAAAGGTAGCTGGAGCTGATTTAAACCGTAAGGTATTAGCTGACATGGCTGTTACAGATGCAGCAGGTTTTGCAAAGCTTGCAGAAGTTGCAAAGAAAGCATTAGCTTAGTCATCGGAAAAATGTTGGGTAGAAAACTCCGGACAAGTTGTTTGTCCGGAGTTTTTTGAAAAATATACGGGGAAAGGTATTGGAAACAATGGAAAAAAGAGAACAGCTCGGAAGCAGACTTGGGTTTATTATGCTCTCGGCAGGATGTGCAATCGGATGCGGAAATGTATGGAAGTTTCCCTGGATGTGCGGACAAAACGGCGGTGGCAGTTTCATGCTTGTCTATGTGATCTGTCTGCTCATTTTAGGGCTTCCGGCAATGGTGATGGAACTTTCCGTAGGACGTGCGGCACAGACAAGTCCCTTGTATATGTATGAGAAACTTTCCGGAAAACGCAAATGGAAAATTCCGGGGATTGTGTGTCTGATTGGAAATATTGCACTGATCGCGTTTTATTCCGTTGTTGCAGGCTGGATTATTTATTATTTTGTGAAGTTTCTTACCGGTCAGAATGCGGATTTGGGATTTGAAAAAATGATCACAACACCATCCGTAAATGTTGGTTACCTGTTGATCACGGTTGTGATTACATTTGTGATTTTGAGTTTCCGGCTGCAGGGAGGCCTTGAACGCATTACCAAATATATGATGTCGGCGCTTCTGGTGCTGATGCTGGTGTTGGCGATCCACAGTTTTACGCTTTCCGGCGCAAAGGATGGGCTGGCTTTTTATCTGATTCCGGACCTTTCCAAAATATCAGGTACAATGATTGTAAAAGCAATGAATCAGGCGTTTTTCACGTTGTCGGTCGGTATGGGTGGCATGGCGATCTTTGGAAGCTACATCGGGAAAGAGCGTTCCCTTTTGGGAGAATCCGTAAATATCATTGTTTTAGATACGTTTGTAGCAGTTGTTGCAGGCATGATTATGTTTCCTGCCTGCGATACCTATAATCTTGAAGTGACTGCGGGACCAAGCCTTTTGTTTGATACGATGGCGAGTGTGTTTAACCATATGCAGGGCGGACGCTGGTGGGGTGCGCTGTTTTTCTTGTTCATGGTGTTTGCTGCCATGTCAACGGTATTTGGAGTATGTGAGAATCTGCTTGCCATGATCCGGGAACTGACGGGCTGGTCACGTCCGGTGGGATGTATTGCCTGCGGGATTGGGACGTTTCTTGTGGCATTGCCAACGGCGCTGGGGTACAGTCTGATTCGTTTTCAGCCGTTTGCAAAAGGCACGGCATGGCTGGATTTGTGGGATTTTATTGTGTCTAACAATGCGATGCCGCTCGGCTCACTGATACTGGCGCTGTTTTGCTGTACACGCCGGGGATGGGGGTGGAACAATTTCCTGCAGGAGGCCAATGCGGGAAAAGGCTTAAAAATCAAGGCATGGATGAAACCGCTGTTCTGTTATTTTGTGCCTGTAGGGATTTTATTTATTTATATTTATGGAATGTTCACGTTTCCGTGGCATTAGAAGAAAAGAGGGGCAAAAATTATTCTGTCCCTCTTATTTTTATGCGATAAGCTTTGGGAGAGGCCCCTTTTTTCTTATGAAAGGTTTTTGAAAAATACAGCCCATTATCAAATCCGACGGAATTTGCAATGGCGGTGATCGAAAGATTTGAGTGTTCCAACAGATAGCATGCCTGTTTCATGCGAAAATCCGTGAGGTATTCTTTTGGGGACTGCTGCAGCACCAGTTCAAAGGAACGGAACAGATGGCTGCGGCTTAAACCAACGTAGGCGGCAATATCTTCCACTGTGATCGGGTAGGAGTAATTGGCGCTGATATATTCGATACTTTTCTGGACGTAGGTTGCGGCTGTCAGCTGCGTTTCTTTTTGGGTGGAAGATTTTAGAAAGAGCGCCAGCGTGGTATAGAGCCGGCCGGTCATTTCAACGGCATGTTCAAATCCGTTTCCTCTGGCATCATAGATATGCAGAAGCTGACGTTTGACTTCTTCGCCGTTGGGAACTGCATGAATACATGGATGTTTGCGTGAAAAATCGGTTGCCTGCAGAATTGTGGCAGCGTCACTTCCGGTAAATCCGACCCATGCATATTCCCATGGCGTTTTTGCATCGGCACGGTAGATGATCTCCGTATTCGGATACACAAGAAAGGCATCTTCGGCAGAAAGAAAATGGGTTTCGTTGTTGACTTCGTATGTGCCTTTTCCCGAGATCACATAGTGAATCAGGTAGTGGTCGCGGATTCCGGGTCCCCACTGATAGCCGGCATCGCATAGCTGGTATCCGACATTATAGACAGACAGGGAAACAAGTTCTTTTGCAGTTGCTTTGTAGGAATTTTTATATTGATCATTCATTGGAAATGCTCCTTACACGATTCTAGTATTGAGTTTATACGTTTTTTTATGCACATGCAACATTTTTACATGTTTTTTCTACATTTGGTTCTGTACATTAAGAGCCGGGAGCGATAGAATAGGGGTATCAGAAGAAAACAAAAGCACAGAAAGGGAGAGTGGAATTATGGCAATTTTAGTTACTGGTGGAGCAGGCTATATCGGAAGTCATACCTGTGTGGAACTGCAGAATGCGGGATATGATGTCGTTGTTCTGGATAATCTGTCAAACGCTTCAGAAAAGTCACTGGATCGTGTGGAGGCACTGACCGGAAAGAAAGTTACATTTTATAAAGGAGATATCCTTGATCGTGACATCTTAAATAAAATTTTTGCAGAGCAGAAGATTGACAGCTGTATTCATTTTGCAGGACTGAAGGCTGTCGGAGAGTCTGTGGCAAAGCCTTGGGAGTATTACAATAACAACATTGCAGGAACTTTAACACTGGTTGATGTTATGCGTCAGAACGGATGCAAGAACATCATTTTCTCTTCATCTGCAACCGTATACGGCGATCCGGCAGAAATTCCGATTACCGAGAACTGCCCGAAGGGACAGTGTACCAATCCTTACGGATGGACAAAGTCCATGCTGGAGCAGATTTTATCAGATATCTACAAGGCAGATAATGAGTGGAATGTGATCCTGCTTCGCTACTTCAATCCAATCGGAGCACATCCAAGCGGAACCATGGGGGAGAATCCAAACGGCATCCCGAACAACCTGATGCCTTACATTACACAGGTTGCAGTTGGCAAGTTAAAAGAACTCGGTGTATTCGGAAACGATTATGATACTCCGGATGGAACCGGTGTGCGCGATTATATCCACGTTGTTGATCTGGCAAACGGACATGTAAAGGCATTAAAGAAGATCGAAGAGAACGCCGGACTTTGCATTTACAACCTTGGTACCGGACACGGCTACAGCGTGCTTGATATCGTAAAGAATTTTGAGGAAGCAAACGGCATTAAGATTCCATACAGCATCAAGCCTCGCCGTCCTGGCGATATTGCAACCTGTTACTGTGACCCGGGCAAGGCAGAACGTGAACTTGGCTGGAAAGCGCAGTACGGAATTAAGGAAATGTGTGCGGATTCCTGGAGATGGCAGAAGAACAATCCAAACGGTTATGAGGATTAATTAAAAAAGAGGGAAAAGTCTTATTTTCGAATTTGTTTGAATATTTTTGAAAAATATGAAAAATATGCTTGACGAAGCGTGGGGTGTATGCTATTATAATACACGGTTCGTTGGTCAAGCGGTTAAGACGCCGCCCTCTCACGGCGGAAACACGGGTTCGATTCCCGTACGGACTGCTGAGTTATAAATCCAGTGTTTATATAGATTCTTAGGAAGCTATTGTAGGCACTGGATTTTTTGTTTTCTTATATGGTCATATATGAAACCGAAACGTCGGGTTAGAATGTCGAAACAAGATTACCTATGAGATAATGGGGATAAAAGTTATGCACTTAGTAAAATTGGAAGAGATTCCTGGTGCTAAAGAAGAATTGAAAAAAATTCGCAAACGATTCTACGATTGGATGAAAGATCCTTCTGCATTTTCAGAGTAATTCACAAAATACCCAAGAAACCTTGCAAAACAGGGCATTTCTTGTCAGCAGGAGGTATATTATGACATCAATTCGTGTTTTATTCGTATGCCACGGCAGGGCTATGGAAAGTCAGTAAAATCAAGGCTTTAGGGGGCATTACTTGGGTATATCGTGGCAAGTGTAGTAGTAAGGGACTACGGTAATACTACGAATGAGGGAATGCAAACAAGCCGATGTAGAAGTACAAATTTTAACGGTAGTAGCAATCGTTAGAATGTAAGGGCTATCGTTATATAGTGTGCAATCGTTGAAATGTTCAGCAGTATCGTGTAAAATGAATATCTAATTGGATATGAACATATAATATTAATGCAGCCATAAGCTGCGATTTGAACTTATTTTGACATTGACAAGCGGCTCATTTGGATGTATATTTTAAGTACAGTAAGAGATTACTGCAAATGTTTGTTGCTACTCGATATGCAACTCAAACAAGGTCGAGTTCAAATGTTTGTCGCTACTCGATATGCGACTTAGAAAAGGTCGAGTTCAAATGTTTTGAGGTTCCATTCGAGAGGATGGGGCCTCTTTTTAACGATAGGAGAAGAAATGGAAATAGGACATTTTTATTATATTGATGATCAGTACTTTAAGGATTTTCCAGATCCTTATTTGATGCAGAATAAGGAAAAAGTAAATGGACAGTTGCATGACAGACCATGTTTTTACGCATTCCAGGATAGTAATACTCAGCTATTTTGGATGATTCCGTTTTCGTCACAGGTTTCTAAATTTAAGGGGATTTATAATAAGAAAATGCAAAAGTACCATAGGTGCGATACAATTGTTTTTGGAGAAGTACTTGGTCATGAGAAGGCTTTTTTGATTCAAAATATGTGTCCGATTACAGAAAAATATATGAAAAATGAGTATTTGGACTCTGCTGCCAATATACCAGTTCGTGTTGATGGTAGATTGGAAAAGGAATTGAAGGATAAGGCAGGGAAAGTATTAGCGTTGCAGAGAAAGGGCGCAAAGCTGATTTTTCCAGATGTCTTTAGTATAGAACAGGAATTATTATAATAGATGGAAATATCTATCGAATATAGAGACAGTCTGTCTGATCAAAATCAGGATAAGGACAAGTATTCGTTGGTACTTGCCAATCCACCTTTTAAGGGAAGTCTGGATGCAGAGTCAGTTTCCGGAGATTTGCTTAAGGTATGTAAGACAAAGAAAACAGAATTATTATTCCTTACCTTGTTCCTTCGTATCTTAAAGATTGGTGGAAGATGTGCTTGTATTGTACCGGATGGAGTGCTTTTTGGATCTTCTAAAGCGCATAAGGATATCAGAACAGAGATTGTAGAAAATCAGAGATTGGAGGCTGTTCTTTCCATGCCTTCCGGTGTGTTTAAACCATATGCCGGTGTATCTACCGCTATTCTGGTATTTACTAAAACAGAGCATGGTGGAACGGATAATGTGTGGTTCTATGATATGAAGGCTGATGGCTTCAGTCTTGATGATAAGAGAGCTGTTGTGTCTGAAAATGATATCACTGATATCATCAAGAGATTTAAGAATCGTGAGCAGGAAATTGATAGAAAACGTACCGAAGTAGAGTACCGCGCTCTAATATATCAAACTCAAACCTATAGAAAGTGCCTGTATCTGTTGAAGAGAATGTTGTCAACTCTTCATCAGTAAAAGTGACAGAAAAGATAAGTGGTGTAGATAAAAAATGAGCTCTATACCATTATAAACTGTGTTGGAAAAATGAACCATCATATATCCATCTTGCGCTTGTACACTTTTATGGCAACAAAAATGGTGAGAATATTTACAAGGCTTTGAAAAAAGAGAAATTCGAAGCACCTGCGGTTCGATGGAAGAAAGATACTAAACTAAAGAAATTTATTGAACTTATCTTGATTCACACGAATACAGCTAATATTGATGTTCCAGAATCGTTTTCAGGGTATCTATCAAATAACATAGTAGGCGATAAGAAGTCTATGAGTGCTAAAATCACAAAGCAATATCCAAAGAATGGAACGCAACTTAACAAGATATTCAAGCCATTTTATAAGACACTTGCAAAAATAAAGAAATAACAAGAAAGAGGCCGGAACGATAAAGGATGGCACGATATCGCCTAAGTCGAAGGCAAGTTCTTCTAACTCTGGCAATATAAAGATAAAAATATGAAAAAAGTATTTGACAAAGAGTATTGTGTATGATAGTATAATACACGGTTCGTTGGTCAAGCGGTTAAGACGCCGCCCTCTCACGGCGGAAACACGGGTTCGATTCCCGTACGGACTGTTACTATTATAAATATAATAGCCCAACCCGAAAAAATGTTGTCGTATGACAGCATTTTTTTATTTAATCATAGGAAATTCCTTCCTATGATTAAATAACGCTCCGCGAGCTGCGCATCCTCGCGGAAATAAAGTTTATGATGGAGAAACGGCGGCAGAGGCTTTGGAAAATGTGGAAACAGTTATTTCCGAATGGATAGAGACGGCAAAGGCTATTGGGCGGGAAATTCCAGTGCCAAAAGGAAAATTGATGTACGCATAATGAAAAATCTAGTGTTTTCATGGAATCATCCGTGAAAACACTGGATTTTTACGAAATAAACTTCTTTACAATTCAATGGTCAGTTCCACAGGACAGTGATCTGAACCGAATACATCGGTATGGATAGCTGCTCCGGTGAGACTGGAATCCAGCCGTCTGGAAGTGATGAAATAATCGATCCGCCATCCGGCGTTTTTCTCGCGGGCTTTAAAGCGGTAGGACCACCAGGAATAAATGCCCTCGGCATCCGGATAAAAGTAACGGAAGGTATCCGTAAAACCGGCGCTTAAAAGTTCGGTCATTTTTTCCCGTTCTTCATCGGAAAAACCGGCATTTTTGCGGTTGGTCTTTGGATTTTTCAGATCGATCTCCGTGTGTGCAACATTTAAATCGCCGCAGAGAATGACCGGCTTTTTGCTGTCAAGCTGAAGAAGATAAGCGCGGAAAGCATCTTCCCATTCCATGCGGTAGGGAAGCCGCGCCAGTTCATTCTGGGAGTTTGGAGTGTAACAGGTGACAAGGTAGAAGCTGTCATATTCGAGGGTGATCACCCGGCCTTCGGTATCGCAGATTGCGGTGCCGATGCCGCGTGTGACCTGAAGAGGTTCGTGTTTTGCAAAGATTGCCGTGCCGGAGTAGCCTTTTTTCTCGGCGTAATTCCAGTACTGGTGGTAGCCCGGCAGATCAAGTGCGATCTGTCCTTCCTGCAGCTTGGATTCCTGGATGCAGAAAAAATCGGCATCTGCGGCATGAAAATAATCGAGAAATCCTTTTTGTACACAGGCGCGCAGCCCGTTAACGTTCCATGAGATAAGTTTCATTTCTGATGTCCTCCTGAGTTGCTTTTATACAAATTATATACATATGGGAAAGAAAGTACAAGTCTTGTTACTGCTTGCAGGGGAACCGGGGAACAATAACCAGGCTTCTGAAAAAAGTACTTGACGCATGGCCTGTGCTATGATAGTATAATACACGGTTCGTTGGTCAAGCGGTTAAGACGCCGCCCTCTCACGGCGGAAACACGGGTTCGATTCCCGTACGGACTGCTGAAGTTCTTACCTGATTGGGTAAGAACTTTTTGTTTTATGAAAGAAATACACAAAATCCCTTGAAATCAGGGAAAAAGAGTGATATGATAACAAAAGTAACATAGAAACTAAGGTTGAGAGAGGGCAGATGTCCTCTCTCAAATTTTTGTGAAAATGTGTTTTATGTCAAAGAAAAGAGGTGGTAATATGTCAAAGGCAAGTACTTATGAGGCAAAGACAGAACAACTGATTCTTCCGATTCTGGAGCGTATGCAGTTTGAACTGGTAGATGTAGAATATGTCAAGGAAGGCAGCACGTATTATCTGCGGGCGTATATTGACAAAGAAGGGGGCATTACAATCAACGATTGTGAGGCGGTGGCACGTGAGATGAATGAACTGCTCGACCGTGAAGATTTTATTCCGGATTCCTATACATTTGAGGTAAGTTCTCCGGGACTTGGCAGACCTTTAAAGAAAGAAAAAGATTATGTCCGAAATATGGGCAAAGAAATTGAGATCCGTACCTACCGTGCAATCGACCGCTGCAAGGAATTCACAGGAATTTTAAAAGCGTATGATGACACATCTGTGACGATTGCAGATGAGAACGACAAAGAGACCACCTTTTTAAAGACAGATATTGCACTGATCCGACAAGCAATTGATTTTTAGGACAATGACTTATAGAGCAGTTTATAGAAAAGTCCGTTTTGCGGAGGTAAACTGCGCAGGAGATATCGCTTATGCGATACCTCATATGTGGAAAACACGATAAATATATATGGAGGATAAAAATCATGAATAATGAGTTATTGGATGCGTTAACGATACTGGAGAAGGAGAAAAACATCAGTAAAGAAACGCTGCTGGAGGCAATTGAAAATTCCCTTTTAACTGCCTGCAAAAATCACTTTGGAAAGGCTGACAACGTAAAAGTTGTGATTGATCCGGATACCTGCGAATATCATTGTTATCAGGAAAAAACAGTGGTAGAGACCGTGGAAGATCCGATTGAGCAGATCTCTTTGCAGAATGCGCAGATGATCAATGGAAAATATACATTGGGCGATATCGTTCAGGTAGAAGTAAAATCCAAGGAATTTGGCCGTATTGCAACACAGAATGCCAAGAACGTGATCTTACAGAAGATTCGTGAAGAAGAACGAAAAGTGATTTACGATGAGTATTTCAGCATGGAAAAAGAAGTCGTAACAGGTGTTGTTCAGCGTTATGTCGGACGCAATGTCAGTATTAATCTTGGAAAGGCAGATGCACTCCTGACCGAAAGTGAGCAGATCAAGGGGGAAACCTTCCAGCCAACCGAACGCATTAAGGTATATATTCTGGAAGTGAAGGCAACCTCAAAGGGACCGAAGATTCTTGTTTCCAGAACACATCCGGAGCTTGTCAAGAGACTTTTTGAGTCAGAGGTTTCCGAAGTGCGGGATGGTATCGTTGAAATTAAAGCAATCTCACGTGAGGCAGGAAGCCGTACAAAAATCGCGGTATGGTCGAACGATCCGGATGTAGATCCGGTTGGCGCATGTGTCGGAATGAACGGAGCACGTGTCAATGCGATCGTTAATGAGCTGCGCGGAGAAAAAATTGATATCATTACATGGGATGAGAATCCTGCAATTTTGATTCAGAATGCATTAAGTCCTGCAAAGGTTATTTCCGTTATTGCGGACGCTGACGAGAAAGCAGCAAAAGTTGTGGTTCCGGATTACCAGTTATCGCTTGCTATTGGTAAGGAAGGACAAAATGCCCGTCTGGCAGCCCGCCTGACTGGATTTAAGATTGATATCAAGAGTGAGACGCAGGCAAGAGAGTCCGGAGATTTCCTTGATTACGAAAATGATTATGAAGACGATGAGTATGATGATAATTATGAGTATGATGAGGAAGGATATTACAAAGATCCGGATGCCACAGAAGAAATTCCTACCGAAGCAGAAGCATCAACAGAAGAAGCGCCGGTAGAAGAAACATCAGCAGATGAGACTTCTTTTGAGGAGTAATTATGGCAAATAAAAAAATTCCATTGCGCAAGTGTGTCGCCTGTAATGAAATGAAGGAAAAAAAAGAAATGATCCGGGTAATTAAGACACCGGAAAATGAGATTATGCTGGATGCCACCGGTCGTAAAAACGGCCGTGGAGCATACATCTGTGCAGATCCTGGGTGTCTTCGCCTGGCAAGAAAAAACAAGGGACTTGAGCGCTCCTTAAAGACTGCAATTCCACAGGAAGTGTATGAGAGTCTGGAAAAGGAGATGAGTACACTTGCATGATAGCGTATTATCCATGCTTTCCATAGCCGCAAAGTCGGGAAATGTTGTAAGCGGTGAGTTTTCTACAGAAAAAGCAGTAAAAACAGGTCATGCATATCTCGTGATTGTCTCTGTGGAGGCATCCGGGAACACAAAAAAGAGTTTTTGTAATATGACGGATTTTTACCATGTGCCATGCTACTGTTACGGAAGCAAGGAAGCACTTGGACGCTGTATCGGAAAAGAATTCCGTGCATCACTTGCCGTGACAGATGAGAATCTGGCGAGAGCCGTAGAAAAGAAGCTCAAAGAGCGCACCGTATAAAAATATAAAACTGAATAACGGAGGTAAATTCATTTATGGCAAAAATGAGAGTTCATGAACTCGCGAAAGAGTTAAATATAAAATCACAGGATATTTTGGATAAATTAAAAAATACAAAGTTTGACGGAAAAAGTGCATCCAGCAATATGGAAGATGAAGCACAGGCACTGATCCGCGGAGCTTTTGCAAAAGAGACAAAATCGGCAGCAGATGCAAAAAAACCGGAAGCTGCAAAGACTGGTGCAGGAAAACCAGCGGATGGAAAGGAACGTCCAAAGAAGAAATCCAGCATCACAGCCGTATTTAATGCACAGTACAGCAAACAGTCCAGAAAGCCGGCAAACGGAAATAACAACAACCGTGGAAACGGAAATGGAAACGGTAATAACAGAAGACGGGAGGACAATAAGCGTCCGGCACAGCACAGCATCATTCGTCCGCGTCCAGTCGGGGAGCGTGCTATGCGTCCGATCAGTGAGCGTACGCCTTCGCCGACAGCGGATCTTGAAGTAAGTAAGCCGGCAAACAATAAACCGGCAGAAAACACAAATACCCGCAACAGCCAGGAAAACCGCGGAAACAACAATCATTCCGGTGGCGAGAGAAACAACAGACCGCAGAATGACAGAAACAATGACAGAGGCGGGGAGAGAAATAATAACCGTCATCAGGGAGATAGAAACAATAACAATCGTCCGAACGGAGACAGAAACAACAGCCGTCCACAGAACGACAGAAACAATAACGGCAGAAAGAACCGTTTCAGTAAAGAGCCGGCAGCAGTTGCAGCACCGGAAGAAATCCGCGGAAAGGACTCCCGTGGAAATAATGACCGCCGCAATAACAACAATAATCATCGGAAAGATCATGATAAACTCGGCGGAAAGAAACAGGAAAATTATGTAAACCTTGAGAAGCACGGCGGCAGAAAGAAACCACAGCAGCAGCCGAAGCCGAAGGAAGATGAAAATGTAATCAAGACGATCACACTTCCAGAAAAGATGACAATCCGTGATCTGGCAGACAAGATGAAACTGCAGCCATCTGCCATTGTAAAGAAACTCTTTATGAAGGGTGAAATGGTAACGGTAAATCAGGAAGTAGATTTTGAGACAGCGGAAGAAATCGCACTGGAGTTTAACTTTATCTGCGAGCCGGAGGAGAAGATTGATGTCATCGCGGAACTCTTAAAAGAGGATGAAGAAGATCCGAAGAATCTGGTCCCACGTCCACCGGTTGTCTGTGTTATGGGTCATGTCGATCATGGTAAAACATCCCTGCTGGACGCGATCCGTTCCACACGTGTGACAGACCGCGAGGCCGGTGGTATTACCCAGCATATCGGTGCATCTGTGGTGTCCATCAATGGACAGAAGATCACGTTCCTGGATACTCCTGGTCATGAGGCATTTACCGCAATGCGTATGCGTGGTGCAAATTCTACCGATATTGCAATCCTGGTTGTCGCTGCAGATGATGGTGTTATGCCACAGACCATCGAGGCAATCAACCATGCAAAGGCTGCCGGTGTAGAAATCATCGTTGCTGTCAACAAGATTGATAAGCCGAGTGCAAACATTGAAAAAGTAAAGCAGGAGCTTTCCGAATACGAACTGATTCCGGAAGACTGGGGTGGAAGTACGATTTTCTGTCCGGTTTCTGCACATACTAAGGAAGGTATCGACAATCTTCTGGAAATGATCCTTCTGACTGCAGAAGTGATGGAACTGAAAGCAAATCCAAACCGTAATGCAAGAGGTCTGGTCATTGAGGCACAGCTGGATAAGGGACGTGGTGCGGTAGCAACGGTTCTGGTTCAGAAAGGAACACTTCATGTCGGAGATTCCATTGCCTGTGGAAGCAGCTACGGTAAAGTCCGTGCCATGATCGACGACAAGGGACAGCGCGTGAAGAAGGCAACTCCTTCCACACCGGTAGAGATCCTCGGATTAAACAGTGTACCGGCAGCCGGAGAGACATTTGTTGTCTGCGATTCCGATAAGGAAGCAAAATCATTTGCAGATACTTATATTTCAGAGGAAAAGAACCGCCTGATCGAAGATACCAAGGCAAAGATGTCACTGGATGATCTGTTCTCCCAGATCCAGTCCGGAAATATGAAGGAACTTGATATTATTGTAAAAGCGGATGTACAGGGTTCTGTTGAGGCAGTGAAACAGTCACTTGTGAAACTGTCCAATGAAGAAGTGGTTGTAAAAGTGATCCATGGTGGTGTCGGCGCAATCAACGAATCTGATGTTATTCTTGCTTCCGCATCCAATGCGATCATCATCGGATTTAATGTCCGTCCGGACCCGATTGCAAAAGTTACCGCAGACAATGAGGGTGTAGATATCCGTCTGTACAAGGTTATTTACAATGCGATCGAGGATGTAGAGGCTGCCATGAAGGGTATGCTTGATCCTGTATTTGAGGAGAAAGTTATCGGTCATGCAGAAATCCGTCAGATCTTTAAGGCATCCGGTGTCGGTAATATTGCCGGTTCTTATGTACTTGACGGCGTGATGGAACGTGGATGTAAAGTTCGTATTTCCAGAGAAGGCGAGCAGATCTTCGAAGGAGATTTAGCATCCCTGAAACGTTTCAAGGATGATGTCAAGGAAGTTAAGGCAGGATTTGAGTGTGGTCTTGTATTCGACGGCTTTAATGACATTCAGGAACTTGATCAGGTAGAAGCTTATAAGATGGTAGAAGTACCAAGATAGGATAGAATATGAGAAAAAACAGTATTAAAAATATTCGGATCAATGAGGAAGTGATGCGTGAACTTTCCAATATTATCCGCGGGGAAATCAAAGACCCGCGGATCAATCCGATGACCAGCGTGGTTGCAGTGGAAGTTGCTCCGGATCTGAAAACGGCAAAAGCCTATATCAGTGTGCTGGGGGATGAAAAGTCACAGCAGGATACGATTGCAGGTCTTCGCTCCGCGGAAGGATTTATTCGCAGAAGCCTGGCAAAGTCCGTAAATCTGCGCAACACACCGGAGATCAAATTTGTATTGGATCAGTCGATTGAATATGGAATCCATATGTCAAAAATGATTGATGAAGTGACCAAAGATATAAAGGAGAAACCGGATGAAGAAGCTTGATGAGATTCTTGCAGGGAAAAAATCGGTAGGTCTTGCCGGACATGTACGCCCGGATGGGGATTGTGTGGGCTCCACACTCGGAGTTTACAACTATATCCGGAAATATTATCCGGATGTGGATGTGCGATTGTATCTTGAGCCGATTCCCAATATCTTTAAATTCCTGAATTTTTCATCGGAAATCCGCAGTGACTATGAGGAATCCGTGGTGTTTGATCTGTTTATCGCCATGGACTGCGGAGATGAGAAACGTCTGGGGAATGCTGCACGTTATTTTCAGGAAGCAAAGCATACAGCCTGTATTGACCACCATGTCAGTAACCAGAGTTTTGCAGAGGAAAATTATATTTTCCCGGATGCAAGTTCCACTTGTGAGCTGATCTGTGAACTGTTAGATACGGAGAAGATCACAAAAGAAATCGCGGAATGTCTGTATACCGGAATGGTTACCGATACCGGAGTGTTTCAGTATTCCTGCACGTCTTCCTCCACGATGAATATGGCGGGCATGCTGATGGATAAAGGAATTGATTTCACAAAAATTGTGGATGAAGCTTTTAATCAGAAAACATACAACCAGAATCGTGCCATGGGACAGGCACTGCTTTCCAGCAGACTTCGTCTGGGTGGCAGAGTAGTGACTTCTTTTCTGACGCTCGAAGAGATGCATGCACTCGAAGTTCTTCCGAAACATATGGAAGGAATCGTGGAGCAGATGCGCAATACCAAAGATGTGGAACTTGCAGTATTCCTTTATGAGAATGAGGATCATACGTTTAAAGTAAGTTTTCGTGTAAACGGTGCGTTTGATGCGGCATCGCTTGCGATGCATTTTGGCGGCGGCGGACATGTCAAGGCTGCCGGATGTACCGTGGAAGAACCGGCAGAAGAGGCAATTGAGCGTATTCTTGCCGAGGTTGAGAAGAGATTATAATATGATAAACGGAATTATAAATGTTTATAAAGAGCGGGGCTTTACTTCCTTTGACGTGGTAGCAAAGCTCCGCGGCATTTTACATGAGCGTAAAATCGGACATACCGGAACGCTCGATCCGGAAGCGACCGGAGTACTTCCCATATGCATCGGAAATGCAACAAAGGTATGTGAACTTCTGACGGATAAGGATAAAGTGTATCGTACGGTGATGCATCTTGGCATTACAACCGATACACAGGATATGACCGGAACGGTGAAAGAAGATCGTTCCAGAGAGGCTGCATTGCTGAAAGAACAGACCGTGGAAGCGGCTATTTTGCAGTTCGTTGGAGATTATGAGCAGATTCCGCCAATGTACTCGGCACTCAAAGTCAACGGAAAGAAGTTATGTGATCTGGCCCGCGCCGGAATCGAGGTAGAGCGGAAAGCCCGCACGGTTAAAATTTTTTCCATAGAAATTGAAAAAATCAATCTTCCTTATGTGACGATGCAGGTGCACTGTTCCAAGGGAACTTATATCCGTACGCTGTGTGCGGATATCGGAGAGGTGCTTGGCGTAGGCGCGTGTATGGAATCCCTGGTCCGGACAAGGGTGAGTGTTTTTCCTCTGGAAGAGGCACACACGTTGGCAGAAATTGAAAAGATAAGGGATGAAGGAACGCTGGAAGAACTGATTCTTCCGGTGGACCGCGTGTTTGAGGGAAAGACGAAACTGACGGTTGTACCGGAAGCGTTTCGTTTTCTTCAGAATGGAAACCGTTTAAACGATGGAAATTTTACGGATGTTCCGGAAAAAATTGCGGATGGTGAGCAGGTACTGGTTTATGATCCGATGGGACATTTTTACGCTGTATATCAGTATGAGAGAGAAACAAAGGACTATAAAGTCCGGAAAATGTTTGGTGCATAAATATGATTTGCTGGAATAAGATAGAAGATTTTCATATAGAAGAACCAACGGCATTGTCGCTGGGAAAATTTGACGGAGTACACCGTGGACACGAAGCACTGATTGAACACCTTCTGGAAAAGAAGAAAGAAGGGTTAAAGGCCGTTGTTTTTACGTTTGATATTCCACCGAAAAAACTTACGGAGAATAATAATTACCGTGTCCTTTCGACCAATAAAGAAAAGCAGGAAATTCTCAAAGAGCGTGGAATTGATTACCTGTTGGAATGTCCGTTTACCAAAGAAGTCATGTGCATGGAGCCGGAGGCTTTTGTTGCATGGATTGTAAAAAGTCTGCATGTAAAGAGCATGGTAGTCGGATCGGATTTCCGGTTTGGCCATAACCGGAAAGGGGATCATATTCTGCTGGAAAAATTGTCCGCGACATATGGCTATACCCTTAGGGTGGTAGACAAGATCCAGTATGAGGGACGGGACATCAGCAGTACGTTTGTGCGGGAACAGATCATAAAAGGCAATATGGAAAAGGCAAATGATCTGCTTGGGTATCCGTTTTTTGTAAAGAGTGAAGTGATTCATGGAAGGCAGCTTGGAAGAACGCTCGGAATCCCGACGATCAATATGGAACTTGTGGCCGAAAAACTTCTTCCGCCGAAAGGTGTATATGCAACTGCGGTAGAGATTGGTGGAAAATATTACACAGGTGTGACAAATGTCGGATGCAAACCGACCGTCAATCATTCCAATAAAGTAAATGTGGAGACGCATATACTGGATTTTTCCGGTGATCTGTACGGATATGAACTAAAGGTCAGCTTTTATTCTTTTATACGTCCGGAACAGAGATTCTCGTCTGTAGAGATGTTAAAAGAACAGATGGAAAGAGACATTGAAACGAGCCGCAGTCGTATGATGTCGATAAACGGCGACATGTAAACATATTACATAAATATTACAAAAATATGTTGACATTGTAATTATTTGTTGTTATACTCGTTTTGTTATGAGATTTCATGAGACATGAGGGAGGAATCTGTGAAATGAATCGTATGACAAAAAAGAGAGTTGGAATGGTACTTGCTTTTTCTCTGACACTGACCGGTGCGGCAGCCTATATCGGGATACAGCAGGGAAATACAGATAAAACAGAGGCGGCCGGATCGCTCACAGCCGGTGTTTCCGCATCTTTGAATGCAAGCGAAGTGGAGGCGCTGGATGTGACGGCAGGAGTAACCAGTCAGCTGTATGATAAAACAGATGTTGCGGTGGCTGCGAATGAAAAGCAGATGGTTGCACAGGGAATCGAAGATACGCAGACAAAAGAAGCGGTTTCGGAAAATACCACGGAGGATACCAGCATCTGTGGGTATAAAAATCTTGGAATCGCGCAGGTGCAGGGAAGCCTGAATGTGCGAAAAAAGGCATCCACAGACAGTAAAGTTGTTGGAAAAATGACGGATAAAGATGCCTGTGAGATTGTCTCGGTCAAGGGAGATTGGGCAAAGATCACCTCCGGCAAGGTGGAAGGTTATGTAAAGACAGAGTATCTTCTGACAGGAGATGCGGCAAAAAATGTAGCAAAGAAAGAAATTACAAAAGTTGTTACCGTAAATACCACAACCCTTCGTGTAAGAGAAAAGGCTTCTGAAGATTCTGCAATACTTTCTCTGGTTGGAGAGGGAGAGGATCTTGTTGTGGAAGATACAAAAGACGGCTGGTATAAAGTGGAAGTGGATGATCAGAAGGGATATATTTCCGGAGATTATGTAGAGGTAACAGAAAAACTTCCGACAGCATCGACGGTAAAAGAACTGGAATACGGAGAGGGATACACGGATTCCCGCGTTTCTTTAGTACAGTTTGCATTACAGTTTGTAGGAAACTGTTATGTCTGGGGTGGAACAAGCCTGACAAACGGAATTGATTGTTCCGGATTTACGATGCAGGTATATGCGAGATACGGAGTCGGCCTCCCGCATCATGCGGCAAGTCAGCCGGCATACGGAAAACGAATCAGTGCATCTGAGGCAAAACCGGGAGATCTCTTTTTCTATGGAAGCGGAAGCAACATCAGCCATGTGGGAATTTATATCGGAAACGGTCAGATTGTGCATGCCAGCAATGCACGTACCGGAATTAAAATTTCCAATGCCTATTACCGGACACCAATCTGTGTCATATCGTATTTAAATTAAAAAACTGTTTACAACGATACGGATTTATGATACATTAGATTAGTATGGTTTAACCCATATTCGGTGAATGGACACTCCGACCTTTTGCTGAGTATCGGGTGCAAAAATATTTTAAGGAGGATCATAAAATGATCGCAAAAGAAAAGAAACAGGCAATTATCAATGAGTATGGAAGAACACCAAACGACACTGGTTCACCAGAAGTTCAGGTAGCTGTTCTTACTGCAAGAATTCAGGAGCTTACTGAGCACTTAAAGCAGAATCCAAAGGATCATCATTCCAGAAGAGGTATGCTTAAGATGATCGGTCAGAGACGTGGATTATTATCATACTTAAAGAGCATTGATATTGAAAGATATCGTTCTTTAATTGAGCGTTTAGGACTCAGAAAATAATTGTAAACAAAGAGCGGAGTTTTATATTCCGCTCTTCTTTTTGTTGTATGGCAGAACTTTTTTCCGGGACCACTGAAGAGGACAAAACGCTGTTTTGTATTGTTCAGTAGTTTCGGGGTTTTGACATACCGTATTAAATTTTGAAGGAGAGAATACATGTACAAAAGTTATTCAATGGAACTGGCAGGCAGAACACTGACCGTTGATATCGGAAGAGTATGTGCACAGGCAAATGGTGCCGCATTATTAAAATATGGAGAGACTACCGTATTATCTACGGCTACTGCTTCCGACAAGCCGAGAGATGGCGTTGATTTCTTCCCGCTGAGCGTGGAATTTGAAGAAAAAATGTACTCGGTTGGAAAAATTCCTGGCGGATTTAACAAGCGTGAAGGAAAAGCATCAGAGAACTCTATTCTTACCGCACGTGTCATTGACCGTCCGATGAGACCTCTGTTTCCAAAAGATTACCGCAATGATGTAACCTTAAATAATATGGTTATGTCTGTAGATCCGGAGTGTCGTCCGGAGCTGGTTGCCATGATCGGCGCAGCACTTTCTACTACCATTTCCGATATTCCGTTTGACGGCCCATGTGCCATGACCCAGATGGGAATGAAGAATGGTGAATTTATTGTAAACCCATCCCAGAAAGACTGGGACGAGGGAGATTTAAAGCTTACGGTTGCATCTACAGCAACAAAGGTCATCATGATTGAGGCCGGTGCCAATGAGATTCCGGAAGCAAAGATGATTGAGGCTATTTATAAGTGCCATGATGTCAACCAGACAGTCATTGCATTTATCAATAAGATCCGGGAAGAGGTTGGCAAACCGAAGCATGCGTATACAAGCTGTGCGATTCCGGAAGAAATGTTTGCAGCTATGCGGGAAATCGTCACTCCGGAGCAGATGGAAGAAGCGGTATTTACCGATGAAAAGCAGCAGAGAGAAGAGAATATCCGTGAAATCACAGATAAATTTGCAGAGGCTTTTGCAGAGAACGAGGAGTGGCTTGCTGTTCTTGACGAGGCCGTTTACCAGTATCAGAAGAAGACTGTTCGTAAGATGATCTTAAAGGATCATAAGCGTCCAGACGGACGTGCGATCGATCAGATCCGTCCGCTGGCTGCAGAAGTAGATCTGATCCCTCGTGTACATGGTTCTGCCATGTTTACCCGTGGACAGACACAGATCTGCGATGTTGTTACACTTGCACCGCTTTCGGAAGTACAGAAGATTGACGGACTTGATGAGAACGTGACAACCAAGCGTTATATGCATCAGTACAATTTCCCGTCCTATTCTGTTGGAGAGACAAAGCCAAGCAGAGGTCCGGGACGTCGTGAGATCGGACACGGTGCGCTTGCAGAGCGTGCATTACTTCCGGTTCTTCCTTCTGTGGAGGAGTTCCCGTATGCAATCCGTGCAGTTTCCGAGACATTTGAATCCAATGGATCTACTTCCATGGCATCTACCTGTGCGTCCTGTATGTCACTGATGGCTGCAGGTGTTCCGATTAAAAAGATGGTTGCAGGTATTTCCTGTGGTCTTGTGACCGGAGAGACGGATGATGATTATCTGGTACTGACAGATATCCAGGGACTTGAAGATTTCTTCGGAGATATGGATTTCAAGGTAACCGGTACACATGATGGTATCACTGCAATCCAGATGGATATCAAGATCCATGGCCTGACCCGTCCAATCGTAGAAGAAGCCATTGCCCGTACCCGTGAGGCACGCGTCTACATTATGGATGAAGTTATGAGCAAGGCAATTGCAGAGCCACGAAAAGAAGTAAATCAGTGGGCACCGAAGATTGAACAGATCACCATTGATCCGAATAAAATTGGAGATGTTGTGGGACAGAAGGGTAAGACAATCAATGAGATCATTGCCCGTACAGGCGTCAAGATTGATATTACAGATGATGGTGCGGTTTCTGTCTGTGGAACAGACAAGGAGGCAATCGCAAAGGCCATTGATATGATAAAAATCATCACAACCGATTTTAAGGAAGGACAGATCTTTACCGGTACAGTTGTAAGTATCAAAGAGTTTGGTGCTTTTATCGAGTTTGCACCAGGCAAGGAAGGAATGGTTCACATTTCAAAGATTGCCAAGGAACGCATTGAGCATGTCGAGGATGTACTGACGCTTGGAGATGTTGTGAAAGTTGTCTGTCTTGGAAAGGACAAGATGGGAAGAATCAGTTTTTCCATTAAGGACGTTCCGGCAGACCAGAAATAAAATACCGTACAGAATTAAGATCCATGAAAGATGTACTTCAGGGGCCGCACCATGCGGCCCTTTTTTCATACCATGAAAGAAAAAGGCGATGATTCGAAAAGTTCGGAGTTGAAATATGAATCGTGTCAAACAGCTTGTACATGCAGAGAATGTATATCGTATGGGTTACACGGGGAAAAATATCCGGGTGGTGACACTGGACACAGGCGTTTATCTGCATCCGGATCTGCGGCAGAATGTGGTTGGATTTCTGGATTTTGTGGCAATGAAACGAGCCTGTTATGATGACAATGGACACGGAACACATGTTGGCGGAATTTTGTGTGCGAATGGCAGAATGAAGGGAATGGCACCGCAGGCACAGCTGATTGCGCTGAAAGTCCTCGGGAAGGATGGAGGAGGACAGACGGAGCGGGTGATTCGTGGCCTGCAATGGGTGCTTGCACATCATAAAGAACTGGGAATTCGGATTCTGAATTTTTCCGTAGGATTTCTTCCGGGGGCACTCGACCGTGAGCAGAAGCAGATTATGGAACTTTTAGAACAGCTGTGGGATGATGGCGTGACGGTTGTCACAGCGGCCGGAAATAATGGACCGGGAGCCGGGACAGTCACGGCTCCCGGTATTTCGAGAAAAGTGATTACGGTGGGGGCAAGTGATGACCGGAGTTCTCCGGGGGAAAGGCGTGGTGGCTACAGTGGCAGTGGTCCGACCGGATGCTGTATTATGAAGCCGGAAATTTTAGCACCGGGGACGAATATTGTAAGTCTGGATCATCACGGAGCACTATATTCCAGAAAAAGTGGTACCTCTATGGCAACCCCTGTCGTATGCGGGGCGCTGGCACTTGCATTACAGAAAAATCCAAAGCTGCGGCCGGAAGAACTGAAACTGAAATTATATGAATCGGCGCGGAAAGAAACGGGAATGTCCATGGCGTGGGGCGTTCTTGATGTTGATAATTTGCTGGCATTGGTATAAAATACTCTCTAAAAGCCTGTCGGTGACATTTTATGAGAACCAAAGGAGGAGACAGATGAAACGAATATTAAATAAACTCTTCAGTAAACTTGTCCTTGGAGGATTGATCATTATATTGCAGTTCAGCTGGTTTGTCTATCTGTTGTACAGTGCGACCGTATACAGTTCCATGGTAGATGCATTGTTTAAAATTGCATCCATTGTGCTTGCATTGTTTGTCTCCAGCAGGGATATGCGTTCCACATATAAAACTTCCTGGATTTTTCTGATACTGGCACTTCCTCTGTTCGGAATTCCGGCATACTATCTATTTGGCCGTCCGGGACTGACAAAACGGACCCGTATGAAGATGGACGTGGTCAGCAGCAGGATACGGGCATACAGTTCTCCTTCTGATGATGTGATGTCTGCTTTAAGGGCAGAGGATGATTCTGCCGGACAGCAGGCGCAGTATCTTACCCGTTATGCGGGGTATCCGGTGTACAGGGAGGCGGATACACAGTATTATTGCTGCGGAGAAGAGATGTATCCGCAGTTTCTGGAAGATTTAAAAACAGCAAAATCTTATATCTTTCTGGAGTATTTTATTGCAGAGCCTGGAAAGATGCTGGATGCAATTGTTGAAATTCTGGCACAGAAAGTAAAAGAGGGTGTGGATGTGCGATTTATGTACGATGGAATCGGATGTATCCAGACACTGCCGAATAAATATTATTGTTATCTGCAGGAAAAGGGAATCAAATGTGCCTGTTTCCAGCCATTTCGCCCACTGATGTCAATTATCCAGAATAACCGGGATCACCGGAAGATCACGGTGATTGACGGAAAGGTTGCCTATACCGGGGGAATGAACCTGGCGGATGAGTATATCAATGCCAGAGTGCGTTTTGGGTATTGGAAGGATGCGGCAATCCGTCTGACCGGAGAATGTGTCTGGAGTTTTACAAGCATGTTCTTGGAACTGTGGGATTATATTTTGAAAATAGAAAGTGATTATACATTTTATCGGGCAACTTCCATGGAAAAACACAGGTTGCAGGAAAAAATCCATGCAGATGAAAAAGGATTCGTCCAGCCGTATACCGATTCTCCACTGGATCACGAAGATGTCGGCGAAAATGTATATCTGAATATAATCAGCAGGGCAAAAAAATATCTTTACATCTTTACTCCGTATCTGATCATCGGATCCGAGATGCGTACGGCACTTGTAAATGCGGCAAAATCCGGCGTGGATGTGCGTCTGGTTGTACCGGGAATTCCGGATAAGAAACTGGTGTATTTCCTGACACAGTCGAATTTCCCGTATCTGATCAAAAACGGAGTGAAAATATACACATATACGCCAGGTTTTATCCATGCAAAATGTTTTGTGTCGGATGATGTACAGGCAACCGTGGGAACGGTAAATATGGATTACCGCAGTCTGTGTCTGCATTTTGAATGTGGCGTCTGGATGTATCGTACCCGGGCAGTTTTGCAGGTAAAAGAAGATGCGTTAAAAACATTTGCGGAAAGCCACGAAGTGACCCTGGAGGAATTTCAAAGAAAATCGTTTCTTGTGCGTACATTTATGGGAGCATTGAAATTGTTTGCCCCTCTTCTGTAAAACACTAAATATAGTAAATTGTCCTTGCATTTTCTACAACATAAAGATAAAATATAGATTATGACAGAAAGGACGAGAGGGATGGAACTGACCGTTAAACTCCAGGTATTTGAGGGACCGCTGGATCTGCTTTTGTATCTGCTCGAAAAGAATAAAGTGAATATCTATGATATTCCGATTGTGGAGATCACGGAACAGTATATGGAGTATATCCGGGAAATGAAACGGCAGGATCTGGAGGTGCTCAGTGAGTTTCTGGTTATGGCTGCAACACTGGTCGATATCAAATCACGCATGCTTCTCCCGTCGAATCCGGACAGTGAAGAGGAAGAAGAAGATCCGCGTGCGGAACTGGTACAGCAGCTTCTGGAATACAAGATGTACAAATGTATGGCGTATGAACTAAAAGACCGGCAGATGGATGCCGGTCGTGTTATGTATAAGAAGCCGACGATTCCGGAGGAAGTGCGTGCGTATGAACCGCCGGTTGATATCCACGAACTGATATCGGACATTACGCTTTCACGCCTGCATGAAATTTTTGAGAGCATTATGAAAAAACAGCAGGATAAAATTGATCCTCTGCGGTCAAAATTCGGAAAGATTGAAAAAGAAGAGGTATCGCTGGAAGACAAGATGGAGGATTTGAAAAAATATGCGGCCGGACACAGACATTTCAGTTTCCGGGGACTTTTGACGGCACAGTCATCGAAAGTGGAAGTGATCGTTACGTTTCTTGCGATTCTGGAGCTGATGAAAATGGGAACGATACGGATTTCGCAGGAACATATTTTTGATGATATCCAGATTGATTCGAAAGTTGCAGCATAGATTATCATGTATTGCAGGATGGACGGAAAATATGGAAGAAAAAAAATACAAGGCAATTATAGAAGGAATTCTGTTTTCTATGGGAGAATCCGTAGAACTGGAAAAAATTGCAGGAACTCTTGGACTTGATCAGAAGAAAACAAAGGAACTGATCGATGAAATGAGAAACGAGTGGGAAGAACAGAAACGCGGCGTTACCATCACGGAGCTGGATGGAGCCTACCAGATGTGCACCAGACCCGAAATTTACGAATATCTGATTAAAATTGCAAAGCAGCCCAAACGTCGGGTTTTAACCGATGTTCTTTTGGAGACGCTTTCCATTATTGCATATAAGCAGCCGGTGACAAAGATGGAAATAGAAAAAATACGTGGCGTGTCATCGGATCATGCGGTAAACAAACTGGTGGAATATCATCTGGTGTGTGAACTTGGAAGACTTGATGCACCGGGGCGTCCGTTACTTTTCGGAACAACAGAAGAATTTTTACGCAGTTTCGGCGTACATTCAATCGATGATCTGCCGGTACTCAGTCCGGTACAGGTGGAAGAGTTTAAGCAGGAAGCAGAAGAAGAGATGCATGTGAAACTGGACGTATAAAAGAAGCAGGAATAATCATATACATAGAATAAAAATGTATATGGTTATTTTTTTATGTTTCAAAAAAGAATCTGCACAAAAATAGTAAGTCTGTTGCTGGTAATCGGATGTCTGATGAGCGAACCGGTTTTGGCAGAAAAGCAAAAAGAACCCGAAGCGCAGACACTGTATTCAAAATCCTGCGCCATGGTGGATGGTGACAGTGGGCGCCTTTTGTATGGAAAAGAGGCACAGACAGCACTGCCGAATGCAAGTACCACAAAAATTCTGACCTGTATCGTGGCGATGGAACAATGTAAGCCCGATGAAGTGGTCACATTCAGCGCAAAAGCGGCATCACAGCCGAAGGTACATCTCGGGGCGAAAAAAGGAGAACAGTTCTATATGCAGGATCTGTGGTATGGGCTGATGCTGGAATCCTATAATGACTGTGCATATGCAATCGCAGAACATGTGGCGGGATCTGCGGAAAAATTTGCAGCACTTATGAATGAAAAAGCAAAGAAGATCGGGTGCACCGACAGCCATTTTGTGACACCGAACGGTCTGGATGCAAAGGATGAGCAGGGGGAACACCATACCACAGCATATGATCTGTGCAGGATTATGAGTTATTGCGCATGGAAGTCTCCGGTAAGCAAGCAGTTTCTGGAAGTGACGCAGACCCGGTCACATACATTTCAGAGCCTGGAGGGAACCGGATATGCTGTTTCCAATAAAAATGCCCTGCTGGATATGATGGATCATGTGATTACCGGAAAAACCGGATATACGTCCAAAGCCGGATATTGCTATGTGGCTGCACTTGAAGAAGGGGGGAGACATTATGCAATCGCACTTCTTGCCTGCGGCTGGCCGAACCACAAAAATTATAAGTGGTCCGATGCAAAGACACTGTTTCAATACGGAATGGATGCCTATCATCTGTATCGGGGATCGGAAGCATCCATGGAGCTGCCGGATATAGAGATTGCGCAGGGCTGTCGGAAAGAAACACTCGAGGAATGGGCTACCCATGCCAAACTGCCGGTTTATGTTGATACGGATATCACAAAACTGACGTTTTTGAAAAAAGACGGGGATACCGCTGAAATAAAGAAAGTATGGTCTGATCCGATAAGCCTTCCGGTCAAAAAAGGGCAGACGCTTGGACGTGTTTCCTACTGTATGAACGGCAGGGAAATTTACTCCGGAAAAATCAAAGCAGAGGTTTCCGTAAAAAAATGGTCTCCTGAAAAGTTTTTTCAAATTATGTGGAAAGAGGCACTGTTGGACAAATAGGAAATTAGTCACAAAGAATTAGTGAAAAAATTAACAAATTATGTTGAAAAGAAGTGGGAAATGAGATACAATACAAACTAGCGGAAATTTTTATTTTTTATAGATGGAGGGCATAAAATGAGTAGTAACAATGAAAACTTGGCAATTCAGCGTATTGCTAAGTTGGTCGATGAGAACAGTTTTATGGAAATCGGTTCTCTCGTAACAGCACGTAGCACAGATTTTAATCTTACCGCTGCAAAGACCCCTTCAGATGGCGTTGTAATCGGTCATGGACTGATCGACGGCAATCTGGTATTTATTTACAGCCAGGATGCATCCGTATTAAACGGTACCATCGGAGAGATGCACGCAAAGAAGATTGCGTCTGTGTATGACATGGCAATGAAGATGGGAGCTCCTGTCATCGGTCTGATTGACTGTGGCGGTATTCGTCTTCAGGAGTCGGTTGATGCATTGGATGGGTTTGGAACTATTTATGCGAAGGAAGTAGCAGCTTCCGGTCTTGTACCTCAGATTTGTGGTGTATTTGGCAATTGTGGCGGCGGCCTTTCCGTTGTCCCGGCACTTTGCGATTTCGCGTTCATTGAAGAGAAGAAAGGACGCATGTTTGTAAATGCTCCGGATGCAATCGAAGGCAATAACACAGAAAAATGTGATACAGCCAGCGCAGCATTCCAGAGTGAAAATAATGGATGTGTAGATTTCGTTGGTTCAGAAGATGAGATCATGGAACAGATCCGTCAGCTGGTATGTATGCTTCCAAGCAACAATGAGGGAGACGTCTATACAGATGACTGTGAAGATGATTTGAATCGTGCCTGCGAGAGTATGGAGAATATGAAGGGAGATCCGAGATATCTGTTATCCCAGATCTCAGATTACAACACATTCTTCGAGACAAAGGCAGATTATGCCAGGAATATGGTAACCGGACTGATCAAGTTAAACGGAATGACAGTCGGTGCTGTGGCAAACTGCAGCGAAGTATATGATGCAGAAGGCAAGAAAGCAGAGAGCTTTGACAAGTCCCTGACCGCGCAGGGATGCAACAAGGCAGCTGAATTTGTTCAGTTCTGTGATGCATTCTCAATCCCGGTACTTACCATTACAAATGTGAATGGATTGAAAAACTGCATGTGCTCTGAGAAGAAACTTGCAAAGGCACTTGCGAGAATGACTTACGCATTTTCCAATGCAACCTGTGCAAAGGTAAACCTGATCACAGGAGAGGCTTACGGAAGTGCTTATGTATTTATGAATTCCAAGTCTGTCGGAGCAGATCTTGTATACGCATGGAGCGGAGCAAAGATCGGTGCGATGGATTCTACTCTGGCTGCAAAGATTATGTATCCGGAAGCTGGTGCAGATGAGATCAAGCAGAAAGCTGCTGATTATGAAAAACTTCAGGATTCTGCCGCATCTGCTGCTGCAAGAGGATATGTGGATCGTCTGATTGATCCGGCAGATACCAGAAAATACCTTGTAGCTGCTTTTGAAATGCTTTATACAAAGTATGTAAGCGAGCCAGAAAAGAAACACGGTACCAAGTAGAAAGGTGAAGTTTTATGAAAAAGAGAATTGCTTTTGCACTTTGCATGATCCTGATGGTTCTGATGCTTGGTGCATGTGGAACAGACCCGACTACCGTGGATTACAATGGAAAGTCCTATTCAGATCTTCAGTCTGAAATGGATACCAATGCGGGCATGGTACAGAGTCTGGCTCAGTTGTTCAAAGAAAACAAACTGACAGCAGATACTCTTCCGGACGATGTAAAGGATCAGCTTACTTCAAGCTACGGTGTCACAGAGGCACAGATTGAGGCAGCTGCAAAGTGGCAGGATACTTTGGATGAGTTTGGTAAAATGAAAAAGATCGAAGACGATACTTTTAAGGTTACCAAATCCGGTAAGACACTTACCACAGATATGACCATCAAGTTCGCGAAGAAAGATGTGAATTTCGAAGTAGTATATGATTACTATTCCATGGATGTTACCGGCATTTCGGTAGATCCGATTTATACACTCGGTGAGAAAATGGAAAAGGCAGGACTGAATACTGTAATTTCTATGGCAGTTGTATTTGCTGTATTGATTCTGATCAGTCTTCTTATTTCCTGCTTTAAGATCTTCCCTTATCTGGAGAAAAAGAAAGCTGCCAAAGCAGCCGGACAGGCTCCACAGCAGGAAGAGACACCAGCCGCAGCACCGGCACCTGCCCCTGTTGCAGCACAGACAGATGATACTGAACTTATCGCAGTTATTGCAGCTGCAATCGCTGCAAGTACCGGAACTTCTACCAGTGATTTCGTAGTTCGTTCCATCAATCGTAGATAGGATAGAAAGAAAATTTAGGAGGAACATATTCATGAAGAATTATACAATTACCGTAAATGGTAACGTTTATGATGTTACAGTAGAAGAGACCGGAAGCACATCCGGCGCAGCAGCACCGAGACGTACAGCTGCAAAGCCAGCTGCAGCACCAGCAGCACCAGCTGCTTCAGCAGGAGCCGGAAGCATTAAGATTGAAGCAGGAGCTGCCGGAAAGGTATTCAAGATTGAGAAGAAAGTCGGCGATGCTGTAAAGAAGGGAGATGCCGTCCTGGTTCTTGAGATCATGAAGATGGAGACACCAGTCGTTGCTCCGGAAGACGGAACTGTTGCAAGTATCGATGTAGCAGTTGGTGATGCCGTAGAATCTGGTGCATTACTCGCTACATTAAACTAATCCAAGGAGGAAAACACTGTGAGTTATGTAGGTGAAACATTATCGAACCTCCTGCATCAGACAGCCTTTTTCAATCTGACCTGGGGAAATTATGTTATGATTTTAGTGGCATTTATTTTCCTGTATCTTGCGATTAAGAAAGGTTTTGAGCCATTACTGTTAGTTCCGATTGCATTTGGTATGCTTCTGGTAAATATTTACCCGGATATCATCGCAAGCCCGGAACAGACCAGCAACGGCGTGGGCGGTTTACTTTATTACTTTTACACATTGGATGAGTGGTCTATTTTACCATCTCTGATCTTTATGGGTGTAGGTGCAATGACAGACTTTGGTCCGCTGATTGCAAACCCGGTCAGTTTCCTTATGGGAGCTGCCGCACAGTTTGGTATCTTCAGCGCATACTTCCTTGCAATTATACTTGGATTTAATGACAAGGCTGCCGCTGCCGTATCTATCATCGGTGGAGCGGATGGACCTACTTCCATTTTCCTGGCTGGTAAGTTGGGACAGACCGGTCTGATGGGACCGATCGCCGTGGCTGCATATTCCTATATGGCACTTGTGCCGATCATTCAGCCACCTATCATGAAGTTATTTACAACAAAGAAGGAACGTGCGATCAAGATGCAGAACCTTCGTCCGGTCAGCAAGCTGGAGAAGATCCTCTTTCCAATCGTTGTTACCGTTGTTGTCTGCGTACTGCTTCCTACCACAGCACCACTTGTTGGTATGCTGATGCTTGGAAACCTCTTCCGTGAGTCTGGCGTTGTTCGTCAGCTGCAGGAGACTGCAAGTAACGCACTTATGTACATTGTCGTTATCTTACTGGGTACCTCTGTTGGTGCAACTACCAGTGCAGAAGCTTTCTTAAATGCAAGCACCTTAAAGATCGTTGTATTAGGTCTTGTTGCATTTATGGTTGGTACTGCTGCCGGAGTTTTATTTGGTAAGTTATTATGCTGGATTACCAAGGGCAAGATTAACCCTCTGATTGGTTCTGCCGGTGTATCTGCCGTGCCTATGGCAGCCCGTGTATCCCAGAAGGTTGGTGCAGAGGAGGACCCTACAAACTTCCTGCTCATGCATGCAATGGGACCAAACGTTGCCGGTGTTATCGGTACTGCGGTAGCTGCGGGATGTTTCATGGCTATATTTGGAATTTAATAAGGAGGAAAAGTCATGTCAGAAGTGGTAAAAAAACCATTAAAAATAACAGAAACTGTTTTGCGTGATGCCCATCAGTCACTGATCGCTACACGTATGACAACAGAGCAGATGCTTCCGATTATCCCAAAGATGGATAAGGTTGGATTCAATGCTGTAGAGTGCTGGGGTGGTGCGACATTCGATGCCTGCCTGAGATTCTTAAAAGAGGACCCATGGGATCGTCTTCGTAAATTAAGAGACGGATTTAAAAATACAAAACTGCAGATGCTGTTCCGTGGACAGAATATCTTAGGATATCGTCCGTATGCAGATGATGTGGTAGAGTATTTTGTACAGAAGTCAATTGCAAACGGAATTGACATCATCCGTATTTTTGACTGCTTAAATGATATCCGTAACCTGCAGACAGCAGTTACTGCATGTAACAAGGAAAAAGGTCATGCACAGGTAGCTCTTTCTTACACCCTTGGAGATGCTTATACTCTGGATTACTGGATGGAGATGGCAAAGCGTGTAGAGGATATGGGAGCTGATTCTCTCTGTATCAAGGATATGGCCGGTCTTTTAGTTCCTGCTAAGGCTACAGAACTTGTACAGGCACTGAAGGATTCTACCTCTCTTCCGGTAGAACTTCATACACATTATACTTCCGGTGTAGCTTCCATGACATATATGAAGGCAGTAGAGGCTGGTGTAGATATCATTGATACTGCAATGTCTCCATTTGCTCTTGGAACCAGCCAGCCTGCAACAGAGGTTATGGTAGAGGCTTTCAAGGACACACCATACGATACCGGTCTTGATCTGAATCTGTTAAGTGAGATCGCAGATTACTTCCGTCCGTTACGTGAAGAGGCACTTGCAAGCGGTCTGATGAACCCGAAGGTACTTGGTGTAAACATCAACACTCTTCGTTATCAGGTACCGGGTGGTATGCTTTCCAACCTGATTTCCCAGCTCAAGGAGCAGGGAAAAGAGGACAAGTACGAGGAAGTGCTTGCAGAGGTTCCGCGTGTGCGTAAAGACCTTGGTGAGCCACCGCTTGTTACTCCGTCTTCCCAGATCGTTGGTACACAGGCTGTATTTAACGTATTGATGGGAGAGCGTTATAAAGTCGCAACAAAGGAGACAAAGGATATTCTTCTTGGTAAGTACGGCCAGACCGTTAAACCATTCAATCCGGAAGTTGTTGACAAGGTTCTCGGAGATGATAAAAAGAATGCAATCACCTGTCGTCCGGCAGATCTTCTTGAGCCGGAGCTTGATAAGATTGAAGCTGAGATGAAACAGTACAAGCAGCAGGATGAGGATGTATTATCCTATGCATTGTTCCCACAGGTTGCTACTGATTTCTTCAAATACCGTGAGGCACAGCAGACTGGCGTAGACGCAAAGACTGCTGATACAAAGAACGGAGCATATCCGGTATAGTCATATCCGGTTTCTACGAAAAAGACGCATCAGATCTGGTGCGTCTTTTTTTGATGGGAAAATTCTTTTTGCATGAAATCTTGCATTTTCCGGTTAAAGTGATAAAATCAAAAGTGCTGTTTGTGGCACAGCTTTTATGGGATAAAGAGGAGAATATGATGTCAAATACCAATGATCTGTTAAACCGGATTAATAATTGTTACAGTTCGATGAGCAAGGGACAGAAAATGCTTGCAACTTACATTACAGATAATTATGATAAAGCGGTATTTTTAACGGCCGCAAAGATGGGGGAGACGGTTGGTGTCAGTGAGTCGACCGTTGTACGTTTCGCAACATATCTTGGATATAAAGGATATCCGGAATTTCAGCGTGCCTTAGAAGAACTGGTGCGCAATAAATTAAACTCCGTACAGCGCATGGAGGTAACCTACGGAAGAATCAGTCAGTCGAAGATTTTAGAGACAGTTTTATCGGCAGACGCGGACAAGATTAAAACGACACTGGAAAAAATTGATCACAGTGCGTTTGAGGTGGCCGTCTCGACAATCCTTGAGGCAAAAAATATTTATATTGTCGGGATCAGAAGCTGTGCGCCGCTTGCAAGTTTTCTCGGATTTTATCTGAATCTGATGTTTGATAATGTGCGTCTGCTTACGACAAACAGTTCGAGTGAACTGTTTGAACAGATGGTAAGAATCGGGGAAAATGACGTTATTATCGGAATCAGTTTTCCACGATATTCCATGCGGACATTAAAGGCATTGGAATTTGCAAATAACCGGAGTGCAAAAGTAATTACAATTACTGACAGCATACATTCACCGATGAATCTGTATTCTTCCTGCAATCTCATTGCGGACAGTGACATGGCATCCATTGTGGATTCCCTTGTCGCACCGCTTTCCGTTATCAATGCGCTGGTAGTGGCTCTGTGCATGAAGAAACAGAAAGAAGTGGCGGGAACACTGACGATGTTAGAAGACATCTGGGATGAGTATCAGGTATATGAAAACGATGAGATCAATTATATTGATGATTCGATTAAGGTACATTATGCAAAATTAGGGGATATCGATAATGAGTAAAGTAATCGTGATCGGTGGAGGACCGGCGGGAATGATGGCTGCGTATGCGGCAGCGGAGAGCGGACATGCAGTGACGCTTTTAGAACAGAATGAAAAACTCGGGAAAAAGCTGTTTATTACGGGAAAAGGGCGCTGCAATCTGACGAATGCCAGTGATATGGAACAGCTGTTTGCCAATGTAGTCAGCAACCGTAAATTTTTATACAGTGCTTTTTACTCCTATGACAATGAGCAGGTGATTTCTTTTTTTGAGAGTCATGGAATGCCTACAAAAACAGAGCGTGGGAACCGGGTATTTCCCGTGTCGGATCATTCTTCCGATGTGATTGCGGCGTTATCCACCGCATTGCGGGGGCAGCATGTGGAAGTTTTCCTGCATACAAAAGTAAAGCGTCTGCTGCTTGAAAAGAGGGATGAAGAAAAGCGTGTTACCGGTGTTGAGCTGGCTGATCATACAAAAATGCATGCGGACGCAGTGATTGTTGCAACCGGAGGAATTTCCTATCCTTCAACAGGGGCAACGGGGGACGGTTACCGCATGGCAGAAGAGAGCGGACATAAGATGGTATCGCCGACTCCGGCACTGGTTCCGATGGAAATGAAAGAACCGTGGGTCAGGGATCTGCAGGGCCTTTCGCTGCGTAATGTCCGTATGTCGGTTACCCGGGGAAAGAAAAAACTGTATGAGGATTTTGGAGAGATGCTTTTTACGCATTTCGGCGTCAGCGGTCCGCTGGTATTGTCGGCAAGCGGATGTATCCCGGCAAAAGCATTTGACCAGGAGCTTTCCATGACGATTGATCTGAAACCGGCACTGGATGTGGAACAGCTTGATCACCGGATCTTAAGGGAATTTGATGAAATGAAAAATAAGCAGTTTAAAAATTCTCTGGGGCATTTGCTCCCGGCAAAAATGATACCCGTTATGATTGCGTTATCAGGCATTGATCCGGATACAAAGGTGAATGAAATATCCAGGGAACAGAGACAGAATCTGTTACATCTGTTTAAAAATATGCCGCTTACAATTACAGGGCTTCGCGATTTTAAAGAGGCAATTATAACAAAGGGCGGTGTTTCCGTGAAAGATATCAATCCTTCCACGATGGAGTCAAAACTTGTGCAGGGGCTGTATTTCTGCGGCGAGGTGCTGGATCTGGATGCACTTACCGGTGGCTATAATCTTCAGATTGCCTGGTCCACCGGACACCTGGCGGGAATATCCGTTTTGTAATTTCAAAGATAAATAATTTATTTCAAAGGAGAATAGAAAATGGCATTTAATATTGCAATTGATGGACCGGCAGGAGCCGGAAAAAGTACAATCGCCAAAAAACTTGCGGCGGATCTGGGGTATGTGTATGTGGATACCGGTGCAATGTACCGCGCGATGGCATATTATTTTTTACAGAATCATATCGATGCTTCCGATGAGCAGGCGATTGCGGCTGCCTGCCCGAAGGTAGACGTGACCATTCAGTATACGGGCGGAGAACAGCAGGTGATCTTAAACAAAGAGAACGTAAACGGCGTTATCCGGAAAGAGGAAGTCGGCAACATGGCCAGCGCGACCAGTGTTTATCCAGTGGTTCGTACAAAACTGGTAGAATTGCAGAGACAGCTTGCCGCAAAGGAAAATGTGATTATGGATGGAAGAGATATCGGTACGGTTGTCCTTCCGGATGCCAATGTGAAAATTTATCTCACTGCAAGCTCGAAAGTGCGGGCAAAGCGCCGCTTTGATGAGCTGACAGCAAAAGGTGTATCCTGTGATATGGATGCGATAGAAAAAGATATTATTGAGCGCGATTACCGGGATATGCACCGGGAAACTTCCCCGTTAAAACAGGCGGAGGATGCTGTCCTTTTAGACTCATCGGATCTGGATATTGACGGCGTTGTTGAAGAAATGAAAAAAATAATCAAGAAGGCGGAATAGACAAAAATGAAGCTGACGATTGCAAAAAGTGCCGGGTATTGCTTCGGCGTGAAACGGGCAGTAAATATGGTATATCAGGAAGCAGAAGAGGCAAAAGTTCCGGTATACACGTATGGGCCGATCATTCACAATGAAGAAGTAGTCAGAGACCTTAAACAGCGTGGAGTTCATGTGGTCAGGGAGCTCAAAGAACTTGAGAATCTTCCAAAAGGAAAGATTATCATCCGTTCACACGGTATCAGCCGCAGAGAACATGAAGCAATGAAGGCATGCGGATTTGAAGTGCTGGATGCAACCTGTCCGTTTGTCCTGAAAATTCACCGGCTTGTGGAGAAGTACAGCAAAGAAGGGTACCGGATTGTGATTGCCGGAAACGAACATCACCCGGAAGTGGAAGGAATTCTCGGATGGGTGGAAGGACAGCCTGCCTATACGGTCACAAGTCAGGAAGATATTGAAAAATTACCGTTAAAAGAGGGAGAAAAAGTCTGTCTGGTGGCACAGACGACATTTAACTACAATAAATTTCAAGAATTAGTTGAAATTATAAAGAAAAAAGGTTATGATATAAGTGTTTTAGATACAATCTGCAATGCAACGGAGGAAAGACAGACGGAAGCACGCAAAATTGCTGCAGAGTCGGATCTCATGATTGTCATTGGTGACAAGCATAGCTCCAATACGCAAAAATTGTATGAAATATCTAAAAAGGAATGTGCAAATACTTACTATATACAAACGAGTAAAGATATGGATTATCATCAGATACGATCCATCAATAACGTAGGTATTACCGCAGGGGCTTCAACCCCAAACAATATCATCGAGGAGGTTTCAAAGAATGTCAGAAATGAGCTTTGAACAAATGTTGGAAGAATCTTTAAAAACAATAAGAAATGGAGAAGTGGTAGAGGGTACCGTTATTGATGTTAAGCCAGATGAAATCATCCTGAATATCGGCTACAAATCAGATGGAATCATTACACGTAATGAATATACAAACGAGCCAAATGTAGACCTTACTACAGTCGTAAAAGCCGGCGATACCTTAGAAGCCAAAGTTGTAAAAGTAAACGATGGTGAGGGACAGGTTCTCCTTTCTTACAAGCGTCTCGCAGCAGAGAAGGGAAACAAGAGATTAGAGGAAGCATTCGAAAATCAGGAAATTTTAAAGGCAAAAGTCAGCCAGGTACTTACCGGTGGTGTATGTGTCAATGTAGATGAGACAAGAGTATTTATCCCGGCAAGCCTTGTATCTGACACATATGAGAAAGACTTAAGCAAGTTCAAGGATCAGGAAATCGAGTTTGTTATCACAGAGTTTGATCCTAGAAAGAGAAGAATCATTGGTAACCGCAAGACTTTATTACTTGCAAAGAAGGCAGAGCTTCAGAAAGAACTGTTTGCAAAGATCAAAGTCGGCGATGTAATCGAAGGAACTGTAAAGAATGTTACAGATTTCGGTGCATTCATCGACCTGGGCGGAGTAGACGGATTACTTCATATCTCAGAGATGTCATGGGGCAGAGTTGAGAATCCTAAGAAAGTATTTACTGTTGGACAGAAAGTTCGCGTATTTATCAAGAATATTACAGATACCAAGATTGCACTCAGCATGAAATTTGAGGATGAGAATCCTTGGAATGGTGCTGCAGAGAAGTATGCCGTTGGCAACGTGGTAAAAGGAAAAGTTGCACGTATGACAGATTTCGGTGCATTCGTAGAGCTTGCTCCTGGTGTTGATGCATTACTTCACGTATCACAGATCTCCCAGGAACACGTAGAGAAGCCTTCTGATGTATTAAAGATTGGTCAGGAAGTTGAAGCAAAGATCGTAGACTTCAACGAAGAAGAAAAGAAGATCAGCTTAAGCATTAAGGCTCTTGCAGCTCCGGCTGAAGATGCTGAGACAGAGGAATAATTCACTGTAAATTTTCATAGGTAAGAAGTTGCCTTCGGGCAGCTTCTTATTGTTTATAGGGGGTAAAAGTCTATGTTTGACAATTATGAAAAATTCAAAAAAGACGTCTATGCTCTGACAAAAATCGATCTGAATTATTACAAAGAAAAACAGATGCGCAGACGAATTGATACGATTGCGACAAAGCATGGCTGCAGCAATTATGATGAGTATATTCGTGTGCTGAAGACAGACAAGGACAAATTTGAGGCATTTGTCAATTTTCTTACAATCAATGTCTCTGAGTTTTACCGTAATCCGGATCAGTGGAAGCTGATGGATGAGAATGTTATTCCGAAACTTATCAAACAGCATGGAAAAAATCTGCATGTGTGGAGTGCAGCCTGTTCGACAGGAGATGAACCGTATTCTCTTGTCATGGCATTATCCAAACATATTCCGCTTTCCAACATTCATATTACGGCAACCGATCTGGACAAGCAGGTTCTTCAGAAAGCGCAGGTTGGTCTGTACAATGAAAAGAGCATTGCAAATGTGCCGCCGGAATTTAAATGCAAGTATTTTAAACAGATCGGAAAATCATTTCAGATTTCGGATGAAATCAAGCGTTGCGTGACGTTTAAAGAACACAATCTGTTAAAAGATCCGTATCCAAGGGATTTTGATATGATTCTCTGCAGAAATGTGGTTATCTATTTTACAGATGATGCGAAAGATATGATTTATCAAAAATTCCATCAGTCACTGAAGAGTCATGGGGTTTTATTTATCGGAAGTACAGAACAGATTACCAATTATAAAGAACTTGGATTTGACAGACTCAGCAGTTTTTATTTTGAAAAGAATGTTTAAACCAATAAAAATGCATGTTTTTATGCCTGAAACATAAGAACATGCATTTTTGCAGTCTTAAATTATTATTTTTTTCCCATCATATTTTTTAAGATGTGATCAATATAGCGGCGCAACATGATATCAGAGGTACAAAAATCATCCGTCATCTCAAAATAACTGATTTTATCCTTATACTCTTTGCGGAACTCCGGTTGCATAACATTGTTGTATTGCGGAAGAAATTTGCCGGATTTGCGCGTATAACAGTTACTTGCTTTGGCATTTTCCCGGTATTCTTTGTCTACAAATGAGGCAACACTTTTGTGTATTGCCATATCTTCTTTTTTCAGATAATAGTAATCCCTGTAATTGGAATAAAAATAATGCAGTTCACCTTCGTAGACCGGAATACGAAGAGAAGTGCGGTTTTTTCCGATCATCAGATAAAAACAATCCTGTTTACAGGAAAGTTGGCGCGGAACGGGATAGTCGTTTTGCATGGTGATGATCCATTCCTCCCCTTCGGTTCCGTCATATGCGTGGTAATGGTCGATCCGGTGGGAGAGGATGGTGTACTGACCGTTTAATACTTCCAGATAAGATAAAACAGAGAGCAGATCAATCATGTGCAGAACATCTTCGTAATTATGAATACGAAGAAGATGCATCGTTTCTTCTGTCGGATGTTTCACATGCGTGAAATATACATGGATCAGATCCCCTCCCGTCTTTTCGTCTTTTCTTTTAAGACCCAGAAAGGATTCTATGGTTTTTTGCTTATAGTTTTCCAGTTTCAATAAAAATTTGATCGAAGAAACCGATTTAAATATATCCAGGTATTCAAAATCCCGAAAATGTTCCGGAATCTTATAATGGTCTGCTTTTGCCTTCAGGTAAGGAATGTCGAATCCCACACCGTTAAACGTAATGATGGTGGTATATGGTGACAGCATCTGAAAAAATGCGGCGAGGATTTCAGCTTCTTCTTCCGGTTTTTCAGCAAAAAACTGGTCAATATAGATCCGGTTGCTTTTGCGTCTGGCACATCCAATCATATAGAGTGTGGAATTTGCAGGTGAAAACCCGGTAGTTTCTATGTCAAAAAATATAGAGTGTTCATCAAAAAGCTGGTCGGTGAGAGCGTCCTGACAGAGATCGGGGATTTCTTCATGAAACGTTTTCATAAATTCTCCTTTATATAACGTTTGGATTTTGTCTGTGTGTCTGGATTATACCATAAATCTCATTTTTCGTCATGTTTCTTTGTATTAAAAAGAATACAAAATATTCAGAAAAAATTAAAAATTTTACTACATACATGGTTAAAAAGTGCTATAATTTAATTTGAATTATGTTATAAACTATATGGTTTAGACAAAAAAATAAGGAAAGAGGGCACAAGGATGGGTTTGAAAACATTTATAGGCGGCGTACATCCCTATGAAGGCAAAGAACTTGCCAAGGATGCGCCAATCAAAGAAGTTCTACCCAAAGGAGAACTGGTTTTTCCATTGTCACAGCATATTGGTGCACCAGCCACTCCAATTGTCGCTGTAGGGGATAGCGTAAAGAAAGGGCAGAAGATTGCAGAAGCCGGCGGCTTTGTATCTTCTCCGATTTATTCTTCGGTATCCGGTACAGTGAAGAAAATTGAACCACGGCGTGTGGCAGTCGGTGATATGGTGAATTCCATTGTAATCGAGAGTGACGATCAGTTTACGGAGTGTGAGTATTCACCGGTGGATGATGTGACATCCTTATCCAGGGAGAAAATCATTGATCGAATTAAGGAGGCCGGTGTGGTTGGTATGGGAGGCGCAGGTTTCCCGACACATGTAAAACTGTCTCCGAAAGAGCCGGAAAAAATCGAGTATATTATTGCAAACTGCGCAGAATGCGAGCCATATCTGACTGCAGATTACCGCAGAATGATCGAAAATCCGGAAGATCTGGTTGCAGGTATGAAGATCATACTGCAGCTGTTTGACCATGCAAAAGGTGTGTTTGGCGTCGAAAATAACAAACCGGATGCAATTGCAAAACTGAAGGAACTGATTAAGGATGAGCCCCGGATGGAGGTCTGTGAATTGCTGACAAAGTATCCGCAGGGCGGAGAGCGTCAGCTGATCTACGCAGTGACCGGACGCGAAATCAATTCCAAAATGCTTCCTGCAGATGCAGGCTGTATCGTGGACAACGTAGAAACCATGATTGCAATCAAGCATGCAGTAAAAGATGGAGTTCCTGTGATGAAGCGAATTGCTACAATCACCGGAGACGCAATTACCACCCCGTCAAACTTTTTGTACAGTATGGGTACACCATACGAGCAGCTGGTGGAAGCTGCCGGAGGATTTAAAGTACAGCCGGAGAAACTGGTATCCGGCGGTCCTATGATGGGATTTGCCATTTTTGGACTGGATGTTCCTACCACAAAGACGACTTCTTCTCTGTTATGTCTTGGAAAAGATGAGGTGGCAGAGTTTGAACCGCTCGCATGCATCAGCTGTGGCCGGTGTGTGGAAGCGTGTCCGGAAAAACTGATTCCAAGCAGGCTTGCAAAGTTCAGTGAGCACGGACAAAAGGATGAGTTTGAACGCTGGCATGGATTAGAGTGCATCGAGTGCGGAAGCTGCAGTTATGTATGTCCTTCCCGCAGACAGGTGGCACAGTCCGTCAAGACAATGAAGAAACTCGTATTAGCAGATAAGAGAAAGAAAAAATAAGAGAAAGAGGTGGATTGTTGTGAGTGAGAAATATCAGGTTTCGTCTTCACCACATGTGCGTGCCAAGGACTCCACAAGCAGAGTTATGCTGTATGTGATCATCGCGTTGCTGCCGGCAACCCTGTTTGGTATCTGGAATTTTGGAATGCATGCATTACTTTTGATTTTAGTTACCATCGCAAGCTGTCTGGCTTCCGAATGGATTTTTGATAAGATCGTACATAAAAAAAACAGCCTGCCGGATCTGAGTGCGGTTGTCACCGGACTTCTTCTGGCACTGAACCTGCCGGCAGGACTTCCATGGTGGGAGGCTGTGATTGGCAGTGTATTTGCCATTGTCATTGTAAAGATGATGTTTGGCGGACTGGGACAAAACTTCATGAACCCGGCACTGGGTGGAAGATGTTTTCTGCTGATTGCTTTTGCCGCAGACATGACAAATTTCAAGAGTTCTAAGTTTGAGGCATATTCCGGGGCAACACCGCTTGCCATGATCAGAAATGAAGGACTTTCTTCCGTCAATGTCATGGATATGCTGACAGGAAAGATTCCGGGAACCATCGGTGAGACATCCGTGATCGCAATCCTGATTGGTGCGATGATCCTGATTCTTCTGGGCGTTATCACATTACGGATTCCGGCTGCTTACCTGATTACATTTGCGGTATTTATGCTGATCTTTGGCAAGGAACCGATGAATGCCAATTATCTGGTTGCAGAACTGTGCGGTGGTGGTCTGATGCTTGGTGCATTCTTTATGGCAACCGATTATGTGACTTCACCGATTACACCGGCCGGTCAGATTATTTACGGTATCTGCTGTGGTCTGTTAACCGGTATTTTCCGCTGTTTCGGAGCAAATGCAGAGGGTGTTTCTTTTGCAATCATCCTGAGCAATATTTTAGTACCGATTATTGAGAAGTTTACAATTCCGAGAGCTTTTGGACTGGCAAAGGAGGCAAAGAAGAATGAATAAACAGATTATACATGACGCTTTGGTTTTGACAGCCTTTACCCTTGTGATCGGCGTGATTTTAGGAGCTGTATATGGAATTACAAAGACTCCGATTGACAAAGCCAACGAGCAGACCAAAAAAGAAGCGTATCAGGCAGTGTTTGCAGATGCCTCTGGGTTCAACCAGCAGGAGTATGATGCGGATGCCGCAGACAAAATGGTTGCAGATGCAGGATATGACGATACGATTGACGATGTCGAGCAGGCCATAGATAAAGATGGCAATGCACTGGGATATGTCATTACCGTTACCGCAAAAGACGGAAGCCAGGGAAGTATTACATTTTCCGTTGGTATCAAGAATGATGGAACCGTTAACGGGTATTCGATTACCGATATTTCCGAGACGCCGGGACTTGGTATGAAAGCAGAAGAGGAAGATTTCTACAGCCAGTTTGAAAACAAAACGGTAGACAAGTTTACGGTTGTAAAACAAAAACCGGCATCGGATGATCAGATTGAGGCAATTACCGGATCTACCATTACTTCAAAGGCAATGGCAAATGGTTGTAATGCTGCCATCTATTACTTCCAGAATGCGTTAGGAGGTGCTCAGTAATGAACAAGTATGTAGAACGTTTGTACAATGGTGTGATCAAAGAGAATCCTACCTTTGTCCTGATGCTTGGTATGTGTCCGACACTTGCGGTTACATCTTCAGCGATCAACGGACTTGGTATGGGACTCTCTACCCTTGTGGTACTGGTATTTTCCAACCTTTTGATTTCACTGTTCCGTAAGGTGATCCCAAACGGCGTGCGTATGCCGGCTTATATCGTGATTGTGGCATCACTTGTTACGGTCGTACAGTTTCTGATGCAGGCATATCTTCCAAGCCTTTCTAAGGCCCTTGGTGTGTATATTCCGCTGATCGTTGTAAACTGTATCATTCTTGGCCGTGCAGAAAGCTATGCATCCAAGAATGGTCCAATCGAATCAATTTTTGATGGAATTGGTATGGGACTTGGATTTACCATGGGTCTGACTATCATCGGACTGATCCGTGAGATCCTTGGTGCCGGAACCTTTTTCGGACTTCCGTTCCTTTCTGCAATCAAAGGATTTACTCCGATCACGATTTTCATCATGGCACCGGGAGCATTCCTTGTACTGGCATTCCTTGTAGCCGGAATGAATATCATCCGTAAAAAGATGGAAGCAAAGGGCAAACCGCTTGCAGAGCCGGCAGGATGTTTATCCGGAGACTGTGCACACTGTGGTCAGTCCGCACTTTGTACAGGAAAGAGTGCAGGAGCTTCTGATCAGGAACAGGCATAAGGAGGGAGAGAGACGATGAGTACATTAGCTGAACTGGTTTTGATCGCGGTAGGTTCTGCGATCGTAAACAACGTAGTATTGAGTCAGTTCCTTGGTATCTGTCCGTTCCTTGGTGTATCCAAGAAAACAGAGACAGCTGCTGGTATGGGAGGCGCCGTAATTTTCGTTATTACGATCTCTTCTTTCATTACCGGACTGATCTATAAATTTATTCTGGCCAATCCGTTTCTCGTGAAAAAGGGAATTGATCTGACCTATTTAAAGACCATTGTATTTATTCTGGTTATTGCAGCACTGGTACAGTTTGTAGAAATGTTTTTAAAGAAGAGCATGCCATCACTGTATCAGTCACTGGGGGTTTACCTGCCGCTGATTACCACAAACTGTGCGGTACTTGGTGTAGCCTTAAACTGTGTTACTTATGATTACAATCTCTTAGAGGGTGTTGTTTACGGATTTTCCACAGCATTTGGTTTCTTTATCGCAATCGTATTGATGGCGGGAATCCGTGAAAAAATTGAGTACAATGATATCCCGAAGACATTTAGGGGTACAGCGATTGTTCTGATCACTGCCTGCCTGATGTCCATTGCTTTTATGGGATTCTCAGGAATGATTTAGGAGGGAAAAGACGTATGATAACTGGAATTATTGTCGCAGCTGTTGTTGTCGGCTGCGTAGGAATTATTCTTGGATTTTTCCTCGGAATCGCCGGAGAAAAGTTCAAGGTAGAGACTGATCCGAGAGAGGATGCGATCTTAGAAGTTCTCCCGGGAAATAACTGTGGTGGCTGTGGATATGCCGGATGTTCCGGACTTGCTGCGGCAATCGCAAAGGGAGAGGCACCGGTCAATCAGTGTCCGGTCGGTGGAGAGCCGGTTGCCACAAAGGTTGGCGAGATCATGGGTGTTTCTGCCGGGGCTTCGGTAAAAAAAGTCGCTTTTGTCAAGTGTGCCGGAACCTGTGAGAAAGCAAAACAGGATTACGAGTATACCGGAGTGGAAGATTGTGCGGCAATGGCATTTGTTCCAAATGGCGGACCAAAGTCCTGCAATTATGGATGTCTGGGATTTGGAAATTGTGTGAAAGCATGTCCGTTTGATGCGATCCATGTCGTAGATGGTATTGCAAAAGTCGATCCGAAGGTCTGCAAGGCCTGCGGAAAATGTGTGGCTGCATGTCCGAAGCATTTGATTGAACTTGTACCATATGAGGCAATGCACCTCGTACAGTGCAGTTCCAAAGACAAGGGCAAGGATGTCATGAGTGCATGTTCCGTTGGATGTATCGGCTGTCATCTCTGTGAGAAGAACTGTCCGTCCGATGCGATTCATGTGGTAGACAATATTGCATACATCGATCAGGAAAAATGTACAGGTTGCGGAATCTGTGCAGAAAAGTGTCCGAAAAAGATTATTTTATAACAAGAAATAACCCCATGCAGGGTCAGCCTGCATGGGGTATTTTTATGCAGAGTTTTTCAGAACACGAAAATCAGGAGGCATGAAACTGTATGGAATCATCCCGGTTGATTCCGGAACTGCATGTAATTGTTCCGTCATCGGAGACAAAGATGGCTTCCACGCCATCGGTCTGTTCCACCAGCTGCATTCCCTTTTTTAATCCGAGGGAAAAACAGGTTGTGCTGAGTGCATCCCCGTCCATGGAGATGTCACTGATGATGGTTACCTGATAGAGATGGTTCTCGACCGGATATCCGGTCGAGGTGTCTAAAATATGGTGATACAGTTTGCCGTTGACCCGGTAATAGCGCTCATAAATACCGGAAGAAACAACCGAAGCATCGGATACGTTTAAGGTGCCAAGTGACGTACCGGTTTCGGAAAATGGTTTTTGGATACCAATGGTATAGGAAGAGTGATCTGCCTTTTTCCCAAGAGTCAGGACATTTCCCCCAAGGCTGATCACGCCGGAGGTGATTCCTTTTTTGTTCAGGAAACTTCGCATTTCATCCGCAATAAAACCTTTCGCAATTCCGCCAAGGTCAATTTTGGCCTGCGGATCTTTCAACCGCACCTGATTTCCTTTGATCTCAATATTTTTATAGTTGACATGTGCCAGTGCCGCTTCAATTTTTTTCGGGGAAGGGACAACCGATGCATCGACTTCGTTCTCATCGGATTTTGCGGTTTCTGCAATCTCTGAAAAATTCCACAGATCCGAGAGGGTACCGATGGTAATATCAAATGTTCCATCACTGATTTTTCCATACCGGATACCATCTTTGATCAGGGAGAGGGTATCGCTGCTGACTGTCACAAACTGGCCGTTTGCCTGATTGATCTTTGAAACTTCACTGTCTGTGATGGTGTTTGAAAGTTTCTTTTCATAGTTTCCTGCCAGGAAAAAGCAATCATCCAATATCTTTTCATCACGGGTTCCATAGAGGGTAACCGTGATCATCGTATCAAAATAAAATCCCGTTTTGGATATTTTCCTGGAATTGGCAGAGCAGCCACAAAAAAGTGATGCAATAAGGCAAAGAAGCGTTGTGGGCAACAGAATGTATCTGATGTATTTTTGTTGTTTCATAAAAATCCTCTCCGTAAAATTTTATACAGATTAATATACTCCATTTTATGGCAGGCGGCAAGCTTTGTTGTTTTTTTTCGGAAGATATGGTAAAGTATTTAAAGGTATGCATAAGTAAAGAAAATCGAGGAATAAAGTACAATGGACAGTAAACTGAATTATAAACGTATCGTGATCAAAATCGGTTCTTCCTCTCTGACGCACGCAGAGACCGGCCGTTTAAATCTTGCCAAAATGGAACACCTGGTCAGGCAGCTGAGTGATCTGCACAATCAGGGAATGGATGTCTGTCTGGTAAGCTCCGGTGCGATTGCCGTGGGAAGGGCTGCCATGGGCGTGAAGGAACGTCCGTCCGAGACATCGGTAAAGCAGGCGTGTGCGGCTGTGGGACAGGCAAAACTGATGATGGTTTACCAGAAACTGTTTGCGGAATATTCACAGACCGCAGGGCAGATTCTGCTGACAAAAAATACAATGGTAAATCCGGTATCCCGTGCGAATGCAAAGAATACATTTGACGAACTGTTCCATCTCGGGGTGATTCCGGTCGTGAATGAGAACGATACGGTCAGTACCTATGAGATGCAGTTTGGTGACAATGATACGCTGTCGGCACTGGTCGCTTCCATGGTGGGGGCAGATCTTTTGATCCTGCTTTCCGATATTGACGGACTTTATACGGATGATCCGCACAAAAACCCGGAGGCAAGGCTGCTTAAAGTCGTAGATGCTATTGATGAAAACATTTATGGAATGGCAAAAGAATCTACAGGCAGCAATGTCGGAACCGGCGGGATGGCAACAAAACTTGCCGCAGCAAAGATTGCAACATTATCCGGAACGGATATGATCATTGCAAATGGAGGGGATGTCCGCATCCTGCAGGATATTTTCGAAAATGATTATGTGGGAACGTTATTTACGGCTAATGAAAATGCAAACTTTAACCTTGCAAATTATATTATGGAGACGATAGGCTGATGACAAACGAAAAAATTGCACGCATCAATGAATTATACAAAAAATCCAAGGCAGAAGGATTGAGCGAAGAAGAAAAGAAGGAACAGGCACTGCTGCGTCAGGAATATGTCGCTTCGGTAAAGGCAAATCTGCGCAATCAGCTTAACAATATTGACATGATGAATGCAGATGGATCTGTGGAAAATCTTGGAGAAAAATATGGATCAAAAACAAGAACTTCGTAAACGGATGAAGGAAAAGAGAGACCGGATTTCTCCGCAGGAGAGGCGGCAGAAGAGCGCAAAAATCTGTGAGCGGCTGCTGTCGGCACCGGAGTATGCCAGATTTCAGAAAATTCTGGTTTATGCCGCGATTAGAAGCGAAGTCGAATTGCAGCTTTTCTGCGATCAGGCACTCCGGGACAAAAAGCAGATTTTTTTCCCGAAGGTGTGCGGGAAGGAAATGGAGTTTTACCGGATTGAGAATCCCGGACAGTTAAAAAAGGGAATGTTTTCTGTCCCGGAACCGGATGTCAAACAATATCCGCTTTCTTCTTTTGCAGATGCAGAGAATGGGGAGGCATGGATTCTTGTCCCCGGTGTTGCATTCGACGAAAAGGGGATGCGGCTCGGATACGGAGGAGGATTTTACGATCGTTACCTGAAGCAGAAAGAAAATCTGCACAGGACAGGAATTGCGTTTGGAGAACAGATCGTCAAAAGAATTCCAACGGAAATACATGATCATCCTATGGATGATGTGATCACAGAACAACAATGGTATCGTCCGAAACGGACAACAGGAGGAGAATGACAATGGATGCAAAACTGCAGGAACTGTGCCGGCAGGCACATGAAGACCGGATCAGGGTTGGAATGCTGGATACCGATACAAAAAACAGAACACTCGAACTGGCTGCGGATGCGCTTATGGCACATGAGCAGGAAATTTTAGAGGCCAATGCAATAGATATGGAGCGGGGACGTGAGCGCAATATGCCACAGGGACTTTTAGACCGCCTGAAGCTGGATCATGACCGTCTTCTTGGAATGGCAGACGGACTCCGGCAGGTGGCGAAACTGGAAGATCCCATCGGGGAAGTGATGTCCATGCGAAAACGACCGAACGGACTGATCATTGGAAAAGTGCGTGTAGCCATCGGTGTCGTTGGCATTATCTTTGAGGCCCGCCCGAATGTTACTTCCGATGCGTTCGGTCTGTGTTTTAAGTCCGGAAACTGTGCAATTTTAAAGGGTGGAAGTGATGCCATCCATTCGAACATTGCGATTGTTTCTGCCATGCAGGAGGCACTTCGCAGGATGAATATTCCCAAAGGGGCACTCAGTCTGATCGAGAGCACAGATCGGGAAACCACCAATGCGTTTATGAAAATGAAGGATTATGTGGATCTGCTGATTCCAAGAGGCGGCAGGGGACTGATCCAGAGTGTGGTAAATAATGCGACGATTCCGGTTATTGAAACCGGAACCGGAAACTGTCATGTTTATGTGGATCAGTTTGCTGATCAGGAGATGGCGGTCAATATCATTAAAAATGCAAAGACACAGCGGATCGGTGTATGCAATGCCTGCGAATCCATTGTGGTGCACCGGGCAATTGCAAAAGAGTTTCTTCCAAAGCTATATGCAGCATTAAAAGAGTATGATGTGGAGATGCGCGGTGATTCCTATGCCGTCGAATGTCTGGGACCGGATCAGCCACTGGTAAAAGATGCGACAGAAGAAGACTGGGGAACGGAGTATCTGGATTATATTATGTCGGTAAAGATTGTAGACAGCCTGGACGAGGCAATCGCGCATATCAATAAGTACAATACCTCCCATTCCGAGGCGATTATAACCAAAAATTATGATGTGGCACAGAGATTTTTAAATGAAATTGATTCCGCCTGTGTCTATGTGAATGCATCCACCCGTTTTTCCGATGGAAATGAATTTGGTCTTGGCGCAGAGATCGGAATCAGCACACAGAAATTACATGCCAGAGGTCCGATGGGGCTTGAGGCACTTACCAGTTATAAATATATTATTTATGGAAACGGTCAGGTACGTCCATAAAAGAAGAGCAGGGAAATAAGAGGATTATGAGAGATTTAGAAATAAATGGATTAACCGGGGAAGAAGAAACCAGACGGCAGTACGAATACATAGAAAAAGCCAGACAGTATGTGGCACAAAAGGAAAAAGAAGTGGGGCGTAAACTGACCTGCTGTGTCCATACGTTCGGGTGTCAGATGAATGCGAGGGACTCGGAGAAACTTTTAGGAATCCTGACGGACATCGGTTATGTGGAGACAGAGGATGAGCACGCGGACTTTGTGATTTACAATACCTGTACGGTGCGTGAAAATGCAAACAATAAGGTGTATGGACGCCTGGGGTATCTGTCAAACTTTAAAAAGAAAAATCCGCATATGATGATAGCACTCTGTGGCTGTATGATGCAGGAGCCGACGGTAGTGGAGAAGATCCGCAAATCCTACCGTTTTGTGGATCTGGTATTTGGGACACATAATATTTATAAATTTGCGGAGCTTTTATGCAATCGTATGGAATCGGATTCCATGATCATTGATATATGGAAGGATACGGATAAAATCGTGGAAGATCTTCCAATCCGGCGGAAGTTTTCTTTTAAATCCGGTGTCAATATCATGTTCGGATGTAATAATTTCTGCAGTTACTGTATCGTTCCTTATGTCAGGGGCCGCGAGCGCAGCCGGGAACCGAAAGATATCATCCGTGAGATTGAAGGACTGGTGGCAGATGGGGTGTGTGAAGTCATGCTGCTTGGACAGAATGTTAATTCTTACGGGAAAAATTTAGAGCAGCCAGTTACGTTTGCAGAGCTTCTCCGGGAAGTAAACAAGATCGAGGGATTAAAGAGAATCCGGTTTATGACTTCTCATCCGAAGGATCTGTCGGATGATCTGATCCTTGCCATGAAGGAATGTGATAAGGTATGCAAGCATATGCATCTGCCGCTGCAGTCCGGAAGCTCACGGATTTTAAAAATCATGAACCGGCATTATGATAAAGAACAGTATCTGACGATTGTTAAGAAACTTCGGGAGGCAATTCCGGATATTGCGCTGACGACCGATATTATTGTCGGATTCCCTGGAGAGACAGAAGAAGATTTCCAGGAAACGCTTGAAGTGGTAAAACAGGTGGAATATGACAGTGCGTTTACGTTTATATATTCCAAGCGGACCGGCACACCGGCCGCAGCCATGGAAGATCAGTGCGATCCGGCCGAAGTGAAACGGCATTTTGATCTGTTGTTAAAGGAAGTACAGCAGATCAGCGCAAAGAAAGCCATGGCACTGGAAGGAAAAGTGATGGAAGTGCTGGCAGAGGAACAGAATACGCAGGATGCTTCCCTGATTACCGGACGGCTTTCAAACAATTCGGTGGTGCATTTTCCGGGAACCCCGGATATGATTGGAAAACTGTTTATGGTAAAACTTACGGAATGTAAAGGTTTTTATTATCTGGGAGAGATCGCAGAGAATGCATAGAAAATTTGGCAAAAAAGATGTGATTTTTATCGGTGCGCTTCTTGGTATCTGTCTTATTGTACTGGGCGTCTGGTATTTTGCCGGAGGGAAACAGGGAGCTTCTGTGGTGGTGACGAGAGAGGGAGAAGTGTATGGAACCTATTCCCTGTCACAGCCGCAGACTGTAAAAATTAAAAATTCCAAAGGAAAAACCACGAATGTTCTGGTGATCCGCGATGGAAAAGCAGATATGAAAGAAGCGGACTGTCCGGACAAACTGTGTGTGCATCAGAAAGCGATTTCCGCGGAAAATGAAAGCATTGTCTGTCTGCCGAATCGTGTGGTAGTGACCGTAACGAATTCGAAAAAAGAAGGGATGGATGGATTTGCACAGTAAACAGCTTTGGAGAAAAACGGCGTTTATGGGAGTGTTTCTCGCACTTGCCATGATCTGCAGTTATATAGAGATGCTGATTCCCTTTGATTTTGGAATTCCGGGAGTAAAACTCGGACTGACGAATATTGTGGTTGTTTTAATGCTGTATTCGATTGGAACGAAGGAGGCATTTTGTGTCTCTGTCATAAGAATTTTCATTGTCGGCATTTTGTTTGGCAATCTGATCGGAATTTTGTATTCCTTAGGCGGGGGAATCCTCAGTTTTCTTGTGATGGCACTCTTAAAAAAAGGAAACCACCTGGGCTGTATTTCCGTCAGTGTGGCCGGAGGAATTGCTCATAACATCGGGCAGATCCTTATAGCGGCGCTTGTTGTGTCCAGCCATTATGTGTTGTATTATTTTCCGGTACTTCTGATTGCCGGACTTCTTACGGGATTTCTGATCGGGCTTCTTGCACAGGAACTGATCGTGCGTCTGCGTTTTCTGACAGAAAAATATCACGAGTAGAACATCTGTTTGCATAATTGTATCTGCTGTGTTATGATAAATATCGTGAACGAACGAAAATGAGGAGAATGTTTTATGTACGCATATATCAAAGGTGAGCTTGCAGAAACCAATCCAGATCATATTGTGATAGAGGCCGGGGGAATTGGATATCAGGTATTTATTTCCGGACAGACGTTTGAGTATCTTCCGGCAGTCGGTGAGGAGATTAAAGTGTATACGTATCTGTATCTGCGCGAGGATGCCATGATTCTCTATGGATTTCTGACCAAAGACGATCTGGAGCTTTTCAAACTTCTGATTTCTGTCAGCGGAATTGGTCCAAAGGGAGGACTTGCAATTCTTTCTGCGCTCAGTGCAGATGATCTGCGGTTTGCGGTATTGTCGGGAGATTCCAAGGCAATCTCGAAAGCTCCGGGAGTAGGAGCCAAGACAGCCCAGCGTGTGATTTTGGAATTAAAAGATAAGATGTCTTTGGAAGATGCTTTTGAAAAGAAGAGTGAGCATGTACAGACTTTAAAAATTTCCGGAAATGGTCAGGTTAGGAATGATGCGGTTATGGCACTTACGGCACTGGGATATTCCTCGGCGGAAAGTTTAAAGGCTGTATCCGCGGTGGAGATCACAGAAGAAATGGATGTGGAAGCAGTGCTGAAGGCAGCACTGAAACATATGTCGTTGTTGTAGTTTCGAGAAAGAAGATTTGGTATGGAAAAACGCGTGATTTCCACGCAGCTGCAGGAAGAAGATTATAAGATTGAATCGTCCCTTCGTCCGCAGAGGCTGGAGGATTACATTGGACAGGAAAAAATAAAATCAAATATGAAAGTCTACATTGAGGCGGCAAAAGCCCGGCAGGAGTCTTTGGACCATGTACTGTTTTATGGACCACCGGGACTTGGAAAGACAACGCTTGCAGGGATCATTGCAAATGAGATGGGTACCCACCTGAAAGTGACCTCGGGACCTGCAATTGCAAAACCGGGAGAGATGGCGGCGATCCTGAATAACCTTGCAGAAGGTGACATTTTGTTTGTGGACGAAATTCACCGGCTGAACCGTCAGGTGGAGGAAGTGCTGTATCCGGCAATGGAAGATTATGTGATTGACGTGATGATCGGAAAAGGAGAATCCGCCCGTTCCATCCGGCTGAATCTTCCGAAGTTTACGCTTGTCGGGGCTACGACACGGGCCGGAATGCTTTCGGCACCGCTTCGCGACCGTTTTGGTGTCGTCAGCCACATGGAATATTATACGGTGGAGGAACTTCGCACGATTATTTTGCAGTCGGCACAGGTACTGGATGTGGAAATTGATGAAAAAGGCGCTTACGAGCTTGCCCGCCGTTCCAGGGGAACTCCCCGTCTGGCAAACCGTCTGCTCAAGCGGGTGCGTGATTTTGCCCAGGTAAAGTATGACGGGAAGATTACCTATGAGGTGGCGGCGTTTGCACTGGATCTGCTTGAGGTAGATAAGATGGGACTGGATCAGAACGACAGGAACATTATCCTGACAATTATCGACAAGTTTGACGGCGGTCCGGTGGGACTGGATACGCTGGCAGCTTCGCTTGGTGAGGATTCCGGAACCATCGAAGATGTTTATGAACCGTATCTGGTCAAAAATGATTTCATCAACCGGACACCGAAGGGGCGCGTTGCAACGGCATTTGCCTATGAACATTTCGGGAGGACACCAAAATCCGAATAAGAGGTTGCTTTTCCTACTGCGGAATATTATAATAAAAAGTATGACAGCAAAGAGGATGGTCCAAAACGGGAGGATAGGTTATGTCAGCAAAGACAAGTGCGGAAGTGGTAATTGATGGAAAGGTATATACGTTAAGCGGCTATGAAGGAGAGGAATATCTCCAGAAAGTAGCTTCTTATATTAACGGAAAGATCAATGAGTTTACTTCCATTGAAGAATACCGGCACATTCCTCTCAATATGAAAAATACACTGATCCAGCTGAATATTGCGGATGATTATTTTAAAGCAAAGGATCAGGTGGAAAAATTAGAACGGGACCTTGAAAATAAAGAAAAAGAAATTTACGATTTAAAGCACGATCTGATCTCTAATCAGGTAAAGACGGAGACGGCAGAAGAATCATTGAAGAAACTGGAACGGGACAATAAAGAACTTCTCCTGAACAAGGCGCGATTAGAGGCAGCACTTGAGGACAAGCTTCTGGATGGAAAAGACAGCCCGAAAGAGTCTGAAAAAGAGAACACAAAGAAAAAATAAGAGGTTTCGAAACACAAAGGAAGGTATTCCTTTGTGTTTTTTCATCATAAGGAAAGAATATGAAAGAAAACAATCATACGACACAACAAAATACATTTGAACTGCTTGCACCGGCTGGATCGTTAGCCATTTTTAAGGCGGTTGTCGCGGCCGGCGCAGATGCCGTTTACGTGGGGGGAAGCAAATTTGGAGCCCGCGCATATGCAGATAATTTTTCCGATGAAGAATTACTAGAAGCACTGGACTATGCACATTTGTATGGACGCAGGGTTTATCTTACGGTCAACACGCTTTTAAAAAACAGTGAGATCGAACAGGTCTGTGCGTATCTGCAGCCGTTTTATGAACATGGCCTGGATGCGGTACTTGTACAGGATTTTGGGGTTCTGACAGCGATCCACGAGAGATTTCCGGATCTTGCGATTCATACAAGTACGCAGATGACAGTCACCGGTGTGGAGGCGGCCCGGCTTTTTTCAGGATACGGAGTGACCCGTATGGTCATGGCACGGGAACTTTCCCTGAATGAAATGAAACGGATCCGTGAAGAGACCGGTATGGAACTGGAAGCATTTGTACACGGGGCGCTGTGTTACTGTTATTCCGGACAGTGTCTGTTTAGCAGTATGCTTGGAGGAAGAAGCGGAAACCGCGGCAGATGTGCGCAGCCATGCAGGCTTCCTTACGCAGTGCTGGATGAAAAGCACAGGGAATACAAAAAAGATGCTTATGTCTTAAGCCTCAAGGATATGTGTGGAATAAAGGATCTGCGTGGGCTGGCAGATGCAGGAGTCTATTCCTTGAAAATTGAGGGACGCATGAAACAGATCCCGTATGCTGCCGGTGTGGTTTCTTATTACCGCAAATATATCGACCTCTTTTTATCGGGACAGGAGACACAGGTTTCGGAAGGAGACTACCGGGCAGTGCTTGCGCTGGGAAACCGCTGTGGATTTACCGACGGATATTACCACAGGCACAATGGTTCTGATATGGTGACGTTTACAAAGCCAAATTACGAAAAAACGAATGAAGCCCTGCAGCAGCAAATTTTAAGAGCCTATGAAAATGGTGCAGCCAAAATCCCTGTCATGGGAGAGCTGGTTTTGCATCAGGGACAGGCTGCATATTACCGGGTAAAGACACAAACGGTGTCTGTGGAGATTTCTGGCATGGAAGTTATGCAGGCGCAAAAGAAACCTCTTCTGGCAGAAGACGTAAAAAGCCGTATGGAAAAGACGGGGGATACCCCGTTTGTTATGGAAGAGTTGTCCATAAAAATAGAGGACGGAGTGTTTCTTCCAAACGGAGCGCTCAATCAGCTGCGCAGGGAGGCATTGGCAGAACTGCAAAAAGAGATGCTGAAACCTTACCAGAGACAGGAGCATCCGCAGAAGACGGCAGGGGAAAAATTTCCGGAGGCATGTGAGAAACGGGAAAAACGAAAGGAACGTGTTTTTGCAGTGACCGGGGAGCGCAGACAGCTTGCACCGGTTCTGGAAAGTTCCTGTGTGACTTCTGTCTGTCTGGACATGGAAGCTTATGACCGAAGCACAATGATGGAAGAATTAAAAGAAGATGCAAATGCTGTTATGCAAAAGGATAAAGAGGTTTATCTGGCGATGCCGCGTATCTTCCGTGCCGGAACGGCAGAATGGGTGCGGCAGATACTTCCGGATATAAAAAGAATGGGATTTGCCGGAGTTCTTGTGAGAAATTATGAAGAACTGGCATTGGCAAAGGAAACATTTTTGGGAAGTGAAATCATAACGGATCACAATCTGTATTGCTATAACGATCAGGCGGTCCGTGCATTTGCCGGGCAGGGAGTGACAAAAAATACGGTTCCGCTGGAACTAAACCGCAGCGAAATAAAACGGAGATATAACGAAGAAAGTATGATGATGCTTTACGGATATTATCCGCTTATGACAAGTGCACAGTGCGTACATGCCAATACCAGGGGCTGTGACAAAAAACGGGGGCTTTCTTATCTGAAAGACCGGTATCAGGTACAGTTTCCGGTAAAAAATTTCTGCACGTACTGCTATAATGTTGTTTATAATTCCCTGCCGGTTTTATTATTTTCCAATTTAGAGGAATTAAAAAAAGCAGGCATCCGTGATTTCCGGATGGATTTTACCATGGAATCCGCAAAAGAAACCAAAGCAATTCTGAAATTATATGAAGAGTTTGCAGCCGGCAGCCGCAGACAGTATCCGAAAGAATGGGAAAACCGTTATACCAACGGACACTATAAAAGAGGAGTGGAATAATGATCCATCTGATTGTTCAGGCTTCAAAATATCTGATGATCTTTTTGTTCCTGGTTTATACATTTGAGTGTTTTCATGTGTTTAAATTTGAGGGAGAGGAAGAAGAACAAAAACATATTTACCATGTGCAGAGAACACTGTTGTTTCTTTTTCATTTTGATGCCTTTCTTGTTTTGTATATTACAACAAAAAATTTTCAGCTGATCGGATTTTATCTCATGCAGGTGATTATCATTGCGGCAATCATCGGAACATATCATCTGTTTTACAAGCATGCATCCGAGCTGGTTCTCAATAATATGTGTATGTTACTTACGATTGGATTTGTTATCCTGACACGTATTTCTTTTGAAAAGGCATTCCGGCAGTTTATCTTTGTGTGCGCGGGTTTTGTGATTTCCCTGCTGATTCCAATGGTCTTGCAGAATATGACGCTGTTCCGTAAACTGACATGGGTGTATGTGATCGTGGGTGTCGGTGCACTGGGCGTTGTTGCGATTGCCGGACAGACAAGCTATGGGGCCAAACTGTCCCTGTCGATCGGTCCTTTGACCATCCAGCCTTCGGAGTTTGTAAAAATTATTTTTGTCATGTTTATTGCATCCATGCTGTACCAGCGCCAGGATTTTCATCAGGTCATGGTGACAAGCATTTTTTCGGCCGTTTTTGTTCTGATGCTGGTAGCATCCAAAGATCTCGGCGGAGCCCTTTTGTATTTTTTTACCTACCTGGTTATGGTTTATGTGGCGACGCGCAGATTTGTGTATTTCGGAGGTGGAATACTGGCAATGATCGTGGCGAGTCTGCTTGGGTACCGGCTGTTTGACCATGTACAGGCACGTGTGCAGGCATGGTCGAATCCGCTTGCAGTCATTGACGGGGCGGGGTATCAGGTATGCCAGTCTCTGTTTGCAATCGGTACCGGAGGCTGGTTTGGACTTGGTCTGGGACAGGGACTGCCGGAAAAAATACCGGTCGTGACAAAGGATTTTGTTTTTGCGGCAATCTCGGAAGAACTCGGGGGAGTCTTTGCACTGTGTCTGATCATGGTCTGTGTCAGCTGCTTTTTTATGATCATGAATGTTGCCATGAAACTTCGGGACAATTATTATCGTCTGACAGCGGTCGGACTTGGAACACTGTATGCTTTGCAGGTGTTTCTGACCATCGGCGGGGTCATCAAATTTATTCCGTCAACCGGAGTGACACTTCCACTGGTCAGCTATGGAGGCAGTTCTCTGTTATCGACTATGATTGTGTTTGGCATTATACAGGGACTATACATCATGCAGTTTGACGGCCGGACGCAGAAAAAAGAACAGAAACGAAGAAGAGGCAGAAAAGAATGAGAAGAAAAAAGAAAAAGATAAAGATAAAGAAAAGTAATAAAGAATTTCTTGTTATTATGTATCTGTTCCTGGCAGTGTTTCTGTCTATGATGATTTATTTTGTCTATTTTCAGGTATGTAAGAGTGAATCGTTTATCAACAGTCCGTATAATTCCCTGCAGGATCTGTTTTCGGATCATGTGATCCGTGGGGATATTGTATCTGCAGACGGCAAAGTACTTGCCACAACAAAAGTATCCGCAGACGGAACACAGACCAGAAGCTATCCGCAGGGACGCATGTTTGCCCATGCAGTTGGTTATGCGGTGAATGGAAAAGCGGGACTGGAAAACCAGGAAAATTTTTCTTTGTTGCGTTCCCATGAGTTTTTCCTTAAGAGAATCGCAGATGATATTTCAGATAAGAAGGCACAGGGGGATACGGTTGTCACGACGCTGGATGCACAGATTCAGCAGGTGGCATACAAATCTCTTGGAAATTATCAGGGAGCTGTGATTGTTATGGAACCGGATACCGGAAAAATCATTGCAATGGTGTCAAAACCGGACTATGATCCCAATACGGTAAAAAAGGACTGGAGCAGTCTGACGGCGGAGGGAAGCACGGTGCTTTACAATCGCGCCACGCAGGGAAAATATGCGCCGGGATCGGTGTTTAAGATCTTAACGACCCTGGAGTATTATCGTGAGAATCCTTCTGCCTATGACCAGTATGCGTTTGACTGCAGTGGTTCTATTTCGGTTGACGGGCAGACCATTCACTGTGCGGGAAATAAGCATCACGGTCAGGAAACATTAAAGAGTTCCTTTTCTAATTCCTGCAATTCTTCGTTTGCCAATATTTCACTGTCACTGAACCGAGAGAAATTTAAACAGACCTGTGACAGCATGCTGTTTAATCAAAATCTTCCGATTGCTTTTGAGTCCGGGAAAAGCAGTTTTTCTTTAAATAAAAATGACAGCAATGCAATGGCGATGGAAACGGGAATCGGTCAGGGAAAAACACTGGTTTCGCCACTGCATATGGCGCTGATAGCAAGTGCCGTGGATCATGATGGAATTCTGATGCGTCCGTATCTGGTGAATAATATACAAAATGATTCCGGGGTTGAAGTAAGCAGCAATAAACCGAAAACTTATGCGACACTGATGACGGAGACGGAAGCCGGTTTGTTACAGCAGTATATGCGTGCAGTTGTTACAGATGGAACGGGAAGAAAATTATCCGGACAGTCTTATGAAGCTTCCGGCAAAACAGGAACGGCGCAGGTATCGGACACGTCGGATCAGACAAATGCCTGGTTTGTGGGATATGCAAAGAAGGATGGCTATAAAGATATCGCAATCGCAGTCGTTGTGGAGAACAGTGGTGCGGGCAGTACGTACGCGGTTCCAGTTGCAAAGAACGTATTTGACGTATATTTTAACAGATGATATACTTGCTATGAAAATAATGAATGTTTGCACATATATGTGCAGTTTTCGCACACGGGAGGATTGCAATGATTGAAGCAATAAGCTGTGGCGGAGTGGTAATCTTTCGTGGCAAGATTCTGCTTTTGTACAAGAATTACAGAAACAGATATGAAGGCTGGGTATTGCCAAAAGGAACTGTGGAGCAGGGAGAAGAGTATAAGGATACGGCAATTCGCGAGGTTTTGGAAGAAACCGGGGCAACTGCAACCATTATTCAGTATGTGGGAAAAAGCCAGTATTCATTTACCATTCCTGAGGATACGGTCGAGAAATCGGTTCACTGGTATCTGATGATGGGCGAAAGTTATTATAGTAAGCCGCAAAGAGAAGAATATTTTACAGATTCCGGGTATTATAAATACCATGAAGCATATCATTTGTTGAAATTTTCGAATGAAAAACAGATTTTGGAGAAAGCTTATAATGAGTATCTGGATCTGAAAAAAAGTAACTTATGGGGAACACATAAGTATTTTTAGAAAGGATAATCTGCATGAAATGGTATGAGGATCTTTATGTCGGCGATTCCATTGAAGGCAAAGTCAATCGAATAAAGTGGAAGATTAACCATCATGCAGGAACCGTCTCTATCTATGTGATTGCGTTTGCATCCAACCGGCAGAATCTGCTGGATATTATACCGGCGTGGGAACTGATGCAGAAATCTTATCCGGGGAAAAAACAAATGCAGATCATCGGTCTGGCAAAAGGTTATGCGGAAGCTCTGGAGCTGGTGCGCAGCATTATAGAGGAAGTATATCAGAATACAGGGGATGTGGATGTAAAATCTTATTTACGGGGCCGGAAACGGAGGAGACAGGTATGAGTGTTTTCCTTCTGATTCTGAAAATCATAGGAATTGCTTTGCTGGTGATTTTAGGACTGATTGTTGTCATTGCTCTTTTGGCATTATTTTGTCCATTCGTGTATCGTGTGAAAGGTTCCTACCATGAAAAAAATCTGCAACTGCAGGTCCGGATCTGGTGGCTTGGCCGTCTGCTGGGGCTCTGTGCAGATACCGCGGAAGAGGGATTCCACACGTATGTGCGGATTTTTGGATTTCGAAAGGAACTGCATCTGCAGAAAGAAAAAGAAGATTCCGCGGATTTTAAAAAGCCGGTGCAGGAAGACTCTCCGCAGGAAGGGATAAAAGACCGGGAGACTGAAGTGGCACCGTCTCTTACGGCAATGGAAAATACATCCCAAACATCTGCGCAGCAATTGACAGATCCGGAGGAGACAATTCTCTGTCATCCGGATAAAAAAAAGAAAACATTTTTTCCGGGCAGGATTGCAGGTTTTATCCGGAAGTTCCCGGAAAAGATCCGGAATATTTTGCAAAAGATTCTTTATTTTTTGAGGAATATACAGACATTCTGGAAAAAAGGAACGCGAACGTGCCGGAAATGGTATCGTTTTTTCAATGACGAGAAAAATAAAAAAGCGTTTTCTAATATCTGGAAACAGCTGGAACATCTGGTTGTTTCAGTTTTGCCGAAACGGCTGAAGCTTTGGCTGAAATATTCTACCGGATCGCCGGATACTACCGGGCAGGTGCTTGGTATTCTTGCAATATTTCCGGTCGGATACCGGAATCACTGGAATATTATTCCGGATTTTACGGCAGAAGAATTTTATGCAGAAGCAGATTTTACAGTACACGGCAGGATTTTCGGAGTTCAGATTCTTGCTCTGGCACTGCGAATAATTCTTGATAAGAATTGCCGGAGACTATATAATAGATTTAAGCATATGAAGTAGAATGGGTAAGGAGGTTTTACCATGGCAGATAACAGTTTTAATAATACAGTAGAATCCTTATTTAAAGGAATGGACAGCTTTATCACAACAAAGACCGTAGTAGGAGATGCAATTCATATCGGAGATACGATTATTCTTCCTCTGGTAGATGTATCTTTTGGTGTTGCGGCAGGAGCGTTTTCACAGGAAAAGAAAAATAACGGTGCCGGAGGTATGGGGGGAAAAATCAATCCGAGTGCGGTTCTTGTCATCCAGAATGGAGTAACAAAACTTGTGAATATCAAAAATCAGGATGGAATGACAAAGATCCTTGACATGGTTCCGGATTTTATCAATAAATTTACATCTGGAAAAGATACGGATGATATCATTGACGATGTTGTTTCGGATGATACGGACAATGAATAGAAAAAACAGAATCATATAAAACCGGGAGAGCATATATTAGAAATGATATATGCTTTTTTGGTGGGAAAAATGAAACGGGTATGGGGATATACATTGTTCTGGATGGGAATCGGAATGCTGATCATGTTTTTTGTAGGTGGCGGGCTGCTGGGGGTTCTGCTGATTGCCGGAACCATGCTTGTTTCCTATCTGTTGTTTTCCTGCTGATTGCGGCACAAAAAAAGAACCGTCATACAACGGTCCTTATATTTGCTTACTAAGCTCTCTCAACTTTTCCGGATCTAAGGCAGGAAGCACAAACATATAACTTCTGTGGTACTCCGTTTACCTTACAACTTACACGTTTGATGTTTGATTTCCAAACTCTATTAGATCTTCTATGAGAATGGCTGACATTATTTCCGTAATGTACACCCTTTTCACAAATTGCACACTTTGCCATGATTTTGCACCTCCTTGCATTTCACTAAGCTTTTTCAAGCTCACAACATAAGATATATTAACAGATTCCTTCTGTAAATGCAAGAAAAACTTATAAAAAAATGAAATAAATTACATTTGGTTTACATTTGCAGGAAAAATGGTTATAATACGAGTAACTATGATGTAATACCTATGAGATGGTTTACGAATATTGGAGGTACAAGTATGAAGGGACAGATAGATACCCAATATGGAAAGGTTTTAGTGGAAGACGATGTCATTGCCACTTACGCAGGTTCTGTTGCGGTAGAATGTTTTGGTATTGTCGGTATGGCAGCTGTTAATATGAAAGACGGACTGGTGAAGCTGCTGAAAAGGGATTATCTGACACATGGTATCAGTGTCACAATTGAAGATGAAAATCTGATCAATATTGATTTTCATGTGATTGTCGCTTACGGCGTAAGCATTTGCACAGTTTCTGACAACCTGATCGAGACTGTAAAGTATAAAGTGGAGTCATTTACGGGCATGAAGATCAATAAGATCAATATCTACGTCGAAGGCGTCCGCGTGATTGACTAGGGAGGATAAGAAATTGGAGATTACAAGTATCAATACGGAGAGTTTGTCCAGAATGTTCCTTGCAGGTGCAAAGAATCTGGATGCAAAAAAGGAATGGATCAATGAACTGAATGTTTTCCCGGTTCCGGATGGAGATACCGGTACAAACATGTCAATGACGATCATGTCAGCAGCACGTGAAGTCGGTGCGTTGTCCAATCCGACAATGAAAGAACTTGCAAAAGCAATTTCTTCCGGTTCCCTTCGTGGGGCAAGAGGTAATTCCGGCGTTATTTTATCCCAGCTGTTCCGCGGTTTCTGTAAAGTTATCAAAGAGTATGATGAGGTAGATGTTTCTGTTTTATGTGATGCATTCCAGAAAGCGGTAGAAACAGCATACAAAGCAGTTATGAAGCCAAAAGAGGGAACGATTCTTACCGTTGCAAAGGGTGCGGCAGACAAAGCGCTTGATCTGGCACAGGAGACAGAGGATCTGGTTTATTTCTGCGATGAAGTGATCAAACATGCGGAGTATGTTTTAAGTCAGACTCCGGAAATGCTTCCGGTCTTAAAGCAGGCAGGGGTAGTGGATTCCGGCGGACAGGGACTGGTTCAGGTGTTAAAGGGAGCCTATGATTCCCTTCTCGGAAAAGAAATTGATTATTCCATTGAGGAGACTCCGGCATCTGCAGGCACGGCAAAAGTTTCAGCGCCGGCTGAGCAGGAAATTAGATATGGTTACTGCACGGAGTTTATTATTGTATTAACACGTCCATTGTCTGAAAAAGAAGAAAAGGAATACAAATCTTATCTGGAATCTATCGGAGATTCGATTGTTGTGGTAGCAGACGATGAGGTTGTAAAGACTCACGTACATACCAACGATCCGGGACTTGCCATTCAAAAGGCACTGACCCATGGTTCTCTTACAAAGATCAAGATCGACAATATGCGTGAGGAACATCAGGAAAAGCTGATTAAGGATGCCGAAAAAGCGGCTGCCCAGCAGAAGGAGCAGGAGGCAGAGAAAGAGGAACCCCGCAAGCCAATGGGATTTATTGCCGTTTCCATCGGTGAGGGAATGAATGAGATTTTCCGCGGACTGGGAGCAGACTATCTGATCGAGGGTGGACAGACCATGAATCCAAGCACAGAAGACATGCTTGCAGCGATTGATCATGTAAATGCAGATCATATCTTTATTCTGCCAAACAATAAAAATATCATTATGGCGGCAAATCAGGCAGCGGAGCTGACAGAGGATAAAGATATTATTGTACTTCCGACAAAGACAATTCCACAGGGAATTGTGGCTCTGGTAAATTATATTCCGGATTATACTGCGGAGGAAAATAAGGAAGCCATGCTGGCAGAACTCGACAGTGTAAAGACCGGTCAGGTGACCTATGCGGTTCGTGACACTGAAATTGATGGCATGCAGATCAGACAGAATGACTATATGGGAATTGGCGATAAGGCAATTCTTGCGGTCGGCACGGATCTGAAAGAGACAACCATGAAGATGATTGATGCGATGGTAGATGAGGATTCTGCAATTGTCAGCATTTATTATGGTGCGGATGAGACAGAAGAGCATGCACAGGAAATCGGAAAAATGATCGAAGAAAAGTATCCAGATGTTGAGGTAGAGATCAACTGTGGTGGTCAGCCGATTTACTATTTTGTTATTTCTGTAGAATAAAAGTTACTATTTATGCAGCACAGAAACGAATAAGGAGCAGATATGCGTCAGGATTCATCAATCACGGAAATCAAAGGCATTGGTGAAAAAACAAAAAAATTATTCGAAAAAATGGGAGTATACACCGTAGGTGATATACTCCTTCATTTTCCCAGAAATTATATACAGTATCCCCATCCGGTGCCGATCGATGAGATGACAGCGGAACATATGCAGACAGAGGATAAGCTTGCGATTGTTGCACGGATTGAGCGTACACCGGTAACGAGAAGTGGAAGACATATGCAGGTGACACTTCTTGTGATTGGAAGCCCTGGACATCAGATCCAGCTGATCTGGTATCGGATGCCTTATATACGGAATACTTTGACACATGGCAAATATTTTGTTTTTTACGGAAATGTTCACATTAAGGATGGCAAATTTGTGATGGAACAGCCGGTGGTGTATACGCCGGAGGCCTATCAGGAAATCGAAAACTGTTTTCTTCCGGTGTATACGCTGACCAGCGGGATCACCAACAATCTCATGATAAAAACGATGCGGCAGGCATTGGATGCGGAAGAACTGCTTACGGATTTTCTTCCGGGAGAAATTCGTACGCGCAGAAAACTGTGTGAGTATAATTATGCGGTCAAACAGATCCACTTTCCGGATACGATGGGACGATTGATCGAGGCGAGAAAGCGGTTGGTTTTTGATGAGTTCTTTTTATTTATCCTGGGCATGCAGTACCAGAAAGAAAAGAGAACCAGACAGGAAAACCGGTTTGTGATGGAACATCCGGAGTTCGTGGAAGATCTGATTCAGAAGCTTCCGTATGAACTGACGGGAGCACAAAGACGAGCATTGCATGATGTGACGGAAAATATGCAGGGACCGTATGCCATGCAGCGCCTGATTCAGGGAGACGTGGGTTCCGGTAAAACGATTCTGGCTTTTCTGGCAATGGCGTGGTGCGCACAGAATGGATATCAGTCTGCTATCATGGCACCGACGGAAGTACTTGCACAGCAGCATTATGAAACATTCCAGAAACTCTGTGAGCAGTTTGGACTGCATTTTCCGGTAATCCTTCTGACGGGGTCCATGACGGCAAAACAAAAACGCAGTGCGTATGAACGGTTAGAACTGTATGAGAATGCCCTGATTGTAGGAACGCATGCGCTGATTCAGGAAAAACCGGCATATGCAAATCTTGCGCTTGTGATCACAGATGAGCAGCATCGTTTTGGCGTGCGGCAGAGAGAGGAGTTTGCGCAAAAAGGGGATATGCCGCATATTCTTGTTATGAGTGCAACACCGATTCCGCGAACCCTTGCGATCATTATCTACGGAGATATGGATATTTCGGTTGTGGATGAGGTGCCGGCAAGACGGCTTCCGATCAAAAACTGTGTGGTTAATACGGCATACCGGCCGAAAGCATATGCGTTTGTTGCAGATGAGGTGAAAAAAGGACATCAGGCATATGTGATCTGTCCGCTTGTGGAGGCAAGCGAAGGGACACAGGGAGAAAATGTAATTGATTACTCGAAAACGCTTATGGAGGAACTGCCATCCGGCATCCAGGTGGGCGTGCTTCACGGAAAGATGAAGAGCAGTAAGAAAAATGAAATTATGCAGGAATTTGCGGAAAATAAAATTCAGGTGCTTGTATCCACCACGGTAGTGGAAGTGGGGGTCAATGTACCGAATGCAACCGTGATGCTGATCGAGAATGCGGACCGATTTGGCTTAGCACAGCTGCATCAGCTGCGTGGACGTGTGGGAAGAGGAGATGCACAGTCTTATTGTATTATGATCAATGCCTCTTCGGCCAAGACGGCAAAAAAACGTCTGGAAATATTAAATAAATCAAACGACGGCTTTTTTATTGCGAGTGAGGATTTGAAATTACGCGGACCGGGAGATTTTTTCGGTATTCGGCAGAGTGGAGATCTGGTATTTGCGCTGGCGGATATTTACCAGGATGCGGCGGTGCTGCAGGAGGCTTCGGAAGAAGTAAAAACAATTCTTGAGGAAGACCCGGAACTGACAGAACCCGGACATCACATTCTGCAAAAGAAAATGATGCAGTTTCAGGAAGAACAGCTTTCAAAAATGAATTTGTAGATTCCGGTAAAAGAATAAGCAGGTCTCCGTGACAGAGACCTGCTTTTTTCTTTTGTACATTGGGACAAGTGGGTTACTGGATGTTTTCTCCTTTGCCAGCCATCTGTCTTTCCTGTGCTTCGATCATTTTTTTGACCATATAACCGCCGACAGATCCATTCTGTTTTGCGGTAAGATCACCGTTGTATCCGTTGCTAAGTGGGACTCCAAGCTCATCTGCAACTTCATACTTAAAACGTTCCAATGATTTTTTTGTACTTCTGTCTGCCATGCTTTTCTTCCTCCTTTGCGGTTGTACTTTGTGGTACGATTCTAGTATATGCGCTAAGCAGAAAGCCTATGCTGGAAACTTATGTATTGGATGATTCCACCAGTGTCAGGCCGCTGATGTCCGGATGGATCGTGAGAGAGTAGTTCGTATAGTATACGACAAATCCGGGTGCACTTCCGGCCGGTTTTTTTACATTTTTTTTCTGAAGATAATCAATTTCAAGTTTGTCACTGTCACGTCCGCTGGAATAGTAACCGGCAAGTTTTCCGGCCTCTTCAAATACGCGGTCCGGCATTTCTCCCCCTTTGTTTTTTACAATTACATGGGAACCCGGCATTTTTTTGGCGTGAAACCACCAGTCATTTCCGGTTGCAAATTTAAAGGTCAGTTCATCATTCTGATAGTTATTTTTTCCGACGTACATGTCATAGCCATCGGATGAAATATAATGGAAAGGTTTGCTTTTGATTTTTTGTTTTTTGCCGTTTTTGTGTTTTTTGATAAAACCGTATTCTATCAATTCCTCTTTGATCTGCACCAGATCATCGGCGGAGAGTGCAATGTTCAAAGAATTCTGGATGGACTCCAGATGGTCAATCTGCGCTTTGGTTTCCGCAAGCTGGACTTCAAGAGCTTCGGAAGTCCGTTTCAGTTTTCCGTATTTATCAAAGTATTTTTGGGAATTTTCACGTGCGGTCTTTTGCGGATCTAACGGGATACGGATTTCTTTATTGTTGTCATAAAAATTTTCACAGACCAGTTCTTTTGCCTGGTCCTGCAGATTGTAACCGTATACATTGATCAGTTCTCCGTACAGTTTATATTTTTCCCGTTTTTCGGCATCTTTCTGCTGCTTTTGCTGTAACTGGTATTTTTTCTGGTTACGCTCTAACGCAGTTGTGACGATTTTTCGCAGGTCTGCGGATTTCTGGTGGATACGGTTGTAAATATTGCGCTCTGCATAGAAAACTTCGAGCATCTGCGAGATGCTTTCCATATGTTCCATCTCATAATCCTGATACATGGTCAGTTCAATGGCAGAAAATTCGATCGGCCGTTTGTCTTTTCTTACGATCACCGGATGAAATTCGTTGTGGCGGATTTCATCAAAAAACCATGCAATGTGGTTTGCAAGATGGTGGATTTCATCATCGGTACAGGCCAAAAGAGACTGATCTGCATCCATCCCTGCCCGGAATGCCAGTTCGGATGCAACAAGCGGACTGACACCGGTAAATGATGTATAGATCGCTTTGCAGATGGACATCGGTTTTGCCTTAATGGCATCGCAGATCTGTGTGGCATCCATAGTCATGGCATTGAATTTGTCCTCCTGTGTGGCAGGAATAAAATACGGGCGGCCCGGAAGCACTTCGCGCAGGGAACTTACGGCGGAAGAGACATGCTTGATGCTGTCGATCATGGTGCCGTCCTCATCGCAAAAGATAATATTGGAATGTTTTCCCATCAGTTCAATGACAAGGGTCTTATGACAGATATCCCCCATTTCATTCAGGTGTTCAATCTTCAGATGGATGATGCGCTCCATATGGGGCTGTGTAATGCTTATGATCCGCCCGTTTGCGATATGTTTGCGTAAAACCATACAAAATGTAGGCGCCTGCAGGGGACTTGTCTTGTTGGTGTCCGTCAGATATAAAAAAGGAAGGGAAGCGTTTGCTGAAATGGATACACGGAACTGTCCGCTGCTTCCTTTGCATGTCAAAAGCAGCTCGTCATTTTCGGGCTGCGCAATTTTACTGATTTTTGTATTTAAAATCGTCTGGTTCAGTTCATGGACTAAACCTGCGATTACGATTCCGTCAAAAGCCATGGAAATTCTCCTGTTCATGATTATAGTGTTTTTCAAACTCATGAATCATTATAGTAATTTCCACGTCTTTTGTCTATATGCAGAAAGTGGATATCTTTTGTATACATTTTTTGCAAGAACATTTGACGAAACGGCAAAGAAGCATTATAATACATTTATCTATGCATAGATATGTGCATGATATTTGGGAGAAAGTAAAATGATTAAAAGCATGACCGGATTTGGGCGCTGTGAGATTGCAGATGAAAAACGCAAATTTACCGTGGAACTGAAATCCGTAAATCACCGGTATCTTGATGTAAACATGAAGATGCCGAAAAAGTTAAATTTTTTTGAGAGTGCGATCCGCAGTCTGTTAAAAAAATATATGGAACGAGGCAAAGTGGATCTGTATATTTCCTATGAGGACTATACGGAGGACAATTATGCACTTAAGTATAATGAGGGACTTGCCGGTGAGTATTTAAAATATCTGAATGCCATGGCAGAAACATTCCATCTGGAAAATGATGTGCGGGTAAGCACACTGTCCCGTTATCCGGATGTCTTTGTTATGGAAGAACAGGAAATGGACGAAGAAGAGCTCTGGAATGGATTGCAGAAGGCAATCTGCGGAGCATGTGAACAATTCGTTGAGACCCGTATCCGGGAAGGCGAGAACTTAAAGAAGGATCTCTGTGAGAAGTTAGATGACCTGCTTGCCGGAGTGGATTTCATTGAGGAGCGTTCTCCGCAGATTATGCAGGAATACCGCAGCCATCTGACGGAAAAGATCCAGGAACTTTTGGGAGATACCCAGATCGATGAGGGAAGAATTGCGACAGAGGTTACGATCTATGCAGACAAGGTGTGTGTGGATGAAGAAACCGTGCGTCTGCGCAGCCATATTACCTCGATGAAGGAGACACTTTCAGAGGGCGGTCCGGTAGGACGCAAACTCGATTTTATTGCACAGGAGATGAACCGTGAAGCAAATACGATTCTCTCAAAGGCAAATAATATTGAAATTTCAGATGTGGGAATTAATCTGAAGACCGGAATCGAAAAGATCCGCGAACAGATCCAAAATATAGAATAAAGGAAGCGCGTTATGGAACAGAAAGGAAAGTTAGTTGTTATTTCCGGATTTTCCGGAGCGGGCAAAGGAACTCTGATGAAAGCACTGCTGGCAGCACATCCGGACAGGTATGCACTGTCGGTTTCCGCAACTACCAGAGATCCGAGACCGGGAGAAAAAGATGGTGTGGATTATTTTTTTGTGACGGACGAAATGTTTGATTCCATGATTCAGAAGGATGATTTTTTAGAATATGCAAAATATGTCAGCCACTCTTATGGAACTCCTCGTTCTTATGTGGAGGAAAATTTAAATCTCGGAAAGAATGTAATTTTAGAGATTGAGATACAGGGAGCATTAAAAGTAAAAGAAAAAATAAAAGATGCTGTCCTGATGTTTGTTACGGCACCGGATGCCGGGACACTGCGTGACCGTCTGGTCGGACGCGGTACAGAGACTCCGGAGGTCATTGCGGCACGGCTTGCACGTGCATGTGAGGAATCCGAAGGAATTGAAAATTATGATTATTTAGTGGTAAACGATACGGTGGATCACGCATCGGCTTTGATTGATCAGCTGATCTGTGATGAGCAGTCACAAAATACCGGAAGGGATCAGGAGTATCGGGTATCTGCTAATATAGATTTTATTAATCATATGAGAGAAAATCTCAAAAGCTTTTCGAAAGGAGAATGAATATGATACATCCATCTTATGTTGAATTAATGAAAGTTGTAAATGACGAGGGCGAAATCGGTGAAGAACCGGTGGTAAACAGCCGTTACTCCATTGTTCTTGCCACAGCAAAGCGTGCAAGACAGATCATTGCCGGAGCAAAACCACTGATTGATGATCCGGTCTGCAACAAGCCGCTTTCCATTGCCGTGGAAGAGTTATACCGCGGAGAAGTAAAGATTGTACCTGGAGAGGACGAAAACTAAGAAATACCAAAAGGGAGTGACAGCTGTCATTCCCTTTTTCAAGTGAGAGGTTATATGAAATTATTATTTATTTCACTCGGATGTGACAAAAATCTGGTAGATTCCGAGTACATGATCGGTATGCTTACCAGTCATGGAATTGAACTGACGGATGATGAAACGGAAGCGGATATCATTATTGTCAACAGCTGCTGTTTTATCGGCGATGCAAAAGAAGAAAGCATTAACACCATTCTGGAAATGGCAGAGCAGAAAAAAACAGGCTGCTGTAAATCACTCATTGTCACCGGCTGCCTGACACAGCGTTATCAGGATGAAGTGAAAAAAGAAATACCGGAAGTAGATGCTATTTTAGGAACCAATTCCTATGATTCCATTGTAGAGGCACTCGAGGAGACCCTGCAGCATAAATTTTATAAAAATTTTCATACGCTCAGCGGACTGCCGCAGCTGTCGACCAAACGGACGGTTACGACAGGCGGACATTATGCATATCTGAAAATTGCAGAGGGATGCAACAAAAACTGCACCTACTGTGTGATCCCGTCTGTGCGCGGACGTTACCGCAGTGTTCCGATGGACGAGCTGGTTACGTCAGCAGAAGAACTGGTTGCAGGAGGCGTAAAGGAACTGATCCTTGTTGCGCAGGAGACAACGCTTTACGGTGTGGATCTGTATGGGAAAAAATGCCTGCATGAATTGTTAGACCGCCTGAACGGGATTTCCGGTCTGTTCTGGATTCGTATTATGTACTGTTATCCGGAGGAAATCTATGAGGAACTGATCGATTCCATGATTAAGGATAAAAAGGTCTGTCACTATCTGGACATGCCGGTCCAGCACTGCAACGATACAATTTTGCAGCGCATGGGAAGAAAAACAAATAAAAAGGAACTGATCGAGAGAATCCATTATTTGAGAAAACGTGTCCCGGATATCACTTTGCGGACCTCTTTGATCTGCGGATTCCCGGGGGAGACAAAAGAGCAGCACGAAGAACTGATGCAGTTTGTCAATGATATGGAATTTGACCGTCTCGGAGCGTTTACTTATTCCGCGGAGGAAGGAACACCGGCAGCGGAAATGCCGGATCAGGTGCCGCAGGAACAAAAAGAGGAATGGCAGGCAGACGTCATGGAACTTCAGGAAGAAGTGATTTTTGACAAGAATGAAGCCATGAAAGGTACGGTTTTGTATGCGTTTATCGAAGGACAGGTTGCGGATGAAAATAATACCTACGTCGGCAGAACCTACCGGGATGCGCCAAATGTAGACGGATATATTTTTATCAATACAGACGAAGAACTTTTAACCGGAGATATTGTGAAGGTGGAAGTTACCGGTGCATATGAATATGACCTGATCGCTACGATTGTAAAATAGGAGGAACAATTATGAATTTACCAAATAAATTAACAACTTTCCGTGTGATTCTTATTCCGTTTTTTGTATTTTTCCTGTTAGCTCCATACTTTGAAGGGTATGGAAATTACATTGCGCTTGTTATTTTTATTGTCGCAAGCCTGACGGATTTTCTGGATGGAAAAATTGCAAGAAAGTACAATCTTGTAACAAATTTCGGAAAGTTTATGGACCCGCTGGCAGACAAGCTTCTGGTCTGCTCTGCGCTGATCTGTCTGATTGCACTTGACAGAATTCCGGCATGGATTGTGATTGTGATTATTTCCCGCGAGTTTATTATCAGCGGATTCCGTCTGATTGCTGCAGACAATGGTGTAGTGATCGCTGCAAGCTACTGGGGCAAGTTTAAAACCGCATCCCAGATGGTCACCGTGATTCTTCTGGTACTGAATATTCAAAATACGGTATTTACAGTACTCGGAACGGTATTTATTTATATTTCCCTGGTACTTACCGTCGTATCTCTGATTGATTATATCGCAAAAAACAAAGAAGTATTAAAGGATCAGAACTAATGAAAATTGACAGACTTCTGGCAGAACACCAGCTGCTGGTGACGACAGCCGAGAGCTGTACCGGAGGACTGGTAGCGTCTGCACTGGTAGATATTCCGGGAATTTCCGATTATTTTAAAGAGGGATATATCACTTATGCTCCCGAAGCAAAAGAAAAGATACTGGGAGTATTGCCGGAGACCATTTCCGATTATGGTGTCGTGAGTGAACAGACCGCACAGGAGATGGCGGAAGGTGCTGCAAAACAGGCACACGCGGGATGTGCGGTGGCTACAACGGGGGTTGCCGGACCCGGGGGAGGAACTTTAAAGACTCCGGTAGGAACGGTCTGTTTTGGATGTTTTGTGCAGGGAAAGATATTTTCCGGGACAGAACATTTTACCGGTACAAGAAGTGAAATAAGACATGCGGCTGCGGCATATGCCATTGCATTTCTGGAGCGGTGTATCATCAAAACATATGGAGGAACCTTATGCGAATCATAGCAGGAACAGCGCGCAGCCTGCCGCTGAAAACAATTGAGGGGCTGGAAACGCGCCCGACAACAGACAAGATCAAAGAGACATTATTCAATATGCTGCAGAATGATGTGCCGGGATGTTATTTCCTGGATCTGTTTGCGGGCAGCGGTCAGATCGGGTTAGAAGCAATCAGCCGCGGAGCTTTGTATGCGGTTTTTATTGAGAATAACCGGAAAGCGGCCAAATGCATTGAAGATAATATTGCATTCACAAAATTTACGAAGGAATCCAGACTGCTTACCACGGATGTGATCAGCGGAATCAGCAGTCTGGAGGGAAAATATACATTTGATATTATTTTTATGGACCCGCCATACCGGCAGGGACTTGAAGAAGATGTGCTGCGTTTCCTTTCAAAATCAAGTGTGTTGAAACCTGACACCATGATTATTGTGGAAGCATCGCTGGATACGGATTTTTCTTATCTGGATGAGCTGGGATTTTCCGTGATAAAGTTCAAAAAATATAAGACAAACATGCATGTCTTTATTCAACAGAAGAGGGTATAACAAACATGAAAAAAGCAATTTATCCGGGAAGTTTTGATCCACTGACATTCGGACATATGGACATCATCAACCGTGCTTCAAGAATTGTGGATGAGCTGGTCGTCGGAGTGCTCAACAACAGCGCAAAAAATTCGTTGTTTTCTTTAGAAGAACGTGTTAGTATGATAGAAGAAATGACAAAGGATATTCCAAACGTTACGGTGGCGTCCTTTGAAGGTCTGCTGGTAGAGTTTATGAACAAAATAGACGCTACCATTATCGTGCGTGGGCTTCGTGCAGTGACAGATTTTGAGTACGAGCTGCAGATCGCACAGGCGAACCATGTGCAGGATTCTAATATTGAAACCATTTTCCTGACAAGTGATCTTTCTTATTCCTATTTAAGTTCGACAATTGTCAAGGAATTTGCGTCCTACGGTGGAGATATTTCCAACTTTGTACCGGAACGTTTTATTGAACGGATTTATAAGAAATATGAGAACAGATAGGAGAGATTTTCACTATGAGCAGTAAGATGGAACAGATTATTGAGGAAATCGAAGAGTATATTGATGGCTGTAAATTCCAGCCGCTCTCAAGTACAAAGATTATTGTCAACAAAGAAGAATTAGAAGAACTTATTGCGGAACTTCGCGCCAAAACACCGGAAGAAGTAAAGCGTTATCAGAAGATTATCAGCAATAAGGAAGCAATTTTAGCAGATGCACAGGCGAAGGCAGATCAGATCATTGCACAGGCACAGGTGCAGACCAACGAACTTGTCAGCGAGCATCAGATTATGCAGCAGGCATATGCACAGGCAAATGAAGTTGTTATGATTGCAACCAAGCAGGCCCAGGAAATTTTAGACAATGCTACCAATGAGGCAAACAGTCTGCGTGTCAGTGCCATGGGATATGCGGATGACCAGCTGCATGAGATCGAGGAGGTTTTGTCTAATTCCATCGAGACTTCTCAGGCGCGGTATGACAGTCTGATTTCTTCACTGCAGGGTTTCCTTGATGTAGTGACAAAGAACCGGGCACAGCTGTTTCCACAGACAGAAGCAGCAGAGGAGGCAGCCGCTTCTGCCGGACAGGCAGCAGAGTCTGCAGAGGAGCCGCAGATTACCAATATTTCAGCTTCAGATGAGGATGCCCAGGAAGAGTAAAGGAATACAGCATCCAACGGTTAACAGTAAGAGGATTATTTTCTGTAATACATAGTTCCGGAGCGAGAGGCCGGTCTGGTGAAGGATGGAAGAGACCTGAAAAATGCCGGACAATCCTCCCCATGACAGGAATAACACTGCCAGAAGAGATTTTATCTGTCTGGTGCAGGCAGAGGTGGAAAGCAGCGCAACACCGTTTGTAACTTCTAAGAATCCGGTGGCGGCCAGCGAAAACCAATGCGCCGGAAACGGCAGTGTCTGCAGCATTTCGCAGAAAATGGAAAACAGGATGATATAGCCGCATATTTTGATCAGGGTTTCAAATCCGTGAATGATGCCGGCATCAATGATTTGCATATCCATATGAAATCTTGATGCCGTTTCTTTTTGTGTAGAAGAAGGGGTTCTGTGATATAATAACAGCATACTCATTCCATACAAAAACGGAATGCCATAGATCAGAAAAACGTATACAGGAGATAACGGAAGCTGCAAAATTTCCTGGATGGCGGTTATGACAAATATGGGACTTAAGTTGTTTGTAAAGCAGCATAGAGCAGAGGCTTTTTCCCGGGAAATATAGTTACTGCTGTAAAAATCGGCAGTCAGTTTGCAGCCGATGGGAAATCCGAATAAAAAACCACACAATACGATGTAGCAGGTAGAAAATTTTTTCGGAAGAATTTCACTGCGCAGAATGACATACGAGAGGACACAAAAAGGAAGCAGTGTCGGAAGAATCTGTGTAAACCACAGCTGCAGCCCCTGTTTCGATGCCGAGACTGCTGCGTGGGGGAAACAGATAAAAAACAAAAACAGTATGCAACAGAGAAGAGTAAATACAAATTTTTTCATGATACAGTTTATGTGAGACAGGAGGAGTATATGAGTACATTAGAGCATTTATATCCGGAAAGGGTATTTTATTATTTCAAGCAGATCGCAGCAATTCCACATGGATCGGGAAACACCAAAGCGATCAGTGATTACCTGGTAAAATTTGCAAAAGAACACGCACTGACCTGGTATCAGGATGAAGCAAACAATGTGGTTCTTGTCAAGGAAGCATCCAAAGGTTATGAAAAGGCTCCGGCGATCATCATTCAGGGACACATGGATATGGTCTGTGAAAAAGAAAAAGACTGTAATCTTGACATGGATAAAGAAGGGCTGCGCCTGTATGTAGATGGAGATTTCCTGAAGGCAGAAGGGACAACGCTTGGCGGAGATGACGGAATTGCAGTGGCATATGCGCTGGCAATTTTGGAATCAGATGAAATTTCCCATCCGAAATTAGAAGTTGTGATTACCGTGGATGAAGAAATCGGAATGCTGGGGGCGGCTGTCATGGATCTGTCTATGCTGACCGGACATACCATGTTAAATATTGACAGTGATGAAGAGGGAATTTTCCTGACCGGCTGTGCGGGCGGTATGGCATTAAATGTTTCCATTCCCGTAACCCGTGTCAGACAGACGGGAAAGAAACTTTCTCTTATTGTGACCGGGCTTTCCGGCGGACATTCCGGCAGTGAGATCGATAAAGAACATGGAAATGCAGATCTTTTGATGGGACGCCTGCTGTATGGAATCTTTTCGCGTTCCCCGTTTGGAATTCTCACTTTACATGGTGGGTTAAAGGACAATGCAATTCCAAGAGAATGTGAGGCAGAAATCCTGATTCCGGCAGAAAATACGCAGATTGTCTGTGAATATGTAAAAGAACTGAATGAAATATTAAAAAAAGAACTGGTGGAAACAGATCCGGGCGTGCAGGTGCTGATAGAAGAACAGGGCAATGCTGAAGCGGAAATATTAGATTATCATTCGGTAAGCCGTGTCATTTTTTATCTGCGCAATGTGCCAAACGGAATTCAGCATATGAGCCAGCTGTTAAACGGTCAGGTAGAAACTTCCTTAAATCTTGGAATTCTGGAATTAAAAGAAGATGCCCTGACGTCGCTTACTTCGATCCGAAGCAGTGTAAAAACCCGCAAAGAAGATCTGTGTGCACGTGTTACGATGCTTGTGGAGATGCTTGGAGGAGAAGCAGAAGTGGAAGGTGATTATCCGGCGTGGGAGTATCGCACGGATTCTGCGCTGCGTCCGCAGGTAGAAAAAGTATACGAAGAGCTGTTTCATAAAAAACCTGTATTTTCCACGATTCATGCAGGGCTGGAGTGTGGCCTTCTTTCTGAAAAAATTCCGGATCTCGACTGCGTTTCTTTCGGACCGGACAATTTTGACATTCACACGCCAAAAGAGCATTTATCCATTTCTTCTACCGCAAGAGTATGGGATTTCCTTGTTGCATTTCTGCAGCAGGCAAACGTATGATTCGCCTGGACAAATTCCTGGCGGATTCCGGCGTCGGCACACGCACCGATGTGAAAAAACGAATCCGCGAGGGACGAATTACGGTAAATGATGCGGTGGCAAAGAAACCGGATCTTAAGGTTGATCCGGAACAGGATCAGATTCTGTTTGATCATCGTCCGGTGATTTATGAGAAGTATTCCTATTATCTCTTTCATAAACCGGCGGGCTGTGTGACGGCAAGATGTGACCGGTTAAACCGGACGGTTATGGATTTCTTCCCGGAGTCCATGCGAAAAGAGTTTGCACCGGTCGGAAGACTGGATAAGGATACGGAAGGTTTTTTGCTGATTACAAATGACGGAGAACTCACGCATCGCCTGCTGTCACCGGCATACCATGTCAAAAAAACGTATTTTGTACAGGTAGATCAGAAAATTCCAGATACGACGGCAGGACAATTTGCAGAGGGCGTGGACATCGGCGATGAGAAGCGCACACTTCCGGCAGATCTCAAAATCCTTGGGGACTGTGAGGCGGAACTTACGATTTCGGAAGGCAGATTTCACCAGGTGAAGCGTATGTTTGCATCGGTTGGATGTAAGGTGACATATCTGAAACGGATCTCCATGGGAACACTTACACTTGGAACATTAGAAAAGGCAACTTACCGTAAACTTACGGAACAGGAACTGGCTTCCCTGAAAAAAGAAGCGGAAAATAAACAATCATCAGGAGTATAAAATTATGTACGAAGGGTATCTGCCGATTTCAAAACAGGATATGCAGGAACGCGGGATTAAACAGCTGGATTTTGTATATGTGTGCGGAGACGCATATGTAGATCATCCGTCTTTTGGTCATGCAATCATTGCCAGACTGCTGGAGGCACATGGCTATACGGTGGGAATCATTGCGCAGCCGGACTGGAAGGATGATGCTTCTATTTCCGTGCTTGGCGTTCCAAGACTTGGCTTTTTGGTTTCTGCCGGAAATATGGATTCTATGGTGAATCATTATTCGGTATCCAAAAAACGCCGTGCAACCGATTCCTATACCCCGGGAGGCGTAATGGGAAAGCGACCGGATTATGCTACCGTGGTGTACTGTAATCTGATCCGGCATACATACAAGAAGACCCCGATCATTATCGGTGGAATTGAAGCCAGTCTGCGCCGTCTGGCACATTATGATTACTGGTCCAACAAGGTGAAACGTTCGATCCTGCTTGATTCCGGTGCAGATCTGATTTCTTATGGAATGGGAGAACACAGTATCATTGAAATCGCAGATGCATTGAATGCCGGAATCGATGTGCATGATATTACCTTTATTGACGGAACCGTATTTAAAACAAAAAACCGTGATCTGATCTATGATGCCATCGAGTTACCGGATTATGATGAGATCAAAGAAAATAAGCGTTCGTTTGCGCAGAGTTTTTATAAGCAGTACTGTAATACAGATCCATTTTCCGGAAAGCGCCTGTTTGAGCCTTACGGTGGAACCACATTTGTTGTGCAGAATCCACCGGCAAAGCCATTGACACAGACGGAAATGGATGAAGTCTATGCACTTCCGTATATGCGGAATTATCATCCGTCATATGAAAAAGACGGAGGGGTTCCTGCGATCCGGGAGATTAAGTTTTCCCTGATCAGCAACCGCGGATGTTTTGGAGGATGCAGTTTCTGTGCGCTGACGTTTCATCAGGGCAGAATTATCCAGACGAGAAGCCATGAGTCGATCATTGACGAGGCAAAACAGATCATTCAGGAACCGGACTTCAAAGGGTATATCCATGATGTCGGGGGACCTACGGCGAATTTCCGTGCACCGGCATGCAAAAAGCAGATGACGAAGGGAGCCTGTCCGACGAAACAGTGCCTGTTCCCAAAACCATGTAAGAATCTGGAAGTAGACCATAAGGATTACATTGCCCTTTTGAAAAAGCTGCGGGTGCTTCCGGGTGTGAAAAAAGTATTTATCCGTTCGGGTATCCGTTTTGATTATCTGATGTATGATAAGGATCGTACATTTTTGCGGGAACTGTGCGAGCATCATGTGAGCGGGCAGTTGAAGGTGGCACCGGAACATATCAGCAATACCGTTTTACAGAAACTGGGAAAGCCAAGTGTGGAAGTATATAACAGTTTTGTAAAAGCGTATAAAGATATGAATAAAAAAATCGGAAAAGAGCAGTATCTTGTGCCGTATCTGATGTCTTCCCATCCGGGATCGACGCTGAAAGAAGCGGTTGAACTGGCAGAGTATCTGCGGGATTTAGGTTACATGCCGGAACAGGTACAGGATTTTTATCCGACACCGTCAACGATTTCTACCTGCATGTATTATACAGGACTGGACCCGCGGACAATGGAACCTGTATATGTGGCAACCAATCCGCATGAAAAAGCCATGCAGCGTGCACTGATCCAGTATCGCAACCCGAAAAATTACGATCTGGTACATGAAGCATTAATCAAAGCAGGACGTCAGGATCTGATCGGATTTGATTCCAAATGTCTGATCCGTCCGCGCCGGCCGAAAAAAGACGCGGGTACTTCCTACCGGTCATCCAGACAGGAAAAGAAGGCACCGGCAGGCAAGGCTGCTGCCGGAAAGATAGTGACCGCAAAACACAAAAAGAAAACCATCCGCAACATCCATAAAAAGAAGTAGGAAACGTTATGAAAACATTTACCATCGGCACGAATGATGCCAACCAGCGGTTTGATAAATATTTAAAAAAACTGCTGCCCAATGCATCGGTCAGTTTTTTATATAAGATGCTTCGAAAAAAGAATATTACTTTGGACGGAAAAAAAGCGACCGGGAAGGAGACGCTGCAAAAAGGCGCGCAGGTAGCGGTGTTTTTCAGTGATGAAACACTGCATAAATTTATGCAGGACACAAAAAAACTGCAGGAAGAGTTTCACATGCTGCAGCGTCTGCCAATGAAGGGGCTTTCCATCATTTATGAAGATACGGATATTCTCATCGCGGATAAGCCATACAATATGCTTTCCCAGAAAGCAAAAGAACAGGATCTGTCTGCCAATGAATATCTGCTCGGCTATCTGATCCGGAGCGGGGCACTTTCTCTGGAGACATTCGGCACGTTTCGTCCGTCAGTGTGCAACCGGCTGGACCGCAATACGACAGGACTTCTTCTGATGGGCAAAACGCTTGCCGGCGCACAGATGCTTTCCGAGGGGCTGCGGGAACGTACCATTCATAAATTTTACCGTGCCATTGTATCCGGGAACGTTACAAAACCGGTACATCTGTCCGGATGGCTTATCAAAGACGAACATACCAATCAGGTAAAGATTCTGACACAGGAACAAAAAGATGCTGTACGGATTGAGACTTCTTATACGTCCGTACAGGCGAAAGGAACATGCAGTCTGTTGGAAATCTGCCTGATTACCGGAAAAACACATCAGATTCGTGCACATCTGGCATCTGTCGGTCATCCGGTTATCGGAGATCGCAAGTATGGGGACCCGTCAGTGAATCACAAATTTTATGGTACCTTTCATGTGGATCATCAGCTGCTTCATGCGTATCGTCTGGAATTTCCGGACGGAAGAGTTTTTACTGCTCCGATGCCCGAAATATTTAAAGAAATTATGGAAAAGGAGCGTGGATAGCAGATGCCGACCTGGAATTCAAGGGGACTGCGCGGATCAACACTAGAGGATCTTTTAAACCGTACAAACGAAAAATATGCACACAACGGTCTGGCGCTGATCCAGAAGATCCCGACACCGATTACTCCTATTAATATTGATAAAGAAACCAGACACATCACACTTGCCTATTTTGAACAGAAAAGTACCGTGGATTATATTGGAGCTGTACAGGGAATTCCGGTGTGTTTCGATGCAAAAGAATGCAACACCGACACCTTTCCGCTTGCCAATGTTCATCCGCATCAGGTGGCTTTTATGGAGCAGTTTGAAAAGCAGGAGGGAATAGCGTTTCTTCTGATCTCTTTTACGCACCGGGAGGAATTTTATTATCTGCGTTTTTCCGATCTGGAGAAGTTCTGGAACCGGGCTCTGGATGGTGGACGGAAAAGCTTTCGGTATGAGGAGCTGAATCCGGCCTATTTTCTGCCAAAGGTATCAGGGGTACTGATTCCCTATCTTCAGGTTCTCCAGAAGGATTTAGAGGACAGGGATTGACAATCTTTGGAATATTTCTTATAATAGCGTTGTTTCATGTGCTACCAAATTATCACGGTATCACTTTAAAATAGTAAAGCGAGAGGTTCGATTATGACAGACCAGATGTTACATACGCCGGACGGAGTCCGGGATATTTATAACGGAGAGTGCAAACAGAAACTACTGTTGCAGGAGAGATTACACGATGTATTGCGTCAATATGGATATCGTGATATTCAGACACCAACGTTTGAATTTTTTAATATTTTTGGAAAAGAAATTGGTACAACACCATCCAAAGATCTGTATAAGTTTTTTGACAAGGACGGAAGCACGCTGGTACTTCGTCCGGATTTTACTCCATCTATTGCAAGAAGTGCTGCAAAGTACTATACCGAGGATGATATGCCGGTAAAACTTTGTTATATGGGAAACACATTTATCAATTCCAACGCGTATCAGGGACGCTTAAAGGAAACGACACAGTGCGGTGCGGAGCTGATCGGAGACGGAACGGTTGCCGCTGACGCAGAAATACTTGCCATGGTAGTGGAGTCCCTTCTTTCGAGCGGACTGAAAGAATTTCAGATCTCGGTGGGACATGCACAGTTTTTCCGCGGGCTGGCAGAGGCGGCAGGACTTGATGAGGAACAGCAGCAGGAATTAAGAGAACTGCTTGCCAATAAAAATTATTTCGGTGTGGAAGAAATGGTAGAGGGAATGCATTTAAATGACACGTTAAAGAAACTGTTTTCCCTTCTCGGAAGTTTTGAGACACAGGTAGAAGAACTTGCTGAGGCAAAGTCTCTTGCTTCGGATTACCCGAACATTCTTTCCGCAATTACTGATCTGGAAAAACTCGGATCGTTTCTGCGGTTATACGGAATTGAAAAATACGTTTCGTTTGAACTCGGAATCATCAGCAATTACCATTATTATACCGGTATTATTTTTGCAGGATATACGTTTGGAACGGGAGAACCTGTGGTAAAGGGAGGACGCTATGACAGGCTGCTTACATATTTCGGAAGAAAAGCACCGGCCATTGGTTTTGCCATTGTTGTGGACCAGCTTCTTTCCGCTCTTTCCAGACAAAAGATCACACTTCCGTCCGAGGAGAAAAATCAGATGATCGTTTACGCGGAAAGTAAGATTGCGGAAGCAGTAGAAAAAGCGAAAGAACTTCGCGCTCAGGGAATTTCGGTTTCTCTGATCCAGATGCAGGAAGGCCGGAGCAAAGATGATTATCTGAGCTATGCCATGAAGGATCACGTTTCAAAAGTAGAATTTATAGAGGAAGCATAGGAGGAGATCATGGAAAAAAAGAGATATCTGACGTTTGCACTGGGAAAGGGACGTCTGGCAAAAAAGACACTCGAACTGTTTGAAAAAATAGGAATCACCTGTGATGAGATCCGTGATCCGGATACCCGTAAACTGATCTTTGTCAATGAGGAACTTGGACTTCGGTTTTTCCTTGCCAAGGGACCGGATGTGCCTACATATGTAGAGTATGGTGCAGCCGATATTGGAATTGTCGGAAAAGACACGATTTTAGAAGAGTCGAGAAATATTTATGAAGTGCTGGATCTTGGATTCGGAAAATGCAAAATGTGCATCTGTGGACCGGAAAGTGCTGCGGAACTTTTGCAGCATCATGAACAGATCCGTGTGGCAACCAAGTATCCGCGGATTGCCAAAGATTATTTTTATAACAAAAAACATCAGACGGTTGAGATTATCAAGCTGAATGGTTCCATCGAACTTGCACCGATCGTTGGACTATCAGAGGTAATCTGTGATATAGTAGAGACAGGTACGACCTTGCGTGAAAACGGGCTGACGGTGTTAGAGGAAGTTTGTCCGCTTTCTGCACGCGTGGTCGTAAACCAGGTAAGTATGAAAATGGAAAATGAACGAATCACAAAACTGATCCGCGATTTGAAAAAAGTCATTTAGGAGGGACATCATGAGAATTTTAAAACTTACAGAGGATACCAGAAAAGATATTCTGCAGAATCTCTTAAAAAGAAGCCCGAATAATTACGGTGAGTTTGAAGGCCGTGTAAACGCCATTATTGAAGAAGTGCGAAATAACCGCGATCAGGCAGTTTTTAATTATACCAAGCAGTTTGACGGCGCGGACATCAATGCCGGCAATATTCTTGTAACAGAAGAAGAGATTGCCGAGGCCTATGAGCAGGTTGACACGACATTGCTTGCAGTGATCCGCAAGTCTCTTGTAAATATCAAAAAATATCATGAAAAACAGGTACAGAATTCCTGGTTTACGACAGAGGACGGTATCATTCTTGGACAGAAAGTTACCGCACTTGCAACGGTTGGTGTCTATGTTCCGGGCGGAAAGGCCGTGTATCCTTCTTCCGTACTGATGAATGTTCTTCCGGCAAAAGTTGCGGGAGTAGACCGTATTGTAATGTGTACGCCACCAGGCAAAGATGGAAAAGTATATCCTTCCACTCTGGTTGCAGCCAAAGAAGCCGGAGTTGATGAGATCTATAAAGTCGGTGGAGCACAGGCAATTGCTGCCATGGCATTTGGAACCGAAAGTGTGCCAAAGGTTGACAAGATTGTCGGACCGGGAAATATTTATGTCGCACTTGCCAAAAAAGCAGTGTTTGGTTATGTCAGCATTGATTCCATTGCAGGACCGAGTGAGATTTTAGTGCTTGCGGATGAGACTGCAAATCCACGCTATGTTGCAGCGGATCTGTTATCCCAGGCAGAACATGATGAGATGGCATCTGCAATTCTGATCACCACAAGCCAGAAACTTGCAGAAGAAGTATCTGCAGAGATTGATCAGTTTGTCGCAGAACTTTCCAGAAAAGAGATCATCCAGAAGTCTTTGGACAATTACGGATATATTCTTGTGGCAGATAATATGGAAGAAGCAATTGATACCGTAAATGCGATTGCATCCGAACATATGGAAATCGTCACAGCAGATCCGTTCCACGTAATGACAAAGATCCGCAATGCAGGTGCTATCTTTATCGGAGAGTATTCCTCCGAGCCGCTTGGCGATTACTTTGCCGGACCAAACCATGTTCTTCCGACAAACGGAACGGCCAAGTTCTTTTCCGCACTTTCCGTGGATGATTTTATTAAAAAGTCCAGCATTATTTCTTACTCACGGGAAGCGCTTGAAAAAGTACATAAAGATATTGAGCAGTTTGCAGAATGTGAGAAACTGACCGCACATGCAAACTCCATCCGCGTTCGGTTTGAGTAGTATATGGGAAAGAAAGTCTAAAAGGAGCAGATTATGGAAAAAAGACAGATCAGCACAACACGCAAAACAAAAGAGACGGACATTCAGGTGACTTTAAATCTGGATGGAAGCGGTATTTCCCATATTGAGACAGGCATTGGATTTTTTGATCATATGCTGGAGGGATTTTCCAAGCACGGTTTCTTCGATCTGCATATGGAATGTGATGGAGATCTTCAGGTCGACAGCCATCATACGATCGAAGACTGCGGAATCGTACTTGGAGATGCGATCAAAAAGGCATTGGGGGACAAAAGCGGAATCAAACGATTTGGAAGCTGTATCCTTCCGATGGATGAGACACTTGTTTTGTGTGCGGTAGATCTATCCGGACGTCCATATCTTGTATTTGACGGCGAATTTACTACGGAGCGTCTGGGAACACTTGATACCGAAATGATCCGTGAATTTTTCTATGCGGTCTCCTACAGTGCAGGCATGAATCTGCACATTAAGGTGTTAAGCCCCGGAAATAATCATCATATGGCAGAAGCGATGTTTAAGGCATTTGCCAGAGCTTTGGATGAAGCGGTTTCCCATGATCCGAGAGTAAAAGGAATTCTGTCAACGAAAGGAAGTTTGTAATACATGAAACAAAAAAACATTGTCGCGACGCTTTATTTAAAAGATGGTCATGCAGTAAGATCCATGACCGATTTTACGCCGGTAGATGCGAATGTTTATCGACTGTGCCAGTTATACAACGACAGTGGAGTTGACAAGATCATTATTTTTGACCTGTCTACCAGCGATGATGAGCATGAAAAGAATGTCAATACGATTCGAAACATCAATCGCAACATTGATATTAAAGTATGCGCAGGAGGAAACATTAACCGTCTGGAAGACATCAAAAAACTTTTGTTTGCGGGATGCCTTCAGGTGATTTTAAATGCTTCTAAGCCTTCGAGCATCGGACTGGCGGAGGAAGCCAGTGCACGTTTTGGCAAAGACCGGATTCTGCTCTCTATCAACAATGTGGATTTTATTTTTAAGAATCAGGATTCGATTGAAAATACATTCCATGAAGCACTGGTGTTAAATCCGGAAATTCTGGATGCACTGGAAAATCTGACCAACATTCCGTATGTGGTGGAACTTCCGGATTATAATTTTGACGAGATCGTAAGGCTGCTAAAGCGGGAAAAAATCCGAGGAATTGCGGGTCCGTTCATCAATGATACTTCAACGGATATTATGAAGTTAAAGTCTTCTCTGCTTCAGGAAGGCATCAATATGTATAATTTTGCACCGGATCTGTCCTGGGAGGATCTGAAACTGAATTCGGACGGAATGGTTCCGGTCATTGTGCAGGATTACCGTACAGATGAAGTGCTGATGCTTGCATACATGAACAAAGAGGCGTTTGATACGACAATTAATCTCGGGAAAATGACCTACTGGAGCAGAAGCCGTGATGAACTCTGGACCAAAGGCCTGACTTCCGGGCATTTCCAGTATGTGAAATCCCTGACGGCTGACTGCGACTTTGATACGATTCTGGCAAAAGTCTCCCAGGTAGGGGCTGCCTGTCACACCGGAAACCGTACCTGTTTTTTCAATAGCATCGTACAAAAAGAGTATGTTGAGAAAAATCCGCTGAAGGTACTTGAGAGCGTGTATGATATTATCAAGGAACGTAAAGCACATCCGCAGGATGGTTCCTATACCAATTATCTGTTTGGGAAAGGAACCGATAAGATTTTGCAGAAACTTGGGGAAGAGTGTACGGAAATTGTAATTGCAGCGAAAAATCCGGAACCGGAAAACATCAAATACGAGATTTCCGATTTTCTGTATCACTGTATGGTGCTTATGGTGGAAAAAGGCATTACCTGGGAAGAGATTGCCAATGAACTTGCCCAGCGATAAAAAATAAATGTTAAGAGGTATCTATGAGAAAACTAGCTTTAAGTGACGAGATTCTGATGCAGATTGAAAAACCTGCACGCTATATCGGTAATGAGCTGAATTCTGTAGTAAAAGATGACACATCGCAGATTCGTTTTGCGATGTGTTTTCCTGATGTATACGAAATTGGTATGTCACATCTTGGAATTCAGATCCTATACGACATGTTTAACCGCAGAGAGGACACCTGGTGTGAACGTGTCTATTCTCCATGGCCGGATCTGCATAAAATTATGAAGGAGCAGAATATTCCGCTGTTCGGACTTGAGTCCCAGGAACCGGTCAAAAACTTTGATTTTGTCGGTCTGACTCTGCAGTATGAGATGTGCTACACCAATATTTTACAGATTCTGGATCTGGCACAGATTCCGCTTCTTTCGGCTGACCGTGGGGATGAAGACCCGATTATTTTAGGTGGAGGACCATGTTCTTATAATCCGGAACCGATTGCAGACTTTTTTGATTGTTTTTATATTGGAGAAGGGGAGACACAGTATGATACATTTTTAAATCTCTATAAGTCGATGCGGGCATCCGGACAGTATTCAAGAAAGGCATTTCTGCATGAGGCGGCAAAAATAGAGGGCATTTATGTCCCGTCGCTGTATGAAGTCCGTTACAAAGAAGATGGCACGATAGCGGCATTTACTCCTGTTTATGATGATATTCCGGCAACCATCAAAAAGCAGGTGGATATGGATCTGACCGGCTCGGTTTATCCGGAAAAACCGGTGGTTCCATTTATCAAAGCAACACAGGATCGCGTGGTGCTTGAAATACAGAGGGGCTGTATCCGCGGATGCCGTTTCTGTCAGGCCGGCATGATTTACCGGCCAAACCGGGAAAAGGGCGTAAAACGACTGAAAGAACTTGCACAAACCATGCTTGCATCGACCGGCTATGAAGAGATTTCCTTAAGTTCTCTCAGTTCATCGGATTATTCCGATCTGGAGGAACTGATCAATTTCCTGATTGAGGAGTGTGACAAAAAACATGTCAATATTTCCCTGCCATCCCTTCGTATTGATGCCTTTTCCCTTGATATTATGCAGAAAGTGCAGGACATCAAAAAAAGCAGTCTGACATTTGCCCCGGAGGCAGGTTCCCAGAGGCTGCGAAATGTCATCAATAAAGGCCTGACGGTTGACAATATTCTGACCGGTTCCCATGATGCGTTTGCCGGCGGCTGGAATAAGGTCAAGCTTTATTTTATGCTTGGACTTCCAACGGAAACAGAAGAAGATATGCGGGCGATCCCGGAACTGGCAAACGAGATTGCCGCTTTGTATTATGACACTGTGCCAAAGGAACAGAGAAACGGAAAATGCCAGATTACGATCAGTACTTCCTTTTTTGTACCGAAACCTTTTACCCCGTTCCAGTGGGCTACCATGTTAGACCCATCAGATTATCTGGCGCGTGCAAAGATTGTCAATGATCATGTAAAGGAACAGTTAAACCACAAGAGTATCCGTTACAACTGGCATGAAGCCGATGTGACGGTATTGGAAGGAATCCTTGCGCGCGGAGACCGTAAGATTTCAAAAGCTATTCTTTATGTGTATGAACACGGCGGATTTTTCGATGCGTGGTCGGAATTCTTTCACTATGATCTGTGGCTGGAGGCATTTGCTGCATGTGGCATTGATATTGATTTTTATACTAAGAGAGCACGAAGCGACGATGAAATTTTCCCGTGGGATTTTATTGATGTCGGTGTGACAAAGGCATTTATGCTGCGTGAATGGAAAACCGCGCTCAGTGAGACGGTGACGCCAAACTGCCGGATGCGCTGCTCCGGATGTGGTGCAAGACAATTTGGAGGAGGTGTCTGCTTTGAAAATCAGAATTAAATTTCGAAAATGGGGTGTCATGAAATTCATCGGACACCTGGATATGATGCGCTATTTTCAGAAAGCGGTCCGGCGTGCAAAGATTGATATCCGTTATTCGGAAGGATATTCTCCGCATCAGATTATGTCCTTTGCGGCGCCGCTTGGAGTCGGAATCACAAGCGATGGCGAATATTTTGATATTGAAGTCAATGAATCCATGACATCTAAGGAGGCAGTCGCTGCACTGAATGAAACCATGGTAGATGGTGTGGAGGTTACTTCCTATGTGAAACTGCCGGATAAAGCGAAAACCGCGATGTCAATTGTGGCAGCAGCGGATTACCGGCTGAGCTATAAAGAAGGGTACGAAAGTCCGTTTTCAACGGAAGAATGGAAAAGAATCGTCAAAGAACGGTTTTTGGACAGCCCACAGTTTACCATTATCAAAAAGACGAAAAAAAGTGAACGGGAAGTGGACCTAAAACCATTGGTATACGCGTTTTCCGTTGAAGAGGAGCAGGGACGCCCGGCATTTTTCCTGCAGGTTTCTACGGGCAGTGTGGATAATATCAAACCGGAACTGGTACTTTCATCGGTTTATCAGCTTTGCGGACTGGAATACTGCGAATCCGCAATCCAGATCCACCGGCTCGAAGTTTATGCGAGGGATGAACAGGGGCAGCTGGTTGGGCTTTCCGGCATGGGAGAGGAAATTGTTTAAATGAATCGGATCGTTGTCACAAAACTGGAACATCATCAGACAGAGTATCTTGCTTATCTGGTTTTGGATGAGAACCGGAAGCTGCAGGAACTTCAGGTTTTTGAACCGGAAGAAAATACTCTGCTGGATCATATTTATGTAGGATATGTAGAGAAGATTGTGCCCAATATTCATGCCGCTTTTGTGCGCATTGCGGATGGACAGAAATGCTATCTTCCGCTGCATGATGTGAAAAACCCGGTGTATACCAGAAAATTATCCAAAAAAGAAGCGCTCTGTGAAGGGGATGAGTTGCTGGTGCAGGTTGTAAAAGATGCGGTAAAAACCAAAGATCCGGTCGTAAGTACCAAGCTTGTAGTGCATGGACATTACTGTTTCCTTTCGACAGAGAATACCTGTCTTGGCGTTTCTAAAAAATTATCCCAGGAGGAATCAAAAAGACTGTCGGCTCTTTTAGAGAACACGTGTAAGGATCATGAAGCAGAAGGGTACGGGCTGGTATTCAGAACCAATGCAGGGGCGGTTCCGGAAACCGAATTATGCGAAGATATCGAGCTGGCGCAGAAAGAATACCGGGCTTTAAAGAAAACCGGTACACATCAAAATGCCGGAGATCTGGTGTACCGGAATCTCCCCGGCTATTTGGCGAGGTTAAAAGCAGAAAATTTTGAAAAAACAGATCTGGTTCTTACGGATGGTCAGGATCTGTATCAGGAGATCTGTGCATACCTTCCCCATCTTGTGGAAGAAAAGAAAGTGCAGCTTTACCGGGATGATGCGGTCAGTCTTTCGACTTTATATCATCTGCGGGGCAATATGCAGGAACTGCTTTCTTCCAAAGTATGGCTTGATTCCGGAGCCAATATTATCATTGAATCTCTTGAAACCCTGACGGTCATTGATGTCAACAGCGGAAAAAACCGGTCCCGCCGGGAAGAGGCTTTATTTGCGATCAATGTTGAAGCGGCAAAAGAGATTGCACGGCAGCTTCGTCTGCGCAACATTTCAGGGATGATCCTCGTGGATTTCATCAATCTGAAAAAGAAAGAACAGCAGCAGAAGCTGATTTCCGTTATTCGGGAGGAATTACAAAAAGATTCGGTTCCCGCAAATTTTATCGATATTACCAGACTTGGTCTGGTGGAACTGACCCGGAAAAAAGTATACAAATCTTTGCGTGAAATTTTATCATAAACAGCTTGACGAACAGGTGGTCATGTGCTATTATACACTAGTATGCCGCACAGTGAGGTAAAAGTTTGCTTATTGGCAACACCGTAACTGGCGAGTAATGATAAATAGGAGGTGCCATATGTACGCAATTATAGCAACAGGTGGTAAACAGTACAAAGTATCCGAAGGCGATATCATTACCATTGAAAAGCTTGGAGTTGATGCTGGTGAGAAGGTTACTTTTGATCAGGTATTAGCAGTATCCGGAGACGATATGAAGGTTGGAAACCCAACAGTAGCCGGAGCAACTGTTGAAGCTTCTGTCATCAAAGAAGGCAGAGCAAAGAAAGTAATCGTTTACAAGTACAAGAGAAAAACCGGTTATCACAAGAAGAACGGACACAGACAGTCGTTCACCCAGGTTAAGATTGAAAAGATTAATGGATAATCGATAGGAATTGTTATATGATTACTATAACGATTTTACAGGATCATGAAGATGCAGTGGGATTTCACTGCATCGGTCATTCCGGATATGCGGAAGCAGGAAGTGATATTATCTGCGCAGGTGTTTCGGCACTTGTGATAAATACGATCAATTCCATAGAGACTTTCACAGAGGATTCTTATCATATTGATACAGAAGAGACATCCGGGCTGATTGATTTCAGACTTGATCAGAAAGCCGGTCATGATACACAGCTTCTGATGAAGTCCATGGTTCTGGGCTTACAAGGAATACAAAATGATTATGGGAATGAGTATATCATTCTTGATTTCAAGGAGGTGTAGGACATGTTGAATATGAACCTTCAGTTTTTTGCTCATAAAAAGGGAGTTGGTTCTACAAAGAACGGCCGTGATTCCGAGTCCAAGAGATTAGGAGCAAAGAGAGCAGACGGACAGTTCGTAAAGGCTGGCAATATTCTCTATAGACAGCGTGGTACAAGAATTCATCCAGGTGTGAATGTTGGTATCGGTGGAGACGACACATTATTTGCTAAAGTAGATGGTGTTCTTCGTTTCGAGAGAGTAGGAAGAGATAAGAAGCAGGCTTCTGTATATCCAGTAGACAACGAGTAGTTTACAAAACCCCGACTTTTTGAGCCGGGGTTTTATCGTTATGTAGGAGAGAGATTATGTTTGCAGACCGTGCAAAAATTATTATCAAATCAGGAAAAGGCGGAGACGGACATGTGTCCTTCCGTCGTGAAAAATATGTGCCGAACGGTGGTCCGGACGGTGGCGATGGAGGAAAAGGCGGAGATGTCATTTTCTTAGTAGACGAGGGAATCAATACGCTTGCAGACTATCGGCACAGACGAAAATTCGCAGCAGAACCAGGCGAAGAAGGTGGCAAGAAAAACTGCCATGGAAAAAATGGTGCAGATCTGATATTAAAAGTTCCGGAGGGAACAATTATAAGAGATGCGGCATCCGGAAAAGTAATTGCCGATATGTCAGGGGAAAATAAGCGTTCTGTCATTTTGCATGGCGGCCGTGGAGGACTTGGCAATCAGCACTTTGCAACTTCCACCATGCAGGCTCCAAAATATGCGCAGCCGGGACAGGAAGCCATCGAGATTGAAGTTCAGCTGGAACTTAAAGTGATCGCGGATGTGGGACTGGTTGGTTTCCCGAATGTCGGAAAATCCACCTTTTTATCGCGTGTGACCAATGCACAGCCAAAGATCGCCAATTACCATTTTACGACATTACAGCCAAATCTGGGTGTTGTTGACATGGAAGACGGAAACGGTTTTGTGATTGCGGATATTCCGGGACTGATTGAAGGTGCTTCCGATGGTGTCGGTCTGGGACATGAATTTCTCCGGCATATTGAAAGAACCAAAGTTATTATCCATATTGTGGATGCGGCCGGAACCGAAGGACGTGATCCAATTGCGGATATTCATGCCATTAACCGGGAACTGGATGCATATAATCCGGACTTGTTGAAGAAACCACAGGTAATTGCAGCAAACAAGATTGATGCAATTTATGGCAATGAAAACGAAATTATTTCTGCGCTTCGTGCAGAATTTGAGGAAAAAGAAGGCATTAAAGTGTATCCGATTTCTGCGGTGAGCGGTCAGGGTGTTCGGGAATTACTGTTTCATGTACGTGAACTTCTGGCAAAATGTCCAAAGGAAGCCGTTGTCTATGAGCAGGAATTTGATCCGGCACTTGGCTTCTTTAAGGATGAACCATATACAATTACCCGTGCAGAAGACGGTGCCTTTGTTGTAGAGGGTCCAAAGATTGAAAAAATGCTTGGATATACAAACATGGATTCCGAAAAAGGATTTTTATTCTTCCAGAAATTCCTTCGGGAACAGGGCATCTTAAAGGAACTGGAAGAACAGGGCATACAGGATGGAGATACTGTCCGTATGTATTATAACGAATTTGATTATTATAAGTAACAGGAGGAAACGCTATGAACAGCAGACAGCGCGCCTATCTGGGAAGCCTTGCCAACAATATAGATCCGATCTTTCAGATTGGAAAAGCATCTCTGACACCGGAGATCATTGAAGCACTTGATGCCGCATTGGAAAAGAGAGAACTGATTAAAGTCTCTGTATTGAAAAACTGTATTGATGATCCGAAGGAGATCGCTTCTGTCATTGCAGAGCGTACACATTCCAATGTCGTAAAAGTAATCGGAAAGAAAATGATCTTTTACCGCAAGGCAAAGAAGAATCCAAAGATTAAACTTCCGGAATAAGACACATGAATATCGGAATATTAGGAGGGTCTTTTGATCCAATTCATAACGGACATCTTCATATGGCAAAATGTGCATACGAATCTTATGCACTGGATCAGGTATGGCTTATTCCCGCCGGACACTCTCCAAATAAGGATGAGCATGGGATGACCGATGCCAAAGACCGGTTTCAAATGTGTAAACTGGCCGCACAGCCGTATCCCTGGATGACGGTCAGCCGGTTGGAGCTTGACAGTGCCGAGAGAAGCTACACATACCGCACCATGGAGAAATTGTCGGAACAGTTTCCGATGCATCGTTTCTTCTTTATTATGGGTGGAGATTCTCTGGACTATTTTGAACAATGGAAACAACCGGAACGAATTGCCAAACTGGCTACCATTCTGGTGATCCCGAGGGATCTTTTTACCATCGCTGCACTGGAGAAGAAGATCCGTTTGTTGCAGAAACAATTTCCCTGTGATATCCGGATCGTTCCCTGTGAACGTTTTTTGATGTCTTCCACAAAGATCCGCCAGGCACTGATGAGAGGAGAACATCCGGAACATGCGTTTCCGGAAGAAGTATCTGCGTATATTCGCAGGCATCATCTGTATCAATCGTAAAGAAGTGGAGCAAAACGTATGGAACGAGAAGAAATACAAAAGAGATTGAAAAAAGAACTGGATAAAAACCGCTATGAGCATACGCTTGGGGTCATGTATACGGCAGGAAGCCTTGCCATGGCATATGGATATGATTATGAGAAGGCGATGATCGCAGGACTTCTGCATGATTGCGCCAAATGCCTCCCGACAGAGAAAAAGATTTCTCTCTGTGAAAAAAACGATATCCTGATTTCTAAAGTAGAGCGTGAAAATCCAGGACTTCTCCATGCAAAAGCAGGTATGGTTTTGGCAGAGGAAGCATATGGAGTAAAGGACCCGCAGATCCTTCATGCCATCAAGGTGCATACAACCGGAGAGCCGGATATGAATACATTGGATAAGATTATTTACATTGCCGATTATATTGAACCTTTAAGATGTGAAGCTCCCCATCTTTCGATCATAAGACAGATTGCCTTTTCGGATCTGAATCAGTGTATGGCAGAAATCTTATATGATACGCTGCATTATTTAAGCGGGAGAAAAGGCAGTGTAGACCCAACGACCCAGTTAACCTATCAATTTTATGAACCGTATGGAAAGGATCAGCCATGGAAACATTAGAAATCGTAAAGACCGCCGTAGAAGCGCTCAGAGATAAAAAGGCAGAGGATGTAACCGTTATTGATATTACAGGAGTTTCCTCTATCGCCGATTATTTTATTATTGCAAACGGAAACAACCAGAATCAGCTGACTGCAATGCAGGATGCTGTAGATGAAGCATTATACAAAGCAGGGCTGCATGCAAAGCAGATTGAAGGAAATAATAAGTCGACATGGATTCTGATGGACTATGAGGATATCATTGTGCATCTGTTTTCCAAAGAAGACCGTCTGTTCTATGATCTCGAACGCATCTGGAGAGATGGAAAGATCATTGAGATGTAATTCCAACAGGTATTTTGTGTAACAGACATGATTGATTATAAAGAGTGATTATAAATGAAAAGTGAGAGAATAACTTCTTTCCTACGGATATGAAAGGGAAGAAGGTTATTCTCTTTTTTTGTGACAAAATAATATAGCAGGTTATAAATATTAATAGAACAGATAAGTAGCTACCGAATTTCCGGAGAGTAATAGGAAACTACGAGATACTCGCCGCTGTGCAGTGTATTATCTTCCGAGATTCCGTTCAGTTCGCACACCTCATCGATAAACTGCGCACGGGAGGTACGGTCAGAGGCAGCATATTGATCGGCAAGAGACCACAAAGAATCTCCCTTTTGTAATTGGACACTTGTGTAATATTTATGAACCGGCTGTTCGGCTCTGGAACCGGCAAATGTAATAATACTGTTTCCAATCAGAATAACGGCGAAGATGACAAGAACACAGACCAGAACAATCACACGTTTCTGGGTCTGAACGGTATGTTCTCTTCGGGTGAGACTTTCATTTGCACGAGGTGAGATTTTTTCATTATATACCCTTTTCATAATAAATTCCTCCTGTTTTATCCGAAACCGAACATTTGTTTGTATGAGATAAATATAATACGCGAACATGTGTTTGTCAATAGAAAATACGAACAAATTTTCGGAATATACGTTTGCGTTCTATGTTGTAGTATGATAAACTAAGATCATAAAGAAATACGCCCGGAGGTAACGCATTATGGCATATGGAAAAATCTCAGATAAACAGAGAGAAATTCTGGAATATATAAAAAAAGAAATCTTAAACAAAGGATATCCGCCAACAGTCCGTGACATTTGTGAAGCGGTCCATTTAAAGTCCACATCATCCGTCCATTCCCACCTGGAGACACTTGAGAAAAACGGATATATCCGTCGTGATCCGACAAAGCCGCGTGCAATCGAAATCGTGGATGATAACTTCAATCTGACACGGCGTGAAGTGGTGAATGTCCCTATGATCGGGCAGGTAGCCGCCGGTCAGCCGATGCTTGCCGTTGAGAATATTGATGCCTATTTCCCGATTCCTGCAGAGTATATGCCAAATGCAGAGTCCTTTATGCTGAAGGTAAAGGGCGAGAGCATGATCAATGCAGGTATTTTTGACGGGGACAATATCATTGTGGAGCGCTGCAGTACTGCACAGAATGGGGAAATGGTTGTTGCTTTAGTCGATGATTCCGCAACGGTCAAGACTTTTTACAAAGAAGACGGGCATATCCGGCTGCAGCCGGAAAATGATGCGATGGACCCGATCATAGTTCCGGACTGTAAGATTTTCGGAAAAGTGTTTGGGGTTTTCCGGTTATTCCGGTAAAAATAAGCGTGCAAGTCAGAATGAAAAAACCGGAAAAATCATGAAAAAAATTTTAAACCATGCTATCACTGGTTGTTAAAGTTGCTTTTGTGATTGAGAAGATAAGAGCAATAAGATTATCATTAGCTGATCTTTCAAATAGATTAGGTAGCGCATCTTTAAATTCATCCATAGCAAAGATAGTATTTAAAATTTCCATAAGCTCATCATGAAATGCTGAAATTCCATTAAGTTACTTTGTAACAACGGGTATTTATAATGATTCTTATACAAATGAACCACATTTCTATGACATTGAGCATGAGACAGTGAATTCATTAGAAGAGATCGATCTTCCATAATGTTAGTGATATTGCTACAGAAAAAGTGACTTTTTGGGTAGCATAATATTGTAGGGATGATTTGATTAGGAGAAGACAATGATAATAAACGAACTTGGAATGAGGGAAATCTCTGCGGAGGAAGCAAGAAAAATTGGTGTAGATCTTACTTATGTCGGGGTCTGCAAGAAATTACGTAAACTAGCAAAACTTGATCGCTTGCAACTAGATGAAACAATGCATCGAAATAATTTAAATTTACATCTGTTTAAATATATCAAGTATTGCGGGTTATCTCCACTTGAGTATATTAAGGAATATTTGTCCAATTTGCAACCATACATGATAGAAAGACGAAAAGATCAAGAAAAGCAAGCATCCTTTATTTGTGTAGTTGATAATATGTATCGTATATCTGTATATATTAAGGCTGATAATTCTTTTGGTGATGAAATGATCATATCGTTTCATGAAGATAATATTAGGGGAGTTGCTAAAACAAATAGTCTTATTAAAAATACTAAAGATCGCTTGGTTCCCGTAATTGCAGACAGTTATGGTAGTATAAACAGGGAGAATGGCAATGTATCCGTAAAGCTGTTTGTTCAGCGTGGAATGAAAACCTTGCCTATAGATGTTATTGGCTTTAAATGTAAAGATGTTTTTATTGTGCGCGAAGGAGATATTGATCGTCAGTTTCTTGATTATTGTAACCAGTATATTCGGGATCTTTATACCAGCAATTTGAAACTTGACTTTGATCAGGTAGAAGTTTTCTCTATGCTACAGCAGATAAGTTTTACAAGTTATGGTAGAGATACTTTCTCATCGCTTTCATTGCTGATTGATTCAATTGCCATTCAGCAGGATAGCATTAGTAAGCAAACAGCCGACTTTGCTCTAGTAACATTTGCGCAGTCATTAAAATTAACAGAAAATCAAAAGAAAGAGTTAATTGAGCTTTTGAACGAGAAATATATGGTTTCAGATATTAAGTCTATTGATGACATTTTATATCGTATAAAGTCAGCTATGTATGCTACCAATGAAGATGCCAATTATTTTAAGGAGCTTGACACTTTAGATTCACCACAATCAATGAAATTAGATTGAGAATATGTCTCCCAGGCAATTTAAGTTCCTTTTTGAAATTATAGAATAATTTAGCAATTTTGAGAGAATACAGCAAAATCTCTAAAAATCAGTGAAAATTTGTGTCATTTCAAGACACGCAGAACCAGAAAATCCGTATTATTTGCTAGAATATATATATCAAACCTTTAAAATATGATTTAATACCGAATAAGGGATACAAGTACCATGTTAAAATTATTTTATGTTATATTTATGAATCTGCATCGTGCACCATATATGATTCCTAGAATGCGGGCAGAAGCAGATCATCCGCAGCGCTATACGGAAGAACAGCGTTATTCGCTCGTGCAGCATGCCATTTATCTGATGAACAAGACGGGAAAAATTAACACTGTGGAGACCGGTGCGGAAAACCTGCCAAAGCAGGGAGGATACATGATGTATCCGAACCATCAGGGCAAATATGATGTGCTGGGCATTATGTATACCCATAAGTCTCCATGTTCTTTTGTGATGGACAAACGCAAGTCACATACGATACTTGTACGGGAGTTCTGTGATCTTGTACAGGCCAAGCGCTTGGAAAAAGATAATCCGAGGCAGGGAATCACCATTATCAACCAGGTGGCAAAAGAGGTGGCTGCCGGAAAAAAGTATATTCTTTTCCCCGAGGGCGGATACCGGTTTAACAATAAAAATAAGGTATGCGATTTTAAGGCAGGAAGTTTTAAGATCGCTTTAAAATCACATGCACCGATCGTTCCTATTGCACTGATTGATTCGTATAAGGTGTTTAACAGTTTTCATATCGGACCGATCACAACATATGTGCATTATTTAAAACCGATCTGTTACGAAGAGTATAAGGGAATGAAAACGCAGGAGATTGCCGATCTGGTAAAAATCCGGATTGAAGAAAAAATACAACAGGAAATGCAGGCACACAGGTAAAAAATTTCCTGTATCCTTTTTCAATGGATACAGGAAATTTTACATTCTGATTACATATAATCATCATGATCGGCTTCGGAATCCCCGGAGATATTTTCTCTGGTATATACCCGTTTTTGATCTCGCTGTATTTCAACCAGCGCAGAGAGCTGTTCTTTTACATCCATGACATTTTTGATATTTGTAATTTCAAAATCGCCAAGGGTTTTGTCGGAAGAATTTACAAGAATGGTTCCCATTCCGAAAATCCGCTGAGACAATGATCTGGTCACGGTCAGATCCTGAATGCGGTACAGACGGACCTCATCCTGCCGCTGATTTAAAAAACCGCTTTTTACATAGAATCTTTCGTTGTCATAACTGTACACAGTGAAGGTAAGCGGAAGTCCGCACCAGATTCTTTTTCGTTCTTTCCATAATAAGTCCATTTCTTTTTGTCCTCCTTATATTTTCATAGAATTTTATTTTTTCTAAAAATTTTTTACCTCTTTTTTGACCTTTTTAAAAAGATTTTTACGTTTAGTCTTCACGAAGATGAACATATTTTGCGGCACTGCGGCGTCTGTCCTCTTCAATGGCAGCATAATGTTTTTTGGTTGTATTGACATCTTTATGACCAAGGACATCTGCAACCAGATAAATATCACCTGTTTCCCGGTAAAGAGAGGTGCCATAGGTGCTTCGCAGTTTATGTGGGGTAATATTCTTTAAGTTTGTGACAAGTTTTGCGTATTTCTTTACGAGATTTTCTACTGCACGGACCCCGATTCTTCGTTTCTGCATAGATAAAAACAGTGCGTTTTCATCCCCGGAAACCGGAGTGATCAGTTTTCGTTCTTCCATATATCCGCACAGGGCATTTCTGACTTCCTCTCCGAAGTATACAACAACTTCTGCGCCACCTTTCCGGTGGATCTTGATTCCGTTGTTTTTTAAATCGACATCGTCCAGATCCAGACCGACACATTCCGAGACACGGATTCCTGTCCCCAGCATAAGCGTCAGAAGGGCCAAATCACGCACTTTTGTGCGGTCATGGAACATTTGCTGCTTTTTCGTTAAATTTTCGCCAGATTCGACCTCGTCAAGCAGATTGGCAACTTCATCCGCATCTAACCTGATTATATTTTTGTCGTGGATTTTCGGGGTACTTACTTTGGATGCTGGATTCGACTGTATAAACTCATTTTTGTACAGATATTTATAAAAGGAGCGGAGAGAGGAGAGTTTCCGCTTGATTCCCCGTTCCTCGTTGGTATGTGCCATACCGTCCTTTTCATATACTTTTAAATTATACAGATATTCTTCCAGATCCATGGGTTTTAGGCTTTCCAGAATGCTCAGAGGAATCTCCGTAATGCTCATTTTTTTGCAAATTGGGTTGTTTTCGTGCAGATAATCGAAAAAACAGGAAAGATCATAGGCATAGGCAAGTCTTGTCCGTGACTGGGTTTTGGATTCGATTGCTATAAAATACTGTTTGCAGTAGGGTGGAAGAGCAGCAAGCTGCTTTCGCAGTTTTAATTCATTATCAATATCTACTTTTTCGTAATATGCTTTTTCATTGTTTTCCATTGATATTCCACCCTTCTATTCTGCCGGTGCATATTGCATGGAAAATGCGTTTTTTGACACCGGGGTTTTCTAAATTAATCTGCCGGACAAGTTGTTTGACATATTCACGTTTGGTTTCCCCATCTGCCGGACACGGATTTTTCACAAGGGGAAGATGATATTTATGAAGAAATCCGATGACATTTGCTTCCGGAACATACATCAGTGGCCGGATGACAGTGATTCCGCTGCGGTCTAAATGGGTGACAGGGGCAAATGAATAAAACTGTCCTTCATAAAACATTGATAAAAACATGGTTTCTATGATATCGTCCATGTGATGCGCATAGGCAACTTTATTGCATCCAATTTGCCTCGCATAGTCATTTAATGCGCCTTTTCGCATTTTTGCACATAGCGCGCATGGAGAACTTTCTTTTCGTTCTTCAAAAACAATTTCGCCAATTTTGGTTTTGATTACATGATATTCGACATCAAGCGTTTTACAAAGCTGCCGGATTTCGGACAGATCAAAATGATCAAATCCCAGATCAACGGTCAAAGCTGCCAATTCAAATTTCTTTGGATAAAATCTGCGTAATCCGGATAATGCATATAAAAGTGTCAGAGAATCTTTTCCCCCGGAAATGCCGACGGCAATCCGGTCACCATCTGCAATCATCTGGTAATCGTCAATTGCCTGGCGGACATAACTGTATAATTGTTGTAGTTTCATATAATGGTTCCTTTGCTTTATGATAAATCATTTCTTACGCGGAAACAGAGTAGAGTTCACCCATATAACTATTCGCAAAACCTAAGTTTAACGAATAGTTCTCCTAAGCAAAGTCATAATAGCACACCGCGAACGCTCTGGCAAGCCATTATGCAAGATCTTCAGAATCCAGCAATATGGTAAAAGGCCCATCGTTTATCAGAGAAATTTTCATATCTGCACCAAAGATTCCGGTTTGTACATCCGGAATTTCTTCTTTGCATTTTGCAATAATATATTCGTAGAGATTGTTTGCAAGTTCCGGATTTCCGGCTTTGATAAAAGATGGACGGTTTCCCTTCCGGCAGTCCGCATATAATGTAAACTGTGATATTAATAACAGGGAGCCTTCGATATCATGTAAAGACAGGTTTGTTTTTCCGTTTTCATCACCGAAGATGCGCATCCCAAGGAGTTTTCGAATCATTTTATCGGCAATGTTTTTGGTATCGGTTTCTGCAATTCCGATCAGGACGCAAAAGCCGTTTGTTATCTGTCCGGTAATTTTTTGATCAACTTCACATGTTGCTTCAGTGACACGTTGTATTACAAATCGCATGGATTTCATTCCTCTTAATATTTTCAATAGATTTTTAAAGTATACAAGAAAAGGAACCGGACCTTAAGACCGGTTCCTTTTTTCAGAGCGGAATTGCTTTATTTCTTCTGTTCCATTTTCTTTCGAAAATCCAGAATAATGTCGACACACGCCTCCGGTGTGATCTTACTTGTGTTAAGTGTCAGATCATAGCTTCTGGAGTCTCCCCATTTCTTACAGGTGTAATAATTATAATAGCTGGAACGCTGCTTATCTCTTTTCTGGATCATATCTTTGGCTTTTGATTCCGTGACATCCTCACGTTTGCTGACATGCCTGATACGATCGTCCATATCTGCATGTACAAAGATGCTCAGACAGTCCGGATTAGAAGCCAGTGCGTAATCTGCACAGCGGCCGACAATTACACAGGACTCCTCGGATGCAATCTTTTTTATGGTATCAAATTGCGCTAAAAATACCTTGTGGTTAAGCGGCATATCCAAAAACGGTGCTGCAGAATAATTTCCACCGGTATATGTATCCATTACCAGGGAATACAAAAAACTATTGGTTGGACGCTCATCATGATTTTCGAAAATTTCTTCACAAAAGCCAGAATCTTTCGCTGCCTGTGCCAAAAGCTCTTTATCATATAGCCTGATTCCAAGACGTTCTGCTAAAAGTTTTGCAACTGTGTATCCACCACTTCCAAGTTCTCTTCCGATTGTATAAATATGATTACCCATACCCGTTACCTCCGATGTCATAAATTCTTTAAGTAATCTCTTAAAGTATATACATATTATACAACATTCAGGATCTGGATTTCAACAATTTTAGCAAATTATCAAAATATTCCGGCAAAGGAGCAGAAAATTCCATATATTCTCCACTTTTTGGATGAACGAATCCTATTGTTTTTGCGTGGAGCGTCTGCCCCTGCAAATGTTTGAACGGTGATCTGCCACTGGAATACAGAGTATCTCCGAGTAACGGATGCCCGATGCTTGCCATGTGTACACGGATCTGGTGAGTTCGTCCGGTTTCCAGTTGAAACTGCATATAAGTATAATTTCCAAAACGTTCAAGAACTTTATAATGAGTAATTGCCGGTTTTCCGTTTTTCTCATTGACAGCCATTTTTTTGCGGTCAACCGGATGCCTTCCAATCGCGCCTTCGATGGTTCCCTCATCTTCGGTTACATTTCCGCAGACAATGCCAACGTAGATGCGGTTGACGGTATGTTCTTTGATCTGCTCTGCAATGTTTACGTGACTTTCATCATTTTTGCATACAATCAGGGAACCGGTGGTATCCATATCAATACGATGAACAATCCCCGGACGTATCTGTCCGTTGATACCGCTCAGGGAATCTTTGCAATGATTCATAATGGCATTTACCAGTGTCCCGGAATAATGTCCTGCCGATGGATGAACGACCATCCCTTTGGGTTTGTTCACAATCAGAACATCATCGTCTTCATACAGAATGTCCAGCGGAATGTTTTCCGGTTCAATGGTCGTTTCGACAGCATCCGGAATGGTGACACGTATGAGATCTTCTGTATGTACCGGATAACTGGCCTTTTGCACTGCCCCGTTTACCTGAATTTGTTTGTTTTTGATAAGTTTTTGAAAAAAAGAACGGGAGAAATCCGGATAAATTTCGGAAAGAACTTTATCCAGACGCTCCCCTTCCTGTGTATACTGTACTTCAAATGATTCTTCCTGCACGGTTTTAGGACTCCTTTTCGTTTTGCAATTTTCCAGTGAAAATCAAAGAAAAATCTTCTTCCTTGTAATAAAAAAGCACAGCAATGATCAATGCGACTGCAGAAAGTGTTACATAAATATCTGCGACATTAAAAATCGGAAAATTGATCAGGCTGAAATAAAAGAAATCAATGACATAGTGATGTATTACACGGTCAATCAGGTTTCCTGCCGCCCCTGCAAAGATTCCGACTGAAATAATATTCAGCGGAAGAAAACGGCGGTTCAATGGAATTCGCTGATACACAATAGCCAGTAAAACAAGCACAACGATGGTCAGTACGGCAAAAAAGATCATTTTTGCCATCAAAAAAGCTTCCGGATGGCTGTCAAAATAAGTAAAATGAAAAATCCGCTGCAGAATAGAAACCGGATCCAGACTAAATGCAGCACTGTCATTCTCGAGATATTTTAACTGGAATACCCCATCAATCACAGACACATCCGGTTTCTGGTACAGATGGGTATAGGCAAGCCATTTGGTAAACTGGTCGATGGCAATTAAAAGAATAACAAGCAGACCGCTGTATCCCATATATTTTTTTGTCTTTCTCTGATTCATTGTTCTCTCCTTACTTATAAATCATAAACCGGACGCGAAGTTTTCCTTTTTTGCTGAGAGACTGGTCGGTTTCAAAAACAAAACGCCCTTTTTGGCGAACCGAAACAATATCTCCGTTGTCACAGGATTGATTGCAGTTTGTAATGCAACGTCCATTAATGAAAACTTTCTCAGCGGTAAGATATGCGGCAGCTTCCGACCGGGATAAATGATATGCCCGCGCAATAATGGCATCAATGCGGTTAGAAGCAACCATATCATCGTGTTCCTCAAAAACGGGATGGACTTTAAGGGTACTGACATCTTCGATAATCGAACTCCGGATCATGGTATGGCGGATCTGCGTAAACTGATCCATAATAAAACTGGAGATGGTTTCTGAACAAAAGATATAAATGTCATTTTCCAGCAGAACAATATCCCCGATTTTACTCCGGTCCAGCCCAAGGTGCATCAGTGCCCCCAGTACATCGCGATGCGTAAGTTTTTCCGCATATTTTGGATACTGGGGAACCGCATGGATACAAACAAACGGATAAGACCATTCATAACAAAGAGCATCAGGGATAAATGCAACCATCTGACGCTCTGCCCGCTCATAGCCACCGGATAGTTCTGCTGTAGTATACAGTTCCTTCTGCAGACTATGAAAAATATTCTGTTCATTTAAATTTAAAAAATCACTGAATAATACAATTCCTTTCCGGTCCGCCTGTCTGGAAAGATCCAAAAGACGCTTCCGGCATAATTCCTGTTCGTTCATATCATTAATTTAATCCTGGTAAATCAAAAGATTCCATAAGTCCCTGAATATCTCCGGAAATGTCAACACCATTTGGAGTTGCAAGGAAGATGTAATTGGAGATCTTCTGTAGATTTCCATGCATGGCAAAGGTAGCACCGGAAGTAAAATCGATGATCCGCTGTGCAATATCTACACTGAGTCCTTCCATGTTGATTACAACGGTACGTCCATTTAATAAGGTTTCTGTTATTTCAATCTCATCTTCAATGGTAGTTGGCTTGATCACACATACTTCCATTCCCGGTTGTCCCTGTCGGCGGTTTCGGTTGATTGGTGTAATTTTATTCTGCTGCTTCTGCCTCTGCTTTTCGGAAATATCAAAAGTTGCTGCGGTCTGCTGCTGTTCCTCTTCTTTTTTGCGTTCTCTGCGGGAAGGTTTTTTTTCTTTTACCTCATAATCCTCTTCTTCATCGTAATCGTAATCTTCGTTATCAAATTCGTAATCATCATCATTTAAACGCATGACATCGAGAAATTTATCAATAATACTCATTTTTTACCACCTTATTTTTGATAATGTCTTTCACCGAAAATTCCGGTTCCAACGCGAACCATGGTTGCACCTTCTTCAATTGCAACCATATAATCTCCGGTCATTCCCATGGACAAAATATCCATACGTACATTATCTATGTTTTGTGCGTCAATGTCAACAGATAATTGGCGAATCTGCCGGAAGTAAGTGCGGTTGTCTTCCGGATTTTCCACGAATGGTGCAATCGTCATCAGCCCAAGGATTTGGATATGCGGCAAAGCGGCAATCTGACGGATAAGGGAAATGGTTTCTTCCTTATGAATACCAAATTTACTCTCCTCTTCTGCAATATTGACCTCGACAAGAATCGAGACGGTTACGTTTTGTTTTGCCGCCTGTTTTTCGATTTCTTTTGCCAGATGAAGACTGTCCACCGAATGGATGAGTTCTGTCTTTCCAATGATATATTTCACTTTGTTCGTCTGCAGATGTCCGATCATATGCCAGCGGATATCTTTTGGAAGAACTTCCATTTTCTCACACATTTCCTGAACTTTATTCTCTCCAAAATCACGCGGCCCCAGATCATATACTGTCTGAAGCATTTCGATTGGCTTGGTTTTGCTGACAGCAATCAGTGTCACATCACTGCGTTTTCTTCCTGCGTTTTCGCATGCTTTGCATATATTTGCTTCTACCTGTTGCAGGTTTTCCTGTAAATCCATCATGTATACACTCCTTTTATTTTACAACCAGCTGGTTTTCTTTTATTTTACTGCCGTCTAAGGCAATATGGTCATACAGGGCGACTCCGTAGGAAGTGCCTGTATCAACGATGGTATATTTATTGTTTTGTGCAAGAATATCAATTTGTTTAAATACGGCATATCCTTTGTTGATATTATAAACACCAGTGAGCTTGTCCACATCACTGCCGATGGTATACGTCCCGGAAGAATTGTTTTTTACCACAACATCGCCGGCAGAAACGGTTTCATCATCAATATAGTAAAAATCATCCGTTTCGTAGTATATCGTTGGCTGAACCAGTGTTACCGAACCGGTATTTCCGGTATGGTTTTCTATCATAAGTCCGGGATCGGATGAATCGCCTCCCTGTGTAAAATACTCTTTTGGAACCGTATAAAACTGTTTTTTTGTAATGGCCGAATTCGGAATTTTCAGACCGGTTTTTTCGGATACGACAAGTTCCACATCAATGAAACGATCATTTACATAACGGATCATTGCCGTTTTTAAACTCAGGTTTACATAATAACTTCCGTCTTTTTTGGTCAGGGAATAAGGGACTGTCAGTGTAAAATCATCCTTGCAGAAACGGATTTTAATATACTCATTATCTTTTAGCTGTTTTGCCATATCCTCTGATACTGGCAACAGAATATTCCATTTTTCACTGTCAATCCGTTTGTAGGCAGGGGTATTTGCCGTGACCTGTTCCTGATCATCCAGAGAATTTCTTTTGTAATCTGCCATGTTAAACTGATTGGCAGTAAAGTTGTCTGTGGTGACACTTTCATAGCCGTCCGTGTAATATACGATAATTCCGGGTTTTTCTGACTTCTTTTTGTAAAACGTATTGTTTTCTACAGCGGCTTTCACATCTTCATTTAAAGAACTGAGGGCATTCATACTGAGGGTCTGTGTCAGCTGTGCATTGAGTTCGTTTTTGAATGTATAAACCGAAGAAAACGTGTTGGAGTCATAAGAATTCCGGAAAACATCCAGTTCGGAGGAAACTTCTTTCAGTGTTTCGGGGTCAAGGGTGTCGCCAGTGGATGCGGCATCTGAAATCTGCCGGGAAAGTTCCCCGCTGGTGTCAATGGAATAGACTACGTCATTGACAGAGGCTTTTGCCCCGTTTTTCAGATAGTAATTGATATAACCGCTCTGTCCTGCATAGACAACCGTCTCATCGCGCAGAATCAGTCCGTGATAAACATGGTTTGTTGCAATGGTTCCCTGCCCCACTTCGTATTCAGCAACCGGGCTGGAAGTCAGATACGATATAAGGTTAAAGATGACATAGATAATTATAATTACAAAAATCACGATTCCGATATTTAAATTCAGACCATGATGCATTCGTACAACATTCTGTTTGCGTGCCAAAAAAGTCCACCTCTCTGATTGATACTTCTATCTTACCATTTTCAAACTGCAAATACAATCATCAGAAGAAATGTGTATAATTTTAATTTTTTGTTCCATACTATGGATAAAAAATGGAGGTAAGAAAAATGAAATGGCTTGATAACTGCCTTTTGACATTAGCGGTAATTGGATGTATTGTTTGGGGACTGATTGGATTTTTCCAGTTTAATCTGGTTTCCTTTATCTTTGGAAACGGAACCTGGCTGACGCGTGTCATATATGCGCTGGTAGGACTCAGCGGATTATATCTGATCAGTTTTTATGGAAGAATCCGTTCCTCTCTGGAAGATTAGACACAAAAAAGATGGGAGTGTTCTCAATAAGAAGCACTCCCATCTTCCGTAAACCGGGATCTCTTAGAGCGAAACCGTTACTTTCGCCTGTGCATATTCCGGCAGATCCGCTTTGTTTTTAGAAACACTTAAAATAAAACGGACTTTGTATTTTTCGCTGATAATATCCAGTTTTTCAATCGCCCTTACCATGTCCTGATCGGATTCAATGAATGCAATGGTAAGAAAACTGTCCAGATACATTTCTTCCAGATCGTGATCCTGGGATACAATCCCACAGATAAACCCTAAAAATTCATCACAGTTTGTAATTGGATAATCCACTACATTGATCAGACGGACTTTATTGTTTAACTCATACATATGTTTCTGGCTTTTGTCAAGATAAACAACACTCCCGGTAACGGTACTGACGGTGTGATTGACTTTTTCTAAAAGTTCCTTGGTCTTTCCTTTTCCCTTTTCCCCACAAATGATTTCAATCATGGCACTTCCTCCTGCAAATATAAAAAGTCACAAAAAACGGTTCTTTATAACCATAATTATAGTATATTTGCACAGGAAATACAATCATTAATTCGCAAACGTGGAAAGAATCTGATTCATCAGTGTATACATATCGGAACGTGTTTTTCCCTTGTAAACGATACTGACAATATCATCGCCCTTTTTATTCTTTGAATATAAAACAAGGCAGTATCCCGCTGCATTTGTGGTACCGGTTTTTCCGCCGACAACGGTAATATCTTCCGGTTCCTTGGTCTGACCGTTCAGATAACGGTTTGTACTTTCCCATGTCTGTGTCACGGTATTACCGGATGCATTCTGATAAGCGGCATCATAACTTTTGGTATGGATAATGTCAATAAAATCCTGTGTCTGAATTGCTTCCTGAAAGATCAGGTACATATCGTAAACGGTTGTGTAGTGATCATCATCCGGCAGACCGTTTGCATTGACAAAATGGCTCTGTGTTGCTCCCAGGGCTTTTGCTTCGCGATTCATTTCTTCTGCAAATTTGTCAATTGACCCGGAATAATATTCGGCAAGGACATTTGCCGCATCATTTCCACTGACAAGTAGCAGTCCGTACAGTAAATCCCGGACAGTAAGTACATCTCCGGCAGCAAGTCCGCATTTGGAAGAATCCGCCATATTTGCAATGGCATCCGCACTGACGGTTACTTTATCATCCAGATCACAGTTGCGGATAATGATATAGGCTGTCAGAATTTTTGTGGTACTTGCCGGATACAGTTTTTCGAAAAGGTTCTGGCTGTACAGTACTTCTTTGGTTGTCAGATCAAAAACACCAGCTCCTTCGGCATAATCTGCATGAACCTGATCCGTGCCAAAATTAATATCGTTTGTCACACACAGATTTCTTGCAAAAAACTGGTTGCTGACGGAAGAATTATCTCCCGTCAGGGAGTATGGATTCTGGATATCCGCGGTCTTACCGGTTCCGCATCCGTTCATAAAAAGAGCTGCTATGCAGGAAATACATAGCAGTTTTATTTTTAAATGATGAGTTCTATTTGTACATTTCACGCCAGTCAAGGTCTCCTCTATCCAAAGATTTAATCAAAAGCTCCGCTGTGGCAAGATTGGTTGCAAGCGGGATATTGTGCTCATCACAAAGCCGCACAATGCTGTTGACATCCGGCTCATGTGACTTTGGTTTCAGAGGATCACGCAGAAAGATTACGAGATCAATTTCATTGTGCTCGATCTGTGCACCAAGCTGCTGGGAACCTCCCAGATGTCCTGCGAGATATTTATGTATCTGGAGGTTGGCAACCTCCTCGATCAGACGTCCTGTTGTTCCGGTTGCAAACAACTGGTTTTTTGCCAGAATTCCACGATATGCAATACAGAAATTCTGCATTAATTTCTTTTTTGAGTCATGTGCTACAAGTCCAATATTCATTAAACGATTCCCCCCTAATATTTTTTCGGCTGTAATCCAACATTTAATACAAACCCCATTCCCAAATACAAAGAAAGCAAAGAGGTTAATCCGTAACTTACAAATGGAAGCGGAATTCCTGTATTCGGCATCAGACCGGTGGCAACAAAAATATTAAAAATACTCTGAAATCCAATCAGTGCAGCCATGCCGCAACAGATCAGTCTTCCTGCGAGATCCTTTGCCTTCCGGGCGATCAGAATACATTCTATCACAATAAACAGCAATAAAAGGACAATTACCATGGTACCTATAAAACCGAGTTCCTCACCGGCAACAGCGAAGATGAAATCTGTCTGTGGCTCAATGATATAATTCGCATTTTTCATGGATGTGGCCGCGGAATTGTTCAGACCTTTCCCCCATAACTGGCCTGATCCAATTGCCATAATAGAATTTTGCTGCTGTGCTGCGATATCCGACCATCTGGGGTCCTGTGGATATAACCATGCCATAATTCGACCGAAACGGTAATCTCCCGAGGATTGTGCCATACGAAGTATAACGGTAATTCCTATCAATCCTGTCGGAATACAGATTCCCAAAACGGTTAATACTATTTTATAACTTAATCCGGCAATAAACAAGAGGCTAATAAAAATTAATGCAATTGCGATGGAAGTTGAAGTATCCGGCTGCTTTACAATCAAAAGCAGGGGAATTCCGATCAGGACAAAAGAAAGACCTATGGTTTTTACCGTGTTCAGGTTCTCTGCATGTTTGGAAAAAAAGCGTGCGAAAAATAAAATCAGCACGATTTTTGCCAGCTCGGAAGGCTGAAAACGAAAACCTCCAAAATCAATCCAGCGCTGTGCTCCACCGGCACTGTCACCAATACCTGTCATAACCAGACCAAGCAGGACAATGATTCCGATATAATACAACCAGGTAAATCTCAGAATAAAGGAATAATCCATCAAGGATACAATGACCATCGCCACCATACCGATGATACATCCTAAGATCTGCATTTTCTGTACAGAATGTTTGGCACTTCCAATGATCAGGATACCGATAATATTTAAAACCAGTATACTGACCACCAATTGAAAATGATAATTTCTAAGTTTGTATTGTTTTAACATCTTAAGCTCTTTTCCTGTTTTGTTTCAAAACAACTCTTATCTCATAGTCATCCGGAGAAAATTCAAAATACCTTGAAATAATATCCGAAATTTCCTTTTTCATTCGCCTTGCTGCAGCAGGTGAATGTTCAAACGGTGCGGATTCTGCCATTAATTTCAGACGTTCACGGGCAATTGGTCCGGAACCGTCCTGTCTGTGGGAAAAACGATTAACCTTCATACTCACATTCCTTTCCGCCCAGATATATTTTGCCCTGCCGGATGCAGGGATCTTCTTTATTCAGATCCACCGGAATCACACGTGGATTTGCGAATGCTCTTGCGGCAGTCATAAATGCACGGGTGGCCTTTGTGTGCATGGAAAGTACAGGTATTCCCTTATTCTGGCTTACGACAATTCTTTCATCGGCAGGAATTACACCGATTGCCGAAAGTCCTAAAATATCTTCTACATCTTTTTGCGAAAGCATATCGTGTTTTCGCACCATACGGGCATTGTAGGCATTGATCAGCAGATCAATCTGTGAAAGCCGCATACCGTCCAGCAGACAGATGACTCTTCCTGCATCCCGCACAGCAGAAATATGCGGAGATGTAACAACTACTGCACGATCTGCTGCAGATACGGCAAAGTGAAACCCGTCTTCGATTCCTGCCGGACAGTCAATCAGACAGAAATCAAATTCCTGTTTTAAATGGGAAATCAGCGTATACAGCTTACTCTCATAATCCATAATCTTTCTGCAGCGGAGAGCTGCGGGAATCATAAACAGATTCGGATAACGCTTGTCCCGGATCAATGCCTGTTTTAACCGGCATTTGTTTTCGAGAAGGTCGATCAGATTATACTGGATCTGATCTTCCATTCCCATTACAACATCCAAATTCCGAAGTCCCATGTCTGTATCAAGCATGATGACTTTTTTATCTAACCGTGAAAGTCCTGCGCCAATGTTGGCAATTGTTGTAGTCTTGCCAACACCGCCTTTTCCTGAAGTGAAAACAATTGCTTCACCCATGAAATAAACCTCCTGTTAGTTTAAATTGTAATCTATGTGACTAATCGGCAACAGAGTTTCTTGTGTTACCGTTGACACCGGCTGCTTTCATTTCCTTGATATCTTTCATCGATGTTTCTTTATAGTAATATGAAATTACATTTCTTGCCGCGGTTGCCGCATTATGGGAACTGTAACCGTTGGCAATTCTCACTGCGATGGTAATTTCCGGATCATCATATGGTGCATAACCAATAAACAGTCCGTGGTTGGCATGTCCAGTCTGCTGTGCCGTACCGGTCTTTCCTGCGACAGGAATATCAAAGCCCTGGAAACGATCCATGGTGGAAACCACCTGACGCATACCAGAATGGAGTGCATCCCATTGACTGTCTGTTAAAGTATCAGAAATATCTTCGTAATCGGCTTTGTATTTTTTAACGGTTTTTCCACTTGCATCAACGATTCTGTCCATCAGCTGATAATTATATTTTTTGCCGGAGGCCACGGCTGTTACATAGCGGGACAATGCAACGGTGGTATAGTTGTTATCACTCTGTCCAATGGCAGCCATAACCGGATATTTTGTCGCAACAGATGATTTGCTTTCCGAAATCTCCAGTCCTGTTTTTTGATCCAGGCCATAGATATGTGCATATTTCTGAATCAGATCAATACCGTTGGCATCATTATAAGATCCTGTTTTTTTCTGTGCCAGCCGATTGCCGACCGTATAGAAAAAGACGTTACAGGAATCCCGAATTGCCTCGGAAACATTGTCAAGTCCGTGACTGCCCGGATAAATCCAGCATTTTGGTTTGTTACTGATGTCATTATAAATTCCGGTACACCGGATCTGGTCGGATGTCGTAATCACGTTTTCTGCCAGACCGGCTGTTGCGGAAACCAGCTTAAAGGTGGAACCGGGTGCGGTCTTCTGCTGCGTCGCATAATTGAGCAGCGGAGAAGATTTATCATGCTGCAGAGATGCAAAATATTCCGAATCCACACCATTGGCAAGTTTGTTGCTGTCATATCCGGGATAACTTACCATGGCACGAATTTCCCCTGTTTTTTCATCCGTCACCACACAGGAACCTATACATGGTTCAAGTGCAAGCTGTGCAGGCGTAATCTCAATGTTGTAAATCTTTTTCATGAGAAAATCCCGTGGAGACAACGATCCGTTTTTCAATTTATTTACGGTTGCATCATCATAATCCAATACTCCCTGATCGAACAGAATCAGACAGAGCTGACGCGGGGAGATTTCGCCACGTGTAATCATATACTGGTATATAATTTTGGAAAATTCCGTATCTGTCTTAATGTTCTTTAGAATATACTTGCATAATGCATCATATACTTCTGTTGAGTCCGCATATTTTTCATCGACATTCAGCTGACTGATATCAATCCAGTGCTGTGTGATACAGTAATTTAAATACTCTTTCGGGCTGATTTTCTGGTCTTTCCATTTCTGGTAAACAGAATCACTGGTATCAATCTCATTTTTTAAGAGTACCTGATCGTCTTTTAACATGGAAATAATGTAAGTAAATTCATCCAGCACTTCATCGGACATTGTATTCAACGCTTCCGGTGAACTGGTCAGTTCCTGTTTTATTTTTCCAAGCGTTGTCTTCTGTCGGGATTTAAAAACACTTAACACATTTTTTTCGGTGTCAGAGGCTTTCGCTTTTGAAAAGTGTTCTGTGTTGATGACGCTGTTGCCAATCAGGGCTGTATACACATCGTTGATCGGAATTTCGCCCGATTTGATATTGGAATACACAATCGCCGCAATCTCATTCTGCAATGCCAGATAGGTAGCTTTCTGCAGATCTGCGTCGATACTCAGATACAGGTCATCTCCGGCTACGGAATCGGTGCTGCTGATAATTTCGGAAATTCTTCCTACATTATCAATATAAAATTTCTGCTCTCCGTTTTTCCCACGCAGATAGGTCTCGTAATACTGCTCCAGCCCGGCTTTTCCGACGGTGTCATTCTGGGTATAATCTTTATTCTTTTTGTGCAGTGCCGTATACTCCGATTCCGAAATCGGTCCGGTGTATCCGATGATCGATGAAAAATATTCACTGTAGTTGTATTTCCGGATCATATCTTCGTTGACCGAAATTCCGCTCAGTGTGTCCATATGCTCATTCACGTAAGCAACGGTCTTGTCCGAAACATCGGTTGCGATTTTTACTTCTTTGTATCTTGCGAAGCGGTTTCCAAGCATGGCATAACGGACAACGACGATACGGTATGCAAGATCCCCATCGTATTTCGAACTGATGCCAAAGTTATCTTTTCCCATCAGATATTCCATAATCTGTTCTGCGGTTGCATTTGCCTCATCGATTCCGGTATCTTTGTTGTATTCGAGATCGTCGGCAGAATTTTTTCCGAAAACATCTGCGCGAAAACGGTTCAGCGAGGAACCGGATACATTAAAGCTGTATGTACCGTCTTTTTTCCGGTCAATTTTGAAATCATTATTCAGCGTTTCACCGTTATTCTTTAAAACCGTAAGAATCTCTGCAAGTTCTGCATTGACAGCCTTGTTTTTTTCTTTTGTGCTTGAATAGGTTGTACTGTCATTGATGGAAATGGAATATGCAAGTTCATTGTAAGCCAGAAGCTTTCCTTTTTTGTCATATATATTTCCACGTGCCGCATTGATCGGCTGCTTCATCTGAATCTTTAAAGAAAAGTTTTCCTGATAAGACTTTCCGTTGACAACCTGAAGGGTAAAGATTCTTGCAAGGATAATTCCGAAAAATACGATAAATACCGCAGCAAGCACAAAAAGGCGCGAACTGAAAAATTTCTTCAGAAAATCTTTGATATCATAACTCAAATTTTATAGCTCTCCTTTTCTCGTGTTCCTCAAGTTTCTGATTAATCTTGAGAAGAATAAAATACAAAAAGATGGTTATCACCATGGTATAAACAAATTCCGGTAGTATGATGGATGTAAAATAATACCAGAAAGAAAACCGGCTGCGCATAAAAAACATAACGATATAGATCATCAGGTTATTTACGATATCACTCGAGCCAATCAGAATCATCGGAAGCTTAATATCATCCGGGTAAAATCTTTTTTTGAACAATCCGTTGATGTAACCGATGTACATATAAAGTAAAGCATATCCTCCGAGATAAAACCCAAAAAATATGTCGATAAGCAATCCACAAAAGAATCCAACCCACAGCCCTTCTTTTTTCCCACGCATGAGTCCAAAAGAAGACACCACAATAATCAGCAGATTTGGACCGATATTGGCAAATGTCAAAGCTCGAAAAACGGTTGTCTGTAAGAGAAAACAGATTGCTATAATAATAAAAAGCACAATTTTTCTACGCATTTCCTACTCCTGTGATTTTTGTGTTTCGGTATTGTCCTGTGTTTCTGTCTGAGTATCGGATGCCTTCTGGGAAGACAGTTCCTTTTCTCCGGTGTCTTTGAGTGTCGTAATGACAAGCACCTCCCGCAGATGCTGGAAATCAACGACCGGCGTAATGGTTCCCGATTTTGTCAGGTTATTTGCATTTTTTTCAATGGAGGCAATGTATCCAATCAGAATTCCTTCCTGATACTGATCCGACACATAAGAAGTCACGACCGGATCGCCGACCTTTACCTTATCATCTTCATCCCGGAGTTCTGTATATGGTAACACTTTATCCTGATTCATGGACTTTAAGCTGCCACCGACATTGAAATTATCTTTTGTGGTCAGAACCATGGAACTTACATTACTGGAATCATCGATGATGCTTCGCACCTTGGCAAAATTCGGACCGACGTCTGTGACGATTCCGACCAGACCGCTTCCGGCAATGACGTTCATGCCTTTTTTGATGCCTTCTTTGGAACCTTTGTCAATCGTAAAACTTGAAAACCAGTTGGTTCCGTCCATGGCGATCACATTTGCTGCGACCTTCTGATATCCGGAATATTTATCATCCAGATCCAGAAGTTCCCGGTAATTGTCCAGTTCGTATTGTTCGAGCTTTGTGACGTTTAACTGATTGGTCAGATCGTCTACCTGATTTTGAAGCTTTTTGTTTTCTTTTAAAACTTCTCCAAGTGTTTGAAAGTCATTTGCTTTTCCTGAAATCCAGGAACCGGCATTGTTGATTCCCTTCTGCATCGGAACAAATACATATCCGGCAACTGAATTTAAAGGACCTCCGGAAAGATTAAATACCAGACTCGTAAACAAAGCAACAATACACACGCCGGTAAGGATCAGCAAAATATATTTACTTGAAAGATGCTTTTTCTTATTGCGAAAACTGCGAAATTTTTTCATAAAATCCTCGAATCCTTGTTTCTTACTTTAACGTAGTATTTTTCATGCTGAATGGAATCCGTTTATATTTGGAGTCCGTAGCAATCTTTGAAAGACCGCGGACTGCGCTCTCTTCCGGATTCTCACAGGTATTTACTTTAATATTTGTAATCTGTGTAAACAACTGGTCAAGATCTTTGATTTTTGATCCGCCGCCTGTGATATAAATACCTGCATAGATAATATCCCTGGCAAGTTCCGGTGGTGTTTTCTCCAGAATCAGTTTGATAGACGAACAGATCGATTCAAGATTTGCTTTGATTGCTTCATAGACAACCTCTGCGGTAATTTCACGTTCTACCGGAAGACCGCTTACGACATCCAGACCAACAACGGTCATCGTTTCCTGTCTTCCCGGAAGTCCGCTTCCAAGCTCTTCTTTTAATGCTTTGGCGGTTTTCTTTCCGATCACAAGGTTAAATTCCCTGCGGATATAGCTGATGATGGACTCATCGAGACGGTTGGACCCGAAATGCATCAGGTCACTGAGTACAAGTCCTCCGAGAGAAATCACAGAAATTTCGATCGTATCTGCTCCCATATCCACGACCATGACTCCGGTAGGCTGATTTACATCAATCCCAAGTCCAACGGCATCTGCAAGTGGTTTTTCACAGAGCATAACGTTTTTCGGACGAAATTTGCTTTTATAAAAAAGTTCAAAGAATGCACGTTTTTCTACATCGGTAATGTCTGTTGGTACTGCGACAAGAAATTCTGCATTCTTTACTCTTCCTTTTAATTTTTTCTCAATATAATCAAAAATCATGGTCTGCAGAAAATTGTAATCTGCGATCACTCCCGTAGAAACCGGAAACGTAACGTTGATGCTTTCCGGTGCTTTTTCATACATTGCATAGGCATCATCGCCATACGCATAAATCTGCGTTTTGTTGATAATGGCAATGGTGTTTTTTTCAGATACCACTTTTCCACTGGATTTACTGAATACTTTAAAATTACATGTACCGAAGTCAATACCATAAATATTGTTACTCATTGTCTTCTCCCTTTTCTTGTGTTATAACAATTTATTTTCGCGAAAACTGAAATACTGCTGATCTCCGATTACGATATGATCAGCAAGGGTTAATCCCAACACCGAGGCGCCTGCCCGAATCTGTTCGGTAAGCTTTTTGTCTTCTGTGCTTGGAGTTGGGTCTCCACTCGGATGATTGTGCAGGATAACGATCATAACAGCATTTCGAAGCAGTGCTTTGCGAAACAGTTCCATGGGAGAAACATATGCATAACTGATGCTCCCGGTTGCGATTACACTGTCTCCTAAAAATTTGCATTTGGAATCAAAGAAAGCTGCCATAAAGGCCTCTTCCCTGCGGTGCCGGAGTTCTTCCATATAATAATCGGCGATGGAAGACGGACAGTTCATGGATAAATGATATCCGCGTCCGGTTCTGGCAATGCGCTTGGAAAGCTCCGCAATTGCTTTCAGCTGTGTTGCCTTGACCGGGCCAATGCCCCTGCGTTCTAAAAGCTGTTCATATCCGATTTCGTACAGATTCAAAAGATTTCCCTGACACTCCGACAAAAGATCACGTGCAAGATCCAAAGCCGTATAATCCTTTGTTCCTGTCTTTAATATAATTGCAAGAAGCTCTGCATCCGACAGCGCCTCTGCTCCAAGAATCTGAAAACGTTCGTAAGGACGTTCCGATTCCGGCAGGTTTTTCATTGAAATGTGACTCAAAACAGGTTCCTTTCTACTTTTCCGAAGCCACATGAAAACTCATATTATTTTAGCACAGTTCATCTATATTAACAAGGTTACGTTCATAAAGTTTCTGTAAAGACATAAGAATTCCAAGCTTCGCATGGTACCATGTCAGCCCCCCCTGAAAATAAACGGCATATGGCGGTTTCACCGGGCCATCTGCGGAAAGTTCGATGGAAGAACCCTGTACGAATGCACCTGCTGCCATAATAACGTCACAGTCATAACCAGGCATTGCCCATGGCTCCGGAGTGACATAGCTGTCTACCGGTGCAGCAGCCTGAATTCCTTCACAGAAAGCAATCATGGCCTCCCGGTTTTGAAATTCCACAGCCTGAATAATGTCATGGCGGCTTTCTGTACTGTCCGGAACCACTTTATACCCCAGTTTTTCATAAATATCTGCCGCAAAAATGGCTCCCTTTAAGGCACCGCTTACAACGGTCGGTGCAAGAAAGAGACCCTGATAAAAGGACTGGATCACACCAAGCGAAGCTCCTACTTCTTTTCCGAGTCCAGGGGAAGTCAGGCGGTATGCCGCATTTTCCACACATTCCTTTTTACCGACAATGTATCCGCCAATCGGAGCAAGGCCGCCTCCCGGGTTTTTAATCAGAGAACCGACCATCATATCCGCTCCCACTGCAAGTGGCTCCCGGTCTTCCACAAACTCTCCGTAACAATTGTCAACCATACAGATGACATCCGGTTTGATATTTTTGATAAATGTGATCAGTTCCCCAATTCGCTCGACCGACAGCGTTGGACGTGTCTGGTATCCCTTGGAGCGCTGGATGGTTACCAGGCGGGTGTTTTCATGGATTGCATTGCGGATTCCATCGTAATCAAACGAACCGTCCGGCAGCAGATCCACCTGGGAATAAGTGATTCCGTATTCGGCAAGGGAACCTCTGGATGGGCGGATTCCAATTACTTCTTCCAGAGTGTCGTACGGTTTTCCGACCGGAGAAAGAAGCTCATCGCCCGGACGCAGATTGGACATCAGAGCGAGCGCAAGTGCATGGGTTCCACAGGTGATCTGTGGACGGACCAGCGCATCTTCCCCGCCAAAACAGTCTGCATATACCCGCTCTAAAGTATCTCTTCCCATATCATTATATCCGTATCCGCTCGAAATATTAAAACATTCTGCACTCACACGGTTTTTCTGCATGGCTGCAATGACTTTCATCTGATTGTATTCCGCATTTGCATCAATCTTTTCAAAACGCTCTTTTAATTCCTGTTCGATTTTTTCGCCAAATGCATAAACTTTCTCGGAAATTCCAAGTTCTTTATATTTTTCTTCCAGTAACTGATTCATTGTATGATTCCTTTCTCGTGTAAAACATCCGTCATTTTCTGTAACATCTGATCTTCCCGGTCATTGAATTCTGATTTGTCCAGCCAGATGACATCCTTTTCCCGGCGGAACCAGGTAAGCTGCCGTTTCGCAAAATGTCTGGTTTCCCGTTTGATCACATACACCGCTTCCTCAAGGGAGCAGCTGCCGTCCAGATAATCTAAAATTTCTTTGTATCCCAGTCCCTGCATGGAAACCATATCTTTGCGGCATCCCATATCATACAGCGTTTTTACTTCTGTAAGAAGTCCCTGCTCCATCATTAAGTCCACGCGCTGATCAATGCGCCGGTATAATTTTTCCCGTTCGTCCGTCAGTACAAAATATGCAAAACGATACGGAGATGTTTTCTGATGTTCTTTTTCGTTGTGTGCGGAAATCGGCGTATGATTCTGATGGTAAAATTCCAGTGCACGGATGACCCGTTTGATATTATTTTCATGAATGGTTTCATAAGAAACCGGATCAATTTCTTTTAATTTTTCATGCAGGGCATGCGCCCCGTATTCTTTTGCAAATGCCGTAAGTTCTGTACGGTATGCCGTATCGGATTCCTCTTTGGAAAAGTCTATGTCGTACAACAGTGACTGGATGTAAAATCCGGTTCCGCCGGCGATAATCGGGATCTGTCCGGCGGCATAGATCTGCTGCAGGGCCTCTTTTGCCATCTGCTGAAAACGGACAATATTAAACTCTTCGGACGGCTCTAACACATTGATCAGATAATGTGGGATTCCCTCCATCTCTTCCGGCATGACTTTTGCAGAACCGATATCCATATGTTTATATACCTGCATCGAATCCGCGGAAATGATGGCACCGTTTATTTTTTTTGCAAGTTTTATTGATAAAGCGGTTTTCCCGACGGCTGTGGGACCTGCAAGAATGACAAGTGGTTTCATGAAACAATCCTCTTAAATTTTTTCTCTATTTCGTATTTTGACATGGAAATGATGGTTGGCCGGCCGTGTGGACAGCAAAACGGATTTTCCAGCGTCAGCAATTCCGTCATGAGTGCATCCACTTCTGGCAGGCTCAGTCTATGATTTCCCTTTACCGCTGCCTTGCAGGACATGGTGGCTACTTTTTCCAGTATCAGTTCCGGTGTCTGCCGTCCGGTCAGGTTGGAAAAATCATCAAGCATTTCGATAAACAGATCTTTCATGTCAATATGGTACAGATTATCCGGTACTGCAGAGATCATATATTCTCTGCCACCGAAATTTTCGATCTCATACCCGAATTTTTTGATTTCCGGCAGATACGTCTCTAACATTTCCTGCTCATGGGCGTCCAGACTCAGCACAATGGGCGGGCTGACTGCCTGGGATGTAAATTCTTTTTCTTTTAATTTTGCCATCATCCGTTCAAAAAGTACCTTTTCATGTGCCGCATGCTGATCCATGATATACAATTTATCCTCGTATTCGATCAGCCAGTAGGTTTGAAACAATTGTCCGATGATGCGGTGCTTTTTGCGGGCATCATCCGTTAAAAATTCCGGTGAAGCAGCGGCAAGTGTCATCTGTTCGCCAACCGGTTGTTTTTTTGGAATATCTGCAGGAGAGGCTGTTTCCTCCCGCTTTGGGAACGGGTCAAAGGATTCCCGTACCATGGTTTTATCCGGATGCTGTGGCACATACGGCTCAAATGCCGGTGTTTTTTTTGATGGCACAGGCGAAGCCACAGGAGAAACCGGTTTTTCCGGAATCGGAGGCTGGTGATGCTGCTGTCGGATTTCATTGATTCTGCGCTTTTCAAATGGTTCCGGAATCGGTTCTTTGTATGCCGGGGGAAGATTCTTTTTTTTATGTTCTGCTTCATCTACCGGAACTTCCGGAATCAGTTCCTTATGGGAAAGCAGTCCGAAGAGAACATCACACAATTCTTTGTAAATTTCCTGATTGTGTCCAAACCGCAGTTCCATTTTTGTCGGATGTACATTCACATCAAGGGTATCCACCGGAAATGTGAAATACAAAACTGTAAACGGATACTGGTGCTGCATCAGGAAATTATGATAAGCCTCTTCTATCGATCTGGAAAGCAGAGAACTTTTGATGTAGCGTCCATTGATAAAATAGTTTTCGTAATTCCGGTTTCCGCGGTTAATCACAGGTTTTCCAATATAGCCGGAAAGGGAGAAATATTCTCCCTTGTAGTTTACCTCTAACAGTGCCGCCGCAATCTCACGTCCGTAAATATGGTAAATGAGATCCCGTTTTTTCCCGTTTCCGGAAGTGTGCAGTCTTGTCTGGTTGTTGTTGATATATTTAAAAGAAATATCCGGATGGGACAGGGCAAGTTTTTCCAGCATGTCACTGATGTAGGTGCCCTCTGTCTGTGCCGTCTTTAAAAATTTGCGTCTGGCAGGGGTATTGTAAAACAGGTCCCGGACCAGAAATGTTGTGCCATCGGGAGCACCGATTTCTTCGTCTGCAATTTCTTTTGAGCCTTCGATCACGTACCGGGTGCCGGTCAGGGCATCGGCTGGTTTGGTGATCATTTCCACTCTGGAAACAGCAGCAATGCTGGAGAGTGCTTCCCCACGGAATCCTAAAGAATGTACACACATCAGATCTTCTGCACTGCGGATTTTGCTGGTTGAATGCCGCAAAAAGGCCAGTGGAACTTCTTCTTTTGGAATTCCGCATCCATTGTCCGTGATGCGGATCAGGGAAATGCCCCCTTCTTTGATCTCCACGGTAATGGCGGATGCCCCTGCATCAATGGCGTTTTCCACAAGCTCCTTTACCACAGAGCTTGGGCGTTCCACGACCTCTCCTGCTGCAATCTTATCAATTGTCTCCTGACTTAATAACGCAATTTTGCTCATTCGTTTTTCCTTTTTTATATCCTACCAGCGGTTTTTAACTTTGTTCTGAAGTTCATACAGTTTATTGAGTGCATCCATCGGGGTCATGTGGCTGATATCCACGTCCCGCAGTTCCTGAATGATATCGTCATCTTTTACGGTGTCAAACAATGACATCTGTGTCAGATCCACCTCATCGAGATGCGGTTTTTTCTTTTTGCCGGAGGCTTGTCCTTCCACGGATATATTTTTCACGGTTTCCGTAATATCGTTTGCAGAAAGCTGGTTGACAATGTCTTTTGCACGGTTAATCACAAGTTCCGGAATCCCTGCCAGTTTAGCAACCTGTATTCCATAACTTTTGTCTGCGCCGCCCTTTACAATCTTGCGCAAAAAGACGATGTCGTCTCCTTTTTCCTTGACCGCAATACAATAATTATTGACACTGTTTAATTTTCCTTCCAGTTCTGTCAGTTCATGATAATGTGTGGCAAACAGTGTTTTTGCTCCCAGTAATTTGGGATTGCTGATATATTCGACAACCGCCCAGGCAATGCTGAGTCCGTCGAAGGTACTGGTTCCGCGTCCGATTTCATCCAGAATCAGAAGGGAATTCGCTGTGGCATTGCGGAGAATATTTGCCACTTCATTCATTTCTACCATAAAGGTACTCTGCCCACTTGCCAGATCATCTGAAGCCCCCACACGCGTGAAAATCCGGTCCACAATTCCAATGTTGGCAGATTCTGCCGGAACAAAGCTTCCAATCTGTGCCATCAGAACGATCAGTGCGCTCTGGCGCATATAGGTAGATTTTCCTGCCATATTCGGACCGGTAATGATGGAAATCCGGTTATTGTGATTGTCCAGATACGTGTCATTGTCTATAAACATATCATTGACAATCATTTTTTCGACAACCGGATGACGGCCGCCTTTGATATCAATCACGCCGGATTCGTTGATCTTTGGTTTGCAGTAATTATTCTGTCCTGCCACAAGTGCCAGGGAAACAAACACATCAATCTGCGCCACTGCCCGTGCGGTTGCCTGAATACGTGCAACATTATCCGCGATGGTATCCCGGATCTGGCGGAACAGATCGTATTCTAATTCGACCAGACGATCCTGGGAACCGAGAATCGTATCTTCGAGTTCTTTTAATTCCGGCGTAATATAGCGCTCGGCATTGGTCAGTGTCTGCTTTCTCACATAGTAATCCGGCACCTGATCCTTAAAGGAATTGGTCACTTCCAGATAATATCCAAACACTTTGTTGTATTTGATACGCAGGTTCTTAATTCCAGTCTTTTCGCGTTCTTTGCCCTCTAAGTCTGCCAGCCATTTCTTTCCATCCGTTGATGCGTTCCGCAGCCGGTCCACTTCCTCATTGTATCCGGTTTTTATGATGTTGCCGTCACGTACGGAAATCGGAGGATCATCGTTGATGGAAGACTTCAAAAGTGCACACAGATCTTCCAGACAGTCAAAATGTTCCCGGATTCCGGTGGCAAGCTCTCCCTTTAAATCCTCAAGCAGTGTTTTAATTGGAGGCAGCATTTCTAAAGAATTGCAAAAAGCAATCATATCCCGCGGATTGGCGGTCTGGTATGTAATTCTGGTAATCAGACGTTCCAGATCATATATTGGTCCTAAATATTCCCGCAATTCTTCCCGGGTGATCTCCTGATCATTTAAATTTGTAATCAGTTCCTGCCGTTTTAATATCTCTGTTTTGTCGATCAGCGGCTGTTCCACGTAAGAGCGCAGAAGTCTGGCACCCATTGCCGTCTTTGTCTTATCCAGTACCCAGAGCAGGGAACCACGCTTTTGTTTTTCCCGCATGGTCTCTACCAGTTCGAGATTTCTCCGGGAGGAACTGTCAATGATCATATATTTCCCGATGGAATACGGACGGAGTTCCAGAATATTAGAAAGGGTGTTCTTTTGTGTTTCATACAGATATTTCAGTAATGCCGCGGAGGCAATCACACCACAGTCGTAATCCATCAGTCCCAGCCCTTCCAGACTCTGTACATGAAAATGGGACAACAGCGTTTCCTTTGCCAGATCATCCCCGAAATACCAGGAATCCAGAGCGGATACCGCAATTCCCATGCGCTCCTTCATATCATCGATATCTACCCCGCTCATATAAAACGGCTCGTTGCAGATGATTTCTGTCGGACTGAAACGATTCAGCTCGTCCAACAGTTTTCGTTCACTGTCCACTTCCGTCACAAAGAAATCTCCGGTCGTAACGTCGGTCGTCGCAATGCCGTATTTATCCCCGATATATACGATACACATGAGATAATTGTTTTTTGCCTCGTCTAACGACTGCATATCAATGTTTGTTCCCGGAGTGACTACACGGATGACTTCCCGTTTGACAATTCCTTTTGCCAGTTTCGGATCTTCCACCTGTTCACAGATTGCTACTTTGTATCCTTTTTTGACCAGCCGGTTGATATATCCGTCTGCGGCATGAAACGGAACCCCGCACATCGGTGCCCGTTCTTCCAGTCCACAGCTTTTTCCTGTCAGCGTTAGTTCGAGTTCCTTTGAAACTGTTTTGGCATCCTCGAAAAACATTTCATAAAAATCACCCAGACGGTAAAACAGGATACAGTCTTTGTATTCTTCTTTTGTCTGCAGATAATGCTGCATCATTGGTGTTACTTCTTGTTTCACTTTTTTCTCTCTTTCTAATAAACCGGATGATAACGTTTCATCACATCATCAGCCAGACGCAGACCGTCCATCGCTGCCGACATAATGCCTCCCGCATATCCTGCGCCTTCTCCACCCGGATAAATTCCGTGCACACGGCTCTCTCCATTTGTATCCCGCATGATCCGCACCGGAGATGAGGTGCGTGTTTCCATGCCGGAAAGAATCGCATCAGACCGGTCAAACTGCGGAATAATGTTCGAAAAATGTTCCATTCCAAGCAAAAAGGAATGTTCCATGTCCTCTGTCATCAGACCTCTGAGATTTGCAAAGCAGGTCTGCCCTTTTGTCTGGGAATTAAAATCTCCATATCCTTGGCTTGCGATATTCTGCCGGTAATCGCCAAACAGCTGCTGCGGAATCTTTCCGTTTCCCAGCTGATAAGTTTTATGTTCGAGTGTTTCCTGAAAGTGCATGCCATCAAGTGGATCCTGTGCTCCGTAATCGGCAGGGGAAACCGAAACAATAATGGCAGAATTTGCGTTTTCCCCACTTCTGCCCGAATAACTCATACCATTGACACAGGTTTTTTCCTTCATGGAGGAAGCATTTACGACATAACCGCCCGGACACATGCAAAAGGAATATACCCCGCGTCCGTTTGGAAAATTGGACGTCACCTTATAGGGTGCGGCAGGAAGCCGCAGAGCGTTTCTTTTTCCGTTTCCGTACATGGCATCATCGATCATCTGCTGGGGATGTTCCACGCGGAATCCCACGGCAAAATTTTTGGCTTCCATCGGAAGCTGGTGCCGGTGCAGCATCATAAAGGTATCCCTTGCACTGTGTCCAAGTGCAAGAATGGCAACATCGGCAGGAATCACCGTATCATCCTCCGTCACAAGTGCATGCAGTGCATTTTCTTTTATCTGAATGTCTTTTAAACAGGTCTGAAAACGAAACTCCGCGCCGTGTTTGATCAGGTAATCCCTCATATTTTTGATCACCTTCGCCAGAATATCGGTTCCGATATGTGGTTTTGCATCATAAAGAATGTCCGATGGTGCCCCAAATTTTACGAATGTTTCCAGTACATAACGGTTTCTTCCGGACGAATCCTTCACCACCGTGTTTAATTTTCCATCGGAAAAGGTTCCTGCCCCACCTTCTCCAAACTGTACATTGGAATCCGGCTGCAGAATACCGGTTTCCCAGAAGCGTTCAACGTCCGCACTGCGGTCTTCTACCTGTTTTCCGCGCTCTAAAATAAGCGGCGCATATCCTGCAAGTGTCAGCTGCCAGGCTGCAAAAAGACCACAGGGACCGGCTCCCACAATCACCGGACGCCGGTTTAAACGTTCCTGCCCCATTTCCGAAAAACGGTAACCGGTTTCTGTCACAAGGCTGACGGAAGGCTGATGCAGTTTTTTTACGATGCTGTTTTCCTGACGGATCGTTACATAGATGCAATATACATAAAACAATGACGGCTTTTTCCGTGCATCGAGGGAACGCCGCATCACCTCGTAATGAAATGTTTCTTTCGATGGAATACGAAGTGTTTTTCTGATTTTATCTTCCAGATCTTTTTGGGAATGTCCTACTGGAAGCTTTAACTGATTGATTTTAATCATTATGAACCTACTTTACTTCCTGCGACATGTCCGCTGGACCATGCCCATTGCAAATTATATCCCCCACAGATTCCATCGACATCCAAAAGTTCACCAACGAAATAGATGCCCGGGACAATCCGTGATTCCAGCGTATCTGTGTGGATTTCTTCTGTGTGGATTCCCCCAGTGCACACCTGTGCAGCAGAAAAATCCCTTACCTTTTTTAAGCGGACAGGAAATGTCTGTATCTGTCTGCTGAGCGTTTCGGTCTGCTTTTGGGAAATCCGTTCCGTGTGTTCATGAACCGGAATGCCTGCTGCCTTAAGTATAACCGGAATCAGTTTATGGTTTAAAAGCCCACGAAGTGATTCTGCGGCATCCTGTATCCCGGCATCCCGTGAAAATCTGCGCTGCAGTTCCTGCGCAAGCATATCTTCGGAAAAATCCGGCAGAAAATTGATGGTAAGTTCTGCCTGTTTTTTCTGATACAGTGCTTTCGAGGCCGGACTGCTGACCTGAAATACCGGAATACCGGAAATCCCGTAATCTGCAAGCTGCAGTTCTCCCCGTTCCTGTTTGCAGTTCTGTCCATCTATGTACAAAGACAGGAGTGCGTCCGTGCGGACTCCGGATACTTTGGAAAATTCCATTCCTTCTGCCTCAAATCCACACAGTGCCGGCAAAATCGGCTCAAACCGGTGCCCAAACGATTTTATCAGCGAAATCATGGATCCATCGCTTCCGGATTTCGGTGCAGCACGAAGACCTGTTGCAAAAACAAGATTGTGGGAACAATACGTTCCCATGGATGTCCGTACCTCAAATCCGTATTTTGTCTCACAAAGCTGCCGGATGTCACAGGAAGTGACCAGGGAAACTCCGCTTCGTTTCATTTCCGCGGACAGCGCATCCGCAACGGAAGAAGCCTGTCCGGAGTTTGGGTATACATATCCGTTCTTTTCTTTTGGCCAGATGCCGATCTCCCGGAAAAACGCAAGGGTATCTTCCACTGTAAACTGCTTTAAAATTTCCTGTACCAGTCCGTGGTCTCCGTAATAACACCGGGGAGACATCTTAAGATTTGTAAAATTACATTTTCCGTTTCCGGTTGCCAGAATTTTTTTCCCCGGCTTATCCATATGTTCTAAGACGGTAACGGACAATCCACGTCTTGCGGCCGTAATTGCGGTCATCATGCCGGAAGCTCCGGCGCCAATCACGAGCACATCCTGTTGTTTTGATTTTTTCTTATCCATAGTCCACCTGTCATTTTATCTGTTAAACCAGTTAAATATTTTATCATATGGGTATAAAATATTCAACTCGAATAGCTTTCCAAAAAGTCAAAAAGGCTCTCTTCATCTGCAAATCCAATGCCATTTTCCGCCTGTTTCTGCAGTTTTTGACTTAAATTCTCACTTCGAATCCCGGTTTCCATATATACGGTTTTTCCATCCGGTAAAAAAACAACCAGCCGGCTGTCCTGTGTACGGATAATATAGGCATTTTCCGTTTCTTTGTAAGGAGTTCCGGTCAAAACGGTGTGCTCTGTTTCGGATGCATATTGTTCTTGGGTATTTTTTGTATTTTCTACACCTCTTTTCTGATACCAGATGCCAAAGACCAGCAGCAGAACCAGACAAAGAAGAATGCAGATGCCTGTTTTTTGATTCATATCATCACCTTCTAACAGTAGCATCTGCATTTTATTTCCGTTTTATACCATTTACTTTAATAAATGTATTTTTTTTGCAACCCGGACAATCAGAGTTCCTTTCGGGAATTTTTTAATCTCCTCTTCGGTCAGTCCGTGCAGTAACAGTAAGACAACTGCATATACGATAACCGCTGCAAGAATTGCAAGCATGGCAGATACCGCATTGATTTTTAAAACCGCATAGCTGCCATGATAGACGATATAGGTAATAATTCCCATAATAACCGAGGAAATTCCCGGCACAATAAATGTTTTGTGAATTTCCTGATGATAGCCGCTGTATTTTCGTATTGCCAGCGCATTCATAATACACATTAAAAACGCAAAGAACATATTTGCGATAATGACCGCATAGATATTCATGCGGAAAAACAGCATCAGTATAATCAGTACGATCACATGAGCGACAAGCGAAACCGCTGCATTGATAACCGGAATCTTTAACCGGTCAATGCCCTGCAGCAGTCCGTTTGAAAGCGTAGACATTGCATAAAACACAACCGCCATTGCCCCAACCCACATCATGGTACCTGCCATAGGTGCCGTCTGTGCCGTTCCCGGGAAAAGCAGACGACAGATCGGCTCTCCCAATACAGCAAGTCCTATGGCACAAGGGAAAGAAATCACCATGATAAAACGCATGGCAGAATTGATCTGTTCCCTGACTTTTTTCATATCTTTCTGTGCAAAGGACATCGTCAGTGTCGGCACGGAGGAGGCAGCCATCGCGGAGGCAATGGAAATCGGAACATTGATCAGCAGTTTATATTTTCCGGAAAAAACGCCCCACCATACATCAATCTTGTTTTCAGAGTATCCCTGCAATAACGCAACATTTTTGAAAATACTCTGGTCAATGATACTGCTGATATTGTAAACAGTTGTACTTAAAAGAACCGGAACAATTGTGATAATGAGGATCTTCATGGTATAGGCAAATGGCTCTACCTTAACGCCTTTTTCCCGTCTCATTCTTCGCTTAAAGACATGCATATAAGCAAAAAATACGAAAAGTACAAAAATCAGCGCAGCGACAGATCCAAGGTTCGTTCCCAATGTGCCTCCGGCTGCACCGTATGCAGGCCCGTAATGTTCGGTATCACCGAGAACCGCTCCGATCTTTGTTCCGTAGCGATACAGAACATAAGCTGCCCATACACTGATGATGGCATTGACAATCTGTTCAATGATCTGTGAAATGGCACTTGGCATCATCGTGCCAAGTCCCTGGAAAAATCCACGCAAAACGCCAAGAACCGCAACAACAACCAGTGCCGGTCCTAAAATTTTAAGTGCAAACACACTGTATGGTGTTTTTAAGAGTGTTCCGGTAAAAAATTCGGCTCCGAAAAATACGACAAGCGATGCCACAAATCCCGATACCAGCGCAAAAAGAAGTGCACCTTTTAATACCTGATATACCGACCGGTACCGCCCTTTGGCTGCTTTTGCGGAAACCGTCTTTGACACTGCCTGTGGCAGACTGTAGGATGAAATAATCAAAATTACGTTGTACACGTCAAATGCACATGCATAATAACTGATTCCTACGTCTCCCAGAATATTGTTCAATGGAATACGGTACACCAGTCCGATGATTCTGCTTATAATTGAAGCGGCCGCAAGAATTGATCCCTGAACCAGAAAATTTGTTCCGTTATTCTTTGATTTACCCATCTTCTAACCTCAATGCTTTTGTTTCTTTTATTCCGCGCTGATTTTATTTTGGGATGCACGGCTGTTTTCGACGATCTCTACCCATGTCTTTCCGGGATTTAAAATAATTTCCTGACCATCCTGTGTATAATAACGTGTAATATCATTTGCGGATGCTCTTTTCCATGTAATCGGGACAGCTTTTCCGTTTGTGATGTACATTCCTGATCCACCGGAAAGATAATCGATATCTAAAGTTCCGTTTTTGGAATCTTTCAGGCTGCTGTAACAATTCTGTAAAATGATATTTTTCACAGCAAGCTGTTCTCCGGTAGAACCGTCAATCTGTTTATCACCAAATTCATAGCGGTAATACAGACCATCCGTTTCATTGTATACAAACCAGGGCTTCGCGTCAACATAGTATAAGGATACTTTTTTCGCAACTTCTCCCTGATCCAGCAGATTTTGGGAATCTTCCGTTGTAAAGCGATAATGCGATGTATAATTTTCCGGAAGCTTTGTATCATACCCGTATGATTTTATGGCAGACACTAAATTTTCTCCGGTTGTATACAGATTATGCGGTGCCCTGCGGCTTTTGTCGCGGTAATAAAAAGCCCCGCCTTTTCCTGTAATTCCATCCACATGATCAATGAACGAACTATTTAAAACATCAAGTGCATATTTACTTTCGCCTGCATGAAAATAAACCGCCTGAAATTCTTTGGCAAAATACACATAATACAGACGACAGCTTCGCACATTTCCCACTTTTTTAAGAGAAGCATAATCCTGATAAATTGTCATCAGCCGGGTAATGCCGCCTTCCACCGGACATTCATAGATAATATCCGCATTTCCGATTCCATACTGTGGAAGGGTTACGTGTGTGTTTTCTGTCATGACGGCAACCGGACGATTCTTTGCTTTTTTTTCATCCATCCACTCTCCCGTATAGAAACTTCGGACTTCTCCTTCGTGGGTTTCCACCGGTTCCGGCTGATATTCTGTTTCGGCAGTTTCTGCAGGTACATCCTGTGTGGATGAAGGTGTGGGAGCTTCCGATTCTTTACTTTTGCATCCGGCGGATAAAATGGCAATCGCACAGACAACGCCTATCATTTTCCATCTCTTTTTCATAAAACACATCCATTCTTTAATCTCTTACGATATGCATCTCTTCGAGTATCTGTTTTTGTTTGGGTTCCATGATGGCCGCATCTTTCGGATCAATGTGGTCATAACCAAACAGATGAAGCATGCTGTGCACAATCAGAAATGCAAATTCACGCTTCGGACTGTGTCCGTAACTTTGTGCCTGTTCTAACACTTTATCGACCGATATAATAATATCTCCAAGCATGACTTCTCCCGTATCCGGATTAAAATCATCTTCACTCTCCTCTTCCAGAAAAGAAAAATCTCCGGCTTTCTCATAAGAAAGCATCGGGAAAGAAAGAACATCCGTCGGACGGTCGATCTGGCGGTATTCCAGATTGATCCGATGGATTTCTTCATTGTCTGTAAGTGTCAGATTGACTTCTGCTTCATAAGGAAAATTCTCATGGGACAGACAAAAGGCAATCACATCCTCTGCAAGCTTAGCATATGCAAAATCAAACGGTATGTTACATGTTTCTTCTAAATAAAAACTCAACGAAGTAATTCCTCCTTTGCAAGAAATTCACGAATCTTTAAAAACTGGTTCATACTCATTCCGGAATGGTCATAAATTTCACTTGAGGAAAAATCATTCACGGTCTGATAAATTACAATATCACGGTTCCAGACACTTTGTCCCACATTTTGTTCCATCGCTTCCAGACGGATCACAACCGCATCCACCATATGCACCAGAGCGGATTCCGGTGAAGATGGAAGCTGCTCTTCTCCATAGTATTCTGCCAGAATGGAGATCAGCTCCGCCGGAAAACATAAGGATTCTGCCTTATTGACCGCATTTTTGATATATGGCTCCCCGATCCAGCGCCCCATACGGTAATAAAAACCGCCGGCAAGACATAAGTTCGCCCGGTATCCCACTTCTTTTGCACAGCGGCAGGCAATGTCTGAAACTTTCACTGCGTGGCGGTATTCCACCATGGAAAAATCCTTGAGGGCTTTTACCTCCGAATAATCCTCGGACACGATATCCAGCAGATGGTTTTCAATTTCCTGATCCGCTTCATGAAGCAGCCGGTGAAACAGAAAAGCTGCTGTCAGAAAAGTCAGGAATGCTGTTCCAAAAGCATAAAGCAGCGAATATTTCTGCATTTCTTTCGTTGATAAATAGGAAAACAGTTCCGGAATCATCAGACTGAAAAAGAAAGTCAGAAGGGATACACCCATACGGTATTTTTTTTCTTTTAATGCCTGTGCCAGTACAGCAGCAAGCATTGTAAGCATCATATAAGCAGCAAGGGCATAAAAACTTCCCCCGACAGTCAGTGCCAGCACCAGATCGAAAAACAATCCAAAAGACACCGCCACCATGGAATTTGACACTGCGGTGAGCAGAATCACCGGGATCATCACCGGACGGTAAAATTCCGGAAGATAACTGATCGCATAGATCAATCCCCCACTGACCGTATAGGTAACGGAAAGACGGATAAAGGTTGTCTGTGTGTTTGCCGATATTCCTTTCTGCTTTCGTTCATATTCCAGTTCAAAAATGCAGACCAGAAGAAAAATCAGGGTCAGGAAAAACATACTGAGCCATTCATCCGGATACAGGTGGCTTTTGGCACATAACCCGCCCATCACTCCAAAAGTGACAAGCGCGATCACCAGAAGCGATATGACGCGATAGAGGTTTATTGTCTCTTTGGGTTTCATTTTTTCTCCTGTCTGGCAGACTTACGCGCACTCCGGCTGCTCTGTCTGGACTCATAATCATCATAAGCCTGTACAATCTTTTGTACCAGCGGATGTCTGACGACATCTTTGCTTGTTAATTTACAGATTCCGATTTCTTCCACATTTTTCAAAACCCGAAGTGCTACATCCAGCCCGGATTTACTTCCCGGGGCCAGATCTTTTTGCGTGGCATCTCCGGTAATCACAGCTTTCGAGCCGAAGCCGATACGTGTCAGAAACATTTTCATCTGTGCCGGTGTGGTGTTCTGTGCCTCATCCAGAATAATAAATGCGTTGTCGAGTGTCCGTCCACGCATATAAGCCAGCGGTGCAACCTCAATCAGACCTTTTTCCATATTTTTCTGAAATGACTCCGCACCCATAATCTGATACAGGGCATCGTATAAAGGGCGCAGATACGGATCTACTTTGCTCTGCAGATCTCCCGGAAGAAATCCGAGTTTTTCTCCCGCTTCAATTGCCGGACGTGTCAGAATGATGCGTCCCACTTCTTCATTCTTAAACGCAGTGATCGCCATGGCCATGGCCAGATATGTTTTTCCGGTTCCGGCAGGGCCCATCCCGAAAACAATCATTTTTTTACGGATATTATCTACATAATCCTTCTGCCCGAGTGTTTTAGGCTTTACCGGTTTTCCCTGTATGGTATGACAGATCACATCTTTATCCATCTCTACCATCTCAGACCCTTTGTGTTCCTGCAAAAGAGCAAGTGCGTAGTTTACATTCTGTTCGCTGATAACATTTCCCCGTTTTGCAAGCTCATACAACTGTTCAAACACTTCCTGTGCGCCGCTTGCGGCAGATGGAGTACCGATAATTTTCAACTGATCATCGCGTACAACAACCGTTACACCCAGTGTCCGTTCTATTTTTTTGATATTGGCATCAAACTGTCCGAAGACATTTGCCATATGTTCCGTTGGTATCCGGAGCGATACTTCATTCAGACTCATTTACAGGTTCCTCTCGTTTCCTTTCGGTTGGTACTAAAGTTGTGATTTTTTCACACCCCTTTACCTGACCATAGATATGATAGTTTTGATCTATCTGTTCAATCATAACATTTTTGTCGACAATTCGCACCCCATTTTCTTCCAATTCCGAAAGAAATTGTGAAAAATGTGTCAAAGCAAGCTGTTTTACCTGTTCTTTTGTCAGCATAACGGTCTTTTCCTGCAGCTCAGACGTTGTGATTTCTCCAAAATAAACCGGAAGATAAAAACTGTCCTGCAGGCAAAACTGCCGGGTATCCGTTACAGAACGCTCCGATGTATACTCCGCATGCAAAGCCGGAGTTACCAGACGCCAATTCAGAACCTGTAGAAAATATCGTTTGTGTTTATTACCGGTTTCTTTTTTTTCTGTCATTTTGGAAGAAATCCAGTCCTCATAGGGATGCATCGTATATCCATATACATCGGCATCGGCGCTTTTATAATAGTATTCCCGCACTTTCCCGTTATCATCCAGAATTTCCTGCCGTCCACAGACCAGCACATCGCCTTTTTTCACTTTATCACCCTTTTTCACTTTGGCAAGCCCGCTCCTTGTAATGACCGATGCAATCGTAGCATCCGCAGATGCCGCCAGATCCATACAGGTGCCCTCTGCTTCTTTCGTTTCCTCGTGAGAAGAAATTTTCTCCTGTATCTGTACAACCAGCCGGGTTCCCGTTTCGTATACACTTGCCCAGATCACCGGTTCCAAGTCCTGACGCAGGGACAGCTCCAGTGCATCATTGTCGATTTCCTTTGCCGGCATGCCATAGGTAACGTTGTGTGCACTTAAATATTCCAGAATGGCGTCTTCTCCCAGAGAGGAATTCCCTTTGATTTCAATTCTCCAGATTCTCGTACTGAGCACCCAGACTCCTGCCATGACACACAAAAGGACAAAAATTCCAAGTTTTCTTGCGCGGTATTTCTGCCAGAAAAACGGAAAGCCGATCCTTTTTCTGATGTGGATTCTCGTTTTTGTTTTCCGCAGATATGGACGCAGTTCATACAGATCCTGCAACCGGATATAAAAAGAAACCTGCGTCGGAGAATCCGGCTGTATCTTCCAGAACATAATTTCGTGACGTGCACATAAATTTAAAAAACGGGAAATGTTGCTTCCGCATACACAAACCAAAAGACTGCCATTGACGAATCGAAGAAACCTTTCTATCATGGCAGAAATGTGATCTCCTGCATATATCCGGAAATTTCGATAAGATCCGCCGAATATTTCCGGATGGACAGACTCCTTCCGACGATCCGGATATGATAGGATTGTGTTGCAATTCCGATCACCTCCGGACAGTATTTTATAATTCCACGGTGGTTAACGATACAAAGTGTACGGTTCCCCTCCATGGAAAGAAGCGGCATTCCCAGGAAAATGTCTTTTGGCAGTTCCATTTGTTCTACGAGATGCTCCTGTTTTATTTTGTGTCTGGTTTGATTCGAATGGCTTTTCATACTTCACTATATGAAAAGCGAACCCGTCCTATGTCTCTAAATTCAGGGATCCGTTTCGGTACGCTTCCAAAAATACATTAAATTCTACGGTCATCATCATAATATACATGCAAAAATACAGCCAGAGCATGATCAGGGCAATGGTTGTCAGGCTTCCATACATGGAAAATCCATTAAAATAATCAACATAGATGGAAAGCCCGAAGGAAAAAACATACCATGCAGCTGCACATGCCGTGGCTCCAGGAAGCTGGCTTTTAAAGGTAAGCTTTGTATTCGGAAGTGCGGTAAAAATCACGTCAAAAAACAGGATCAGAAGAAGTAACATGATAAGCCCCCGGAATTTGATTATTATTTTTACGAGATGTGCAATAAACGGAAGATAATCTGCCGCTAAATGCCGCAGACTGTTTCCAAAAACCAGCACAACAAGCGTAAATACAATCGCAACCAGAAAAACAATGGTATAAATAACCGCCCAGAATCGGAGTACAAACCAGTTTCTTGTCTCTTTTAATTCGTGAACCGCATTCAGACCATCTGCCATATACTGAATGCCTTTTGCGGCAGACCATATGGCAATAATTGCCGTGACCGAAATGATTCCCATGGATCTTGTATAGATTTCTTTTACAAGGGTAACCAGAAACGGAGCAACATACTGCGGCATGACTCTTTCTATGATTTCAAATACCATATCCTCCGTGATACTGGTATATTGAAGCATGGAAGAAAACACCATAAGAAACGGAATGATGGATAAAATAATAAAAAAAGCGATCTGTGCGGAATAAGCATTTATTTTGTCTTTCTGGCATTTGGCTAAAAACCGGGTAATCAATCGTATTGCTTTTTGCATACCAAATGATCCTTTCTTCTTTATTTATGATATGGTTCGTGATGCATGATACGGTAAGAACGATAAATCTGTTCCAGCAGAATCACACGCATCAGCTGATGGGGGAATGTCATCTTCGAAAAGCTGAGTCGTGCATCTGCCCGCTTAAGAACCTTGTCGGATAATCCAAGAGATCCTCCGATTACAAAATAAATATGACTGACTCCGCCAAGCCCGAGTTTTTCAATTTCACGGGAAAGTTCTATCGAATCCGGCTGTTTTCCATCGATCGCCAGCGCAATCACATAGCCGTCCGGGCGGATGGATTTTAAAATACGCTCCCCTTCCCGGTCTTTGACCATGTCAATTTCGGTTTCGCTTGCCTGTTCTTTTGTCTTTTCATCCGCCACCTCCGTAATGGATAACGTACAGTAGCGGCTGAGCCGTTTGGAATATTCCCTGACGGCTTCCGTATAAAATTTTTCCTTTATTTTGCCTACGCAGATAATTGTTATTTTCATGTTGTTATTTTACTATATTTCTCTGTCAATTTGTAGTGAAAAATGATATACTGTAATCAACAAATACAAGAGAGGTAACGAAATTGAAAGAATTACAGGAAAGAATTAAAAAAGATGGAATTGCTGTCAATGAAGATATCTTAAAAGTAGACAGTTTTATCAATCATCAGGTAGATCCGGTACTGATGCAGCACATCGGGGAAGCTTTTGCGGAACACTTCAAAGATCAGGGCATCACAAAGGTTGCAACCATTGAAAGTTCCGGCATTGCTCCGGCTCTTATGACAGCTATGTGCATGGGGCTTCCTATGATTATCTTAAAAAAACAGCCTTCTAAGATTTTAAACGACAATCTGTTCCAGACAGAGGTCACTTCCTTTACCAAAGGAACAAGTTATGAACTGACGCTTTCTTCTAAATTTGTCTCAGAAAAAGATCATGTCCTGATCATTGATGATTTTCTGGCAAACGGAGAAGCAGCTACCGGAGCCATCCGTCTGATCCGCAAAGCGCACGCTACCATTGCAGGTGTAGGTGTCCTGATCGAAAAAGCATTTCAGCCGGGACATGAAAAACTGGTTTCTCAGGGATTTGATGTGTATCCCCTTGCAAGAATCAGCCATATGGCAAAAGATGAGATTGAATTTCTGGAAGATTAAATCACCTCTTCCACAACAGGGAGTGTTGATATGTCTATGCAGTTATAAAGCATCGGCAATCACACTCCCTGTTTGATTTTTAACAATTTCTATATTATTTTATTCTTCTGCATTGTCTGCAGGATCATCTATATCATCTTCTGCTGTATAGTCCTGTGAATAATAAATAAAATTTCCTCTATATACATCCGAACTTAATTTCGTCGTATGATCAATGATCACAACCGAAAGAATATTGTTTCCTTCCGGAACTTTGATCGGCTGCGTATAAAGATGACTGGCAGCAGTCGGCGTACTTCCGTCCCAGGTATAGTAAGCACTGCATCCATCGGGAACGGTAACCGTTACAGAAGTTTCCATACCAAAATCCCCACCGTCCGGGGAAACAATCGGTTCATCCGGTGCCGGGATTAAAATTTTATAGCTTGCCTCTGTTACCTCACTGTAAACTCCCTTTTCGTTTTTACATACCGCTTTTACGGTATAGGTTTTATTATTTTCATCCAGTTTCACAGGTTCTGTGTATCGCAATCCGCGTTCTTTTGGATCTGACCCGTCTACCGTATAATAAATTTCATAGCCTTTTGTGGAAAGCATCTGTAGTATCTGGGCATTTTCAAAACTTCCGCTCTTTAAACTGAACTGTGGTCCCTCTACCTGATAATCGGCGAAAAGATCTTTCAGACTGTCATCCACAGCCTCGGAGAGAGAAAGTATGGCATCGGTATTGTTCTGCTTCTCATAAATGGCAATCAGTCCTTTGCATGCCTGACGATTTTTCCTGTCCGCACGGATCACTTCCTGATATAAAACAAGTGCCGAATCATAATCGTTTTCTTCGGTATACAGTTCTGCCAGAGCCAGCCGGACTTCAATACTGTTTTTATCCAATGCCAATGCATTTTCATAGCAGGCAATTGCATTTTTGGTATCTCCGGCTTTTTGTGCTTTCTCTGCCAGTCCCACCTGGTAATCGAAGGAATTGGCATGATTGGAACGTATTGCTGCTCCAAGAATTAACAGGGCAAAAATAAGCACGCATACGATTCCGAGAACCAGGAAGATAATTTTTTTCTGGCGTGGGTCGAGGTGTTTTTTCCCCGTATGTTTTGTCTCTGCAGGTGCCGGTTTTTTATTTCTGTCCGGTCCCGAACCGGAAATCTTTTGGGATTCTTCCGTAAGAACCTGATTCAGATAATCATCATCGTAAATATTGTAGTCCGGCACAATCTGTACGGCTTTCCCGCATTTTGGACAGTACAGACTCCCCTCTTTTAATTCCTCACCGCAATAAATACACTTCATCATCTATCCCCTATCTGTTTTATGAATAAAGTTTCATGGCATCTACACAGTTATGCATGAGCATCGCAATTGTCATCGGTCCAACACCACCCGGAACCGGTGTAATATAAGAAGCGATCTGCTCTGCCTCTTCGAAACGGACATCCCCGCACAGCTTATTTTCTTCATTTCTGTGAATTCCGACATCGATGACAACCGCTCCTTCTTTGATATAATCGGCACCGATATAACGTGGTTTTCCAATGGCCACAATCAGAATATCCGCCTCTTTGCAGATTTCTTTGAGATTTTCGGTCCGTGAATGACAGATCGTAACCGTTGCATTTTCCCGAAGCATCAGAAGCGCCATCGGTTTTCCGACAATGTTGCTTCTTCCGATTACCACACAGTGCTTTCCGGCAATTTCAATATTGCTGCGTTTTAACAGCTGGATAATACCGGCGGGCGTGCAGGAGACAAATCCTTTTTTCCCAACCACAAGTGCACCGACATTCTGCGGATGAAAACCATCGACATCTTTTTGCGGATCAATTGCCTGGATCACATGGTCTTCGCAGATATGTTTCGGGAGTGGAAGCTGGCACAGAATTCCATGAACATCTGGATTGTCATTCAGTTTCTGAATCAATGCAAGCAGTTCCTCTTCCGTGGTTTCTTCCGGAAGTTCATACGAAAGCGACTCTATTCCAATATATGCACAGGCTTTCTTTTTATTTCTGACATATACGCTGGATGCCGGATCTGCGCCCACCTGAATGACAGCAAGTGCACATTTTTTTCCCTGTGCCGCATATGCTGCAACTTCTGTCTTTAATTCTTCTTTGATTTCCGCTGAAATCTTCTTTCCATCTATGATCTTTGCCATGTCCTTATCTCCTTAGAACAATCCTGTGATTACACCGTCATCATTGACATCAATTCCGTAAGCTGCCGGTTTCTTTGGCAGACCCGGAAGCGTCATGATCGAACCGTTGACAGCAACGACAAAGCCGGCACCGGCAGAAACATATACTTCCCGGACATTGATCTTAAACCCGGTCGGTCTTCCGAGTTTCTTTGCATCATCCGACAGGGAATACTGTGTCTTTGCCATACATACCGGGAAGTTTGCCATACCCAGATCCGTAATTCGTTTCAGTTCCCGCTCCGCTGCCGGAGAATAGGTAACTCCATCGGCACCGTAAATTTCTTTTGCAACAGTCTCGATCTTTTCTTTCAGTCCAAGCTCATCACTGTAGAGTGTATGGAAATGGCTTTCCTTCTTTTCAAGTGTCTCGAGAATTTTGTTTGCCAGAGCAATTCCGCCCTCTCCGCCTTTTTCCCATACTTTTGCCAGAGCAAATTCACAGTCATGCTCTTTGCAGAACTGTTCTACATAAGCTGTTTCTGCCTCTGTATCCGAAACAAATGCATTCAATGTGACAACGACCGGCACACCGAATTTCTGAAGGTTTTCAATATGTTTCTCCAGATTGACAATTCCTTTCTTTAATGCCTCAAGGTTTTCATTGGATAATTCATCCTTCGGAACTCCGCCATTGTATTTTAATGCACGGATCGTTGCAACGAGTACCACTGCATCCGGATGAAGCCCTGCCTTCCGGCACTTGATATCAAAGAATTTTTCCGCACCTAAATCCGCACCGAATCCTGCCTCGGTAATTACATAATCGGCAAGTTTTAAAGCAGTTGTGGTAGCACGCACGCTGTTACATCCATGTGCGATATTGGCAAATGGTCCTCCGTGAACGAGCGCCGGTGTATGCTCCAGTGTCTGGATCAGATTCGGCTTTAACGCATCTTTTAACAGAGCTGCCATAGATCCGACTGCTTGCAGATCTTCTGCAGTTACCGGCTTGCCGTCAAACGTATATGCCACGATAATCCGTCCCAGACGTCTCTTTAAATCTTTCATATCTTCGGCAAGGCATAAAATCGCCATAATTTCGGATGCTACCGTGATTACGAAATGATCCTCACGCACCATTCCGTCCATTTTATTTCCAAGTCCCACAACCACATTACGAAGGACACGGTCATTCATATCCAGACAGCGTTTCCATACCACCTGTCTTGGATCAATCCCAAGCGTATTTCCCTGCTGGATATGGTTGTCCAAAAGAGCTGCCAGCAGATTATTTGCAGAAGTAATTGCATGAAAATCCCCTGTAAAATGAAGATTTAAATCCTCCATCGGAACAACCTGGGAATATCCGCCACCTGCGGCACCGCCTTTAATTCCGAAACATGGTCCAAGGGAAGGCTCACGCAACGCAATCATTGCTTTTTTCCCAAGTTTTGCAAATGCCTGACCCAATCCCACGGTGACTGTCGTTTTTCCTTCTCCTGCTGGTGTTGGATTGATGGCGGTCACCAGAATCAGTTTTCCGTCCGGATTGTTGTGGCTTCGTGCAATCAGTTCATCGGAAATCTTCGCTTTGTACTTTCCGTACAATTCCAGATCTTCTTCTTCAATTCCAATTGTTGCGGCTACCTCTTTGATTGGCTGCAATGTTGCTTCCTGTGCAATTTGAATATCAGTCTTCATAATTTTCTCCTCCTGAAATGTTTTTTATAAATCCTCTTTTACTGCCTGTAATTCTTCGGAAGTCATCAGAACTTTCCGCGGTTTCGTTCCTTCCTCCGGTCCAACGATACCAGCTTCTTCCAACTGGTCCATAATACGGGCAGCACGGTTGAATCCCACTTTTAAATATCTCTGCAGCATACCTATGGATGCTTTTTCCTTATCTACGATAATCTGTGCTGCTTCATCAAAATATGCATCCCTGCCGTCATCCTGTGCATCCGCATCGGAGATGGACACGGTGGTACCGCCGGATGATGCCTGCATACTGTCCACTTTCTGTACAATTTCTTCGTTATACGATGCAGTTTCATTTTGTTCTTTGATAAATTCCACAACATCGGAAACTTCCTTATCGGAAACAAATGCTCCCTGTACACGAATCGGTTTCGGTGCCCCCTGCGGGTGGAACAGCATATCTCCTTTTCCAAGAAGCTTTTCTGCACCATTCATATCCAGAATCGTTCGGGAATCCGTACCCGAAGTCACCGAAAATGCAATCCGGCTCGGCATATTTGCTTTGATCAGACCGGTGATGACATTCACCGATGGACGCTGAGTTGCAATCACCAGATGAATCCCCGCCGCTCGTGCCAGCTGTGCCAGTCGGCAGATGGCCTCTTCCACGTCATTGGAAGCTACCATCATAAGATCTGCAAGCTCGTCCACAATGATCACAATCTGTGGCATCTTTTGCGGGCGCTCCTGCCCTTCCGGTACTTCAATGGAATCTACCTTTGCGTTGTATCCATTGATTTCACGCACATTTGCCTCCGCAAATTTTTCATATCGTTCCGTCATTTCCGCAACTGCCCAGTGCAAAGCACCGGATGCTTTTTTCGGATCGGTTACAACCGGAATCATCAGGTGCGGAATTCCGTTGTAGACACTCAACTCTACCACTTTCGGATCAATCATGATCAGCTTTACTTCATCCGGTCTCGCCTTATATAAAATACTCATGATAATCGTATTGATGCAGACGGATTTACCCGAGCCGGTTGCACCGGCGATCAGCAGATGTGGCATCTTTGCAATATCGGTTACTTTTGTTTTCCCGGAAATATCTTTTCCAACTGCAAAACTGATCTTGGACTTTGCCGTCTGAAATTCCGGCGATTCGATCAGGTCACGGAAAGCAACCATAACATTTTCTTTGTTCGGAACTTCAATTCCTACCGCTGCTTTTCCCGGAATCGGCGCCTCGATACGGATATCCGCAGCTGCCAGATTGAGTTTGATATCGTCAGTCAGCCCGACAATCTTGCTCACCTTCACACCCATTTCCGGCTGAATTTCATATCTTGTCACTGCCGGTCCGCAGCTGATGTTGGTAACGGTGACACTGACCCCGAAGTTCTTTAAAGTCTGCTGCAGCTTATCCGCAGTTTCCCGCAACTGATGTTCAGTATTGGCAGACTTTTTCCCTTCTCCCTTTTTCAACAGATCTATGGATGGAAAAACATATGCTTTGTCCGGTTTGTGTTCCAAACCCGACGTCTCCATTTCCTGTGCTACTTTCTGTACTTCGTTTTGGATTTCCTGTTCGTTTTTCTTTTTTTGTGTTTTTTCTGCCGGCTTTGATACGTCTTTGGCCGGTGCCAATCCTGCAATATGTTCCGGAACCGGTGCCGCCTGCGACGGTTCCGGTGGAAAAGTATCCGGCATAAAATCCCCCGAAATCTCCGGCTGTATTTCTGCCGCGGGTTCTTCTAAAACCGCCACTGGTGCCGGAGAAGAAATTTTTTCCGGCATCGGAGATACTGTGGTATCCGGCATCATATCAAATGCAGGTGCCGACAGTTCTCCCATTTCATCCGATTTTCTCTTTTTATTTTTTTTGCCTTTTTCTTCAATCCGTGTATCGATGGATACTCCGGACACTTTATGATCCATGCGGCGTTCTTTCCGCTCCTGTGCACGGTATTCCCTGTATTCCCGATACTTTTCATTGCTTTCCTTTGCGGATTCATAGACCTTTTTGCCGCCTTTTTGCATTCCACGCAATGCCGAACGCTCTGTAATCAGTACCATACAGACGATCAGCACGATAATGTCAATAATAAAAGACCCGATCAGTCCAAATGCCTGACACATGTAATAAGCCAGACATCCGCCGATGATGCCGCCACCGGTATGCCGTTCTGCACAATATGTATATGCGTCAAGTGGATGGATCCGGTCGTTTCCATTCATGGCCAGTCCCATAAATGTACATAAAAAGACCAAAAATACAATTGCCGCAATCAATTTTACGGCTGCCAGCTTATTTCCACGGTTCGATACCGCAAAAAAACTGCCCACAAGAAGCAGCACCGGAAGAACATATGCCATAAGTCCGAACATACCAAAAAGAAAGCCGCTGACGGTTTTGCCAACGGCTCCTCCGAATCCCAGATTACTGATAAAAAGCAGCAGCGCAGCTGCAACAACAATCCACAACGTTACTTCCACGCGAAATGCCTGTGCTTTCTCCATTTCCGCCATACGCTCTTTTTTTGTCTGTGTTTTTCTTTTATTTGATGATTTACGGTTTCCCGCAGCCATTGGACACACTCCTTCATACAAAACTCTTTTTATTTTATCATATTTACACCAGAATGTCACCCATCAGCTTTTTTAATTATTTTTAACTATTTTCCCCTATCAGCTGATACAGCTTTGCAAATGCATCCGAAATTCCCCCGACAGCATCAATAATGCCTTCAGACACTGCCTGTTTCCCGACAAGAATCGTGCCGAGATCCTTGGTCAGCATCTGCGTATTCATCATCATTTCTGTCATCCGTTCCTCCGAAACGTGACAATGGGAAGCCACGAATCCGGCAATCCGATCCTGCATCTGTTTAAAGTAATCATATGTCTGTTTTGCCCCGATCACGGTTCCACTCATCCGTACCGGATGGATCACCATGGTTCCGCTCGGAACAATAAAAGAATAATCTGTGGAAACGGCCAGCGGAACACCGATGGAATGGCTCCCACCAAGCACTAAAGAAACGGTAGGTTTCGAAAGCGACGCGACCATTTCCGCAATCGCAAGTCCGCTCTCCACATCTCCACCCATGGTATTGAGCAATAACAAAACGCCATTTACACTCTCATCGTCCTCAATCGCTGCCAGACGTGGCAGGACATGTTCATATTTTGTCGTTTTTGAAGTTGACGGAAGACATTCGTGTCCTTCAATTTCTCCGATAATTGATAACAGATAAATGGTTGTATTTCTCCGGTCTGCATGTAACATTGCCTGTCCGAATTCAATAATGTTATCATTTTCTTTTTTGGTATCTCCCATTGTTTTTTCACCTTTGCCATTCATAAAAATAAGAACGGATACAAATGTATCCGTTCTTATCTTATGAATTATTTTCTGTTTTATTCACCGAGAAGATAATTATACAGTCCCTCATAGCGGAATTTTGACGCATTCCATGAAAAATCATTTGCCATTCCACGGTCTACCATCTGGTTCCACTGGCGCTTGCGGTCATAGAAAATATGCTTGGAATAATTAATCACCTGCAGCATTTCGTCAGCGTTGTAATTTGTAAAGGAGAATCCATCTCCACTGTTATCATATTCATTGTAAGCCTGAACCGTGTCTTTTAATCCTCCGGTTTCTCTTACAATCGGGACGGTTCCATACCGGAAAGAAATCATCTGTGTCAGGCCACACGGCTCAAAGCGGGAAGGCATTAAGAACGCATCCGCTGCCGCATAAAGCTTGTGTGCCAGATCATCAGAGTAACAGATATTTGCAGAAACCCGGTTCGGATATTTCCATGCGTAGTGCCGGAACATATTCTCATACTGTGGTTCCCCGGTTCCGATGACTACCAGCTGGGTAAATTCATCTACCAGTCCGTCCATGACGGCATTGATCAGATCCAGCCCCTTTTGATCGGTCAGACGGGAAATGAGTCCGATCATGTATTTCTTCTTATCTACTTCCAGACCAAGTTCTTCCTGCAGCCGTTCTTTGTTCACATACTTCTTTTTCCGGAAGTTGGACGCATCATAATTCATGTAAATCTTGGAATCGGTCTGTGGATTGTAAGTCGTATAATCAATTCCGTTTACAATTCCCTGCATGTCAAAATGACGTGCAGATAACAGGCCATTTAATCCCTCGCCGTAATATTCTGTCTGAATCTCCTGCGCATAGGTATCACTGACGGTAGTAATATAATCTGCATAAACAAGTCCGCCCTTTAACATATTTGCATCTTTATTAAATTCCAGCTTATCCGGAACAAACAGATCATTGGAGAATCCCGTAAGTCCCTGCATGGTTTTTACATCCCAGATTCCCTGGAACTTCAGATTATGTATGGTCATAATCGACCGGATGCCCCAGAAGAAAGAATCTGCCTGAAATTCGTTCTTTAAATAAACAGGAATCAGTCCGGCCTGCCAGTCATGACAGTGAATGATATCCGGGCGGAAACCGATCAGCGGAAGCATGGACAATACCGCTTTGTCGAAAAACGTGAATTTTTCAATATCATAGCGCATATCTCCATACGGTACGAAACAGTTAAAATACTCCTGATTATCAATGAAATAATAGGTGACTCCATCCAGTTTATATTGTAAAACCCCTACATATTTACTTGGAATATAAGAACCGCATGCCATATAAAAATGGGTCACATACTCAAACTGACTGCGGTATTTTTCCGGAATACAGCTGTAATTCGGAATAACAACACGCACATCCCAATCCTTATGATCAAATGTTTTAGGCAAAGCCCCACATACATCAGCAAGTCCTCCTGTTTTAATAAAAGGAACACATTCGGATGCTGCAAATAAGATTTTCTTCATACCTGCCTCCTAATTTAAAACCCTGTTTTGCGTATGACGCATTTTTACAGTATGTAATTTTACTCTTCCCAGTTGTGATATACTTCCTGAACATCATCATCGTCATCCAGGAAATCAAGAATTCTTCCGATATTTGTAATATCAGCCTCATCGGTCAGCGTCACATATGTCTGTGGAATCATGGTTACTTCCGCAGATGCCATCGGAATGTTCTGCTCTTCAAGTGCCTTATGTACCGCATCAAAATCTTCCGGAGCGGTAGTGATCTCAAAGCTGTCATCCGCATCGGAAAAATCTTCTGCACCTGCATCAAGTGCAAGCATCATCAGATCATCACCATCCATATCACATTCTTCTTTGTCAATGATAATCTGTCCTTTTTCATCGAACATATAGGATACGCATCCCTGTGTACCGATACTTCCCTGTCCCTTGGTAAATGCATTACGCACATTGGCTGCTGTACGATTCTTATTATCCGTCAGGCACTTTACAATAATTGCTGTGCCGCTTGGTCCATATCCCTCATAAGTTGTTGTCTCATAATTAACACTGTTTCCATCGCCTGCCGCTTTTTTGATACCGCGCTCGATGGTATCATTCGGCATATTGTTTGACTTTGCCTTTGCGATTACCTGTGCAAGTTTGAAATTATTTGCCGGATCCGGACCACCCTCTTTTACCGCAACAGCAATTTCTCTACCGATCATGGTAAAGATCTTTCCCTTTGCTGCATCATTTTTTTCTTTTTTGTGCTTGATATTCGCAAATTTGGAATGTCCTGACATTGTTAAAATCCTCTTTTCTAAATTGTATTCTATCCTGTAACCATCCATACTTCATGTCATTCGTACAGAAGCATTACCTGTATTTTATTCTATCATTCTTTGCCGTTTCGCGCAAGTGGGTCATCCTCCGGCCGCTGATGCTTTGCATCTGCTTTTTTTACAAGGACTTCCCGGATCATTTTATCCTTCACTTTCCGAATGGAAAATTCATATCCGTACGCCTGCAATCTGGCAGTTTCACCATCATTTGGAATTTTTTCCATCAGGGAAACCAGAAAACCGTTGAGCGTGTCAAAATCATCATCATTTACCGGAATCTGTAACGTTTCCGCCACGTCCGAAAGACTTGCGAACCCGCTCATGGTATAACTTCCATCTGTATTCTGGCGAATCAGTTGTTCTTCCTCATCATGCTCATCCTCGATGTTTCCGACAATTTCTTCCAGGATATCCTCCATGGCTACCGCACCGGATGTCTGTCCATATTCATCTACCACTATGACCAGATGGCTCTTTTTTGCCTGCATTTTCTGAAAAAGAGTATGAATATTTAATGTTTCCGGAACAAAATCCACCTCCCGGATCAGCCCCTTAATGTCTTTGATGGAAGTACGGAATACCTCATTTTTCTGTGCAAAAGCAAATGCGTCTTTAATATGTAAAACACCGATAATATTATCGATGTCCTCCAGATAAACCGGATATCTTGACTTATTGTTTTCAATGATGAACGGAACAGCATCATTATAGGAAAGTTCCCCATCGATCGCAATCAGATTCTTTCGATGTGTCATAATATCTTTGGCTTCTTTGTCACCGAATTCAAAAATATTGTGAATCATCTCTGCCTCCGAAGCACGAAGAACTCCCTGTTCGTGTCCTTCATTTACCATGGAAATAATCTCTTCTTCGGTCACATCATCCTCATGGGAAGACGGGTTTAAAAATCCTATAATTTTTTTTAAAATATTCGTCCTGCCGGAACTGGCACTATCGTCCATTTCGTTTCTCCTTTAATGTATATAATACTCCAAATCATACCATGGGAACTGTATTCCGTCAAGTTATGTATACAATTCCAGGCTGATCTCCAGTGCTTTGTCAATTTTCAAAAGAATCTGATGATCCAGATGACATACTTTATCTTTCAGCCGCTTTTTGTCAATGGTCCGCAACTGTTCCAGCAAAACGACAGAATCCTTTGCCAGATCGTATTTGTCACAGTTTAATTCGACATGTGTAGGAAGTTTTGCTTTATGCATCTGCGAAGTAATCGCCGCACAGATCACGGTCGGGCTGTGCCGGTTCCCGATATTGTTCTGAATGATAAGAACCGGCCGGACGCCTCCCTGTTCCGATCCCACGACCGGGCGCAGATCTGCATAATAAACATCTCCTCTTTGAATCAACATACGTTTTCACCCCATACTTTGTGATACTAAAAGTATTTCCATATTTCTCACATGTATTCAAAAAGATGATTTCATACTATATGTTATTCAAAAAGGAGACATCTGTGTAATCTTATGATTCCTGTATACAGATTCTTGGCACACGCGGTGTGATCAGACATGCAAATTCATAATTGAAACGACCGGATAATTCGCCAAGCTCTTCCATCGTGATACATTCGCTGCCGTCTTTTCCGAGAAGGGTCACCGGATCACCTTCTTTTGCTTCCGGAATTTCGGTCACATCGACCATAAACTGGTCCATGCAGACTCTGCCGCAGATCGGAGCCTTCTTCCCGTGAATAAGAACATAGCCTTTATTGGAAAGCCCTCTTGCATAACCATCCGCATAGCCGACCGGAATGGTTGCAATTCTTTTTTCTGACGGTGTCTCATAGATACCGCCATAACTGATCTTACGCCCTTTTCCCAGTGTCTTGACAAAAGCGATATGGCTCTTTAAGGACATCACCGGATGAAGGGAAATATTGTGTGCCACTTCCTCCGATGGCCACATACCATAAAGAGTGATTCCGGCTCTTACCATATCCATATTTGCTTCCGGGATCTCTACAATTCCGGCACTGTTGGAGCAATGATGGATCGGTATTTTAACATTCCGTTCCTCTAACATTGTTATCATCTTCTGAAAAAGTGCAATCTGCTTTTGGGTTGGGGTTTTATCATACTCATCTGCCTGGGCAAAATGTGTAAAAATTCCTTCGATCTCAATATTCGGAAGTTTTGCAATCCCTGCAATCAGGTCTGCACTGTCTTCGGTAACCTGCAGACCGATCCGGCTCATTCCGGTATCAATTTTAATATGGATATGACAGGTTTTATTTTTTCTGACAGCGATATCCGAAAGAGCTTTTGCCGCCTCATATTCACAGATTGCAGGACGTATTTCTTTTTCCACTATGAGCTCATAATGTTCCGGAAAACTGATTCCAAGGATCAGAATCGGTTTCTTTCGCCCATCCGCAATCAGCATCTCCGCTTCATCCGCAGTTGCCACGGCAAATCCCCATACATACGGAAGGTCCTCGATTGTTTTTGCTACTGTCAGTGCCCCATGCCCGTAAGCATCTGCCTTGATGACGGCGGCAATTTTGGTTCCTTCTTTAATATTTTTATGCATGGATTCCATATTATAGCGCAGTGCATCTAAATCAATGCCTGCATAAACACGATTTTTTTTCATGATTTTTCTACCTCTTTGAGTCCTTCTATGATATCGGAAGCCATCATTCCCCGGACTCCACATTTTTCTTTTGCGGCATCTCCCGCCAGCCCGTGCACATACACCCCAAGAGGTGCTGCTTCCTCTGCTTTCATTCCCTGGGCAAGAAGGGAACCGATCACACCTGCCAGCACATCTCCGCTTCCGGCCGTTGCCATTCCATTATTTCCCGATAAATTTACATACGTCATGCCATCCGAAACGGCAGTAACCGTATGAAAATCTTTTAATACACAAATCACATGGAAACGCTTCGCAAAGGTTTCGGCAGATTGCTCCAGTGTGGTCAGAATTTCAGAAACCGGTTTTTGGGTCAGCCGGGACATTTCTCCGGGATGCGGTGTCAGAATAATGTCCGTCTTTGCCTGTTCTAAAAGTTCTGGCTGATCCGCAATGATATTTAACGCATCGGCGTCCAAAACCAGTGGAACGCGGCATTGTGCCAGAACGGTGGATGTCATGCGGCGTGCACGCTGTCCGGTTCCGATTCCCGGACCAAATACTACGGCATCCGCCCACTGCAGCTGTTCTGCCAGCAAAGTTTCTTCCTCGTTTTCCTGCCCGGTGACAAGAACAGCTTCCGGAACCTTTGTCTGCAGAATCAGCCGGTTTTGTTCACAGGTGAATACCCGCACCAGGCCACTTCCCATACGATATGCAGCTTTTGCACAAAAACATGCCGCTCCGGACATATTAACACTTCCGGCAATAATTAGCAACTTTCCATACGAGCCTTTATTGGTATGTGCCATACGGGAGGGAAGTTTTTTTAAATCTTCCGATTCCAGAACAGCCGTATGCGGCTTATCATCCAGCCAGCTTTCCTGTGTAATTCCCATGGAAACCACATGTACCTTTCCGCAGTATTCATTGCCCGGCCACAGATACTGCCCCTTTTTCCCGAATGAAAATGTAATTGTGTCATCTGCCCGAAAAGCCGTGCCAAGTACTGCCCCATCATCGGAACTGATTCCGGAAGCAATATCCACGGCAACTTTCCATCCAGACAATTGATTGAGCACGTCAATATCGTTTGCAAGTGCTCCGAATATTTCCCGGGACAGACCGGTTCCAAACATGGCATCAATGACCACATCATAGGATGCCTCCCCTGCGGAAACTTTCTCCTTTTGCACGACCGGAATGCGGTAGGCACTACAGATCTGTTTCTGGGTGTCATAGGCTGGACTGGTTCGGTGCCCTTCTTCCTCTCCTGCCGGCCATACGGACACAAAAACCCCCTGTTCCCGCAAAAGTCGGGCAATGGCAAGTCCGTCCCCTCCGTTATTTCCGCTTCCACAGGCAATTAATGCTGTCGATAATTTATTTTGTTTAAGCACTAAAAGCTTCTGCACAAAAGCCATCGATGCCTGTTCCATCAATACCAGTTCCGGTACATGAAACACCTGCGACGTATTCTGATCCAGAAGCTTCATTTCTTTTCCCGATACAAGATAACGCAAGATTTCTAACTCTCCTCTTCCTTTTGTGATTCTTTCGTATCGTTTTGTTTATTTTGTGCGCTGTCCTCTTCCACATCTTCATCTTCATAGTGAATATCGAACAGATCCAGAGTGGATGGTCCGAAGATATCATGCAGATACGCATAAATCTCACGATTATTGATGTCCCGGTTCTGCTTACGGATGATATTTTTCTTTAAATCCACACGAACCTGATTGATCCAGGCATCAATATCATCGGATTCCTTTTTATTGACACGTATTTTTTCGTAAAAATATCCCATGCTCTGAAGCATCAGTTTCCGGTTGACATCACGGATCCGACGTGGAATTTCCAGCAGTTCGTCCTCATTTTCTTCCATTTTCTGATTGGTTTCATCAATCAGACGTTTATCTTCATCCAGCTTTTTTTCCCGCTGTGCATCCATATCTTCGGATGTAGTTCCGTCCATGTTTGCGACAATGCTTTCCATCAGCTGCTTTTTTACTTTTTTCAGCTGTTTTAACTCTTCATTCAGTTTTCCCTGTCTGGCAAGCAAAGCATTCAGCTCGTTTTCCGTTTCATGAATTTCGTCCGGCTTGCCATGCACAGCAAAAAGCCGATGCCACTTCTCATCAAGTACAAGAATCGGCACCTGTTTGTCTGCCAGCGCTTTTTTAAATTCTTCATCATCCTTCATCGTATCACCTCTTTGTGTGCTACTTGGAGTTCTTCACGATATTATATGATAACTGCATCAGACTGTCCGACAAATGAACATTTTCGACAACCACACTTTTATCACTTAAATCCAGATCCACATGGGCAAAATTCCAGATGGCACGGATTCCCAGATTCACAAGATGCTGCGCAGTATCTTCTGCCTTTTCTTTCGGGAGTGTTAAGGCTGCAATATCTACTTTATTTTTTTTGCAGTAATCATCCAGTTCATCCATCATATAAATCGGAATATCACGAACGGTCTGTCCTTTTAAAGATGGTTTTACATCAAACAACGCAGTAATGATAAAACCAAACCGTTCAAATTTTACATAATTTGTAATTGCCTGACCAAGATTTCCGGCACCGATCATGATAATATTATGGGTCTCATTTAACCCCAGTATTTTTCCGATCTCATCATACAGGTATTTCACATTATATCCGTAACCCTGTTGTCCAAATCCGCCAAAATTATTCAAATCCTGGCGAATCTGAGAGGCCGTCACCATCATCCGGTGACTCAGATCATTGGAGGAAATGCGCTCAACGCCTTCCTCCAGCAATTCTCCCAGATAACGGTAATATCTTGGCATACGACGGATGACAGCTTGTGAGATTTCCTTTTCCACAATTTCATCCTCCAATCCTTTTATTTATGAAAGAGAAGCTTCCAGTTCTGTCCGGATTGCCTTAATAAAATTCTCACTGTTTAATACCACCGGATTTTCAATGGTCGTAATCAAAGCAAGATCCTTTGTCATCTTTCCGGACTCAATGGTCTTTAAGCATGCTGCTTCCAGTTTATCCGCAAAATCACAGAGTGCCTGATTTTTATCCAGTTCTCCGCGCTTTCTGAGTGCTCCTGTCCATGCAAAAATGGTTGCGACGGAGTTTGTGGAAGTTTCTTCCCCCTTCAGATGCTTATAATAATGTCTCTGAACGGTTCCGTGTGCAGCTTCATACTCATAATATCCATGCGGGGATACAAGTACGGAAGTCATCATGGCAAGAGAGCCGAATGCAGAACTGATCATATCACTCATAACATCACCGTCATAGTTTTTGCATGCCCAGATAAATCCGCCTTTTGACTTCATAACACGTGCAACCGCATCATCGATCAAAGTATAAAAATACTCAATTCCGGCTTTTTCAAATGCATCCTTGTAATTCTTCTCAAATACATCCTGGAAAATATCCTTAAAGGTATGGTCATATTTTTTGGAAATGGTATCCTTTGTTGCAAACCACAGATCCTGTTTTGTATCCAGTGCATATTTAAAGCAGCTGTGTGCAAAGCTTTCAATGGAATCGTCCAGGTTATGCTGTCCCTGTAATACACCGGCCCCGGTAAAATTATGGATCAGCTCACGCACGATGGTTCCATCCTCTGCCGTAAATACCAGCTCAGCTTTACCAGGTCCCGGAACCTTCATTTCTGATGCCTTATACACATCGCCATACGCATGTCTTGCAATCGTGATCGGTTTTTCCCAGGTCTTAACATTTGGCTCAATTCCCTTTACGACAATCGGCGCACGGAATACCGTTCCGTCAAGCATGGCACGGATGGTTCCGTTCGGACTCTTCCACATCTCTTTTAAATTATATTCTGTCATTCTTGCGGCATTCGGAGTGATCGTTGCGCATTTTACAGCAACACCGTATTTCTTTGTTGCATTTGCAGAATCAACCGTTACCTGATCGTTTGTCCGGTTACGCTCTTCCAGTCCCAGATCATAATACTCTGTTTTCAGATCAATAAACGGAAGTAACAGCTCATCCTTGATCATTTTCCAGAGAATTCTTGTCATTTCATCTCCGTCCATCTCTACCAGTGGTGTTGTCATTGTAATCTTGCTCATCGCTTCATTCTCCTTTATTTTATTTCATCAGATTTTCCCAACCGATTTTATCCATGTTGGATATCGTATTGCGGATATGGAGTCTGGCACACTCCTCCGCTGTCCGGGCATCCCTTGCCTTTAATGCCTCGGCAATTGCCCGGTGTTCATTGATCGACGCATGAGCCCGTGCTTTCTCTTCCAGTGTGATCCGACGGATGCGCTGCAGATAATGATGATAGTCACGAAGCACACGTGTCAGTTCTTTGCTTGCGCATGCTTCATATACCATTTCGTGGAAACGGTTATCCAGTTCCAGTATCTGATCCCAGTTTTCTTTGGAATAGTGAAAATCGGATAAAAATACGATTTCTTCCAGTTCCTCCAACTGTTCCTGCGTGATCCGCTCCGCTGCCCACCGGGCGCATAATCCCTCTAAAAGCGTCCGTATCTCATAGATATCTTTGACATCCTGAAGGGTAACCCCTTCTACAAACGCTCCCTTGTTTGGAATGATATGTACCAGCCCTTCCAGCTCCAGCTGCCGGAGTGCTTCCCGGACGGGAGTCCGGCTCACCCCGAGATCGTCGCCAATATTCTTTTCCTTCAGTTCCTCATTCGCCTGATATTTTCCATTTAAAATATCTTCCCGAATGGAATGAAAAACTTTGGCACTTAATGAATAATGATCTTCTGCCATAATTTCACCTTATATAATATCGAATTTTTGCCTATAACACAATACCAAGCTCTTTACAAACGGAAGTAATTTCTACAACAAGCTCCTGATCCGTCATAACGGTTACGCGTCCGTCATCGTATTGTGTGTCTACCCAGTCTTTGATCCGGTGTACAAGTTCTGAGTTTTTGTCCACTTTCCGGTCATCTGGCAAATGATAATAATTGTTGATCCAGTGTGCAATACCTGCCAGACCTGAGGTATTCGATACTGCTACCAGAGGTGGACGGTTTAAAAATTTTCCGGTATCGAAAATGTTATAGATTTCCTCGTTTTTCAGTAATCCGTCCGCGTGAATACCGGCTCTTGTCACATTAAAGTTACTTCCGACAAACGGCGTCTGCGGCGGCTGTTTGTATCCCAGTTCTTTTTCATAATATTCGGAAAGTTCTGTGATCACGGTCGTATCCATGCCGTCGAGAGTGCCGCGCAGCTGGGCATACTCAAATACCATGGCTTCCAGAGGCGTATTACCGGTACGCTCTCCGATTCCAAACAAAGAACAGTTGACACCACTTGCTCCGTACAGCCATGCAGTGGTGGAATTGTTGACTGCTTTGTAAAAATCGTTGTGTCCATGCCACTCAATCTGGGAAGAAGGAACTCCGGCATGTGTTGTCAGACCGTAAATGATTCCCGGCACACTTCGTGGAATTACGGCACCAGGGAAGTTTACCCCATATCCCATCGTATCGCAGGCACGTACCTTGATCGGAATCTTGTACTCATCCTGCAGTTTCATCAGTTCCACACAGAACGGAATTACAAATCCGTAAATATCGGAACGTGTGATATCCTCAAGATGACAGCGCGGACTGATGCCGGTCTCCAGACAGTCGCGGATCACGCTCAGGTACAGATTCATAACCTCCCGTCTTGTCATTTTCATTTTATAGAAAATATGGTAGTCAGAACAGCTGACAAGAATGCCCGTCTCGCGAAGACCCAGGTCTTTGACCAGCTGAAAGTCCTGTTTGCTGGCACGAATCCAGGAAGTGACTTCCGGAAACTGATAGCCACGTTCCATACATTTATATACCGCGTCGCGGTCTTTCTTACTATATAAGAAGAATTCACTCTGGCGAATCTTTCCCTTCGGACCGCCAAGTTTATGTAAGTAATCATAAATCGTCACGATCTGTTCGGTGGTATACGGAGCACGGGACTGCTGCCCATCACGGAATGTGGTATCTGTAATCCAGATTTCATCCGGCATATTATGCGGAACAATACGATCATTAAACGCAATCTTTGGAATCTCCTCATAGGGAAAAAGGTTCCGGAAAGTATTCGGTTCATCCACATCTACCAGCTGATAAAAATGTTCTTCGAGCTGCAACAGGTTTGATTTGTCATTCATTACTACTTCTCTCATGTGCTGACTACTCCTTTTCATACATGAATAATTGTATACAATTATTACGTTATAAAATTATTTTAGCTATTTACTATAGGAAAGTCAATAAATTTTTCAGGAAAAAATGGAACCCTTTTGCTGCCGTCTCATACATTATACTGTAAATATATTTATTTGGAGGTCACTTATGAGTGATTTAACTGCTACAAACTGTGGATGTTCAACAGATAACGGATGTGGATGCAATTCTATTATCTGGATCATTCTTCTTCTCTCCTGCTGTGGAAATGGATCTTTCTGCGGAAACAACAACGGATGCGGATGCAGTGGCGGCGGAAACGACTGCTGCTGGCTGATTCTTCTTCTGTTATTCTGTGGCGGATGCGGCAACGGAAACGGATGCGGCGGAATCTTCTAATATTTGTGTTAGAAACGTGTGCAGCAAGGTGCACAACCAAAAAGGGATGCAGTATCTGCATCCCTTTTTGCATATAAAATGCTATCCTTCTTTTGTGGCTTTTTCTTTCTGGATCTGACGTTCCACAGCCTCTTTTACCCTGCATTCCGTGGGAACATTCCGTCGTTTCAGGCATTCTTCATCCACTTCATAAACACTGTTTCCATCAATAATCAGTCTCTCATGCATCTGTTTTTTCCTTTTTCTTTTATTGTATTCATACAGACAGGCATTCTCTCATAAAATAATAGAAAAATTATATAGGATGTGTGATCCATGGATGAAAATAAATCCATCACGTATGACGATCTGATCCAGACGAGAAATACGCAGATCTTAAAGTCCATCGTACCGTTTTTAGATGTTCCGACACAAAAGCCGCTTGCCATGCTGATCCAGCTGATGGAATGGAAAAATGCCACAGCAGCTTTCTCAAGACAGGAGAACAGCATGGCTGCCTGTTCCCTTCCTGCCGGTACCAAACGGCGGGATGCAATGCTTAGTGCAGTCCGTAAATATTGTACCCCAAAAGAACAGGAAATGATTGATACCATACAGACACTGTTTTGTATTATGGAAAATCAGGATCTGTTTCACAATCCATAAATCCGCAGGAGGTTTTTGAATGGATTCCAATCTTTTTAACAATCCGGCGTTTGCCAATTTAAGTCCGGAAAAATTGCAATTTCTGCTCTCCTTTGCACAGAAAGAAAAACCTTTAAACATGAAAGATGCCATGCCGTTTCTTCTCTCAAATATGAGGCAGGCAAAGGAAAACCATATTGATTTCACAAAGCCTGAAATCGAACTGTTGTGTGATCTGCTGTCCAAAGACCTTCCGCCTGAGAGTCAGACGCAAATGAAAAAGATCATGTCCCTGATGTCGATGAACCGTTCACATCCAGCTCCCTGATCGGGATTTTTAAAATTTTATCCAGCGGGAACAGGCTTTTGCCTTTCCCGTCGGTTCCCTCATAATATTTTTCTCCTGCCGATTCAAACAGAATATATAAGGTATTGTCCCTTACATCGAGTTCTTCCGATGCCGGAGGCATTTCCACTTTCTTTCTCGGATGTTTCGGCCGGGTTGCGAGTGCCGTGACAGAGTCGTAACAATATAAATAGGAAGACTGGTTTCTTCCGTAGGAAGTGCTCAGATATACGTTTCCGGAATCATCGAACGTAACTCCCTGCACCTTTTGCGGAATTTTATAATCACTGAGGGCAATCAGTTTGTCCGTCTTTTTATCCAGATAATATGCCACCATTCGTGAATTCACCAGAAGTGTATGCGTTGCAATCCACAATCTTCCGCCATACCAGGTAATACAGGAAGGCGTATTTTTGACCGGAAACTCCTCCACAACATCTCTTGCATCCACGACATCTCCGGTATTCTGATATGCCATCAGTTCAATAAAATCGTAGGAGATCCGCTCCACACAGTTTTCATAGGAATTGCACACCCATACATTGTCACCGTCAAACGCAATTCCTCCCAGATGGCTGTTTTCATCCATTCCCAGTGTGACCATATATTCTCCGGTTTCCCGGTCAAACACCATAAGCTCTCCCATACAGTCATCTTCCGTGGAATAAGAAGTGATCAGCACAAATTCATCGGTCAGACAAATTCCCTGCGGGCACTGGGATGCACTGAAAATATATTCTTTTAACACATCTTCCTCCCGGGTATCCGGCATACCCGGAATATCAATTTCATTGTAAAAGCCGTAATCAAGATCTTTCAACAGAACCAGATTTTTACCGAAGCGGCTCTCTCTTTTGTGATAGTTATAATATTCTACATTGTAATAATTATTGATCTTTGCGGTCCACTTTGCGTAGAGAATGTAATGATCCTTACGATCCGTCGGAATGGTCTTTATCCGTTTGTGAAGCGCGGCATCGGAGTACCATCCAAGAAACCGGAATCCACTCCGGTATGGCGTATACAGCGGCTGGTTCCCGCTGAATGCCGGGTACGATTCTTTATTGAAAGAATTCTGTATGCCGCCTCCCAGAAAATACCCCACGGTAACCGTATCGTTCTTTGCGTGAACATTTGCAGGTTTTTGAAAGGAAGAACTCGAAGGGGCATAATTCTCCCCTTCGAGTTCTGTGTTTTTTGCATATGTCGGTGTCACGATAAAATTTAAGGTTATTGCAATCAATAATACAGCAAACACTGTACTATTCTTCTGTCTCCACAACTTTGCCTGCCCTCTCTTCTATTTCTCTTGCTGCCACATCCTCAGGTGCTTGTTCATACCGGGCAAATTCATAAGAAAATGTTCCGCTTCCGCTGGTCATTGACCGAAGCTGTGTATTATATCCATACAGTTCAAGATATGGAAGATCCGCATCGATCTCCTGATACCCGTTTTCTGCATTCATATTCATCACACGACCTCTGCGTTTATTCAGATCTCCCATGATTTCACCGGTATATTCCTCCGGAGTAATGATCTTTACAGAGGCGATCGGCTCTAACAATACCGGCTTCGCATCTAAAAATCCTTTCTTAAATGCCTGTTTGGCGGCTACTTTAAATGCCATCTCGGAGGAATCCACCGGATGATAGGAGCCATCATAGAGTACCGCTTTCACTCCGATTACCGGGTAGGCCGCAAGCGGTCCTTTCAAAACAGCTTCTGCAATTCCTTTTTCCACTGCTGGAAAATAATTTTTCGGAACGGCTCCACCCACAACACACTGTTCAAATACATAAGGGACCTCTAAATCCCCGCTCGGCTCAAATTTCATTTTAACATGGCCGTACTGTCCATGTCCACCGGACTGTTTTTTATATTTGTATTCAACATCTGATTTTCCACGTATGGTTTCGCGGAAAGCGACCTTTGGACGCATCAGTTCAATTTCTACTTTATACTTTTCAAGCAGCATACTCTGAACAATTTCAAGCTGCTGCTCACCCATGCCATATAACAGAGTCTGACGATTTTCACTGTCATTTACCACACGCAGCGTCTGATCTTCCATCAGAATTTTTTGCAGCGACTGGGAAATCTTATCCACATCCCCTTTGTTTTTTGCTTTGTAGCGCATAGATACGTACGGTTTTGAGAAATTCGTGCGAAGATAGGCAACCGGATTATTCCGTACGGACAGGGAATCCGTTGTCTGGGACTGGGACAGCTTTGCCAGTGCTCCGATATCCCCCGCATGAAGTTCTTTTACTTCCTCTGTTTTATTTCCGCGCAGAACGTACAGCTTTCCAATCTTTTCGTCACAATCCCTGTGATAATTAAATAAGACATCATCCGTCTTAAGCACACCGGAATTTACTTTGATCAGAGAATACTTTCCAATGTAAGGATCTACAATTGTCTTAAAAATATACGCACTCTTCGGTTTTGCAAAATCATAGTCCGCCGGATACACCTCGTTGTTTGTCGTATTGATGCCTGCGCAGGTCCGTTTGTCCGGGCTCGGAAAATATTTAATAATATCTGCCATCAGCGTATACATCCCGCGGGCAAGCGGATTCGATCCCATAAGAACCGGAACGATAGAACCATCCATGACATTTACCCTGAGCGCTTGACGAATTTCGTCCTCGGAGAATTCATCTCCGTTAAAATAACGGTCCATAAACTCCTCGCTGGTTTCTGCCACAGCTTCTAACAAAGCTTCCCTGCACAGATTAAGATTCTTTTGGGAATATTCCGGAACTTCAAATTTTTCAACTGTTCCCTCATCGGTCCATCGCTTTGCTTTCTGCTGGATGACATTGACATATCCGACAAACTGGCCATCCTCCCGGACCGGCAGATGAAACGGTGCAATTTTCTTTCCGTAAAGAGCCTGCAGATCTTCCACTACCTGACGGTAACTTGCATTGTCAATATCCATATCTGTCACAAAAATCATACGTGGAAGATGATTTTTTTCACAGATTTCCCAGGCGCGCCGCGTGCCTGTCTCGATTCCCGCTTTTCCGGAAATAACGATAATTGCTGCATCCGCTGCGGAAACTGCCTCTTCGACTTCCCCGACAAAATCAAAATAGCCTGGGGTATCCAAAACATTAATTTTGCTGTCTTTCCACGGGATCGCGACCACAGAAGTATGGATCGAAAACTGGCGTTTCGTCTCCTCCTTATCAAAATCACTGATGGTATTTTTATCTGCGACCGTCCCCATACGTGTCGTCAGACCTGCCAGATATGCCATGGCTTCCACCAGGGAAGTTTTGCCGCATCCTCCATGCCCCAGGAGAACCACATTACGAATTCTGTCTGTCGTATATACGTTCATAGTAAAACCCTCCTTTTTTAGAATATTTACTCTTTTATGGTTATATTCTACTAATTTTCAGAAAGTTTTACAACCTTTTTATGCATTTTGTTGAAGTATTTTTGCCGCAAGTTCTTCCAGATACGTCCAGCGATCCATTTTTTCTTCCAATTGTGTTTCCAGCTGCGTTTTTTCTTCTGTCAGTTCATTCAGCTTCACAAAATCCCGTGCGCAGGATGCCATCTCCCCATCAATCTCTCCCAGCCGTGTTTCCAAAGCTGCAATGTCGTCCTCAATGGTTTCATATTCTTTCTGTTCTTTATATGAAAATTTTAATTTATTTTCATGTTTCCATGTAGAACGTGAATCTTCTGTCGCCTGTTTTTCCTGTACATTTGCCGTCTCTTCATTTTTACGGAACGAATCGCCTGCAGTATCTACAAATTTTCCTTCCTCTTCTGCCCGTCTGTGGTAGTCCGTATATCCGCCCTCATACTGGCAGAGCTTTCCGTTTCCCTCAAAAGCAAAGATTCTGTGCACCACACGGTCCAGAAAATAACGGTCATGCGATACCGTAATCACAATACCGTCATAATGATCCAGATAATCTTCAAGAATGGTCAGTGTCGTGATATCAAGATCGTTGGTTGGTTCGTCAAGAATCAGTACATTGGGAGCTTCCATAAGAACCCGCAGCAGATTCAGTCTGCGCTTTTCTCCGCCGGACAGTTTTTTGATCTGTCCATACTGTTCTTCCGGTGGAAACAAAAACTGATCGAGCATTGCGGATGCCGAAACCAGTCCATCTTCTGTGCGTACATATTCTGCTGTATTTTTGATATAATCAATCACGCGAAGCTTTGGGTCCATATATGCAATTCCCGCATTCTCATCCTGTTCGATCTCCTGTGTGTAATATCCGATTTTTATCGTCTGTCCAATGGTTACTTCCCCAGCATCCGGCAAAATTCTGCCATCAATAATTTTCATAAGTGTTGTCTTGCCGCATCCGTTTTTCCCGACAAAACCAATCCGGTCATTTTTTAAGAAAATATAGGAAAAATCAGAAATCAGTACATGATCTCCATATGTTTTTGTGATATGTGATAATTCCACGGTTGTTTTTCCCATACGGGAGGACACCGAACCGATTTCGATCTTTTTATCAACATCCGGCTTTTTTTGATCCCGCAAGGCCTCATAGCGCTGGATATGTGCTTTCTGTTTGGTGGAACGCGCCCTTGCCCCGCGCTGCATCCATTCGATTTCCTTGCGCAGAATGGACTGTCTTTTCCGTTCGCCTGCCCAGGCAATGTCTTCCCTCTCCTGTTTGGCCGCAAGATATCCGGAATAGTTTGTCTCATAGCTGTAAATCTGTCCTTTATCAACTTCCACAATCCGGTTGCATACACTGTCCAGAAAATACCGGTCATGTGTCACCATAACCATTGCTCCCCGGTAATTTTTCAGATAATTTTCCAGCCACTCTGCCATTTCGGCATCCAGATGGTTCGTCGGCTCATCCAAAAGCAGTACATCACATGGAGTAAGGAGCACTGCAACAAGAGCCAGTCGTTTCCGCTGTCCGCCGGACAAATGTCCCACCGGTTCATCGAAATTGTATATGCCAAGCCGCGTCATCATGGATTTGGCATTGCTTTCCAGATTCCATTTTTCATGTTCTTCCCGGTCTTCCTGCTGATGCACACTTCCAATCTGCGCATAAGAAAGTACATTCTCAAGTGCTCCTTTTTGCGGGTCAAATTCCGGCATCTGCGGCAGATAGCGAATCACAAGATGATTGGCCCGTACGACATTTCCGGCATCCGGTTCTTCGAGTCCTGCCATAATTTTTAACAGCGTGGATTTTCCGGTTCCATTGATGCCTATGATTCCGACTTTTTCCCCATCCTGCAGATAAAACGATGCATCGTGAAACAACTCACGCTGTGTATAAACTTTTGTAATATGATCAACGGTAAGTAAATTCATAAAAATTCCTCTTTCTGTTTCCTTTCGCCTTTTTATTATCACACGAACGGACAATTGTTGCAAGTGCTGTCACACATTCCTCTTTTGACACTCCTGCCATTCTATAGTACAATAAACACATCAATTACGTAATATAAAGGAAATAAACTTATGGCTTTTCAAACAATCGGTTTTATCGGACTGGGTCTGATTGGAGGTTCGATCGCCAAAAAAATGAAATCCAATCAGCCGGACATCAAAATTTATGCCACGGCACATCATAAAGAAACCATCGAAGAAGCGTACCGTGAGGGACTGATCGAAAACAATGATCTGTTACCACTGTCTGCTTTTTCTGACTGTGATTATATTTTTTTATGTGCCCCGGTTCAACGGAACCTTGCATATCTGCGTCAGTTAAAAGATATTATCCGCAGCGACTGTTATATCACAGACGTTGGAAGCACAAAAACGGAAATTCATGAAGAAGTGATACGTCTTGGCATGGAGGCCAATTTTATCGGCGGGCATCCCATGACCGGTTCCGAAAAAACAGGCATATTAAGTGCCACCAATACGCTTTTGGAAAATGCATACTATATTATCACCCCGACCGCCCTGACTCCAAAGGAAGAAATTTCGGAATTTCGTGATTTTGTATTGTCGCTTGGAGCAATTCCACTGATTTTGGATTATAAAATACACGATTACTCTACGGCAGCCATCAGCCATCTGCCGCACATGATCGCATATTCGCTGGTCAATCTGGTCCACCAGATCGATGATGACAAAGAAACCATGAAAACCATTGCTGCCGGGGGATTTAAGGATATCACAAGAATTGCATCTTCTTCGCCTGTGATGTGGCAGAATATCTGTGCTTCCAACCGGGAACCGCTTCTTTCACTGATGGATCAGTACCTTGCCATTCTGACGAAGCTTCGCGGATACATTGACAGTTCCAATGAACAGGCACTGCTTTCCTTCTTTCAGCAGGCAAAAGACTACCGGGATTCCATCACACTGCCAAGTGTCAAATCCCCTACGGTATATTACGAATGTTTTGTGGATCTGGTCGATGAAACCGGCGGTATTGCTGCTGTTGCTGGGCTGCTCGCACAGTACCATATCAGCATCAAAAACATCGGTATTGTAAATAACCGGGAATTTGAAGAAGGTGTTCTTCAGCTCGCGTTTCCTGACAAACAGACTCTGACCCGTGCCAAACGTCTGCTTACCGACAATGGCTATATGGTTCACGAACGGTAAAACATAAATGGTTTTCCCATAAAAAATACAGGCTCCGGATAATTTCCGGAGCCTGTATTTTTATTTGCACAAGGTATCGAGTATTTCAAAATAGTTTTCAAACGTCTTCCTGCAGCAGGAAGGATTTTCAATCACAATACCGTCTGTCACAAGTCCCGGAATTGCAAAAGCCATCGCAACCCGGTGATCCTCGAACGTTTTTATTTTACATCCATGCGGTTTTCCCGGATGAATCACAATACGGTTCTCATCCAGCTGCTCGCATGCGATTCCCATTGCCTTCAGATTGGTAAGAATCGCGGCAAAACGGTCACATTCCTGATAACGGATATGTCCGATTCCGGTAATCTCCACGGTTTCACTGGCAAAACACGCAATTGCCGCCAGTGTCAGAGCCTGATCTGAAAATGCAGAAAAGTCAAATACCCCTCCCAGGAATCCTTCCGTCGGCGGATACATCCGGATTCCATCCGGTTCTTCCTCTGTCCGGCATCCCATCTGTTCCAGCACATGTAAAAAAGAAGTATCTCCCTGTAAGCTTTCCCAGTGTACATGGCAGACCTTTGCAGGAACGCCGACAACCGGGCACATCGCATAAAAATAAGAAGCTGCCGAAACATCCGGTTCAATCTGATACTCTCTTGCCTGATATGCTGCATGTTCCGCAATCACAAAAGTATCGGATGCAGGTCGTTGTACTTCCACACCAAACTGCTTCATCATGGCAACCGTCATCTCTACATAAGCCATTCCATGATGCCCTTTGACGTGAATCCGGAATTCTTTCTGAAACAGCACGGAAGAGATCAAAAGTGCACTCAGAAACTGACTGCTTTTTTCAACATCAATGGTTACTTCGTGTCTATTCACACCACTGTTTCCGATCGCAAATGGGAAATGTCCTGATGCTTCCTTATAAGTAACTTCCGCCCCAAGGTCTTGAAGTGCCTGCAGCAATTCTTCCATCGGGCGCTTTTTCATCTGCTCGGAAGAGTTCATATGATATTCTCCCTCACACAGACCAAGGTATGCCGTCAGAAAACGGGCAGCAGTTCCTGCACTTCCCACATCAACGGAAGCTTTTGTCTTTGGAACCCTGCCCCCTTTTCCTTCAATGGAGACAACCGCATGCGGCTCATCAATTTCCACCACAAAGCCCAGGTCCTGCAAAGCCTGCAGGAAATGCCTGCTGTCATCCGAAAAAAGAACCCCTTTAAGAACACTCTTTCCGTTTGCAAGTGCTGCAATCAGAAGTGCCCGGTTTGTAATGCTCTTCGATCCTGGAACCGAAACCTCAACCGGAATTATGTCTGCTTTTTTTACCTCATAAGTATCCTGTAAGATCATAGTTTTTCCCGCCTTATTTTACAGTTCGTTAAAAATCTGATAGATATCAATCTTTAATGCATCGGTATCCGTCATTCCGATAAACACACCGCCATAATGAAATCCGTCCGGCTTTTCTTCGCTGCGGACAATCTGAATGACTGCATCCACCACTTCTTTTGTCCATATCTGGATCTTTGCATCATAATAGGAATTCATTTCCAGTTTCTTTTTACAGTCAAATCCAATTCCGCTTTTTGAAATATCTGTTACATCCACATGCACAAATTTTAAAGTTGTGACCCCGTCTTCATCCAGACGCTCCAACTGTACATTGACATCCAGATCCAGTCTTTTATTTTTCCTTTTTTCTTCCATTTTCCATCCCCTTATACCTTTTCAAACGATAATATAAATATTATTTTATTACATTCAGAAACACATTACAAGTAAAAAAAGGGATATTCCGGGTCGCTTCCCGGAATATCCAATAAAAAGTAATGATTTTATAAAAGTCCCGCCTGCACCAGACGTCCGTGAATCTGCGGTCCGATCCATGCAGCAAGAACCATTTTGATAATGTCAAATACAATAAACGGATAGACGCACATTGTCAACGCCGCCTGTACAGAGGTTTTCATTACCAGTACAAACCATACCGTTCCAAAGATATAGCAAACAGCAGTTCCGAGAATCATGCCGATCATGCCCAATACCAGTTTCCGTCCAGACTTTTCAATAAAAATTCCGGCGATCACAGCCATCGGAATAAACCCGATCAGATAGCCGCCTGTCGGTCCGAACATTTTTGCCGGACCTGCTGTAAAACCGGAAAATACCGGAACGCCAACCAGTCCGATCAGAAGGTAAACAATATAGCTGACCGTCTCCCTCCGAGTGCCTAAAATATAAAGTCCGAAATAAATCACCAGATTGGTAAGAGAAATCGGAACATCTCCAATCGGGATGGACAATGGTGCCAAAATACAGGTTACAGCTGTGAGTACTCCGATCACAGCAATGGTTTTTACCGACATTTTCTTTGGTGTCGCGCTTACAGTGTCATTCATTTTTTATCTTCCTTTCCATGTAAATTCAATGTGTTAAGTATACACGCATGGCTTTTTATTGTCAACCTTATATTTATATAGGTTAACAATTGTTTTTTAGGAAAAATTATTGCGATATATGTAAACAAATGCTAATATAAAAGAATAGCTTTGGGTTGAATTATGCGAAAACGTTTATAAAAAATTATGGGGTTACATAAAATGACAGATCATTCTATTTCAGAAAAAATTGAATATAAATATCTTTCTTTTATTAACAAGGTATTTTTGGTTGTACATATTGGATTTCTTCTTTTATTTGCAAATTTAAAAATCAACTTTATGGTTTATTTTAATTTAGGAAGCATCCTTTTTTACACACTGGCTTTTTTTATGCTGCAAAAATTCAAAATACATTTGTATGTCTACCTCGCTTCCATTGAAATTCTCCTACATATGTCGGCTGCGACACTTTGCGTGGGGCTTGGCTGCAATTTTCAGTTATGTCTGTTCGGCGTGATTTTGTTTTTCTTTATTATAGAATGTATCCTTCCGGACAAGAAGAAATCCATAACACCCGTGTTGATTCTGAGCAGTCTTTACTCCGTTGCCATCGTTGCCTTATACGTGGCGGGAAACCGGATTTCACCTTTTTATCCCCTTTCCCTGACGGAAACAGGTATCCTGGCAGTCGTAATCGTAATTTTTGTACTCCTGCTGATCATTACTTCCATGCTTTTCTTACTCCGGTATATGGTTCATGAGGAAGAAAAACTTACCAAAAAAGCAGAATACGATGCCCTGACAGGTATTCCGAACCGTTTTTTTATGATGGACGAGATTCAAAAACTTTTTATCGAAAATGGACAAAAGGATTACTATCTTGCCATGATCGATATCGACAATTTCAAAAACATCAACGATACCTACGGACACAACACCGGGGATGACGCATTAAAAATTCTTGCAAAAACCATCATCCTGCAGGCACAGAAACATGGATTTAAATACTGCCGCTGGGGCGGTGAAGAATTTCTTCTTCTGGGGAAATGCCGTTCGGGTGAAATTCCAAAAGATACCCTTGAAGAACTCCAGAGTGCAATCAGTTCCAACTGTGTGCGGACATCAAGAGAAAGTTTCCGCTATACCGTAACCATCGGTGCCGGAAAATACACTTCCGGTCAGTCGGCAAAAGAGTGGCTTGATTTTGTAGACAAACAGCTCTATAAAGGAAAGCGTTCCGGAAAAAACCAGGTCGTATATTCATAAAAAGAACTGTCACAAAACAGGAAATGAATTTTTCTTTTCCTGTTTGTAACAGTTCTTTTTGTCATTCTTTATTTAATCAGCATGGCATCGCCAAAACTAAAAAAACGGTATTTTTCTTTTACAGCGGTCTCGTACGCATGAAGCACATGCTCCCGTCCTGCGAGTGCCGATACCAGCATTACAAGTGTCGACTGTGGCAGATGAAAGTTGGTAATCAGAGCATCAATCACTTTAAACCGGTATCCCGGATAAATAAAGATTTCCGTCCAGCCACTGGTCTCATGCAGCCGTCCGTTTTCATCTGCGGCAGCTTCGAGCGTACGCGTACTGGTGGTACCGACCGCAATCACCCGGTGTCCGCTTTCCTTTGCACGGTTGATTTTATCCGCAGCTTCCTGTGACACCATATAAAACTCTGAATGCATATGGTGATCCAGTACATTTTCTACTTTTACCGGACGGAACGTGCCAAGTCCGACATGCAGGGTTACTTCTGCGATATCGACTCCCATATCCTTTACTTTCTGCAGCAGTTCTTTCGTAAAATGAAGCCCTGCTGTCGGGGCAGCGGCAGATCCGTCATACTTTGCATATACGGTCTGATAGCGGTTTTTATCTTTCAGCTGATGCGTAATATATGGCGGCAGCGGCATCTGTCCCAGCTGATCCAGAATCTCTTCAAAAATTCCGTCATAATGGAACTGAATCAGACGGTTTCCTTCTTCTACTACATCCACGACTTCTGCCGTCAGAAGCCCGTCTCCGAACACAAGTTTTGTGCCCGGTTTTGCTTTTTTCCCCGGTTTTACGAGTGTCTCCCAGATATCATTTTCCTTGCGTTTTAACAAAAGTACTTCGATTTTTGCCTGTGTGTCCTCTTTCACTCCGAACAGACGTGCCGGAATCACCTTTGTGTTGTTGATCACCAGACAATCACCCGGGTGAAGATATTCCAGAATATCCGTAAAATGCCGGTGTTCCACGTCCCCGGTCTGACGGTCAAGCACCATCAGCCGGGAGCTGGAACGATCCTCCAGAGGGTCCTGAGCGATCAGTTCCTCCGGCAGATCATAGTCATAATCTTTTACATTCATTCCTTCTGTCATGATTAACCTCTCAACTGGATTCCGATATTTTTCAGTCCGCTTAAGATTTTATCCATAGCACCCGTAATATCGCTCTCTTCCAGATTCTTATCTTTTCCGCGGAACTTCAGAGAGTATGCGACAGACTTAAAGCCTTTTTCAATCTGCTCTCCTTCGTAAACATCAAATAACTCATAATTTTCCAGATACTTCCCACCGTTTTCCTCGAATACTTTCTCGATATCACCTACCAGAATATTCTTTGGAACAACCATGGACAAGTCACGGGAAGAAATCGGGAAGTTGGTAATTCCCTCATATTTGTAATCAAAGGATGCACGGGATACAATCTCCGGCATATCAATCACTGCAATATATACGCGCTCTTTGATGGCATAATTTGCAGCAACCGTTGGATGTACCTCTCCGAGATATCCGATCACAGCTCCCTCATATACGATAGCCGCCTTGCGTCCCGGGTGCAGGAACGGAAGCTCGGCATGTGGATCATACTGCGCCTTCTTGCGAAGACCTGTCTGGTATAAGAGTTCCTCGATCACACCCTTCATGGTAAAGAAATCACCGTCTCCGTACATACCAAACGTCAGCTGCATACGTTCTTCCGGAAGTTCCGTCAACGGAAGCTGCTTCGGCAGATAGATATTTCCCATCTCGTACAGGCGTACATCTTTGTTTCTGCGTCCAAAGTTCGTAGACAGGGAAGTCAGCATTCCGTTCAGTGGCAGCGTACGCATAATGGAATAATCTTCCCCAAGCGGATTGGAAATCACAACCGTTTTACGCCACTTGGAATCCTCCGGAATCAGTAATTTGTCAAATACTTTCGGACTCTCGAAAGAATAAGTCATTGCCTGTGAAAAACCACAGAACTCTGCAATCTCACGTGCCTTTTCTTCCATACGCAGCTTAAAGCTCTTTCCTCCGGCCGTAGACTCTCCGCTCGGAAGAGACGTTCCGATCTTGTCATAGCCGTAGAAACGTGCTACTTCCTCTGCCATATCTGCGTCACAAAGCAGATCCTGTCTCCAGGACGGAACAAGAATCTCCTTCGTTGCTTCGTCATATCCCAGATCAATTTTTTTGAAATATCCGATCATATCCCCGGCCGGAATATCCGTTCCCAAAAGCTTATTGTACTTGTCCGGTTCGAACGGAATCTTTACGCCCTCACGCTTCACAGGATAAATGTCAACGGCTCCACCTACAACCTCGCCGGCGCCTAACTCTTCTACCAGCTGGCAGGCACGGTTCATCGCTTCCATGGCAAGATTTGGATCTAAGCCTTTTTCAAACTTAGCCGAAGCATCGGTACGAAGTCCGATGCGCTTTCCGGATTTGCGGATATTGGTTCCATCAAAGCATGCTGCCTCAAATAACATGGTTGTTACATGATCGGTAATCATGGAATTTTCTCCACCCATGATACCGGCAATGCCTACTGCTTTTTTTGCATCACAGATCATCAGTACATTTTCATCCAGCTGACGTTCCTGTCCGTCCAGCGTCACAAATTTTTCACCTGCAGCTGCACGGCGGACAATAATCTCTTTTCCTTCAATCGTATCCAGATCATAGGCGTGCATCGGCTGTCCGTATTCTTCCATCACATAATTCGTAATATCTACAAGATTATTGATCGGACGGATTCCATGTGCACGAAGACGTTCCTGCATCCACTTCGGAGATGGGGCAAACTTAATATTCTTTACAACTCTTGCCGTGTAACGGCTGCAAAGATCCTGATCCTTTACAGATACTTTGATGTAATCATTGACATCTTCGTTATTTCCGGTTTCTGTTACGACAGGAGGTACAAATTCCTTATGGAACGTGGCTGCTGCCTCACGCGCAATGCCGAGTACGGAAAAACAGTCTACACGGTTGGATGTAATCTCATATTCAACAACGCTGTCATCCAGTCCTAAATAAGCAACCGCATTTTCTCCGACAGGTGCATCCTCGTCAAAGATATACAGTCCGTTCTCCGGTGCGTCCGGGAACATTTCACGGTTCGAACCGAGTTCCTCAATCGAGCACATCATGCCAGAAGACTCAACCCCGCGAAGCTTTCCTTTTTTAATTTTGATTCCACCAGGAGTTTTTGTTCCATCATGTCCTCCTGCGACACGTCCGCCATCTAAAACAACCGGAACTTTTGCCCCTTCAAATACGTTTGGTGCACCAGTCACAATCTGCAGCGTTTCGCTTCCAACGTTTACCTGGCAGATGACAAGTTTGTCGGCATCCGGGTGTTTTTCAATCTTTGTAACCTGTCCGACGACGATCTTGTCAAGATCTGCATCGAGCTGCTCATATCCCTCAACTTTTGATCCGGAAAGTGTCATGGCATCGACATACTCCTGCACGCCGCAGTCAAGTCCCGGAACTAAAGCTTTGATCCATTTTAATGATGTATTCATTCTTTTTCTCCTCCTAGAACTGTTTTAAGAAACGATCGTCATTCTCATACAGCAGACGCATATCGTCAATCTCATATTTCAACAGGGTAATACGCTCCAGACCGATACCAAATGCAAAGCCGGAATATTCTTCCGGATCAATACCGCTCATACGAAGCACTCTTGGATGTACCATTCCACAGCCAAGGATTTCGATCCATCCCTCACCTTTGCAGAAACGGCATCCTTTTCCGCCACATTTAAAACAGGAAACATCCATCTCGGCCGATGGCTCCGTAAATGGGAAATGATGCGGACGGAATTTTACTTTTGTTTCTTTTCCAAACAGCTTCTGTACAAACTGGGTCAGTGTTCCCTTTAAGTTAGAAAACGTGATTCCCTTGTCAATGACCATTCCCTCAATCTGATGGAAAGAAGGCGAATGGGTCGCATCCACTTCATCCGCACGGAACACACGTCCCGGTGCGATCATACGGATCGGAGGTTTCTTCTGCTCCATCACACGCACCTGAACCGGTGAAGTCTGTGTACGCAGCAGGATCTTATCATTGATGTAGAAGGTATCCTGCTCATCTTTTGCCGGATGGTTTGCCGGAATGTTTAATGCTTCAAAGTTGTAATAATCGTATTCCACTTCCGGTCCTTCTACAACTTCATATCCCATACCGGTAAAAATACGCTCTACCTCTTCAAGTACCATGGTATTCGGATGGCTGTGTCCCACACGGTTTTTCTTTGCCGGAAGGGTAACGTCGATCACTTCATTTTCCAGACGATGTTCAAGCTCCGCAGCCTCGAGTTTTTTCTTCATCTCATCGAGTTTATTTTCAATTTCCTGACGGGTTTCATTTACCCACTGTCCCACCTTCGGGCGATCCTCCGGTGCAACCTCTTTCATACTCTTTAATACGGCGGTGAGTTCCCCTTTCTTTCCAAGAACGGCGACACGCACATCGTTGAGTTTTGCAAGTCCGTCAGAATTTTCAATCTGTGCTATTGCATTTTCTCTGATTTTCTGCAATTTTTCTTTCATGGTACTCTCCTTTTACATATTTTCTTTCATAATAATTGTTTTTACGCAATTTTCTACTGTGGAACCGGAACTGTTTTCTGGCATAAAAAAATCCCTGCTATGCATAATTGCATATCAGGGACGAAAAATTCCGCGTTACCACCCAGATTCCCATATCCTGTATCTATATGGGCTCTCATTCTGCTTAACGTGCAGTGACCGTCGCAGGCTAAAAATCCTTGTGTTCACCTGCGCAGCTCCTGTGGGAAAATTCACATGCTGGCGTATCATAAGGAAGCTTACAGCCGATGACTTCCTCTCTCTGTATGTCGTTCAGATGCTACTGACACATTCATTGCTTTTTACACATTTGTCATTCTACCACAATCTCCTTTTATGTGTCAAGATCAAAGACATTGGTAAATGTAACATCCTTAAAATAAAATCCGAGAATTTCCTGCCATTTCTTTCCTTCTTTTCCCATGGCGTCCGCACCGTACTGGCTCATTCCGATTCCATGCCCGAATCCGCCTCCGGTCAGCACGATGGTTCCTTTTTTCTGACTTTTTATTTCAAAGCACGCACTCGGGACGGAAGAGGCACGATGTTTATTGGTTCCGTCTGCAAGATCAAGATCCAGCAGATACTTTCCGAGTGCATACCGGATTTCATTTTCCTTTTCGATCGTCCGCTCTCCTTTTTCAAAAACCATGGTAAGAGACAGTACATATCCGGAAGTGCTTCGTTTATTGACTTTCAGTTTTTTCAGTTTTCCATATGTTTCATCCATGCCCAGCTTTGCCGACAGGGTAGCCGTCCATCGGAAATACGGGGAATTTTCATCATAGGCATCCGCTTTTGCTGTAATAAATTTATGAAAGGCTTTATCCGAAGACAGATCTTTTGTCTTTTCCCTGGTATGGTTTTCCGCCAGCAGATATCCCGGAGATGCGGCATTCCATACTTCCAGATTTTCAGAATATCCCGGGGAAGTGGAATAATAATAACAGTCCGCAAGTTTTCCTTTGTACGTCATCACCATACCTGCGGTATCCGCCACAGCCTGATCCGTCACTTCATAGGAAGTTGTTGCATGATAGGCCTGATAGGCAATGGAATCATCCAGATTTGCTCCGTACCGGGCATACGTATCGTTTTTCATCTGCCCGTATGTAAATGTGCGCGCACATACCGCCTGTGCTTTTAAGGCTTCATAGGAAAAAGATAATGGCATTTCAGAAGGCAGAACATAACGAATATAATCTTCCATCGGAATTTCATTGATCAGGACATATCCCTTTTTTTCCTTCCGGAGAATCAGATCTCCCTCGTACCCGGAACCATACGGGTTTCCGTTTTTATCACATCGATACAAAAGGCCACCGGTATCCGGAGAAATTTTTATCTCTTTTCCCGTTTTTTCCCCCTTCAGAAGTTTTTCTGCATCTGTTACGGTGTCCTTCTTCCTTTTATTTCCATCCACGGTATAGGCATCCCCGCTGCAAACAAAAAGACTGGCATATGTATTTTCTTTTCCGTTTTTGAGCAGCACACGGACCTTTTCTGCCATGTCCTCCTGATAGCTTACAAGTGCACAGGCTTTCTGCTCTGCAACAACCAGTTCCACTTTGGAATTTCCTACAACAAGATCTGAAATCTTTCCCTGACGGACAGGAATTTTTGCATGTCCGGAACTTGCCACAAGATACACCGGCAGATCTTTTTCTGCCGAAAGCGGTTCATATCCCTCTATCTGAACACTTTTTGAGGAGTAACTTGTCAGAACCCCCTTGATCGTTGAAGGTTTCGCATAAATTTTAGTAACCTTTCCCTTCGTCAGTTCAATATCCGCAACCCCCGTATATTTTTTCTCCGGCTTTCCCTCCGCAAAATAGGTTTCTCCCCGATATAATACAATGATATCCTTTTCTTCACTCTTTAAGATATATGCATTGCTGAGCATCCCGGAAACGGAACGGTCAAATGTTTCTTCTTTTTGATCTTTCCCTGCCGTTTTGGAAAGACGGGATACCAGAATTAAAGTTATCGCAACGGTAATTACCGCAAGCAGCAGAATCAGAATCCCCATCATCTTCATTTTGTCTCTTTTTTTCATGAAGCACTCTCCGTTTTTATTAATTCATCTGTCATTGACACAAAATAAGGAGCCACCGTTCTCCGGCAGCTCCCCTTCTCTTTTGTACACTGTAACATTCTTTGGTATATAATAAATTCTTTGGTATCTTAATATTAAATACTTTTTCTTTGGTATGTTACCCAAAATGCCGGTTCCTGCAATTTAGACTCCTAGCCAATGCTAGGTGGGCGACCGCAGTTTCCCTTCTGTCTTCCGCTGACTGTGGCGGCCTGACATCCAGAAAAATCATATAGGAATCCCGTTTAAAGTAAATGTAGGTTCTAAATAGCAAGAGTTGTCGTACATTTCAGGCATCTCTTTCTGCCGTCTTTTATGCGATACCGCATCCGGCAACTTTCTCTTTTGTACTGCATTTATTATACTTTATTTTTACCTGAATTTCAAGGTCTGATTCTATGTACTTTTTTCCATTTCCGCATACTGCTTTAAGGGAAAAATTTGTCTTTCATTTTACGCATTCCGCTTACAAATGCAAACAATGCTGCCAAAAATGCACCAAGTTCCACATATGTCCAAATGCGTCCGAGCGTAATCACCTTAGTATCACATAAAATTCCGATTGCTCCCACAACAACTGCTACCGCCGCAAATCCATACAGCCACGGTGTTATTCCCCGGATATACGCCTCGGGATCTTTACACTTCTTAATTTCTTCTTTCGGGACAACCAGGTCACTGATCTGTCCGCTTTTTTTCATTTTTGCAGCAGAAACAGCCAGATAAATGCCTACAAAAACGATCACAATATCCATAAGTAAAATTGTTTTCATGATTTTTCCTCCTGTTTTATAGTATCACACACGAAAAAACTTTTTACCATCGGCAAAAATAGTCAAATTTCATTGATTATTTTATACATTTATAGTAAAATATACTTAATATGTAACAAAAAGGAGAATGTATATGCGCATTGAGGACACTACAATTTTAATTACTGACGATTCGATTCTTGCACGTAAACAGTTAAAGGACATCATTTCCACTCTCGGCACTCCGGTATTCGTGGAAGCCACCGATGGACAGAGTGCAATTGACAAATATAAAGAAGTACATCCGGATCTGGTATTTCTTGACATTGTTATGCCAAAAAAAGACGGCAATGATGCCATCCGTGATATTATGGAATTTGATCCGGAAGCTACAATCATCATCGCTTCTTCTGTCGGAACACAGTCCCAGCTGAAAAATGCACTGGAAGCGGGCGCAAAAGATTTCATTCAAAAGCCACTGGACAAGGAACAGGTGCTTGCTGTCGTTAAGCGCTTCCTGGAAGGGAGATAATCGTTATGTATACACAATTTTTTGGAAATTATCTGCTTGCCAACGGATATGTGACCCGTGATCAGCTGTTTTCAGCGATGCGTCAGGAAGCAGACCAGCATATGAAACTCGGTACCCTTGCCATTCATGCCGGATACATGAATGCAGCCCAGGTAGATGATGTTGTCATTCACCAGACCCACCAGGACAATCGTTTCGGTGAGCTGGCGATTCAGCTCGGATACCTGACCGAAGCCCAGGTGGAAGAACTGTTAAAACAGCAGACCCCTGCCTTCCTTTCTCTTGGACAGGTTCTTTTGGATGAAGGAGTTCTGACAAACACCGATTTCGAACAGATCATACAGGATTACCGTTCCAAAAACGGCATGGAAGATGAAGAAAGCCTTATCGAGCGCCGGAAAAATATCCAGCAGTTGTTTGAAAACTTTTTTTCATCAACCGACGCTGCTCTTTCGGAAAAAGGACATATGTTTATCGAGCTTTTATTTAACGATTTTATCCGTTTTATCGGTTCCGATTACACACCGCTTTCCGTGGAAGAAGTCACTGAGGCTTCCATTGCCTGTTGTGTAAAGCAGGAAATTCATGGTGACTATGCGATTAACACCTATATTTCCATGGATCTGGACACGGCGATTGCCTTTGCTACCCGCTATGTCCATGAGCAGTTCCATTCTTACGATGAATACGTTCAGGCTTCTCTGGAGGATTTTTTGAATCTGCAGAACGGATTATTCATTGTAAATGTATCAAACACCTCTAACACAGAGTTAACACTCGGTGCTCCGGAGCATATTACCGTTTCCCCGATTCAGTTTTCAGGACGCACCTTGCATATCCCGGTTCTGTATACGTTTGGAACGATTGATTTTTATATGGAACGTGTTTCCATTAAAGAATAAAATAGGATTTTCCTTAAAGTAAAATGCCATAAAAAACGTCTGCCACAAGGCAGACGTTTTTTTATGTTTCCACTATAATACTTTAGAAAGGAACTCGCACAAACGTGGATTTTCCGGGTGGGAGAAAAATTCCTTCGGTGTATTCTCCTCCTGAATCTGTCCTTCATTGATGAACATTACACGGCTTGCCACTTCCCTGGCAAATCCCATCTCATGTGTGACAACCACCATCGTCATTCCATCTCTGGCAAGTTCTTTCATAATCTCAAGTACTTCTCCTACCATTTCCGGATCAAGTGCAGAAGTCGGCTCATCAAACAGCATCACATCCGGATTCATAGCAAGTGCACGCGCAATCGCAATACGCTGCTTTTGTCCTCCGGAAAGCATTGCAGGATAGACATCCGCTTTATCCGAAAGCCCTACGCGTACCAGCAGTTCATCTGCACGTTTCGAAGCCTCTTCTTTTGTCATGAGCCCGGTCTGTACCGGGGCAAGCATGATATTCCCTTTTACGGTATGGTTGGGAAAGAGATTAAACTGCTGAAACACCATTCCGATTTTCTGACGCATTTTATTGATGTCAACGGAAGAATCCGTAATATCCGTTCCCTCAAAAAGAATGGAACCGGAGGTTGGTTTTTCCAGAAGATTCATGGAGCGCAGAAACGTAGATTTTCCGCATCCCGACGGTCCGATAATTGCAACAACCTCTCCCTGCGAAATCGTTGTTGATATTCCGTTTAATACCTTAACATGATCAAAAGATTTACAAAGACCTCTCACTTCGATCAATACATTTTTGTTATCGCTCATTTGTCCGCAACCTCGTTTCCAGTTTGTGTACTCCTGCCGTAAGGATCATTACCAGTACCAGATAAATGACCGCAACGCCGAATAACGGAAGAAACGCATCATATGTCTGGCTTCGAATAATGTCACCGCCTTTTGTCAGATCCGGAATTGCAATGTATCCACTGATGGATGTCTCTTTCAAAAGTGTAATAAATTCATTTGCCAGCGCCGGAAGGACATTTTTAAATGCCTGAGGAAGAATGATCAGCCGCATGGTCTGGGTGTAATTCAACCCAAGGCTTCGTCCGGCCTCAAACTGTCCCTCATCCACAGACATAATTCCGGAACGGACAATCTCTGCCACATAAGCCGCCGAATTCAATCCGAACGCAATCACTGCAACCAGAATCTTATTATCCAGTGCAACGAGAATAATATAATACATGATCAGCAGCTGCACCATCGTCGGGGTTCCCCGCCATATGGTCAGATACACTTTACAGATAAAATTCAGGATATTCAGTCCGCCATGCTTGTCATGTGTAGACCGGATAATTGCAACCAGAAATCCAAGAACAATTCCCAGAATAACCGCAAGGGCTGCAATCAGCAATGTATTCCCCAGCCCACGCAGCAGATACAGATAACGGTCGCTCTCTATAAAATCCTGTTGAAATTTTGCAATAAAATCACTCACTGTTTATCCTCCGAAACAAATTATTTGTTTCTTACAACGATTACCTGACAAGCCTTTGTATAGGTATCCGTAAAGTCAATATTTTTCTTACGATCCTCAGTTACCGTGATTCCGGCAGCACCAAAATCAGCTTTTCCGGAAGATACCGCTGCGATGATCGCATCAAACTCCATATCTTCAATCTTCAGCTCATATCCGAGTTTATCACAGATTGCTTTTGCAATATCTGCATCAATTCCTACAATCTGATCTCCGTCATAATATTCGTATGGATCAAACTGCGCATTGGTTGCCATAGTAAGTGTTCCGTTTGGATACTCGGTTCCGTCCGGTGTCTCATATGGATGCTTTCCAGCCTCATCTCCGATATAATTGCTGGTGATGGAATCAATGGTTCCATCCTTTTGCAGTTCTTCAATCGCGCTGTTAAATTTATCGGTCAGATCCGAATTGCCTTTGGCAATACAGATGGCATACTCTTCCGGATCAAACGTATCGGATAAAATCTTTAAATCATCATTTTTTTCAACAAAAGCTTCTGCCGGCTGCTGATCAATGATCACACAGTCAATCTTTCCTGTTTTTAATGCCTGAATGGCATCTGCGCCTTTATTGTAACGTTCTACCGTACTGCCATCATTCTTTTCATACTCTGTGGCATCCGAATCTCCGGTTGTACCGAGCTGTACTCCGATTTTTTTCCCAGGAAGATCATCTCTGGAGTTCACACTGTTGGCAGGTACGGATGAACCGCAGCCTGCTGTTGCAGCTGCCATGGCAGAAACAAGTAAAAGCGAAATCAATTTCTTTTTCATAATCTTTGTCCTTTTTTCATATGTATTTTAAACACCAAGGAATTTTTTAACAACCTGTGGCATTTCTTCCACTTCACATACCGTATCATGAAGTACCGGTGCGGTACGGATCTCTTCGATCGCCTGTGGGACTTTGACATTTCCGATTCTGGAAAGCTCATCTACCAGCTCAAAGTCACCCATAGCATCATATTTCGGATCAATCGCATCCATAACGCTTCGGGTAAACTTAAACGGACTTGCCGTGCTGGCAATCACGGTCTTTGTCTCGGTATCCCCGGTATCCTTCTTATACTTATCGTATACCCCCGCCGCAACTGCTGTATGGGTATCAATGATATATCCGGTATCCTCATATAATTTTTTGATGGTCTTTGCAGTCTCTTCCTCGCTTGTATAATTTCCGTAGAAATCAGCAAGCTGCGCACGCATCTCGTCTGTGATTGCATATTTTCCGTCTGTGGAAAGTTCTTCCATCATCTTTGTATTCTTTTCTGCGTCGTTTCCGGCAATACGGTAAATCAGACGCTCCAGATTGGAAGAAATCAGAATATCCATGGATGGAGAACTTGTAAGAATGAAATCACGGTTTCTGTCGTATGTTCCGGTGGAGAAGAAATCATACAATACTTTGTTCTCATTGGATGCACAGATCAGTTTTGCAATTGGAAGTCCCATATTCTTTGCATAAAAAGCAGCAAGGATATTTCCGAAATTTCCGGTTGGAACAACAACGTTGATCTTTTCATCTTTTGCAATTGCACCATTTTTATATAATTTTGCATATGCATATACATAATATGCCACCTGAGGAATCAGACGTCCGATATTGATGGAATTTGCAGATGAGAACTGATAACCTGCAACATCAAGTTCTGCTTCAAGTGCAGTATCATTAAACATCTTCTTCACACCGGTCTGTGCCTGATCAAAGTTTCCGTGGATTCCAACCACACAGGTATTTGCACCTTTCTGTGTGATCATCTGCTTTTCCTGGATCGGGCTGACACCGTTCTTCGGATAAAATACAACAATCTTTGTGCCTTCCACATCTGCAAATCCTGCAAGGGCAGCTTTTCCGGTATCTCCGGATGTCGCTGTTAAAATAACAATATCATTTTTCACCTGATTTTTTCTTGCAGAGGTAATCAAAAGATGTGGCAGAATGGAAAGTGCCATATCCTTAAATGCAATTGTCGGGCCATGGAACAGTTCCAGATAATAAGCACCGTCCGCATCTACCAGCGGTGCAATCTCCGGCGTATCAAATTTGCTGTCGTATGCTTTTTTGATACAATCCTTTAACTCATCTTCTGTAAAATCCGTAAAGAAACGGCTCATGACTTCATAAGCAGTCTCCTGATAGGACATATCTGCAAGTGTATCCATTGGGACATCCAGTGCCGGGATACGCTCCGGTACAAAAAGTCCTCCATCATCTGCCAGACCCTTTAAAATTGCCTGGGATGCAGTCAGTTTTACTTTATCATTTCTGGTGCTTGAATACATTAATTCCATTTTTTCTTCCTCATTTTACAAAAATTTAATCATAACGTTTCTCGTACATTATAGGTAAAAAAGTGGGTGGTGTCAATGAATTTCCTATGTTATACTACTAAAATAACCTGTCAGGGCGAAAGGAGAATTTATGTTAACCGGTGTATATCTTGCGACAAAAAAAGACAAAACCGTATACTATCGCTCCAATATTACGCACAAAGGCCGCCATATCAGCCTCGGAAGCTTCCCCACGGAAGTTCAGGCACATCAGGCATACACTGCCGCCTGCGAGCTGTTATCCGGTACAGAAACCATCGATGAGGCATTTTACCGGACCAACCAGCTTGCCTTTGAAAAAATTGTTTCGCTGATCAATTTCCGGGATAATCATATGTATATTCCTACCCCCATCTATCTGCGCAAAAATTATTTCAGTTATTATCTGAGTATTCACCGGGAGTTAAAATTTGACATTGATGACCTCTTCTATTACAGCAGCCACCGGATTCTGACGCGCCAGGGACATCTGTATGTCAATCACTATGGAATGCAGCTTACGCTTCTCGGCCGCTACGGCATCAAAACCCACGCGGTAAACGGCAGGGATTTTTGTTTTGTCAACGGCGATGAAAATGATTTCCGCTACTCAAACCTCAAAATCATCAATCCGTATTTTGGTGTCGAACGCATCGACAAAAACGGAACCGAACACTATAAAGTACGTATCCATATCCACGGCAACATCACTGTCGGTAATTACACAAATGCGATTGATGCGGCAATTGCCTATAACAAAGCCGTAGATCTGGCGCATCAGGCCGGCATATCAAAAAATTTTCCGGAAAACTATATCGAGGAGCTGTCTGCTTCGTCCTATGCCGATATTTACCAGCAGATTTCCCTTTCTCCTACATATCTTTCTTACCTAAAAGGACTTCCCCGCAAATAAGGGAAGTCCTCTCTGACATCTTTTTATTATTTCTGGTTGATATAATTGACAAGACCTTCGCAGTCAATAATCTTCTGCATAAATGGTGGAAATGCCTGTCCCTGGAATTTCTTTCCGGTTGTCACATCTGTGATGATTCCGGAATCAAAATCTACTTCCACCTCATCCCCTGCCTGTATTTCCTTTGCGGCCTGTGGGCACTCAATGATCGGTAAACCGATATTGATGGCATTCCGGTAAAAGATTCTGGCAAAGGTCTCAGCAATGACACAGCTGACACCGGATGCCTTGATGGAAATCGGTGCATGCTCACGGGAAGAACCACATCCAAAGTTTTTATTGGCTACAATAATATCTCCCACATGTACATTTTTTACGAAATCTTTATCGATATCTTCCATACAGTGTGTGGCAAGTTCTTTCGGATCGGAAGAATTCAAATATCTTGCCGGAATGATAACATCCGTATCTACGTTATCGCCATATTTAAATACACTACCATGTGCTGCTTTCATTTCTTATCTGACCTCCTTTTTCTCCGGCATCTTCTACATTACTTCCGCCGGGCCTGAAATCTTTCCGGTGATGGCACTTGCCGCTGCAACCGCCGGGCTTGCAAGATATACTTCCGAATCTACATGTCCCATACGTCCGACAAAGTTACGGTTTGTTGTGGATACACAGCGCTCGCCTTCTGCAAGTACTCCCATATATCCGCCAAGACACGGTCCACAGGTCGGTGTACTTACGATTGCACCTGCTTCGATAAAGATCTTAAGAAGTCCCTCTTCCATGGCATCCAGATAAATCTGCTGGGTTGCCGGGATTACAATCACGCGGAGTCCTTTGGCTACTTTCTTTCCTTTTAAGATTTCTGCAGCTGTACGAAGATCTTCCATACGTCCGTTTGTGCAGGAACCAATCACAACCTGATCAATTTTCACATCGCCCACTTCATCAATCGTACGTGTGTTATCCGGCAGATGTGGGAATGAAACGGTTGACTTTAAAGTTGAAAGATCAATCGTATATTCTTCGTCATACTCTGCATCCGCATCTGCTTCATATTCTACGAACGGTCTCTTGGAATGTTCTTTCATGTATGCACGGGTCAGATCGTCTACCGGGAAAATACCGTTCTTTCCACCGGCCTCAATTGCCATGTTTGCGATGGTAAAACGGTCATCCATGGAAAGGTATTTGATTCCTTCCCCAACAAATTCCATGGATTTATAAAGGGCTCCATCCACACCGATCATTCCGATGATATGAAGAATCACATCTTTTCCGCTGATCCATTTGTCCGGCTTTCCTACAATATTAAATTTGATTGCAGACGGTACTTTAAACCATGCTTTTCCGGTAGCCATGCCGGCTGCCATATCTGTACTTCCCACACCAGTAGAAAATGCACCAAGTGCACCGTATGTACATGTATGGGAATCTGCACCGATAATCACATCTCCCGCAACCGTAAGTCCTTTTTCCGGAAGGAGTGCATGCTCTATTCCCATCTCACCTACATCAAAATAGTTTGTAATATCATTTTTGCAGGCGAACTCACGTACGCATTTGCAATGCTCTGCGGATTTAATGTCTTTATTTGGAGCAAAGTGATCCATCACAAGTGCGATTTTATCTTTGTGAAATACACCCTCTACATTCATTTTTCCGATTTCATGAATTGCAACCGGAGAAGTAATATCATTGCCCAGAACCAGATCCAGGTCTGCCTCGATCAGCTGTCCGGCGCTGACAGAAGGCAGGCCTGCATGTGCTGCAAGAATCTTCTGAGTCATTGTCATTCCCATGGATAATTCCTCCTTTAATATCTTAAACTACTATGATTTTAGCACAGATTATTTCATAATCCTAATACATAATAAACATATTTACCATAACTATATTTTATGATATAATAACTTATTATAATAAACGGAGGCAATAATGAATCAGAATTTATCTTCTTACTGGATTTTTTATACGGTTGCCAATGCCGGAAATATTTCCAAGGCAGCCAAAGAACTCTACATCAGCCAGCCTGCCATCAGCAAATCCATTCAGAAACTGGAAGAAAATTTAGGATGCAAACTGTTTTCCCGCAGTTCCCGCGGCGTTGTACTGACGGACGAGGGCCAGTTACTTTATGGACATGTAAAGGAAGCCTTTGAAACACTGACACTTGGGGAAGACAAATTAAAACGCTCCATCGATCTTGGTGTCGGTCACCTGCAGATCGGTGTCAGTTCCACACTCTGCAAATTTGTACTTCTGCCCTATCTGAAAGAATTCATACGGCAGAATCCGCATATCAGTATTTCCATCAACTGTCAGTCGACCAACGAAACGCTTGATCTGCTGGATGAAAATAAAATTGACATCGGTCTGATTGGAAAGCCGGATAATCTCAAAAACATCAATTTTTACTATCTGGACAACATTGAAGACATTTTTGTAGCCAATCCGGACTATCTCTCAAATCTGAAAAAAAGAGGGATTACCAGAGATTCCATCCTTGGCAATTCCACACTTATGCTTTTGGATAAGCATAACATGACGCGGCAGTATATTGACGATTATCTGCAGGACAATCATATTTCCGTAGCGGAATCCATTGATATCTCGAACATGGATCTGTTAATTGATTTCGCAAAGATCGGTGTCGGCGTTGCCTGTGTCATCAAAAGTTTTGTCACACGGGAACTCCAAGAGGGATCTCTCGTGGAAATTCCGCTCGGCATCCCGATCCACAAACGGGAAATCGGCTTTGCATACAAGGAAAACTTAAAGCCATCCAAATCCTTACAGACCTTTATTGACTTTTACCGTACTTACAGACCGGAGGAAACACTATGAAAGAACAGCTTCACACCATCCCAATTTCAGACGCCATGGCAAATGCCGGAGAATGTCCATTCTGCTATATTGAACAAAAAACCGAAGAACACATGATGGATTTCGTCCTCGGACATGGTGCCTCCTACATGGAAGCCGATATCCGCGACATGACAGACCGGGAAGGATTCTGCCGCGCACATTTCAAAAAAATGTTTGATTATGGAAATTCGCTCGGCAATGCCTGGATTTTAAAAACACTGATGAAACGTCACGAAGAGGAAATGGATCATGTCTGGAAAACCTTCCGTCCGGACGCTGCTGCAAAACGCAGCAGTCTGTTCGGCAAAAAAACAGATGGTTCTTCCAATTCCATTGTCGAGTGGATCAACCGGCGGGAATCCACCTGTTTCATCTGTAACAGTGTAAAAAATACCTTTCAGGCTTACATGAAAACCTTCTTTTCCATGTACAAAAAAGATGCGGATTTCCGTGCACAGGTGGAAAATACCAAAGGATTCTGCCTCGATCACTTTAAAGTTCTCTGCGAAGGTGCCGACGAACAGCTTTCCGGTGAAGAGAAAAAAGAATTCTATGCCACCGTCCTTCCTCTGATGAAGGAAAATTTCCACCGCGTCTATGAAGACGTTGCATGGTTTATTGAAAAATATGATTACAAAAACAAAGATGCCGACTGGAAAGATTCCAAAGATGCCATTCAGCGCGGCATGCAGAAATTGCGTGGCAGCGACCCGTCCCGGCCTCCCCATATGTTAAAAAAATAACTTTTGGTTTCTCTTTCCGGCAACTATAAGATAGCCCACATCCATCAAAAGCATGCAAAGAAACACAAGTGCCGCATATCCTGTAAGATACCCCGGATTTCCCATCCTGTCTGCCAGCCAGACAAGCGGAGATCCGGCGGATGGCCAGTTCACAAACATATAATTCACATCATATCTTTTATCAAACCAGTAAATCGGTATCACAACCGCAGTCAGAAATAACACCACCTGCCAGAGTTTTGCAAAATCCGGTCGGATTTCATGGGATGCAAGTTTTCCTGCCACATACAGTACAATTCCCATATGAAACAAAAAGCCTTCCAGTGTAATGAAATGAATGACCGGATAAAAGTTCCAGTTTGGAAATAAAAGTGCCAGCACTGTTCCCGGGAGACAGATGGTATACAGCACCTGCCCCAGCCATTTCCATTTCGTCAGACAATGAACGGCACACAAAATTCCAGCCATGCTGCACAGATGAAACGGGAGTTCATATAAAAACGCTTCATGGATCACCGCAATATAAATTGCTCTCACGACAATCCACACCACAAGGGAACATGCCGTCAGACCATCCATCCGGCGTTTTTTTCTTTCATCCCCTTTTTTATAAATCCATACATATCTGACGCATATAGCAAAAATAACCGAAAGCCACAACAGATGCCATGGACCGAACAACGCAAATCCAATGCCATCCGGAATATGGGTTTCATATGTAAAAAAATAAGAAAGATATGAAAGTTTCACATCAAAGACCTCCTTTTTTACAGTATCTGTGTTTTTCCTTTTTATTATGCAAAACACCCTGCGCCTTTTGCGCAGGGTGCCTTTCCCTTAGAAATCTTCTGTCTGCTGTTTTCTGGCAGACAGGAAACATTTTATTTCATTACAATGTTCACAAGTCTTCCCGGTACATAAATCTCTTTGACAATATTTCCGGTCAGTTTATCTGCAATGACTTCTTTTGCCTTTGCAATTACCTGATCCTTCGGATCATCTTTCTGGATACCAAGCGTTCCCTTTACCTTACCATTGATCTGAACGGCAATCTCCACGGAAGATTCCACCGTCTTTGCCTCTTCGAACTCCGGCCATGTCTGCTGATATACTCTTCCCTCGCATCCGATAATCTGCCACATTTCTTCTGTAATATGCGGAGCAACCGGATTCAGCAGAATGATCAGTGTCTTTAACTCTCCCCTGGTGATAGAGCCTTTTTTATAAAAATCATTCAAAAGTGTCATCATGGCAGCAATCGCCGTATTGTACTTGAGGTTTTCAAAGTCATTGGAAACCTTCTTGATGGTCTGATGCATCTTGGTCTCAAGATCCTTGGAGTATCCCTCCTCATCAGTCATAAGATCCTGCAATTTCCAGACACGGTCTAAGAATCTGCGGCATCCCTTTACCCCATCTTCCGACCAGGATGCAGCCAGATCAAATGCTCCGATGAACATTTCATACGTACGCAGAGTGTCTGCACCATACTCCTGCACAATATCGTCCGGATTGACTACATTTCCTCTGGACTTTGACATCTTCTCTCCGTTCTCACCGAGAATCATGCCATGGGAAGTACGCTTCTGGTATGGTTCCGGAGTCGGAACAATGCCCTGATCATACAGGAATTTATGCCAGAATCTGGAATACAGCAGATGCAGGGTCGTGTGCTCCATACCACCATTGTACCAGTCAACCGGCAGCCAGTATTTAAGTGCTTCCGGACTTGCCAGTGCCTTGTCATTGTGTGGATCGGTATAACGCAGGAAATACCAGGAAGATCCGGCCCACTGCGGCATTGTATCGGTCTCACGCTTTGCAGGACCACCACAGCATGGACAAGTCGTATTTACCCAGTCGGTCATTGCTGCAAGCGGAGATTCTCCGTTGTCTGTCGGCATATAACTTTCTACTTCCGGAAGAAGCAGCGGCAGCTCGCTCTCATCGATCGGCACATACCCACATTTATCGCAGTGAACAATCGGAATCGGCTCCCCCCAGTAACGCTGACGGGAGAATACCCAGTCTCTTAATTTATAATTTGTCTTTGCCTGACCAATTCCTTTTTCTTCCAGGAATTTGATCATCTTTTCCTTTGCATCTTTTACTTCCAGGCCGTTTAAGAAGTCGGAGTTGATCAGCACACCCGTCGCTACATCGGTAAAAGCAGCCTCATTGACATCCACTTCTTCTCCGTTCTTTGCAACTACCTGAATGATCGGAAGATGAAATTTCTTTGCAAACTCCCAGTCTCTCTCATCATGTGCCGGAACTGCCATGATCGCACCGGTACCATAGCTCATCAGTACATAATCAGATACCCAGATCGGAACTTCTTTTCCGTTGACCGGATTGATTGCAGTCAGACCGTCAATTGCCACACCAGTCTTGTCTTTTGCAAGCTCCGCCCGCTCAAAATCAGACTTTCTGGAAGCCTGCTCGCGGTATGCAACGATTTCCTCCCAGTTTTTAATCTGATCCTTGTACTTATCCAGATATGGATGCTCTGGTGAAACAACCATATAGGTAACACCAAACAATGTATCGCAGCGTGTGGTGTAAATACGCAGCTTATCTTCTGTATCTTTGATCTGAAAATCAACCTCGGCACCTGTAGAACGTCCGATCCAGTTTTTCTGTGAAACCTTGACACGTTCAATGTAGTCTACATCATTCAGTCCTTCGATCAGCTTATCCGCATAATCGGTAATCTTTAACATCCATTCGCTCTTTACCTTGCGGACAACCGGAGCGCCACACCGCTCACATACACCGTTTACAACTTCCTCGTTTGCAAGACCTACCTTACAGGAAGTACACCAGTTGATCGGCATCTCTTTTTTGTATGCAAGACCGGCCTTGAATAATTTCAGGAAAATCCACTGGGTCCACTTATAATACTTTGGATCTGTTGTGTTAATCTCACGATCCCAGTCAAAAGAATATCCCAGAGAATGTAACTGATCCTTAAAATGCTTTACATTATTCTCTGTTACGATTTTTGGATGGATTTTATTTTTAATTGCATAGTTTTCTGTCGGAAGTCCAAATGCATCCCATCCCATCGGATATAATACATTATATCCCTGCATTCTTCTCTTACGGGCTACAATATCCAATGCTGTATATGGTCTCGGATGACCAACGTGAAGTCCCTGTCCGGATGGATATGGGAATTCAACCAACGCATAATATTTCGGTTTGGAATAATCATTGGTTGCAGCAAAAGCCTTTTCATCATCCCAGACTTTCTGCCACTTTTTCTCTACCACTTTGTGGTTGTATACTTCTGCCATGTCTTCGCCTCTTCATTTTTCATATTTTTTCACAATACATTTATTTTACACATACCGGGGTAGTTTGTCAATTGTCATGAGGAGGGACCCGCGCTCTTTGCGGGAGGAGCCCTTATGACCACTTCCTTTTCCAGAGGAGGGACATTGCCATGAGGAGGGACCCGCGCTCTTTGCGGGAGGAGTCCTTATGGCTCCACCTGGAAAAATCTTGATACCTCTTTGCGGGAGGAGTCCTTATGGCTCCACGCGGAAGAAGTTCTTATAGCTTCTCAGCGGGAGGAGTCCTTATGACCACTTCCTTCCACCCCGGCACAAAAACAAAACCCCGATGATTTGACTCACCGGGGTTTTAAAAATCAGTTTCTGATTAGTTGTTGATGAGCTTGTCGCTCTCGTTGTTCCAGCTGTACAGCTTACGGATCTCAGCACCAACCTTCTCTGATGGATGCTCAGAAGCAAGCTTTCTCATAGCCTTGAAGTGAACCTGACGTCCTGCCGGAGACATATCCAGTAAGAACTCTTTTGCAAATGTACCATCCTGAATATCAGTAAGGATCTGCTTCATAGCCTTCTTTGTCTCAGCGGTAACAATCTTTGGTCCGGTGATGTAATCACCATACTCAGCTGTATTAGAGATAGAATATCTCATTCCTGCGAAACCTGACTGGTAAATTAAGTCTACGATCAGTTTCATCTCATGGATACACTCGAAGTATGCATTTCTCGGATCATAACCAGCCTCGCAAAGTGTTTCGAAACCAGCCTGCATAAGTGCACAAACACCACCACAAAGTACAGCCTGCTCACCGAAGAGGTCAGTCTCTGTCTCTGTACGGAATGTTGTCTCAAGAAGTCCGGCTCTTGCTCCGCCGATTCCAAGACCATATGCAAGTGCAAGATCCCATGCCTTTCCGGTAGCATCCTGCTCAACAGCGATCAGACAAGGAGTTCCCTTACCAGCCTGATACTCAGAACGTACTGTATGTCCTGGTGCCTTAGGTGCGATCATTGTAACATCGACATCCTTTGGTGGCTTGATGCATCCGAAATGGATATTGAAACCATGTGCGAACATTAACATGTTACCTGGCTCAAGGTTTGGCTCGATATCTTTCTTGTACATATCAGCCTGTAATTCATCGTTAATCAGAATCATGATAATATCAGCTTTTTTAGCAGCTTCTGCTGCAACGTATACCTTAAATCCCTGCTCTTCGGCTTTCTTCCAGGACTTGCTTCCCTCATAAAGACCGATAATGACGTTGCATCCGGACTCTTTTAAGTTTAATGCATGTGCATGTCCCTGGCTACCATAGCCGATGATTGCGATTGTCTTTCCATCCAGTAATGAAAGGTTACAATCTTCCTGATAAAAAATTCTTGCTTCTGACATATCATTGTCCTCCTAAATATGTATACTCTTATATAAAAAAATATTTTTAATAAGTAGCCGTAACTAATCCAAAAAACGGACATCCGACGATCCACGGGTAAGTCCCGTAATTCCGGTACGTGCAAGTTCCAGAATTTCATATCCATCCAGCAGATCTAAAAAGGCATCCAGTTTATCCTGATGTCCTACCAGCTGAATTACCATGGAATCGTTTGTGACATCTACGATCTTTCCATGAAAAATCTCTGTCACATTCATAATCGGCTGACGCTCGTTATCCTTTGCGCGGATCTTTACAAGAATCAGCTCCCGGGTAACAGAAAGTCCCGGTTCCAGTTTTTTGATATCCAACACATCTTCCAGTTTCAGTAACTGTTTCTCGATCTGATCCAGAATAAGTTCATCGCCACTGGCAACAATTGTAATTCTGGTATATTTCGGATCTGCAGTCACACCGGATGAAAAACTGTCAATATTATATCCGCGGCGACTGAACAATCCGGATATCCGGCTCGTCACGCCTGGGTTATTTTCCACTAAAAGCGATAACGCCTGTCTTCTCATATCTCGAAAACCTTCTACTTTCTTTGTGTTGTTTAGATCATAATACTATAATCTGTGTTTGTCAAGCACTATTTTTATTATAACTTCCAGTTATATTATGAATAACTCCCATCTATCAGAATGGGACTTTAAAAGTGAAACATATGGGAATAAAGAAAGGTTCCAATTCCCACCCCCAGTAAAATGATCACAATAATTTTCATAAGAAGCGCGATCACACTGCAGATCACACCCGCAAGAGCCATTCCTCTGCTGCTGCCGTACTTGGGTTTCTGTAATGCGATAATTCCAAGAATCAGACCGGCAGCTGCGACAAGAAATGTCAGCCATTTTCCTCCGGCACAGCATGCCAGCAGAATGGCAACAATCCCAAGGATCATTGAAGCAATTCCAAGCCCGTTTGCACCTTCGTCCATATTCTGCGGTGTTCCGCCATAGGTATACGGATTATCCGGATTTGTAGGTGTTCCACAATATCCGCACATGACAGAATCATCGGGAATCTCTCTTCCACATTTTCTACAATACATGATTTCTCCTTTGTTCTAATATAATGTTTTGATCGCGCCGTTGTAATACTGCAGGATCTTTAAGGCATCCGTCAGATCTACTTTCCCGTCGCGGTTTACATCTGCGGCGGTTTTCTCCGCACTGGTAAACGTCTTTGTATTATTGTAATACTGAATAACGTACAGTACATCGATCAGATTTACTTTTCCGTCCCCGCTGACATCTCCCAGTGTATGCTGCTGATCTGTGATCGTCACACTCGATGTCGCCGAATTGTAGGAAAAAATATCCCCCTGCTGATCTTCCACAGACTCAATGGCAACCGTAACATCCGTACTGATTCCGTTGTTGGAATAGGCTGTCATTCCATTGGCAAGCTGAAAATCAATATACATCAGATTTCCCGAAGTATTTACATCTGCTGCTGCCGTATATTCTGTCGTAAGATACCCTCCATAGGAAGACATATTGTAATCACTCTGCGTAAGTGTCGACTGTACTTCCGGTGCCAGTGTCACAGACTGGAATGCAAGAATATTTTTATTGTATGAAATTCCAAGTTTGATCTTGTTGAATCCGTCATTTCTGGAAAAATATACCGGAACGGAAATATGCCCGTTTCCCTTTACGATTCCAAGGGAAAGTGTCACGGTCTTTGCCTGGGAATTCGTCAGTGTCAGTTTCTGCGTTTTCAGTTCCACATCCGATCCGTTTGTGCGAAGATAAGATGGACGGAAGGTAATGTCAGTCTTTATGACCGGTTTTGCCGAGGTAAATTTTAATGTTGCAATCGATGATCCCGATACTTTTACCGGATCTGCAATCTGTGCGGTAGTATTTCCTGCCGCATCCTTTTTATAATAATCCACGGACAGAAAATGTGTGTACCCATTATAAGAAGCCTTCCACTCTCCGTTATTGTCTGTCTTTCCGGATGTGGTGCCCCCGTCAACAACTACCGTAACCGAAGTAAATACTGAATTGTCATAAGTCAGGTATCCTCCGAATCCGGAAGTCTCCGCATTGACAGAAAATGTCACATCAAATGACTGTCCCGCATTTAAATTGATGGAGTCACTGGCAGTCTTCATTTCCAGCGAACCTGCAGTGGTTCCCGCCGCATACACATCTGACGGCTCCACACCAGTTCCCGCAATAAACATACATGCCAGCATGATTCCGGCTATTAATTTCTTTGCTTTTTTCATAAGAATTCCCCCACTTGTATGTGTTTTGATCCTCTGTAACTCATTCTATGTCTTATCCTACCATTCTCTGTAGCAAAAGGCAAGAAGTAACAAAGCCGGAAATTTTTCTCTTCTGCGGTAATTTTAAGAAACAACAATTTTTAACACGACCGGAAATTCAGAATAAAAACCGGAGGTCTTCACATGCAGACCTTCTGCGTCCGTTTTCCATTCCGGGGATTTTTCATATCCAAGAACTTCTACCTGTCTGATAATCCCATGGAATTCCGGGAGATTCTGGTCACTGCTTTCTGCCAGAGACTGAACGCAAAAGTTTCCATCCTGCGGGCACTTTAACGCAATGGCATAAATATTTCCATGATTCACTGTAAAACGGTAATCCTGCGGCGTATAGACCATCTCTTTCTGATCTGAGAACTGTCCCTCCTGCATCTTTGTCGGACCTTCGGACGATTTTCTCCATACCTTTGCTCCATGGATGGCTTCCCGGTTCACCGCCATCCAGTCCGCCAGATCCCGGAGAATCTTTTTATCTCCTTCCGGAAGCGTGCCATCCGCCTTCGGTCCGACATTTAATAAAAGATTTCCGTTTTTACTTACCACATCCACCAGCGTACAGATGATTTCCTGACTTGTTTTATAGATCAGTGTATCCGTATAGCACCAGGAATTTCTTGCAATTGCGGTATCTGTCTGCCACGGATACGGTTTTGCCTCCGCAAAGCCGCCACGTTCCATTTCTACAATTCCACTGCCAAACGCCATCGCATCATGCTTGTAACAGATGGCAACATTCGTCCCCCATTCCGCTCCGCAATTATAATAAAACGCGGCAAGTTTCTTTAAATAGGGCTTAAATGCCTCATGCTGGACCCACCAGTCAAAATACAACAGGCGCGGACGGTAATTAAGGATAAGTTCTGCCGTCCGTGCCAGCCAGTCATCGAGAAACTCTTCTGTCGGATACGGTCTGGAATACAGGTCCTCCGGATCTGCCTCCGGCATGGATGGCCAGTAAAAATCCCCTTTTTTCAGTGGTTCATGGATATCACTGTCAAACGTTTTTCCATTTCCGAGGAAAAACCAGTGTTCCGCACGGTGGGAAGATGTACAGAAATGAATTCCCCGCTTTTTTGCTTCCTCTTTCAGTTCCCCGAGAACATCCCGTTTCGGTCCCATGTCGACCGCGTTCCAATCGGAAAGATCACTCCGGTACATCTGAAATCCATCATGATGTTCCGCTACCGGAAACACATAACCGGCTCCTGCCGCCTGAAACAGTTCCATCCACTCCGCCGGGCAAAAATGTTCAGCCCGAAACATCGGAATAAAATCCTTATACCCGAAGTTCTTCTGCAATCCATAAGTTTTTCTGTGATGCTCATATGCCGGCATTCCTTCTTTGTACATGTTGCGCGGATACCACTCATTGGAATTTGCCGGAACACTGTAAACACCCCAGTGTATAAAAATACCGAGTTTTTCTTTCGCCAGCCACTGCGGCATCTGCGCTTCACACAGCGATGCCCATGAAGCCTCATAAGGTCCCCTAGCAATCTTTTCTTCTACCTTCTGTAAAATTTCCTTTTCCCGTTGTGCAATTCTCATCCATCATTCTCCTTAACCGTTCGATTGCCGGATAATTATTGGGATTGATCTGCTCTTTCGATGGGAGTTCATCCATACGGAAAAAACAAAGTTTTTCTACTTCCTCCTGCTGGCAGATGATCTGTCCGGAAAATTTCCGGCATAAAAAGATCTCTTCTGCGGCATAAATTTCATCCCCGTTTGGATAGACATAATGTACTTCTTCTCCGGAGACATTCATAAAGTGTTCGAGGTTTCCGCAGATCAGTCCTGTTTCCTCCTGTACTTCCCGTCTGGCACAGTCTTTGAAGCTCTCCCCGAGTTCCATAGAACCCCCGGGATATCCCCATAACCCGTTGTCTGCACGTTTCTGCAGAAGCAACTCCCTTTTTTCATTCAAAAGCAGCACTCCTGCACAGGTCATAATCAACGGCCGATGACCTACCTGTTTTCTCAATTCCAATATATATCCCATATGTTTTGTTCTCTCTTTCTTTTTTCTGTCTCCATCATAGCATGGGAAAAGAAAAAAGAAAACCGCGCATCTTTTCAGATGCACGGCATTTGCTGCTTATATCGTAATATCCTGTGTCAACTGGATATCCTGCAGGGAGCTTCCGACATAAATGCGGTAATCCCCATGTTTTAATCTCCATGTTCCGGCAGCTTCATCATAATGCATGAAATCTTCCATCGTGATTTTCAAAAGCACGGTCTTGGTTTCCCTCGGACGAAGACAGATTTTTTCAAATGCCTTCAGTTCCTTCACCGGGTTTTCCGGAGAAACCGTCTTCTCTCCAAGATACAACTGAACCGTCTCTTTTCCCTCCAGTGCTCCTACATTGCGCACCTGAAGCTGTACATCAAATCCATTGGCACGCGCTTTGGACGGAATTTCCTCAATTTTTAAATTATCATAGGTAAAGTCTGTATAAGACAATCCATGTCCGAAACAAAACTGTACCGGAATCCGGTTCTTTTCGTAATAACGGTATCCCACGAAGATGCCTTCTGCATAGGTCTGTGTCAAATGTGCATTCATATGTTTCTTCTCTTCGTCTGTCAGAGGTCTTCCCGGGAAATACGCTTCTTTCCGGAAACATTCCGGAATCTCTTCCGGAAGCGTTTCTGCAAGTTTTCCGGAAGGATTTACTGCACCAAACAATACCTCTGCAAGCGCAGTGCCTCCTTCCATACCGCTGTAACTCATCCAAACAATTGCCTTTGCCCTGTCCGCCCATGGTTTCATGGAAACCGGACTTCCGGCAAGCATTACAATTGTCATATCCGGTCGAACCTCAAGAAGCTCTGTAATCAGCCGGTCCTGTCCGTATGGCAGGGTTAAATCCGCACGGTCCTGTCCTTCCAGATCCTGATCATGATTTAAACCACCCACATAAATGACATGCTTATATTCTTTTGCCAGTTCCACAGCTTCTTTCCGCAGACGTGCACTGTCCTCGGTTTCCTTTGCTGTCTCAGCCGCCGCTTTGCTTGCATCAAGGCTGTCTTCCTGCCAGTTATGATCGCTTTCCTTTTTTGCCGGAATATCATATCCTCTGGCATAACGGACTTCGCAGTTTCCACCGAGAAACTTGCTGATTCCAAGCAGTGGTGTAATCTCATACAAAGCTTTAATCTCCGCACTTCCGCCACCCATAGCCTGTGAAATCACTGCATTCTGCCCAATGACAAGAACTTTATCGATTGCAGGATCAAGCGGAAGTTTCCGGTCTTCATTTTTTAACAGTGTGATCGATTCTCTTGCTACTTTTAAAACTTCAAAACGGTGTTTTGCCGTATTATAACTTCCCGCTTTCCGGTTCTTGTTCTTCTGAACCAGAATTTTCTTTTTTCCATCAGAATCCGGTACTTCTGTCAGTTCAATCATATGCAGACGTACCATCATCCGCAGAATATTGCGCACTTTTTCGTCCACACAGGCCTCATCTATATGCCCTTTTCGGATTTCGCTGATCAGCGGATTCGCAAGAAAATAGTCATCAAAATCACTGGTTACCGACATTTCGATATCAAGCGGTCCCTCTGCGGTCCCCTTTGTTGTATGTACGGCTCCCCAGTCAGAGATAATGGTTCCGTCAAATCCCCATTCTTTGCGCAGTACGGTTCCCATAATATCTTTGTTTTCACAGACATGTGTTCCGCGGATCAGATTATAAGAGCCCATGATCGACTTTGCACCCGCTTTTTGTACAACCGCCTGAAATGCCGGGAAATAAATTTCACGCATTGTACGCTCATCCGCTTCCACATTTACCCAGAGCCGTTCGGTTTCCTGATTGTTCATTGCAAAATGCTTTACACATGCTGCCACATCAGACGTCTCGATTCCACGAACTATCGGAACGGCAAGTTCACTGGTCAGTCTTGGATCTTCACTGATATATTCAAAATTTCTTCCGCATGCAGGTGTTCTTTTGATATTAATACCCGGAGCAAGAATCACATCTTTGCCTCTTCCGCGTGCTTCTTCTCCCAACACTTTTCCTGCATTGTGTGCAAGTTTGCGGTTCCATGTCATCGCAATCGCACTGTTGCTCGGACAATATGTCACATAATCATCTGGTGTTCCGACCGGCATCCACTGATCATTGACAAACTCGCTGCGCACACCCATCGGTCCATCGGACATCTTTAAAGGGGGAATATGAATTCTTTCCACCCCCGCGGTGCGAAACAGACCCGCACCGTGGATCATGCCGGTTTTCTCTTCCAGTGTCATTTCCTTGATCAGAAGACAGATCCGGTTTTCCAATACTTTATCCATCAATTTTTCCTCTTACCTGATTTTACTGTATACACTCTATGTGGCTCTCACAGTCACGAAGAATGGTGTTTTTATTTTCTTTGGATGCCTTTGCGCCCTTCACATCTAAAATGCCAGTATTAACCAGTTCTACGGTAAACGGCTTTTTGCTGTCGCAGTCGATCACAAGCTTATCCTCTATGCGTTTTACCACAATGGAAGCCACTTTATTCTGATCCATATCGTAGATTTCAGCAGCTGCCTCATCCTGTACATCATATACACGGAATGTCACCTGATCGGCATAATCATACTCTGGTCCCTCTTCGCTGTTTCCAAGCGGAAGTACCGTATTCGGACGTACCATCAGCGGAATCTCCGTATAAGCATATGTGCGGGTATACCAGTCTCCGCCTTCCTGCTGCCTGCCGGTGAAGAAATCGGTCCATATGCCGTTCTCCTTTGGCAGATAGTATTCTCCAATTCCCTCATCGTTAAAGATTGGAGCAACTAGTAAGCTGTCGCCGAGCATATACTGCTTATCCAGATAATTGCACATTTTATCATTTGTGTAAGAAAGAACCATCGCACGCATGCTTGGAATTCCCTCGTTATGTGCTGTCAGCGCGGTCTTCCACAGGTATGGCATCAGACGTGCTTTCAGGCGTACAAAGCTGCGCAGCACATCCACGGCCTCATCGTCATAAGCCCACGGCACACGGTATGATGTACTTCCATGCAGACGGCTGTGAGAAGAAAGCAGACCAAACGCACACCATCTCTTATAGACATCCGCGGTAGAAGTGTTTTCAAATCCGCCGATATCATGGCTCCAGAACCCAAATCCGGAAAGCTGTAAGGATAATCCGCCACGCAGACTTTCTTCCATGGATTCATAATCAGACCAGCAGTCTCCGCCCCAGTGTACCGGGAATTTCTGTCCACCTGCGGTAGCAGATCTCGCAAACAGTACTGCCTCATCTTTTCCTTTCTTTTTCTCAAGAACTTCAAATACAGCTTCATTATATAAATAGGTATAATAATTGTGCATTTTTTCCGGATTTTTCTTGTCATAGTAAACGCAATCGGTTGGAATTCTCTCACCAAAATCTGTCTTGAAACAATCCACACCCATATCAACCAATGCTTCGAGTTTCTTCTGATACCATTTCTTTGCCTCCGGGTTGGTAAAGTCGACGATTGCCATGCCCGGCTGCCACATGTCCCACTGCCATACAGAACCGTCCGGACGCTTCAGGAAATATCCGCCTTCCATGCCCTCGTCAAACATCACGGATTCCTGTGCAATATACGGATTAATCCATACACAGATCTTTAATCCCTTTGCTTTCATACGGGAAAGCATCCCCTCCGGGTCCGGGAATACACGCTCATCCCACAGGAAATCGGTCCAGTGGAAATCTTTCATCCAGAAGCAGTCAAAATGGAATACTTTAAGCGGAATTCCACGATCGAGCATACCATCGATAAAGCTCATAACTGTTTTTTCATCATAGTTTGTCGTAAAGGATGTGGAAAGCCAGAGGCCAAATGTCCAGGCCGGAGGAAGTGCCGGTTTTCCGGTCAGATCCGTATAGCGGCGCAGAACATCCTTCAGATCCGGTCCGTTAAAGAAGAAATAATCCAGACTCTCTCCCGGCACAGAAAATTCTACTTTTGTGACCGCTTCCGTTGCCACTTCAAATGATACTTTCTCGGTATGGTTGACAAACACACCATATCCCTTGTTTGAAATATAAAACGGAATATTTTTATAAGACTGATCGGTGGAGGTACCGCCATCTTCATTCCAGATATCTATGGACTGACCGTTTCTGGTAAATGCGGCAAAGCGCTCACCAAGACCGTAGATCAGCTCTCCCACACCTAAAGAAAGCTGCTGTCTCATATAGGCATCCTTATCTGCGCTCTTTACATAAGCATCACCCTTCCAGTCCGTCTTCATATAGGCAAGATCACGCCATGCACTGGTACTGAGCTTCTTATCCCCGTTATAGTAAGTCATGGACCAGTTCTCTTTGGTAATAACCAGTTTTGCATTTCCGCTTTTTACAACAATCTTCTCATCATCTTCGGTGGCATCAATTGCTGTCTGTTTGGGAAGATTTAATGCAAACTGTGGTCCATCCTGAATTGCGCCCTTATAATGATACGTCTTTACACGGATTACTTCCTGCATCGGAGTGGTAATTTCAACCGTAAGATTGATTCCGCCCAATGTATCTCCTCTGTGATTAATCTTATGTGTCGGTGCACAGAGCACTACTTTATCTTTTTCAATTTTTGTAAAATAAACTTCTGCCGGTGAAAAGCAGGCGCAGCCTTCTTTCTGCAGCCAGCATCCATTACTGAATTTCATATCTTATTTTCCTCTCTTTCCCTTCGCCATACGAATGTTTTATTTTCCCTTATCCACACTATACAAAATTTATCCGTGCTTTCCTACTAGAAATTTTAGACGTAATTTACTATAATATTTATAGAATTTGCCAGACGGCATTATCCCTTAATTTTATAACAAAGGATATTTTATGAAACTACATATTAATAAAATACATGATACACATTCTGTCAGAAGTCAGCTGCTTCGTATTTTTCTGCTGGCAGGCATGTTTCCGCTTCTGGTAATCGGCATCTTTTCCATTGCCAGCGTGCGAAAACAGATGCTTGCCCGCTATGAATCTCTGGAGAAGGCAGATGGCCTGCGTGTTGCCTCCTCCTTAAACGACATCACAACTACCGTATATTCATCTTCCGATACCCTGCTTAACAGTAATCAGTGTCTGAGTCTGTTTGCGGCAGAATCACTGGATTCCGGTATCGAGGAACAGCTTACGGCTCTGGAGCGGGCACTCCAGACTTATTTTGAGAATACAGCAGCCGTTGCCCGCATTCAGATTTATACCAACAATCCAAACCTTCAAAATTCCGAGCATATTCATTATCAGCAGAATTTTGTCCTGGACGAATGGCGCAAAACCCTGGGAAATAACTGGAGTACATGGGCTTCCCTGCAGCGATACACGGCAATCGTCCGGCAGCCTTACCGTGAACTGACACTGATCCGGCGGATCGGTGTTGCCTCCAGTAAATATCAGGCATTTCTGGTTGTCGGTCTGGACCGCAATACCATTAAAAATCATCTGGAGCAGTCCAGCAATGAAACAACCATCAGTCTGGACGGGACCCAGATCATCTATGCCACAGACTCTGTTCTGATCGGCAAAGACATGGAGTTTCCCGATGATTTTTCCGGCTATATTTACCGCTACACCGGTCCGAAAGAAATCGGAAACCAGATGCGTCTGGTCAACTATGTAACTCTGCAGTCCTACAAATCCAACAATTTGTTTTATGTGCGGACCGTGGACCCGGATGCCTTAAAAACAATCAATCATACCGTTGCCGTATTTGTCCTGATTCTGGTACTTGCCCTGCTTGTACCATTGATTCTGATGATCTGTTTTTCGGACTATTTCAGCACAAGGATTACAACCCTGAAATCAGCAATGCACCGTGCCAGCCTCGGCGATTACAATATCATCGAACAATTCCGCGGTGATGATGAGTTAAGCGATACCTTTAAAGACCTCAAACTGACCGTGGATGCGATTCACGATAAGGAAGCGCAGTTTTATGAAGCACGGATCCGGGAACAGCAACTGGTCAACCGGCAGCAGCAAATGGAATTTGAAATGCTTGCCAGTCAGATCAATCCGCATTTCTTGTATAACACTCTGGAAACGATCCGGATGCAGGCACTCTCCTGTGGCAACCGGAATGTAGCAACTTCCATTAAACTGCTTGGAAAATCCATGCGTTACGTGCTCGATAATACCGGCACAAGTTTCACCACACTGACCAAAGAGCTCGAATATATCAAAACGTATCTCTCCATTCAGCAGCTCCGCTTTGGGGACCGCGTAAATTACACCCTTCAGGTGGACGAAGATCTCGACACCAACAGTTGCAAGATTCTTCCGCTGCTCCTGCAACCTGTGGTAGAAAATGCAATTCTTCACGGACTTGAGAGCAAAACGGAAGACGGTATGATCACCATCCAGATTGCTTCTGCGGACGCAACCCTGCTGATCACGATCAAAGATAACGGACAGGGAATGACAAACGAAGAACTCGACGCACTGCGGGATCGAATCAGAAACCACCCTTCCTCCGATACCCACAGCATCGGTCTTTACAACATCAATCAGAGAATTTCCCTGTTCTACGGGGAAGGATATTATATGGAGATTGACAGCGCAATCGGAGCCGGTACGACCGTCCGGCTGAAAATACCAAAAACAATTTAGGAAACAGGATGAAAAACATGGCAAACAAAATTATCAACGTACTTATTGTAGATGATGAACAAATTGTAAGAGAGGGACTCCGCTATATCATTGACTGGAACACCCTGGGATTTTGTATCTGCGGGGAAGCCGCCAACGGAGAAGATGCCCTGGAAATGATCCGCCAGTACCGCCCGGGACTGGTTCTTCTCGATATCCGGATGTCCGGAATGCTTGGCACGGAACTGATGGAAAAAGCGCGCAGTGAAGGATTTTCCGGTGCATTTATTATCTTAAGCGGTTACTCGGATTTTAAGTACGCACAGACGGCACTGCAATTTGGTGCCTCCTACTATCTGACCAAACCGATTGATGAAGATGAGCTGGAAAAAGCAGTACAGGACGTCCACGAAAAAATTGAATTTCAGCTAAACAGCGAGACATCCCGCAACCAGTACCTGAAAAAAGCAAAAACCACCGTACTATACGATCTGCTGACCGGAAATGATTTTAACCCGTCCATTGATTATCAGGAATTAGGGCTCTCCTATCCGATCTATCAGGTGCTGATTTACGAAAGCTATATGCCATATTTTCGTTCCTACAGTTTCAGTGATCTGCTGCGTGTCACCAACAAAGACAACAATTCCTTTGAGCATGTCAATATCGACAATCATGACATTATATTACTCAAAGGCAATTTTGCACTGGAACGGTTAAATGCCTGTCTGCACCACTATGACAAGGGAACGCAGAAAGGATCTCCGCTGGATACGATCTTTCTAATCTACGGACCGACGGTTTCTTCCCTTTCACAGATTCACGAATCTTACGAGCTGTGCCAGCGGCTGTTGTCCCGGCGTTTCTTCTGCGGAGAAAACCAGCATGTTCTCTCCTATGAGGAACTGCCGGCAGAAAATTCCGCCTCCGCAAGTCTGGACGCAGAAAAAACAAGACATTACAGCGCGTTACTTACCGATTACATTAAAACCTGTAATCAGCGCCGGATTTCCGAAGTTCTCGAAGATCTGCGACAGTTTCTTTTTAATAGTAACTGTGATGTATCGAGTATCAAATATTTTCTGGCAGATATTTTTCTGGAGATCAAACAGGCGATCACACACACGTACAGCAACACCAGTATCCCGTTTGTACATAATGCGGCGATCATAGAACTCATTGAAAATAAATACTATCTGTACGAGATTCTATTGTATTTTAACGAACAGTTCGATATGATCATGCGCGCGATCGGAAGCAATTCCTCGGCAAGTGTGTTCGATGATATTTTAAATTACATCAATCACAATTATGCCAGCCAGCTGAAATTAGAGACTCTGGCCCCACTGTTTGGTTACAACAGTTCCTACCTCGGAAAACTGTTTACCCAGAAAATGGGTGTTCGTTTCAATACCTATCTGGATCAGGTACGCATTGAAAAAGCAACCGAGCTGCTTGATCAGACAGATATGAAGATTTATGAAATTGCGGCAAGTGTCGGATATAAAAATGTTGATTATTTTCACCAGAAATTTAAAGCGAGCAAAAATATCAGCCCTGCGGAATACCGTAAAAATCAGGATCATTGATTATAAGCAAAAGAAAGCCGGGTGCATCACGCACCCGGCTTTTGTTAAGGGTTTTATCTGATTTTATCCAATTACTTAGATTCGCTTAATACATCATTGATGCACTTTACTTTATCTTCATAATCTTTCTTATCTACTTCAAATACCTGATCGTATCCAAGACCCTTTACGGTATCCTGCATATCTTTTAAGATCTTGTTGAACTCAGCTTCATTCTTTGCAAATACCATCTGCCATGAATCTGCAACGATTGTCTGCTTGCACTGCTCTTTGATGGTACTGATATCGGTAGAGTACTCCGGTGTGGAATAGTTTGTTCCTGGAAGAACTAACAGATTACCGGTTTTCTCAAAGTGTTCGATCTCTGTGGTATCTCCATCATTATGTGCTGACCAGTCTTCTTTTAACTTGGTAGAAGTCTTCTCAAGATAATCATCCCATCTCTGATAGTTGTAGCAGATACCGGTATCCGGATCTGTATCAACGATACCATTTGCCTTAAAGTTCAATGCAGATACACCATCTTTCCATGTTCCGCTGCCCCATTCATCCGGCACTTTCAGGCTCTCGTCAATATCAACAAATGCCTTTACACCGAAATCTGTAAGTACAGGCTTACCATCTTTCATTTCCCATGTCAGGCCTTCCGGTCCACAGTTACCACCACTCTGTGCAGAAGAAGCTTCAATTCCTTCCGGAGAGTATAACCAGTTGATAAAATCAACCATTCTCTGTGGGTCTTTTGTCTGGCTGCCGACCATGATACCAACACTCATCTTACCATCCGGCATAGAACCGTAAGACAGGCACTTCATATCCTTAATTGTCGCAGAGGCAAATCCCTTACCTTCCGAAGTATTCTCTGTTGTGTTGTATACACCGGCACCAAGCCATGGCCAGAAGCTGTATAATACATCACCATTACGGAACTTTGTCTGTAACGTATCGAAATTCTGTGTGGTAGACTCCGGATCAATAAGTCCTTTCTGATTTGCTTCAAACAGGAACTTCAATGCACGTACATACATGCTATCGCTGTCAATTACACTCTGGATTTCAGATCCGTCTACTTTGCCGAGTGCAAATCCAAGGTTCTCATATCCGTACAGAGCACAGAAAGCACCTGCATTCTGCATGGTATCTCCATCCCAGTCTTTGAAGAGAGAAAGCGCATAGACATCTTTTCCGTCTTTGCTGGTTCCCTTTGCCTTTTCCTGCATCTGTTCCAGAACCGGAATCATATCTTCCAGTGTATCCATTTCCGGATATCCAACTTCTCCGTACACATCCCAGCGAAGAGATGGTGCATTGGTTGGCTCAGATGCCTCACAAGGCTCAGTTGCCGGCTGATTGGAAATTTCACTCGGTACTGCCCATACTCCATCCGTTCCGGAAAGTTTACTTGCGGTATTGATTGCATCCATACGATCCTGTAAATATTTCTCATCCTTAATATAATCACTCATATCAAGGACAAGTCCTGCGGTCACCATATCTTTCAAACGACTGGAATCCAGATTTGTGATAATTAAGTCACCAAGATTACCGTTTGCAGAACGTGTCTGATATAAAGTATCTCCACCACCTGCCACGTTTGGTGCAATAATGTTCAATTTGATATTGAACTTATCTTTGATCAGTTTTGCAAACCATCCGGTCTGCTCACCCTGGAAGTTTGCCTGACTGTCGAACACATCAATCGTCAGCTCCTTGGCATATTTTCCATTGGATGACTTGCCCCCCTGTGTGGAATCACTGTCTGAGCTTTTTCCGCAGCCTGCTACGGTTCCGGCGAGCATCGTTGCAGCGAGTGCCAGTGCAAGCGCACGCTGTACATTCTTTTTCTTCATTGTAAATCCTCCTCTATAATATTTTACATGAATGTATGTAAAAGAAACAAGTGTTTCTTTTAGCCTTTCACTGATCCGATCATAATACCTTTGACAAAGGATTTCTGGAAAATCGGATATACGAACAGAATCGGCAGTACAACGATAACGGAAATCGTCATACGGATGGATGTCGGTGTCTGCTGGGTTGCCAGGTTCGCAACGGCAGATACATTTCCACCGGACTGCTGTACCATGGTTGCCAGTGAACTTGCCTGATTCAGGTAAGTATAAAGTAAATACTGTAAGGAATATAACTTCTGGTCTGTAATATAAATCAACGTATCCTGGAAGGAGTTCCACTGTCCTACTGCGGACCAGATGGCGATGGTTGCCATAATCGGTTTACAGGTTGGAAGAATGACTTTTGCGAATACGGTCATGGTTCCGGCTCCATCGATCTCTGCCGCCTCCTGCAATGCAGGCGGAATGGATTCTACATAAGTCTTTGCCATAATGATGTTGAACGGCTGTACAATTGCCGGGATGATGTATACCCAGAAACTGTTGGTCAGATGTAAGGTCTTCATGGTCATGTACATTGGGATCAGACCTGCGTTAAAGTACATGGTAATTACCATAAAACGATACCACAGTTTTCTGTGCCACATCCGCTGCTGGGTAAACATGAATCCCAGATAAACGGAAGCAAGTACCGTACAGATTGTACCGATCACAGTTCTTCCAAGGGATACCATTGCTGCGGTTCCAAGACCATTCAGCTGGAATACTTTTACATAGTTCTCAAGCTGAAAACCATGCGGCAGAAAATTTACTTTACCACTTGCACTCAGATCGTTTGCACTGATCGAGTTGATGATCAGATAGTAAAAAGGATAAGCACAAATGATAGCAAAGATAGCAAAAATCAGAATATTGATTACCTGAAATGTGCGGTCTCCTTTACTTGTTTTAATCTTCATTGCTTTTTCCTCCTATTAAATCATGCTCTCGCCACGTGTCTTCTTCGAAACGAAGTTTACAATTGCAAGAAGTGTTACGCTGACGATACTCTTTAAGATACCAATTGCCGTTGCAAGGGATAAACTTCGTCCGGTCATACCAATGTTGTATACATACAGATCAAGTACCTGAATTGTTGATTTGTTAAATGCATTCTGGAACACAAAGTACTGATCCATACCATTGTTCAGGAAGTTTGCTACCGAAAGCATTAACATTACGAAGTATGTAGGCATAATGGATGGAATCGTGATGTTTTTGATAATCTGGAAACGTCCGGCTCCGTCCACCTTTGCCGCATCATACATTTCCTGATCGATTCCTGCGATTGCTGCCAGATACATAATTGCGCCCCATCCAAGGCCTTTCCATGTACTCCAGAGAATCATCTGCAGCCATACATGCCTGCCACTGTCGAGAATCTTTAACGGTTCTGAGATTACGCCAAGGTTCTGCATCACTGTGTTGAACATACCTGTGGTAGAAAACAGACAGAAAGCAATGGAGTAAACCAGTGTCCAGCTGATGAAGTTTGGCAGTGTAGTCAGTGTCTGTACCAGATTCTTAAACCATTTGCATTTGATCTCGTTTAAGAATACGGCAAACAGTACCGGGAGAAATGAAGTTGCAATACCGAGTAAACTCATTGCAAATGTGTTCTTCATTACCTGAATCAGCTGCATTACCTGCGTCTTGTTACTAAACAGTGTCTTAAACCATTTCAATCCTACGAACTGACACTGGGAAAGTTTCAGCGGTGCTTTGTAATCATAGAGTGCGTAGATCCAGCCATGCAGCGGAAAGTACGAAAACAAAAAGCACAAAATGAGAAATGGGAGAATCATAAGGAATAACTTCATTCCCTGACTCTTTTTCTTTTTGGTCGTCATAATAGTTCCTCCTTCTCGTAACCGTTTTATGGTTCACCGATGTTTTATGTTGTTATTCTATCATCAGGAAATATTTCCTCCTACCGGAAGAATTCAAGGAGAGTTCCCAGAATTTTTAGATGTTCATAGATTTTTTACGATATATCAGATTTTTATGGTAATTTTTCTGGAATTTTTCATGTATTTGCCCGGGCACAATTCAAAATATGAAAAAAGAGATGCTCTTACCGCATCTCCCTTCCCATATTTAACGGATTTTTTTTATAAAGTTTCGTTGAAAAAACGAAGCATATGTTCGCTCCATGCTTTGGCCGAAGTAGCATATCCTAACCCGATGCCGTGATCTCCCGTCGGAAAAGTCTCGCACAGATGCTTCACTCCTGCTTTCGTAAGTGCCGCGTCCAACCGGGTCGTATTGCTGGCCGGAACACAGCCGTCATCGAGATTCGCATAAGCGTATGTTGGCGGATATCCGGTCAGATCATGAAGTTCTACAGACAGTTTTTTCTGAAGATCCGACTTCCCGCCTGTATTATAGCGACAGCTTCCCTCATGATATTCCGAGGTAAAACTGATCACCGGGTACAACAGTCCTACCCCGTCCGGCCGCGCAGAAATCCTTCCATATAGTTTTTCCAGCTCCGGATGCACACAAAAAATTTCTGTTTTCAGTTCTTCATGCAGCATTGCCGTGCTTGCGCACAAATGCCCACCGGCAGAAGCTCCCACCACAAGAATACGATTTTCGTCAATTCCATACTGCCGTGCATGTGCACGTACATGCATAATAGCCAGTGCCAAATCCATCTGACACTGCGGATAGGTATTGGGCTGAATGCGATAGCTTAAAATAAATGCTTTATAGCCTCCGTCACGCTCCATGCGCTGTGCAAGCTGCACACCTTCCGAATAATAAGAAAGCATCTCATATCCGCCTCCCGGACAGAAAATAACTGCCGGACGCTTCTTTTCCTGTCTTCGTTCTTTGCAAACAGCGGCAGACGGATACGGTGGAACGGATGCACAGTCATCAAAATGCATAAATGCCTGCTGATCCACATCCGGATTTCCCGTAAACAGCCATACACCCTCTTCGTCATTTTGATCCTCTTTTGGAATCCACCCCTCTTTTTGCGTATGCCAGAGAGGTACAAACAGAAATTTTTGTTTCTCTGCGGTCTCCATCAGCATATTGGCACAGTTTACCAGTGGCTGGGACCAGAATGCTTCGCCCCACTCCATGTGCACCCTGTCATGGATCTGTTCCATCGTTTCTTCCTCATGCCCCTGCAGCAATATGCTCCAACAGGTCGGAAACAGATCTCCCAATGCCGTATCCACCGGTTTTGTTGTTTTTATTTCTTTCCATGTCGATTTCATTGAAAACATATAGTTTCACTCCCTGCCAAAAACCATATCATAAATCACATCCGTAATTTCAGAATTGTCCAGCAAAATACCTGTTATAAAAAGTCACGCAGCATACGTTTTCTGCTCGGTGCACCAAGTTTACGCAGTGCCTTTGCCTCAATCTGACGGATACGCTCTCTTGTCACATGAAACATCTGTCCCACTTCTTCCAGCGTGTGCGGCTGATTTCCGTCAAGACCGAACCGCAGTGTGATCACTTCCTGCTCACGATCCGTCAGGTCTTTCATGGCAAGTGAAATCTGCTTATTACGCATCTCCGCAATCGCATTCTCCTCCGGGGATAACGCATTGGAATCCTGCACAAAATCACCCAGATGGGAATCGTCCTCATCCCCTACCGGAGCCTCCATGGAAACCGGATCCTGACTAAAACTCATGATCTCCGTTACACGATCTTCATCTTCGCCAAGCATCTCCGCAATTTCCTTATTGGAAGGTTCTCTTCCCAGCTCCTGTGTCAGAGTACGGCGTGCACGGACAACCTTATTGATTGTCTCCACCATATGTACCGGAACACGGATCGTCTTTGCCTGATCTGCAATTGCACGGGTAATTGCCTGACGGATCCACCATGTCGCATATGTGGAAAACTTAAATCCTTTTTCGTACTCAAACTTATCAACTGCTTTCATCAGACCGATATTCCCCTCCTGAATCAGATCCAGAAGCGGCAATCCCCTGCCGACATACTTCTTGGCAATACTTACTACCAGTCTGAGATTTGCTTCAATCAGTTCCTTCTTGGCTTCCGGATCACCCTCACTGATCCGCTTGGCAATCTTTTGCTCTTCTTCCATGGTAAGCAGACGCACCTGTCCGATCGTCTTTAAATACTGACGTACCGGATCCGTGATATCCGCCCCCTCCATAACCGAGAGATCTTCCTCGATATTTTCCTCGGAATCTTCCTCAATATCATCATCAATATCCAAAAGAATCTTACTTTCTTCCAGTTCTTCGTCATCCACCTCATCCAGTTCTTTCTCCTTTGCAGACAAAGAAACCGTCTGCTCCATGTCATTTTTTGAGCGAAGGACTTCGATCTTGTTATCTTCTAAAACTTTTAAAATGTTGTCAAACTGCTCAGAGGAAATCTCTACCCCTGAAAATGTATCCAGGATTTTGCTGTATGCGATCTTATCCTGATTCTTTTTGCCCTGTTCGATCAGGCCTGCTACCATTTGAATAATAGAACGTTTATCTTCTGTCACGAAAAATACTCCTTATCAATAAATTCCCCTATTTTATTTTATATCTTCTTTTAGGTTCTAAAACATTTTACCACAATTCAAAAATAATTCCACACCTTTTTTCGTATTTATGTTCATTATTTGATACTGCCGTTTATTCTCCCCTGTGCTCTGCTCCTGCATTGCCTTATTATTCCCGGCTCTTTCGTCCTGCTGGTGGTAGCCGATCCCCCTCATGTATCTCTAATACCCTGTCAATGCCCTGTCTCTCATAACTCCGGTGGGCGGTGTCGTTTGGAATGTCCGGATTGTATACAGGCTAACCTGATGTATCAACTATCCAATGATTTTATGGGCTTTCCTTATATTGTATTTAATTTAAAATTATTTATTGTTATTTACAGTTTTTTGCTAACACGGTCAAATTGCGGTCAAACTTCTAATTCATTTAATTTCTTCATGTACTCTGCCTTCTCTTTATGCCCTCTGATTGAATAAATTCGTTCATGTAGCATATCTTGTGCTAAAACAAGTTCATTAGTTCTATGTGCATCATATCCATAAACAATTCTTGCATTGTTCGGTACTAACTTCCAAAATTCTTTTCTAAATTCATTTTCTTGCTGCATGGATCGATAATTTAATTGCCAGCCGTCCCAGGTCTGGTTCTTCCTCTGCAAATCCGCAGCCCTGGCGAACCATCGCCCAAAATGCACCGTCTGCATGGTATTTTACAAAATCCTGATAAACAGTATTGTTCTTCAAATCCAGTCCTGCACGGAACACGTTGCGGACAATCATATTCGGCTGTGCGTCTTTCAATCCACAAATTGCCGCCATGACAGCCATGTGCAGCTGTGCTGGGTTTATAGGGATTTTATTCTGTCTGATGATTTTTGACCTGCGATCTATTGCCTTAAACTAATCACAATAATTTTTGACCTGCTTCCGCATGTCCGGATTCGATGCAATGCCCATCTCATCTATCCAAATAGAAATCAGATCTGCCCGGAATTCCTCACTATAAAGTTCCACATCCAAAAGCCAGTTATCCTCCGGTCGATTATATGCTAATGGACTGTAAACCAGATAGTTTGTGGTCAAATCATCTACCGAAAGCAGTTTCTTTACAGAAAACGCATTATTGCCAGTCAAAGCAATCACCTTTGCATTTTCCAGAACCACTTCGTCCATCTTATCCTCAAATTCCTTATCTTCATCATACCAGAAGATAATACGACGCTGATAAAACTCTGGCAAAGGTGCAGCAAATCTGCGGTTCAAGTCTTGTATTATTTTGTCTGTATCTATGCTGCTCCTCCTACCTTATAACTGTCCAATTAGCTTTTCGCTTTGTTCCGCTCTGTACCAATATACCTTTTTCCTGTAAAGAAACAAACATTCGAGAAACCGTTCTTTTCGACACGCCTATCTCTTCTGCATAATATGCCTGTGTTGCAGACGGATTTTTCTCTATAATCTGCAACAATTTTTCTATCTGTGCCTGTTCCTTATTAAGTGGCACTTCAACGCCATTAGTTCCATTTCCGGCATCATTAACGCCATTAGCGCCATCTTTAGTGTCATTGGCGTTAATCATGGCGTTATTTGTATCAACCTGGCCTCGATAAATATTGATACGCAAATCAACTTCGCCACCAATAAACTCCGGCTCCCGCAGTCCGGCAGCTTTTACTTTATCAATAATTCTCGGAATACCGCTTCCCCAATGCTCAATCAGGTTCATATATGCAAACGCATGGGCGATGGCTTCATTTCTGATTTTGGAATAGCCTTCTTTCATACGCTCCATCGTTTGTCCCATTGGCAACTTTCCTGGAGAAGTAATTTCCAATCGGTTGTCATATACCGCAATCTGTATCGTACCATGATCCAGATAACTACGATGCACCATGGCATTGATAATCAACTCACGAATGGCATCCGGTGGAATCTCATAAACATCCTGGCGATAAATTCCTACAATGGTAGCACCCAGATGAATATTTCGCAGAACAAACTGAAATGCTTCATCTATCTGCTCCCAAAGCGGACCGGTATATTCTCTCCGGTCAACAAATACCGCTTTCGTTGTACCTTTGAACACGCCACATTGCGTTGCAACATGAAGCCCTCCATTGCCAGTCAAAATCGCAAAGGCATTGGACGGATAATCTTTTCCATCACGCTCAATCAAAACACCCCAGGAACGCAGCTGCTGTCTGCCTACATCTTTAATCGATGCTTTCTGTTCCTCTGTACGGGCATTTTTGACAGCCTGCTCCTTCATAGCTTTGCAAAGGGCATCAATGTCTTCACCTGTAACATTTAACCCAGTACATAAAGCCTGATCATAGTAGCGGTTACTGCCCTCAAATAGCAGCTCTTTTACCATATACTCGTCGGCAATGCGGGTAGTTCCGGCAACACGGACATATACACCGCCATCTCTGCCAAGAGCTTTGATATAATATGGGCGCTGTCTGCCCTCAGAAACCTCTACCACAATAACCGTCTTACCATCAACCGTCTGTAAAGTAATATCCGGGATAATTGCCGGTTCACAGCTGTCTGATACGGCATTGGCAATGGCATCCATTTTCTTGAACACATCTTCCTTGTCAAAGCCAACAACCTCTCTGGTTTTATCGGCAATTCCGAAAATAATTTTTCCTCCGGTTCCATTTGCAAAGGCAACCACAGATTTCATATATTTGATGCTTTTCTCCGGCACGTTCTCTTTAAACTCTACATTCTTCGATTCCCCTGCAAGAATTTCTTCTATGGTCATCATAACACCTCGCTCTCTTTGGCAGCCTTTACTGCCATATTTTTACTTGATTGATGAAGAAATTGAACTCAGTGCTTTGTTTAAAGCATCTTCATCAGCCTGTTTTTTTCTCTCACTTTCCCACATACCAAGTATCTGATAAATACATTCTTTCACAACAGGAAAATACTCTCGGCATTCTTCTTCGCTTAACTCATGAATTCCCTTGCTCAAAATTCCATAAATAGTTGTATTTTTGACCAGTATATCTGGAAGATATCCTTCCAACATCTTAATTCTTTCAGCAACTCTCGCCTGTTCAAACATCTCGTTATCAATCACATCAGCCGCAGCTTCTTTTGCTTTGTAAACAAGTCTTTCAAGAATTCGTCTCAAATAAACATATGAACCAGCACCAACACCATTTGCAAAAAGTCCTATTGCGGTTCCAAGTTCCTTACGATCTTCCTTCGAAATTACATGTTTATATGCATCTAATTCTGGGAATGTCATATCTGCAACAGATGGATACTGTCCAATTTTCATCATTGACTTATCTGTTGTTAGAACAATATAATCAAGATGATGTTCCTCATTCATGCTACAAATAAATTTGAATACCAAAATCCTTGACACTTCTTCAATTTGTGATTCTTTCCACTTCCATACCGTATTTTGTTCTTCTACGTGTCCTCCAACCGTCGATGTATTTTTAAGAATATACAACTTCTGAGTTCTCAAAACTTCTTCTGAAAGTTTTTTTGAATAGCATTTATTATCCTTATCTTGAAAATATATATAAGGCTTCATTGTAAAAACACGTTCCTCTTTGCATTCTTTACAATACGTACTTATTCGAACTTTTCCATCAAGTAAAAGAATTAAATCTTCAATATTGTCTTCATCTATTTTCATTGACTTATAAAGCCCAGCTGTTTGCAAAAAATTTGCAAATACATTATCTTTTCCAGAAACTATATTTGATGGTATTGAATCAAAAATATTATGTCTCACTTTATTTTCTCCTTTACTACCGCTTTTTCAGGCACTTTCTCCTCATATTCCTGTTCCAGTTCCTCTGCCAGATACGCATCGCTCATGCAGTGCATATCGGAAACACCATCACGGATCAGCTGATAAACCAGTGAATGATAAAAGAAATCCAAAGCCGCATCCAGTGAAAGTCCCTGCTGTTTAGCAAAGCATTCAATAACACGGCTATATTTTTTCTGAAGCAAAATCGGATTCGCTGTCATAGTATTTCACTCCCTTCAAAACGCAACAGAGACAGTGCTTTCTCTGTGCGGAAACATATTTGCAGGTTCGGCTTTTCATAACGCAGGCGGCTGATAGCTTCCGTTTTATCAATCAGTCCGTCAAAGAACAGCTCCACCGTATTGAACACCTTATCATTGGCAACACCGCCTACAACAAGGTCATAATCCGTCAAATCTTTTCCACTGCGGCAGTTCAGAATAAAATCCAGCCATTCTTCGGAATAAGAATCGAATTTCAGCGTTTTCAGTTCAGCTTCCCGGCTTTCATCGTATTCATACCTGGAGATAATACCGTCTTTCCCACGGTGTTTGAACTTGCCGCACCACTTCGCTGCCTGTTCATACAACGGTGTGACATAAAAGCCACGTCCGAAGTCTACGTTAGGGCGGAAATGAACCAAATCCGGCTTAGCACTCTCTAAGAAAGAACCATGATAGAGAATCATACTTCCACGCCCCTTTCTTTCATCACATCAAGAAGATCATTAACGATATATTCCCGGCTCTGGGTATGCAGCACTTCATATTCCGGCACGATATAACCGTTCAGAATGTTGCTTTTTTCAGTAAATGCCTGATAAACACGCTCTGCATCCACATCCAGCTTTGCCGCTACATTTTCAATGCAAAACACGGCAAACTCCAACTCTCTGGAATTTTTGATTTTTTCATCCGTCATCACATGTCAACCTTTCCTGTATTTTTAATAATTCATAGACTTTTTTTTAAAATTCAACCTTTGTTCTATTTCCTTATCTGCACAATAAAATCAAAATAATCTTTTCCAATTTTAGTTTCGACATCTGGATAACCTGATGTATCAACTATCCAATGATTTTATGGGCTTTCCTTATATTGTATTTAATTTAAAATTATTTATTGTTATTTACAGTTTTTTGCTTTTATTTTGCTAACGCGGTCAAATTGCGGTCAAACTTCTAATTCATTTAATTTCTTCATGTACTCTGCCTTCTCTTTATACCCTCTGATTTCATTTGCACCAAGTTGTAATGCTCTGCGAATATACTCTTCATCATTTTCACCAGACGCATGTTTACACCTTCTAGTATGATTCTGCTGCAGTTTTTGAAGAACATGGATACAATTCTTTTACTATTACGATTAACTTGAATATTCCGGTCTTGGTGTCCGTGCTGTCCGGTGGTTAGGAAACCGATTGGCAATTATTTAGAATACAAGAAATCTCACCAATATAAAGCCGGCTAACGCCCCGCAAAGCGGCTCTGGGCTTGACATTGGCTCAATTTCTTATGAATGGTAGTTAAGCCAATCAAAGGCGGTTTCCGTATCCGGAATGTAGGTTTCCACTGCGCCGGAATCACAGTTTCTTGACGCAAGAATATTCATAACTACAGTATACCATCAAAACAAGACGATTTCTATTATATCTACATTTTCCACCAAATGATTCACAATAAAATTGTACTTATCAATAGAAACCAATCGCGGAATACTGCCAATTTCTCGAGACAGTTTTGTCCTGTTTAAAATATCTACATAAGATACGATAAAATACAGACCATGGAACAATTGTGTTGCAGGGTGGCTGACCTCTATTTTATTTTACATAGAATGGGGGTGGTGCTGATGAACAAGAGATTTGATTTTAAAGACCTCATGACCTTTGGTCTGTTCATTCTTGCATTACTGACATTCGTATTTACGTTTATCAGATAATGTTTTAGAGCATAGAAAAACCACCCCAAAAACTTTGACTGAGTACTAGGGTGGATTTTCTAACTAGATTTACGAGGTCAACCACTTGTGGGCAGTTGTTCCTCTTTTATTTACATTAACTATAACACGACACGTTCCAAAAAACAAGTAGCATTATTTATATCATATGATAGCCCTAAAATCACAGAAGGCAAGCTCATAATCAAACAAAATTATCCTAACCGTTACAATAAAACGCTTAAGGGTGTCTGTATTCCGGACACCCTCTTTTTATATCTAAAATCCGGCGGGAAATTTGCGTCCTACCGTTTGTGTCCTACGTGGCAAAATTTAAGGCTACCGTGGAACATTGTAAACCACGATAGCCCTTGATTTTACTGTGTTTCTTAGAACTTACCAGCCTTTGCAGCTTCCTCAACAGATACTGCAACCCTTTATTTTGTATGTTTTCCGAGTTATTTGTGTGCTACTTGTATGCTATGTACTAACATTATGCACCATGTTTTACCTTTTATAAACAAGATACATATCGTTCGAAGCGGTCACACTAAATTTCCCTTGGATTCATCCGAATTTCGGACAAAGTAATCTTTTCTTAAAATAAAGAGTTTCTTATTTTGTTGTCATTAAATCCCTTTCTTGCTGTTCCATCTGTTCTTTGCGAAATGGGCTGTGAGTTTGTAATCATCAGCAAAATTGCCCCGGCTACTTTCATTCGCCATTGATGGCGAGTAAAAATAATCCTCATTTTCAGTAGCAAATTCATTATCAACAATATTTGCTTTCACCCATCTGGAATAATGACTTTTATCCATTTCCAAGAATGCATACAACTTTCTTGCGGTGGTCATAGGCTTGTTGTAACTGCCAGTCTTGCGGATTGATGGAAGAACCTCTCCTGCTACCCAATCTGTAAAACGTTCTGCCGATTCTTTCCTGCTTTGGAAAATTACCTTATAAAGATTTGGTTCGTTGATATAAAGTAAGTTCTGCTCTCCACCGGATATAAGGGTAGGAATAGTACGCACACCCTTTTCGGATAACCTGTTTTTTACATTGCCCACATTGGCTATTCCTAATGCCTTGCATACATCCCGCTAAACAAAACGTCTTTGTTTCCGCTCTTTGTGTGAATGTTCCATTTTAGAACCCCTTTGCAATGAGTTTGTACTGCTTTATGAGATATTGCATAACCTAACGCTTTTGCAACATCACTTCCGGCAAAATACATCTTTCGGCTTGTCACTCCGAAGAATTACTGCGTATAAGCCGGATTCAGTAACAAACCAAGTTTCTCCTTGACGGGGTAAGTCTAACTTACGTCGTTCATCCTCATCAATGACGAATGCCCAATAATCAAAGTTTTCCTTAACGAATTATCCTTTCTTCATTATTATATATGCGTTTGTTTAAATATAATGTATCAAAGTAAAATAAATGTCTTTTTATTTTTTGAGACAAATTTGAGCGACTTAGTAGCCAGTTTGTGTTTATTCTGTCAGACCCCCTCCCCAAACAAAGAAATAAGCAGAACCACTTTTGATCCTGCTTATTCTTTCTCTATTCTTCTTTCATTTCTCTCTTATATTTATAATAGGTATTCCTTGCAAGTCCTATCATCTGCATACATTCAACATCTGATAGTTGCCCTTCATAGTCTTTGCTATATTTTCTGATCTTTTTCTTTGCTTCGATAGATTTCTTCGTAATCAGCTTAACTCCTTGCTTCTGCCCGATCTGTTTGCCATTAAGCCGTGCCGTGGCTATTCCTTCCTTAGTTCTCTGGTGCAGATCATCCACTTCTTTCTGCGCCTGCTCAAACGCGAGTTTGATCTGTTCCTTTGCTAATGCCATCAAATATTTGTTAATTCCTTCAAGAATATAATCGACGTTTGTCCCTGTCATTGATACGTTATTCTGTAACGCCTTCTTATATGTAGCTGTATTAATATGGGGTTCTTTAAGAAACACAAGTTCAATCCCCTTATTATACAATTCCTCGTATAATAAGAATCCTTCGTCTGCATTTCTGCTCATTCGAGACACTGAATCAAATATGATGGTATCTCCTTCCTTTATCTTCTTATATAGTTTATTCCACTCAGGACGATTCAACGTAGTTCCACTATAAGCTTCCGTTACAATAACCGCCGTATTATATTCGGTCTTAATATTTCTAATTTGTCTCTCAATACTCTGCTGCTTTGTACTGATTCTACAATACCCATATATACACATAATACGCCTTCCTTTAGTATCAATTTTATTGTTCGTTAGATTTAATACTGTTATTATATGTCCTATTATTGTTGTTGTCAACAAGTTTTAATACTATTCCTGCGAACGTTTCTTTTGATACTAAAATATACACTCCAAAACATTTTGCCCTGATTGCAATACTTACATAGATATGATAAAATACAAACTATGGAACAATTGTGTTGCAGGGTGGCTGTCCTCTATTTTATTTTACATAGGATGGGGGTGGTGCTGATGAACAAGAGATTTGATTTTAAAGACCTCATGACCTTTGGTCTGTTCATTCTTGCATTACTGACATTCGTATTTACGTTTATCAGATAATGTTTTAGAGCATAGAAAAACCACCCCAAAAACTTTGACTGAGTACTAGGGTGGATTTTCTAACTAGATTTACGAGGTCAACCACTTGTGGGCAGTTGTTCCTCTTTTATTTACATTAACTATAACACGACACGTTCCAAAAAACAAGTAGCATTATTTATATCATATGATAGCCCTAAAATAAGGCACATTCTATCGCGGACTATAATGTATATTAAAATTTTACGGTAATCTTATCCGATTTAATCTCTTCTATATGATTGTAATCATCGTCAAATCCACCATCAAATTCGATGTCAAACTCAATTTTCTTTATTTTCTTAATGGAATTTTCCTTTTTAAAATCCTTATCTATAGGTAATTCAAAAACAGCATAACAACCGTTTAATATAGGTTCACTATACAAATCATACTTTGCAGAACCAAGGTCATAAGCCCAACCGTTCACGGAACAATTTTCGACACTCCATCGTCTTTCCATATCCGTTTTGTTTTTTACATAAAACGTATAGGTATCTGATTTTTTTGAAACATACCCAATATCTATATTATCATCAGATACTTTTGGCGTTTTTTTAGGCTTATAATATCCTTTTCCATTGTCCTTATTTGTCGAAAAAGATACTTTTGGAGATTCCCATTCTTTCATATGATCATAGTATCCCCAAAACATTATATCAAGTTTTTTAAAATTCTTTATTCCGTTTTGCTTAAACCAATCCTTGCTGATTGAAATAGTAAATCTCGCCTTATTTCCGCTAGGTACATCAACATCAGAACCGTAAGTGCTTCCCCCAGCCATTAGATTATTAACAGCGTATTCATGTGCGGCAATACTATAATCTTTTTTTGAATTATTTTTTACAACAAACGTAATTTCTACGTTTCTGCTTCCCTTTTTAGCTTTATCCACAGAAACGCTTACTCCGTTTCCTTTGTAAATCACTTTTTTAGAAACAGTAAACGATGTCAGGTAATCATTGCTTGCATTAACCGACGATACCGGTATTGATACAAAAATAATTGTAAACGTTAGTAGCATCAAAATAAAATTCTTAATTTTTTTCATTACATAGCCCTCCTCGCTTGTGATATATTGACTATATCACAAGTGAATCGGAGTGTCTACGCTTATACCGGATATGGGGACATTCCGGTACGATTAAAGTATTCTTTTGCGCTTTGGCGTGTGCTATCAAAGATAACTTTTCCGTCAAGTGAAATCTGAATCGGTCGATTATTGCCTACACTTGTCTTTAAAAGTGGCTGAATCACTTCCTTTACAGCCTGTGCAACTCCGACAGAAACGGACGATACAATCTGATCGTTATTCATTACTGCCGTATGACCGCCAAGCGTTCCGACAAGTTCCGGTCCCGCTTCTCTTGCAACGAACATCTGTCCCATGTTTGGCAATCCACCGACTGCGTATTTCTTAATCGGTTTCCAACTTCCACCGGAAAATACGCCGCCATCCGCTTTCTTTGTACTCTTTCCTGTAAGTCTAGCCGTGAAGTCTAATACTGCATTTTTAATTCTATTCACAAAAGAGGTTATGAGTGCAGTGAATCCACCAAGTCTTTTGTTTGCAGGCTTTATATTATCAGTTACCCTCGTCAGAGTGCCTGTAAAGTGATCTAATGTCTTATCACTTCTTTTAATCTTGTCCTTATTTGCAATAAGCTCCGCGGTGTAATTGCTTACCCTCTTGTATTTGTCAGGTATTTTATCTTTGTTTCCTGTTAAACTAGCCGTGTAATTTTCCAGTGTTTTATCACTTGACTTTATCTTGTCCTTATTTTTGGATATATTTGCAAGATAATTGCTTAAAGATTTATTCTTGGTTGGAATAACATCTTTGTTTTTCGATAAATTTGCTGTAAAATTCTTTAACGATTTATCACTTAGTTTTATTCCATCCTTTCCCTTTTCCAATCCTGCCGTAAATCCTTTTAGTTTTTTGTTTTTAATTTTGTCATCAGCAGATATTATTTCTGCTTTTAGCTTTATTTTCTGCGGCTTTGATTTTGCATACTCGCTTACCACAGAAGAAATTCCGGAAATTGGACGGTTGGATACAACTTTTTTCTTATTTTCCGCTCTTACCCTTGCATTTCTTTTTTGCGTATTCGCAAACCTGCGCGCTTCATCCGGCATCCCTGCTGTTAATTTCTTTTCTGCTTCTTTTTTTTCTTTTTGTTTTCTATACCAATCCGTATTCTCAGCCAATCTTTTTTTGGACTCGTCATCTGAAGGATAAGCATTTTTTTTGACCTTGTTTTTTTCTTGGCTTTTTGGAACTTTAAGCGTTTTCTTTTTTCCATCCCATCCGGTTACTGTAACCTTTTTTCCAAGCATCAAGTCAACTTTTTTCTTAAAGTCCTTGATTGTTTTTTTCATTTTATCGCTTTTTTCAACAAAAAACTTTCCAAGAGAAATTCCAACTGAAACCGTTACTCCGGCAAGCGCAAAATATGGATTTCCGCCCGACATATAAAACGCCGCTCCACCAGCCGCCAATGCTTCTACAACAGAGGATGTAAAATCTGCCTTTTGTTCAGACAATTGAAAACCTATAGTTGCAATAAACGCTGCCAATCCAAGACCGTTGAGGTTGAAAGTTTTTCCACCTTTTCCGCCTTTTCCTCCGCTTGTAAACCCTAGTATAGAGCAAAGTGCAGACGATACTATAGGCGCAAGCTTACCGCCGGTAAACATAAGTATTGTAGCAAGGCTTTCCGGTGTTAGATTCTTTAAAAATGTTTTTAATCCGTTGAATACATCTTTCCAACTCAAATCATCAAAGAATCCTCGGACAAACTTCCAAAATCCATCAACCCATCCGTTGATAGCTTCTGCACATTGTTTCCACTTGAATTTCTTGAAAAACCGATTAAATCCGTGCGCCACATTCTTGCCAAATGTTTTAAAATCAAATTTATCCGTAAATCCCTTTGATGCGAATATTGCAGTATTTAACGCTCCTGCAATAACATCAGCAGTTGCGGTAAATACGCTATTTCCATTTTTATCTTCTGAAAACAAACCGTTAAGGAACTCCGCAAGTCCTGTTCCAAAGCCGGATGCCTTAGCGTATATTTTATCCCACTCAATGCCTCCAACAGCTTTAACAAGGGAACCGGATATTGCCTTTCCAAGTCCTTCAAGGTCTTTGATGTCGCTTTTGAATTTCTTAAAAATCGTGTCGGTCTGAACTAGTTTCCCGGTATCTCCACCACCAGAACCACCAGAGCCAGAACCGCCACCACTTCCACCGCTTCCACCGCTTCCAGAACCGGAGGTGTTATCTTTGCTCTGCTTTGAAATAACCTTTAATTCATCAAATGCACGCGTTGCCTGTTGGATTTCCTTTTTTGCTTTCTTGGCATTTTTTGCGATACCGCCTGTGTTTTTTCCTGCGCTTCCTGCAGCATTACTTAAATCGTCCATGCCGTTAGATGCACTTCCAATATCATCAGCAAGGCCGCTGATTCCTGCCCCTTTGCTTGCTTCATACTTCCATCCGAAGATAGAACCTAAAGCGTTTGTGACCATTTCTGCGAAGGAAATAACCTTTTGCAGAACCGCGTTAAGTACCTTGATAAACGGCTTAAATGCATTGATTAAACCACTACCAACAACCGCTCCAAGTGCTTTGAAGTTCTCTTTAAGCATGGTTATTTGGTTATGCCACGTATCTGCTGTACGTGCGAAATCTCCGGTAATATTGGTTGTATGCGCAAGCACATACTGATAACGCAACATAGCTTTTTGAGCCTGCGTCATTGAGGAAATGTTCGCATCAAGTCCTTGCTTTAACGCCCATTCCTTTAATGTTGCCTGTGTCAAGTCGATACCATAACGCCGCATAGGTGCCGTAGTACCGGAAAATACAGATTGCAAACTCTTGGCAATATCTTCTTGACTCACATCATAGAATGAAGCCATATCTCCGGCTAATTCTGTCAACCGAATAGACATATCTGCCATTTTCCCCCGCGGAATATCAAGGGCAGTTCCCATTGCTTGGAAACGGCTTGCAAACTGTTTCGCGGACAATTCGGACATACCAAATTTTTCAATTGATGTTTTTGCGAAATTGTTAATTAGGCTTTCATATTGCCCGAATGTCTGCCTTACAACGTTCTCAACCTCTGTCAGTGAGGATGATATGTCAATAGCATCTCCAAGTAGCCTAAATCCGCGGAATAAAGCCCAGTATGTTGCATACACTTTTCCGATTGCAGACGCAAGGGAAAAAGACTTGATCCGTACACTGTCGACATTTTTACCAAATAAATTCATCCCACTTGATGCATTGCTGGTCGCACTCCGTGTCCGCCCCAATCCTGTGGAGAGATTTGCCAAAGCTTCCGTCATACGGATGATGTTTCCGCTGACATTTGGTGCACTTGAAAGAGTAACGAACAACTCTTTCAGATTCTTCGCAAGCAGAGGAATGTTATTTACTGCTCTTCCAGATGCCACACTACCCAGTTTTCCAATGGCGGCAACCATTTGTGAAAGATTGATCATATCAAAGCTAAACGAGCCTATCTGATTCATCTGTCGAACAAAATTCTGCAACTGTGCAGAAATCGTAGGCAGATTCTTTGTAGCCTGTGTAGATGCTTTGCCTCCAAGCTTTGCTATTGATGAGATAACCCCCGTCATACTGGCTGTATCAAAATTTACAATTCCAAGTTCATTTATCTCTTTTGCAAAATTTCTCAAAGTAACCGTTAACTCCGGTAAATTTCGTGTTGCAGTCACCATTGTTTTGCTACCGAGCTTGCGAATTGCTGCAGCAACAGTCTCTATAGAAGATGCCGCAGAACTATCAACTCTGATCTCAGATAATCTTCCACCTAATTCCGTCATGCTGCTTTTAGCAGTTCTCATATTTTGTGATAAATTTGATATTGTAGTCGTTAATGACCGAAAGCTGTTATTCACACTATTAGCACTGACCACGATATTTCCAAAAGAAATGTTATTGAATCCACTCAATGCCGTTTTCAAAGAAGTGAGCCGACTTATTAAATTGTTAATAGCGGCTGTGGCATTATGAGCATCAGATGTGATTTGTATTTGTAAACTTTCTAACTCCATTGATTTACTACACCACCTTTTAGGGTTTGTGCTCTGTTCTCAATGGAATCTGGCATCTATATATGAAAAATGCCGTAATACCTCGGATTTTTCCTTGTACTACGGCATCTTGTGCTCTCTTTTAAATTATACAATGATTAATATGGCTATTGCAATTGCTTATGATGGAAAATCAACAATCTTCCCGTTATAAGAATGTTCAATTTCACGCCGTCGTAACTCAATCGGAATCATAAGAAGTGTAAACACCTGTACACGGGATTCGCCATCTTTATTTTTCTCTGACCATGTGATAAAATCATCAAATGTCTTAATATTTGGATACTGCTTTCCTATAAAAATTTGATATTCTAATAGGGTTTGCTTGGTTTCTTTCATAAGAAGTTCAAACACACTTGAAACAATCCCTGATTCGTTCTTCTTTGAATTTATGTAAATGCGACCATCTGGCGCACACAGGGCAAGTTCGTCTTTAATGCTTCTCTCGTCTAAATGATGCACCGGCTCAAAATCGAGCGGGTTTAACTTTTTAAAATTGATAACAACGATTTTACCATTACACAATGTTTTTCTACGATCTAACATACTGCACCTCCAATCAGTGATAAAATATCAAGAACATATACCGTTAACATAATACCAAATCCAACTTTTGCCGCCTTACTCCTGCAATTTTTCCAAAAATCAATCACAATAATGAGCAGCAGTACATTCATAATAATCAATGGAATAATAAATCCAACCTTTAACATATATAATCACTCTCCAATCATTAAATATTTACAACAAACGAATGGCATGTGCCATGATATTTGCGTGGGCAACGTACTTCATAATTCTTAATAATCTCACCAGCCCCATGAATTTCTCCCCATTTACGCCCACATACAGGACAACGGATATCTTTTCCTACAATCATTGCCTGTGGTAATTTCTTATTCATACCTCATCATTCCTTTCTTCATAACCCGGTACCGGCAATCTGTGTATCTGATCCAGCTATAGCTTCTGCCACATCATAATCAAAGCATTGTTGTTAATTCTGTGTAATGTCCATCTCATTCAATTTGGGCAGTAAATCCTTACTGGACAATTTCTTTTCTCCTAAAATTGGAAGCTCGGCAGCAGTAAGCGCATGTCCGTGTTCTTCATGCGGAACCGCTTCTTCGATAGAAATTGCATCCTTATACGATAACCAGTTCTTCATAAGGAAGATCCCGGAAGGTGGAGAAATCTTTCCTCCTAACATTGCCTGCTCAAGAAACGCACCGATAAAAGCTTTCGCTGATTGTATTAATTCTTGTCGGTATGAACTGCAATCCTCACCATTATTCCATCGGAAAAGCGTTGTTCTGCTGATATGCAATGCCATACAAAGAGATTCCACTCCCGGTCTAATGCTTGATCTCTGGCAAAGATCAAAATAATCATCAATCCGCTTAGCAACCTCTTCATCCGTTTTTGGTCTGCCTAATTCATGCAGTTCCCTCAGTGATGCAACAATTTGTTGTACTGCTGCCGGTTCCATATTATCAAGTCCGGCTTGTGGATAATTATTTCTTGCCATATTTTCCTACTTTCTGCCGTCATTGGCTGTTAATTATTTTTCATTATCTTTTTATGATGTTACTTATGCCCGTCCAACTTAGCCTTTACGCCCTCTTGCGATTATAGAAATTATGTATCTTTCTGTGACAAGAGCCGCACAAAGTGCATATATCTGTCAAAACATCCTCATTCCCTAAATTTTTATAAGTGACATGATGCACTTGCACACTTTTGATTTTCTCTATAGGTCTGCCGCACATTACACAACCTTGGTCAATGGCTATGCGTTCCTGTCTCTTCTGCTCCCATTCATCAGATTTCATATATTGTTTGTATTCTTTACTTTGTTTGTTCATTATAAATCCTCTCAAATTCTTCCAATTCCGTCATAACTAAATTAACAATAAATTTGCATCGATCATACTTGGTCGTTAATTCATCAGCCTCATCGACTATGCTTTTCCAAAATGCCGTATCATCTGTTTTGACTCCATCAATATACTTTTTGTGAAGTTTCCATACATCCCCATACATTGAAAAATAGTCCATCATCTACACCTGCTTTCTAAAAACGTTACAAGAAAATGTGATTAAATCTAATTTTAATAATCTCTGTATTTATTGATTTTACTGTATTTGTGCAAAATATGCATTTTTCATGTGACATTCAAAAAATAACTCTTATAAGAGGGTTACATATTATTTGCACATTTTGCACATTTACTAATCAAATGGAAGTTTTGTATCATCGTCAACCGTTATAAAATCATCGTTGACAATATAACCCTTAACAATATTCTTGACTGTTTTCCCTTCTACAGTTCCGGAATTTGAAAATACACCTTTGTTCTTCAATTCCGCGAAAAAATTTTGTTTGTTCTCTGTACCATATCCATTTGAATCACACCACTTGGCATATACATCGTATATATCTTTCGCCTTACTGTTACGTTCTGATTTTGTTAGGCATTCATTAATAAAGCTTCCTATCTTATCAGAATCACTCCTGTATACCTCTGTTGCATTTTTTACAGCCTCTGGTGGTTCTAATCCCTCTTTTCGATACAACCGCAATCCCTCGATACACCAATTAAGAATCCCTGATAATTCCCGTTTTTCCCGCAATCGGTCTTTCAAATGCTTGTCCTGTTCATGGGGTTCAAAATGCCGGTCAAAGCTGATCACATTGATTCTTCCACTTGAAAACACTGTGTCATCCGTAATTGTTGGAAGATAATTCGTGTTAATGACTAACTTAAACTTAGGGATAAATTCAAATTCACGCTGATGCAAATGTCTTGCTGTAATCGAATCACGTCCAAGCAATGACTTTAATAGTGCCGTATCAAATAACATTCGCTTCGGCGGTTCTGATGCATTCACAAACCGACATCCGGCCAGTCTCGCCACATCACCGGACGCCTGACGGCTATCAAGGTTCTGTTTTACTGCCAGTGTTTCCGGCTTCATGGTCAGAGCATAATCCCCCAAAAGATAAATCAGGGTTTCACAAAATGTAGATTTTCCATTTCTTGTTGTGCTTCCATAAAGAATGAAACATGTTTCTTCCTGCGTATTTCCAGTCAGCGACAATCCGGCTATCTTCTGGAGGTAACGAATTTTGTCACGATCTCCCTGCATGATTTCAAGTAAAAACTTTTCCCATTCGTTACACACTGCTGCCGGATCATACTCGACATTGCAAATTTTTGAAAGAAGCAAATCCGGATCATGCTCTCTAAACCGAGTGGCATTTTCTGATAGATCAAGGGTTCCATTTTGCAGATTAAGTAAATAATCATTGGTGTCCAACTGTTCATTTGTAAAATAATGAATGTCCCGGCTGTCCTTTAACATCGCATCTCTGTTTCGAAGATTGCATAACGGAGTTACCGCTTTTAAATATTTTCCGTCTGCATCAACATTCACCGCATACCGGACAAGTGCATCTGACAGCAATTTGCCAGACTTCCGGGCGCTCAATCCCTCAATATCATCAACCCAGCGTTTGCCGTCATATCTCATAAAATCTTTTCTTGACGGATTGTATCGATGTTGATTCTTAAAAACTTCAGCAAATAATCGGCCAAAACCTTTGTCTGTTGTTTCATATTGCTCGGCGTGCATCTCCTTAAGAATGGTTTCCAGTGATTTCCCCTTTTGGCTCACAACATCCGCCCGTTTTTCTGTAACGGAATTTATCATCTGTTCAAATTCCTGTTTACTATGCCCTGCTTGAAAATAATCCGATATATCTGCTTTAGGGATGTCTGGCATAGGAACAATTATCCTTGCGCTCTTTGCCACATTCTGCACATCATGCAATATAGCATTAGCCGAACTCACACCGGCATCGTCATTATCAGCTAAAATGATCACATTTGCATTTCGCACAATACCGGCGATTTCAGGATTCCAATCATTCGCCCCACCGCAACAAAATGCCGCATAACCGCGTCTGTTCAACGCATTAGTATCTTTTTCACCCTCCACGATAAATACAGGCATATCGTCAGCTACCGCTTTGTTTATGGCTTTAATGTTACCGTATATCGCCTTAAAAGATTTTCTTGGTGTATTTCTTGGTAATCCATATGTAAAGCGATCATTCGCCAATATTCCATATATGAATTTCTTACCACTTAAGCGAATCTTAGTATAAGCATAAGAATCGTTACAAGAAACGTAATTATAAACAGCCTCAATTTTACGCTTTTCTCTGCTCTCAACATAAAATCGCCAAGTGCTTTGTTTTGGAATCTCCGAATCATAAAATGTATCTTTCTTTTCGAGTCCTGCTGCCGATAAGATATTGTCAAGAGTACAACCGGCATGGCATCGAAATAACGTACATTTTTCACCTTTGGTAATCGTCAACGACGCTTGCCTGTCATCATGTGCCGGGCATTTACATTGCGCTTTATCACCGTATCGCTTCGTAACCTGAAAATGTTGTAAATTATTCTCATAAATCTCCGTACCTGTCACACGCAGCACCCCATTTCCATCAAAGCGTGTCGAATCTCATCACATTGTTCATCAAGTGCCTGCATCTGGCATTCGTAATCATGCCATTCCTTACTATTCCCCTCACACCCGGCTTGCAGGTCGAACAACTTCCCACGTTCCGACATTAAAGTTGCCTGCATATCTTTTAACTTCTGCATCTCCATTCTTTACACCTCAATTTCCGCATTCCCGTGTGAATATGGTTCTGATATATAAATTTCCGGATTACGATGCTTGTGAAAAACAATTGACAAATCCTGTATTTTCTCATCTGCGACTGCAAATGTCATAGTAAACATTTCATTACTCAAATCGCATCCGATAAAATTATCACTGTTCAAATTATGTAATTGTGCCCTTTTCTGTAACAGTTTTAGCTGCACTCTCGTTATCTTCATATCTTTATACCTCAACTTTCTCGGGCATCTTATAGCCAGTCAACTTACAAAAAGGTTCTGCAAATATAATATAGCTATATTGTTTCGACCCCGGTCTCTTATAGGCAATTCCAAAATCAACCATTTTATTTTGGAGCAACAGCCGTAATGTTTGGCAATCCATTTTTAAAACCCTCGCTGCTATTGCAACAGGGATTACACCTCTTTGAATCTCTGCCATAGCTTCACCGCCTATTCTGCAGCTAATTCATCAATAATTCCAAGAATCTCAGCTTTTTTTTCATCCGAAAACTCATATCTCAATTTTCTGCTAAAATTTCCATCTGTAATGTTTAATGCATTAGCAATTTGCCATAATTTTACTTTTTTCAGCTTTGCATATTCCCTAATATCTTTATTACACATAATAAAAACCTCTACTTTCTATGTTGTTGTTGACTTTTACCCTTGCAAGTGGTATTCTAATTTCAGAACTTTTATAGTTTTGTTCTGTTACAAGCACATATTAACACAGCTCCAAAAAATGTTGTTGTTTTGTGCCAAAAATATAAAAAATAAGAACTTTTATAGTTTTGTTCTATTTTTAGAACTTTTAAGGAGTGTATCTTTTATATGTACGAAAACCCATACAAAAAGCTAAGAGAAGATTTTGAATTTTTACCTAATGGGTATAGATTATCGCAAAAACAACTTGCAAAGGAATTTCAAGATGACACAAAAGCATACTACTGTTCTACTCTTAAATATGAAGCAATACGGAAAATTGAAACAGATAAAAGAAATGTATCAAATTTTGAGATGAAGGCATACCGATTACGTTTTAATACAACTGCTGATTATTTACTCGGTTTCACTTCTGTAAAATACAGAGGCAATGAAAACTTAGAAATGATAGAAAATACCACAGGACTTTCAAATGATGCTATTGAAATGCTTATCATTTGGAAAAAAGAACTTGATCAACATAATAAACTTCTCCCCGCATTAGGAAATGATACAGAGATAATAAATATTTTATTGGAGCATCAACTTGAACGCCAAAAAAAAGCAACAGATAAAGGCTATCTTCCTTCTTGGTCTATATTTCATTATATAAAACAATATCTTTCAGCCGGAAAATTCAAAAGGGAATTGCAAGATCGAATTAGAATATGTGATGGGAAAAATTGGATAGATATTGAAAACGGAGATACTTTAATAAAAGGCAACGAATATTATACTATTCAAAACAAAGAAGCAATAAATAGTAAATCAGGGAGCGGAACTAATAATAAAAATATACATATTGTAAACTCCGAAGATACTACGGAGCGTTATGTTGTGGAAATCGATAAAATATTTTGCTCATATTCAAAAGATAATATTTTTAGAGAATTAGACAAAATAAAGGAATACTGGGAGAAAAAGCAATAATACACAACCGAATCATAAAAATAATATTTGCAACAAGGAAGTGATGAATAAATGGCTCTATTAAAATGCCCCGAATGTGCGCATGATGTATCAGACAAAGCAGTTTCATGTCCGAATTGTGGCTATCCCATGAATACACCCAGTAGCACAAAGCCACGCGTACGCAATGGTAAACCCACAAAATTACCTAATGGCTACGGCTCTATTGTCAAGTTATCCGGAAAACGCTCCAAGCCATTCCGGGCAGTAAAGACAGACAAATGGGTTTTTGATCCGGTCACTAGAAGAAGCAAACAAATTCGCTTCACAATTGGATATTATACAACCAGGGAAGAAGCTATGATTGCATTGGCCGAATACAATAAAAATCCCTATGATATAAATGCCGACAATATCACGTTTTCTGAAGTATATGAAAAATGGAGTGAGAGCTACTTTCCTACCCTCTCCAATCCGTCCAGTATTCGAACGGTTAAGGCGGCATACGGTCATTGTAACGGTCTTTATAATATGCGAATGTGTGACATAAGGGTATCGCATTTAGAAGGTACAATTATCAACGCACAGGTTGGTGACAGCACAAAGAACAGAATGAAAAGTCTTTTCAATATGCTATACAAATATGCTGTGGCACATGATATCGTAGAAAAAGATTATGCTTCTGTCATGTTTGCAAATGGCAATCCAATAAAAAGGAGCCGCATTCGTGAGGCTATACCTTTTTCACAGGAAGAAATTCAAATGTTATGGGATAATCTCAACCAAATCCCGTTTGTAGATATGATTTTAATAGAAATCTACAGCGGCTGGAGACCTCAAGAATTAGCCATATTAAAAATGAAAGATGTCGATATAAAAGCTGGAACCATGCGCGGTGGACTTAAAACAGAAGCAGGAAAAAACAGAATTGTTCCTATTCATCCACTAATAAAGCCGTTAATAGAAGACCGCATCCGGGAAGCTGCTGCCCTGCAATCAAAGCATCTGTTTAATGATGTAAATGGTCAACAAGGTACATATATGACATATGACAAGTACCGGAGTCGTTTTGACAAGGTGATGAAACGCTTGAATTTAAAGCACCATCCTCACGAAACGCGACACACATTTATTACGAAAGCAAAGGCCTGCGGCGTAGATGAATATATCTTAAAACTGATTGTTGGCCATGCTATAGATGATATTACCGAAAAGGTATATACTCATAGAACCATCGAGCAATTAAAAGCTGAGATGGAAAAAATCACAAAGTAAAGGAGTTGATGCAATATGATTGTAAAAATCAAAAATACCCCATGGCGGCAACCACAGGGTATAACCCAATCTGTGTAACCACTACGAAACACTAAAAGGGTATGCTTATTATAGCATACTTCCATCAAAGAAAGGAAGAAAAAATATATGACTTTAAATGATATGATGAATAAACTCTTTTCCGCTAACGGAAAATTAGAAACCGTACAGACCACAGCATCACATTTATATAACATGATTGGAGACGCCAAAACCGATGCCCAAGAAGATTGTGCAGTATTCTTTCATACAAATCAAAACACGATTCTTGCATTATTATCGGTCATTATCGATTATGTAAATGATGCAAATACTATCTTAGATGAAGTACAAAACGCAGATATAACAGAAAATATTTAAAGGAAGGAAGTCATATACAATGGAAACTACAACAGTCATGAATTATAAATCTCTTATACAGGCAAGCAATAAATTCATCAAAAAACATGAAATCAAAGATGAGTACGATCTTGTTTTCAGTGTACTTAAGGAAGCTGAAAATGAATTGCTTAGAGCGGAAGCTATAGATGTCCTCTATAATATGTTTCGTTTTGGATTTATAGCCGGCTATCTTCAAACGGTAGAAGATATAACGCATCCAACAACTACGAATGAAGACGGAACTGCTATATATAATTACAAAGCAGATATTATAAAACAACTTGATCATTTAACTCAACAGCAGTGCAGATATCTTGATATTATCGTTTCTGACATTGTAAAAGAGAATGATGAAAAGCTGAATAAATGTGCAAAATAGTTTATTACTATGTCATGGTACACTATTTTGAGATCAGAAAGGAAGAAATTAAATTATGGACTTTAAAAAGATGATAATTGAATTACTTGATAAAATCGATGATTCAAGGATTTTGCGTTGTATTTATATTTTTATTTCTGACATTGTGAAGGAGATTGAAAAACAATAATCCTATATATAGGCTGTAGATACAACTGCTCCCCCTTCGTTGGGGAATACTACTACTTACGAAGAAAGGAAAAGAAAATTATGGTTGAACTTATAACACGAGATATTCCGTTTATATGTACAGTTTCTGCTAAAGATCTAAATGCTGCAGATCGAATCATGCTTGAAAAAGTCCATAAAGTATCTGTGGATAATTTTATACTTGTGGATCACAAAAAAGATTGCATTTTTATAAACAAAGACTTAGATAACGTTTCTGAAATCAAAGAACTGATCATTAAAATCATGCATTCAAAATATCTACCTGAGAAATTATTGGACAGATTTCAAGAATTAACGAATGAGGATGCCGACCGGATTTTAATTAGAATCTTTTGTGATTGGCGCGAAGAAAAACGAAAAAAATCATTACATGATTCAGCCTTGGCAGAATTAAAGAAATCTAAGAGCTTGCGCATCCACTGGACTGTGAAGCGGAACAAAGAAATTATCAAAGAACTCTTCGATATTGGATTTGGACTTTATGAGAAAGGTGCAAAATGCAATTACCAGCAGGGCGCAGAAAACGCATTCATGTACGGTTATCTTTTAGGTGTGCAATCGCAAAAAGCAAACTCCTAATCAAACAAAAACACAAACGTTACATAAAAGCGTATGGGGGTGTCGGATATATTCGACGCCCTCTTTTTATACCCTAAATTCATCCAACAATTTGTGCGCTACCTCATGTGTGCTACCTGTGCGCTACTTGTGTGCTACGTGGCAAAATTTAAGGCTATCGCGGAACATTGTAAACCACGATAGCCCTTGATTTTACTGTGTTTCTTAGAACTTACCAGCCTTTGCAGCTTCCTCAACAGATACTGCAACAGCAACAGTAGCACCAACCATTGGGTTGTTACCCATTCCGATCAGACCCATCATCTCAACGTGAGCCGGTACGGAAGAAGATCCAGCAAACTGTGCATCAGAGTGCATACGTCCCATAGTATCTGTCATACCATAAGAAGCAGGACCTGCTGCCATGTTATCTGGGTGAAGTGTACGTCCTGTACCACCGCCGGATGCTACGGAGAAGTACTTCTTACCCTGCTCGATACATTCCTTCTTGTATGTACCTGCAACCGGATGCTGGAAACGTGTTGGGTTTGTAGAGTTACCAGTGATGGAAACACCTACGTTCTCATGATGCATGATTGCAACACCTTCCTGAACATCATCAGCACCGTAACATTTTACAGTTGCACGAAGTCCGTCAGAGTATGCTTTTTCGTACTCAATGTTAAGCTTTGCAGCCTTGTAATCATACTTTGTCTCTACGAATGTAAATCCGTTGATACGGGAAATGATCTGGGCTGCGTCTTTTCCAAGACCGTTTAAGATAACACGAAGAGGTTTCTGACGAACCTTGTTTGCCTTCTCAGCGATACCGATTGCACCCTCAGCAGCTGCAAATGACTCATGTCCAGCTAAGAAACAGAAGCACTCTGTCTCCTCCTCAAGGAGCATCTTACCAAGGTTACCATGTCCTAAACCTACTTTACGATGATCTGCAACAGATCCAGGAATACAGAATGCCTGAAGTCCTTCACCGATTGCTGCGGCAGCATCAGCAGCTCTCTTGCATCCCTTCTTGATTGCGATTGCAGCACCTACAGTGTAAGCCCAGCAAGCGTTCTCGAAACAAATTGGCTGAATCTTCTTAACCTGATCGTAAACGTTCAGTCCAGCGTCCTTTGTAATCTTTTCAGCTTCTTCGATAGAGCTGATCCCATAGCTGTTTAAAACAGCGTTAATCTGGTCAATTCTTCTTTCATATCCTTCAAATAATGATGCCATTATATCGTTCTCCTTTCCAATTATTCCTGACGTGGATCGATAATCTTAACTGCATCGTCCACACGGCCATACTGACCCTTGGCTTTCTCCCAAGCTGTGTTAGGATCATCACCCTTCTTAATGAAGTCAGTCATCTTTCCAAGAGAAACGAACTGGTAACCAATTACCTCGTTATTCTCGTCAAGAGCGATACCTGTAACATATCCTTCAGCCATCTCAAGGTAACGAACACCCTTCTCTTTTGTTGCATACATAGTACCAACCTGAGAACGAAGTCCCTTTCCTAAATCTTCCAGACCAGCACCTACAGCAAGTCCGTCATCAGAGAATGCAGACTGTGTACGTCCATATACGATCTGTAAGAAAAGCTCTCTCATAGCTGTGTTGATAGCATCACAAACTAAGTCTGTATTTAAAGCTTCCAGAATTGTCTTACCCTGTAAAACTTCTGCAGCCATGGCAGCTGAATGAGTCATACCAGAGCAACCGATTGTCTCAACTAATGCTTCCTCAATGATACCGTTCTTTACGTTAAGAGAAAGCTTGCAGGCACCCTGCTGTGGTGCACACCAGCCGACACCGTGTGTAAATCCTGAAATGTCCTCAATTTTCTTGGAATGAACCCACTTTCCCTCTTCCGGGATAGGAGCTGGCTCATGCTTTGCGCCCTTTGCTACAGGACACATGTTTTCAACTTCCTTTGTGTAAATCATCTTAAGACTCCTTTCGCATGTTAATTGTAGATAAACTCGTTATCATTCGACATACCGCTAATATTTTTGCATATTTTTTTCCTAAAGTCTAGTGCAAATTCGCACTTTTTTAGATACAACTACTATTTTTCTTTTTTTGCCACAATATGGTCTGCATCCTTGTAGATATGGTTTGCCGGAATCACTCCGCGGACAGAAGAAAGCGGATAGACATTACAATTCGGGCAGATAACCGTACCCGGATTTAAAACGGAGTTGCATCCTACCTCTACGTGATCTCCGAGCATAGCTCCAAATTTCTTAAGTCCTGTTTCAATTTCTTCACCGGAATCTCTGCTGTCCTTTACAACCACAAGTGTTTTATCCGATTTTACATTGGAGGTAATTGAACCGGCTCCCATATGGGACTTGTAACCGAGAATGGAATCCCCGACGTAATTGTAATGTGGTACCTGTACCGTGTTAAAAATGATATCATTTTTGATCTCCGTGGAATTTCCGACAACCGATCCTTTTCCAATGATTGCGCTTCCGCGGATAAATGCACAGTGACGGATCTCGGCATCTTCATCAATAATCAGCGGTCCGTTCAAGCATGCCGTAGGTGCAACGGCTGCACTCTTTGCCACCCAGATATTTTCCCCACGTTTCTCATAAATTTCCGGATCGAGTGTCGGACCGAGCTTTTTGATAAAATCGCTGATGCCTTTTAATGCTTCCCACGGATACGTAAACTGTGAAAGGTACTCTCCTGCAATAGACTGTGACAAATCATACATGTTTTTGATTTTTGCGTTTTCCATTTTTTAATCTCCTTACATTTTAATTTTCATGATTACTGATCGTTTTTCTTCCGGACTCTTCCGTTTCCTCCAAAGCCGTTGTTTCCTCTGCGGCTGCTGTTTTCTCCGGCGGTGCCTCCCCCGGATTATCAAAATCAAACGAAATCTGATCATTTTCATATTTCAGGCAGGTGTCAAATGTATTGCCTGCCTTTGAGGTAAATCCGGCAATCTTCTGCTTCGTCTTTCCGGTCGTCAGCAGTTCTTTCATCACTTCTTCGGAAAGTTCCACCTTAGCAACGGTATGCCAGATTTTAAATCCGCACGCACATTCATACCTCCACTGCGTCTTCATCAGCATTTTGCCGCATTTCGGGCACGGCACGGTTGTCTCTTCCGGTTTCGGTTTCTCCGGAAAATCAAATGTGATCTCCCCTTCTTCCGTCAGTTTCAGCGGCGCATCAAATTTCATACCGGTCTTTGCCACAAATCCCGAAATTACCTCTGTCTTCTTTTTCGTCAGAAGCTCTTTCACCTGCGCTTCTTTCAGCCGGACACTTGCGATACTTCCAATCATAAAACTGCAGCTTTCCTTATCATCTTTTTTATGATTGGCACACATAAATCCAAACGGTGCCACTACAATATCCCCGCCACACTTCGGGCACTTCACATCTTTGACTTTCTTTGGCTCTACATTGTCAAAATCAAATTTCAGCCCGGTTACTTTCCCGTTTTCATCTTTTGCGAGAGCTACGCGCGCATCAAATTTCTTCCCTGTTTTTGACTTAAACCCACGCATGGTTTCCGTAATGCCATCGTTTAAAAGCTGCCGGACCTGTGCTTCCGTAAAAGATTTCTCTGCCATCTTCCCAATAGAAAACCTGCAGCTGTTTTCATCGCCCGGCTTATAGTTGGCACATCCATAACCAAAAGAGGTCGCAATGATCTCACCCCCACAGAGCGGACACTTCACATCGCGGATCACTTTCTGTTCCACGCTGTCAAAATCAAATACAATATTCGTCTTTCCCTCTTCGGTTTTCTCCAGTTTCAGACAGGCATCAAATTTTTTACCGGTTTTTGATTTAAAACCGCGCAGGGTATCTGTGTGACCATCCGTCAGGAGCTGCTTTACCGCAGTAACCGGCAGGGTTTTTCCGGCGATCGTTCCAATGGAAAACCGGCAGCTGTTCTCATCGTCCGGTGAAAAGTTTACACATCCATAGCCGAAAGATGTCTTTTTCATCTGTCCGCCACATACCGGGCACTTTACCTCCGGAATGATTTCCGGCTCTACGTCTGAAAAATCAAATGCAATATTAACTTTTCCGTTTTCATCTTTATCTACCTTGAGTTTTGCATCAAACCGTTTGCCTGCCTTGGATTTAAACCCGCGAATGGTCTGGGTATGCCCCTGTTCGATAAGTTCTTTTACCTGTTCCTCACTCAGCTGAACACCTGCAATTTCGCCAATATTAAAATTACATCCTGATTTATCATTCTTATAATTCGCACATCCATAGCCAAATGGCGTGGTTACAAGTTCTCCACCGCATGCCGGGCATCTGACGCCGATCTTTCTTCTCGCACCGGCACCCCTTGCATGTTTCCCGGCAAAATTACTGATGCGTTCCGCAAGCGGTTCCCGCAGATCCTGTCCGATCATCTTTTCCGTTTCGGTCCGGATGAAATCTTCCAGTTTCGTCCGGTAATCCCAGAAATCCACGGTTCCCCGTGTAATTCCATCAAGTCCCTTTTCCCAGGAAGCTGTCATCTTCGGGTTCAAAAGTGCCGGGACGGTCATGCTCACCACTTCAAATACCATCTCCCCGAGATTTTCCGGTGTGAGCACCTGCGTCCGTTTATTCAGATTGAGGTAATGGATACGGACCAGTTTCTTAATGATCTCCGCACGGGTGGCAGAAGTACCAATTCCCGAACCTTTGATCTGTTCCCGAAGCTCCTCGTCCTCAATCAGCTGTCCTGCATTTTCCATGGCAAGCACCATGGAACCGGAGGTGTACCGCTTCGGCGGTGAAGTTTTTCCCTCTTTCACCTCATATCCATCCACGGAAATCTCATCGCCCTTTTTCAGCTGATCTGCCAGATGTAGCAGTTCCTTCGGATCCGAATCTTCTTCCTCTTTCTTTGGAATTCCTGCAATTTCCAAATAACCGGGTGTCTTTAACACACGTGCGGACGCATAAAAACGTTCCTTCTTTTCCCCCACATCCACAACAGCCGTCATTTTTACATTCTGATATTCTGCCGCCGGATAAAACACACTGAGAAATCTCCGCACGATCAGATCAAATACCGATTTCTGCAGAGCATTCAGTTTCCCAAGCTCCGTGAGCTGACCGGTCGGAATGATCGCATAGTGGTCTGTCACTTTAGCATCATCGGTATACTGCGTTCCTGCAATATTTCCATACAGCTTTCTGTCGAGAATCTGCTCCACAAAATCCGAAGTCGGCTCATATCCCCGCAGACGGCTGATATTTTTATGAATTTCCTTTGCCACCGGAGTAGAAAGCACACGCGCATCGGTACGCGGATACGTTGTCAGTTTCCGTTCATACAGATCCTGCGCCACCTGTAAGGTTTCATCCGGGCTGATCTTGAATCGTTTTGCACATTCTGCCTGCAGCTCTGCCAGATTAAACAGTAACGGCGCCCGTTTTCTGGAAATATTTTTTTCGATGGATTCCACAATCGCAGAATGTCCCTGCACGCGGTCAATCAATGCCAGTGCATCCTTCTTTTCCCGAAATCCGTTTTCCTTATACAAAAGCGGCGATGCAAAGTACCCTGATCCCTCGACGGCTTTCCACTCGCCCTGAACATGTGCATCTGTAAAATTTCCGACAACACGGTAAAACGGTGTCTCCTTAAAATTGCGGATCTCGCGCTCACGGATCACGACCATCCCAAGCACACAGGTCATCACGCGCCCGACCGCAATAGCGGTATAAGAACGTGTTCCCGCCGCATTGTTTAACAATCCTCCATATTTTACCGACATTACACGGGAAAAATTAATGCCCATGGCATAATCTTCAATGGTACGCATAATACCGGATTTTCCGAGATTTTCATAGGCAGACATCGGTTTTGCTTCCCGGATTCCCCGTTGGATCTCTTCCTCTGTCTGGGAATCAATCCAGACCCGGAGTTCCTCCATGCCGTCTCGCACACCGCCGAAATTGCGGATATTTTCCTCAATCGTCTGTCCTTCTTTTCCGGCATCTCCTGCCCAGTAGACACGGTCGATATCCTCGCGCATCAACATTCCGTGAACCACATCATACTGCCGACTGACATCTTTGATCACATCATATTTATATTCTTTTGGAAGAAATGGCAGATCTTCCAGTTTCCACTTTTTGTATTTTATATCATAACTTTCCGGATATACCATGGCTACCAGATGTCCCACGCACCAGGTGATTACATATTTCTGGTTTTCCAGATAGCCATCCCTGCGGCCTCCGCTCACCCCGAGAACTTTTGCAAATTCCTGGGCAACCGACGGTTTCTCCGTTATGATCAGTGACTTTCCCATCTTCTATCCCCTATTGGCAAACTTTTCTATAATTCGTTCATATCAATCAGCTCAAACCGGTCATCCGTTTTGGCATGCTCCGCCAGCATCGGTTCAAACCGGGTTGCAGAGAATAAAAAGATATGTTCCGAACGGATTTTTGCCTTTTCCATGTTCTGATACAGTTCCTCGCACATCTGCGATGTCAGCTGTGGCTGATCCCAGTTACATAGTCCCACAATATTTCTGCGGTCTGTACTCTGGGCAATAATATCAATGTTTCCTGTCTTTCCAACCCAGGTTCCGATCTTATGAACTGGAAACGGCATGCGTCCCATCTGATTCAAAAGCATCATATACTCCATGCAGACATTCCGGAAATAACGTTTCAGATACGTGCCAAGTTCCGGTGCAATGTAACGGTCGTAAAATTCATACGGTTTCAGCAGATAAAGATCCGACATGTGGGGAAATACAAATTTAAACCAGAAATTAATAAATGTATCTTTGATCTGGTATACCCCTTTTTTGGCATTCTCCCAGCCACCGGTCTGAAATGACTGCACTTTCTCTACAATATCAAAATGGCTGAGATTTTTCATATAAACACTGATCTTTGCACGGGAATATCCGGTTTTCAAATACAGGTCATTCAGTTTATTATATCCCTGTGCAATTGCAGATAAAATTGTGTTATAGACGGAAAGTTCACGCAGTTCTGCCGAAATTTTCTGTTCTGCCATATGAAACAGATATCCCCCCTCCGTCAGCACAAGCCGGTAAATATTCTCCCTGTATGAAATTTCCGGATTCCATGCTTCCATAAATCCCGGCACCCCACCGATGGTTCCATAAATACGGATACAGTCGCTGACCGAAAGTGCCGGAAATGTCCGGACAACTTCCAGGAAATTCAGATCTTCCACTTTATGCAGTACATCAATACGACGGAATCCGTCCCCGAACGCATCTTTTGCATCCTGCGTAGCCCATACAATGGAAGAAGACGCCAGAATGATCATCACCGGTCCCGGATAAAGCCGTTTCATCTTTAATTTTAAAATACTTTTGACAAATTCCGGATCTCTTTTAATTGCATACTGTGCCTCATCAATCACAATCACCAATTTTGATGCATCTCCGCTTTTTACCCGGTTAAAAAATTCATCATAGGAATACCTGCTCAGCTTCATCTGAAAAGCATTTTGAATTTCTTCTCCCATTTTCTGCATCTGTTCCTGTGCGGAAAGCTGTCTGCACCGATAATAAAAATACTTTTTCCCCACACAGAATTCTTTGATCAGCTGTTCTTTCCGGCAGTCCATCCCACCATACAAAAGCATCAGCTGGTTTCCTGATTTTTCATACCAGCCTTCCAGTTCTTTGAGATCTGTTTTTTTTGCGTTCATCCCGATTCCTCCGTACAAAATTCCTTCTGCTAAAAGAAATTATATCACTGATTAATATCTCTCACAAGGTTTTCGGCAAAAAGAAAGAAGTGCAGTTTTTGCACTTCTCTCCAAAAATCCGTATTTCAATTTAATACTTATTTCTTTGTGATATATCCCTGTGCCTTTAACAGCTCTGCACATAAAACTGCACCACCGGCTGCACCACGAACGGTATTGTGAGATAATCCAACGAATTTCCAGTCATATACGGTATCCTCTCTCAGACGTCCGACAGAGATTCCCATGCCATGCTCAAAGTTTACATCCAGGCTGACCTGCGGACGGTCGTCCTCTTCTAAGTACTGGATGAAATGTTCCGGTGCACTTGGGAGCTTCAGCTCCTGTGGCACACCACTGTAATTCTTCAGTGCTTCGATCAGCTGCTCTTTGGTAGGTTTCTTCTTGAATTTAACAAATACAGCTGCTGTATGTCCGTTTAATACCGGCACACGGATACACTGGCAGGTAATGACTGGTGAAGTTGCAGGAACAATCTGCTTCTTCTCATCATCTACATGCCCCCAGATACGCAGAGGCTCTTTCTCAGACTTTTCTTCCTCACCACCGATGTATGGAATAATGTTTCCAAGCATCTCTGGCCAGTCCTTGAACGTCTTTCCTGCTCCGGAAATAGCCTGATAGGTAGTGGCAACTACTTCATACGGCTCAAACTCTTTCCATGCAGTCAGAACCGGCGCATAACTCTGGATGGAGCAGTTTGGCTTTACTGCTACGAAACCGCGCTTTGTACCAAGACGCTCTTTCTGATACTTGATAACTTCCATGTGCTGTGGATTGATTTCTGGAACTACCATCGGCACATCCGGTGTCCAGCGGTGGGCACTGTTGTTGGAAACAACCGGTGTCTCTGTCTTTGCGTAATCTTCCTCGATCTTTTTGATCTCTTCTTTGGTCATGTCTACAGCAGAAAATACAAAGTCGACCTGAGAAGCTACCTGCTCTACCTCATTTACATTCATTACTACAATATTCTTTACAGCTTCCGGCATTGGAGTATCCATTTTCCAACGATCTCCTACTGCCTGCTCATAAGTCTTTCCTGCACTTCTTGGGCTTGCTGCAATCGTGGTAACCTCAAACCATGGATGATTCTCCAGCAAAGAGATAAATCTCTGTCCTACCATACCTGTTCCGCCAAGGATACCAACTTTTAACTTCTCACTCATTTTTCCAATCTCCTCTGTTCTTTTCTTTATACGCGGACACCTGTCTTTTACAGAAAAACATTTTTGTTTTTTGTCCGTGTTGCACGAACATGTGTCTTTATAGGAAATATATTACTTGAAACCAGGTAAAATTACAAGGAACAAATTGTCCTAAATAAATAAAATATTCCTCAAATATATGTAGGACTTGCACAATCTGAAATACCGGCTAAGCGGTATTTCATGCAATATATCAGAGATGTACCGCAATTACGTACATCGCATCGACAAGCGATTCTGCATGCGATGTGCTCCTTTTGTCTCATTTTTTCTCCAGATATGCTTCTTCGATTGCAATCACTTTCTTCATCGCCTCTTCCCCTGGTGCACCGATCGTCAGACGCTTGTTGACACAGGTTTCCATGGAGATTGCATCATAGACATCCTCCTCAAATACCGGAGAAAACTGTTTTAATTCTTCCAGACTCATATCGTCAATCGGCATCTGTTTGTCCAGACAGTACAAAACAATACGTCCGATAATTCCATGCGCATCGCGGAACGGAACCCCGTGATTTACAAGATAATCGGCAGCATCCGTCGCGTTGGTAAAGCCGTGTGCGGCACTCTTTCTCATAACATCCTTATTGAATTTCATGGTATCAAGCATGCCCGTGAATAACGCAATACAGCCTTTCGTTGTGTCAATGGCATCAAAGGAAAGTTCCTTGTCTTCCTGCATGTCTTTATTGTAAGCAAGCGGAATCCCCTTCATCGTGGTCAGAAGCGACATGAGCGCGCCATACACACGCCCGGTCTTGCCTCGGACAAGTTCTGCAATATCCGGATTTTTCTTCTGTGGCATGATACTGCTTCCGGTACTGTATGCATCATCAATCTCTACAAATTTGTATTCGTTGGAATTCCAGATGATGATTTCCTCGGAGAAGCGGCTTAAATGCATCATAATGGTTGCCATGGCAGACAGATATTCGATCAGGTAATCGCGGTCGGAAACACCGTCCATACTGTTTAAGGTCGATCCGTAAAAGCCAAGAAGCTCTGCAGTATATTCGCGGTCAAGCGGATAGGTTGTTCCTGCCAGTGCGCCGGAACCGAGCGGGCAGTAATTCATGCGCTCGTAAATATCGTGCATACGGGAACGGTCACGCTTAAACATTTCAAAGTACGCCCCCATATGATGTGCGAGTGTGATCGGCTGCGCTTTCTGCAAATGGGTAAATCCTGGCATAATCGTCTGCGTATTTTCTTTCATAATGCGAAGCAGTACCTGCAGCAGCTGTTCCAGCAGTTCATCCGTCTCAAGAACCTGCTGCCGGGTATACAGACGCATGTCCAGTGCCACCTGATCATTTCTGCTTCGTCCGGTATGCAGTTTCTTTCCGGTATCTCCCAGACGGTCAATAAGGTTTGCTTCCACAAAACTGTGAATATCCTCATATTCCGAAGTGATGGCAAGCTTTCCGCTCTCCACATCCGCAAGAATTTCCTGTAAACAGGAAACAATCGTCTGCATCTCTTCCTGTGTCAGAATGCCCTGCTTTCCAAGCATACGCACATGTGCAATGGAACCCTCAATATCCTGCTTGTAAAATTTCTGATCAAACGAAATGGATGCATTAAAATTGTAAACCAGCTGGTCTGTCTCCTTCGTAAATCTTCCGCCCCATAACTGTGCCATATCTAAATTCCTCTCTTTCTTAAATTCTTTGTTTTTTATAAAATCTGTTCTTCCTGCTGTCTGCGCAGTACGATTTCACGGTCGCGGTCACGCTTGGAATACACACACCCACAGTAGTACTGCCGGTACATGTGATACTCCTTAGAAATTTCGGTCGACTTTTTATAGCCTTCCTTCTTTTTAAAATCCGAAAACAGATAACGGACATCAAAGGTATCTGCCAGTTCTGCTCCGATCTGATTTAACTTTTCCGCATTTTTCAGCGGACTGATGGATAATGTTGTCGTAAAGAAATCAAATCCGTGCGCTTTTGCATAGGACGCAGCCTCGGAAAGCCGCAGCCGGTAACAGGCAAAACAGCGCTCTCCCCCTTCCGGGATCTCTTCCATGCCCTTTGCCATATCATAAAACCGCTGTGTATCGTATGCACCTTCCACAAAAGAAACCGGATATTTTGTAGGAAACTCAGCAATAAAACGTTCCTGCTCCTTTGCCCGCATATGATATTCTTCCGGCGGATAAATATTGGGATTGTAATAAAATACCGTTACATGGAAATGTTCTGCAAGACATGCAATACAATAAGAACTGCACGGTGCACAACAGCTGTGCAAAAGGAGGCTTGGAGCCTCCCCTGCCGTACAGTTTTCACGGATCAGATCTTCCATTATTTTCTGATAATTTTTTTTATTCATCTTTCATCTGTATACATCTGATTAAAAATTTCTTTTCCGGTCTGCGTCCGGAAAATTTGCTGATATGCCTGTTCAATTCCGTGACGATTGACGTCATCTTCATATAAATTGACCAGAAAATCTGCCTCCACCAGAATCTGATAATCCAGTCCTTCGATATTATCATATGTATGATGATGTCCGATCAGATAGCAGATACGGTCGATCAGATAATTTTCAATTCCCACATCGGAAAGCATTCTCTGTGCCACAATCGGTCCTTCCTGCTCCTGCAGCTTTCCGTCACACCGTCCATACTTTTCTTCTGCCGGACGGATTCCAATGTCATGGGTATAAGCGGCTGCTTCCAATATAAAAAGGGATGTCTCGTCAAGCCCTTCTTTTGTTCCGATGATTCTTGCGAAACTATGCACTTTCATGAAATGCTGAATCCGTTTCGGATCTCCGGAAAAAAAGGCGATCATCTGTAAAAACAGCTCATCCAGCTGTTGCCTGCTGTAATAACTACTGTCACTACTGTCCATTGTGTGTTTCTCCTTTATCTAACATCTGCAGTGCAAACGTCGCTGCAATGTAAACAACTGCACATAAAATAATCAATACTGTTTTTTCCCCGGCAACACCGGCACAAAGTTCTGCCAGAATAAGAAGTCCATGCACCCAGAGTTCCGCATGATGCAGCATCACTGCAATAACTGCCTCAATGATAACAAGCAGACACATAGGAACTACCGGAACGTTAAGGACTCTCACCCCTACAATCACCATAATTGCAACAATTGCTGCAAAGGCCAGTAATGTCGGTACCTGAAACGTCTTTTTGTTCTTGTCCATTTTTTACCTCAACCTTTATTCTTATTTTCTTTGTCTGCGCCCATTATACCAATTTCATGCCTAAGAAACAAGCACTTTTTAAAGTAAAAAAGACACGTTTTGTATCGGATACCCGATACAAAACGTGTCTGAAACGAAGCCAATAAGGGGACTCGAACCCCTGACCCACGCATTACGAATGCGTTGCTCTACCAACTGAGCCATATTGGCAAAACGTACTTGTATATAATACCAAAACCGATTCAGAAAATCAACTGTTTTTTCATAAAATTTATATTAAAAAAAGATTGACTTTTCACATGGATTCTGTAGAATAGAAACTGTTGAGTTTATAATCAGTAAACAAAAAATCAACTAACAATCATGTTTCATAAATTTACGGGAGGCATGCCATGGACATTGGACACCGCATGAAAGAACTGCGCATCCAGTACGGACTGACGCAACAGGAGCTGGCGGACCGTGCCGAGCTGACCAAGGGCTTTATCTCACAGTTGGAACGAAACCAGAACTCTCCGTCCATCGGAACTCTTCTGGATATCATCCAGTGCCTTGGTACGACACCAGCAGAATTTTTTACAGATGAAGAGCCGGAACAGATTGTTTTCAAACAGGAAGATTATTTTGAAAAAACCGACGAAGAAAAACACTGCTGTATTGAATGGGTCGTTCCCAATGCACAGAAAAACCAGATGGAACCGGTTCGTCTGACTTTACACGCCGGTGGACGGTCAGAAGTTTATCAGCCCCATGAGGGGGAGGATTTCGGTTATGTAATCACAGGAAACGTCCGTATCCACTATGCCGGACAAAACCAGACGGTACATGCCGGGGAATCTTTCTATTTTAAAGCAGGAAAAAAGCATTATCTGGAAAACACCGGTTCGAAAGATGCCGTCATCATCTGGGTTACTACCCCACCAAATTTTTAAGAGGACAAACGTATGAGTAAACATTTAATTGATTTTATTGGAATTTCCAAATCCTACGATTCCAATCTTGTGTTGGATGATTTAAATCTGTATATCCGGGAGAATGAATTTCTGACCCTTTTAGGTCCGTCCGGATGCGGAAAAACTACAACCCTGCGTCTGCTTGGAGGCTTTGAAAGCCCTGACAAGGGACAGATTCTGTTTGACGGACAGGATATCACAGCTCTTGCAGCCAATGAACGGAAACTGAATACCGTTTTTCAGAAGTATTCTCTTTTCCCGCATATGTCCATTGCCGAAAACATTGCATTCGGCCTTAAAATAAGTAAGAAAAGCAAAGCATATATTCAGGATAAAATCAAATATGCCTTAAAACTGGTCAATCTGGAAGGCTTTGAAAACCGTTCGGTCGATTCTCTCTCCGGTGGTCAGCAGCAGCGTATCGCCATCGCCCGTGCGATTGTAAACGAGCCAAAAGTCCTTCTTTTAGATGAACCTCTCGGTGCACTTGATTTAAAACTGCGTCAGAACATGCAGTATGAGCTCATCCGTCTGAAGGAAGAACTGGGAATTACTTTTGTATACGTCACCCATGACCAGGAAGAGGCTCTGACCATGTCCGATACCATCGTTGTCATGAATCAGGGATATATCCAGCAGATCGGTACTCCGGAAAACATTTACAACGAACCGGAAAACGCATTTGTTGCCGATTTTATCGGACACAGCAATATCATTGACGGAACCATGATAAAAGACGAACTTGTAGAGATTCTCGGTGCCCGTTGGGCATGTGTCGACAAAGGATTCGGCAATAACAAGCCGGTCGACGTTGTCATCCGTCCGGAAGATGTAGAACTTGTCGATCCTTCGGAGGGAACGCTGCAGGGCGAAGTAACCTCCCTGATTTTTAAAGGCGTTCACTATGAACTTGATGTCATGGCCGGCGGCTATGAATGGCTGGTTCACACCACCAGATTTGTTCCGGTCGGCACCAAAGTCGGCATCAAAGTAATCCCGTTCAATATCCAGATTATGCATAAGCCGGAATCTTCCGATGAAAAGGCGGTGGAGATCGATGCGTAAATTTAAACAGCAATTTCTTGCCGGTCCATACCTCATATGGATCATCGGTTTTATCCTCCTGCCGCTTATCATGATTCTTTACTATGCATTTACAAACGGCGATGGCAGTTTTACGTTATCCTATATCACAGCGATAGCAGATGAAACCAACCGCAAAGCCATGGGACTTTCCCTGAGACTTGGAATTATATGCACCATCGTGTGCCTGGTTCTCTCCTATCCGCTGGCAATGATTTTAAATAATAGGAAAATCAAAAATCAGGGACTGGTTGTTTTTATCTTTATGCTTCCGATGTGGATGAACTTTATGCTCCGTATCCTGGCATGGAAACTTCTGCTTTCCAAAAATGGTGTAATCAACTCCATTCTCACAGGTTTCGGACTTTCCCGCATCAATATCATAAATACACCAACGGCAGTTGTCCTTGGCATGGTATACGACTTCCTGCCATTTATGCTGCTACCAATCTACAACTCCATGACACGAATCCGTAAAGACTGGATTGAGGCGGCCCGTGATCTGGGTGCCGGAAATGTAACCATCTTTTTAAAGATTATCCTTCCGCTTACCGTATCCGGAATCATCAGCGGAATCGTCATGGTATTTGTCCCGTCACTTACCTCGTTTGCAATCTCGCAGGTATTAGGCGGTGGTCATGTTCTTTTAATCGGAAATGTGATCGAACAGGATTTTATGCAGGGTATGCAATGGAATGCCGGAAGCGGTCTTTCCTTTGTTCTTATGATTTTTGTGATTGCAAGTATGACTATTGTAAATATATTTGATAAAGAAGGGGAGGGAACATCCATATGTTAAAAAAATGTGCATCCCGGATCTATATGGTCCTGATTTTTGCCTTCCTTTACCTTCCGATTATTGTGTTGATTGCTTTGTCTTTCAACGATTCCCGTTCCAAGGTAAAATGGGGTGGCTTCACGCTCCGGTGGTATACCGGCTGTTTTCAGGACGAAAAGATTATGACTGCATTTGTCACAACTTTGCAGGTCACTTTCCTGTCCGCAATTATTTCCACACTGATCGGAACACTTGCCGCGCTCGGCATAGCCGCCATGAAAAAACGGCACCAGACCATTTATCTCGGCGCGACCAATATTCCGCTTCTGAATGCGGATATCGTAACCGGTATCTCCATGATGCTTTTGTTTGTGAAATTTATCGACCTCGGATTTGTGACGGTTCTTTTAGCGCACATTACTTTTAGTATTCCTTATGTTATTTTAAATGTGCTTCCGAAAATGAAACAGACAAACCACAGCACCTATGAGGCGGCACTTGATCTCGGAGCAACGCCGCTGTATGCATTTTACAAAGTCACCTGGCCGGAAATCCGTCCCGGTGTGTTCTCCGGATTTATGATGGCAGTCACCATGTCACTGGATGATTTTTCCATCACCTATTTTACCAAAGGAGCCGGGGTCAATACCCTCTCCACCATGCTCTACACAGAACTTCGCAAAGGAATCAAACCGGAATTGTATGCACTTTCCACGATTCTGTTCTTTGCCGTTCTGCTCATTCTTCTTGCCGGAAATGTTTATCCGGGGAAGAAGCGTGTTGCAGCCAAATAAATTATCCATTGGAATTTTATTCCAGCCGAAAGGAGTCCTATTATGAAAAAAAGAATTTTTTCTGCCCTCTTAATTTCTGCTCTGGCAGTCAGCGCACTCACTGCCTGTGGGGGATCTTCCTCTGCGAAAAAAAGCGGACAGACCTTAACCGTTTTAAATTACGGAAAATATATCGATGAGTCCGTAGTCAAACAGTTTGAAAAAGAAACCGGTATCACCGTCAAATACGAAGAATATGAAAGTCCGGAAGAAATGTATACCAAATACAAAGCCGGTTCCATCAACTATGATGTAATCTGCTCTTCCGAATATATGGTTGAGCGTCTGATCAACGAGGGCGAAGTTCTCGAAGAAGATTACGATGCCATGGACAACTACAAAAATCTGGATCCAACGATCCTTGATATGTCTGCTTCCTATGACAAGAATCACACCTATTCCGTTCCATATTTTTACGGGACTCTTGGCCTTCTCTACAACAAAACAACCATTGATGCCAAAACCGTATCAAGCTGGAACTGCCTGTGGGATCCTACCTATGAGGATGAAATCATCATGGAAAATTCCGTCCGTGATACGTTTGCCCCTGCACTGATCTCCAAAGGGTATTCCTTAAACGATACCGATGAAAATCATCTGCGGGAAGCCCTCGACATATTAAAAAAGCAAAAAGATGATAAAATCGTATATGCCTACTATGTAGACGAGACAGCCGATGCCATGATCGGAGAAGAAGCCTCCATCGCACTGTGCTACTCCGGCGAGGCTGCACTGGCCATGGCAGAGAACGACAATCTGGATTATTCAGTTCCAACAGAGGGATCAAACCTCTGGATCGATTCCTGGTTCATTCCAAAGTCCTGCACTAACCAGACCAACGCTTTAAAATTCTTAAATTTCCTGTGCAAGGATGATATCGCAGAAAAGAATTTCGAATATGTGCAGTATGCCTCTCCGATTACATCTGTGGTAGAAAATCAGGACGCTGACGTAAAAAATAACGAAGCTATCAATCCTTCCAGTGACACGATAAAAAGATGTGAAATCTATAAAGCATTAAGTGATGATGATTCCGCCAAGTACACAAAGCTGTGGCAGGAACTTCTCTCTTATTAAAAAACCGAGAAAAATGATTGCAATTTCAGTCAAAACATGCTAAAGTAAATCCACGGTGTCTGGTTAACACCGTGGATTTTTCATCTTCGGAAACGGTCATTCCGAAATTTCCCATATATACATTTGTTTTCAATTACATATGAACTATCAGGAATTTTTAACAACGATCCGTACACAGCTTTCTCTGCGTATCGAGACAGGTGTCACTTTAGACATTCGTTCCTTTACCAAAAATAACGGAACACATTACGATGGTCTGGTACTTCTCCATCCGAAGAAAAACGTGTCACCTGCGATCTATCTGATGCCATACTATCATCGCTATCTGGAAGGGGTATGCCTTGAAGAAATCTGTGAAGATATTCTTCATACCTATCAGGCGCATGCCCCGGAAGAAAATTTTGACACGTCCTACTTTACCGATTTTTCCCGTGCCAGCGAGCACATCGTCATGCGTCTTGTAAGCTTTGAAAAAAATCAGGAACTGTTAAAAGAGGTTCCGTTTTTCCGCTACCAGGATCTGGCCGTAATCTTTTACTGTCTGCTCCATGCAAGTGCCGAAAACCAGGCAAATATTCTGATCCACAATCATCACTTAAACCTTTGGAAAACCGACAAAGAAACGCTTTACCGGCTTGCGAAGAAAAACACGCCACAGCTTCTTCCCCCACAGCTTACCCCGATGAGCAGTCTTCTCAAAGAAATGCAGCTCGTCGCGGAAACTCCACTCCCGGAAGCAGCCCCGCCACTGTATGTTCTGACCAATACGTACCGGACCAACGGTGCAACCGTTCTCCTCTACGATGACATCTTAAAAGAACTGTCCGATTTGTTTGAAAAGGATCTGATCATTCTGCCAAGCAGTATTCACGAAGTACTGATTCTTGCCACCGATGAAAACGACAGGCAGAATCTCGACCATTACACCGCAATGGTAAAAGAAGTGAATGCCTCACAGCTTCAAGATGAAGAAATTCTGTCCGACCATGCCTACTATTACTGCCGGCACAGCCATCTGCTGACCATGCCGCAGCCGATCTGCACTTCATAGATTATATTTCCAGACACAAAATCCCCGCAGAAAAAATTCTGCGGGGAACATCTATTACATTTCTACCAGTTTATCATATAGCTTCTCATATGCATGTGCCGAAGCATTCCAGGAAAAATTGCGATCCATCGCACGATAGATCAGTTCTTTCCATGCGGCCTTGTGTTCATGCTCCACACGATACGCATACCGGACAATATCTGCCATTTCCTGTGCATTAAAATTCGCAAATGAAAAACCACATCCTGTATTTTCATATTCATTGTATGGTTCTACCGTATCCCGGAGTCCTCCGGTTTCACGTACGATCGGAAGTGTTCCGTAACGCATGGCAATCATCTGTGCCAGCCCGCATGGTTCAAACATGGAAGGCATCAGCAGCACATCACTTGCCGCGTATATATGGTGCGAACGCTCCTCGGTAAATCCGATATGTACGCTTACCTTGTCCGGATACTTACTCTGATAATGGTGGAACATATTTTCATACTGGCTCTCTCCGGAACCAAGAACCACCAACTGTATATCCATTTCGGTTAAAAGTTCATCCAATACGCAGCCGATCAGGTCAAATCCTTTCTGGCTGGTCATACGCGATACGATTCCGATCAGGAAAGCATCCTCCCTGACTGGAAGCCCAAGTTCTTTCTGTAATGCAGCCTTGTTTTCTTTTTTCTCACTCACTGCATCTTTTTTCGAATAATTTACCGGAATATAAGGATCTGTCTGTGGATTATATTCTTCATAATCAATTCCGTTTAAAATACCAAGAAGGCGATCCTTTCGGGCAGTCATCAGGCCACTTAAGCCCTCTCCACCTTCTACGGTCGTAATCTCATTTGCATACGTCGGGCTGACGGTAGTAATATAATCTGCATATACCACGCCACCCTTTAAGTAGTTTGCTTCGCCATAAGATTCTAGTTCATCTGCATTAAAAATATGTGCCGGAAGTCCTGTGATATCCATAATCTCTTGAATTCTCCAGCGTCCCTGAAACTGCAGGTTATGAATCGTAAACACGGTTTTGATTCCCGCATAAAAATTATCATCTCCAAATACCGTATGCAGAAACACCGGAATAAGTCCTGTCTGCCAGTCATTGCAATGGATAATATCCGGGGCAAAATCAATATACGGCAGACTAGCAAGTACTGCCTTGGAAAAATATGCAAACTTTTCCACATCTTCATAGATATTGTTGTATGGAGATTCTCCTGCAAAATAAAATTCATTGTCCACAAAATAAAAGTGAACACCATGATATTCCGACTCGAAAATTCCAACATACTGCCTGCGCCAGTTCAGATTTACATAAAAATGGCACAAAAATTTTAAATTTGGAAGAAATGAGCGATCCATGCAGGCGTATTTCGGAATAACTACCCGCACATCATACTCTTTTTTGTCAAAATATTTCGGAAGTGACCCAACAACATCGGCAAGACCTCCGGTTTTCACGTATGGAACTGCCTCTGATGAAACAAACAGAATCTTCTTCATACATAACACTCCTTTACTTACTCTTCATCTGTAATCGTATTTTGTCCGTAATAAGAGCGATAAATTCCGAGTTGGTCGGTTTTCCTTTTCCATTGCTGATCGTATATCCGAACAGATCATCCAGCGTATCCATCTTGCCACGGCTCCACGCTACTTCAATTGCATGACGGATGGCACGCTCGACACGGCTTGGTGTCGTATCAAATTTCTTTGCGATCCCCGGATATAAAATTTTCGTAATAGAATTTAACATGTCCATATTCGTCACAGACATGATGATTGCCTCCCGCAAATACTGGTATCCCTTGATATGTGCCGGAACACCAACCTCATGAATTATCTCTGTGACATCCTCTTCCAGTGTCTGTAACGAGTACTTTTCCGGTTTCTTTTCCATCTCAACCGGTCTGCCAATTTCTTTTCGTACTTTGTTTTTTCGACGGTTGAGTGTCTTGATCCGGTCCAAAACAATATTCCGGTCAAACGGCTTCATAATGTAATAATCCGCTCCCCGCTCAAACGCGTCTTCGGTAATCTTTTCATTGCTGATCCCACTGATCATCAGAAATGTTGGCCGGTTCTTTAGTGTATGGTCTGCCCTGATCCTGTCAAGGACTGCCAAACCGTCCAGTTTCGGCATAATAATATCCAATAATACAACATCCGGTTCTTTTTCCTTGATCAGATGGCAGGCTTCTTCTCCATCCTTCGCCATCCCGATCAGGTGCAGTTCATCATCACTGGTTACCATTTCTTCCAATAAGTCACGCATAACCTCGTTATCATCTGCAATTGCGACATTTAGTTTTCCCATGTAGGCCTCCTAGAATGTCAAATTCAGTCAAAAATAAGCATACCAGAAAGCACTGTCCGATTTTGTCAAAATTTGTCGATAAATACAGTTAAACTATAGCACAACTGCCAATTTATTTCAATGTCTTATGCATTCTCTTCGAACTGGGAATTATACAAATCTGCATAAAATCCCTTTTGTACCAGAAGCTGTTCGTGTGTCCCCTGCTCTATGATATCGCCATCTTTCATCACCAGAATCAGATCCGCATTTCTTATCGTAGAGAGTCGATGCGCAATGATAAAGCTGGTCCGTCCACGCATCAGATTATCCAATGCCTTCTGAATCCGCACTTCGGTACGGGTATCTACCGAAGAGGTTGCCTCATCCAGAATCAGAATCGGGTTATCCGCAAGGATAGCACGTGCAATTGTAAGAAGCTGTTTCTGTCCCTGGGAAACATTACTTGCATCCTCGTTTAACTCCATCTGGTAGCCACCCGGAAGTGTCTGGATAAAATGGTGGGCATGTGCGGCTTTTGCCGCCTCAATCACTTCCTCATCCGTGGCATCTAAACGGCCATACCGGATGTTTTCCATGATAGATCCCTTAAACAGCCAGGTATCCTGCAATACCATACCAAATGCATCCCGAAGCTCCTGACGGTTAAAGTCGCGGATATCATGCCCATCCACCTGAATGGCTCCGCCTGTCACATCATAGAAACGCATAAGCAGTTTGACCATTGTGGTTTTTCCTGCTCCCGTTGGTCCGACAATTGCAATTTTCTGTCCAGGTGTTACATGAGCGGAAAAATCCCTGATAATGATCTGATCCGGATTGTATCCGAAACTTACATGGGAAAAATCCACGTAACCATCCACATGGTCGAGATGCACAGCATGTTCAACCGTCAGTTCTTCTTCCTCTTCGTCCAGAAATTCAAATACGCGCTCGGAGGCTGCAGCCATCGACTGCAGCATATTTGCCACCTGCGCAATCTGCTGGATCGGCTGAGTAAAATTCCGGACATACTGAATAAATGCCTGAATTTCACCAACCCCGATGGTTCCGCGGATTGCCAGAAGTCCTCCGGAAATTGCCACTCCGACATAACCGAGGTTTCCGACAAACTGCATGATCGGCTGCATCAGTCCGGATAAAAACTGGGACTTCCATGCCGATTGAAACAGAATCTGATTGGTATCTTCAAATTTTTTGATGGTGCTCTCCTGCTTATTATATGCCTGCACCACCAGATGTCCGCCATAGACCTCTTCCACCTGTCCGTTGATATGTCCCAGATATTCCTGCTGCTGGCGGAAATATTTCTGCGAATGTTTGATAATAAACGAAATCAGGATGGCAGATACCGGAAGAATCACAAGTGAAATCAATGTCATAATTCCGGAAATTGAAATCATCATCACAAGTGTTCCGACCAGTGTCGCCACACTCGTAATGATCTGCGTCACACTCTGATTTAAACTCTGTCCAAGTGTATCCACATCATTCGTGATGCGGGATAGCACCTCTCCGTACGTGCGGCTCTCGAAATATTTCATTGGCATGCGGTTGATTTTCTCTGAAATTTCCTTACGCATGCGGTAACAGGTTTTCTGCGTGATTCCTGTCATGATCATTCCCTGTATAAAACTGAATACTGCAGAACAGATATACAGGCCAAGTGTAAACAATAACACTTTGGCAATATAGGTAAAATCAATAGATCCGGTTCCCGCGATCTTTTTTCCGAGACCTTCCACCAATGCATTCGTTGCACGTGCCATAACCTTTGGTCCGGCAACGGAAAAGACGGTAGACACCGCTGCAAAAATCATAACGGCAACAATCGCATACCAGTATCTTCCGAGATAACGAACCAGTTTTCCGATAGAGTTTTTGAAATCTTTCGGCTTTTCTCCCGGCATCATTCCTCTGCCCGGACCGCCCATCGGACCGCGAGGTCTTTTTGTACGTTGTTCTGCCATCTTATTTCACCTCCTCGGAAAGTCCCAGTTCTTTGGCAGACAGCTGACTTCTGGCAATCTGCTCGTAAACTTCGCAATTGTGCAGTAATTCCTCATGCGTGCCTTTTCCGACAATCTTTCCATCGTCGAGTACCAGTATCTGGTCCGCATGCAGAATCGTACTGATTCGCTGTGCGACAATGATCACGGTCGTATGTTCCGTCTTTGTCTCAAGCGCTCTGCGGAGTGCCGCATCGGTCTTCATATCCAGAGCGGAAAAACTGTCATCAAACACATAAATCTTTGGATTCTTTGCGATCGCTCTGGCAATGGCAAGCCGCTGCTTCTGTCCGCCGGAAACATTGCTTCCGCCCTGTGCAATCGCACTCTCATACCCATCCTGTTTGCTGTCAATAAACTCTATTGCCTGCGCAATCTCCGCTGCTTCCCGGATCTGCTCATCTGACGCATCCTCTGCCCCGAAGCGCAGATTGCTTGCAATTGTACCGGAGAAAAGAATTCCCTTCTGTGGTACAAATCCGATATGTTCCCGCAGATCCTGCAATGTATACTTGCGGATATCCGTTCCGTCAAGCGTGATCTCTCCGCCTGTCACATCATAAAAACGCGGAAGCAGGTTGACCAGCGTAGATTTACCACATCCGGTACTTCCGATAATTGCAGTGGTCTTTCCCGGCTCTGCAACAAAATCAATATCCGAAAGCACATCTTCCGTGGCTCCCGGATACCGGAAATTTACATGATGAAAGGCAATCACACCCTCACACTGTTCCATGGCAGCCGGCTCTTTCGGATCTGTAATCGTACTTTTTGTGCGTACAACCTCATCTATACGCTCTGCAGCTACACCGGCTCTCGGCATCATGATAGACATCATAGTCAGCATCAGAAATGCCATAACGATCATCATTGTGTAAGTAATAAATGCCGTCATGGAACCAACCTGCATATATCCGCCATCAATCCGCTTTGCGGCAATCCACACAATCAGAAGCGTAATGCAGTACATGATCATCATCATTCCCGGCATCATAAATGTCATAACACGGTTGGTAAACAACTGCGTCTTTGTCAGATTGCGGTTGGCCTCATCAAACCGCTCTTCTTCCCGTTTTTCCCGTCCAAATGCACGAATGACATTTAATCCTGTCAGAATCTCTCTCGAAACCAGATTCAGCCGGTCCACGAGATTCTGCATAATCTTAAACTTCGGCATGGCAAGGGAGGTAAGAAGCATTACAAATCCAAGAATAACAAGCACCGCAAGCGCGATCACCCATTCCATTCCTGCATGGGTCTGTGCAACCTTAATCACACCACCGATTCCAATGATCGGAGCATAAAGAATCATTCGCAGAAATACTGCAGTCACCATCTGAATCTGCTGTACATCATTGGTACTTCTCGTAATCAGGGATGCCGTTGAAAAATGATCCATCTCTGCATTGGAGTACTGTACGACATTGCGGAATGTCTTATCACGCAGATCTCGTCCGATGGATGCTCCCACACGGGAAGCACAATATCCGACAACCACTGCCGCCATAACCATCAGCAGCGCAAAACCAAGCATCTTGGCTCCGGTGGTCCATAAGTAATGTTTCTGAATGGCATCTACATCCACACCTGCATTTTTATCACAGGAGATCGCATAGGTCACACCCATGGATTTCAATGTAGAAGATCCGATCGCATCAATCTGTCCGGACACCTGCTTTCGCATCTCAAGAATCTGCTGATCCGGTACCTGGCCGGCTGCCAGTGCCTGCATCAGCTGCTTCATATCTACCTGCGTCCCATCCGTTCCCATTTTCCCCGTGAAAGCCTTCTCGTCAATATCGGACTCCTTCATCTGGGACATCTGATATACCATGACGATCGGCTCCAACAGAGACTCATCCATATCGTCAAGCGTATCCTCTTCACAATTTCTCACATAGTTTCCATCTTTTTTCGGCTCCTTATAACAGGCGGCAAATGTTTTCTTTTCCCTGCTGGTCATAAAAAGCTGTGCTGACACAAAATCTTCCTGTGTCATTTCTTCTGGAAGAATATGCTCCACTCCGCTGCTCATGATTCCGACATCGATAATATCTGATGTATACTGTGGCAGGGACAGATCACAAAATGCCTGCATCGCAAGAAAAGCCACAATAACCAGAATCCATTTCCAGTATGGGAGCATGTTTTTAAATATTTTTCCCATGATTTAACTCCTTTTCATATGCATAGCTTTTATACTATCACGAACTGATTTCCAGAACAATTCCTATTATATAAAACTTTTCTTAAATTAAAATGAAATGTGTGGTGCAACCACGGGCACCACACATTTCATTTTCTGATTTTATACTGCTGGAATTATATAACCGGCCTTCTTCATTTCTTTTGTAAAATCATCGACAGACATTCCTGCTTTTTCTGCACCAATTTCCACTGTAATGATTCCATCCTGTACCAGGGATGCATATGCACGAATCTTTCCCTCGCGCTGTCCTTCGATTCGACCTTCCACACGTTCCTCATTCAATTCATCCGCCATTAAAACACGTAATGCCTCACACATGATCCTTTCACTTCCTTTCCATTCCCGTACTTTCTCCATGTTACTATTTACAATGACCTGCAGCACGATATCTGCAAGATTCTTCTCCCTTCCCTCAAAGGTACTCACCTGCAATAAATACTGACGCATCAACGATTCTTCCAGATGATTCGTCAATGCTTTTAGCTGTACATGCATATCCACATCCAGTTCCGATGACGCTATGATCTGCACCGGAAACATCACTCCACTGACATAGTAAATCCCTACTGTTTCTTTTTTACATTCATACCCGGATTTTTCCAGTTCCTGCATCAGCTTCACCGGCTTCCGATCACGAATCAGTGTAATGGTAATCTCCTCTGCCGGAATCTCATTCACATGATTTGGCAATACTTTATACAGGCACGCATACGCAACCGCCTTGTAAAAAGTATCAATGTTCAGCTCATCCTTCGGGGATTTATATTCAAAAATGTTGTGTTTCCGGAAGATCTTCCCGATTTCATTTTTTATTTTGCAGTCCTTCTTTACTTTTACAACCGTACAGTCAATCTGCAAAGGTTTCTCCGTAAGCTGGAACTCATCGGTAAATTCCAAATTTTCTGCATCCTCCAATAGTTCCAGGCGCAAGGCTGAACAGAATGCCGGATGCCACTGCAGCTTTTGGGACTTTTTCTGATTCTCCTGTTGATTCTTCTCCTGTTGATTTTTCGTTTGTTCTTTTTCCAAATGTTCTCCTTATATTATATGTGGTTTTTGCTTTTATTTCAACGCATAAAAATTGCAGACTGTTAAACCCTGACCGTCAAACTCAGACCGTCAAAACCTGACTGTCAAAACCTGACTGTCAAAACCCGACCGTCAAAGGCACATTAAAGTTCACATCTTTCACTTATACAACAAAACAAATGGAATTTCTGGCAGGAACTGCCACTGAAAAAAGATATGTTTACTATACCATATGTTTATGACCGCTGCAAGAAAAAACATCCCGAGCTGGAAAAACAATAGGAAAAACAAAAAGCCATGCAATGGAAAAATCCAATACTGCATGGCTTTACAAAATTAATTTTATACCGCAGGGATTACATAACCTGCCTGCTTCATTTCCTTTGTGAAATCTCCGACAGACATTCCCGCTTTTTCTGCACCCGTTTCCACGGTGATGATCCCATCCTGCACCAGGGATGCATATGCACGAATCAGTCCTTCGCGCTGACCTTCCACTCTTCCTTCGCGCTGACCTTCCACACGTTCCTCATTCAATTCATCTGCCATTAAAACACGTAATGCCTCACACATAATCCTTTCACTTCCTTTCCATTCCCGTACTTTCTCCATGTTACTGTTTACAATAACCTGCAACACAACATCCGCAAGATCCTTTTCCCTCTCTGCAAATGCACCGACCTCTAACAAATATTGCCTCATCAGAAAAACAGTTCAGAGCAAATAAAATAAAATTTCCTGTTTGCATACTCTCCAAAAAGAGGTATTATATAGAAAAACACAGGAGGTATTCAAATGAAAGCACATAAATATTGGTCCCTTGGTGCATTGGCAACCATGATCGGAACTATCTATACCGGCTATAAAAATATGAAATCAGCTCACAAATATTTTGCCTGCAGTTCTCTTCTCTGCATGATTATGGCTATCTACTCTGGTCATAAAATGCTTTCTGCAAAATCCAGGAAAAAGAAAGACTCTGTTTCTCAAGAATCCGCAGAATAATTGAAATTATAGATGTTTTTACCCATACATACTACATGGCTTTACAAAATGATTTTATACCGCAGGGATTACATAACCAGCCTGTTTCATTTCTTTTGTAAAATCATCGACAGACATTCCTGCTTTTTCTGCACCAACTTCCACTGTAATGATTCCATCCTTTACCAAAGTTGCATATGCACGAATCTGGCCTTCACGCTGACCTTCCACGCGTTCTTCATTCAATTCATCTGCCATTAAAACACGTAATGCCTCACACATTGTCTGTTCACTTCCTTTCCATTTTTGCACTTTCTCCATGTTACTGTTTACAATAACCTGAAGCACAACATCCGCAAAATTCTTTTCCCTCTCTGTAAAAACGCTAACTTCCTGCAGATACTTCCACATCAGCGGTTCATCCAAATTGTCAGTCAGTGCCTTGAGCTGTACATGCAAATCCATATCCAGTTCCGATGATGCAATGATCTGCACCGGGAACATCACACCACTGACATAATAGATTCCGGCTGTTTCTTTCCTGCATTCATACCCATCACTACTTAATTTCTGAAGAAGCTTCACCGGCTTGCGGTCCCGAATCAGTGTAATGGTAATCTCCTCTGCCGGAATCTCATCCACATGATTTGGTAATACTTTATACAGGCACGCATACGCAACCGCCTTGTAAAAAGTATCAATGTTCAGCTCATCCTTCGGGGATTTATATTCAAAAATGTTGTGTTTCCGGAAGATCTTCCCGATTTCATTTTTTATTTTGCAGTCCTTCTTTACTTTTACAACCGTACAGTCAATCTGCAAAGGTTTCTCCGTAAGCTGGAACTCATCGGTAAATTCCAAATTTTCTGCATCCTCCAATAGTTCCAGGCGCAAGGCTGAACAGAATGCCGGATGCCACTGCAGCTTTTGGGACTTTTTCTGATTCTTCTCCTGTTGATTTTTCGTTTGTTCTTTTTCCAAATGTTCTCCTTATATTATATGTGGTTTTTGCTTTTATTTCAACGCACAAAAATTGCAGACTGTTAAACCCTGGCCGTCAAACTCAGACCGTCAAAACCTGACCGTCAAAACCTGACCGTCAAAGGCACATCAAGGTTCACATCTTTCACTTATGCAACAAAACAAATGGGATTTTCTGGCAGAAACTGCCACTGAAAAAAGATATGTTTACCATAGCATATCCCCCACCTTCCTGGCAAGGAAAACTTTACGTATACTGCATATATGTAATTGCAAAATGTATTCTACCTATGACCATCATAAAAAAGACACACAATGCGATACTCTCTCACATTGTGTGTCTTTTCTTAAATCCCCATACTAATCAAGCAAAAACAAATTCTGGGATTCCATTTTCACAGTAGTTTTTCCCACCCTTGGTGTTCCATCCGGATTTTTGGACTTATTGTTATAAATTTCAAAAACAATATCCCCTTCCTTCTTTTTGTTTTCCCCTGTTGTATCATAAATAAAGTAATACTCACCCATATTTTTTAGGTTTTCAAACACATATTTTTTAGGATTCTCCTTCGTTGCTTTTCCCTCAATCAACGTTCCGTCTTTTTTGTAAATTTTATCTACGTAAGTTCCATCTTTGTATTGGATCGAACAGGTCAGCTTCGTTCTGACGGTATTCAGTTCGACCGGGCTGAAGCGAATTTTTTCCTTAGTGCCGTCAAGGTTATTTCCATATTCTTTCATCCAGTTCATCTTATACACCAGATTCGGATCACTTCCATTTCCGGACTCCTCTTTTAAAAGCTCCGCCTCTTCATTCAGGATCTCGACCATTGGTGGCTCATATGTGGTACGGTATGCGGCAATCATCGTATTAATGAAAAGTTTTGCCTCCATATCTCCATCTACCGTAGAATGACCTACTCCGGAATAAAAAACATTTCCCTTACTGTAAATATAGTAATTATTGGCGGCATCATTCGGGGAAGCCCCATAGGTGGCACCGGTTCCATCTCCGTTTGAAGCCGTACCCGCCCATGCACATGGATCTCCGTTCTCATTATCCGAAAGACAGTACCAGACCGTAACTTCCGGATCTTCCATGTCCAGCTGATACCACTGCCCATGCGTTGATGCAATTTTAAGTGTTTCGTCAATTTTAAACGGATATTCCGTAATCTGTCCCGTATTTGTCTTCGTTGCACGCGTTGTCAGGTCATTATTATTGTTAAATCCTGTCAATTTCACGTTATTGTTATTCACGCCACAGATATATTCATCATTTTTATAACTTCTGATCATATACCGGTATGGGATTATTTGATCCGTATTTTTCTTTTCCCATCCCAGACGTTTCATGGCATAGTAAGTAAATCCCTGGGTATTACCAAGTGCCGTTGTAGAAAGTGTACCGTCGCTGCCAACTGTTGTCTGGGTCATTGTATCATACTTATGTTTCGCCTGATAAGCCAGCAGTTCCTTTCGTTCGCTCTCGGTCAGCTTCCCACTCACAGCTTTATACCGGTTCATTCCCATGACATCACGCAGATATGTATTGGCAGAATATCCGAAATCCCCACTGTTCACATTATGCATAGAAGTAAAATCATGCGTAAACAAAACACTTTTTCCAGAGGCGATAAAATATTTCAGGAAATCAATCGCACCGTTTTTATTCGACATATTTACCTTATGGAACGTATCGCCAAATCCCAGAATAAACATATTGTACGTATTATACAGTTCCTTTTGTTTTTTCGACATTTTAGCTGGATTTTCGTTTCCTTTTTGGGCTGAAATATCCCTGGAATAATCATACACAAATTTCTCCCCGAAATAATTCTTCTGAAAATCAGAAACCGTAGTCGTTACCACGGAAATTTTATAATCATTCAATGCATTATAATATTTCGTAAACAGCGTATTTTCTTCCAGATTCAGATACCCCTTATTTTCAGTATGCGTATCCGGCATAATCTGAAGCACCTTAATCTCCCGTTTCTGTCCGGTCTGGTTTTTTGCAACCGAGCAACCGGTACGTGTAAAATGAATGTCCGGATTATCCTTGCGGTATACAACAATCTTCCACTGGATCAGCCCGAAGTACAGTTTGGAAAGTTTTACCGGTGTAATGTTCTGTTCCCCGTCTCCTGCCGTAAAAACATCTCCCTCATAATAAACTTCCCCTGTATCATCCGAATCATCCGCATCCCCGGAGCCATCCACATCTGCCAGCCCCTCTTCAAATTTACCATCCTGATTCTGGTCAATATAAACTTTACACTGATACTGTGCGGATGGCACATCCGTCACCTGAAAACCAAAATCAAGTTTTGATCTGCCAAAACCGTCCACATCCAGATAATTTGCCTGACTATCATCTACGGAAACAGACGTATCATTTTTCCCCTCAGACGAAGTCGTTCCCTGATATTCATTTGGCAGTTTTGTAAACGTAATTTTCGGACAGACCTCTTTTACCTTTGCAATCAGCCCATTGGTATCTGACGTCTGGTAAATGGTTTTCTTTTCCCTCTTACTCTCCCTGACCAGATCCGCAAGGTTTGAACCGGCATCTATTTTATCGGACAGGCGATAGAGGTCATCAACCGCAACAACCGGATAACCGGCATGTAAAAAGTTCTCCAGTTCCGCTTTCTTAATCTTTGTAATGTCATTTCCCGGGAAACGGAGTGTCGTATCCTCTATAACATTATTTCCGCTTCCAGCCCACAGAAACTTGACCGAACGGCTTATGCCGTCTGACCTGCTATACTCTGCACTGGTCATTTTATCTCCGGTATGGAAATATATTTTTCCGTTCATCGTGGTATCATTCCACACCGTCTGATTCTCTTTGATCCATTTCACGTTGCCATCTGCATCTTTATAGGTTACATCCTTTTCTACCAGATTGTAAGCGCCCTGATCCAGCCCAAGATAAATCATGTTGTACTTGCTGTTTAGATCCTCCGTGGAACCAATAAACTCTGCCGTAGTCATATGGGTAATCTTAATATCCCCGATAAAATTCGGAATCATAAGCTGGATATAACTCTTTTTCAGCGAGTACCCGTTCTTTCGGTCATAGCATGGCTCAATATCCAATATCCGCAGTTCTCCATCCACATGATCCTTTGATGTTTTATATCCGAGAATATAACGGACTGCATCTGCCGGTGTCGCTTTGGGATCATTTCCCGTAAATTCCTTAAAATCCGTAAACTTAGAATTCGGATCCGATGCCGGAACCGTCCCCGTGCCAAATGCCTGTGTGGAAGTTGTATCCCCTTTAAACACAAACAGTCTGCCATTTAAATATCCCTGATTTTCATTGGTAGAAATATTTCCGGCAGTCATATACTTCTCCCATTTATCCTGCTTCGTCCAGTAATGGTACCAGTTCTCGCCGATCACACGTCCATCCACATCGGACGGAAGAAATGTAAACATAGACCAGTATGTCTGCGCATCGCCCGTCTGTGCAGTAAACACACCAGTCTCAACTCCATTAATTTCTTTCTTTTGAATCAAGGCATCTTCTCCATCCAGATACAACCGCTGAAACAGTTCAGAATCCATGGAAAACAGCATGACTGCCAGTTTATACATATTATTGTTATAGCCCGTATCGGTATAAGTATAAATGGTTGGATTCATATTCCAGTCCAGAATATGAAACGTAACCGATTTTCCCCCACTTAAAGATCCCTCTGTATTTATATACACCCCGGAATCCATAAAAATCGGGGCATAGTTTTCCTCCTGATTGATCTTCTTATACATTTTCGTAACAACATCCCAGCTGATATCTTTCGATCCATTAAATCCATTCGTATACGAAGAAACAGACGAATGCTTTCCGTACCTGTTGTGTTTTTTCCAGATCTCTCTGATATTATCACCCCCGGAATGTACCTTTGGGGAAATCACATACAGATCCGCATAATCTGCCCATTCCGGCCGTGCATTCAGCTCTTCCGGTGTAATCGTTTTAATAATCACCGAATAATTGTCTGCTTCCTCCTGTGTTTTACAGCCGATACTGTCCTTTAAAAAATAATCATTGTTTTTATATAGATAGTAATTCTCTGTTACATTGATATTATCCTTTGATTTATCACCGGTACTTTTTCTTTTTGTATAAATCCGGTCGCCCTCATTGGTAAGTTCACGATCCGTCTTTTCATCAAATGTCTGATCTTTATAATCCGATTTTTCGAAATCATTTACTGTATGCCAGATAATATTTCCATGATCCTGTCTGACAAACGATAAGCTTTCATTTCCGTCTTCCCCTTTTACAATTTTTTGGACAAACGTTCCTTCCCCATCTTTGACGCGCTCATAGTATCCGGTATATTCTGCATCTTTCATGCCATCCTCACAGACACGCATATTTCCAGAATATTTTGAAATGTCCCCTTCTGGCTCATCCGGGAAAAAATAAGCCGTTTCCATTTCACATTTTGCACCGGTTATTGTTTTAACCGTATTAATATCAGCATTTCCATAACGCATATCTTCGACATTTACCGGTTCACATCCACTGATCTGGTATCCAAACTCTGCGTATTCTTCATAAGGCACAATTTCAAGAATCAGAAACGGATTTTCCCTGGTTCCAAGCTTTGCCGCTGCGGCATTCGCATCGTAAATGTTGCGCTTCGACTCCGGAATCTGCTCTATCTGGTCAACGACCCCTCTTGTCATCACCGGAAGTTTCTCATCCGCCTTTAATTTATTCCGGTACCCGACAACCCCAAGACAGACAACAAGCACCCCCAGCATACAGACTGCGGATGCAATTCTCTTTTTCCTGTTTCCGTTATTTTTTTTCTGCCGATGCCATCTTACCATCTTCAATACGAACGCCCCTTCCTTACCTGAGTACATTTCTCAGCTTGAATTCATTTTGTATCGTATACTTCTGTTCCAGATATTGCATATCAAAAGAAACCGAAACGGATGCCTTTTCCGCGGAAGCATTTACTGTGCCGGTAAATGCCGTAACATATTCGCCGATCAGATTTTCCTGCACCTCATCCGTAGCTGCAGAAATCACCGTTGTATCGGTTTTTGGATCTGCCACAGCCATTTTCTTTGTATATAATTTCTTTCCACCTGCAGAGATCCAGATCACCCGCTTGCTTGCAGCCTCCGGGGCTGCGGCACCTGCCGGATTTGTTATCGAAGGTGTCCCCGGAATCTTATATATGACGATTCCTTCTACACCGGATACCGAAGGATCAAGCTTTTCCACCCGGTTTCCCTCCATCACCCACATACCAATCTGTTCCATCAGAATCTGTGACTCCGACTGTAAATCAATCTGTGCGGATGCATGGTTATAATTTTTGTGCGCCATCCCCAGAAAAAGAATTGCAGCGCCAAAAATAATCGTTGAAATTGCAATCGCAATAATCAGCTCCACAAACGTAATTCCACTATGATCTTTTCGCACACTGCCACTCCTTTCCAAAGTTATTTCTCAATAAAATGTTTTCCGGTATCACTTACCAGCTTTACCGTATATGCCGGTACTCCATCAATATAGATGGCACTTACATTCGTATTTGCCGTATCAAAGCACGCCGTTTTCGTGTAGGCAATCTTGATATAATTTCCACCGGCACCTTTTTCCGTCACCTCATTGCCCGTGCTGCTGTCCATCCGGATTTTGATGGTATTGTTACACAACCGCGTACCGTCATCCGTCAGCTTCGTATCATCAAAACTGCTTAAATTATCCGGAAGAATCCGCATATAATAGCCATTGTCCAGTTTATAAACATACATATAGTAATCACCGGTTTTGCTCATCGTTTTCACCTGAAGCGCACTGAGCGAAGAATCAAGGGTCTTTACCACCTTCTGCGTGTTGGCATAATGCAGATGCCCGATCATCATCACCGATGTACTCGCCAGAATTCCCATAATTGCAATGACAATAATGATTTCTACCAATGTAATTCCGTTTTGTCCCAGATGTTTTCGTTTTTTCATTGGCACACCTCTTAATTCTTTTTCCAGTTATCGTAATTCAGATACGAATCCAGATCCAGATTTCCGGAAATATTCGATACCGCCGTTGAAGAACAGTCACGGAAAAACTGCGAAAACAAAGGCGTATCCCGTTTCTGGTCTTCCGCGAACAATTGCGATACCAGAAGTTTATTTCCCTTTATATGACCGGTTCCCGCAGCGCCTGCATTCGAATCAAACGAAATCACCCCGCCAGAAATAATCAGTCCCTCAAAATCACCGGACACTTTGACATCCCCGGTTGCAACCACAAGTCCCCGCGTAACCGTATTTGGAAGCGCATAGGTCCCGGTATTTTTCACCAGATACACATCTGTGGTTGGTGAATAAACGGTCACACTTTCGGTAGTCGATGTTTTATGTTTTTCCAGTTCCTGTTCGAATGCTTTCCGGTCAATCAGTTTGTCAAACAGCGGATTGACCGTTTTATCAATCACTTCATGACCACTGGCATCTGTACTTGTCAGACGCACCTGATCCGGCGTCACACCCTGCCCGGAATCGGTAAGTCCCAGTTCTAAAGACTTATAGCGGACCGCCAACTTAGAACAATAATCCCAAAACAGACCGTTAGCGTCTTTCCAGTTATCCGGCTGAATCGTCACCTTCTTGACATTCAGGGCATCCGAAGCAGAAGCACGCGAAAGAATATCTCCCTTCAACGTCATAATGGTTTTCTTGTCAATAATCAAAGCATTTTCATCCAGATAGAGATTGGCATACTGTGCTACCTTTCCCTGATTGTTATTGTAATAATTTGCAAAGAAATCATTTGCATCCTGTTCCGTCTTAAAATTCAGGTAATAATACATTCCCTCCGGGAAATAGTATGCCACAAGCGGCTGACTGCTGTTTAGATACCCTTGTAACGTATCGTCAGAAATACCAATATGCGCAGCATACCCACTTCTGTCAAACGTTCCATTTTTGACATACTCTGCCGGCACATAATAAGCCAGCTGATTGGTTCTCGCAGAGATGGATTCTCCCATCAGAACATCCTGATTTTTTGCAGCATCTGTCTTGCGGGAAATAAATGTACGTCCCGCCAGCATCAGATAATTTAAATCTTTGAGATTCAAATTACACGTTCTGCCGTTTACCATCATAGCACTGCTGAAATCCGCATCCGAAGATACCGTATCGGAAGTTCCGTAATTTTTCTGGAAATTATAACCATAATAATTTCCTTTCAAAGTCACCTTACTTCCAACTCCACGTAACTCAAGATCATCTGCCACATACGTATTTCCGTTGATCTCCATCGTGGAAGATCCGCTTCCCGAGGTCTTTATATTTTCCGCCCAGATCGAAGAATTTCCGTTTCCGACCGTAAGCGTAGAGCCACTGTCCGTCACGATATCGCCGCGTGTGAGAATCGACTTTCCCTTTAAAGTTCCGCTTCCGCTGCTGTCGGCCAAAATACCATCCGCTCCGGCGTACACACTTCCATCCACCTGCACATTCGATGCATTTACATGAATCTGCCGGTCCGCAATCAGAGCATATTTCATAAACTCCTGGATCTGTCCCTGCCCGGAAAAATTCATCTGCGGAGTAGAAAAAATAAGATCCGTTGTGATCTTTGTCTCATAATCCTGCGCATCCTTATATTTCACCTGCACCCCTTTTAATGTAAAGGTACCCGCACCGTAATCCAGTTCATACTTCGGATCCGCTGCAACAACATAACATCCCTGTTCGGCAGTTTCTTTGATACATCCTTTGACTGTATCGGTGTTATAATCCGAAACCGTATACACGACATTGCCGGATGCATCTGTCGTATTTGTCTTTCCCACAGATGCCTTTGCAAACTGTCCCTCCAGATCTTCCATATATTTTCGGGAAAAAACATCCTGTGCATTTGCTCCCGATGCGGTATACGTCAGATAATTTTCAAGGACATCCGTATATGCTTTCTCGAGCGATTTTTCTGCAAGTTCTCTTGCACCGGTACGCAGATCATCCATAACTGCATCTGCACTGTAGAAATTTTTCTTCGTACCGCGCTCCACTTCTTTCATCTGGATATTGACAATCGTGATTTTTGTAATAACAACCGCGATCGCACTCACAACCACCATCAGAATCAAAACGGCAAGCAGAGAGGCTCCGCGATTATCCCGTTTCAAAGAAATCTTTTTCATCGCTACTCTCCTTTCGCCGAATTCACCGTAATATACCGATACGTTTCCTTATCGGAGCTGTTGCCTTTTCCCTTTTTGTATACACTAACCTGCAGATTCACCTTCCGGACACCTTCTTTGCTCTCCACCAAAGGTGCGACACTCAGCAAATAGCTATCCTGATAGATGTTTCCCGCATTGGTTGTTGCCGCCGGGTCATCCGGGTACGATTTGTTGCCAAGATTGGACGCAACCGCCGGCATCTTACAGCCGTCTTTCGGTGACACCACCAGCTGATAAGAGAGATGCTTTGCGTTGACCTCACTGATATTCTGACAGACAACGATCAGTTTCGGAACCGCCACTCCAGCCGCACAACGGATTTCAAGTGCATCCCTGTCCTGCTTGACATTGTACATCAGATAAATGTGTTCGATATTCTGCATATCCTCCTCTGCAAAATCATTACAGGTATAGACTTCTGCCGGGTCCACTCCATCGATATTTTCACAGGCGTAACTGCATGCGACAAGCACATGCGTAGGTTCCACCGTAATGGAAATCGTCCGCTTTAAATTTTTTTCTATTTCACTTTCACTCTGTGCCGGGACATTGTTTGCACCTGCATACTGTGCATTTTCTGCGGAAAAATAAGTAAGTGCTTCCTGTAACTGTCCACCTTCTGCCGCCACAACATCTTTTGTGTCATCAATTCCATCCATTTGAGGCATCAGCGCTGTATTTTCCGGCACATCCGTGCTGACTTTTACTTCAACATCATATTTTTGACCAATCGCATCTGCCGCACCGTAATAAGATACTTCTCCGGCGGTCGTACTTCCTCCCGCAGCTGCAGGGGTATATCCCGTCTGCACATAACCGGTCAGATACGGCACGGTAAATCCCCCGGCTGACACAGGCTCCACCAGTTGCGGCTGTTTTTTTAAGTCCTCCATCACTTCCTGCGCCAGATTGGTCGCATGCTGTTTATCTGCCGTCATTGCATTGTATTTCATCGACTGCGTAAAATACGACAACAGCGGAATGGAAAGAATCGCCAGAATCGCCATGGCAAGAATCACTTCCAGCAAAGAAAATCCTCCATTATTCTGTTGTTTTTTCATCCGGAAGCCTCCTTCCCCATGTCAGCTTTTTCTATTGCTCTGCGGTTCCAGAAGAAGAACCGCCAAAAATATTGTTTACCCCTTTTGGCATATTCTCAAATACCGGAGGAACATAATCTTTTCCGGTGTTTTCAAGATAATACATATTGAGTGTCATATCGCCCGTTAATTTTCCCGTAGAATTGTCGAAGCTGGCGGAAAACTGGGCAATCGTTGTACGATCCTTAAACTTGTTGACATAGGCAATCATATCCTTTAATCCTTCATAACTTGCCTCATAGCGGATGCCAATCGATGCATAATACCCTTCCACATTTCCGGTCGGACCTGTCGTGTTTTCCGGTGTGCTTTCAGTACTCTCTGTGCTCTGTGTATCCGCAGACTCCGTGGTCTGTGTTTCCTGTGTTGTCGTTGTATCTTCCGTAGTATCCGTAGATGCAGCAGCACTTCCGTCTGCAGCGGCTGTACTGTTATCTGCCCCAATCGGCATATTCATGGCAAATGTCACATCTGTAATATGAAAATTGCTGCTCTTATCCTCGAACTCCTGCAAAGTTTCAATTACTTTTTCGGTTTTCATATCTGCCGGATAAGCCGCAATAATATCCTTTTGCTTTTTCTGCATCGCCTGGATATTTTCTTTTACTTTTGGAAGTCCGGCCTCCATCTGTTCCATCTGCTGCACTTTCGCCCGGTCGGTCGTATTCTGCTCTTCGATCTTCGCCGCCTTGCTCATTCCCTTATTAAAAATAAAGAAATAGGAACATGCTACAATCACAATTGCAAAGAAAATGAGCAACAGCCGCTTATCTGAATCTGAAATTTTTAATTTATTCATTTGTCTGCTCCTCTCCCTCTGCGTTATTGGTATCCGTGTCTGTGTCCTCCGATGTCGGAACCGCCTCCTCGATCAGATGTCCGTCCTCACCGATATCTGCCTGGGTGTAATAGCCATTTAACGTGTATGTCCATGTGCTCACACCGCTTTCGTCGTCTTTTTCCTCCGACATGGATGGAATGGAAAGATCCTGAAGCAGGGTCACATCCGCAAAATTCAAAAGCATCTGTCCAACGGCAATTTCTTTATCTGTTTTCAGATTGATACTGACTAAGTCTGCATCTGCCTGAATACTCTCTACCTTGACATCGTTTGGCAGCGCATTTTCCAGCTGCTCAATCAGCGGATACAACTGCTCATTTTTCGTGATGGTGGCAAGATCCAGCTTCTCATATACCTGTTCCTCTGCCTGTACCCGCGCATAATCATCATAGGTTTCCTGCACATACGAAAGATCATTGATCCGTTTCGTCAAATTGCGATGCTGCGTATATGCCACCAGCTGACGCACACTCGATCCAAGAATCAACAATACACTGACTAATACCGCTCCCACAAAAATGACATAAGCCGTGTGAAGGTCATTCTTTTTGGAATCTGCCACAAGCATGTCCTTCGGTTTGGCATCAATCGGATGCACCGCCGCACCGATGACGGACAAAAAGCCAACAGCCGTTGCAGCCTTCGGTCTGCGTCCGGAGGACGCTGTCGTTATCCCCTCTTCTTCAACCGCTTTATTTTTTTCACTCTTTAAATCAATCACCTTAGTGAAATCAATTTCCTGCAATGGAAGCGGAAGCTCCTGGGCAAACAGTTTATGCATACCCGCAAACCGGGAACCGTCCCCTACCAGGTAGACATTTCCCACGAATTCCTGTTTGATCTGATTCTGGTAATATTCAACCGCCGTATTGGCAATTCGCAGATGATACCGCAGCGATTCCGCCAGATCTTCATATGCCTCATTTGCCAGCTCCTGCTGACGCTTCATCTCCTCCTGGTTTCCCATCTCCGGAACGGTCGGGCGATTGTATATGACATTGTGGTCTAAAAGAAAATCAAGTGCTTTCTCCTCATCATCAATCCCAAGCACCGGATGGTCAATCACCGCCGTAATCGTAGCGCCATAGCCGTACGGTGTCACACGCTGAAAGACCAGTTTTTTATTTTCCAGAATACTGATTACCGTTGCCTGCTCTTCCAGCTGCACAACCACAGCATTTTCCAGAAAACTGTCACACAGAAGCTGTACCGTTCCGTTTCCGATATAATCAAACGTTTCTACCTTCAGTCCTGCCAGTTCTGAAAACGTCACATAGTTATTCAGAAGATTATCGGGAATTGCCACTAAAAGCAGCTTGAGCATTTTCTTCCCATCTTCTTCCTCCACATCCATCTTGCTGTAGCTGATGGTGTAATTGCTCACATCCATCGGGAAATAATCACGGATCTGGGATTCAATGATTCCCATGATCTTATTGTCTTTGACAAATGGGATCATGACTTCACGGGTCACGACTTTTGAGGAAGAAAGGGTAAATACGACTTCTTTCTCATGGATATCGCGCTTGCTGAGTTCGACTTTCAGTGCAGACGCAAAAGCTTCCTTGTCACGGATATAGCCATCTTCCACCGCATGTTCCGGGGTGCGGAACGCAAACGCTTTATGTACCGGCGGATTTTTCTTGCGGTAATCGGCCAGTGCGACTTTTGTCCACCATACACCGGCCTCAATACTTACTACTCTTTTGACCATTTTCATTTTCTCCTTTATATTTTCTAGCAGTTGTGCTGGAAAATGTATGAAAGACAATTATCCCTCGCTCATGTTCTCTTCGGGAAGAGGCTGTAAGAATTTTGGCGAAAGATTTTGCGTGTGCTAATTGGCTTTCATACATTTTCCATCGTTATGTTGTGATGTAAAATTTAGATGGCGAATAGGAAGGATGTTCAAAATTCGCCACAGGAATAAGAAAAACTTTACTTTTTTTAATTATGCCATACATAGCAGTTCATGCCATGTTTTAATAAATGCCCATCATGCCGAGATACCAGGTCCAGAAACGGCTGCCCCAGAGTGCGGCGATGAATATGCCTGCCGAAAGGTACGGACCGAGTGCAAGCAGGTTGTTTCGCTTGCTTACTTTCATACGGATGGTATGGATGACGGAGCCAAGAATACATGCAAGAATAAATGCAAAAATAATGTTTTTTGCGCCTAAAAGCAGGCCTGCATATGCCATGAGTTTGATGTCTCCCCCACCGATTGCTTTGCCGGAGGAGAAATAATACAGGCCATACAAAAACAGGCTGACAATGACTGCCCCGATGATATGGGACAGGATATGCCGGAAATCATACACGGTCATGATGATACCGAGCAGTCCCAGAAACAGGTTCTGGGAAACCGGTATCTGATAGGTTCTCTCATCGATGACCGCAATGACAATCAGGGCAGATGTCATGAGACAATACAGCACACTGCTGAACGTGAAACCGCCCGCCATGAAAACGACCACATACAGCACACCATTTAAAGCCTCGATTAATGGGTACTGTATGGAAATTCTAGCACCACATTGCCGGCATCTGCCCCGAAGAATTATGTAGGAAAATACAGGAACCATGTCCCGCCAGCCCAGCTTACGCCCGCAGTTCATACAGTGCGAGGACTGCACGATATTCTCTTTTTTCGGGATACGGAAGATCAGCACATTTAAGAAACTGCCGATGACGATTCCGTATAAAAATATAACAATATAAAGAAAAATCGTAAGTTGGGTTAGCATTTGTTTCTCCTAAAATAAACCTCATTACTTTTATATATTATTTCGACTTAATATCTTCAAAACTATACTTATCTGTTGTTGTATTTGTTACATGAAGAGTAACCATATCTCCCGTATTTTTACAACTAATTTCAATTTTACTAATATCTTTTCCTGCTTTAGATTCAAGTTTTAAATCTGCTGTTTTATCTACGCTATTTAATTCTTTAAATGCATCCAATAATACCTTATTATCATCTGTTCCACCACCAGTTACCGAAAGAGCATTTGTCTTGTCAATAGCAATCACATAAGTCACAGATGCATCAAGCGTCGAAGCATTAGAAGAATATGCAGTCATAGCATCTGTACAAAGTCCACTTAATACCTGAATATCTTTTGCTTTTCTTGATTTTTCAATATAAGGAATTACCTGTGTACCAACAACACCTACCAAAATTGCCATAATTGCGATAACGATAATCAACTCTACGAGAGAGAAACCTTTGTTATCCTTCTTTTCATTCTTTGCTTTCATGTTCTGAAGCAGTTCCATAATTTTCTTCATACCCTTTGTTCTCCTTTTACTAAATATGTTTTTTATGTATCTATCATCACATGTCTCATGGCAGACATGTAACAACCCTTCTTCTGCCTGCGGTCAGGCTCCGATGCTGTCGTACAGACTGTACATCGGCATCATGATCGCAAGGACGATCGGCACCACAATAACTGCCATCACAATGATGATGAGCGGTTCCATTGCGGCAAGCAGTGCCTCGGTCGCCGACTCCACCTCTTCATCATAATATGCTGCGACTTTGTCGAGCATGTCTTCCATATTACCGGTTTCCTCGCCGATCTCTATCATGTGGTAGACCATCGGTGGAAAGACCCCGGAATCTGCCAGCGGCTTCGAGAGCGGGATTCCACGGCTGACCTCTTCGGTCGCATCTTTTAATGCCTGCTTAACCACGGCATTCCCCATCATCTCGGTCACAAGCCCGAGTGCATCCACCAGCTGGACACCGGAGCCCATCAGTGTGGACAGTGTTCGCGTCATGCGCGAGGATGCCGTCTTAATGCTGAGCGGACCGACCAGCGGTACCTTTAGAATAAATTTTCCCAAAATATGTGCCCCGCCCTCTGTCTTTTTCCACGCATGGATAAATATGGCAATCCCTGCGATGATGGCAACAATAAAATACCAGCTGTGCACAAAGAAATCGCTGACTGCCATGACTGCAAGCGTGATGCCCGGCAGTTTTCCGCCGACTTCGTCAAACTGGGCAGTAAAGGTAGGCACAATCTTAATCATCATGATGGCTACGACAACGATAATAACAAGAATCAGGATGACCGGATAAATCGCTGACTTGATGATCAGCCCCTTCAGGTGGGCTTCTTTTTCAAACTGGCTTCCCACACGGCTGAATGCTTTATCCAGTCCACCGGAGGATTCCCCGGCGGCAACCATCTGCACCATGAGGTTTGGAAAAATCTTCGGGTGCTCCGCCATCGCAACGGCGAGGGTCTCCCCGCGCTGTACGGAATCCCGCACTTCTGCGATTGCATTGGCAAACGGTTTGTTCTCGGTCTGCTCGGATAGCATGTCGAGTGCCTCGACAACGGTCACGCCGGCATTTAATACGCTCTCAAACTGGCGGCAGAATACGCTCATTTCGCGGACGCTGACGGCTTTTCCGATATGGATTTCGAGATCTTTGTTAAATGCGTTGGCTCTTGCGATGGAAACGATGGTGTTGCCGCCGGATTTGAGTTCTGCCGAAGCGACTTCCATGTTCATGGCCTCGATGGTGCCGGTTTTTGGTTTTCCATCGGCTCCGACCACTTCGTATTTATAACTTGCCATGTCTTAACTCCTTTTTAAAACAGCTTCTGCTGCATGTTTCCTGTATCCTGTGCATACTCTACGGCATTTGCCGCATCGATTTTGTGTTTCAGATACAGGCCGAATAAGGAATCATCCATCGTCTGCATGCCAATCTTCTTGCTTGTCTGCATGATGGATGGAATCTGGTGTGCCTTATCCTCCCGGATCAGGTTTTTGATCGCCGGGGTACCGAGCATGACTTCAAATGCCGCCACACGGGATTTTCCGTCGATCGTCGGCAGAAGCTGCTGCGAAATAACAGCTTCCAAAACCGATGCCAGCTGGGAACGGATCTGATTCTGCTGATGCGGTGGAAACACATCAACAATACGCTCGATCGTTGGTGCCGCACCAATGGTATGCAATGTGGAAAATACCAGATGTCCGGTCTCTGCCGCCGTAATCGCGGTGGAAATCGTATCAAAATCTCTCATCTCTCCCACAAGGATAATATCCGGGTCCTCACGGAGTGCTGCACGAAGCGCATTTCCATAGGAATCCGTATCAAGGCCAATTTCTCTTTGGTTTACAATTGACCGATTGTGTTTATGTAAATACTCAATTGGATCTTCCAATGTAATGATATGTTCATTCCGTTCTTTGTTTATGACATCAATCAAAGAGGCCAGCGTGGTTGATTTACCACTTCCTGTTGGTCCCGTCACAAGAACCAGCCCTCTCTTTTTCTTTGTCAATCCAAGCACAGCTTCCGGAATACCGAGTGCTTCCGGTGTTGGAATATCACTTGCCACAATACGAAGAACTGCAGCATACGACCCCCTCTGGTGAAATGCATTGACACGGAATCGCCCCACACGGGTATCGGTATAGGCAAAATCCACTTCACCAGTGGCCTCCATGGTTGCCTTCTGTTTCGGTCCAAACATGGATTCCACCAGTTCTTTGGTCATCGCCGGTGTCAGTTTCTCAAATCCGTCCATTTCATAAAGTGTTCCGCTGATCCTGCACTTCGGCCGTACCCCCACGGTAATATGTAAGTCGGACGCATGATGCGCTTTTGCTATCGAAAGAAGCGTATACATTGACAATTCCATCTGTTTTGCTGCCTTCCCTTCCCTGTTTTATTTAATCCTCTTCGTCATCGTATGCCACACGCTGCACTTCCTCGACGGTGGTGATTCCGCGCAGTGCGTAATCAATGGCACTCATGCGAAGCGTTTTCATGCCATGTGTGAGTGCGATCTCCTCAAGCACATCCGCATTCTCCCCGCGGTTGATCGCCTGCCGCAGGTCTGCCGTGACCGGCATGATCTCATAAATACCGATTCTTCCATAGTATCCGGTTCCGCCGCAGCGGACACATTCTTTGTGCCCCGGTGTGCGGACATTGATCCGTCTGGCGGGATCCTTTATGCCGAGTATTTTTTTCTCTCCTGCGGTTGCCTCCCGGACAATTCCGCATGCCGGACAGACCCGGCGCACCAGACGCTGGGCGATTACCCCGACCACGGAATCCGCAATCAGGTAGTTTTCCACTCCCATATCTGCCAGACGGGTGATGGTATTTGCCGAACTGTTTGTATGTAAGGTGCTGACCACCAAGTGTCCGGTGATGGATGCCTTTACCGCAATCTCTGCGGTCTCCTGGTCACGGATCTCCCCGATCATGATGATGTCCGGATCCTGACGCAGGATGGAACGCAGTGCCGAGGAAAAGGTAAGTCCCGCCTTTTCGTTTACCTGTACCTGGTTGACCCCGTTTAAGTTCGCCTCAACCGGATCTTCTACCGTGATGATATTGACACCTTCTACGTTTAATTCATTTAATGCAGTATATAATGTCGTGGACTTACCGCTTCCGGTCGGTCCCGTGACGAGAATAAGCCCGTTCGGATGGCTTAGGATGTGGTCAAATTTTTTTAATTCGTCCTCCGGGAATCCCAGATCCCGCTTGTCCAATGTCAGTGCTTTTTTCTGTGCGAGACGCATAACGACCTTTTCCCCATAGACGGTCGGAAGCACGGACACACGGATGTCGTATTCCTGCCGGTCCACAATGCTGGTCGCACGACCGTCCTGCGGGCGGCGCTTTTCGGAAATGTCAAGTCCGCTGACAATTTTGATTCTTGCGATCAGTGCGGCATGCAGGCTGATGTCGTGCCGCATGGCTTCGTGCAGCACGCCATCCACACGGAACCGGATCCGCACCTGGTTTTCCATCGGCTCGATATGGATATCGCTGGCTCTCCTGTGGACCGCCTGCTCGATGATCTGTCCTAACAGTTTGACAATCGGTGCCTGCTGGACATTGTTCTCATCGTTTCCACTCCCGGGATCTAGGGCTGCCCTGGCTTTTGCCTGTTCCTGCTTTTCCCTTGTATACTGTTCTGCCACACGCAGGGCTTCTGCATTTCCATAGTAGCGGTCGATGGCTGCCGCAATATCACTCGGGGTTGCAGCAAAACGCTCCACCTGACACCCGGTAATGATGGAAACATCGTCCATCGCCCGGATATCCAGCGGATCGCTCATTGCCACGCACAAAAGATTGGGATTTTTCTCATTGAACTTAAACGGAATCAGATTATACTTCCGCAGCACTGCCTCGTCCAAAAGCCGGATGATTTCCTCCGGGATGCGCAGGGTTGACAGATCGACACTCTGTATTTTCAGCTGTGCCTTCAGTGCCTCTACGATCTGTTTTTCGTCTGTAAACCCCAGATCTATCAGTACCACTCCGAGACGCTCTCCCTGTTTTTCTGTTTTCTGGACCTGTAACGCTTTTACCAGCTGATCCTGCGAAATGACTCCTGCATCCACAAGCAGATCGCCCAGTCGCTTCTTCCGGGCAAACCCTACCAACTTATCCATGTAATACTCCCACTACGTTAAACATTTATTATTTTCGAATAATTTCGAGCAATTAATGATTATTATAACCTTTTTTGTTCTCTATTGCAATCCTTTTTCATGTATAAAATATAACTTTATTGCATTTTACCGTTTCTTTTTTTGTGCAAATTTCACATCTAGGTCTTTTGTCCTATTTTATTTGCCGTCATTTCCTCCACAAAAATGCCATATCCTTTCGTTGGATCGTTAACAAGCACATGGGTCACGGCACCAATAATTTTCCCATCCTGCAGGATCGGGCTTCCGGAGAGTCCCTGCACGATTCCGCCGGTCAGCTTCAGCAGGTTCTCATCCTCCACATGAAAACGGATGCCCTTATTTTTATCTCCCGGTGTATAATCAAGATCATCAATTACGATGCGATATGACTGCAATTCCCCGGACGCATCCGACAGAATTACCGCATCCTTTGTCTGAATCTCCTGTTTGTAACCGACCGGACACAACAGACTTTCGTTTTTCTTTTCTTCCCGGAAGTTTTTCGTCAACGTGCCATAGATACCGATTTGTGTATTGCTGGACACTTCTCCGATCTGGTTGTCTTTCCCATAATAGACAACTCCCTCCAGCTCTCCCGGTGTTCCCCGGACACCTTTTTTGATACCGAGCACCTGTGCTTTGTACAGCCGGCCGTCTGACAGACGGAGCAGGTCTTTGGTCTGTCCGTTCCCGATTCCGTGTCCCAGTGCCCCGAAGTTTCCGTCCTGATCAAAATAGGTCAGCGTGCCGATCCCTGCCATGTCATCTTTCACCCAGAGTCCCAGACGATAGCCTTTGTGTTCTGCTGCCTCAACCGGCTCCACCGATACCTGAATCTGCTCAGCTCCACGCCACAGGGTCAGCACCACCGGTTGTTCCCCGTACTGATTGATCCGCTCCATCAGTTCTTCTTTTTTCTTGACCGCTTTTCCATTTACAGCAGTAATATAATCTCCCGGAAATACAATGTGTTCTGCCGGCTGCCGGCTGCTTCCGTCCACAGTTTCCACCGGGCCGGATCCCAGCACCAGTACTCCCTGGGCAGCCCCGTAAATGCCCACCACCTGTCCGCTCACGTATAAAGATTTTCCGTTCACCACGGAAACCTGCACCTCTTTCATAGGAAGGATGCCAAACAGATAGCAGGTCAGTGTATATTCCCCCTGCTTCAGCTGGCTGCACGTTTCCACTGCCCGTTCCTGCTTCATTGCCTGAAACGTCCGCTCCCCGATCTGGGCCATAACGGATTGCGGTTTTGTGGACATTGCCAGTGTGACCGGAATTTTTTTGTCCAGTTCCAGTTTCTGCCCCTCCTGCACGTATACATGATCGGGAATGGCATGTATCATGGTGGCATAGGCAAAGCAGCACAGCGCCAGAACATAAATACAGATAATATTTTTGAATATACGCATATAAAAAGACCGCATGCCAAAGGTTCTCCTATCTTCTCGGATACCTTTAGTATGCGGACTTTGGTTTTATCTATTCGTATTTTTCTGCCAGACGTTTCATCTCGCGTGCGTTTTGTAAAACCGTATCCGTGATCTCCACGCCGCCAAGCATCCGCGCCAGTTCCTCGATACTTTCCTCTTCCCGCAGCGGATGAATCCGGGAAACCGTGGACGCATGCTCCACCGATTTTTCAATCAGGAAATGGGCATCTGCCATGGCAGCAATCTGCGGCAGATGAGTGATGCAGATGATCTGGTGCGTCTTTGCCAGCAGTTTCATCTTCTGCGATACCATCTGTGCCGTACGCCCGCTGATTCCACTGTCAATCTCATCAAAGATCAACGTCGGAATCTCATCCGTATCCGCCATGACGGTCTTGACCGCGAGCGCAATACGGGAAAGTTCTCCGCCGGAAGCGACCTTTCCCAGAGGCTTTAACGGTTCTCCCGGATTGGTGGAGATCATAAATTCTGCCTCATCCCAGCCTCCGGCACTGTACTCCGTCTTCTGGAATTCCATCGTAAACTGCACATCTAAAAAATTCAGATCTTCAAGTGCCTGTGCAATCGCTTTCGTCAATCCCTTTGCCGCTTTCTTCCGGATTCCGGAAACCTCTGCACACAGCCCGTCCAATTCTTCTTTCTTCCGGTTCATGGAAGTTAAAAGATCATTTAAGTATTTATCATAATCCTGTAATACGGCAATACGCTTTGTTTTTTCTTCCGCTGACTGCAGAATCTCTTCCATCGTATTTCCATACTTGGATTTCAGGTGATTGATCTCATCAAGCCTCTTTTCGGTCTGATAAAAGACTTCGTCATCAAATTCCTCCCCCGACAGGTAGGAAGAAATCTCATGATTGAAATCGCTCAGCAGATTATCAATATCGGTAAGCATCTGTTCCATCTGCGCAATGCGCTCCTCATATGCCGAAACCGAACTGACTTCCCGCAGGGCACGGCTGATAAGTTCCGATGCATTCTCTCCGGTACCGCCGTCTCCCCCGGTAGCTGCACCGGCAGCCGATATGGCATCCATGATCTTTTTTGCGTTTGCAAATCTGCGATACTGTTCTTCCAGCCGGGTATCCTCCCCGACGGAAAGCTGTGCCTCTTCGATTTCCTTTACTTCATACGCAAGAAACGACAACTCTCTGGCGCGCTCCTCGGTATCCAAAGACGAGGACTCCCACTCTTTTTTCAGTTTCCGGTATTCCTGATAACAGGCGGCAAGACGCTCTTTTTTTTCTCCCAGCGCGTCTTTTGCATAGGCATCGAGGATTTCCAGATGTTTCTTTTTGGAAAGAAGGGACTGGTGCTCATGCTGTCCGTGAATATCGATGAGCAGGGACGCCACCTCTTTTAACCGGGAAGCAGACACTGCTTCTCCATTGATCCGCGCAATTGCCCTTCCGGAAGTTATCTTACGACTTAATATTACTGTTTCATCCTCTGTTTCTATGCCCAGTTGCCGGATCGCATCCAGAACCTTTGGGTTTTCAACCGAAAAGACCAGCTCCACAAGTGCGGTCTCTTCGTTATCCCGGAGCAGTTCCTTTGGAACCTTCTCTCCGAGTGCCAGTGCAACCGAACCAATGATGATGGATTTACCGGCACCGGTCTCTCCTGTCAAAATATTAAGTCCTTCTTTAAATTCTACCTCTGTCTCTGTGATAAGGGCAAGGTTCTTCACATGTAGATTTTGTAACATACATTCTCCTTCTACTTTTCCGAAGCATTTTTATTACTGTTCTACAATTTTCCGAAGCTTTTTCATGATGTGCACCGCGTCATCGGACGTACGGATCACACACAGAATCGTGTCGTCTCCCGCAAGTGAGCCGACAATCTCCTGCATACGCATGGCATCTACTGCAGCCGCAACGGCTCCCGCCATACCGGACACGGTTTTGATCACAACAATATTTTCCGCAGCATCCACGGACAAAAATCCTTCCCTGAGAACCCTTGCATATTTTTCCATCATATTGGAATCCGCGTCCGTAATCACCGCATATTTTTGTCTGCCGTTGTCGGTCGAAATCTTTGTCAGCTTCAGTTCACGGATATCACGGGATACGGTTGCCTGGGTAACCTGAAACCCTTCTTTTTCGAGATATGCGGACAATTCTTCCTGTGTTTCCACATCTTTTTTCTGAATCAATTCGAGTATCTTTGCCTGTCGTGTTGTTTTCATATGTCCTCCTTTGCGTCCTACGGTCTCATCTTTTTCCTCAGTATTTCCAGGAAACTCTGGTTACTGATTTTGCAGATCCAGATGGTACTTTGTGCCTGTGCAATCCGCACACGGTCTCCCACGTGCAGATGCTCCGGTGTGTCCCCGTCAAAGCTGACACATGCCGTCTCGTCCTTTTGAAACCGTCTGCTTCCCATCTTAATCTCCACAACATCCTCCGCTCCAAACACAATGCTTTTGGAGTTTAAGTCATGTGCATTGATCGGTGTCAGAAGAAGTACCCTTGCTTTCGGGTCCACGATCGGACCTCCGGTGGAAAGATTATACCCCGTGGAACCGGTCGGTGTCGCAACAATCACGCCATCTGCGTGGTAAGTTGTCAGATATTCCCCATTGACATACACATTTAAAAGCAGCATGGACAGATCCCCGGACCAGTGGATCACGACATCATTCAATGCCATATGTGCGCCGTTTCCGCCAATTTTTTCGCCGGTCAGAACAATCCGCTCTTCCATGATGCAATCATCCTGCATCAGACAGTCGATGGCATGAAATACGGTAGCTTCCTCAAGCTCACACAGATACCCCAGTGTCCCAAGGTTGACACCGATCAGCGGAATCTGCAGCGCCTCCACCTTGGTTGCTGCGCGGATTAACGTGCCGTCTCCGCCGAGAACAAGGATACATTCCGTGTCTGCCGGAATCTCGGAAAGTGCAAAATCTTTCTGGTTATCATCCTCCACATTGCTGACACAGATTGCAGCACTGCCGCCCTTTTGTTGTATGTACGAGACAATTTCGTTTGAGAGTGTCAGATCACGATCTTTGTACCGGTTCGTGATCAGCATAAATTTACGCATCTACTTATCCAATTCTCCGTGTGCTGCTTCCACAACTGCGTGAATATCCACGGATTCCTCCTTTATTGCTTCGTCCGATTTTTCAATATGCACGAGATACTCGATGTTTCCCTCCGGTCCCTTGATCGGTGAGTATTCCAGATGGTGTACCGAAAATCCGTTTTCCAGTGCAAAGGTAATGATCCTCTCGATCACTTCCTCGTGAACGGCCTTATCACGTACCACGCCTTTCTTTCCCACTTTTTCCCGTCCGGCTTCAAACTGTGGTTTGATCAGACATACCATCTGTCCGCCGTCCTTTAACAGTGCATATGCCGCCGGGAGCACTTTGGTCAGGGAAATAAAGGAGACATCCACCGAAGCAAAATCGAGCACATCATCGATATCTTCCGGTGTGACATAGCGGATGTTTGTTTTTTCCATACAGACAACCCTTGGGTCCTGGCGCAGTTTCCATGCAAACTGGCCATATCCCACATCGACGGAATACACTTTCTTTGCCCCGTTCTGCAGCATGCAGTCCGTAAACCCGCCCGTCGAAGCACCGATGTCCATGCACACCATGCCATCTAAGGAAATGGAAAAATGTGTCATCGCTTTTTCCAGTTTCAGACCGCCGCGGCTGACATATTTCAATGTATTTCCGTGGATCTCAATCGGAGCATCCTCTGCAAAAGTGCTTCCCGCCTTATCCTCCCGGTTATTGTTGACAAATACATTGCCTTCCATAATCATGGTCTTTGCCTTTTCCCGCGATGGTGCCAGACCACGTTTTACAAGAAGTACATCCAATCGTTCTTTCATAATTCCTCCGGTAATTCTGCTAATATTTTTTCCGTCACGGAATCTGCATCCAGTCCCAGTGCTTTTTTTAATTCGCCAACACTTCCATGTTCCACAAAGCAGTCAGAAATTGCAATCCTGAGGACCTTTGTATGCAGTGCTTCTTCCTCCAGAAATGCAGCCACATGCTCTCCAAATCCCCCGCTTGCCACGTTCTCTTCCATCGTCACAAGAAGCGGATGGGATTCTGCCAGTTTCCGCAGGCAGTTTTTATCCAGTGGCATGGCAAATCTTGCATTTACCACCGTTGTCGTGATTCCTTTTTCTGCCAGTTTTTTTCTTACCTGCCAGGCGGTTTCCACCATCGAACCGATTGCAAAAAGTGCAACCTCTGTACCCTCGGCGAGTACTTCCGCACAGCCTTTTTGAATCGGTGCCCGCTGATCTTTCCAGAGATCGCAGGCTTCTCCGCGCGGATAACGGATCGCCACCGGTTCCTCTGCAGCAATCGCATACTTGAGCATATCGGAAAGCTCCCATTTGCTTTTCGGAGCCATAACCGTCAGGTTCGGAATACTTGACAGATACGACAGGTCAAAAATTCCCTGATGCGTGGCGCCATCCTTTCCGACTAATCCTGCACGGTCTACGGCAAACACAACCGCAAGGTTTTGTGCACACACATCATGCAGCACCTGGTCATAGGCACGCTGTAAAAAGGAAGAATACACCGCAAATACCGGTTTAAGCCCAGCCTTTGCCATGCCGGCCGCAAACGTCACTGCATGCTCCTCGGCAATTCCCACATCAAAAAAACGTTCCGGGAAAAGATTTTTAAATCTCTTTAAACCGGTTCCGTCTGCCATCGCTGCGGTAATCGCAACCACCTTCGGCTCCCGCTCCCCCATTTTGCGCATGACTGTGGAAAACACATCCGTGTAATGCGCTTTTTCCTGATGATACAACGGAACACCGGTGTCAATGTCAAACGGTCCCGTTCCATGGAAGCGCGCCGGATGACGCTCGGCAGGAAGATATCCCTCTCCCTTGATCGTGCGTACATGAACCAGCACCGGACCGCGCACACGCTTTGCCTCCGCAAGCACTTTTCGGATTTCTTTTATGTTGGTGCCATCCACCGGTCCTAAATAGGTGATACCCATATTTTCAAAAAACATTCCCGGAACAAACAGCTGTTTGATACCGCTTTTGGCGTTCCGGATCCGTTTGACCATCCGTTCCCCCACAACCGGAATCCGGTTTAGGGAATTGGTCACACCGTCTTTTAAATCCAGATAGGCATCCGAGGTGCGGAAGGAATTCAGATACTGGTTCATTCCTCCCACATTTTCGGAGATCGACATCTGGTTATCATTTAACACAATAATAAAATTGGTTTTCATGCGGGAAGCATTGTTCATTGCTTCGTATGCCATACCGCCGGTCAGTGCCCCGTCTCCGATCACAGAGACCACATAATAATTGTCACCGGTCAGTTCCCTCGCCTGCGCCATGCCAAGTCCTGCGGAAATGGACGTGGAGCTGTGCCCGGTATTGAATGCATCCGCCGGGTCTTCCTGCGTCTTTGGGAATCCGCTCATCCCGCCATACTGCCGTAAAGTGACAAACCCCAACTTACGCCCGGTTAAAATCTTGTGCGTGTAGGACTGATGTCCGACATCCCAGATAATCCGGTCTCTCGTCAGGTCAAATGACAGATGAAGCGCCATCGTCAGTTCAATCACACCTAGATTCGATGCCAGATGTCCTCCGGTTTTTGCAATATTTTCCACCAGAAAATCACGGATTTCTTCCTGTAGCTCCTCCAGTTCTTCCTCGTTTAGTTGTTTGATATCATTTACTTTTTTTATCCGATCTAAAACCATGTTGCCCTCGAAAAATTAATGATCCCTGTTGATCAAATAGAAAAACAGGTCATGCAGAAACGTATGCTCTCCTTCAAATTCATCCAGTATCTTTATTGCTTCCCCGGAAAGCCGCTCTACATCCTTTTTTGCCTGCTCCAGCCCCTCAAATGTCACATAGGTTGCCTTCTCATTTTCCGCATCACTGCCGATCGGTTTACCGAGTTTTTCAAAAGATCCCGTGACATCGAGAATATCATCCTGAATCTGAAAGGCAAGTCCCAGCTTTGCTCCGGCTTCCTGCATACGCGCAACCGACACTTCATCCGCGCCTGCCAAAATGGCTCCGATCATAAGCGATGCTTCAATCAGCGCTCCGGTTTTTAACCGGTAGATAAAGTCCAGCCGGTTGCGGTCGATGGTCTGTCCGGTTTTCTCACTCTCCACATCCACCACCTGGCCGCCGATCATTCCGTATATACCCGCTTTTTGTGCCAGCACGGAAAAAGCCCTGACAATTCTCCAGTCTCCTTCGTTTCTGGTCAGTGCTGCTGCCACGGTCTCAAACGCATAATTTAAAAGCGCATCCCCCGCAAGAATTGCCATTGCTTCCCCGTATACCGCGTGGGTTGTCTTTTTCCCACGCCGGTATTCATCGTTATCCATCGCCGGAAGATCATCATGGATCAGTGAATAAGTGTGGATCATCTCAATCGCCGCCATAAAATCATCAATTGCCGGATTCGTTCCGTCAAACATCTGGTAAGATGCTTCCATCAGCATCGGCCGCAGACGCTTTCCGCCTGCAAAAACACTGTATTCCATGGCATCGAGCACGGTCTGCTGAAACCCCTTTTCCTGTGGCAGAAACGGTGCGATCCGTGCTTCAATGTCTGCCGCCCTGCGTTTTATTTCCTGTCTGATCTCCATCAGAATTCCTCCAATTTTCCATCCTGGTTCAGTACAAGCATTGCCTTTTCTATCGTATCCAAAGACTGGCCGGCTGCTTTGATCTGTTCCAGTCCCTCTTTGTATAGGGCAAACGAACGGTCTAACGTTACGTTTTCGTCTTCCATCGCATCAAGTATGGCATCGATCTTTGCAAACCGTTCCTCCAGTCCCGGTTCTTTTTTTTCTAATTCATCACTCATTTTTTACTCCTTCGGCTGCCTGAATTTCTGTCACTGCTGCCGTCAGTGTGCCATCCAGCAAATGGATCTGCACGGTATCTTTTTTCCTGATCTGGTGGATGCTTCGCAGTGCCTGATGGTTCCCATCCTCCACGAATGCATACCCTCCACTGAGTTTCTTTACCGGGGAATAGCTCTCCAGCGTGCCTGCCAGAAGTGCCAGACGGTGTCTGCGCTCACGCAGCAGTTCCTCCATGCGTCCGGTCAGTTTCTCTTCATACTCTGCCACTCTTCGCCGGTTTTCATTCATCCGCTGCTGAGGGCTGAGATAGTGCAGGCGCATCTTCTGGTGCTCCAGGTGGTTTCTTGCCACGGTTACTTTCCTTTGGAGTTCTTTGTCCATCTGCTGCCGCATGCCAAGCAGTTCCTGCATTGCCTGCCGGTAATCAAACACCGCCAGCTCCGCTGCTGCAGACGGAGTCGGTGCCCGCAGGTCTGCGACATAATCTGCAATCGTAAAGTCCGTCTGATGACCGACAGCGGAGATCACCGGAATCCGGCAGTCAAAAATGGCCCGTGCCACCATTTCTTCGTTAAATGCCCACAGATCCTCTATGGATCCACCGCCCCGTCCGACAATGATTACATCCACGCCGATCTGTTCAAGTGCATGAATTCCATGGACAATTGATGCTGCCGCACCCTCTCCCTGCACCAGGGCCGGGCAGAGAATCAGCTGCACATACGGGTTCCTGCGCCCTGCAATATTGCGGATATCCTGAATCGCTGCCCCGGTCTCTGCCGTAACAACCCCCACGGTTTTTGCATAGGTGGGAATGGGCTGTTTGTATTCCTCCGCAAACATTCCCATCTCTTCAAGCTCCCGCTTTAACGCTTCAAATTTCAGATACAGATTTCCCTCTCCGTCCCGTTCAATCGTCCGTGCATAGATCTGGTATCTGCCATCTCTTTCATACACTTCCACGGATCCGGTCACAACCACGCGGTCGCCCTCTTTCATCGGGAATTTTAATCCTTCCCTGCGGCTTCCTGCAAACATGATCGCGTTTATCGTTCCGTCTGCATCTTTCATTGTAAAATAAATATGCCCGCTGGAGTGATACTTACAGTTAGATACCTCTCCCTTGATGCTGATATGGTGCAGCATAAAGTCCTGAGCGAACATATTTTTAATGTATTTATTTACCTGCCCTACCGAATATACATGTTTCATCATTCTGCAAACTTTGCAAGAATTCCATTGACAAATGCCGGTGAATCATTGGTTCCGTATTGTTTTGCCAGTTCCACAGCCTCATTGACCGCAACCTTAAACGGAATCTCATCATCGTAGCGGATCTCATATACCGCCAGACGGATCAGTGCCAGATCTACTTTGCCCATACGGGTTGTCTTCCAGCCTTTTGCGACTTCGTTGATTGCCCCGTCGATTTCCGGCAGATGATTGTAAATGTCGCGATAACGCTCAGCGATATACTTAAAGTCCTGATCGGTTACATGATCCACTTCTTCACCAAACAATTCCAGCTGTTCTGGCAGTTCTCCCGCATCAAAAAATTCTACGCGGAAAAGCATCTTGAATACATTTTCTCTTAACTCTCTTCTTGTCATCTTCTCTCCTCGCTCAAAAATAAAGGATGTCTTTCGTTCAGACATCCTTTATTATACCATATTCTGTTTCGAATACAAAGATTTAATTGTCAGTTCCCATATCAACACTTGCAATACGGACATTGACAACAGCGACTGTCAGGCCTGTCATATTCTCAATGGCAGCCTTTACTTTATCCTGTACCTTGGCAGAGACATCCGGGATGCTGTAACCATATGCAATGTTGATGGCAACATCAACCTTTACTTCGTTGTCCATAATTTCAATCATGATTCCCTTAGAAAGGTTCTTCATGCCAAGCTTGCTGACAATTTCGTTTGTGATGTTTCCCGCCATGGAACTGACACCATCTACTTCTGTTGCTGCAAGTCCTGCAATGATCGCAACGACTTCATCTGCGATACGGACATCCCCGACAGGATCTGATTTTATCTGAACTGTTTTTCTGCTATCAGCCATAATACAATTGCCTCCTCAGTATTTTATCTTTGCTTATTATAACAGACTCTGTATTATTTGGAAAGCATAAAATTATACAACCTGCCCCTTGGATACATATACCTGATACGACTCATTTCCGGTCAGTGACTTGCCCTCTGTGACACGTACATTCTTGTCGGTAATCACGTATTCCACGCTTGCATTATCTTCCACTACGGTATCCTGCATCAGCACACAGTTTTTCACTTTTGCGCCTTTTCCGACGTGAACGCCTCGAAACAGGACGCTGTTTTCGACTTCTCCCTCGATCACACAGCCATCGGCAACCATAACATTCTTTGCTTTGGAACCGTTGATATAACGGGTCGGGTTATCGTCACGGATCTTGGTGTAAATCTGATTTGGAGAAAACAGTGCATTTAAGTTTTCTTCCTGTAACAGACGCATATTTTCTTCAAAATAACTCTGGGTATCATGGATATTGACCACATAGCCATCGTAGCAGAACCCGCGGATATCCAGCCGGTCAATCTGCTTGTCCAAAAGGTCACGTACAAAGTAAGTATGCCCATGTACATACGCATCATCTATCATATTGATCAAAAACTCGCGTTCTACCACATAAATATTCATGCTGAAATTCATCTCCCCCTCTTCGGTCGGGTTGATGTAAATCTTGCTGACGCGGTCTCCGTTCATGCCGAGTGCATAGTACAGATCCATGCGGTCCCTGCTCTGACGGATAAATGCCTTCGGAATTTCCTGCTTGCGGTACATCATGGTCACATCCGCACCACTCTTGATATGCGCATCTAAAAGTTCATTAAAATCAAAATTGATGGCAATATTTGCATCGGTCATAATGACATATTTCTGTGGCTGCTTTAACAGATATCCGCGCAGACTCTCAAGTGCCTCGATGCGTCCCTCGAATACCTTTACCTGTTTCTGTGCGAACGGAGGAACAATATTCAGGCCTCCGTTTTTGCGGACCAGATCCCACTCACGGCCGGCGCCGAGATGATCCAGCAGGGAATGGTAATTTTTTCTTACGATAATGGAAATATTGTCAATTCCGCTATGTACCATGCTGGAAAGAATAAAATCGCACATGCGGTATCTGCTGGCAAATGGAATGGATGCCATGAGGCGCTCCGAAACCAGATCCGGCACCATTGCATCATAGCTGTTCGGGAAAATAATTCCCAATGCCTCTGTCTTTGAATTTAACATTGCTCCTCACCCTCCTTCACATCTTCATAAATCATAGCGCTCGGACCAATTTTGGCGCCTTTTCCGATCGTCACATCCGCTGCAATTGTGGCAACTTCTCCGACACCTTCTCCTTCTGGCTTAGCTCCCACAACAGCATCTTCTTCTATGGTTGCATTTTCTGCGATGATACAGTGTCTGACAACTGCACCTGCCTTAATGGTGGAATGTCCCATCACAACCGCATCCTCTACGATAGCACCTTCCTCCACGGTAACACCCGAAAACAGAATCGAATGTCTGACCGTTCCCTTGATATTACATCCATCGGTAATCAGACAGTTATCCAGCACGGCATTCTCTCCGATCCGGTGACCGGTCATACCACTGTTTCTGCTGTAAATTTTCCAGTTTTCATCAAACAGGTTGATGCCGCTATGTTCCGGATCAAGCACTTCCATGTTTGCTTCCCACAGAGACGGAATGGTTCCGACATCTTTCCAGTATCCGTTGAAATGATAAGCATACATCTTTCTTCCGTCACGCAACAGATTTGGAATAATATTGTTTCCGAAATCGTTCTCTGAATTTGGATCTGCTTCGTCCTCAATCAGATATTTTTTTAAAATATCCCAGTTGAATATGTAGATTCCCATGGACGCAAGATTGGATTTCGGCTCCTTTGGTTTCTCCTGGAATTCCGTAATCTTATCATCCTCGTCTGCTACCATCAGACCAAAACGGGATGCATCCTCCCACGGTACTTCCATGACTGCGACCGAAAATTCTGCTCCCTTCTTCTTATGGAATTCAAGAAAATCACTGTAATCCTGTTTGCAGATCTGGTCTCCCGAGAGAATAATTACATACTGCGGATCATAGCGTTCAATAAAAGCAATATTCTGATAAATAGCATTTGCCGTGCCTTTGTACCAGTCAGACCCCGATGCTTTCTGGTACGGCGGAAGCACATGCACACCTCCGTAAAGACGGTCCAGATCCCACGGCTGGCCATTTCCAATATACTCGTTTAATACAAACGGCTGATACTGGGTCAGAATACCCACCGTATCAATTCCTGAATTTACGCAGTTCGACAGTGGAAAATCAATGATACGGTACTTTCCCCCAAACGGAACTGCAGGCTTTGCAAGCTTCTGTGTCAGTGCATATAATCTGGACCCCTGGCCTCCGGCAAGCAACATCGCAACTAGTTCTTTTGCCATATAAGTATCCCCCTTCTGTTCATAATAATTGCACTTATTATGGTAACATAAAAGGGGGATAATTCCTAGTACTTTTGGCTCTTTTCGTTTATTTTAGTGCAAAGATTTCTGTGCCGTATACAGTTTGTAATATCTGCCTTTCTTTTTCATCAGTTCTTCATGCGTTCCCGCCTCTGCGATTCCTCCGTCATCAATATACATGATCTTGTCACAGCCACGGATCGTGGAGAGCCGGTGCGCAATAATGAAGGACGTCCTGCCCTTAAGCATACGGTTTAATCCGGTCTGCAATGCTTTTTCTGTCTGCACATCAATGCTGGAAGTTGCCTCATCCAAAATCAGAATTGCCGGGTCACAAAGCAGTGTTCTCGCAAAAGAAATCAGCTGTTTCTGTCCCTGGGAAAGCATGGACCCGCGCTCCCGCACCTGTGTTTCATATCCTTTCGGCATTTCCCGGATAAACGGATCGGCACAGACAATTTTTCCCGCTTTTTCAATTTCCTCCTGTGTGGCATCCAATTTTCCGTACCGGATATTATCTGCAATTGTTCCCGAAAAAATAAAACTGTCCTGCATCATAATCCCCATCTGCGCACGGAGAGAATGAATGGTCACATTTGCGATATCCTGATCATCGATCAGTACCTTTCCGTCATTGACATTATAAAACCGTGAAATCAGATTGACGATGGTACTCTTTCCGGCCCCGGTCGGCCCTACAAGTGCAACACTCTCCCCGGGATTTACCGTAAAGGATACGTCTTTTAATATCGTTTTTGTCTCATCATATGCAAAGGTCACATGGTCAAACGTAACTTTCCCCCGGATCTTTGGCATCTCGATCGCATGCTCTGCATCTTTTACGGTAACCGGCTCATCGATGGTTTCAAAGATCCGTTCCAGATAAGCGATATTATTGATAAAATTGTTGAATATATTTCCAAGGTTCATGATCGGCTGCCAGAAATACGAAGCATAACTGGAAATCGCCACGATCGTTCCCAGCGACTTATTTCCCTGCCCGAAAATGACAAGGCCAAACAAAAAGATGGCAGCACGGACAAACACCGAAATGGTATCAATGCCCGGCCATACAAGGTTTGAGTAGCGCACAGCGGTATTCCAGGTCCGTCTGCATTCTTTGGAAAGTCCGTTAAAGATTTTTGCATTTTCATCCTCACGTGCAAAAATCTGTGTAATCCGGGCACCTACAATATTTTCCTGCAGATACGCATTTAAGTTTGAGTTCTTGTTGGATACGGCCTGCCACGCCTTTCTCTGCTTATTTTTGATCCAGAACATAAAGACGGCAAGCACGGGAACTCCACACAACACGACCAGTGCCATCTGCACATCTACCATAAACATAAAAATAATAATAAACAGCAGATTAAATGCTTCCAGCACGATATTGATCAGTCCGTTTGACAACATATCCGATACCGAATTGACATAATTGACCACCCGGATCAGAATCTTTCCATGCGGTCTGTCGTCGTAATACTGAAACGGAAGTTCCTGCAGATGTTCAAACAAGTCCTTGCGGATATCATAAATAATATTCTGACTGACATCCACCATGATGCGGCTGCGGATCGTGGTAAAAATCACGCTGACCACATAGATGGCAATCAGCGCCGCCACCAGGGAAAATAACAGTCTCATATTTTTATCAGGCACCGCAATATCAAGTGCCCGCTGAATAATCATCGGTGCCACGTACCCGAACGCTCCTCCGATTCCGCTGAGGACGATTGCAAGGATCATACCCCTGCGATATTTTTTGATATAGGATGACGCCCGGAGCAGATGCCGGATATCAAACGGTTCTTCCAGGATTTCATCCTGCTTATATGTATTCTTTGCCATTGTCTCACCCCCTATACCAGGTCTTCGCCGGTCTGCAGCTGTACCAGTTCGTAATAATATCCTTTTTTTGCCATAAGTTCCTCATGATTTCCCATCTCCGTGATCCGTCCATGCTGCATCACCAGAATCTTATCCGCCATCATCGTAGTGGAAATCCGCTGTGCGATAATTACCTTCGTACACGAAAAATCCAGATGCCGCAGTGCTTCCTGAATCTGTTTTTCCGTTTCCATATCCACCGCAGAGGTCGTATCGTCCAGAATCAGAATCGAAGGCCGCACCGCCAGTGCTCTTGCCAGGGAAATTCGCTGTTTCTGTCCGCCGGAAAGGCCTACGCCACGCTCTCCGACCACTGTATCATATCCTTCCGGCATCTTTGAGATAAAATCAGATGCCGCAGAATATTTTGCAAATTTTTCCACTTCTTCGAGATCAATGCTGCTGTCTCCGTAGGCAATGTTTCCCTCGATCGTATCGGAATACAACAGCACATCCTGTGTGGCAAGTCCGATCTGTTTGCGCAGGTCGGACAGTCTGAAATTCTGCACCGGTATATCATCGATCCGCACTTCCCCTTTCGTCGGCTCATAAAACCGCGGGATCAGGTTGATCAGGGAAGTCTTTCCGCAGCCGGTTTCTCCCATGATTGCAATGGTCTCCCCCGGTTTTACGGTAAAAGAGATATCATGCAGCACCGGAAGATCCCCATCTTCATACTGAAAGGATACCTCCCGGAATTCGATTTTCCCGTCAAAGCGGTTCGGGTGTGCAGCTGCATCCAAAGCATCTTTGATCTGTGGTTCGGAATAATAGATCTCCATCACCTTTTTGGATGCGGCCGAGAACCGCTGAAATTCATTCATGATATTTCCCATCTGGCGCATTGGGTTGGCAATTGCCCAGATCAGTCCGGAAAATGCCACATAATCTCCCATCGTCAGTTCGCCCCGAATTAAAAAGACACCGCCCACGGCCAGCATCACTACCGGCATAAGGTTTGCAATGCTTTCCACATATGGGAAAAATTTCAGCCATACCATGCTGGTTTCTTTGTTCGTCTCTGCATAATCTTTGTTTGCCCGGTCAAATTTTTCAATTTCATACGCTTCCCTGGCAAACGCTTTTACCACACGGTTTCCGGAAATATTTTCCTGCGCATAGGTGTTCATCTGTGCCAGTTTTTCACGCAGTTTCGCATGCATCGGTGCCACCTTGTTTTTGAACAGATAAATGATAAAAAACACAAACGGCGAAATAATTAACAGGCTCAGAGCCATTTTCCAGTTCATATAAAAGAAGTATATTGCCACCACACCAAACAGGGAAAATGATTCGATCACCATGCGGATCACCCATGCAACCATGTGGCGCACCGCATCCAGATCGCCCGTAACACGCGTCATCAGATCGCCGGTACGATATGTGCTGTAAAAGGTCATATCCTGCCTCTGGATTTTGTCATACAAAAAATTGCGCACACGGTACAGTACCGTCTGTGACACATGCTCGTAAATCATGCAGTCTCCATAGACAATCACACCGCGAAGTACGGTAAATACAATCATCAGGATGAGCAGATGATAGAACAAACCGCTATTCGTTCTCATATTTTTCCACGCATCTGCCCCACTTAAAAACAGATCCACAATTCTTCCGGAATAATACGGAACCGTCAGTTGCAATATATTATAGACAACGGTTCCCAGCATGCCGATCACATATAATACACGTCTGCCTTTCATATTTTCCCACAGCCACTGTATTTTTGTCTTTGGAAACAATGTTTCTTTTTTCACTTTCATCACAAGCCCCCACTGTCTTTCTTGTCAAATTTCTGTTATTGTATCAATTATTTTTGAATTATGATATAATACAATAACATAAAAATAGAACAAATCTATTCTATTTTTATGATTTTTGTCTTAGTACCAGGGGGTCATATGAACGAAAATTTATTTGAATACAGTGATATGCTGCGCTCTCCTATTGAAGCTTTTTGCTGTGGCACCGGATACTGGGAAGGTCCCGTTTCCTCCCACTGGCACTATTTTCTGGAACTTGTCTATGTGCAGGAAGGATCTGTAACGGTCAGCTGTAATGACAATACCTGTCTCCTGAAAAAAGGAGCCTTTATTGTATTTCCTCCGCAGGCAATGCACTCCATCTATCATACCGATGATAAGCCCTATGTTTACATCTGCTGTAAATTCAATCTCAACCGCATAAAACTTTCCGAGAATTATCTTCCAAATTTAAACTTTGCCTTTCACCAGATTTTAAACAGCACAAACCCTCCGCTGGTTTTTGATTCGGACAACCTGCCCGATTTTCCTGCTGAACTGTTTTTCACGGATATCTTAAAAGAGGTTCAGGAAAAACGCTACGGATATGATGCCTGTGTTTATGCCCAGTTCGCCCGGCTGATCGTACAGCTGCTGCGTTTCTGGCTGGAACAGGGAATTTCTTTTGATACGGATCAGATCCCGGAAGTGGAGGAAGAAGCGATGCAGAATGTTTTGATGTATATCGATGATCATTCCCAGGAAAATATCAATATTGAATCTCTGGCGCGCACATATCATATGAGTTATTCTTACTTTGCCCGGCAGTTCCGTAAATACTATGGGCAAAGCTGCAAGCAGTATATCGAATTTGTGCGGCTGAGCAAAGTGGAAAACCTCCTTTTATTTACCGGCCATGATTTAAGTTATATTGCGGGAGAAACAGGCTTTGCCGATTGCAGCCATCTGATCCGTACCTTTAAAAAACGCTATCAGATGACACCGAAACAGTTCCGCTTACAACATCAGAATATACGAAACTGACGTTTCCAATCTATGGGATTTTTTCCTTTTTCCCAAAAGTTTCTTCTTTTATGCTATACTATAGGAAACAATTCATAACGGAATAAGGAGGAAATCCCATGAAACGATTACACTTCACCAGATGCAGGACTTCTTTGCTTGCTGTTTTACTTGCCTTTTCCGTAGCTTTCGTACCTGTACCACCCATTTCTGATACAAGTTCCGATTCTGCTGCGCTTATCACGACTGCACAGGCTGCCCAAAAGAACACAAAAGACCGTTTTTCCATCAAAGAAGTTCCAAAATACAATGGAAAATCTTCTGTGGCTGTACATGGAAATAAACCATATTTCACCAGCCGGGAAAAGCAAAACACCAACACTTTTGAATCCTACCATAAACTCGACAAGCTCGGACGATGCGGTGTGGCCTATGCCAATGTGAGCAAAGACACCATGCCGACCGAAGCGCGCGGGGAAATCGGTCAGATCCGGCCATCCGGCTGGCACACAGTCAAATACACCGGTGTCGTGGACGGCAACTATCTGTATAACCGCTGCCACCTCATCGCCTACTGCCTTACTGCGGAAAATGCCAATAAAAAGAACCTGATCACCGGCACCCGCTACATGAACAATGAAGGTATGCTTCCTTTTGAGGAAAAAACCGCACGATATATAGACAAAACCAATAACCATGTCTTATACCGCGTGACACCGGTTTTTGAGGGCAGTAACCTGGTCGCTTCCGGTGTCCTGATGGAAGCTTATTCTGTGGAGGATCAGGGAAAGGGCATTTGTTTTTGTACCTACTGCTACAATGTACAGCCGGGTGTTGCCATAGATTATGCCACCGGTGACAGTCATCTGAATGGAAAAAATAACCAGAATTCCCATAATAGTTCTGCAAAGGAACACGCATCCGCGGTCTATATTTTAAATACTAACACCAAAAAATTCCACAAACCGGACTGTTATTCGGTAAAGCAGATGAGCAGTAAAAACCGAAAAAAATACAAGGGGCTCCGCAAGAAATTGATCAAAGACGGATATTCCCCTTGTAAAAACTGCAACCCATAACGGCTGCCCTATTTCCCAATGATTTCATCGGTATTGATAAACTCATACGGTGTCTGCTGGTAAACGTAATAATTCAGCCAGTTTGCATAAAGGATATTTCCATGTGACCGCCACTGCAGCATCGGCCGCTGCGTTGGATCATCATCCGGATAATAATTACACGGAAGCGTGATCGCAAGTCCCTTCTCCCTGTCACGCTTATATTCACTGTCTAATGTCATCCGGTCATATTCCGGGTGTCCCATCACAAAAATCTGGCTGCCATCCTGATTGATTACCAGAAAAACCCCCGCCTCTTTTGATTTTGCCAGAATGGTCAGTTCTTCATGCTTTAAAATATCTTCCTCCCGGATCTCGGTATGCCGGGAATGTGGAGCATAAAAATAATCATCAAATCCGCGTACCATCGGAATCTTGCGATTCATTACATGGTGCCGGAATACCCCGAACATTTTCTGCTTTAGATCATATTTTTGGATTCCGTAATGATAATAAAGTGCAGCCTGCGCCCCCCAGCACAAATGCAGGGTGGATGTCACATGCTTTTTGGACCACTCCATAATCTCACACACTTCATCCCAGTAATCGACTTCTTCATATTTCATCTGTTCCACCGGTGCACCGGTAATGATCAGCCCGTCAAAATACTGGTTCTTAATTTCCTGAAACGTCTGATAAAACTTGTTCAGGTGGCTCTTTGAAGTATGGGTGGATGCATGGGATGCCGGTGCAAGCAGCGATACGTCTACCTGTAACGGGGTGTTTGACAATGACCGGAAAATCTGCAATTCCGTCTCTTCTTTCAGTGGCATCAGGTTCAGAATCACGATATTGATCGGACGAATATCCTGATGCATCGCACGGGACTCATCCATCACGAAAATATTTTCCTGTTCGAGGATCTCCTTTGCAGGCAGATCACTTTGTGTTCTGATTGGCATAACTTTTTCTACCTCCCACCAAATTGTTCTATAAATGTATCTTCGGAAATAATCGGAATTCCCAGTTCTTTTGCCTTACGATTCTTAGATGATGCGGATTCCACGTCATTGTTGACAAGATATGCCGTCTTTTTTGAGACGCTTCCTGTCACTTTTCCGCCCTGGCTTTCTACATAGGCCTTAAATTCATCCCTGTTTTTATAGTGATGCACATCTCCGGTGATCACAAAGCTCAGTCCCGCACAGCTTCCTGAAGAAGTATCCTGCACTTCTACATGTTCTATCGAAAGTTCATGAAGCAGATCCTCAAACCCACTGTGGTTTTTTTCATTCTGATACCAGGTTACAATTGATCGGGAACGTTCCGCTCCGATCCCCTCAATATCCTCAAACCCGTCCCCCTGATGCAGACGTTGCAAAAAGCCTTCAAAACCAATGGCGGCAACAATTTTTTTCCCGGCATCCACACCGATCAGCGGTATGCACAGGGCAAATATAAAGTTCACCGGATGTACCTGCCGGCTTTTTTCAATGGACTGTTCCATATTTGCCACAGATTTTTCACCAAAGCCCTCCATCTGGCTGATCTCCCCGAAATGCTCTTTCAAACGGAAAATATCCGCAAATTCATGGATAAATCCCGCATTCATAAAACGGAGCATCGTCTGAATGGAAAGTCCGTCGATATCCATCCCCCACTTGCTGACAAAACGGGTAAATTTCTTGACATTTTTGGCTGTACAGTCCGGATTGGTACAATGCAGGGTCTTTGTGCCACTGTTTTCACTCACATGAACTTTTGTCGGTGCATGGCACACCGGACACTGGGATGGAATCTCCGGAGCACCTACAGCATCTTTTACCGCAATACATTTCGGAATGATCTTATTGGCTTTGATCACGGAAAGTGTACACTCTTTTCCGATTCCCAGACGCTCGATCTCGCTGATATTGCATAGAGATGCTCTCGATACCGTTGTTCCCTCAATCTGCACCGGTTCAAACACGGCAACCGGAGAAATCGTAGACACCGCACACGACCATTCGATATATTTTAGTTTTGTATCCACGGCCTCATCCTGCCATTTGAACGCAAAACCGGCGCGTGTCGCATGATGCCCGGTCACGCTTCCCGATGCCGCATAATCCGTATCATCATAACAGATCACCAGACCATCTACCGGAATATCCATTTTTCCGCTCTCTACAAGTTTCGTCCATCGGTCAATGGCTTCCGGAAGTTTTTGGGCGGTTGTCGCTTCCCTGTCTACCACATCAAATCCCAGTTCTTCCAGAAAGTGCATCCGCTCTCCCCACGATACCATCGGCTCATCCAGATGCACCAGTGTAAATGCATGAAACCTGACATGCCGGGCTTTTACTTCTGCCGGATCTTCCAGATTCAGCGTTCCGGATGCCAGATTTCGCGGATTTGCATATTTTTCATCGTCATCCTCAATCATGTCGTTGATCTGTGCAAAATCTGTATAGGATATGGCAGCTTCTCCTCGCACAACCAGATGCCCCTGATACGAAATCTTCTGCGGGAATCCTCCGATCGCACCCTTTAAAAATGTAATGTTGGTACCCAGGTTTCCATTTCCTCTGGTAAGAATTTTTACAAGATTTCCGTTATCATACGTCAGAACCAGCGTAAGTCCGTCCAGTTTCCATGACAGCCAGATCGGATAAGCTCCCGCCCATTGCTGCAGTTCTTCCACCTGTTTGGTCTTCGCCAGAGAAAGTGCCGGATACTCATGCGGTTCTTTTTGTCCGCTTCCGGATTCTTCATATCCGGCATTCTGCGTCGGGCTGTCCTTTATAATATATCCGGTTTTTTCTTCCAGCGTGGTAAGCTCATCAAACAAAGCATCCCACTCATAATTTGGCATGATTTCATCCTGTCCGTTATAATACGCAGCTGATGCTGCATTCAACTGTTTTACCAGTTCTTCAATCCGTTGCTTTTCTGTTTCCATTTTTGTTCTCTCTATCTATATGATGATTTACCACCGTATACGTGCCATGTATGGCAGAATTGCGTGGTTTTCGTTTTGATTTTTGTGGTTTTTCCATTGGTCGCACGGGCTGATTGCTCGAATGTGCGATCAACTGTTTTAACTTTTTAAATTCCTCCGGTGTAACATCCCGGTACTTTCCTGATTCGAGATCCCCCAGTTCAATATTCATGATCCGTACACGTACCAGTTTCTGTACACGGTACCCAAAATATTCACACATGCGTCGGATCTGTCGGTTTAATCCCTGTGTCAGAATGATCCGGAACTGTTTTTTTCCTGTCCGTTCTACCCTGCATTTGCGCGTTGTCGTGCCAAGTTCCACAAGCGGAACACCGTTTGCCATACCATGCAGAAATGCATCCGTCACCGGACGGTTCACGGTAACAAGATATTCTTTTTCATGCATATTTCCCGACCGCATAATTTTGTTGACAATCTCACCGTTATTCGTCAACAGCAACAGTCCTTCCGACTCTTTATCCAGACGCCCGACCGGATAGATCCGTTTCGGATAATGCAGGAAATCAATCACATTATTTTTTTCCCTTTTTTCCGCCGTGCAGACAATACCCGCCGGCTTGTTAAGCGCGATCAGTATCATTTCTTTTTCTTTTTGTACCGGTCTTCCACAGAAACAGACCTCCTGTCCATCCGATACCTGATCCCCCATCCGCGCGGTTTTTCCGCCGATGGTTACATTTCCTGCTTCAATCTGGCGATCTGCTTCTCTTCTGGAGCATACCCCTGCTTCACTTAAAAATTTATTAATTCTGACTTCCACGTTTCTTCCCTGTCTGACAAAAATCGCGGAGACCTCACAGCCTCCGCTTCTTTATGATGTCTTTATTATTTTACCGTTTTTAATAAATCGCTCTTGATGTATCCGGTTTTTCCCTGGAACTTCACCTTCGTCCATTCTCCCTTGGTGCCAAGTTTCTTTAATTTTACGCCCGCATCCACTTTTCCAAGAAGTTCTCCATCTGTACTGGCGGTTTTACGCACATTGCAGATATCCTTCGTTTTTACGGTTCCCTTGCCGGAACCTGACTTGGAAGACACTTCCTTTACAAATTCGCTCTTTACATATCCGGTTTCTCCCTGGAATTTTACCTTGGTCCAGTCACCTTCCGTTCCAAGTTTCTTCAGTTCCACACCAATATCCACTTTTCCGAGGAGCTCACCATCCGTACTCGGGCTCTTTCTGACATTACAGATATCTTTTGTCTTGACCGTACCGGTAGATTTCTTGGAATCGCTCTTTTGGGTATCTTCCTTCTTTTCCGTAGACTCCGTTGTCTGGGTTTCCTCGGTCTTTTGAGTTTCTTCTTTCTTTTGAGTTTCTTCCGGTTTCTTTGTCTCCGTGGTCTGGGTTTCCTGCGTCTGGCTTTCCGTCTCTGTCGTCTGGGTTTCGGTATTGCTTACAATCGTTTCTCTCCATTTTGCCATGGCATTTCGAAGTGTTCCACCCACCATATTGGCAAGTTTTTCATCACTCTTTACAGCTTCATTATAGCTTGTCTGCACCTCTTTCTGCAGAGCAACCACTTCATCACTCTTCTCATATGCCAGAATCAGGGAATACAGATTTGCATCCAGATCCTGATCCAGGAAATTGAAATTGTATGCAGAGTATATGTTATTGATGATCAGATTTCCCTTTCCGTCTCTCTCCACATAGAAGAAATCCATTCCCGGTGCCGGAGTATCCACACCTTTGAATTTCAGATCATAGCATACAGATACCAGATAAGAATCATCGGTTGCCCCCTTTGTGGAATAACAGGTGATGTTCTGATAATCCTCATAATACTCAGAAAACGTCGTGATATAACTCTTTTCATTGTCACTGAGCGGCTGTGCAATCATCTCCAGCGAATCCGTATCTCCACCGGCATATGCCGCATAATAATTTTCCATCAGTGTCACAAGTTCCGCATCTGCATCTTTTTGTAGCTTACCGATTTCCTGATATTCTGTAGTCTGTGTCACTCCCTGTGTACCGTTTTGTGTCTCTTTCTGATCTTTCTGCGGACCGGTACACTTTACCAGAATCACAACAAGAATCACAAATAAAACAGCTGCGCAAAAATATCGTCTATATTTCACAAAAAAGTCTGTAAACTTTTTTAATTTTTCATTCTGCATATGAACCCTCCATAAAAATGCATCTTTCCATTTATGATACCACACCTCATACTATTCGTCCAGTAAAAAAGCGGTGCATGACGCACCGCTTTTCCTGTCGTTCCATGGGTAAGTTGTTTCCTTGCCACATAGCATAAACTGCACCCGGCGGGAATCGAACCCGCATCTCAGGAGTCGGAGTCCTGCGTTCTATCCATTATACTACGGCTGCATAGCACTCTTATTTCACAAGCGCCTTTTTACTATATCACACTTCAAATTTAGAGTCAATCCACACTTTGATGTAAAATATGAAGTATTTCTTCCAGCTGCTTTACCGGAAGCTGCCCCGGTGCGCTCGCCTGCCCGCCTGCGCCAAATGTCACACACGATCCGAAAAACTCTCCGGCCACGCGGGAAATCCCCCCTTTTGCACCCATGGACATGGTAATCAGCGGATGATCCGGATGGTTTTCATGAAAGCGGTTGGTCTCCTCCAGCAAATGCAATACATCCCACATATTCTGTGGCATAACTGCCAGTTTCACGACATCTGCGCCGCTCTCACGGATCTGTTCCAACAGCATGCGGATCACCTCTGGGTCCGGCGTCTGTTCAAAATCATGATGGGAAGCAATCACATATGCTCCCATCTCCCGCAACATTGCTATTTCTTTCTGCGGATTCTTTGCTTCAAAATATTCCACATCAATAAAATCCACGACATCTGATTCTGCCGCCACCTGATGAATATCATAAATATCCGCCGCGGAAAGTGCTTTGCACCCTCCCTGATTTTTAGAACGGAAGGTATACACCAGAATACTTTCCTTTATGATATGTTTCATTTCGTTTAATATTTCGCGGATCGCATTCGGACTTTCCACGTTTTCAAACGCATCCACACGCCACTCAATCATTTCCGTGTGTGCTTCTTCCAGCCTTCTGGTTTCTCTTAAAATTTCTTCTTTCGAAGACTCCATGACCGGCACACACACGAGCGGTTTCCCTTTTCCTATAATCTTTCCTTTTATACAAAGCAGATTTTCCATCTCTGCACCTCCTGCTATGTTGTAATTCTCTGTTATTATATTCTAAAAGCCCGAAAGAAACAACCGATTCCTGTTATTTGACAATTTTCCCGTTTTCCATTAAGATAGTCACGGTATGTGATATCCGAACTTAAGAGATAGGAGAAAAAAATGAGTTTTGAATTTTTAAACCAATTACCGACTCCGGCAGACATTAAGCGCGATTATCCGCTTTCCCCGGAGCTTCGTGAATTAAAAAAACACAGAGACCTCATGATCTCTGATGTAATTACAGGTAAAGATTCACGTGTCCTCGTAATCATTGGACCGTGTTCTGCAGATAACGAAGATTCTGTATGTGATTATGTGAGCCGTCTGACCAAAATCCAGGAAGATGTCAAGGATCAGGTCATCTTAGTTCCGCGTATTTACACCAACAAACCACGTACAACCGGCGAAGGCTACAAAGGTATTGCTTCCCAGCCAGATCCGGAAAAAGCTCCGGATATGATCGAGGGTCTGATCGCCATGCGTAAAATGCACATCCGTGCAATCGAAGAAAGCGGTCTTACCTGTGCCGATGAAATGCTTTACCCGGAAAACTGGGGATATGTCGAGGATCTTCTCTCCTACGTTGCCATCGGAGCACGTTCGGTAGAAGATCAGCAGCATCGTCTGACGGTCAGTGGTTTTGATGTCGCTTCCGGAATGAAAAATCCTACCAGTGGTGATTTTTCTGTTATGCTCAATTCTGTATACGCGGCACAGCATCCGCATCATTTCGTTTATCGCGGATACGAGGTGGAGACAACCGGAAATCCTCTGACTCACGTGGTTCTTCGCGGTGCAGTCAGCAAGCACGGCAATACCACCCAGAATTATCACTATGAAGATCTGATCCGTCTTCATGAGATGTACGAAAAAATGGATGTCATCCATCCGGCAGCCATCATTGATACCAACCATTCCAACTCCGGAAAGAAGTTTAAGGAACAGATCCGTATCGCAAAAGAAGTGATGCATAACCGCCAGCTTTCTTCCGATATCCGTTCTCTGGTAAAGGGTCTGATGATTGAAAGTTACATCGAAGAGGGAAATCAGTCTATCGGAGATCATATTTACGGAAAATCCATTACCGATCCTTGTCTCGGATGGGAAGATTCCAAACAGCTGATCTATGACATTGCGGAGATGAACGCAAAGTAAACAGTTTTTGTCTGAAAACAAAAATGGAGTGTAAAAAGTGTTCCTTTTGCACTCCATTTTTTTATAATTTTTCTACAACAAAACGTAACAGCCGGATTCCAACAGATGCCTCCAATACACATCCAAGAAGTACCAGTACCGCAACTCCCATCCCCCATGCCAGCCGCAGCAGCCATGGATTTTTCCGGTTATAAAACCTGTGCGGTTCTACCAGCAGTAAAAGCGCAAGCGCTGCAAGATACAAAATTCCATGCGGCAGCCACGATACCAGAAAAAAAACAATTCCAAGAATCCCCATATTCATCACACAGGCAGCAAAAAATACCCCGCCGGTAAAATAAATCAGGCAGCGCAATAATAATGGCAGAATTGCTTTTAAAGCAGTAAGGGAAAGGATTGCAATAATCACAAACACTTTTCCCCTTTCCCATAAAATATTTGCCAGAAGCGGCAAATACCCGGTATCCGATGCCGCAAATGCTTTCATATGATACGCATTTAAAAATCCATAAGTCGTAAAATATTCATATCCAAACAGACAGGTACATAAAATTCCCGCAAGACCAAAACAGATTCCAATCGCCAGTTCCTTTTTCATAAAAATTCCTAAAACTCTTTTCTTTTCAGCCTATGCCCTGTCCGTTTTCTTTATTCCATTTTTATAAATCCAGATGTTTTCCCATTCCGCCTTTTTTTGCTGCCGCATATGCCATAATTGCAGCAATGGTTTTTCCATCCTGAATTTTCCCCTCATAGATCATATCGCACAACTCTTCCAGTGTGTAAATTTCCACATCAATGGATTCCGCTTCATCCAGATGCCGGGTTCCCACTTCCAGATCGGTGGCTACAAAAATATCAACCGCCTCATCACAAAATGCCACCGTCGTACGCAGGGATAATAAATGTTTCACATTCGTGCTGCGGTATCCCGTTTCCTCTTCCATCTCCCGTGCCGCACAATACGCCGTATCTTCCGTCTTACTGTCCCGACAGCCGGCCGGAATTTCAAGTGTTTCTCTCTCCAGCGCATTGCGGTACTGACGCACCATCACAATTCTTCCATCCTTCATAACCGGAAGAATGGCGGCTGCGCCCATACGATGGGATACAAAATCCCACTCTGCTTTGTTTCCATCCGGAAGTTCCATCGTATCTTTGTAGATATCCAGAATTGCTCCCTTGTATACCAGTTCTCTCTTCAATCGTTTTACATGCTCTACCATATTTCAAACCTCTCTTTCCTGTCCGGACATCATCCCCGGATATTTTTCATCGTTCACAGTTTCTTCAAATTTGTAACATATCCATTTCACACTTTTCCGGTATAGTGAAATCATCAAAAGGAACCAAAACCTTTCGATCATTTTTTTTCATAATCTGGCCAGTGCAGCCGTGCTGTACTGGTCCCTCCTTTTTATTCTATACGTTCCGTGAAATCCCAATGTATTTATTTTACAGCACATTATAATATAAAAAAAGGCTTAATCCCGCTTTCCGCGGTCTTAAGCCTTTTTAAGTTCATTTTCACAATTACTTAGCGTAGTCAACAACACGCGATTCCCTGATCACATTTACCTTGATCTGACCCGGATATTCCAACTCAGTCTCAATCTGTTTTGAAATATCTCTGGCTAAAAGAACCATATCCGCATCGCTGATCTGCTCAGGAACAACTAAGATACGAACCTCTCTACCTGCCTGAACTGCAAAAGATTTTTCTACACCCTTATAGCTATTTGTAATATCCTCAAGCTGCTGTAAGCGGTTTGAGTATGTTTCCAAAGTTTCTTTTCTCGCACCCGGACGTGCAGCACTGATGGTATCGGCTGCCTGTACCAGACATGCAATCAGACTCTCCGGCTCCACATCACCGTGATGTGCTTCCACTGCATTGATGACAAGAGGTGATTCCTTGTACTTTCTACACAGTTCCACACCCAGCTGGATATGGGAACCTTCCATATCATGATCTACAGCCTTACCAATATCATGTAATAATCCCGCACGTTTTGCCATACGGACATCCTCACCGATTTCTGCGGCAAGCAAACCTGTCAGCTGTGCGACCTCAATCGAATGTTTCAATGCATTCTGTCCATAACTGGTACGATACTTCATTTTGCCTAAAAGCCGGACAAGCTCCGGATGAATGCCGTGGATGCCGACTTCTAATACAGCAGCCTCGCCTTCTTCACGAATCATTGTCTCTACTTCTTTTTGCGCTTTTTCAACCATTTCCTCGATACGAGCCGGATGAATCCGTCCATCCACGATCAACTTTTCAAGTGCAATTCTTGCAACTTCTCTTCGAATCGGATCAAAGCTGGAAAGGATAACTGCTTCCGGCGTATCATCAATGATCAGATCTACTCCTGTCATCGTTTCAAGTGTACGAATATTTCGTCCTTCCCTACCGATGATACGGCCTTTCATCTCATCATTCGGAAGCTGTACAACAGAGATTGTGGTTTCAGCAACGTGATCCGCAGCACATTTCTGAATTGCAGTAACTACATAGTCCTTTGCCTTCTTGTTGACTTCTTCCTTCGCCTGCGCTTCCATTTCCTTGATCATCTTCGCAGTGTCAATCTTCACATCTTCTTCCACGGTCTTTAAGAGGTATTCTTTTGCCTGTTCAGAGGTTAATCCTGAAATTCTTTCCAGTTCCTGTACGCGCTGTTCGTTGAGCTTTGCTATCTCAACTTTCTGCTTCTTTAAATCTTCTTCTTTGGCACGGAAACTTGCCTCACGCTTTTCAATCGCTTCGAGTTTCTTGTCCAGATTTTCTTCCTTCTGCACAATACGACGCTCGTTACGCTGAATTTCATTTCTACGCTCTTTGATCTCCTTGTCGATCTCATTCTTGGAACGAATGGTTTCTTCTTTGATCTCAAGCATAGCTTCGCGCTTCTTGTCTTCGGCATTTTTCACGGCCTCGTCGATGATGCCTCTGGCCTGCTCTTCTGCATTTCCAATCTTGGTATTTGCTACCTTCTTGTGATATTCAGTCGAGATAAACCATACAGCAACCGCAGTAATTATAAGTGTGATAACAACAGCAATAATTACTTGTGGCACAGGAGCACCTCCTTTATTAAGTTTTCATTGTACATATAACAAAAAGAAATATTAGTCTTCCATGTCATACTTCTACAACATTATAATTTTATCCTTTTTGCTTAAATATGTCAAGCAATACGTGCTTTCATTGTTTACTTTTCATAGCATGCAGCACATCATTGCTCCGAAAGCCCCTGCGCATCAGATACTGGTAAACACGTGTAAATTCTTTTTGGTCAGAATTTTGCGCGTCAAACTTTTTCTTTTCCAGCAGACGTATGATCTGCTCCTGTTCGTCCCCCTCATAACATTCCTCAAGGGCACGATCAATCACTTCTCCAGGAACTCCCTTTCCATACAGTTTTACTTTCAGCTGATAGCGGCTCATACGATCCTGACGATAATTGATATAGGTACATGCATAGCGGTAATCATCGACATAATGAAAAGATTTCACATATTCAAGTGCAAGATCAATACACGCCTGCGGATATCCGCCCTGTTTCAGTTTCTCCCGCAGCTGCTGCTCTGTACGGTCCATCTGTTCCAGCAGATGCATGGTTCTTCTCTTTGCACGCTTTCCCACCACTTCATAAATCAGCTGATGCTCCTCTTCATCCGAAAGTGTGCTTCCTTCCCGCATCCGAAACTGTTTTGCCTCTCCCCGGTAAAGAACAAGCTCCGTTCCATTATCCAGATGGAAACGAAGCCTGCCCTTTCCCAGAGTCGTACACTCTGTCACTGTAACCATATCTTATTCATTCTTGCTTTCCGCATCTGCAGATACCGGAGTCTCTTCTTCGCCTTCCGGGGTCTCATCCTCCTGTGCAAAATAATGTTCACGCACCATTTCCTCGATCATCTTACAGAATTCCGGATTTTCACGCAGATACGTTTTTGCATTTTCACGTCCCTGTCCGATCTTGTCTCCTTCATAAGCATACCATGCACCGGATTTGCTGATAATTCCGACATTTGCTGCCAGATCCAGAATATCTCCCTCTTTGGAAATACCCTTTCCGAACATGATATCAAACTCTGCTTCACGGAATGGAGGTGCTACTTTGTTTTTTACGACTTTGACACGGGTATGGTTACCAATGACTTCTCCTGCCTGCTTGAGCTGTTCTACACGGCGCACGTCCAGACGGACAGAAGAATAAAACTTAAGTGCACGGCCACCGGTCGTCGTCTCCGGATTTCCAAACATAACACCAACTTTTTCACGGAGCTGGTTGATAAAGATTACAATACAGTTTGACTTGCTGATCACACCGGTCAGCTTACGAAGCGCCTGACTCATCAGACGTGCCTGCAGGCCCACATGGGAATCTCCCATATCTCCGTCAATTTCCGCCTTTGGCACAAGAGCTGCTACCGAATCGACAATTACAATATCGACGGCTCCGGAACGCACCATGGTCTCGGTGATCTCGAGCGCCTGCTCTCCGCAGTCCGGCTGGGAAATATAGAGATTGTCAATATCAACACCGATATTCTTTGCATAGACAGGATCAAGCGCATGCTCTGCGTCAATGAATCCGGCAATTCCGCCCTGCTTCTGCACCTCTGCCACACAGTGCAGTGCAACGGTAGTCTTACCACTGGACTCCGGTCCGTAAATCTCAATGATACGTCCTTTCGGAAGTCCTCCGAGTCCCAATGCAATATCCAGACTGAGTGACCCTGTAGGAACCGTTTCTACGTTCATATTTGCGGAATTGTCCCCCAGCTTCATCACAGATCCTTTGCCATACTGTCTCTCGATCTGTGCGATTGCCGCATCCAATGCTTTTAATTTATCGTCCTTTGCCATAATATTCTCCTTCTTATCGAACCTATGTTCGTATCTATGTTCTAATAGTAGTATATTTTGTTTGTATTGTCAATGCAAAATTTTAAATGGGGAAATAAAAAAAGACAGTCGCTCTGCAACTGCCTTTTATTATACGTTGTATCCTACTACGCGTCAAGAAGTGTTTTCAGGTAATCCTCAATCGCATCCTGCGTCTGTAACCCTATCATCTTCTTCTGAAACATTCCATCTTTCATGAATACCAGCGTAGGAATACTCACAATCTGGTAATTTAATGCAAGCTGTGGCTGCTCGTCCACATTTACTTTGCATACTTTCACCTGATCTCCCATTGATTCTGCAACTGCATCCACAACCGGTGACTGCATCTGACAAGGGCCACACCAGGATGCCCAGAAATCAATCACGACCGGCACCTTTGCGCCGACAACTTCTGCTTCAAAGTTTTCTTTTGTAATTGTTACAACTCCCATGATCTTTCCTCCTTTGATTAATTCTTACTGAACTCGGATAATACGAGTCCTTCGTTTCGGTCAAGTGTCATGCCGACACTCCATGCATTGACAAATAAAAGAAGCGGATTTCCCTTCATATCAATCACTTTCTTCATATCTGAAGTACCAGTCAGCGCGTCCACATCCACTTCCTCCTTGTTCTCGATCCAGCGGATATGTTCATATGGAAGATTCTCCAGACGGATCTCCACATTATACTCGTTTTCCAGACGGAACCGGAGTACATCAAACTGCAGCACACCAACTACTCCTACTATGATTTCCTCCATACCGCCTTTGTATTCCTGGAAAATCTGGATGGCACCTTCCTGTGCAATCTGTGTTACTCCTTTTACAAACTGCTTGCGCTTCATGGAGTCGATCAGACGTACACGTGCAAAATGTTCCGGCGCAAATGTCGGGATTCCCTCAAACTGAAACTTGTCCTTTGCCGTCGTGAGGGTGTCCCCGATAGAGAAAATGCCGGGATCAAAAATACCAATAATATCTCCCGCATATGCTTCTTCTACCATTTTACGCTCGTCTGCCATCATCTGCTGCGGTTGGGAAAGCTTGATCTGTTTGTTTCCCTGCACATGGAATACTTCCATGCCCGCCGTAAACTTACCGGAACAGATACGCATAAACGCAATACGGTCCCGGTGATTTTTATTCATATTTGCCTGAATCTTAAAGACAAACGCAGAAAAATCTTCCTGAAACGGATCAATCATTCCGATGTCTGATTTCCGGGCCATTGGCGCATAAGTCATCTTCAGGAAATGCTGCAGAAAAGTTTCCACACCAAAATTGGTCAGGGCAGAACCGAAAAATACCGGGGAAAGTTCTCCCTTTGTCACAAGTTCCATATCAAATTCCGCACTGGCACCGTCAAGAAGTTCGATTTCGTCATCCAAAATTGATTTTTTCTCCTCACCAATCTCGTTGATCAGTGCCGGATCATCGATATCAATAATCTTTTCGGAACCTTCTTTTGTTCCCTTTAATGTATCGGCAAATGTCATAACTTTTCTGGTATGACGGTCATATACACCTTTGAATTCTTTTCCGGAACCGATCGGCCAGTTGACCGGATACGTTGCGATTCCCAGTTCATTTTCAATATCATCAAGAAGCTCAAACGTATCATTTGCATCACGGTCCATCTTATTGATAAATGTAAAAATCGGAATATGGCGCATTACGCATACCTTAAACAGCTTACGTGTCTGCGCCTCTACTCCTTTGCTTGCATCAATCACCATGACTGCGGAATCCGCCGCCATAAGTGTACGGTAAGTATCCTCCGAGAAATCCTGATGTCCCGGGGTATCCAGAATATTGATACAGTATCCGTCATAGTTAAACTGCAGCACCGACGAGGTGACCGAAATACCTCTCTGCTTCTCGATCTCCATCCAGTCAGACACCGCATGTCTTGCTGTTGCCTTTCCTTTTACGGAACCGGCAAGATTGATGGCTCCTCCGTAAAGCAGGAACTTCTCCGTCAGAGTCGTCTTACCTGCATCCGGATGGGAAATGATAGCGAATGTACGCCGTTTTTCTATTTCTTTTCTTAAGTCACTCACAGTATATCCTCCAAACCAATTGCACACTGTACCTCATTTTATACTAAAAACTATGTATTTGCAAGTGCTACTGGATGGGAGTGATCACGATCTTATCTGCGGATACTCCGGTCTTACGCTTTACAATATCTTCGACCTGCGCCCGCTTGGCATCGGTTGCCTCCCCCATATTAAGAACCACATCACAGCCGTCATCATTCATACTGACAACCACATCCGTAAACCCTTTTGCCTCCAGCATCATTTCTGCATTGGACTCTTTCTCCGCAATATCCGTCAGTGTAATCATTTCATTGACCGCATCTTTCTTTTTGGACTCATCCAAAGAATCATTGTCAATGATTGCCTGCAGGGTTTCTTTATTTTTGGAACGCACCTGTTCCCGGTTAAGTTTCACTTTTGCCGCATAGTCGGAATCCCCGCTTGTCACAGAGGTAAGTACCGTCTCTCCCGGATTTTCCACATCTTCCGTCGATGCATCCGCCAGATCTTCCTTGCTGCTTGTGATATCCAGATCCTCCCCGGTTTCATAATCTTTATCCGCCTGGTCACTTACGGCACCCTGATTCATATTAGCTACCGTCTCGGCATCTTTGATATCAGCGCCCTTTTTGTCATAAGTAACATAACCGGCCACCGCAATCAGCACCGCCAGCGTTGTAATAACAATCTGATTTTTATGCACTCTTTTTTTCACGTCTATTCCTCCTGTACCGACATTTTAACTACTACTACCTTATGCGCTTCCACCGGAAATAATGACATTACCGCGTTGGAAATTTCTGTAACGGTCTTTGCATTTCCTCCACCCTGTGCCACAACCACAACCCCTTCAATTTTCGGCATCTGCCTGCAGATCACATAGGGCTGTCTGGTATCACCGGTATCGTACACCACCGTTGTCTCTTCCTTTTTGTTCCCATCTTTTATCACATTTTTATCCAGCTGATCGGTTCCCTCATCGGAAAATGTCAGCATTACACGGGTTTTTCCCACCCCGTCCATGTGTTCAAGCAGCTCCTTCAGCTGCTGCTGCAGCTGCTCTTTATAGGAATCTTCCGTCTGCAGCTGCTGCTCCTTTTGTTCCTGCGTCTGTGTTTCTTTCTGGCTTTGTTTTGCCCCCGTCGGCATCGCAACGATCATTACCATCACCCCAAGCAGAATCAGTACAACGAAATCCGATTTATTCCTCTTTTTGATCCACTTTCCCAAGATACTGTTCAAAAATATTCTCTCCCTTCTCCTGATATTCTATGCTTTCCATCTGCTCGACAATCTCATGCAGCTGCTGCCTTGCCTCTTCTTTTTTCATTCCTCCCACATAGACCAAAAGCGGCTGTGCCAGCACGGTGATCACGAGCACGCTGACAAAAAAATGAAAATATTTCTGATAGGCTTCCTTTGGTGTCAGATATGACAACAGATAAAAAATCAGCATCAGCACGAAATAATTTTTCACAAATGTAAGTACAACTTCCATGTTCTCCTCCCTTCTCAATAGATGAAACTGGTGGAAACACTGATTATGGATGTGGTAATAAAAAATAAAAGCAGCGCATCCAGCTGTATGGTACAAAAAAGCGCGCATCCCCTGGCAGCGGCCTGCACACACTGCGCAATCCGGCTGTCTGCGACCGGTGCCAAAAATGCAGCGGTCAGGCGGTACATCACAGAAAAACAGAAAGATTTCAGCAGCGGTGTCATCCCGATTACAAAAAGAAGGATAAGGGCAGCCGCGCCAATGCTGTTTTTTATGAGGATTCCGCTTCCGAGCAGGATCTCTGCTGCGGAACCGAAGGTATTTCCTACTCCGGGAACCGCGGATATACTGTTAAAAATACTGTTTGTGGAAAGCCTGTCTCTTGCAGGTACAATCAGAGACTGTACAACACCGATTCCCATAACGGCAGTCAGCCCGCCTTTTAAGACCAGTCGTATTCCGTCTTCGAACAGCTGCGCCATCTTTCCAAGTTTTGTTTCCTCAAACAGGTTATCCATCAGAAGAAGCAGCACAAACACATGAACCCCCGGCAGAAAAATAAATTTCATTCCCAGTTCCAGCAGATACATCAGTCCGAATGCCAGCTGATAAAAGGAACCCGCAGATGCCGCATTGCCGGAGCAAAACAGCGTTGCCGCATACAAAGGCACAAATGCGGTCATAAATGCCACCAAACGGTCAATCCCCTGATCTACCACCTCTGAGATCAGGGCAAATGATTGCAGCAATAACAGAACCACCCCAAGATAAACAATAAAAAAGCTCATCTGCGAAACATACCCCTGTCGCGTCATCATCACTTTTCCGTACAGCGCAAATAAAAGTCCTATGGCAAACATCTGCAAAAACATGGGCTTTGCAGCCGTGATTTCATAAAAAAATAAATCTGCAATATATTCACAGATCATTCCCGCATCCAGTCCGCCTGTTCCTTCCGTCACCAGTTTATTCACCATTTTTTCAAAATCCATCTTTTCCGGCAGATCCTGCGTCTGTGCATTGATATCCGTAAAATCAAGTTCTTTTATGATCTCATCCGCCTCGGCCGCCATCACATTTTGCGGCTGTAAAAAAATCATCCATACGAACAAAACAGACCAGAACAAAATTTTAGCTATTTTTTTCATTTCTACCCCCCGGTCATCTGTTCGATCAGCCGCAACAAAACCCACAATTCCGGAATGGACAAAGCAACGATCGATAATTTTGCAAACAGTTCCATCTGTCCTGCGACAGATCCATATCCCGCTTCCCGACAGACCGATGCGGAAAAATCGGCAACATATGTAATTCCAAGCATCTTTAACAGTGCTTTCAAAAGTGCCGGATCTACCGGAAGCGTGTCCATCAGTTCCCGTAAAAAATCCAGGATAAACGAAATTCTTGACAGTGTGTATCCGAAAATCAAAACCGATGCTGCAATTCCCACAAGCAACGCCAGCTCTCCCTTTTCTTTTTTCAGTAAAAGAGCCAGAAAAACCGCAGCAATTCCGATCATTCCTATCTTTATCATAGACATCACATACGAAACAGGGTTTCCATCGTTGTAAACAGTTCACTGATACAAGGCACGATCCAGAACAACACTATTATCAGACCTGCCAGGCTCAGCAGAAATGCCTGTTCCTCCCTTCCACTATGCTTGAGAATCTGGCTGAGTACTGCCACAACAATTCCAAGCGCTGCAATTTTAAAAATAATTGTTACACTCATACACTCAAGGTTCCCTTCCTACGCCTTTACACCAGAAGAATGATCATAACCACGCCGGTCAGCATTCCAACAGGCAGATACACCCGCTGTTTTTTAAAAAATTCCAATCGTGACTCTGCCAGAAATTTTTCCATCCGTTTTCTGCAGATTTCATTGCATCGCAGATTCTCTGCACTGCTTTCGCCATAAAATGCTCCCGCGGCAGACGTAAGGATTTCCCAGCCCTCCTGCCCGATCTGCAGTTCTCTTTTGTGCTTCTGCAGACAATCCTGCCATATTTTCTGTCCGCTTGGATTCTGATGGTTGCGCATACATACACAGACCTCATCCAGAAATGCCTGCATGGATGCATCTGCCGTTTCATAAAAAGACAAAAAATCGTACAACCGCACATGTTCCTGTTCCAGTGCATATCCCCAGCGCACAAACAGGCGTATCCATTCCCCCGCCATCCGCTGTCTGGCTTTTTCCCCCTCTGCCCATTTGTACAGAAATCCGGCACACCCTGCCAGTATCAGGACGGTTCCGAAAATCCTTGCCACAATGGATTTCCTCCTCCCTCATATACGGTGAGAATCCGTCGCCCGTCCGGTTCTCTCTGCAGACCGATGAGCCGCATCTGTGAGCGGATCAGATCCAGTCCTCCCATCTGCAGGCGGTGCAAAACCTCTAAGACACTGCCGGCATGTATGGTTCCAAGGATCGATACCCCGCACCGGGCACAGTCTGCCACCGCAGCAAAGTCCTCCGGAAGTCCCAGTTCGTCCACTGCAATGATCTGCGGGGACATGGAACGAAGCAGCATATGGATTCCATGTTCCTTCGGACAATTGTCCAGCACATCCGTGCGGGGGCCCAGATCGTTTTGCGGAATTCCCCGGTAACACGCGGCAATTTCCGACCGTTCATCGACTACCCCGACCTTTTTCCCGGCACGCAGGTGATTTCCTTTCGAAAGCAGCCGGATACAATCCCTTAAATATGTTGTTTTTCCGACCCCCGGCGGTGCAAAGAAAAACGTATGATATACATTCTCTCCGCAATACAGCCATGGAATCAGTACCGATGCACACCCCTTTTTTTCGTGAGCCAGACGGATATTTAAACCGCTGATACAGCTTAACAGCTTCATACAGCTTGAGGTTCCGTGTTTCTCATAGCTTGCCCGCCCGGAAACCCCGATCCTGTGTCCGCCTTCCAGCGTAAAATACCCCTGTCGCAGTTCTTCTTCCAGTGCATACACGGAATATCCACTCAGATAATTCAGTACCTCCCGCATATGTGCTTCCGTGAGCAGCCCAATTTCTTTTTCTTTCTCATCCCCATATAAAATTTCCAGCGGTTGTCCGACCCGAAGCCGGATTTCTTCTGCCCCGCACAACGTTTCTGCTTCCATCTGCGTTCGAAAATCTACCGGAAGATATTCTGTAATCTCCATTCTGTCACTTCCTCCATGTTTCTTTCCATAAAAAATGAGCCATAAGGACAAATCCCTATGACTCATTTATATGTTTTATATGTGATTTTAGAACATCCGATTTACATACGGTCCGGTGCGGAAAAACCAAGCACATCGATACAGGTCTCAAGAATATTTTTGGTCAGTACCAAAAGACCGATATAAGAAGCCTGTACCTTAAGATCTTCCTCGGAAAGAATCTTTGTCTCATGATAAAATCCGTTGAATGCATTGGCCAGTTCATAAATATATGCACAGATCTTGTGCGGTGCTTTCTCCTCATATGCATTTTCCATCATGGCATTGAAACGTGACAATACAAGCATCAGGTTCTTCTCACTTGCAGAATGTGCCCCAAGAATCGGTGCATCCGGCAGCGAATTTTTTGCAGTGTATTTCTTTAAAATGGATTTAATACGCACAATCGTATATAAAATATACGGTCCTGTATTCCCTTCAAAAGAAGTAAAACGCTCAATATCAAAACAGTAGTCCTTGCTTGCCTGATTGGACAGATCTCCGTATTTGACTGCTGCCAGAGCAACCGTTTTTGCAGTCTGCTTTGCCTCTTCCTCGGAAATATCGAGGTTTTCCTTTTCTTTCTGGTTCTCTGTAATCTTTTTGAGCATCTCCTCATTGATCTCATCAAGCAGATATTCCAGACGCATAACGCCGCCATCTCTTGTCTTAAACGGTTTGCCGTCTTTTCCGTTCATGGTACCGAATCCGATATGGGTCAGTTCCACATCCGGTCCGACGAGTCCGGTCTTTCTTGCACAGCGGAATACCTGTACGAAATGCATGCTCTGACGCTGATCCGTCAGGTAAATAATGGCATCCGGGTTGTAATCCTGCATACGCATCACAATCGTAGCAAGATCTGTCGTACTGTATAACGAAGCTCCGTCTGACTTTAAGATGATACATGGCGGAATCTCTTTTGTATCCGTATCCTCTTTGACATCCACAACCAGAGCCCCTTCGCTCATGTAGGCAAAGCCCTTGTCCTTCATCATCTGTACCATATCCGGAATATACGGCTGTGCATCCGACTCTCCCTTCCAGAGCTCAAAGGAGACATTCAGATTATCATAGTTCTTCTTTAAATCTGTCACGGAAACATCCAGAATGTGTGCAAGAAGTGCACGGTATCCCCGTCTGCCGGCCTGCAGCTGGCTGGTTGCCTCCATGGCAGCCTCACGGAACGCTTCGTCTTCCTTACTCTTTTTGCTGGCAGTCGGATAGATATCCTCCAGTTCGGAAATGGTAAACGGCGCCTCTTTCGGATATTCTCCGGTATAGCTTTCATCATAGTATACCAGATCCGGCTTACGCTCTTTTAATTCTACAATGATCAGTCCCATCTGCAGACCCCAGTCTCCCAGATGCACATCACCGATCATGTGATGTCCCATAAATTTGCCGATCCGCTTGATACTCTCTCCAATGACAGCAGAGCGCAGATGTCCGACATGCAATGGCTTGGCAACATTGGCCCCGCCATAATCTACAATAATGGTCTTCGGATGTGCCGCTTTGTCACAGCCAAATCTTCCCTCATCTGCTTTCATATCGCTGACATATTTCGCCAGATAGGCAGGACTTACTTTCATATTGATAAATCCCGGTTTTACAGACTCTACGCTCTCAAACAGTTCGTTTTCTGCCAGCGCCTGCGCAATCTTATCCGAAATCATGAATGGTGCACACTTGTACTCCTTTGCTGCAGCCATTGCTCCGTTACACTGGTATTCACACAGGTCCGGACGATTGGAAAGTGTAACTTTCCCGTATTTTGCATCATATCCCTGACCGGTAAATGCATTTGTCACCTGCTCGGTGATCAGATCTATTAATGTCTTCATCCTAGGGTTCTCCTCTTTTTTTACTACAGATTATTGTATACATCATAGAAGAAAAAGTCAAACGCTTCTTCGTATCTGACATTTTTCTTCATACAAAAACGGCTGCCACATTACGCGGCAGCCGTCTCCACTTTTATCAGTTCTATCCGTTATTGTCTAATTGTTCTTTCTGGAAAGGTACTCATCAATACCCTTTGCAGCTGCCTTACCTGCTCCCATTGCAAGGATAACGGTAGCGGCACCTGTTACGGCATCTCCACCTGCATAAACACCGTCTTTGCTTGTTGCACCAGTATCTTCGGTTGCAACGATACACTTGCGGCGGTTTGTCTCAAGCCCCTTGGTTGTGGAAGAAATGAGTGGGTTTGGAGAGGTACCGAGTGACATGATCACGGTATCACAATCCATCTCATACTCAGAACCAGGAATCTCCACCGGACTTCTTCTTCCGGATGCATCCGGCTCACCGAGTTCCATCTTGATGATGCGCACACCCTTTACCCAGCCATTCTCATCGACAAGAATTTCCGTCGGATTCTGCAACAGATCAAAAATGATTCCCTCTTCTTTTGCGTGATGTACTTCTTCCTTACGTGCCGGAAGTTCTTCCTCACCACGACGGTATACAATATGTACCTCTGCGCCGAGACGGAGTGCGGTTCTTGCAGCATCCATGGCTACATTACCACCACCGACAACGACAACTTTCTTTCCATGGGAAATCGGGGTTTCATATCCTTCCTCAAATGCTTTCATGAGGTTGTTTCTTGTCAGGAATTCGTTTGCAGAGAATACTCCGTTTGCCTGCTCGCCAGGGATTCCCATGAAACGTGGAAGTCCTGCTCCGGAACCGATAAATACAGCCTCAAAGCCTTCCTTTTCCATCAGCTCATCGATCTTTACGGATTTACCGATGACAACGTTGGTCTCGATATCCACACCGAGTGCTTTTACGTTTTCTACCTCGGCTGCTACAACCTTGTCCTTTGGAAGACGGAACTCCGGAATACCGTAGCTTAACACACCACCGGCACGATGCAGTGCTTCAAAAATGGTCACATCGTAGCCAAGCTTTGCCAGATCTCCGGCACAGGTCAGACCTGCAGGGCCGGAACCGATCACTGCTACTTTGTGTCCGTTTAACTTCTCTGCTTTCTTTGGCTTGATACCGTGCTCGCGTGCCCAGTCTGCAACGAAACGCTCTAATTTACCGATGGCAACCGGATCACCCTTGAAACCGCGGATACATTTACCTTCACACTGGCTCTCCTGTGGGCAGACACGTCCACAGACAGCCGGAAGTGCGGAAGACTCGGAGATAATATGATAAGCCTCCTCAAAATTGCGCTCCTTGACCTGTGCGATAAATGCCGGAATATTGATAGAAACCGGACATCCCTTCATACACTGTGCGTTTTTACAGTTTAAGCAACGGGAAGCCTCTGCAACTGCCTCTTCCTCGTTGTATCCATAACATACTTCCTCAAAATTCGTAGCACGAACCTTTGGTTCCTGCTCACGAACCGGTACTCTGACTAATCCTTCCATTACTTGTCACCTCCGCAATGGCCGCATCCACCGTGATGGGTAGCGCCCTCTTCATATGCGAGCTTTGCTCTGCCTTCTTCTGTCTTATACTGCTGCTGACGCTTCATTGCCTGATCAAAGTCAACGAGATGTCCGTCGAACTCCGGTCCGTCAACACATGCGAATTTTACTTCTCCGCCAACCATCAGACGGCATGCTCCACACATACCGGTTCCATCTACCATGATCGGGTTCATGGATACAACGGTAGGAATCTCAAGCTTCTTGGTAAGGATGGTAACGAATTTCATCATGATCATCGGTCCGATTGCGACACATACATCATAATGTTTTCCCTCATCGATCAATGCCTGTAACTGCTGACAGCCATTTCCGTGAAATCCGTAAGTACCGTCATCCGTACATACATATACATTTCCAGCTACTGCCTTCATCTCATCCATATAAAAAAGCAGATCCTTGGTACGGGAACCCATGATCACGTCTGCATCAATTCCGTGCTCATGCAGCCATTTTACCTGTGGGTATACCGGTGCGGTTCCCAGACCTCCTGCGATAAATACAATTTTCTTTTTCCTGGTCTCCTCAAGGTTCTCCTCCTCACAGAGTTCGGACGGACATCCCAAAGGTCCAACGAAATCTTCGAGAGCATCGCCCTCATTTAAGGCCATCATACGCTCGGTTCCTGCGCCAATCGTCTGTACCACGATGGTGACAGTCTCCTTCTCTCTGTCATAGTCACAGATCGTAAGCGGAATACGCTCTCCTACTTCATCTGTCTTTGCAATGATAAACTGTCCCGGCAGACACTCATTGGCCACACGCGGTGCCTTGATGTCCATCAGGATAATGTTATCTGCCAATGTTTCTTTTCGAACAATCGGGTACATAAACTGCCTCCTGTATGTAATAAATTTAATCTAATCCCTGTTCTCTTTTTCTGCTGAATACAAAAAGAGGTGTATAGCACACCTCTTTATTGTATATGACTTCTTCACTTTTCGCAACGACTTTTTTACGAAAAATATACAAGCTCATCTTCCGGTTTCTGGGCTTTTTCGATGGAAATCGGGTAAAGAACCGGTCCTTTTCCCTTATATTCCCGTGCAAATTCGACACGAATCTCTGCCGTAATTGTAATCCATGACTTGTGCGGAAGTTCCTCTTCCCTGTCATATTTACATTTGAAACCGATAAATGTCACATCCTCAATGCAGCAGGTCATCGCAAACCGTCCCGGAACAAACACGCCTTTCTTAAGTTTATCCGGATTATATACCAGAGCCAGGAATTTTACTTTCTTGCGATCGTATTTCTTGTAATTTTCCATGGCATCCATGTACCAGATAGCATAATCCGCATCGGTCAGCTCAATCACATCCTGATTGATATCAAACGGTAATTCCTCCGGACGCTCATCAATCGTTCCGTCCTTGCGCTCATAGACAATCTGTGCTTTCCTGTTGATATTCTTAATGGTACGGCGCAGATGTCCGCGATCGGTATCATCATCTGTACGGTTAAAAATAACCACATCACTGGAAAAAACCTGTTCCTGCATCATTGCACGCATATTATTCATATACAGATCATACGTCGTGGAATCCACGGTTGCCAGTGACTGTACAATCACCCAGCCCTCCGGCATTTTTGCCTCAAGCAGCTTATCCATCCCCCAGGTGCCATTGTACTCGATAAAAATTTGTTCCGGCTGATAGGTGTCCTGAATTTCCTGCAGTTTTGCAGGCGTAAAATCCTCTTCCTCTTCGACCGTTACCAGCTTGAAGTTGATGGTTGCCAGTTTTGCTTCGTCATATTCTTTCTCGCCGTCTTCGCACATGATAATAATTCCTTTCGAACCATCACCGAAGTTATTCTCAAACAGCGTTTCTTCTACGAGAGTTGTTTTTCCGCTGTCCATAAATCCTGTAAATAAATATACCGGAATATCCTGTGCCATAATTGCTCTCCTTACATTTTTATTGGGGTTTACAGCATTTTAAAGACCAAATGTCTTCAGTAATTCGTCCTCATGAATCTCCGTTCCGATTACCACGATACGTCCGGTGTAATCCGGCTCACCCTCACGGATCTCATACTCGCCCGGAACCATATCAAAGTACAGCCAGGTGCCATCGGTACTCTCCACCATACCTTTGGAGCGGAGGATATTGTCAGAATCGACAAACTTCTTAAGTACTTCCTCAAGTTTTGCACGCTCGAATTTGTGCGGTGTCTCCTTGCCCCAGCTGGTAAATACATCATCTGCATGATGATGGTGATGGTGCTCATGGTCATGGCAGCCACAGGTACAGTTTTCATCATGCTCATGGTGATGCTCATGCTCCTCATGATCATGGCAGCCACAGGTACAGTTCTCATCATGTTCATGGTCATGATGATGTTCATGGTCATGATGATGTTCATGGTCTTCGTGGTCATGGTGATGCTCATGGTCTTCGTGGTCATGGTCATGATGATGGTGCTCATGCTCATGCTCATGTTCTGCCTCTTCCTTTGCATGATGTGCCTCGGCAAGAGCCTTCATCTCCAGATTATCCTGTCCTTCCATTACCTTAAGGATCTGTTCTCCGGATAATTTTGCCCAGTCTGTTGTAATAATGGCAGCCTTTGGATTCAATTCCTGAATTTTATTGACACAAAACTCCAGCTGTTCCGGTGTTGCATTCTGGCTGCGGCTTAAAATGACAGTTGTCGCATACTCGATCTGGTTGTTGAAAAACTCACCGAACGCCTTCATCTGCTTGCTCGCCTTAAGCGCGTTTACAACCGTTACCAGTGCGTTTAATTTTACATCCTGCTCTTTTTCAATATCAATCACGGACTTCATAACATCGGAAAGCTTACCGACTCCGGATGGCTCAATCAAAATACGATCCGGATGATACTTGGTGATGACTTCATTTAAGTTCTTTCCGAAATCACCAACTAAAGAACAGCAGATGCATCCGGAATTCATCTCTGTAATCTGGATTCCAGCATCCTTTAAAAAACCACCGTCAATGCCGACCTCGCCAAATTCATTCTCGATAAGGACAATCTTTTCCCCGGTAAATGCCTCATCAATCATCTTTTTGATAAAAGTTGTTTTTCCGGCTCCTAAGAATCCGGAGATAATATCTATTTTGGTCATGATAATCCACTCCTTTTTGTTTTTTCAAAATCTATTCTATTTTACTCGTTTTTTTATAATAATGCAAGTTGTGACACAGCCGGTCTAATAATGCATATGATAAAGTTTTTCATACACACCGCCCCGTGCCAGCAGTTCTTCATGGGAACCGGATTCCGCAATCCCGTCTTCTGTCAGAACCAGAATTTTTTGTGCATTCTGGATCGTTGTCAGACGGTGGGCGATCACAAATGTCGTACGGTTCTTTGCCAGTTTCTCCAATGATTCCTGTACGACCCGCTCACTCTCGTTATCCAGTGCGGAAGTTGCCTCATCAAAGATCAGAACCGGTGGATTTTTCAAAAAGACACGGGCTATGGAAAGCCGCTGCTTCTGTCCTCCGGAGAGTTTGATTCCACGCTGTCCGATATCTGTATCATATCCATCGGGAAATGCCATGATAAATTCGTGGGCATTGGCATTCTTTGCAGCGGCAATCACTTCTTCCCTTGTCGCATCTGGCTTTCCATATCGTATATTTTCAAAAATTGTTCCCGCAAACAGGTATACATCCTGCTGCACCATTCCGATGTGGTCACGCAGGCTCTTTAACGTCACCTTACGGACATCTTTCCCATCCACACGAATACATCCCCCGGTTACATCATAGAATCGCGGAATCAGGGAACAAAGCGTTGTCTTTCCGGCACCGGATGATCCCACCAGTGCCATATATGCCCCTGCAGGCACATGCAGATTGATCCGGTTAAGCACCTTCTCCTGATTGTCTTTGTACTGAAAAGAAACATTTTCAAAATCAATGGTTCCTTTCACATCGGTCAGTGCTACCGCATCGTTTGCATCCTGGATTTCCGGTTCAATATTCATAATTTCCTGAAACCGTTCAAATCCCGTATAGCCATTCTGAAACTGCTCGGTAAAGTCCACCAGTGTCCGGATTGGATCCGTAAATACCCCAATATACAGCAAAAACGTAACCAGATCATTGACCGTGACCATTCCCTTTGCAATGAGAACCCCTCCGGCAAGGATGACATTTACCTGAATCAGTGTTGTAAAAACGCCAACCCCGGCCTGAAAACTGCCCATGTAATGATAACTGTTCTTCTTTGCCGCAAGAAATCCGTCATTCCCATGACGAAATTTTTCGTTTTCAATTGCCTCATTGGCAAACGATTTCACCACACGGATACCTGACAGATTATCCTCGATCTGTTCATTAATCTCGGCAATTTTAATGCGGTTCTGCTGAAAGGCCCGGCGCATCCGCTTATTTAACGCAAATGCAAATACAAACATAACCGGAAGCACCGCAAACGCGGCAAGCGCAAGCCATCCATTAATGTTGAGCAGGATCACAAACGCTCCCACTATCTTTAATACCGACAGGATAATATTCTCCGGGCCATGGTGCAGCAGTTCTGTAATATCAAATAAATCTGCCGTCACACGGCTCATCAGCTGTCCGACTTTTGCATCATCATAAAAGGAAAAAGACAGTTTCTGCAGATGCCCAAACAATTCGGCCCGCATGTCATATTCCATCTTTGCCCCCATCACATGTCCATAATTTCCGATAAAAAACCGGCTGTAACAGTCCAATGCCAGAAGCACAAACAATCCGATGCCAATCAAAAAAAGTTTCCGCAACATCATCTGGGGCTGCTGATAAATCAGAGTCGATGTCACATACCGCACAACCAGTGGAATAGTCAGTGCCACTGCCGCAGAAAGTGTCGCAAATAACATGTCTGCCGCAAAAACTGCCCGGTAGGGTTTGTAATAGCTTATCATTTTTTTCAGATTTTGATTCATGGTTCACCTCATCCTGATCATTTCTGCAAAAAAGCACCCCGCGAGTTGTCCCGCGGGGTTAAATACATTAGTTGTATTTTCTTTTTCTAGCAGCTTCAGATTTCTTCTTACGCTTTACGCTTGGCTTCTCGTAATGCTCTCTCTTACGAATCTCCTGCTGAATACCAGCCTTCGCACAGTTTCTCTTGAAACGGCGTAATGCGCTATCTAAAGTCTCATTCTCTTTTACGATTACACTAGACATTCTTTCCTAACCTCCCTCCAGTTGCGATATTGTGCATCAACTGTAAGGTAATCTTAATTGCACTATCGATTATTTTAACAAAATATCCTGATTTGTCAATAGTTTTTCCGAAATTTGCACAGTTTTTTTCTTCCTCGCGCTTAAAGTTTTGTAAACACGGAAGTTTCTTTCTTCAATCCCTCTGCAATCGCAAAGTTCTCATCCATCTTCTTGGAAATTTTATCCATATCGGATACAAGAACCTGTGTGCTGTCCGCTGCTGAAACGACGCCACTGACACCTTCCTCGATCGCATGGGAAATCGTATTTACGGAATTTGCAATCTCATCCATGGAATTCTGTAAAGAATCCGTCTTTGCCTCAAAATCTGCCATGACACTTTCGATAAATGTTGCCTTGTCATGATATGCCCCACCGGATTCCACAAACTTCTGGAATTCCGGCAGGATTTTTTCATTCATGTACTCTACCAGTCCGTTTGCATTGTCTGCAAGATTATGTACTGCAGTTATGACAATGGCATTGATGCTCTGGATATTGTTAGCCGCTTCCTGACTAGCGGCTGCCAGCTGGCTAATTTCGGAGGCAACCACTGCAAATCCTTTTCCTGCATCCCCGGCACGGGCAGCCTCAATGGATGCGTTTAATGCCAGCAGGTTTGTCTGGCTTGCAATATTTAAGATGTCGTTTGTCAGATTGTCTACCTGATTGACACTGTTGCTGTCCTCAATTGCCTGACTCAGCACGGAAACAATGTCATTTACTTTCGCACCCGTTGTATCCATATTTTCACGTGCAGCATGTTCCATTGCCTCTGCATGCTCTTTCATTTCTTTTGTATACTGATTGATTTCAATCGTTTTCTCTGCAATTGACTTGACTTCACCGGCAACCGATTCGGTATTTTCATTAATCCGTGAAGCATTGTCGGAAATATCCTGCATCGTTGCAGAAAGTTCTTCCGTCAGTGCGGACAGATCGGATACACTTCCGTTGGAAGTCTGCACACTCTCACGCACTTCATTTACAACACCCTCAAGATCCCTGGAATTGCTGCTGATCATCCGGAAAATTTCCTGCAGCTTTGCCATAAAAGCATTGATGCCTCCACCGACAGATGCCACTTCTTTGTTGTTGGTAATGGTAACCCTGCGGGTCAGGTCACCCTGCCGGTTATCAATTCCAGAAATAATCTCATTTATTTCCCTGTTCGTATTTGTAAGCGGATAGATTACCCACCGAAGCACTGCCACCATTGCTGAAAAAAGTGCTGCAATACTAATCAGAATCGTCACTACGCTTGTTCCGATTGAACTATGGTATGCAGATGTCAGTTTCTGTCTCTGTGCATCTGCATCCTGATTTACAATTTTCTTGATACTTTCGATATCCGACTCAATGGCATCTGCACACTTGCTGATTTTTCCATTCGCAAGTTCATAGGCATCTTCATTTTTCCCTGCTGCGGAAAATGCCATAACATTGGCACATTCATACTTTAATTCTTCGTAATTTTTTTGGATGTCATTGTATTCTTTTTTGGTATCCGGTGTCACGTATGTCTTGTAACTTTCCAGATCTTTCTCCAATGCATCTTCCTGACTGCGGATTTTTTCCACCAGCTGGATCATGGAATCCAGATCCACCGCTATGATATGGGACAGTCCCAGATTATGGATGTCCTGCGTCTGTTTCTGGATTTCTGCCAGACCCGAAACATTCTTTAAAGATACTTCCGAAATCTGTACGGCACTCCGGTTAACGTTCCTGATATTGGAAACAGACATCACATTCGAGATGATACTGAATATTCCAAGTATAAATACCGGAATTAAAATGATAAGTTTGGTACTTAATTTCTTTTTCTGATTCATATGCTCCCACCTCTTAGCCTGCTACTGATTTTGTAATACCATCGACCAGATTATCCATCAGTTTCTGTAACTTTATGTGGTTTGGATTTCCTGCTGCCATCGTATTCCCGAATTCCATGCTTGCATCCCAGTAACTGTTTCCGACACGCTGCAGTTTTCCGAATTCCGACTGTGCAATCACTGCCTGAATGGATGGAGAAGCCTTAACCGCATCCGAATCCGCTGCCTTTGTATTGGAAGGTCCCTGTCCGTTCATCTCAAACCGGACAGTCTGGTTCTGCTCATTGGTCAACCAGTCTGCCAGTTTTGCTGCCCACTGTGGATTTGCCGAATAAGCACTGACTCCCATCAGCTTATAGCCGGTAAAGGAAGCCATCTGTACCTGTTTTCCTGCCACGGTATAGGTCGGAAGCTTGGCTGCGCCAATATCATCTCCCCAGATCTTTTTCAGTTCGGTCTCACTCCATACACCGCTTACCCCTGCAATTACACTGCCTTTTTTTGCACCTTTAATAAAATCTTCATTCACCGCATTTTCAAATCCACTGCTGGAACTGATATCAAGCATCGCCTGCGCAATATCCACGCCTTTGATATCCCCTTCGGTGGAATTCCATTCACAGTGGTTTGTCACATTGTCATCATTGATACCGAAATCCAGTCCTGTATTTCCGAAAAACGAATACAGATACCAGCCGGAAGACCAGTCCATCATAAACTTCTTATGATTTTTTTCTGCTACTTTTAAAATGCCGTCAAGGGTTTTGACATCCGAATCACTCAGGTACTTTTTGTTATAATACAAAAAATACCCATTGTCTGCAGTCATGGGATATGCATAAAGCGTATCATCGACTGTGGCAGCGTCTATTGCGCCCTCCACATTTGCTTTTTTCACTTCGTCTGCATTCGGAACCGGATACAATGCACCACCGGCCGCCATAGAAGCCACCTGGTCATCTGCAAGGATAAACACATCAGCTGCGTTATGCACATCTCCAAGCACATTGTCACGCGTATCGGAATCCGCATTCTGTTCCAGAGTGATATCAAAAGTTGCCTGCCCCTTATACTCTTCTTTGAAACTGTCGATCATCTTATTCAACGCATCATACGTTGATTCCTCTGCCCACACTCTCAGTTTTACCGTTCCGCTCGTCCTGTCCGTCTCCTGTGCACTGCCCTGCGTGGTCTCCGTTGCACCCTGAGGTACCGCCGATGCGCAGCCGCCCAGCATGGACACAGCAAAGATTCCTGCCAGCATGGCTGACAATAACCTCTTTCTCTTCATAAAGTCTCTCCCTTTCTTCATGTCGTTTCCACCTTTTGTTGTATATACACAAATTTCACAGTGGATTTACTGTTATTATACTATAAATATTTGCAAAAAACAGGTAAAATTGCATTTTTATTGCGCATTTTTACCTGTTTTTTGCGTTTTTATTATATTCTTTTATACGTTATCAGTGATAGATTATTTCAACATGTTTTCCAGTGCCGTCTTCGCCTGTGCAATGGCATCCGGAATACCAGCCGGATTCTTTCCACCGGCCTGTGCCATATTCGGACGTCCGCCACCGCCACCGCCGACGTTTCCGGCGATCGCCTTGATCAGATTACCGGCATGTGCCCCCTGCTTCATCGCTGCATCGGTTGCCATGGCAATCAGGTTTACCTTTCCGTCACAATCGGATGCGATCACTACGACGCCCTCACCGATCTTGTCCTTCAGCTGGTCACCGAGATCACGCAGACCATTCATATCCACACCAGATACGCTGGTTGCCAGAAGCTTCACACCTTTGACATCCTCGATCTGATTCATCACATCACCAAGTGCATCCTTGGCTGCCCTGCTCTTTAACGCCTCGTTCTCGCTCTGCAGATCTTTCATCTCTGCGGTCAGATGCTCCAGACGTTCCTTAAGGTTTGCAGGTGTAGACTTTACAACCTTCGCTGCTTCCCGGAACTCTTCTTCCATCTTTTTGTAATATGCAATCACATTGTCACCAGTCAGTGCTTCGATACGGCGCACACCGGCTGCAACACCGCTCTCTGAAAGAATCTTAAATGTCTTGATCTCTGCAGTATTCTTTACATGTGTACCGCCACAGAACTCCCTGGAGAACTCTCCCATGGAAACGACACGGACTTTTTCCCCATACTTTTCGCCAAACAGAGCCATTGCCCCGGTCTTCTTTGCCTCATCAACGGTCATGATATCGGTACGGACTTCCATGCCCTCGTTGATCTTTTCATTGACCATGATTTCCACTTTCTGTAACTCTTCCGGAGTCATGGCTGCAAAGTGGGTGAAATCAAATCTGGTACGCTCACTGTCCTGATAAGAACCCGCCTGCTCGACATGTGTACCCAGCACTTCACGGAGTGCTTTCTGCAGTAAATGGGTTGCCGAATGGTTTGCACAGGTCTTTGCGCGAAGTTTTGCGTCTACAACCAGTTCCACTTCCTCGCCGGTATGGATCATGCCGGACACCATATGCCCGATATGTCCGTATTTACCGCCCAGAAGCTTAACCGTATCCTCAACCTGGAATACACCGTCCGCCGTACGGATCTGTCCCTTATCGCCCTGCTGACCGCCCATCGTGGCATAAAACGGAGTCTTCTCTACGATAATGGTTCCTGCATCCCCATCGGAAAGTGCTTCCACGATCTCGGTCTCGGTCGTCATAACCGTAACTTTAGAAGCATATGTCAGATTCTCGTATCCGACAAATTCTGTTGTGATAGAAGGATCAATCTGCTCGTAAACCGTTGCATCCGCACCCATGTAGTTTGTCACTTTACGGGCACTTCTGGCTTTCTGTCTCTGTTCTTCCATACAGGCCTTAAACTCGTCCTCATTATAGGAAAAGCCCTTTTCTTCAAGGATTTCTTCGGTCAGATCTACCGGGAATCCATAAGTATCGTAAAGTTTGAATGTATCGGCACCGGAAAGTTCCTTTTTGCCGTTTTTCTTCATCTCCTCCATCAGGTCAGACAAAATGGCAAGTCCCTGATCGATGGTCTTATTGAATTTCTCTTCTTCCTGTGTCAGAACCTTAAAGATAAATTCTTTCTTCTCTTCCAGTTCCGGATATCCATCCTTGCTCTCATTGATGACAGTTTCTGATAATTTTGCAAGAAACAGTCCGTCAATTCCAAGCATCTTTCCGTGACGTGCCGCACGACGGATCAGACGGCGCAGAACGTAGCCTCTTCCTTCATTGCTTGGCATAACACCATCGGATACAAGAAATGTGGAAGAACGGATATGATCCGTAATCAGACGGATGGATACGTCATCCATGGCATCTACTTCATACTTCTTTCCGGACATCTCACAAATCTTGTCGCGGATCGCTTTCATGGTATCAATATCAAATACGGAATCCACATCCTGCATAACAACTGCCAGACGCTCAAGTCCCATACCGGTATCAATATTTTTCTGGGAAAGCTCGGTATAACCGCCCTTGCCGTCCCCTTCAAACTGTGTAAACACGTTGTTCCATACTTCCATGAAACGGTCACAATCACAGCCTACTTTACAATCCGGACTTCCGCATCCGTATTTTTCGCCTCTATCATAGTAAATTTCAGAACACGGACCACATGGACCGGCACCATGCTCCCAGAAGTTATCACATTCTCCTGTCTCAGGATCACGGTAAAAACGTGTGATCTTCTCTCCCGGAACTCCTACTTCCCTGGTCCAGATCTCATACGCTTCCTCATCTTCTCCATAAATGGACGGATACAGACGATCCTCCTCAAGCCCAAGTACCTTTGTCAGGAATTCCCATGACCAGGCAATCGCTTCATGCTTAAAATAATCCCCAAAAGAGAAGTTTCCAAGCATCTCAAAGAATGTAAGGTGACGCGCAGTCTTTCCTACATTTTCAATATCTCCGGTACGCACACACTTCTGACATGTAGTCACACGTCTGCGTGGCGGAATCTCCTGTCCTGTAAAATACGGCTTGAGCGGTGCCATTCCCGCATTGATGAGTAATAAGCTGTTGTCATTGTGTGGTACTAATGAAAAGCTCTTCATGACAAGATGTCCCTTGCTCTCGAAGAAGTCAAGATACATCCGGCGCAGCTCATTTACGCCATAACTCTTTTTCATTACCAGTTCCTCCAAAATCATTCTTTCGTCGTGTCAGCCTTCGCATCCTTGTGCCTGCGGAGTCTGATACCAATAAATGCCCCTAATCCGCCGATCAAAGCCAAAGCAGCCATCTCGACCACATATCTGCCAATACATAAAAGAAAATCTGTCATATAGTTTTCTCCTCTCTGTTGTTACCCCATTAACTTAATTATTATATATGAATTTTTCTGTAAATTCAAGAGTTAGAGTTCCCCGAACGGAAATACCTGATTCTCCCTTTCAATTTCAATTACGCGGTCTGCCATTCCAAGATTTGTAATGTGTTTTTTGTATTCCCTGATTGCAGAATAATCCTGCCACATATGCATCGGGAAAACAAATTCTGCATCGGTGTTTTTCAGCACAAAATCAATCCCGAGTGTCTGATACGGTCCCAGCCGCGGATCCATCGGGACAAACGCAAAATTGACCGGCTTGTCCGCAAGCTTACGGATCTCGTGCCGGAAAGTGCGTTCCTGTTTGCCGTTTATAAGTTCTCCCACATGTTCCATCTTCCAGTCGTTTAAATCTCCTGCATGGAAGATGCTCACCCCACGCACATTCACATAAAATGCCACTCCTGCATCGGTAGACAACAGGGTCTGGATCTTTAGATCATCCACTTCATAATGGTTGTTTGCGGAAACAAACGTCACTTTTTTCCGCACCCCCGGGTCAATTCCATGCTTTTGCAGAAAATGCGGACTGATGCGGATATCCTTGGATAAAATATAATGTATATTGGTATATTTTTCACTCCAGCGCAGAATATCCATGTCAAAATGATCCTGATGTTTGTGGCTGGCAAACATATAGATTTTTGTATCCGGTGCGTAATCTGGAATCTTTCCCGTAAAGTGGAAACCATTGACACGGTCCCCGCCAAAATAATCAAAAATCAATACCAGATCATCCACTTCCACCAGAAAACAGCTGTGATGTATAAAAATTACCTGCATGTTATTCCAATCTCCTTTATCATCTGTGTTACAAGCTTTTGAAATACCGGAGCCACCGCATCGGCTGCTTCCTGCACCTCCTTATGGGACAATGGCTGTGGCGAAATGCCGCATGCCAGATTCGAGATACAGGAAATTCCCACAATCCGCATCCCCATATGATTCGCCGCCACAGCCTCACATGCCGTACTCATTCCTACGGCATCCGCTCCGAGTGTACGCGCCATTGCCACCTCCTGTGGAGATTCATAGGCCGGCCCGGTAAACTGCAGATACGTTCCCTCTTTTAAATCCGCCCCGGTCTCTGCCGCACATTTTTTTGCGATTTTCTGTAAATCATAATCATAAATCCGGCTCATATCCGGAAACCGCGGTCCCAGTTCCTCTATATTTTCTCCAATGAGCGGCGACGGAACAAAACTTGCAATCTGCCCGGTAAGAAGCATCAGATCCCCCGCCTTCATGCCCAGCTGGATTCCGCCCGCTGCATTTGTCAAAAACAGAACTTCTGCCCCCAGAAGTTTCATCAGCCGGATCGGCCGTACCACTTCCGTCATGGAATATCCTTCATAATAATGCACACGTCCCTGCATGCACACAACCGGCACATCCCCGACATAACCAAACACAAAGCGCCCGGTATGGCCCGGCACCGTAGATACCGGAAATCCCTCGATCTCATGATAATCCACCGTGGCCTCCACGCGAAGCTGCGACGCATAATCACCCAGACCGGACCCCAGTACCAGTGCCACTTTCGGCACAAAATCTGTTTTCGTCCTCACGCTGCGCACACAGCGCATGAGAGTTTCATATTCGTTGCTCATTTGTTCTCCTTATTTTTTGCAATTACATACAGAATTTCATTAACTAATAGTATAACAGAATCAAAAATAAAATAAAACAAGAGCAACTGAAATTCATACTTTTTTTATTTCTCTTAAATAATGATGCAGATCATTCCCCCATTGCTGTCATTGACAATTTTCTGCATGGTATCCTGCAGTTTCAGCTGACATTCGTCATCCATCTGCAGGATCTTGCTGCGGATGCCGTCTTCCATCAGTTCCCCGACCGATTTTCCGAAAATATTTGTCGTCCAGATTCCTTCCTTGCTCTCCTCCCCCTCGCGGATATATGCAATCAGATCATTTGCCTGTTCCTCACTGCCGACGATCGGTGCTATTTCGGTCTCAATGTCTGCCTTGATCATATGAATGGACGGGGAAATTGCCCGCATTTTCACGCCATATTTTCCGGCATGCTGGATCAGCACCGGATCTTCCATCCGGATATCCGAAAGCCCCGGCATGACCACTCCATACCCCTTCTGTTCCACAGCTGCCATGGCATCTTCCACACGCTCGTATTCTTTTTTCATCCGGGAGAGGGAACGCAGCATGGAAATCATCTGATATTCCCCTTCGATCTGCATTCCCGTCATCTCACTGATGTAGGAGAAATAGCACTGTTCCGTTGTCTCCATCCGGATCGTCACGATTCCGTTGGAAAGATCTGCCGTCTGCAGCTGGATGTCACGAAAAACTTCTTCTCCCATCTGCTCATTTGCACTTTTTACCCATTCCTGCCCGGCAAGCACAGCCGCTGCATCCCGCACGCGGCCGATTCCATCCATCAGTCTGGATGCCGTCTGAATCATGGCTGCCTTTAATTTATGTTCCATTGGAAGCATTTCCGTCCACTTTGGAATTGCAAAGTCCACACGGGTAACCGGAAATTCAAACAGAATCGCCTTCATAACTGTGACCAGATCCTCCCGGTGCATCTGCTGACAGTTGACCGGAACCACTACCGCCTGATATTCCTGCTCTAAGCTTTCTTTCAGTGCAAGTGTCTCACTGCTGTATGGGCGCACGGAATTTAAAACAATCACATACGGTTTTCCAATCTCTTTAAGCTTTTCCACCGCGGTTTGTTCTGCCTCCACATAATTTTCCCGCGGAAGTTCCCCGATACTGCCATCCGTTGTCACCACAATACCAATGGTTGCATGGTCTTTGATTACTTTTTCTGTTCCAATTCTCGCTGCATCCGAAAAAGGAATTTCCTCCTCGAACCACGGCGTATGTACCATGCGGTATCCGTCCCCCTCCAGATGACCATTTGCTCCCTCTACCATAAACCCGACACAGTCAATCAGACGCACACTGACACTGCTCTCATCTGCAAGTGTGATCTCTGCTGCCTCCTGCGGAATAAATTTCGGTTCTGTCGTCATGATCGTTTTCCCGGCGGCTGACTGAGGCAGTTCATCGAGCGTCCGTTTTTTTTCTTCCTCATCTTCGATGTACGGAAGTACAAACAGATCCATAAACCGCTTAATGAACGTTGACTTTCCGGTGCGGACCGGTCCTACGACACCAATGTAGATTTCGCCGTTCGTTCTTTTCTGGATATCTTTATATAAATCAAACTCCATAAAAAATTCTCCCTTCTTTGCATATTCGATTAATCTATCTAATCTATATGCAAAGGGGAGAATTCTTATTCACAGAAATACTCTGTTGTATATTTATTTCTCAGATGACTTCTTTTTGTCGGAAGTCTTCTTCTTTGCAGCTTCTTTCTCTGCTGCTTCCTTCTCTGCTGCTTTCTTTGCCTGCTCAGCAAGCACTTTTTCATTGATGCGTCCATACATCTGCATGTATTTATAGAGTTTCTTTGCCAGATCCTTGGTAATCTGTCCCTCCAGGGCACGCCACTTCCAGTTTTCTCCAAGTGTGGAAGGAATGTTGATACGGGCTTCGGAGCCGAGTCCGATCAGATCCTGCATCGGAACAATCGCCATATCTGCAACGGATGACCATGCGGCACGCATCATACCCCAGTTATATCCTTCCTCCTCGGTCAGATTCAAGTACTCGGTTGCGAACTTGACAGATGCTTTCGGTGCCGTCTTCATCCATCCCATCACGGTATCATTATCATGTGTTCCTGTATACACAACACAGTGACTGGTATAGGTGTGTGGCAGATAATCACTTCCCTCACGGCTGTCAAACGCAAACTGGATGACTTTCATGCCCGGGAATCCGGAATCCTTTAAAAGTTTGCGGACGGAATCTGTCAAAAATCCAAGATCTTCCACAATGATCGGAAGCTTGCCAAGTTTCTTCTCCAGCTGGTTAAACAGATCCATTCCCGGACCCTGTTTCCATTTTCCGTTCTTTGCAGTCTTATCTTTTGCCGGGATTGCATAATAAGAATCAAATCCGCGGAAATGATCGATGCGGATAATATCATACAGCTCGCTCATCGCTTTGATTCGTTTGGTCCACCATGCATAGTTATCTTTTTTCATTTCATCCCAGCGGAACAGCGGATTGCCCCAGAGCTGTCCATCTGCCGAAAATCCGTCCGGAGGACATCCTGCCACTTCAATCGGATTTAAATCTTCATCCAGATAAAACTGTTTCGGATTTGCCCATACATCCGCACTGTCTCCGGCCACATAGATCGGCACATCTCCGATAATCTCGATTCCGTTTTCATTGGCATATGCCTTTAACTCTCTCCACTGTTTAAAGAACAGATACTGAAGCATCTTATAAAACTCAATATCTTCTGCGTACTTTTTTCTTGCCTCATCCAATGCCGCTGCGTCACGCACACGAAGTTTCTCATCCCACTGCCCCCATGCTTTTCCGTCATTTGCATCTTTTAATGCCATAAACAGCGTATAATCTTCCAGCCAGTCTTTTTCCGCCTCACAAAATGACGAAAAATCTTCCGGCATATTTTTTACAAAACGGGCATATGCTTTATGCAGCAATGCATAGCGTGATACATACATGGTTCCATAATCAATGTATTCCTCGCTTGTGCCCCAGTCAAATGACTCACATTCCTTTTCCTTTAATAAATTTTCCTTGCAGAGAATGTCCAGATCGATAAAGTACGGATTTCCCGCAAAACTGGAAAACGACTGATACGGTGAATCTCCGTAACTGGTCGGACAGATCGGCAGAATCTGCCAGTAAGTCTGACCTCCTTTTACCAGAAAGTCTACAAATTTTCTGGCTGATTTTCCCATAGTTCCAATGCCATACGGTGATGGCAGGGAAGATATCGGCATAAGTACGCCACTTGTTCTCATAAGTGATTCCTCCTAAGATCCAATCTATAATCTATAATTATATCATACCACCTTTTTGTCCCCTTGTAAAAAGCATTTTTCAATGCTAGTATGAAAGAAAGGGATTACGAGGTGAAGAATTATGAACGATGTCATAAAACATAAAATCAAACACAATGCACACCGTGCACTGGTATCTGTCAAATGGGTAATTTTTGCAATTCTTGTCGGCGGTATCGTCGGGCTGTGCGGCACGGCATTTTACTTTTGCCTGACATTTGTCACCGTACTGCGTGGACAGAATCCGTGGCTTTTATATCTGCTCCCTGTCGGGGGACTGATCATTGTCGGTGCTTACCATCTGCTGCGGGACGAAAAAGATACCGGGACCAATCTGGTCATCTCTGCCATCCACTCGGATGACGAGCTGCCCCTGCGCATGGCTCCTTTGATCTTTATTTCCACACTGATCACGCACCTGTTTGGCGGATCTGCCGGCCGTGAAGGTGCCGCCCTGCAGATGGGTGGCAGTATCGGAAACGCAATCGGAAAATTCTTCCGTTTTGACGATAAAGATAAACATGTCATGATCATGTGCGGCATGAGTGCTGCGTTTTCCGCTCTCTTTGGTACCCCGATGGCTGCTGCCATCCTTCCAATGGAAATTGTAAGTGTCGGCGTCATGTACTATACCGCCCTTGTTCCATGTGTGATCAGTTCTCTTGTCGCACACGGAGTTGCTTACCTGTTTGGTGTTTCCAACCAATGGTTTTCCATCGAGCACATCCCAGACTTTGGCATTCTTCCTGCCGTGCAGATTTCCATCCTTGCCGTGCTCTGCGCACTGGTAAGTATTGTTTTTTGTGTTCTTCTGCACAAAAGTGAAGAAATTTACCGCAAACTGTTCCAGAATCCCTACATCCGCATCTTTGCCGGTGGATGTATTGTTGTCATTCTGACGATGCTTGTCGGCAACCAGAATTACAACGGTACCGGTATCGGCATCATCCAGATGTGCATTGATGGAACGGTCCGTCCGGAAGCCTTCCTCTTAAAGATGATCTTTACCGCACTGACTCTTGGTGCCGGTTACAAAGGCGGAGAAATTGTTCCTTCCTTTTTCACCGGCGCGGCCTTTGGCTGCCTGTTTGGAACGCTGACCGGCATATCCCCGACACTTTGTACGGCTGTCGGCATGACTGCCGTATTCTGTGGTGTCACAAACTGTCCGATCACTTCACTGCTGATCAGTTTTGAATTGTTCGGTTATGACGGCATGCCGTATTTTCTTCTGGCTGTCGCTTTCAGCTATATGCTCTCCGGATACTTTGGTCTGTACCGGAGCCAGAAGATTGTGTACTCCAAATACAAAACCAGTTACATCAACAAGACAACTCATTAATCCCAAGAACCACACAGCCAGTCGCCGGCAATTCCATGTTCGAATGAACCGAACCGATTGGTTCGGTTCCTGCATGCAGGTCATCAATATATAACGTCCATGTCCTGTCATCCGGCAGCAGGAGTGTTTCTTTTCTGCCGGATGCATTGTATGCCACCAGAAGTGTCTCTTCCGGCTGGCGGATTGTAAACGCGATGGTCTGTTCGGATGTCATTTCCATAAACAGAATATTCTGGCGGATCTCCTCTGCGTCTGTCATACGCAATCCTTTATGTGCTTTCCGGAAAGCAATCAGTCCCCTGTAATACTGCTGCAATCCTTTTTGTCCATCGCTCCAGTCATAGCGCAGTACATTTGTTTCATACGGCAGATTATAACTGTTCTCGGATACCTCACCATTGTTTCCGGCCGGTTTGGTTCGTGCAAACTCTTCTCCCCCCAGGAAAAACGGAACTCCCTGTGCGGTAAATACCATCGCAGCCGCCAGACGGTTCATTGCAAGGCGTTCGCCTGCATCACAATCCGGTCTGGAAATCTGCAGTTTATCCCACAAGGTCAGATTGTCGTGACAGGAAACATAATTGATCACTTTCTCCGGTGTATCCGTCCATGTGCCGCCGGCTGCATAGGTATAAGCTGCATAATCTACCTGTGGATGCCACACACCTCCTGTTGCACAGTAACGCACCGCAACTTTCATTTTTTCCTTTCCGCTGACATAGCCGCAGTCTTTGTTATAAAACACATGTCCGCGCACCATGTCCCGGATATCATCCGAAAACATTCCGATGCCGTCCAGCATACGCGCGTTTCTCTTCATGGCACGCCTAAATTCCGGCATGGTTGAAGTACCGCCTGTCCAGCCCTCTCCATACAGAATGATATATGGATTGATTTCTTTTAACCTGCGGCTGATCTCATTCATGGTATCAATATCAAGAACACCCATCAGATCAAACCGGAACCCATCCACATGATATTCCCTTGCCCAGTAACAGACAGATTCTACGATGTATTTGCGCATCATCGGCTGCTCCGAAGCAATTTCATTGCCACAGGCAGATGCATTGGAATATCTGGTTCCGTTCATCCGGTAATAATAATCCGGCTCACATTTCTGCAGACAGCTGTCCAGATCATAGGTGTGATTGTACACCACATCCATGATCACTCCGATACCCTCCCTGTGAAAAGCCGCAATCATTTCTTTCATTTCCCGGATACGCACCTCCCCATGGAACGGATCTGTTGAAAAAGATCCCTCCGGTACGTTATAATTCAGCGGATCGTATCCCCAGTTATACTCCCGCTTCTTTGGTGCCGCCTCATCAATACTTGCAAAATCATACATTGGCATGATCTGCACATGCGTAATACCGAGCGATTTCAGATAATCCAGCCCAGTAGCTTCTCCCTCTTTGTTTTTGGTTCCCTTTTCTGCCAGTCCCAGATACTTTCCCGGATATTTTACCCCGGAAGAGCCATCCGCGGTACTGTCCAGAACAGAAATCTCACAGATCACCAGATCCGTACGGTTTGAAAAAACCGGTCCATGATCCTCCTTAAAATTCTCCGGATCAGTTTCTTTTAGGTCCAGCACCATACTCCGCTGCCCGTTCACACCGACAGCTACCGAATATGGATCCTGTGACTCCACGGTCTTGCCGCTTCTCTCCAGACGGTATGTATAATAAACATGCCGCAAATCTCCGTCTACCCGAATCGTCCAGGTTCCCTGTACATCCCGTTTCATCGGAAGTGTATCCGACAGGCAGTCCCCGTCTCCTTCCCGATACAGACACAGTGTTACTGCATCCGCAGTCGGAGCCCAGAGCCGGAACGCTGTATATTTCTTTGTGTACACAGCACCCAGATCATTTCCATCATATGGAATCCTTTGCTGCATTCCCTCTCTCCTCCCTGAAATATATTATTTTCGCTTTTTTTCGTAATTCATTATATTTTAATTTTATGTATCTGTAAATTGGAAAAATCACTAAGTTTTTTTCAATATTTTGTGAAATAAGACGAAGAAAAGAGGCATTCCATGTTTTATGCCATGAAATGCCTCTTTTTTTGTTTTCCGTATCAGGCAAACCCTTATGCGTTTGTTGCCTGTACCATTGCCTCAAGGGTTCTGACTGCTGCTCCCGAATCGATCGTCTTTGCTGCAAGTGCAATGCCATCTGCAATACTGTCTGCCTTTTTCCCAATATACAAAGCGGCTCCTGCATTCAAAAGCACAATCTCCCTCTTTGGTCCCTGTTCCTTTCCGGAAAGAATATCTCTGGTGATCTGTGCGTTTACGGCTCCTTCCCCACCCTGCAGTTTTGCGATTTCACACCGCTTTAATCCAAACTGTTCCGGTGTGATTGTATAGGTGGTTACTTTTCCGTCCTTAATTTCAGATACCGTGGTCTCACCGGTCAGTGTGATTTCATCCATGTTATCCTCTCCGCTGACAACCATTCCCCGTTCTACCCCGAGGTTCATCATGGTTCCCGCAATCACTTCCGTAAGTGCCGGGGAATACACCCCTACAAGCATTGCCCTGGCCCGGGATGGATTCGAAAGCGGTCCTAAAATATTAAACACCGTGCGGATGCCCAGCTGTTTTCTGACCGGTCCCACATACTTCATGGCAGGATTAAAATGCGGTGCAAACATAAATCCGATCCCGACCGTCTCCACACACTTTTCTACCACAGCCGGATCTGCGGAAATATTTACGCCAAGTGCTTCTAACACATCTCCGGCACCACTTTTAGAAGAAATGGAACGATTGCCATGTTTTGCCACCGGAAGCCCTGCTGCTGCCACAACGAACGCTGATGTTGTGGAAATATTAAACGAATAGGTACAGTCTCCGCCGGTACCGACAAAATCTACATAATCCTCTACCTTCGGACTGATCGTATTTGCCTTGTTGCGCAATACGGCTGCCAGTCCCGTAATCTCATCCAGCGTTTCCCCTTTCATGCGGAGTGCTGTCAGAAAACATGCAATCTGCGCCTCTGTTGCCTGTCCGGTCAGAATCAGCTCCTGTGCTTTCATCGCTTCCTCTTTTGTCAGATCTTTACCCTCTACCAGTTTGGCCAGAATCTCTTTCATCTATGATATCCTCCTGTTTTATTCGCTTTTCCGTTACATTTCATTTAACTCTTTTTTGAATGTGCTGCAATAGTCTGCTGCAGCCTGCGGATCAAAATCGTGCTTCCGCATCAGTGTGATAAAATGAGAGCCTACAATGGCTCCGTCAATAATCTCTTTCATCGGACGTACATCCTCCGCCGTGCGGATACCAAATCCCATCATAACCGGAATTTTTGCCTCTTTCTTTACCGCTGTCAGGTATTCTAAAATCTGACAGTGAAAGGTTGCTTCCTGTCCGGTAACTCCCATGGAAGACACACAGTAGACAAATCCCCGTGCATTTTTAAGGATTTTTGGCACACGGTCTTTGGATACCGGGGAAACCAGCTGGATCAGAATGGTTCCATCCTCTTTCTGTAACTGTGTCTGGAGTTCTTCCTGCTCTTCCAGCGGCAGATCCGGAATGATCAGTCCATCCACCCCGCAGGCATTGCACTCTTTTACAAATTTTTCCACGCCATAATGCAGTACCGTGTTGTAATACATCATAAATACAATCGGGATCTGCACACCATCGGTCCTCATCTCTTTCATACAGGTAAATGTTTTCTCCAGATTTGCCCCGCCGAGAATTGCCTCATAGGAAGCCGCCTGAATGACCGGACCGTCTGCCACCGGATCGGAAAACGGAATTCCAAGTTCAATAATGTCCGTTCCTGCCGCTTCCTGTGCCTTGATGATCGCCTTTGTCTTATCATAATCCGGCAGACCTGCTGTGATATAAGTAATAAATGCCTTTTCTTTCTTTTCCTGTAACGCCTGAAGCGCTGTCTCAATTCGATTCATCCCTGTTATGCCCTCCTTAATTCAGATATCCTTTTCCGTCAAGATAATCCGCAATGGTGTTTACATCTTTATCTCCGCGACCGGACAGACAGATAATCATGCTCTGGTCCATGGTCATTTCTTTTGCCTTTTTAAATGCATAGGCAACGGCATGTGCACTCTCAATTGCCGGAATAATTCCCTCTAACTTACACAGTTCCATCAGCGCATCCATTGCCTCCACATCCGTAATTGCCACATATTTTGCACGTCCGGTATCCCGCAGATATGCATGCTCCGGTCCGACTCCCGGATAATCCAGTCCGGCGGAAATGGAGTGTGCCAGCTGGATATTTCCATCGGTATCCTGCAACAGATACGAACGCATGCCATGCAATACTCCAGGCTCTCCCAAAGCCATGGCGCTGGCATGTTTTCCGGTCTCAATTCCAAGGCCCGCTGCTTCTACACCGATCAGTTCCACCTCCGGCTCATCAATAAAATCGGCAAACATTCCGATGGAATTGGAACCGCCGCCCACACATGCCATAACCACATCCGGATTCTTTCCTTCTGCTTCCATGTGCTGACGCTTTGCCTCCCGGCTGATCACACTCTGAAACTCTTTCACCATCTTCGGATACGGATACGGTCCTACCGCAGATCCGATAATATAGAACGTATCCTCCGCTGTTTTGGCCCAGGTACGGATGGCTTCGTTTGTCGCGTCTTTTAAGGTATTGCTTCCGGATTCCACGGATACCACTTTTGCACCAAGCATCTCCATACGCATCACATTCAGTTTCTGTCTCTGGATATCTTCTTTTCCCATGTACACCGTACATTCCATATCAAACAGTGCTGCTCCCGTTGCAGTAGCTACACCATGCTGTCCTGCACCGGTCTCCGCGATTACCTTTGTCTTTCCCATACGCTTTGCCAGAAGGATCTGACCGATCACATTGTTGATCTTGTGGGCACCGGTATGGTTTAAATCTTCACGCTTTAAGTAAATTTTTGTACCGTATTTTGCAGACAGACGCTCTGCATAGTAAAGCGGTGTCTCTCTGCCGACATACTGTTTCAGATAATAATGATACTGCTTCATAAACTCCGGATCATGAATAGCCTCCTCATATGCCTGATCCAGTTCCTGTAAGGTATTCATCAGCGACTCTGCCACATACTGTCCGCCAAACTGTCCATAATATGCTTTCTTATTCATCTTTCTTTCCTTTCTTCTGCTTCCTCTTTGACACATGTTACAAATTGTTTTATCAATGCTTCTTCTTTTTGATCTTTTTCTTCCACTCCGGAACTTACATCCACGATATCCGGGTCAAACAACCGGATTCCTTCGGCAACATTTCCGGCATGTAACCCTCCTGCCAGGACAAATTTTCTTCCGGCGAAAATCCCCGCCTGCCGGTCAATATTCAGTTGCTTCTGCCAGTCAAAACGCTGTCCGCCGCCATAGCCTGCACCATCCACGACAATCGCTGTAATTTTCTGCTGCAGTTCTTCCGGCAGTTCAAAAAAGCTCTTTGTTTTTGTCTCAAACTCTTCCGGATCTGAGAGGTTTATGGCATACCAGACAGGAAGTTCTGCTGCCGTTATGGCATCCTCTGACAGCTTTCCGTGCATCTGGATGATGTCAAATTTCATCTGCTGCAGTGTCTTTATCTGTGCCGCATCCGGGGAAACGGTTACGGCAACCTTTTTTATCCGTGGACTGATTTTTTTCATGATTTCTTCTGCCTGTTGCCGGCTTAAATTCCGCCTGCTTTTCTCATAAAAAACAAATCCTGCGTAATCGGCCCATGCATCATTTACATACTGCGCATCTGCAGGCTTTTTCAGTCCACAGATCTTTACTTCTGGTCTCATGCCTGATACAGCTCCTTCCATTTTTGTGCAAGTGCTTTCGGATTTTCCGATTCCATAAACGCACGCCCGATCAAAAAGGCATCCACCCCACAGTCTCGCAGGAACCGCACGTCCTCATCTCCCGTAATCCCACTTTCTGCCACAAATACTTTATCTTCCGGCACATAAGGGCGAAGCCGTCTGGTATGTTCCAAAGAGATCGTAAAATCCTTAAGATTACGGTTATTGACCCCGATGATTCTCGGGTTGATCTTCATCGCCCGTTCCACCTCTGCCTCATCATGTGTCTCAACCAGCACATCAAGTTCAAGTTCTCTTGCCAGCTGATAAAAATCATGCATCTGTGCATCATCGAGAATCGCTGTAATCAGAAGTACCGCATCTGCACCGATCACTTTTGCCTCATAAAACTGATACTCACAGATCATGAAATCTTTCCGCAAAATCGGAAGGCTGGATTTTGCCCGGATTTCTTTTAAATACGCAACATTTCCGTGAAAATGATCTTCCTCTGTCAGACACGAAATGGCATCCACCGATGCATTGTACTCACTGATGCGCTCCATCAGATCAATCTTGCTGGTAATCGTTCCGAGACTCGGGGAAGCTTTCTTAAATTCTCCGATAATCGAAAGTCCCGGTTTCTTTAAATGATTATAAAAACAGTCTGCCTCCCTCGTCTTTGTTTCCTCTGCCATGCGCCGCATTTCTGTTTCCGGAATACGTGCCATGTGCCCGGGAAGCCGTTTTTTCTTATCTTCTACAATTTCATCCAGTATCATATTTTTTCCCCTAATATAAACTACTATAATCTAACACGTTCCATTTACAAAATTTTCGATGATGCGTTTGCCGTGCTCGGTATAAATGGATTCCGGATGGAACTGTAATCCCACAACCGGATATTTCTTATGGCGCATTGCCATAATCTCTCCGTCATCGGTCCGCGCCAGCACCCGCAGACAATCCGGCAGATCCTTTTCCTGCACTGCCAGGGAATGGTATCTTGCCACACGGATCGGAGAATTGATCCCGGTAAATACACTGCTTCCATCATGTTCAATCAACGACTGCTTTCCATGGAACAATGCCTTGGCATAGGAAACGGTTCCTCCCAATGCCTCACCGATGCACTGATGCCCCAGACAGATGCCAAGGATCGGTTTTTCTTCTGTAAATTCTTTGACAACATCCATGCAGATGCCTGCTTCCTTCGGATTCTTTGGTCCCGGTGAAAGCACGATCCGCTCCGGGTCCATCGCCTTAATTTCTTCAATGGTAATCTTGTCGTTTCGGACAACTTTGATATCGGAGTTAAAAATTCCGATATACTGATACAGGTTATAAGTAAAAGAATCATAGTTATCAATCAGCAAAATCATAAATTTTCCTCCTCTATAAGCGTCTTGGCCAGTGCCATTACTTTATTGCAGCACTCCTGATACTCATTTTCCGGAACGGAATCTGCAACTATTCCCGCTCCAGCCTGCAAATATACACGGTTTTTCTTTTTGATCATTGTCCGGATCGTAATACAGAAATCCATATCACCGGAGAAATCAATGTATCCGGTTGCGCCTCCGTAGAGTCCTCTGCGCACACTCTCAAGTTCATCGATAATCTCCATCGCGCGGATCTTCGGTGCTCCGGAAAGCGTTCCTGCCGGAAGGAACGAAGAAACCAGATCCAGCGGATGAAATTCTCCTTTTTTCTTTCCTTCCACCATAGATACGATGTGCATTACATGGGAATAATTCTGCACTTCCATAAACTGTGTCACCTTGACGGTTCCAAATTCTGAGATCCTTCCCATGTCATTTCTCGCAAGATCCACCAACATGACATGTTCGGCGCGTTCCTTTTCATCCCGGAGCAATTCATCCCGAAGCAATGCATCCTCCTCGGCATCCACACCCCTGCGCCGGGTTCCGGCGATCGGACAGGTATACACCCTGCTTCCCTGCTGCTTTACAATCATTTCCGGGGAACTTCCGATCACTTCAAACTCTCCATAATTGAAATAATACAGATACGGGGATGGATTCAGTTCCCGGAGCTCTTTATACAGCTCAAATCCGGTCTGTTTTGTCTCAATCGTCCATCTCTGGGAAAGCACGGTCTGGAAAATATGTCCTTCCCGGATATACTGCTTGATCTTTTCGACTTTTTCGCAATACTGTTCTAAGGTATCGGACTGGTTGACAATCACACCGTCATGTGTAAAATTTCTGTCCGGTATCTGTCCGGCATTTTTTCTTGCCTCCTCAATCAGTTCTGCTGCTTCTGCTAATGCTTTCTTTTTTCCGTCTTCCGAATCTTCTCCAAGAATCACTGCGGTCAGCGTCTCTGCCACATGATCCACCAGGATAAATTTTGTCATGAGCATCATCTGGATGGTCTCGATTCCAATCTCGTCTGGATTGTTATCCGGCAGTACTTCCGCATAGCGGACAAAATCATATCCCAGATTTCCGACCAGTCCTCCGGAAAAAGACAGCTCTTCGTTTTCTTTTACGATATCAAACTCGCTGTAATATTCTTTCAGACGTTCGAGCGGATTTCCCTGCCGGATTTCTTCCGTCCCGTTGTTCCGCCGGATCACGAGTGCATCCCCGCGGGAAGTAATGATCTCTTCCGGTTCTTTTCCAAAAAACGTATATCTGTCATAATTTTTATCATAACTTTCCAGAAGAAATCCTTTTTTGTTTCCTACCAGACTCTCATACATGCCGATCGCTGTTTCATTTACAATGCTGACTGTCTTTTTGTATACCCGTAATCTCCGCTTCATATTACTGCTCCTTTTTTCCAAATAAAAAACGTCCCTGGTCCGACTGCTGCCGGATCAGGGACGATTATCCTCGTGGTGCCACCCTTCTTCGCTCCGTAACTGAAAAACTAACAAAGGCAGCCATCCCCGAACCGGAAATAACTGCCACCAATTACGCAACCTCTTGTGATACAGAAAACAAAATCTCTTTGTCTCGATATCCATGCCCCTATAACGTGGGGAAACGGCTCAACTACTCGCCTTACGCTTTCACCTTGCATCTAACGAATCCATTCCATGACAAACTATCCTGCCGGCTCACACCTGCCGCCGGCTCTCTGAAAGGAATCATCTGCTGTACTTACCTTCGCTCAATGATTTTATTTCTCTTTAATTTATTAACAGTTTAATACACTACAGTGTGTCTGTCAACCAAAATTTTAACTTTCAGGAAAATTTCATTTTAGGATACAATCACCTTGCGGAATTTTATATTTTCTTTTTCACTCTTTTCGTGTAAAATACATTTTACGGCAATGTTTATTGCATAACAACTTAAGAAAGGACTTATAGCTATGAGACAAAAAATAGGACTATTTCTTTGCCTTGCCCTGCTCCTTACCGGATGCAGCTACCAGACAAAGACCATCCGTTTCGGTGCAGCCGACATCGGTGGGATGTATTATACCGTTGCAAATGCTTATGCCGGTCTGGCATCCAAAGAATCCTCCGACCTGAAATTTGAAGTTAAAAACACCGCCGGATCTGCGGCAAATCTACGGCTTTTGTCCGGAAATTACATTGATCTTGGGATCGCACAGGCGGATCTGGTCCGGGCAGCCCATGAAGGAACCGGCAGTTTTTCTGATAACAAACAACAGGGATACCGTGCCATTGCAGGACTTTATACCGAAGCCTGCCAGATCGTCGTCCGGGCAGATTCTGATATCCGGACATTAAATGATCTGCAGGGAAAAACCGTCAGCATCGGTGCCAGCGAATCCGGAACCGAACAAAACGCTACCGAAATTTTAAAACTGAGTGGTCTGACTGCGAAACTGGTGCACATGGTGAATCTGGATTATGCAGATGCCGCCGGAAAACTTGCCTCCGGTGAAATTGATGCCTTATTCTGCACCGCCGGCATCCGCACCGCAGTCATTGAAGAACTGGCAAAGGAATGTGATCTGCGGCTTCTTTCCATCGACGATACCTGTCTGGAAAAACTGCTTGCAACCACAAAGGAATACAGCAAATATGTCATTCCTGCAAACACTTACAGTGGACAGGACGAAGACGTGACAACCATTGGAGTCAAAGCCGTACTGCTTGCCTCCGATGCCCTTTCCGAAAAAACCGTGGAAAAGCTTACAGAAATTCTGTTTTCCCACGCACAGGATCTGGCCTATGCCACATCTTTAGACGCTGCTTTTGACGAGACAGATGCATCCTCCGGTGTAACCATTCCCTTCCATCCGGGTGCTGCTGCTTATTATGCCGGGCAGGGAATCAGCGTCAATACAAAATAACATATGAAAGAAGGACAACTATGGAAATACATTTGAATATGTACCAGACGCTGGCAGTCGCTGTACTGGTACTCTTGTTTGGCAACTTTTTAAGACACCGCATTGGGTTTCTGGAAAAATTCTGTATTCCGGCACCTGTCATTGGCGGTCTTTTGTTTGCAATTTTGACCTGTCTTTGTTATGTTACCGGAATTGCGGAATTTTCTTTTGACGACACACTCCGGGAAGTATGCATGGTATTTTTCTTTACCTCGGTCGGTTTTCAGGCCAACTTAAAAGTGTTAAAAAGCGGAGGCACAGCCATGGCAGTTTTCCTCGGTCTTGTCGTTGCACTGATTATATGTCAGAACCTTCTTGCCGTGGGATTGTCCCATGTCCTGCACTTAAATCCGCTGATTGGTATGTGTACCGGCTCCATCCCAATGGTCGGCGGTCATGGTACAGCCGGAGCATTCGGTCCTGTCTTAGAAGACTTTAATATTCAGGGAGCCACCACGATCTGTACTGCAGCTGCCACCTTTGGTCTGATTGTCGGCAGTCTGGTCGGCGGTCCGCTCGGCAGACGCCTGATTGAAAAACAGAACCTGCTGTCCACGGCAGTCACGGAAGATGACAGTCTGCTGGTTGAGGACGAAAAGAAGCATGAGCGTCATACGAACATGTATGCATCCGCCGTATTTCAGTTAATCCTTGCGATCGGTCTGGGAACTATTTTCTCCTATTTTCTGACCAAAACCGGGCTTACCTTTCCGGTTTACATCGGTGCCATGCTGGCAGCCGCATTGATCCGCAACATTGCCGAATACTCTGGCAAAGCAACAATCCACATGGGTGAGATCAATGACCTCGGTGGTATTTGTCTTTCCCTCTTTTTGGGTATGGCAATGATCACCTTAAAACTCTGGGAACTTGCTTCCCTGGCACTTCCGCTTGTAATCCTGCTGACCGCACAGGTCTTACTGATCTGTGTATTTACTTACTTCATCGAGTTTAACATTATGGGACGGGATTACGATGCTGCCGTACTGGTTGCCGGAACCTGTGGTTTTGGTATGGGTGCCACACCAAACGCCATGGCAAACATGCAGGCCATCTGTGACCGCTATGTACCTTCCGTAAAAGCGTATCTCCTGATTCCCCTGATCGGAAGTTTATTTGCGGATTTTATCAACAGCCTTGTAATTACCTTTTTTATCAATATTTTGTAATTGGGAGGACAACGAAAATGTTTTGGAAAAAATTAAAGAAAAAGGCAACTGAAAAACATAATTACGATCTGACCTACGACAATGTAGCGATTCCGGAAGTGCACACCCACAAACCGGAAGATCACGAAGAAACTCCGGGTGAAGATGCCCCAGTGCACTATGACAATGTAGCGATTCCGGAGGTACATATCCGCAGGAAAAAATAAAAGGCTCCGCAGAATCAAATCCCTGAGGGTTCCGGTTCTGCGGAGTTTTTCTTTTCCTGTCATTTATTTTAAATGCAGACGTTCTTCTTTTCCCTGAATCTGCAGCGTCACCGGGCGTTCCACATGTACGCATTCTCCCTGTTCTAACGTTCCTATCACGTTGTCTTCTTTCAGCAGTAAAATCTTCTCCGGAGAATCACTGATCATCCGGTATGTCTGTTTCGAAGGGTCATAGGAAATCTGACAATGTTTCCACTCGAATGTTTTGTTTCCTACCGTATTCTTCTTTTTTGTGGAAGAATCCTCTTTCCGGCTGCGTTTCTTTTTCGACTTTCTCCGCCGGTGAGCTTTTTTGCGCCGCCAGCCGTGTCCGGACCGCTTCGGATTCTTTTCCCTTTTTATCTGCTCATTTCCCTGTTTTTCGGGTGGACGGTACCCTCCTGTAATCCATCCTGTCAGTATGAGTATCCATGCGGCTCCGTGCAGCAGGGTAAAGAAATATATCCCTGACAACAGAAACGGATACAGTGCCGGAAACACAGCCAAAACAATCAGCAGTTCTGCCAGCACCAGACTGGTAAACAGCGTTGGCAGCAGCATCGTCTTTTTTCCTTCCGCCAGAAACAACATTCCCACAGACAAAAAACAAAGCAGTACCGGAAGCAGCGCTGCAATGGCACAAACTGCCAGAAGCCGCATCTGTCCCACTCCCTGTACATAAGAAAGACTGCTTTTTACCGTACCAACCGTGATCGGAGCTTTTAAAACGAAAGTATCTGCCACTCTGCCTTCTGTCAAATACGTATAACCTGCCCTTCCTCCTGCTTTCACCACATCCAGACCGGACAGCGTCATCTCCTGCCCGCCTGCCGAAAACTTACAAAACGGCAATAGCATGGAAAGTAATGCCAGAAGAAGTGCTATTGCTGCTATATTTTTCAATAAACGTCCATACGTTCTCATGCTCATTTCCTCCCATCATTCATTTTACATTCTGACAGGCTCATTATAGCACGGAATCTTTTGTCTTCTTATTAAATTTCTTTTAAATTTTTGTGATTCACAATTGCCACCCAGATTCCTGGGGCTTTCAACGGCACCGAAAGGATATAGGCCAGCACAACACGCAGCCCCAGAGAGATCACCGTAAGTACCACTGACATCTGTGCTTTGTTGATTGCCCGGTAATATCCGTACAACAGAAACAGACACCCGATTCCACAGTAAAACGAGCCCTCGATACGCAGATACTGCACACCACACGCGATGACCGCCGTCTCCTGTGCCTTCACAAAAATCTCCATCAGAGATGCTGCAAACGTGCACACCAGAATGGAAATAATGATACTGAATACAATACTGATCGCAAAGGCTTCCTTCGTTCCTTTTTGGATCCGTCCGTAATCTTTCACCCCATAATTCTGTGCGACAAACGTGGAATACGCATTGCCGAAATCCTGTACCGGAAGATATGCAAATGTGTCAATTTTGACCGCTGCCGCAAATGCCGCCATCGTTGTTGCCCCGAAACTGTTTACAAGCCCCTGCACCATCAGAATTCCAAAATTCATGACCGACTGCTGCATCTCCTCCATGACTTCCTGTGGCACACGTAGAAACCACAGAATAGGATGCATACACACATACACCAGCACGTTAACGAAGACCATCACTGCCATGATCAGCACAAAAGCATGCGCCACAGCTACCCGCGCGCATGCTTATCGTTTTTCCCTTTATAAATGGAAAATAAGACTCCTGCCCCCATGGAAAGTCCCAGAAAAATCGAGGTCAAAAAGGTCATAAGTGTATAGGCGGGTCCCACCGCCGCGAGTGCATTCTTTCCAACCACGCGCCCGACAATCAGTGTATCCGCAATATTGTAAAACTGTTGCATCAGATTGCCCGCCATCATCGGCAGTGCAAATAAGATAAGATTTTTTGATATTTTTCCTTTTGTTAAATCATAGTACATTCTTTTATTCCGTGATGATTTCCCCAACACTGCTTTCCATTTCGTCCTTTTCCAGAAGCATCTGCTGCGCCCGCTTATCCTCCGCGATTGCTGTCATGATACGGTTGATATCCTCCGGGCAGAACATCGTAATTGCCTGTGACAGGTCACTGAGATTATCCCGGTTGACCATCAGGCACCCGCCACCTTTTAAGCTGATGTTCAGGCACTTGCTACGGTCGGTGACATCCCCGAGTGTAATCCGATTTCTGTCCGTATCACATACAAACGTAACCCCTTTGTACGTGATTGTACCGTTTTGTGCCAGATGCTGATACGGCGCTTTCTTTTCGGTTCCGTCTATATGCTCCCGAAAACTGCTTCCGCGCGTTTGTCCGTTTTGTGTACCCAGTCCTGCTACTTTTCCGTATAATGTAGTGTATCCTGTCTGTAATGCTCCAATTGCCATATTCTTTTTATCCTCCGTAAGTTACATCCTGTTTTTCATGCTTTTCACCTCTGGAAAATAATTCCCGGGTTTGCATGTATTTATACATTTTCCCAGCTTTTATTTTTGTAATGTATTTATCCAGTTCCATACCACGGGCATATATATTTTTCGCCCGAGGTATAACACAAAAATCACCAGTATCACCGTAAGTATTCTCCGAAGCGGCCAGTACCAAGGCTGTTTTCCAATAAAGCCTTTCAGAATCCAGATTCCCATTTTCGCTTCTTTTTTCTGATTGCACCGCATACAGGCAGTACATAAGTTTTTCATATCATTCGAACCGTGAATTCCAAACAATGCGGCTCTTCTACGCACTGCCGGATACTCCTCCATGCAATGAACCGGAAAAATATGGTCAATCGTTATTTTATCTTTTGGCTTCTTTTTCCCACAGTATGCACACCGGTATTTTCCGGTAGGTGATGGATACTTTGCAAAAAAAAGGCTACGGTAATTGCTGCTTCGCGTATACTGCGTTGGCACTGCTTCAAATGTAAGATTCCTTCTTCTGCAATAACGCTGCATATGATTTTTTTCCCATCTGGAACATTCCTTTTTTTCATAATATACTCTGCTATTTTCCCGCCTGATACAGGTATATTTCTTCCACCACAGAAAAATGCGGCAGCGCTTTACACTTTTTGTTCCATTTTTTATTCTTACGGTATATGTCTGTGCCAATGTTGCAATTTCCTTTATTTCAATTTTTGCTTTTACAGCTTATAATCCACATGTTGTCCCATGAGCTTCTCGCGATCCGTCCGGACTTCATTACTCCTCTCTACAAATGTATATTCACCTATTTTATCCATAAGCTCTTCTACAGAATTGGCAGTTAATGTAATGGTCTGTGTATCATCCTCACTCTCAGTCCTGGATTCTTTGGATTTCTCCAGGCGTTCCTTCTCCTGCTTTTTCTCTGCCTTTTTCTCCGCTGCTTTCTTTTCCGCCTTCTTTTTCTCCGCAGACTTTTGAATTCTGGATTTCTGATCCGACGATGATTTTCTGAGCACTGCAAAAAACGAAGTGGTTCCACCATCATTCACCTGCATGCCATACTCCTTTACATCAGCACCGGATTTTTCCACGCTGGATTTTAACTGTTGCAGCTGTGCTGTTGCTCCACTGAGAATTCCCTCGTATTTCTTACGATAACTCTCATCCATAGCCATTCGTTCAATTTTCTCTTCATCAATAAGAACGACTGTCTTAATATTATTTGCATATTTTGCGGCATTTGCCTGAGCATTTGCTTTCTGATCTTTGCTTACCAGAATAAAATCATAATTTCCGTATTTCTTTTTTAATTTTTCATAATACTTTTGCGCTTCTTTCGAAAGTTTTGGATCACCAATCGTCTTTCCCAAATCTTTGGATTCCGTTACCTTCTCTTCTTTCTTTACTTCCCCGGTTTCCGTATTCCTGGCTACTTTCGTTTTTTCCTTACTGCCCGGTGTATAATTTTGAGCATATACATTTGAAACTATTGTGTTTGTATTAACTGCCATAACCCTTCCTCCTATCACAAGATCAACATCATTGTGCCAGCCCCTGCATCTGCACTGCTACTAATACAAGTATCGTCACATCTTTCAAAAACTTTATACATCGAATGTGTTGATCCGGCATATATGCAATATTCAGAAATTTTTCAGCAGAAATCCACGAATTGTCTGCACATAATCCTCTACTTTCAGGACTGTCGAAAGGTGCCCACCCGAAACATATTTGATGGTTGGATTATGCATCAGCTGAATGAGATCTTTCTGCATTTTACCGGAAAAGAAATCCTAATCCGGAAGTATCAGTAATATTTTGCCTTCCAGTTCCTTAAAATCCGACTCTGTGACAGGTGTCTGATTCATCAGATCAGCCAGCAGCCCGGAAATATGCACATCTTTTTCCTTCGTATGATCCTTAAAAATAGTTTCAAACATCTCCTGTGCATACGCAATTTCTTCTTTACTTTCATTGCGGATATGTCCCATTCCTGCCCTGATCAGTTTCGGTTTTAATTTTTCATAATTGCAATGTTTCATATAAAACAGCATAAGCGGTGCAAGAAAATATTTCTTCTTAAGGCTTTTAAGCGTAGCCGCATCCATCCCACCGGTTGAAATCAGAATGATTCCGCCAACTTCTTTCGGATACTTCTGTGTATAGATCTGTGCAACCATACCTCCGTCACTTGCACCAACAAAAATTGGCTGTGTTACTCCGATCCTGTCAAAAATTATATTTACAAAATATATGAAATTTAAAAAGACGGCTCTTCCGTTTGATTGAAGCTCGTAAAAATGGTGGGCGATTTATCGGCCACCACAAAAAAATCAAAAAATTTACACACTTTACTTGACAAACTCAAAAGGGATATATTCTATTTTCTATTTTCTATCTCTCATCTTATTCTTTAATTCCTGAACCACTTCCAGATAATCTCTGTGTTTCATATCCGGAAAAGCCTTGATCAGCCGTCCCTGTCCCACAAACGTATGCTCTACGATTGAGCTGGATAACTCATCAAATTCTTTCTGTAGATCTGCCTTATTTTTGCGAAGCGTCTCAATGGATTTATTTACTTTCTCTTCCGTTGCTTCCTTAAACTCTGCCCTGGCCAAAGCCGCCTGCACCTTACCTTCGCCAACTTTCTGTACGGTATCAATCGTCGTTGTTGCCAGAGAATCACTAATCTTATCACTGATCACCCGCATGTTGGCACGAATTGTATCCAACCTCGTAAGTTTCCTGTTCAGTCCCTGAATAACCGCAACGGTCACTATAAGATCCGCCAGATACAATGCATAAAGTATGGCAACGACCATCCAGCCCACAATGGATGGCGCGTGCGCAGAAGTGTGATGTTCCACAAAAGACTGAAATACTTTCACAACAAGCAGAATCGCCACTCCCCAGATCAATGAGAACTCCAGACAGATATATCCATGAAAATTCAATGGCTTGTTGGAATAATCCCACCATCTTGCATGAAAGCAAACGTCGAGGAGCCATCCGGCGATCAGTTCAACCGCAGTTGCCAAAATCACACCAAACAGGAAAATCATACCGTCATTCAGCTGGTATCCGCTGCCCTGAAACGTATTCATCATCGCAAATACCGAAAGCACTCCAAATCCGTATACCGGACACACGGGTCCATTTAGGAATCCTCTGTTAATTACTTTTCCACAGGCTACCGCATGATAGACAACTTCAAGTGCCCAGCCTCCAAATGAATAGATCAAAAAATACCAGCATATCTGGTAATATGTCATTCCACAAATCATCTTTTATTCCCCTTATTCTAATATTCCATGTTAATAAAACAGCTCTCATATGATAGCTAAATGCCGTATTCGATGATTTCTTTGCATCTTCTGTCTGTTCCGATACCAGTTCTATCAAATTTTCCGCTTCCAAAATAATCACCTGCTATTTTCTCTAACTGCTCTGCAATCCGCGGAAACGGAAGGTTCAAATCCAATGTCCGCACCCATATCGTGTTGCCATCCATAGAATACTTATTATTCGGTGTTATTTGTTCCTGTGTCTTTGCATATAGTAACATTCCTGCAACATTTCCGGTTTGATTTCTATCCAGATTTTTCACATACGCAAATATCTGATACAAATTTCCTGAATGAATGCTGCTGACATCATACTGTGTCTGCATTGTATGCCCATAATACTTTGCATCAATAATCAGTACTTTTCCGGCAGATTTCAATGTAATATCTGTTACCATGCCTGGCAGGAAATCAATCATCCCATCGTCTATATTCCACGGAATTGTATCAGGATTTGCCTTATACTCCGGATGATGATAACGAAAATATTCCAGAATAAACTTTTCATATAAACTGTGCATAGAACGTTCATCCAAAAAAACTGCCAGCTTAGTTTCACCTTTATCTGTTGACAGTAACAAACTGCCAAGCACCAGATAACAAATATTCATAAGCATCCGGTAACTTTGATTGTTACGCTGGTAGCGAATCCTGTCCCATCGTATCTGATCTGGTTCTATCATATCTACGTTTTCAAACAAAATCAGATTTTTCTTCAAAAGAACTTTTCTATCCGGTTTCACAGTTTTCTGCCGTATCAATATCATTATGGTAGTTTTCAAAATGCGGTTCAGAAGATTATTTTCAGATAGTTCATCATATTCACATGCCAGCTTTTGCCTATGTTGTGTTCTGTTTTTTATCGTTCCCTGAAGATTAAGTTTACCTCTTAAAACGGACAATTCTTCTGATTGAAGAATATATTCCTTATACAATCCCTGTTTAAGCTGATTTGCCACTCCTTTGCCGAGTATTGCGGCAAACATGTCATGAATATTCTCAAAGTCCTCTGTAGCCACCGAATCATAATTTGACTGACGCAGGGACTGAAATGCATAGGTCAGCATATAATATATATTTTTTATTAAAATCCCTTTGTCATTAGTCATTAAACACCCCTCTTAAAATATTCTGCCACTTTTGAATTTTTGCAGGTTCGTCAAACCAGTATTCCTCAAGCATAGGTAAAATATCATACTCAACCACAGACTGCATCCATTCATCTGTACATTCATCCTGCCCACAGAAATAACTATGCCCGATGCAGAATCCAGAACCCAAAGAAGGATCTTTTGCTATCTCAAAATTGAGATCCTTTATTTTTTCAATCAAGGCATAAAATGTATCATCATTAAAGCTGTCCAAATACTGCCTGAATCCATCAGAACTAAATCCCGGCTCCATAGCAAAAAAGCTGAATCTTCTACGCAAAGCATAATCAATAAGTGCAAGGCTTCGATCTGCCGTGTTCATCATTCCTATAATATAAACGTTTTTAGGAACTGAAAATGGCAAACCATTATATGCCAATGTCAGCTTTTTTCCTCTGTAGTCTTTTTCGATAAGCATCAATAGTTCCCCAAAAATCTTGCTCATATTTCCACGGTTGATTTCATCAATTATGAAAAAATATGGCACTTCTTGATTGTTTGATGCTTTCTGGCAGAATTTGTAAAAGATACCATTCTGAAGTTCAAATCCCTCCCCGGACGGTTTATATCCCATAATAAAATCTTCATAAGAATAACTCTGATGAAACTGAATAAATTCTACCCGTGATTCATCCTTAACACCCATAATGGAATAGGCAAGCCTTTTTGCTGCAAATGTTTTTCCCACTCCCGGTGCTCCCTGCAAAATAATATTCTTTTTGTTAAGAAGTAAACCTTTCAATGAATCATATTTTTCAGAAGTCATATATACTTCTGAAAGAAAGTCCTCTTTACTATAAGACTCTGCTTGTTCACTACCAATCGGATTCTCTTGATTTTCCTCACGCACCATATCCATGATAAAATCATATTCTCCTTTGGTCAGCTTAAAGAGACTTCCCTGTGGATTCATAAAATATTCCATTTTCTCCAGTTCCGGAGCATCTTTCAACAGCGTGTAATCTATCGGAGATGTTAATCCCTCTATCTTTTCAAAATACAGATTTTCGCCATCATTTTGTTTGGTAACACGACAGATTGCCACAACCTGCTTTACCGGATTTGATTCATATCCGATAATCAGATCACCTTCTCTGGCATCAAGGAAATTCTGAAAAATTCGTCTTTTATTTCCATTGTCATTGTACATCGTATAATTCTGTTCTTCGCCAACCTCAATGTCCGAAAAACTCCATATCTTCGGGTTTGCATTCAGCCACCAATAATTAACGCTGTTTTCCGATTGATCTGCATATAACTCGGTATCAGAAAAATCTACATCCTCTAACGCTTCCTTCAATTCGTCCCGCAGTTTCCAGACAAATACACCATCTTCATCAGAATTTGCATTCCTACCAACAAACAAAATCATCCAATATCTCTTGCTGCCATCCTTCTCCTTCACAGGAATATCACAACCTGTCTTTTCAACAATTCTTTTTGCCAATGCTGTTGCACCGGTATTGTAGAAATTAGGTGTTTCTCCATATTTTACCGAAAGTTGCTTACAGGTTGCTATTCCTCCATAATCAAGGAATCTGTACATTACTTCCCAGCTTTGCGTATTGAAAATACTCTCATCATCAAACAGTTCTCTCCAATCATCTGCTGAGATTCCAAAATCTATGTCCGCACCTGTCCAGTCTTCTTTCGCCTTCTTTGTTTTATCAGCCAGATAATTTGCGATGTAAAACGATAAGTCAAAAGTGAGCATTCTGTGGCTTTCGTCTGCATAACAGTCAGAATCAAGGTTATTTTCAAATAACTCTATCAGCTCGCTATCCTGCGAAACTACTTCCTGCATCTCACTAATTAACTTTGAATTGCCTTTTATATTCTGCTCCGTATGCCCCTTGGTTGGTATAAAATCATTTTCCAGATAAATTCCGGTTGCCTTACATACAGTATATTTGAAAATATCGTATTTCTGCGGATACTTCAGGCATAAATACACTGTAATTGCCATAGGGCGCTGATAATGCTGATATCCTGGAGATAATCTGTCACACAAGTCCTGCGCCGAAGATTGAAATTGCAATATACGCTCTGTAACATCTTTTGATTCATCATAGAGGTTGATAAACATTGCTCTTACTGCTTCTGCATCATCCTGTGCGTACTGAATCATCATTTTTCTTGGAAAATTGTTCATAGATGCCAGTAAATTAGCAGTTTTCTCAGTTGCCTTAGCAAACATATCTGCAAAGTCATTCGCATTGATGTCCCAATGATCCTGAAACCATTTCACCGCTTCCCATTTATATTTTTCCCCCTGCCATCTTTCATCAAAAATCTTCTTATATTCCACAAGCGCATTTTGCAATTTCTCCAGATTTATCATTATATAACACTCCCTTTTCTCTTTTACACAATTATTTAACTCTTGCCAGCTTATGCCATCCATGTTTATTTCATCAGATACTATAGACTTGATACGACATTCATTGGATTTCCCTCCATAAATTTCTTTATATTGTCATCCAGAATCGAAACCAGCCGCTGTCTTGTCAATAAGTGCACCTCTTGAGCTATTAACGATAAACGCTGATGGCTTCATAAGCGACAGGGTTTCTTTGTTGATCATATGTTTTGTACTTTTTGTCAATGGACAATGCATGGAAACATAATCACTATTATTTCAATCTTGTTTTATTTCCACATTTTGGGCAAGGGATTTTTATGGCGGTTACTAATAATATCAGAGAAATCCGGGAACAGCGTGGCATTTACCAGGATGACCTTGCCGCTGCTATCGGATACAGCACCAAAACTGTCGGCAGGATAGAACGTGGGGACAGCACCCCATCTGCCGAATTTATGCTGCGGATATCAAAGTACTTTAATATGCTGGTCGAAGATGTATTCCATGTGGAAGATTGAGCTGGGTATTTTATCCAGCTCAATCTTCCGCTCCCTGTAAATTCTTTAGGTTACAATCGATGATGGGGTAAACGAAAAAGCAGTTTTGACATT